>Ga0315277_10000007_pt1 | contig 396710 bp, 448 predicted proteins | sample YL17G05_15_MG_FD_203695 | JGI IMG/M metagenome (GOLD analysis project Ga0315277, IMG submission 203695) | Sediment microbial communities from Yellowstone Lake, YNP, Wyoming, USA - YL17G05_15 | ecosystem: Environmental > Aquatic > Freshwater > Lake > Sediment | place: USA: Wyoming | collected...
CCTACTGTTAGCATTACACCATCTTCTCAATCAGGATTAGCTGGCTCCAATCTAACATACACGGTAACAGTAGCTAATGGTGATAGCGGGACTAGTTGTACAAGACAGGTATTTGCCCTAATACCAATATGTTCATCTGGCTGGGTATGCTCATTTCCTTTACCAAGTCTGTCCATAGCTCCAGGAGCTACTAATACAACAATTATAAACGTAACTTCTCCATCTGCTGCTAGCGGTAGCAATGTTTTTAGTGTGATAGCAGATTCTGACGGTTATCTAAGCGCAGCTTCTGCAACGTATGTAGTTTCACCAGTACCCTGCACTCGTGCAAATCCTACTGTTAGCATTACACCATCTTCTCAATCAGGATTAGCTGGCTCCAATCTAACATACACGGTAACAGTAGCTAATGGTGATAGCGGGACTAGTTGTACAAGACAGGTATTTGCCCTAATACCAGCATGTTCTGGCTGGGTATGCTCATTTCCTTTACCAAGTCTGTCCATAGCTCCAGGAGCTACTAATACAACAATTATAAACGTAACTTCTCCATCTGCTGCTAGTGGCAGTAATTCTTTTACTGTGGCAGCAATTTCTGGCAGCTATACAGGCACAGGTTCTGCAACGTATGTAGTTTCTACTGCTTGTTCTCGTGATAATCCTGATGTAATAGTAAATCCTTCTGAGATATCAAAAGAAGCAGGCGAGAACCACACCTTTACCATTACAGTAACAAACAATGATTCTTCTACTTGCGATAAATCAACCTTTAACCTAACCACAAATTGCCTGCAGGGGTGGCAATGCACTCTAAACCCAAATTCGCTATCAATCTCTCCAGGAAGCTCAAACTCTTCCAACCTAACTATAAAATCTGCTAGTACTGCTGCTCTAGGACAATATCTGATAAACCTTACTGTTGTAAATAGAGCTGATACCAAGTACAATGCGACAAAGAGCATAGGTTTTATAGTGATTTCAAAATGCGGTGGGGCAAGCATAAAAATAACTGATGCCTATGTTTACAACAACAGTGCAAAAATCACAGTTGAGAATAACGGTACAGCTGGCAACTTAACAATAACTTCAGCCAATATAACTGATAAATCTGGGAAGATATACAAAGCAGACAACCTACCTATAACTAATTTTGATGTCAAAGAAACAGAGTATATAAACTTCAACACAGCACCAAACTGTACAAACGTCTCAAAAGTCACTGTAGCCACAAATTGTCCAAAAGCTTCTGATACTTCTACTGCGGTGAGATGTCTAACCATACCACCAAATGCGACTGTTATAATTGTTAATGTAACACACAAAAGCATGACAGTAAATGCTACGTTAAGAAACATTGGTACCGAAGCTATAGATTCGGGGTTGATAAGAATTTTGCTTAATGGTGTAGTTGTAAAGTGCAAACAAACATTCACCCTAGCCCCAAAAAGTAGCAGAGAATGTGACATACCTAATTTTGATTGTAGTGGCACAGCTAAGCTTGAAATAACCGAACCTAACGAGAATGAAATAGAATTTGAATGCGAGAAAGTTATAACAATTACAGTTCAATCTTGCAAAGATGCTGATTGTAATCAACCTTTAGAAACTTTTACAAAAGGCGAAGAGGTTTATTTCAACGTTGAAACAGATCCTGCTGATGCAAGCGTTACAGCCGTGATACACAATGGTGGAACCGAAACTATAGACCTAACAGAACCGTTTAAACCAGAGGAAACTGGAAGTTATACCATTGAGTTAACAGCTTCTAAGGAAGGTTATTCAGAATCTACTAAAGAGCTGAGTTTTGTTGTTGAGGCTAAATCCGGTGTTTCACCAAAGATAATTATTGTAATTCTGATAATACTTGGTCTGGCTGGATTCATGTACTACAGGCTCAAGAGAACTGGAAAAACGGGAACTTATGAGAAACTCTATGCGAAGTATGGAAAAAAGGAAACTTATGAAGACTTGTACAGAAAGTATGGAAGAAATAGAAGATATCATAGAAGAAGACGCTAACTTTCACGCTAATCTTGATGCTAATCTCACGCTAATAAATCTAATAAATCTTATGTAGAATAAAATAGAATTAAAAGAAAATGGAATTAATATTATTCATGCTCGGATGGCAGAACGGCTATGCGCTCGCCTGCAGAATTATGCAGCAAGCGAGTCAAGCGAGTTCGACTCTCGCTCCGAGCTCATAGAGCTTTTCAATGTTATTATTTTAGAAGAATAATAAATTATTGGATATAGATGCCATTGAAATTTTATAACACATTAACAAGAAAGAAGGAAGTATTCAAACCAATCAAAAAAGGTCAAGTGCTGATGTATTCATGCGGTCCTACAGTTTATTCTACTCCGCACATCGGAAATTACAGAACTTTTCTCGTAGTTGATTTAATCAGAAGGTATTTAGAATTCAAAGGATTCGAAGTAAAGCATGTGATGAACATAACAGACATTGATGACAAGACAATTAGAGATTCTGCCAAAGAGAACATTACCTTGAAAGAATTTACAGAAAAATATACAAAAATTTTCTTTGACGGTTTAGACAAGCTGAACATACAAAGAGCACTTAAATATCCTAGAGCTACTGAAGAAGTTGATGGCATGATAAAAATGGTTAGAGGTTTGATGAAGAAAGGGCTTGCATATGAGACAGCAGATGGTGTCTACTTCGATATATCAAAATTCAAGAATTACGGAAAGCTGTCAAAAATAGATTTGTCTAAGATAAAACTTGGGACAAAAGTGAGTGCTGATGAATATGCAAAAGATTCTCCCCAGGATTTTGCGTTGATGAAAAAATCTACTACCGAAGAACTTAAACGCGGCATATTCTATAAAACTGAGTGGGGTAATATGAGACCTGGTTGGCATATAGAATGCTCTGTCATGAGCATGAAGTATCTTGGTGAAACCCTTGACATACACACAGGTGGTGTTGACTTAATTTTTCCGCATCATGAAAACGAAATCGCCCAGTCAGAAGCTTATACTGGAAAAAAATTTGTCGATTACTGGCTGCATACTGAACATCTGATAGTGGAAGGCCAAAAAATGGCAAAGTCTTTAGGTAATTTCGTTACTTTAGATGATGTATTGAAAAAAGGATATGACCCGAAAGCAATCAGGTATCTATTGCTATCGACGCATTATAAACAGCAGTTGAATTTTACGTTCAACGGCCTGGAAGCTGCTAAAAAAACTGTGGATAGTCTTTTTGATTTTGTTAGAAGATTGAAGGAAATAAAAAATGGAAAAAGCAATCCTAAAATAAATGGCTTGATTAAAGCTGTGAGAAATGATTTTGTAAAATCGATGGATGACAACTTGAGTATAAATGTCGCACTCGCTTCGATATTTGATTTTGTGAAAAAAATAAACAAACTTATCGGAGAAAATAGTTTGAGTAAAAAAGATGGAGAAAAAATTGCTAGACTCATGCTGGATCTGGATAGAGTCCTTGGCTTGGGGCTTGAAATTAAAGAAGAAAAATTGTCAGCAGAAATAGAAAAATTGATTCAAGAAAGGCAAGAAGCCAGAAAAGCTGGTGACTTTGAAAAGGCGGATGAAATAAGAACAAGATTAGAGAAAGAATATGATGTGATTCTTGAGGATACCAAAGATGGTGTCAGATGGAAAAAAGTTGGATAAAATGAGAAAACTAGAGCATCTTATTTGGAAATTTTTATCGTGGCTATCCCCTAAATTAATTAAAAACCCGATTCCCGTAGTTGACATAATCATAGAAAAAGATGGCAGAATACTTTTAATTCACCGTGCAATCTATCCTTTCATAAACAAGTTGGTTATTCCTGGCGGAAAAGTTGAATGCGGAGAAACAGTTGAAAATGCTGCAATAAGAGAAGCTAAAGAGGAAACAGGATTAAAAGTTAAGCTTAAAGGATTATTTGGTGTTTATTCCAATCCAAAACGAGATCCTCGATTCCATTCGATATCAACAGTTTTCGTAGCCAAACCAGTAAAAGGAAAAATTAAGTCAAGTTATGAAGGGGAAGTTGAATGGTTTGATTTGGATGGGATTGATTTTAGCAACATGGGCTTCGACCACGCTCTGATTCTTAAAGATTATATCATATTGAAGAAAAGGTTAAATAAAAATATGTAGAATAATTATAACGAGGAGTATAACTTCTCATGGCCTAACATGTCTGAAATATTCCAAAAAATTTATAATTGGTATTCTCGTGGATCTGTGCAGAAGGCTTTATTGGAGGTTGCCAATAATCGTGAAGTTGTCTCAGTTTTTAAAGACGGTTCTTTTGGCAAACGTCCTGATGTCATACAATATCCTGGAGATATTATTCAAGCGATAGCAGAAGGCACTGTATCTTTTCATGGCTCAGTAGAAAGATGGAACAATCCGATGAAGCTGGATGTCGGTATGACTAAACAGGATCTGGATAGTTTAAGGCAGGGATGGGACATAATTCTGGATCCTGATATAAGTGATTTTGAAATAGCCAAGCTTGTCACCAAGCAGGTGATAGAAGCTTTGAAAGACCAGGGGGTGAGAAATTATTCTTTAAAGTTCACTGGCGGCAAAGGGTTTCATATAGGTATTCCTTTCGAATCCCTGCCAGAAAAAATCAATATGCAGCCTACAAACATGCTGTATCTTGACTTGCAGCAGACAGTTGTAGGATTCATCAAATGGTACATTCGAGACATGCTTAAAGAGGGTTTAGCTGCGTTGGATACGCCAGCTAAACTGTCTCAGAAAATTGGTAAACCTTTGAAAGATATTACAAACCATGATGGCATAGATCCTTTTAAGATTATTTCAATGGATGTCTTTGGTTCTAGACATCTTTTTCGTTTACCTTATAGCTTGCACGAAAAGAGTTTGCTCGTTAGCTTACCGATAAAACCAGGAGACTTGTCAAAATTTGAAAAAGAGCAGGCAGCACCTGAAAAAGTAAAGGTTGATGAAAAGTTTTTGATCCCAAACTATAATTTTCATGATGCTGAGCCGCTGATAGTAGAAGCACTGGATTGGGCCAGCAAGTTCAAGACAGAAATAAAGGAAGAATTGCCAAAAGACAGGAAGTTTGCTAAAGTCAAGTTTGTTCAAGAGCAGCATTTTCCACCCTGCATAGCATCAATATTAAATGGGGTGACAGATGGCAGGAAAAGGTCGGTCTTTATTCTTGTCAACTTCTTGAGGAACATGGGATGGGATTTGGATAAAGTCGAGAAGAAATTGTCAGAATGGAATGAAAAGAATTATCCGCCGTTGAGGACAAACTACCTGCGTACGCAATTGAGATGGCACTTCAGGCAAGACAGGAATTTGCTTCCGCCAAACTGCGACAATCAGAATTTCTATCTCAGTATGAATGTTTGTAATCCTGATAATTTCTGTAAATCAGGTGAGCAGATAACGATTAAAAATCCTGTCAACTATCCTTTCAGAAAACTGAAGAAAAGCCAGAAACCAAAGCAATATAAATCTTCTTAGGTTTTATTAATTTAGTGAGTATGATGGAAGAAACTATTACCTTTGAGCTGATAAGAAGAATCCAGAGAGAAGAGCAAAGAGTGCCAAAGTTGACTAAATTGCCAGAAAATTTTTACAGCTCGTTATCATCATATCTCGAACAGAAGAGAAGCTTGATCAAAGAAGACAGGAAGACTGCCCTGGAAATAAAAAATATTGAAAGGCTGATAGAAGATATTTTCAATCGAAGAGAGAGAAAGATTTTGAATTCTGCAATAATTGCTGCCAGAACTAACATACCATCTGAAAATCTGACCGATGAGGAGAAAGAATTTTTTGACAAGATTGTTGCATGGATAAAGGATAGAAGAAATGGAGGTTTGAAGAAAATGCTGTCTGGCGAAAAAGAGGAATTAGTTACTATGATTGTTTTTAAGGAAGACGCACCCGAGTTTGTAGGAATCGATGAGAAGACCTATGGCCCCTTCAAGAAAGGCGATATAACCAGACTGCCAGAAGAAAATATGAAAGTCTTGATAGAGAGAGGGATAGTAGAGGAGTTTAAAGAAAGCAAATAAATTTTTAAATAACTCTAAAATTAAAGGATAAAGATGAGATTTAGATGAGATTTCCAAAAAAGATAAGGACATTCTGTCCGACATGCAAGAAGCATACTGAGCATACTGTCGAATTAGCAAAGAAAAAAACAAGAAGGACTATGGCTCAAGGACAGAGGAGATTCTTGAGAAAACTTAAAGGGTACACATCCTTCCCTCGCCCGAAACCTGATTATGAGAAGGTAACAAAAAAAGTAGATATACGGTATAAATGCACAGTATGCGGTAAGAAGAATGTCAGAGGCAGCGGTTGGAGAGCTAAAAAATTTGAGATAGTGAAAGTATGAAGAGCCTAATCCAAATGCCAAAGAGCAAATTCATCAAAGTTCAGTGCAAGAAATGTAAGAATGAGCAGATCATTTTTAGCAAAGCCTCGACTGTAGTCAAGTGTCTAAAATGCGGTGAAGAGCTGGTCAGACCAATAGGTGGAGCAGCTGAGATAAATGGAAAGATATTAGAGGATTTGTCTTAGCTGGATAATATTTCAGATTTTAAATAAAGCAATAACAAATAATAATTAATGAGTGAAATACAGTATTTGAATAATAATAAAAATAGGACATACCGTTTTGTATTATTCATGATATCATTCATGATGGTTTTTATTATCTTCGCTCCTAGAATTGCTTTGGCTACTTGCGCTACTTATTGTCCAACCCAGGGATATCCCTATGCATCATGTCCTGTGGGAGTAGAGGAGGATGATTGTCTTGCAGCTGAACCTGGATTCGGGACTATCAGGGACTGGTTGGATACTGGACCTGACACTGGCTGTTCTTTGACAATTCATTGTTGGTGTGGTAGAGATTATAGTAGTGTTACCTGCCTTCGGCTTAATGTAATAAGTGGATGGAGTGCTGTAGGAGGAGGTGGGTGCTATATATTTGGTACAATATTGAATCCAGGGGGTGCTATACAAACAAAGGGCGCTTGTGGATTCGGTGAACCAACAGCTTCTGATAAAGATTACGCTGAGTGTGAACTTAATAAATGTCGTTCAGGTACTACAGGTCATGATGGCGAACAATGTGATGTCGATAGAAACTGCAATAATAGGGGGGGGAATTCTCCAACAGAGTTTGTTGATTTGACTGGAAATTATTATACTTGGAGTTTACCATTCGCGTATCATGATGGAAAATGGGATGCTTCAAATCAACAATGCGTGAAATGTAGCGGTAATAAGAAAACTGGCAAATATGGAGATACATTAGGTCTTTATGTAAGCTGTTTCGGTACTATTTTACCCAGCGGGGATATAGCCGACACATGTGAATCGGCCTGCGGGGCAGAGTGTGAGAGCAATGCAGATTGTTCAAGTGGTACTTGTCAAGCTGATTGTACATGTTATACAGCGCCTCCTACTACATGCACTATCAGCGGTACACCATATGCTAATGGAGCATGTAATCCAACCAATAAATGCCAATATTGTGATGTTTCACAAAGTACCATTGCTTGGTCAAGCGTTCCTTCGGGAAAAGTCTGTGTTAGTAACAGTTTAGTTATTGTTTCTGCCACTAATTATTGTAATTATGGTGAAGATTGTAGCACTGGAGATTGTTCAGCTCAAAAATGGTATACTTCTTGTAGTGGTGCAGGCGCTTGCCGAGCTGCTGGCACTTCTCCACCAACCGATTCCTATATTGTACCTATTACTGCCAGTAATAGTAAAGTCTTAAAAAGTGATTGCACTGAAGTTGCTGTTTCTAGCTCCTATCATTGTGGAGAACAAGGAACCTGTACTTCGATTAGTACTTGCAATGGCGAATGGTTATACAAAGGTTGTTATTCAGGGTCCTGTTCCAATTCAGCTAGTTATGGTTATACCGATACCACGGATGATAGTGCCTGTGATGATGAAATCTGCAGCTCCACTGCCTATTGCAGTGGTTGCACACGGTATCCTCAAAAGCGATGTTCAGATGGCAGTTGTCTAGGTTATAACGGCGCGAATTGTAATCCTTATTCCTGTTCAGGTAGTTCTTGTACCAGTATCTGTACCAAGGGTTTATGTGGGGCAACGTGTGCGAACGATGTAGATTGTCCAGGTAGCACTTGTGACCTAGCTACTTGTACTTGCGTGGGGGGTTGTACCAAAGCTAACCCTATTGTTACCCTTTCTCCTTCTTCTCAATCTGGTAAACCAGGAGATCTCAAATCATACACTGTTAGTATTACTAACAATGATAATTCTGCCTGCGGTTCTTCTACTTTTAATATAATTGCATCTGTTTGTTCTTCTAGCTGGACCTGTACTCCGAGCTCCGCCTCTAAAACTATTTCTCCTGGTTCAACTGACTCTTCAGTTACCTTAAACGTTACCTCTTCTGTCAGTGCCGCAAATGGTGACTACACTATATCAGTTACTGTTACTAACTCTGGATTTCCTTCTTATTCCGGAACTGGTTCAGCAATCTATACTGTTACTTCAACACCTCCCCCTGTAGGAATTAATCCTCCCCAGGTGAGAACTGTACCTATTAGTGAAAATGGTACGGTTGGTACAAATTCAGCTACAATCTGGGGTCAACTTACTGATATGGGAGGAGCTAGTTCCTGCCTGGTTTGGTTTGAATATAAAAAGATTACTGATGCAACCTGGACTAAAGCTTGCGGGAAAACTATGACTTCTAATGGCTTCTTTTCCTGCGACCTTACTGGCTTAACTTCTACCACTTATAATTTTAAAGCTTTTGCCAAAAACAGCGGTAGTTGGTGATATGAAAAAACTTTTATTTCTAATTTTATTTATTTCTGCTTTCGGATTTTTGTTTTGTTTTTCTATTCAGGAAGCTTTAGCAGCAACAGCAACATTTTATCCTGATCCTGACCCAGAGACCTCAAGCGTAGATGGTATGGTTGAGCAATATCAAGGAACGAGTACGGGAGTAAGTTGGGCAATACTCAGGACCGGGTTTGGGACTGGTGCTGTTGATTCAGTAAGTAGCGAGAACTGTTTCTATGTAGCCTCACACAGCTCAACTTCTAATACTTGGATAAGATTGAGAAGGAGTATCTTTTTATTTGACACATCAGCGCTTCCTGACAGTGCTGTTATCTCGGCAGCGATTTTGTCTATAAGGGGCGCACCCAAATACGATGGGCTTGGTATAACACCGAATATAAATGTTTACTCTGCTGCTCCGGCATCCGATATTGGTTTGGTAGCAGGTGATTTTGATAGTTTAGGTTCAACAGCATTTTCTACTGCTATTAGCTATGCCAATTGGATTACTAACGGTTACAACAACTTTACTTTGAACAGTAATGGAATAGCAGCGATATCCAAAACTGATGTAACTAAGTTTGGGCTTAGGAATGCCCAATATGATGTTTCAGGAACCGCTCCAACTTGGTCAGCTGGTGCGTATACTGAGCTTGGATGCTATTATGCAGAGTATGGCATTAGCCGTGCACCAATGCTGGTTGTGACATATACAGCGCCAGTTACTGCTCCCAATGTTATCACCAATACTGCCAATATTAGTCTCTCAACCGACCAAGCTACCGCTACCTTAAACGGAACAGTAACCGATACTGGTGGTGAAAATCCAGACCATAGATATATAGATTGGGATAATGATACGAGTGGCGAACCCTACCGCTATTTTGTTGATTTAGGAGCGGGCGGAACAGGAGGATTTTCTACAACTATCACTCTTACTAATGGAACTATCTATTACTACCGAGCTAGAGCTCATAACTCGGCTGGAGATGGAAAAGGTGACGAAAGAAGAGTTGTTACTTACCAAATCTCTGATATCGAACAGTCTTTTTTGACTTCAGTACTTAATCCATTATGCGAGCCAAATTACGATTTCACTGGAGCATGCCAGAATTTGGCTTTGTATGGTGATCTATTCTATCTAAATGTTCAATGGAATGCCTCCTATTTAGATAACGTAGAAAGAGAGATTGTAGTAAACTGCTACTTGAACTGTCCAAACATTGACATAGTTACAGATTTAAACGCACAATGTGCTCAAACCTCGACCAGCCACTGCAGCTACAGATCTTTGACAGGCTACGGCTTTTGTACAATAGTCAATCCGGGCTATCTTTTCAAAGGCCAGATAAACAATGTTACATGCAGCTTCTATAACCCATCTGATCCGACTATGAATTATGTGCCTTATCCAAACCGAACTTTCAAGCCCATAGAGTTTGATGCCTACTCAGCTCTTAATGGCAGTGCAACTGTCGGCAAATCAGTTGTTGTCCCTGTGAATGTAAGAAACTTTGGTCTGTTTGCAGGCAATTTCACATCAAACACGTCTGTTTTAGATCCAAATAACGCTAATTTGGTTTTTATTGAAAATCCAATTGGCCTGACTGAAAACCTAACGTATAATGGTATAGGACAAACATATTCAAGAGTTACTTTTCTTTCTGCAGAAAAAATCAACTTGAAAGTTCTAGTAAAGTCCAACCTTGACCAGACTACTTGCAGCGGAGATTCAGATTGCAATTATCTTGGCTCAGGTGCTGAATGCATAAATAACAAATGCTGGAAGAAAATTGCAATTGGGATTAATCCTAATATGTCAAGTCTGCCTGAATTCAACTGGACTGGATTGCTACAGATTATAATTATATCAACTGTTGTTATTTTCTTTTCAAAAAGAAAATATTAAGTAGTGGATAGAATGCTTTTCAGCAAGAAGAAATGCAGAAATTGTAGTGAGAAAATAGATAATAACTGGAATTTCTGTCCTCATTGCGGAGAAGAAGTAACAAGAAAATCTAAAAATATTTTTGATGAGATTGATAAACATTCTGAAGAAGTTGATAAGACTCTCGACCAAGGTATATATTTCAAACCAATAAAAGGAATAAGCATAACGATCAGTGGTGATGGAACAAAACCGGAAATTGAGGTGAAGAATTTTGGTCATTTTGATCATAAAGCTGAAAGACCTGTAGAAAAAATTAAAGAGAGACCTGTAAGAATTCCGAAAATCACGGAAGAACCTGAAACAATTATAGAAAAAATCGGCAATAGGCAGATAGTGAGCATCAAACTTCCCAGAGTCAAAATAGAGGATATAGAAATCAAACGGCTGGAGCAGTCAATAGAGGTGAAAGCTTTTGCTGGTGATAAGGCTTACTTCAAATTGATACCGATTCCTTCTAATGCATCTATCAATAGGACATTTGAAAACGATATGCTAAAAATTGAGGTCCAGAGATAAGATTTTTTAAAATTTTACTATATTTTTCAGAATCTTTTATTAGTTTCCTTTCTTTGTCAAATTATACACTTTGACCAATTCCAAGAATAGTGCAAGTATCAAAGGTCCAAGTATGATACCACTTATCCCCATCAAAGCTATTCCGCCTACCACACCAAGAATTATAATTAAAGGATGGATTTTTACTTTAAACCTTACAATTCTTGGCCTGATTAAATTATCTAAATTACTCACAAGAATTATACTGTAGACTAATAGACCTATTCCTGCCAAAATATTTCCTTTATACATCAAAAATAAGGAAGCCGGTATATAGACGAAATATGGTCCGAGAAAAGGAATCATAGATAGAAACATCATGACGAATCCCCAAAATATTGCATCATGTATGCCAAATATGAAGAAACCTATGCCACCAAGTGCACCTTGAAGTAAAGCAGTGAAGAAAATTCCTATGATTAAAGCATGCGTAATTTGATTTGCGTGATTAAATAAATAGTACTGACATTTTTTGTTTAAAGGTATTATTTTCTTCATCCATTCGATTATGCGTTCACCATCAATGTACAAGTAAAACATAGAAAACAATAGGATGAAAACACCGATGAAAAGTTTTGAAATGACCTTGGTTAAAGTAAAAATATTTGTAAGCACATAGGAAACTATGTTTGAATGTAGAAGTTGTATATTTTCCTTTATGTCTATTCCTGTAAGAAGGTATAATCTCTCTGAAATTTTTTCTATATTAGGCTGTATGCTAGAAAATACGCCTCTTGCCTGTTGAAATAGCTCGAAACTTACGAAGATTGTTGGAACAACTATCAACAGTAAAATAAATACTATAAGGATGATTGCTGATGCATATCTATTCAGCTTTGATCTTAGTTTTTTATATAGTGGGAATGAAACGAGTACCAGAATTATAGAAAAGATTATATAATTTAAATATGGTCTGAGTACGAGGAATGCTAGAATACCGAAAACTGTCATCAAAATTATGAGGAAGATTCCTTCTTTCATATTATTTATTTCTCTTTGAGATTTTATAAAACAGATTCGCTTCTATCGTGATTTTTCTATCTTCTATGTCAGCCTGTTAAGTATTTACAAAAGTCCCAAAGCCAATATCCCTACGAAGCTGAAGACGTAGGAGAGCAAAAGAACATTTCTTGTTTCTAGCTTGCTTATATTCCATAGAATTGAGACAAACATCTCTGTAGGTATAGGCAAAGCTGTAAGTATGCCTGATATGGCAGGAACTATGTATTTAAAAGATCTAGACTTCAGACGTCTTTTTGTTATAGCGATCTCGAAATTATAGAAATCCAGCCTGAGATCATTGCTTAATATGTATCTGAGCTCGTCAATGAAACTGTACTTGACAAAAGAATAGATAAAGAAATTACCCATCATAGCCCCTGTTGCTGCAATAATCGTCATGAAAAATGGGTTCATCTGATCTGCCAAAAAGTATAAACCGGCTGCCGCTGGAACTGTTGTAAAGCCGAATGAAAACAGCACACCTAAGACAAATGCACTAAAATACCCGAAACCTCCCAAATAAGAAACAACAAAATATAGAGCACCGGATTTCAGCAATAAATAAGTGACTAAAAAACTTATCAGCATAAATATAATATTCTTGTGGTTTAGTCGGAATCTCCTAACTTTATGCACAACTCGATGTATTTTTTTATTTCTCTCACTATAATGGAAAGAATATTTGACCATTTAATAAATTTGCTTTTCAAAAATAAAAAATATTAGCTTCTGGAAACTAATTCTTCAATTCTTATTATTTCATTTATTTTGGCTGTCCTTTCGCCAGCTATACCTATTTTTATATAATCAGAATTCATACCAACAGCCAGATGGCAGATTAATGTGTCATCTGTTTCACCAGAACGGTGGGAGACAATTGTTCTTATCTTGTTGCTCTTTGCCTCTTCCATGACTTTAATTGTATCAGTCATTGTTCCCACTTGACTGGGTTTGATGATGATGCCACTGGCAGCTTTGTAGGATATGCCATATCGCAGCTTGTTCAAATCTGTTGAAAACAGGTCATCACCGACTACCAGCTTGTTTTGCAGTCTGTGAGTTAATGTGGCAAATGAGACAAAATCATCCTCAGAAAAAGGATCTTCTATATAGACAATAGGATATTGTCTTGTCAATTGTTCCATCAAGTCTAGCTGCTCTGCTCTTGCGATATTTTCACCACTTTTATAGACATAGTTTTTTCCGTCCCACAACTGTGATGCCGCAACGTCCAAGCCAATCTTGAGTTCATTCTCTGTCGCTATTTCTGTTAAAATTTCCAATACTTTATTTAAATCCAAAGACGTCAACCAAGCAGATTCGATGTTTTTTCCAAAATTAAAGTTCTTGTCTTTTTCTCTCAACTCGATTCCTAGCTGATGGTAAGCATGAGCAATTTTTGAAATATTTTCAAGAAAAGATTTTTGATGAACAGGCAGGAATAAGAATTCTTGTATGTCACTCTGCCGTCTCCACCCCCCTGCCACATTGCATAGGGGTAAAGGAATTGATTTTTTTTCTTTTGATAGAAATTCAAAAACTTCCTTTCCTTGCTCAAGAGCGAATGCTTTTAGAAAAGCTGAAGATAAACATAGAGCCAGATTACCGCCAATCTTTCTGAAGTTTGATGTCTTGTCAATAAATTTTAAAAAATAATCAACTTCTTCCATGCCAGCAAATGATTGCGATACAAAACGCCTTTTTATGCTCGGAAATTCTTTTTTCAAGTCTTCTATCGGAAGATAGACGACCTCATACCTACTTCTACTCGTACCTATTGGAGCAGAAGCCCTTGCTTTTACTTTATCAGTTTCCAGTTCTACTTCTATTGTTTTTTGGGCATTGGTTGTGAATATTTCCCTTAGTTTCAAATCTTTTACTTTCATTTAATTGATATTTTGTTTTCTAGGATATTATTTTATAAGGAATTCTGTCTAACAGACTTTAATGAAATATGCCGTATTATCAAATAAAGAAAGGCACTTTATTTTTATAGTTCTTATATTCGGGAAATTTATTTTGAATCTCATATTCTTCAGTTTTACATAGGCGGATATATTTGTAAATTAAAATTGGAGTAAAAACAAGCGTCAGAATTGTGGGCCAGCCAATAAACCAGCCAATGATTACTAGTATGAAGCCTAAATACTGAGGATGCCTTGAATATTGATATATGCCACTTATCACTAATCTTTTCTTTTTTGCATTTCTATACAATGTTATCCATCCTATTGTTACGAAAACTGCTCCAATAATCATCAGAAACGCTGCATAAACCATTGCTATATCCATACCGAAACTCACACCTAAGAAACCGAACTCAATCAAATTGGGTGGCATATTAGCATTTGTGGTAAAAAAATATTTTGATGTAAAAAGAAGTGTTAACGGGATTCCATACATTTCTATGAATAGGGAGACAAAAAAAGCGCTGACTAGACCATACTCGGTCCAATTTACTTTTCTTCTGAAGGACAATGGAATTAGAAATGCAATGAATAGCAATATGCTTAATATCACAATGTGCCATTGTTGAACTATGATATTTGTAATTATGCTACCAGTAAGATACACATAGAAATGCTTATAAAACTCTTGGGAAAAAAATATTGGGATGAAAATCAATGCAATTAATAATATTCTTATAATTAGATTTTTAGTGTTGGATGATTTCATAATTCCATATTAATCTGAAATAGTTAAAATAATTTATTAAAAAGCGAGGCGTAATGAATTATTCATTTGCCTAGAGCATATCTCCACAATTTCTGCGGAGTATAATTTTTCAGCCTGCCTTTCTTGACAGAAAACTCGTCGAAAGTTTTCACATTGTCTTTTCCCTTTCCCTTGCCGAAAATGAGCAGAGGCACTTTTCCTGGCATATGATCCTTAAATTCTGTAGAAGTTATGTGATCTGTTGTAAAAACTAGAATTCCGTCAAATTTTTTAAATGCCTCCAGATGTTTATCTATCGCTTCTATCATTCTTACCTTTTCTTTAAAGTTTCCATCGTGACCAGGCTCATCTGTCCATTTGATGTGGACATAAACCAAAGGATAGTTTGTTAACAGCTCCTCGATATTATCAAAAATAAATTCTAAGCTTTCCCTGAATGGCATCTCGGGTATTGTTACTGAATTGAAGTCGGCGAGCATGCACACAGCCTTGACAGCTCCATTTTCAGCAAGACAGACTGCCTTGTCCAGCTTGTGTTTTTTTGGAAAATTCGGCAAGTCCAATAGTTTGTTACCAGCCTGTCTTACTAACAGGTAATTTGCTGGCAACAATCCTTTCTTTTTTCTCTCAAAATTTTTTGGATGATACTGAGCCAAGTCGTAAAACTTGTCTACAAACCTTTGTACCAATTCTGCTGACTCTTCTGCCTCTTTTGACAAAGCTCCTATTGGATTGACCCTTTCACCGGATTTAAACGGATCATTTGGTGTTATTCCATCATCCAAGTTTTTCTTTAAAATCAAAATGCAGCGATGACCATATGTTCTCAGGAAGGTGAATGGTACGCCGATATCAACATGCGTGTTGACATATCTTACTATATCGTCCAGTCCATAAGTGGCTCTGCCAGCTCGCCTGTCTATGACTTTCAGGTTTTCGTCGACAGTGGCAAGATTGCAGCGTATGGCCAAATGCCCTTCTTGATAGGGTATATCTGTCCCTACAGCTTCCAATGGACCGCGTTGTGTCGGATATTTTTTCGGGTTGAATCCCAGTAGAGAAATGCCAAGATTGTGGCTTCCCAGTGGTTTGTCTTTCCAAAATGAGTTAGGCAAAACTGTCAATTCACCCGTAACTCCGTTTTTAGCTAGATAGTCAAGATTAGGCTTCTTTGCTTCCTTTAAAGGAGTAGTACCATTAATTGGCAGGTCAGCCAGACCGTCAAAAAGCAGGAAAACAATTTTCTTCGTATTTTTCTTCATATGATTATTTTGATTTTTTGAGAATAAGTTATTCTACCTAAAACTTTATCTCATCAAGTATTTCTTTAGCATAGTCAGCCAATCTTTTGCTTAAATTAGTTTTTGCATGTATAAGCTTCAATTTCATCTCTTTATCGTTTCCTTTTGCCTGTTCTGCAGCATGTAAAACGATAAAAGCTGATTGTAGCTCTAGCCAGAAGAAAGCTCTTTCTATAGCTTTTCTAGCATCATAAATATCATTGGTAAATAGTGCTTGATTCTTCCATTTCTGATAGTGCTGTGAACACAAAGTTATCTGTGTCTCGATTGACATATGTCACTGTATGGTGGTACTTATATATAAGCTTTACTATTCTGTAGTAGCGAAATACTTATATATACCAACGGGTTTATTTAAAATAAGCAACTTAAAGATAGAGTGGATTAAAATGGGATTAAAATGGGAATAAAAAGTCCATATGCAATAAATCTTGACTTGGTACGTGGATATTGTGAAGAGAATAATAGTCCAATTGATACGCTTATACCCAGTACAAAACGATACTTTGACGGAGATTCTCTGAGAACATATATATATACAACGGCATCTAGCGGAGAAAAAGCTCTTATGCAATTCTTAATGCAGCTTGGTGATGAAAAATGTCAACCACTGTGGGCATATGATATGTATGATAAATTAGAACCCCATCTAAATGAAATAGTTAAACTAGCTCCTCCTCGCAAAACTGCTGGTGATGCACCAACAGTCTATCATAGACGTGTTCGTAGTAAACGTGCTCCTAAGTTATCAAGATACCAGCAACCCCTCCTTTGACTTTCTGTCTAAATATCAAACCAAAGGCTAATCAGATATTGAAAATCCTGTTGTTGGCTAGCGGAGCTATAGCATCAAATCCTTTTTCTTTCAATTCCTGAGAAAACTCTTCTGTGTGATCTCCATGTATACAGAAAACTTTCTCTGGGTTTAGCTTTTCTATGAATTTAAACAGTTCTGTCCTTCCAAGATGAGAGCTGAAATCGAGTTTTTTGACAAACATCTTCATGTCTAGATTCAAGTTTTCCTTCTCATTTATGAATTTTCCTGTTTCTAACAAAATCTTTCCTGACGTGCCTTCTACTTGGAATCCGGTGAGAATCAGGCTGCAATCAATCTTATCATACAGGTTTCTAATGTATCCTACAATTGGTCCGCCGTTCAACATTCCAGAAGTTGTCAATATCACACAGGGTTGTTTTATAATTTTTTTTCTCATGTTTTCCCTAGACACATATTCAACTTTTTCCAATGCCTTATCCAAGCTATTCGGCTCTCGCAGTAGATTCTTATGCTGATTGATAGCTGTTATCGCCTTCTTAGCCATGCCATCCACATAAACAGGATAATCAATTCCATAGGCATTCAATACTAAAAGAATCTCATCCAATCTTCCGATACCGAATCCAGCAATTAAGCAAACGCCATCCACCGCCAAAGTATCATTAATTACTTCAACCAGTTGTTTTTCCTGAGATTTTCTGTCAGGATGATCTCTGTCTGCATAGGTAGTCTCGGTTATCAGCGTGTTGACTTCTGGCAGGTTTGTATCGGCTTTTTTCAATAGACGAGTATCGCTGGTATTGAAGTCGCCGGTGTAAAGAATTGTTTTTTTACCAGTGTCGAGATAGTGAAAAGCGCTTCCAGGAATATGCCCAGCGTCAAAAAATGTTATTTCCGTTTCCTTCAAGTGCAATGGCTGCTTGTATTTGATCGGTATAAAGCTTTCTATGGTTCTAACGACATCATGCTTGGTAAAAGGCAGTTCAACACCGTCCTCCCTGCTGATTTTTATCGAATCCGAAAGAAGCATTTCGGTCAAAGGTTTGGTGACATCGATAGAAAATATCGGAGAATGATTCCCTTTGGCATGCAAAAGAGCCAGAGCCCCGCTGTGATCCAGGTGACAATGTGACAAGAGTGTGGCATTTAGCTTTCCTTCAACTGGCAATGGAAATTTTGGCGGAGATTCCTGAATTTTTGTCCCGTAATCCAAAAGAATCTTCTCTACACCTGTATCAACCAATACAGCGCTCTTTCCTACATCAGCAATTGCACCAAGAAAAGTTAATCTGGTCATTTACTCATCCATATTTTTCATAAAACCAATTTTTACTATTAATATAAATTGTATATTGGCAAAACAACAAATTAAAATAATGGAGCAATTGACCAAAAGTGCGAGAACGATAGTTACTCAGTGTCTGAATATCAAACCATATGAAAAAGTTCTAATTGTTACAGACAACAAACTGTTGAAAATAGCTCAGGCAATATACAATGAAAGCAGGAGAATCAATTTCGACACTGTTTTGCTTGTGATGGAACCTACCGGTAGGGACGGTGCCGAACCACCAGAGATAGTTGCACAAGCGATGAAATCTTCTGATGCAGTTATCGCTCCTACTTTCTATTCCCTTACACATACAAAAGCTAGAATGGAAGCATGCAAAGCTGGGGTGAGAATAGTAACCTTACCTGGTGTAACAGAATTTTCTTTTACAAAAGGCGGACTAACAGCAGACTATACAGAAGTAAAAAGACTGAGTGAAAAAATGTTTTCAGTTATAAAAAATTCACACAGAGTGGAGGTAAAATCAGAAAATGGAACTGATGTCAAGTTTTCTGTTGAAGGAAGAAAATGGAAGACAGATACAGGAATTATTCACACACCAAGGGATATAAGCAATCTGCCTGCTGGTGAGGTATGTGTTGGCCCAGTAGAAAATTCTACAAATGGCATAATGGTGTTTGATTCTTTTGAACTGTCTGAAGGAAAGTTAAAACTTATAGTGAAATATGGGAAGGTGAAAAAAGTTATTGGTAATGCTAAACCGCTATTAGAAATATTTGAACAACTTGGTGATAGAGCTAAGCTGATAGCCGAGTTTGGAATAGGAACAAATCCTAAATCAAGAATCATTGGCAATACCTTAGAAGATGAAAAAGTCTTAGGATCAGTGCATTTTGCCCTTGGCAGCAACATTTCATTTGGAGGAAAAAATGACATACCATTCCATAATGATGGGATAATATCTAAGCCAACAGTTAAAGTTGATGAAAAAATTATAATTAAAGAAGGCAAATGGTTAATATAGTGATGGATTTATGGCGATGATATGGACATAGAAACAAGACTTGATTTAATCAAAAGGCCTCCAACAGAAGAAATTATTACAGAGCAAGAACTCAGACAATTGCTGGAAACGATTGATGCTCCTGAGCACTACATAGGTTTTGAGATTTCTGGTCTACTGCATTTGGGTACTTTAATAGTAAGTGGCAATAAAGTCAATGATTTAATCGAGGCTGGTGTAAAGTGTAAAATTTTTCTTGCAGACTGGCACAGCTATATTAACAATAAATTAGGGGGTGTATGGGAGAATATATTAAAAGCTGCAAAATATTTTGCTGAAGGATTTAAAATCTATTGCCCTAAAGCTGAAATTGTCCTCGGTTCAGAAGTCTATCATAACAATGATGAATATTGGAAAGATGTGATCAGTTTTTCTAAACAGATAACACTTGCAAGAAATATGCGCTGTCTAACAATCATGGGAAGAAATGAGAACGAAAAATTAGATTTTGGGCAATTTATCTATCCACCAATGCAAGGAGTTGATGTTAAATATCTTGGAAAGGATTTACCGCATGGCGGAATGGACCAAAGAAAAGTCCATGTCTTATGCCGAGAAGTGTATTCAAAACTTGGCTGGAAGAAACCTGTTGCATTACATCATCATCTACTGATGGGATTGTCAGAACCAATTAAAACTCAGTCCAAAGATAAACTTGATCAGGTAATAGCAAGCAAAATGAGCAAATCAAAACCATGGACATGTATTTTTATTCATGACACTCCTGAACAGATTAAAGAAAAATTGAACAAGGCTTGGTGCCCAGAAAGGCAGGTAGAAATGAATCCTGTCTTAGAAATAGTTAGACATGTTATATTAAGAGAAAGAAAGTCATTTGTGATAGAACGCCCTCAGAAATTTGGAGGTAGTTTGACAGTCCCGAGTTATGAAGAATTGGAGAGACTGTTTAAAGAAGGAGAAATTCATCCTCAAGACCTTAAAGCAAACGTAGCAAGGGAATTGTCTGAAATGTTAAAACCTGTTAGAGAACATTTTGAAAAGCCTACAAATCAAAAACTTCTAGAAGTATTCAAAAAAGAGAAAATCACTCGCTAATTCTTGTCGTAAAGATTAAGTAAGCGGCTATACCCGCTATAAGTACCCCTATACCGAATTTGATTAAGCTTAAATCAAACTGGAAAACCATGAACAAGCTGAAAAAGACGCCGAGAAAAGCAGTTATAGGGTAGTTTCCTATGTTCAACGGAACTCTGAAAGCCCTTTTCATTTTTGGCATATAATGTCTCATCCAGATCAATGAAAGATTGACAACCGTAAAAGTGATGAAAGCTGCCAGACTCGTTATCTCTGCTGCAGTTGTTAAATCACTAGTGAAAACAAATATCGCCGAGAAAAGCATGACAAATAAAACAGCTAACCAAGGTGTTCTTGTTTTTTCATGGACTAATGCTAGAAATTCTGGCAGGGATTTTTCCCTTGACATACCGTATACCATTCTTGATGTGACTACCAAAATAACAAGGACTGTACCTCCCGTTGCAAATAATGCTATAATTGAAAGTAGGAAAAATGCTTTACTACCTAAAACCTGTGAAGCAGCCAGAGCTAATGGGGCACTGGATAAACTCAGGTCCTTCCAGTTAACTAAGCTGACTGCAGATATTGAAGTGAAGATATACAGCAAGGTTGTAATTACTACTGACAGTAATAAAGCTATTGGTATGACTTTTCTTGGTTTTTTCGTTTCCTCTGATATGTTTGCTATCTCTTCAAAACCAAGGTAGGCAAAGAAGATTAAAGCTGCAGCTGAAAACACGCCTTTCGTACCAAATGGAAATTCGAAATAATTGACTTTTCCAAATGAACCAACCCCAAGAAAAATTATGATTAGCAAACCAATGATTTCAATACTGGTAAGGACTATATTGAATTTTGATGATTCTTTTATTCCTTTGTAATTGATGACTGATAGAAAAACTATGAGCAAAATAGAAACTGGTACTATAGAAACATTGAACAAGGCTTTGAAATAGCCGCCAAAAGCCAAGGCAACTGTGGCAGCAGATATCATACCAGTAAAGACTAGCAGCCATCCGATAAGAAATGCGAAAAACTTTGAACCAAATGCTCTTCTTACATAGATATATTCGGCAGCTGCTTTTGGAAACATAGTTGCAAGTTCGGCATAGCTTAAACCAGTAAATGAGGCAATAGCTGCTCCTATGACAAAGGAAAGCCAGAGCGAATTACCAGTCATGCCCGCAGCTGGTCCAATCAAGGCGTATATGCCTGCACCAACTATTACTCCTACCCCATAGAAAATAGCTTCTAGCAAGCCTATGCTTCTTTTGAGTTTCATATTATTTAATTTTCTTTTACAAAACAATTAATAGATAACTATGCTGGATATAAAACTGATAAGAGAAAACCCTGAATTAGTAAGAACTAATTTAAAGAAAAGAAATGATCCTGAAAGATTGAAATCGCTAGATGACCTTATACTTGTAGATAAAAAATGGAGGGAGTCGCAAACAAAGCTGAATAACCTGAGAAGTGAGAGGAATGAACTCACATTAGAAATAACAAAATTAAAAAAACGGGGTAAGTCTGCAACAAAGGAAATAAAAGAAGCAAATAAGGTTGCTGATGAAATTAAACAATTGGAAGTCAAGGTTGAGAAACATCAAACCGAGGAAAAAAATCTTTTGATGAGCATACCTAATTTATTGCATGAATCTGTTCCTATCGGAAAAGATGAAAATAGCAATATAGAAATAAGAAAGTGGGGCAAAAAGCCTGAGTTTGACTTTGAACCAAAAGATCATTTGACAATTTTAAAAAATCTAGGTTTGATAGACGAAGAAAGAGCTGCAAAAGTTGCTGGATCTGGTTTCTTCTTTTTAAAAAATGAGTTAGTTCTTCTAGATTCTGCAATTCAACGTTTTGCTTTAGACTTTTTAAGAAAAGAAGGATTCACAATAGTTGCACCGCCTCTTATGGTAAATAAACAATCTTATGAAGGTGTGGCTCCATTGCAAGATTTTGTAGAAATGATGTACAAAATCCAGGATTATGATTTATTCCTTATTGCAACTGCTGAGCACCCTGTTGGTGCGATGTTAATAAATGAAACTATTGATAGAAAAGAACTGCCTCTTAAATTTGCTGGTGTATCACCGTGTTTTAGAAAAGAACTCGGAGCACATGGAAAATATACAAAAGGTCTGTTCAGGATGCACCAGTTCAACAAAATCGAACAGTTTGTTTACTGTCATCCAGACGATTCTTGGAGTATTTTTGAGAAAATTCAGCAAAATTCAGAGAAACTCTACCAAGAATTGGGCTTGCACCATAGAGTAATTGAGTTTTGTTCTGGAGATTTGGGAATAATGAAAGCCAAGTCTTACGATATTGAAGTTTGGATGGCTGATGGGAAATTCAGAGAATGTGGAAGTAACTCGAATCTAACTGATTATTCTGCAAGAAATTTGAATATAAAATGGAGGGAGGGTCCTGGTAAGCCCCCTGCTGGATTTGTCCACACTTTAAACAATACAGCACTGGCTACAAGCAGGACTATGATTGCAATTATCGAACAGTTCCAACAGAAAGACGGTAGTGTAATTATTCCTAAAGTTCTGAGACCTTACATGAATGGTATTGAAAAAGTGGAAAAGGAAAGACGTTGAGATTTGCTTCTAATGTAGATTGATAAAGATTTATTTACCTAGCAAGTAATTTTAATTTATGAGCATTTTATCAGAATTCATGGACTTTCTGAAAGAATACAAAGTGATTGCTATAGCAATAGCATTCATAATGGGCTTTGCTGCCACAACTTTAGTTCAATCATTGGTAAACAATGTTATCATGCCGATAATAACCCCATTCATACCTGGTGGAAATTGGCAGGCAGCGACATTTTCCATAGGTCCGATAGTGATAGGCTGGGGTGCATTCCTATCAGCAGTGATAAACTTTGTAATCATAGCACTCGTTGTATTCATAATCGCTAAGAAAGTCATGAAAGAAGGAAAAGTCACAAAAAAATAATTTTTTAATTTTATTTTTTTATCTAATGAATTTCATTTAATGTGAATTATCTGCAATTATTTTTTTCCAAAGAAAAAATCAAACTATCATTCTAATAAAAAGAAAGATCACATCGCCATACAACCAAGTAAATAGCAGTGCTAATACAAATGATGGAGCAAATCTAACTCCTTCCTTTATCCAAACATATTTTTTACCTGATATTTTTATTTTTTTCAATTGTTTTTCTGTTATTCCTGTCAACTTTTTTTCTTCTAAAAGCATGTCACCAATTCTCAATTTTGATACAGGAATTTTTTTCTTAAAACCATAATCTTCTACGGCTTTGGCAAATCTCCAAATTATGAATAAACATACCGTCAAAACTAATGGAATAAGAGAACCAACAAACAAGTTATTCAGCGAGAGAAAAGTTTTTGAAAGATACCAATTGAAAACTAAAAAGATAATAAATAATCCAATAGAACCAAGTAAAATCATTTTCCTGCTGGCTTTCAAATCTTCTGAAAATTTCAGAAATATTCTTCTGTTAAAAATAGCAAAAACTACAGCATACAGCAGCATATAGACAGCACCGACAAGAAAAAGATTGAGGAAAAATGTCAATGGATACGCAAACATAGTCTGGCCGTAATTAGGAAATCCTGGTAATAGAAAACCTATAGCTGATAAAAGTAAAGCATCCGCACCGCCCCATTGGCCTAGGCGATACATCAAAAAACCGAATGCAAGAAATGCCAAACCTGGTATTATGCTGTTAACAATTGGCATATAGCTCCAATCAACGATTGATTGATAACCAAAGATAATCAGGGCTATAGCAATCATAGCATAAGAAACTTGATCAGGCACTTCTGTTGTTTTTAAGTCCCATATAGCAGCTACACCTGAACCGATAAGCGCTGTTGCGACTGAAATAGTTTGAAGCATAAAATAAATTGGAAATCTGAAATAAAATAAATGTTTGATTAGACAATTATAATTTATGCTTAAAGTAAAACCTTTTAGACAGAAACCAGGATTTTGTGGTCCATACTCCTTAAAAATGGTGCTAGAATATTTTGGTATAAAGAAAAATATAAAAGAATTGAGTAGATTATGTAAATGTAAAAGTTCTAAAGGTACCAAAGCTGAAGATTTATTAAAAGTAGCAAAGAACTTTGGACTTAAAGGTTTCATTAAGGATTTTTCAAAAATTAAAGACATCAAAAAATATGTACTTAAGGAAAAAATCCCTGTAATTGTTAACTGGTTTTCTACGGATGAAGGGCATTATTCTGTTGTGGTTGATATTGACACAAAAAATATTTATTTGCAAGATCCCGAACTTGGTCATGTTCGAAGTATGAAAATTAAAAATTTCAAAAGAGTTTGGTTTGATTTTCTATATAATTTTCTATATTCAAAAGATGAAGTAATTATCAGAAGGATGATTGTGATACGACAATGAAATTTAAAAAATATAACAGAAGTAAAGTTTGGGCGGAGCTAGAATTAAAAATTCAAAAAAGAGCAAAGAAGAAAGATAAAGAATTTATTCTTTCAGGCAAATGGAAAAGATTTATTAGAAAACAAGATGGTTTTAAAATCTATGCAGTAGATGGCGAATGGGTTAGAAATAATATTAGTGTAATATTTGGCCATGGAGGACATGGATATGTTCATGAGTTTATTCCTAATGATGAGATTTGGATAGGTACCCATCATTTTGACGGATGCAATTGTGAAAATCTCGTAAAAAAAGAACAAAAAGTATCCCAAAAATATTTTGACAGTACTGTTATTCATGAGATAACAGAGTTTAAAGAAATGAAAAAAGGAAGAAGTTATTGGAAAGCCCATCAGATAGCTTTACAAAAGGAAATAGAAATATGTATATTGAAAGATCCTCATAGAGAAGTAAATTAAAAAATCTAACTGTATTTCTTGAATCCGATGTTCTTTGCAACTTCCCTTATGCAACGGCGGCAGTAATACAACCCATATTTTCTAATCACACCACGATAATTTCCACAACGTCTACATTGTCTGTTAGATTTTCCAAATTTCTTCAAGTTAAGCACCAATACTACCGAGAACTTCTAGAACTTCTTTATTTTCGCTTATCTGCAGTTCAACTAATTTCTTAAAAACATCAGAATAAGTAGTAACAAAGTCGTCGTTCAACTCAGCCTTCTTGAATATTGCCCCACTCAGATCATTCAATATAAAAACTATTTCATTCAATTTCAACACCCTGCTGTTTTAACCAATTTACAGTGTCTCCTTTATTAATCTTATGTTTTTTAGGGATATCTCTTTTTTGTATTCTCCTGTACTTAATTCTATAGCCTGCCCGCTCCAGAGTTACAGCAACATCAAGCCCCAACATCCCAACTCCATGATCATAACGTATATTCGGCAGGTCTATGTACTCCTTTATTCCAAAATTGATGTTCCCGTCATTGTCTAGTTGGGATGACTTAACTTTTTTTCCAACAGATTCCAGTACATTTTTGAAAAATTCCTCTGCCTTTTTCTTTCTCAAAGTAACTTTCACTCCTATTGGTTTTCCTTTAGGCACACCAAATTTGCTTCTTTTTTTCGATTTTGTAATTACAACAGTTTGCTCTGTTAGCTTTTCCAATAGTTTTTTTGCTCTTTCAATTTTTTGTGGATCATCGCCACAACCGACATTTAAGGTAACCTTTCCTATCTTAATTGCACGCATTGAATTTTCTTCCATATCACTCAACTGTTACCAATGGCTTGTCCTTACCAATAACAACAAATCTATACTTTAAAATTTCTTGTATCTTTCCTTCTATTTCACAAGCAATCTTTACATCCTCTTTCATTTTTCCTGGGACTATACCAACAATTTTTCCAATCCTGCCAACATTTGCTCCTTCTGATACTATACCTATGTTCCCTTTCTCTAATGCCAAGTGCTGTAAAATCTTTAAAGAAGTTAGTTCTATCAGTATAGAATCACCTGTCTTATACTCTTTGCTATCGGTAAGAAGATTCTTGCCGTCATGCAGATTTAGCTGTAACTTTCCTTTTTTCAAAACAGTTTTATTTTCTATCTTGCAGATTTTTTTGTCTGCTTCTTTTTCAGGTATTTCTACAAGCGCCAATCCTTTTACATCGGGAACAACACGATAATTTTGTTTCGTCCTTGGCGTACTGATGACATCAAACAAGCCTACAGGATAGGCATGATCCTTTCTTGGTTTACCATCAACAAGTATCTCACCTTTTTTTATAATTGTCCTAGCTTCTTTTCCTGTTTCCACCAGTTTTAAAATGTCTCTCACAAGTATCTGCAATGGTATGCAGTAAAATTTAGGATGCGGCCCTGCTCTCGGCGACACTACCCATTTTTTAACTTTTTTTGGTATTTTCCAAAATTCCGGTGCCAGTAATCTTTTTAATGCCTTAACCAACTTTCACACCTTCTTTTCTTTCAAGAATTTTTATTCTTCTTTTATCAGCAAGATTTAAGTTAGTTATCTGTAGATTGCTTGGAGATATTGATACTTGAACTTCAGTTCCTACTGTCCTTTTTCTTGTTATACCTTCTATGTACACTCGATATTTATTCAGGTTAATTCTGCCGATCTTTCCTGTTTTTCCTTTTAACTTACCTCTCATAACAATAACTTCGTCACCTTTTCTTACCGGGAAACCTCTTCTTTTGTATTTTCCCCTAAGTTCTTTTGATAGATGTGCTGCAAGCATTTTTCTTCTTAAATGCAATGGAGCATTATACAAAAATTTTCTCTGTTTTCTTGCTTTTTTAGATTTTGGTTGTTTCATTTATACCACCATACTGGCAATCTTGCCGATAGCAGAAAATCTCTCAACAGCTTCCTTAGCCACTGGTCCTTTGATTTCTGTTCCTTTTGGTGCTCCTTTTTCATCAACTATTACAGCTGCATTATCTTCAAATGATACACGTATGCCATCCAATCTTCTGTATTCTCTTCTTTGTCTGACGATAACAGCGTTAACCAGTTGGTTCCTTATTTTCACATCGCCTTCTATTACAGAAACCTTAATCATAGAACTAATACCAGCAAAAGGATGTCTTCTTCTCTTACCCTTATAACCAGTAACAGAAATTATTTTTAATAATTTAGCACCCGAATTATCAGCACAATTCAGATTGCTATCAACACTCAAACCGCCAGTGATTCTAGCTTTTACTGCTTTCATTTTACCACTTTACCTTCACTTACCACTTCAATAACAACAAAGGATTTTGTTTTGCTCAAGGGTCTGCATTCAGCTATAGTTATCATATCTCCTTTTTTTGCATCTATGCATTCTGGATTATATGCTGAAATTCTACTATGTCTTCTCTCATATCTCTCGTACTTCGGTAAATACTGTAAATACTCCTTCTCCAATACCACCGTTTTCTGCGCCTTGGCTGAAACTACCCTTCCTTTGATGATATTGCCTCTGATGGGAACTGTTCCATGCCAACAACACTTTGGATCTGAACATGTCTTCTCTGGCGGCTTTATTCCTTCTATTCCTATGTTTCTTGCTCTCATTCTTTCACTCTATTAATTACAAAAGATAGGTTTTTATAATTTATAATTTATAAGTTATTTTCGTATTATACCATTTAATCTATAAGGAATAGATAGCTACCTCTCTAGATGCCATCTCCGTGTCAATCTGGTTAGGTCTAGATAGACATTCGGGCACATTTTCAAATCATATACCTCCCGTACAAGGGTGCACACAAGAGTTAGATTAATTCCTGTCCAAAGGAATAATCATTTACCAGTGAGCATATTTTTGCCCTTGACGAGCCTGTACACTATCACGATTACAGCTATGGCCAGTAGTATATGTATTAGAGCCCCTCCAATTCCACTGATCAGTCCTAATACCCATAAGACCAAGATTATTACTGCTATGGTCCAGAACGTATCCATCATTTCACCTCCATTTATTAATTTTTAAATTGTGCTCTTTTTATTCATAGGTTTGACAACCTATTAAATCGTTATATGATTCTCCAGATTGGCCATACTTCTTAAGTTCTCATTATATTTTTAATACAACCATAATCAATATTATTTTATGGCAATTGAACTTTTAACTGTTCTCAGCTTCGTCTTGAGCTGGATTGTTTCTAGTGTTATCATATACATTGTCACGAAGTTTTTCTTTGGAGAAAAGGAAGGCATTGGCACAGCTTTTTTGGCTGCTCTTGTTGGAACAATCGTGTACACCGTGGTAAACATGACTTTAGGAAATGGTATACTAGCAGGACTATTGGGCGGGATTGCTTGGCTGATAGCATTAGGGACTTTATACAAGATTGGATGGGTAAGGGCATTTGTTATTGCGATAGTAATATGGTTTTTCGCTTACCTAGTTGGATTTTTCCTGCCAACACTAATAGGACCTCTGTAAAAAACCGTCGTTGATAATTTTATTAAAACTTACTAGTAGTTAAATATATTATCAAAATAACCGACTTACAACAGCAGATAGGTTTTTATTATTTTAAATTTTAGATAATTACCATCTTGGAAGCTTTTTTTTGATCCTGTCCTCTGGTCTGGAGACCAACAGCTTGCCATCTACCTCTACCTTCTGTTTGTTTGGCAGCGTGAAAATAAAAACGCAGTTTTCTTTTATCACAGTTTTTTCTCCACCCTTTGTCTCAATTCTTAAAGTACTGTAAGTTTCGTCTATAACTTTGCCAGACAATCCTTGTGTAGAATCAGTAGATTTGGCTATTTTTACAGCCAAGGAAATCAATTCATGTCTTACTAGGGTTTGAGGTGTTATTGGCATATGTAATTATTGACCACTATTGCTTTTATTTTTCAATTAACAGTAATTTCAATATGCGATGGACATTAAGATCAAAGATTCATAAAGCAACTGTTACTGAAGCAGATTTGAATTATATTGGTAGCATTACCGTTGATGAAGATTTGATGGAAAAGGTTGGTTTGTGGCCTGAAGAAAAAGTTCTTGTTGTCGACAACACCAACGGGGCTAGAGTGGAAACCTATGTGATAGTTGGTGAAAGAGGGTCTGGTATAATATGTATTAATGGGGCATCTGCCCATCTGATTAAAAAAGGTGATGAAGTCACCATAATGGGATTTGAATTGACAGACAAGCCCGTCGAATCTAAAAAGATTCTTGTCGACAAAAACAACAAATTTGTGAAATTCTTGTGAACTGTTTTTAACTGACTTCAATCTGATCTTCAAAATACCCAAGTTTTACCAATATGTCCTTTAGTTTGTTCTTGTGATTTCCCTGAAGCTCTATCCTATTGTTTTTATATGTACCGCCGCATGCCAGCTTAGACTTCAACTCAGAGGAGATTTCCTTAGCCCTGTCAGTAATCCCTTCTACTATGGTTATAATCTTGTCAAACTTTCTCTTTTCTGTGAAAACTTTTATCTTCTGTTCTTCTCTTCCTATAATTACGCAAGCACACAAATCAAACGGTAGTCCGCATTTTGAGCAGGTATTACCAGTTGCCTGAGCACCACATTTAGAGCATACAGCCATCTATTTCTTTACCTCTCTTTTAACAGCAGACTCTTTCTTAACAGTAAGAATTCTTGCTATAGTTTTTTTCAACTGTTTGATTTTTCCAGTATTTTTAGAAGTCTTACCCATCTTTGAATTGCCAATTTCCTTCATCAAATCCAATCTTAAGTCAGAAAGTCTTTTGTTCAAGTCTTCTTGCTTCATTTCCATTATTTCTTTTGTTCTAAGTATTGGCACGATTTCCTCTTTTAATAATTTGAATATAAAGATATTTAACTTTCTTTCAGCTCTGATTATGTTGCTTCAGCTCTGCTTCCTCTGCCTTTATCTCTACTTCCTTCATTTCTACTTCCTTAGGCATCTTCTTCATTATCTTTACTTTTATTCCTATTGTTCCAGCCCTGACAATGACCTGTGTAAATCCTTTATCAACTAACTGCTCAGCATACCCGCCCGAGTGGGCAACAAAGCCTGCTTTGAATTTCTGCATTCTGCTTCTTTCAACACCAGAAATCTTTCCAGCAAGAATTATCTGTATGCCTACAGCCCCTGATTCTATCACTTTCTCCAAATAATAATTTGCAACTTTTTTGTAGTTTATTCCGCGCTCCAAAGCTTTGGCTATCCTCCTAGCTATGATATTTACATCCATAAAAGGATTTTCCACTTCCTTTACATCAACCAACGGGTTTTCAAAACCAAACTTTTCCTTTATCTCTTCTGTTATCTCGTTCACCCTTCTTCCGCTCCTGCCGATAACCAGACCTGGTTTGTGCGCATAGACTATTATCCTTGTTCCCAATGGCGTCCTAGAGATTTCAGTATGGCTATAGTCAGCTTTTTCGAATTTCTTCTTCAAAAATTCCTCTATGTCTGCCTGCTTGATTCCTTCCTTGACAAATATTTTTTCTACAGCCATTATATCTCCTTATCTCCTCTATCTCTCCTCTAAAGTAATCTCTATATTAGTTGATTTGGCTGTGGTTCCTCTCAGATGCCATTTTGTCCTCGGTCTGTTGGTAGTTTCACCCTTGTTTGCAACGGCATTTTTGATAAAAAGTTTTTCCAGAGTCAAATTCTTGTTTTTTGCATTAGCCCCTGCAGTCTTCAGTATGCCTAAAAATTTATTTGAAGCCTTTGTATAGTATTTCCCGTCCAGACCTTTTCTCTTTTCTACCAAGTCTTCCAGCAGCTTCCTCGCTTTTTCTATTCTCTTTCCTTTTATCGCTTTACATAGAACTCGAGAATGCTTGAGCGAAACTTTGGCGGTGGTTTCCCTTGCTACAGCTGTCTTCATCTCATCACTTCATCGCTATGTGCTTACTCGACTTGCTCGCTCCGATTCCTGGGGCTGAGTGAGTAACGCGTTTTATAGGTATTGCAAAATCCCCTAATCTTTTACCCAGCATCTCTGGCTTGACTGTTATAGAAGCCCATTTAGCACCTGTATCTTCTTTTTTAGCTCCGCCGATAAATACACCAAATTTTTGACCAGCCATCTCAGGCAGGATGATCATTTCTCTCAAATGAGTCTTATGGAATTTTTCAGGATGTTTCCTCACATCCTCCAACAGTATTTTTTCCTTTTCTGTCAATCCTCTTTTCAAGCTCCTTCTTTCCCTTGATGTCAATAAATGGCTAAACTCATCAATAGACATTTTCTTTATTTCCTCGGCTTTATAGCCCCTGAATCGGAATTCTTTCACCATATTTTCACCATGTCAATCAATAGCATTATGTTTTGTTCTATATTTAAGATTTTTTGTTAATAGGTATCTTTATAAGTAAAGTTTTATAAATAAGTTTTATGTTCAAAAAAGCAGCAACAAAAAAACTATGGTGGTGGGTAGCGATAGTAGTTGTTATATTACTATTAGTACTCGTTGCCAGAACAAGAGGTTGGCTGTAACTAACCAAAAGGTTTATGATAAGTACCCTTCAGGGGATAAAAACGGAAATTAAGAAGATTGTTTAGTTTTATCCTTTGCCTTTTCTTCTTCCAGTCCTTCTAGCAGCTATGCTACCAATCTTCCTGCCAGGGGGAGCAAATCTACTAATAGTTTTGAACTTAGGATGTTTCTTCATTCCACCATAAGGATGACTTGAAGGACCCATTGCCACACCAACTGTTCTTGGATATAGTTTTCCTCTAGCCATCATTGCATGAAGCTTTTTACCAGCTTTTACCCACGGCTTCTCCAACCTGCCGCCAGCAGCAGCCACGCCAACCATAGCCCTGCATCTCGGATGTAACAGTTTTTCTGCTCCATGTGGAAACTGGACAATGACCTTATCTCCCATGCTACCGATGACTGTTGCAAATGTGCCAGAACTCCTACAAATTTTAGGACCTGAACTAGGATAAGTTTCTATTGCAAAAATTTTTGTCCCGACTGGAATCTTGGATAGCTCAAGGATATTGCCAGTCTTTGCTTCTCCTCCATAATATATAGTATCACCGGCCGAAATCCCTTCTGGAGCAATATGAAAAATTTCTTTTCCTTCATCTGTCCTGACCAGTATCACTGGCGAGCTTCTGCCAGGATCATGCAGAATGTCAACTACTTTGGCTGTAAAACTACCGAAAGGGAGATATTCAACTTTACACAAATATCTGTGGCTTGGAGCTCTGTATCTTGGTCCACCTCTACCTCTTGCTTGCGGAATAATTCTTTTTCCCATTTTGCACCTTTTATGCTCTTACACCATTCCTAGTTTGGTTGCCACATCCATGGCTTTAAACTCAGGCTTGAGCTTTATGTAAGCTTTTTTCTCTCCTTTGAAAGTTATCTCGGTATTTATTTTGTCAACCTTGACTTCAAACGTTTTCTCTATCGCTTCCTTTATCTGTTTTTTGTTTGCCTTTCTGTCAACTATAAAAACTATTTTATTCTCTCTTTCTATTAATCCTACAGCTTTCTCTGACAGATGCGGATGCTTCAATATTTTAAACGAATCCATATCATCACTTTAATTTCTCTATCACTTCAATTTCTCCAAAGATGATTTAGCAAAAATAGTCAATCTGCCAGCCTGTGCTCCTGGTGCAAGATATTCGGCGGACAAATTTTCCACTCTGCAGACATTGCAACCCAGTAAATTGCTGACAGCTCTGCCAATCCCTTTGTCTTCAGTAATAACAAATAACGGACCGGTTTTAATTTTATATTTTCTACCTCTAGCTTTGCCTTTTCCAGCTTTAATCTTTCTTTCCTCTATTCTTTCCAATTCTTTCTTCAAGCCAAGCTTTTTAAGGAATTCTATGATGTCTTTAGTTTTTTTCAATTCTTGTATTTTATCTTCAACAATTATTGGCAGTAATTTTATATCTTCAACTTTGTGTCCTCTTTTCAATACAAACTCTCGTTGTGTGGTAGCTGCTATTGCCGACTTGACAGCCTTTTGGTTTTCCTTTTTGTTTATCTTCTGTATCCATATCTTTTCTATTTTCGGCGGATGCGCAAGTCTTCCTTTTCTGGCTTGGGGAACAAACCTTACTCTATAAGACAGATGCGGTACCGTCTTTCCATGTAGTCTTGGCAATCTGGCCATCTCTCTTCCCATCATGGAGTATCTTTTTGAACTTGATCTTCCTGGCCTGCCTCCATGATAATGTGCAGCAGTTCTTTTTCCAGCCAGTATGTCTGTACCATAAGGTTGTCTTCTTTTGCTTTGGCTAGCCAATACTGCTCGAAGGATCAAATCTTCTCTTATCGGCTCAGAAAAAACTTTAGGCAAATCAATCTTTTCTACAGGTTTTCCTTCCAAATCAAAAACATCAACTTTCACTGTAACCAACCTCTTTTATTCTCTCTATTTTTTCGATTAATCTATTCATTAAATCTATGTAATCGGATAGTTTTTCTTTATCAGCTATTCGATGATAAATAAAACAACGTAAATTGTTTGAATCCTGTTCTCGGATCACAAGACCAAGCTTATATAGTGACAAAGTTGACATTGTACTAAACGTAGGTCCTATAGTATCGATTAACTCGCCCGAAGAGCCAGAATCGTGTTCCAGAAAATATTCAGCCAGTTTACGTTCTGCCTTTAATCTTTTTACACTAAAAGACTCTTTTTTAATCATTGTGTAAGCCTGTTTGACTTTTGCGTCAGAATAAGGATTACTGCTTAATTTGAATAGTTCTTTGATCAATTCTTTTTCTGTTCTGGGATCTGATGCAATACTCATAGTCGTCATTTCACTATCTCCTTTATTTCTGGAAGATAAAATTTTAATCTAGATGACCTGATCGCAGATCTGAGCAAAACCAATCGTTTTTTCTCCCCTGGAACTGAGCCTTGCAATAAAACATAATTTCCTTTAACTATACCATATCGATTAAACCCGGATTTAGGAGTGATTTCCTCCCCTTTTTCTCCAATTTTCAAAACTCTTTTATTAATTTCTGTTCGAGTGAAAAAACCCAATTGACCAGACATTGGAACTGTATGTCTTACTTTACCTGGTCTTTCCTGTCCTAAGCTGCCAACATGTCTTCTTTTCGTATGCGCTTTCCTTACTTGGATTTTGACACCAAATCTTTTAACTGGTCCAGCTGTTCCCTTACCTTTGGTTACTGCTATAACATCTACCAGCTCGCCTTCCCTTGTTATGTCTTTTACAGGAATTTCTTTACCAAGCAAATTCTTAGCAAAATCGAACTTTTCTTTTATATCTTTCCCACCAACTTCTACTTCAAATATTTCTGGTGTCTTCTTCCCCATACCGGATAGTCTTGGCTGTGTGGAAACTATCAATCTTAACTTGGAGATTTTGTCCAGATTTTTTTCCATATCACCAAGCTTTTCTTCAGTCTTAAAATTAGCAAGTTTGATTTTTCTTCCAAGGTCTTTTGGTAAATCTTTTGCTAGAGCTTCTGTAAAGACTTTCAATCCCTTTACTGTGTCTTGGTAAGCTCTAATTCCTATTGTTTTTAATGGCGGGCAATCCAAGACTGTCACTGGTATTGAGATCTCTTGCCCAGAACTTGGAGAACCCTTTATATTATCAACTACAATTGCATGAAGCATAGCGACTTTGTATCCAGCAAATCCAAGAACTTTTGGCTTTTCTACTTCTGGATAGCTAGTTATAGCTGGATAAATTCTTGCTGCTCTTACACGGGGGTAGAATGCTAAGCTACCTTCTCTTGGTTTCTTTATTCCTGGCATTTATTTCACTTAAGTAAATTGGGATATATTCTTTTAAAAACTTATTGATTTAAAGGATTGATATGGAGCAGAAGTGTATTTTTTGTGCAATTGCAAGCAGGCAGATACCAGCCAATGTAATTTACGAAGATGAAAAGGTACTTGGGTTTTTAGACATCAATCCTCTTACAGAAGGTCATACATTAGTTATACCAAAACATCATGTTGAAAATGTTTTTGATATCTCTGAAGAAGATTTGAAGCATATCTCAGCTGTCGCACAAAGAATTGCAGACAAAATGAGGGAAGCGATAAATGCAGAAGGAGTGGATCTGTTTCAAGCCAGTGGACAGGCAGCGGATCAGCAAGTGCCTCATTTCCATTTACATGTTATTCCGAGAAAAACTGGAGACCAGCTTAGTTTGCATGAATGGTGGGTAAGCCAAATAAAGAAAGTAGAGCCAGAAAAATTAAACGAGCTTGCCAGAAAATTGGCAACTGAAGAAATTAAAGAAGTGATAAAATCTGAGGAAAAGCCCAAACCGAAGGAAAGAAGCAAAGAGGATGTATATTGGATTAAAAGAGCTACGCAGTTGACCTGAAATTTAACCTGAAGTAAAACTTTTCTATTTCTCAGAACATAAGTTAATTAAGTGACAACTTGCCAACTGCCAAGAAAATAGTCTGCAAAGAATGTGGCTTGGAATATCAGCTAGATGAAATCATAAACCGATGCAGGATCTGTTACGGCAGCTTGGACATAGTTTTCGATTATGATGAAATAAAGAAATTGATTCTGAAAGAAATCTTCATGCGGCAGCCGATAACGCATTGGAAATATTGGATGTTCTACCCGACACAAGATTTGGATAAAAGAATAACCCTAGGGGAAGGCGGCACGCAGCTATTGCAATCTAATAAGTTCGGTTTCGAAGACCTGTGGCTCAAAACAGAAACAACAAATCCTACTGGCAGTTTCAAGGACAGAGGTTCGACAATAGAAATCACCCGGGCAAAAGAACTAAATGTAGCTTCACTCTGCTGCGCTTCTACTGGCAACATGGGTGCGTCTGTTGCTGCTTATGCTGCCAAAGCTGATATGAAATGCAAAGTATTTCTGCCGACCAATGTTTCGAAAGGAAAAATTCAACAAATCAAGATTTATGGTGCTGATATAGTCACAATAAAGGGTAATTATACTCATGCTTTAAAATCATGCGAGGAATATTCAAAGAAAACCAGCACCTATCTGGTAGGCGATTATCCTTACAGGGGCGAGGGTGAGAAATCCGTGGGTTTTGAAATTGCTGACCAGTTGAATTGGTCTGCTCCCGATTATATCATCGCTCCGATGGGCAACGGCACATTAATTTATGCGATATGGGACGCTTTTTTTGACATGAAGAAAGTTGGACTGATTGATTATTTGCCTAAGATGGTTGGTATACAAGCTGACGGTTGCTCACCTATAGTTGATGCATGGAAGAAAGATTCAAAAGAAGTTAATCCTTTGAATAAATCCAAAACATTAGCTTCTGCTATCGATTGCCCCTCGCCTGTAGACTGGATAAAGGCTTTAGAAGCCATAAGAAAATCCCATGGTTTCGCTGAAACTGTCACTGACAAAGAGATGCTGAAAACAAGAGAAGAGCTAGCGAGAAAGGAAGGTGTATTTGCTGAGTTGGCTGGTGTAGCTAGCCTCACTGCCACAGCCAAAATGAAAAAAGAATTAGATGGAAAAATAGTTTGCATAATTTCTGGGTCAGGACTGAAAGATTTAAGATAAGTTACTTATAGAGAAGCTAATTCTATGATTCTTCTATGCTTGTCACTTAGATGATGGTTTCACAATCACTATATCAGATAAGGCAGTGTTGCCTGCAGCATCGTATGCCTTTGCTTGTAATTGGGATGATTTTGATAGCACAGGCCATTTGCATATGTACTGGTTGTATGCATCGTAGGGACTAGTAGCTACACATTGAAGGCGACCGTTCACATAGAACTCAACTTTGGTAACTGCTACGTTATCTGTAGCCCTAGCAAATATAGTAACTGTCGACTTTCTAGCAAAAGTATAATCAGATGTAGGATATACAATTGAAACAGTTGGTGGGATTACATCTGGTATTCCCTTTGCTATGTTATTTGAAGTATAGGTTGCTTTATTCAGAACATTATCTGAGACGATGTATTGGTATTGATAGCATTTGTTGATTGATATTTGTATGTCCTTGAAATTTGGATAAGTGCCAGTTGGTGAAATGTCAGACCAAGAACCAAAAGAACCGCAGTTTCCTCCAGACAGAACTGCTTCTCTTCTTTGGAATTGACGGGTAGTGGAATTGACTCCTGCCGGGTCTGTTCCGTCCGAAACTGTTAGGTCGACTGATGCTGTATAACCATCTATGTAAGTTATAAGGCCACCAGATGGAGGAGTTGTATCCTTTATAACAGATAGAGTGGTAGTTTTACTACTACCGTTATTATCAAAACATGTTACAGTAGCTGATTGGGAGTAAGCATCAGAAGTGTCCAAGTTGTATGTCCAGGAATATGGAACTGTTGTATCATCTCCACCCTGTGAGACAGTGTCTGGAAAGTTGACTTTTTGGATCCCTGCATCAGCCATTGCTACAACATTTACATTGAAAGAGCTGCTGGATGCTGGATTATAATAGATTGTTGAACCACGATCCTGTGAATAGCTCTGTAAATATGGAGAAGATTCTGTTATTGAAGAGATTGCGCATATGAATGGAGTTTGGGTGAATGCACTGTAAGCATTAATACGTCCGTAAGCTACATTTATATCTATTTTGTCAGAAGTACCTTCAATTATAAATCTTACTTCATCGTTTATTCTGCCATCGCCACTGACATCATGGGTTGTTGCGAAAAGCAGGCCAGCTAGACCAGCGACATGCGGGCAAGCCATGGATGTACCGCTCCTGTAACAGTAACTATTATACATACAAGTGGAATAGATGCTCAGACCTGGTGCAGCTATATCCACCCATTTTCCATAGTTAGAGAAGTATGCCAAGGCATCATTAGAATCAGTAGCTGCCACAGCTATAGAGTTAGTATAATAAGCAGGGTACATTGGTGCGTCATTGCCACTGTTGCCTGCAGAAGCAACCACTACCACTCCCTTGTTCCAAGCATAGTTGATGGCGTCTTCTATTGCTGATGATGGACTGGGACCACCTAGGCTCATGCTAATAACATTAGCACCATTGTCTGCAGCCCAGATAATGCCATTTGCAATCGAAGAATATTGTCCAAACCCAATATCACTAATCACTTTAACATTCATAAGACTGCAACCGGGGCATGTACCAGCAGTTCCAATGCTGTTATTGGTTATGGCAGCAGCAATTCCTGCACAATGAGTACCATGGCCATATACGTCGTTATATGAGTTTGGACTGCCTGTGAAATCTGTGGCAGACACTATTTTACTAGCTAGGTCAGGGTGACCCATATCAATGCCGGTATCGAGTATAGCAATTTTTACACTAGAATTGCCTTTGGTTATGTTCCAAGCATAGTCGGCCTGAATCTTGGGAAGTGCCCACTGGTTAGAATAATAGGGATCATTAGGAACAAACAGAACTTCAGCAATGCCGTTCTTCTCAGCATATTCAACTGTTGGGTTTTTTGAAAGAGCTTCTATGACATTATCTCTGGCATTAGCATTAACTTTCCATACTCTGACTCTTATCTGCGGTATATCGCCAATTACGGTTGCGTTATACTGTCTGACAAGATCGTTTTTTGTTTGAGTAAGAGCATCAGGTTTGAATTTGACTATTACCTCATCTGGGACATATTTTTCTTGCGGATGTGAGGCATTTGCAGTTTGGATTGCTTCTGACGGGATTTCCTCTGGTGTTCTAATGCCTCCAATAATTTCACTTAAAGACATGCCACTAGTCTTCAGCTTGTCTGAAAAAAGTATTATTCCTACTATCAAAACGGCGATCATAATTAATAGAATGCCTGTAGCTGCACCTTTTGTTGTTGCCTGGTCTTTTTTATTTTTTGACACCAGAATACCTTAAATGATATTTAGGATTTAGAATAAATAAGTCCATTCACATTTTTTGAATCTCTATAAATTTTTGAATCGATCTGTCATAGGTTTTTTCTATTTCAGGAGGAAAACAACAAGCTGGCAGTTCATCGTTCTCCAAATGATGCCTTATGCATTCGCAGCAAATACCCTTTCTACTACAATCTGGATACGTGCATGGGCATGACTTCAAGTTTTCTTTCTGTCTGCACTCTTTCATCTTTTCACTTTTTTCTTAATTATTTTTGGTTCTACTTCTTCTCCTGATAAAGGAATCAATTCTCTTTCCAGTTCTTTCTCGTCCATTTCAGGGAAAAGTCTCTTTAATTTTTTTATTCTTTCTTCAACAACAGTTTCAACAGTCATATTTAAAAATCACAATATAGTATTTATAAGCTTGCGTCGATAGTCCAGCCTGGTCTAAGACACTAGCCTTCCAGGATATTCGGAGCCAGCTAGTTACGCGGGTTCAAATCCCGCTCGACGCATTTTATCTAAAACTATAAGGATTCTGTTTTACAACTACCAAATCTGCTGTTAATCTAGGCAGATTCAGCATAGCATCATAGCCATATCTTTTAACATAACTAATAGTACGAGATTCCAACAATTCCTCCATTTCTATTTCTGATAATTTTCTTAGTCTCCCATTATCTCTTATCACAGTTTTTCTCTGAAGTTTGTCCTTAAACCTTACAAGCTTTCCAGCTGGCTTGTATATTGTACTTTCTAATACAACAGGACTCCTATTTTCCAAACTTCTGGCATATATTTCAGCACTTTCCCTATCGCTTTCTAATCTCCATCTTTCTTCTTCACTCAGTGCTTTTTGATACAAATTTTTTTCAATTTCTTCTGCTTCATGTCTTATCTTTGCTGCTTCTTTTATAGCTTCTTTCCTTCCATTCTCATCAACTGCCAACGCAAATACAGAATGCGCACAGCTAATTAATTCAGGATGTGAAAACCTCTCATGCAACCTTGTAACTGTGGCATGTTTGCAATTGCAATACGCTCTTGTTCTCAACTGGTCTGCGTGTTTGCTTCCACCTCTTGTAGCAAGTTTGAATATTTCTACCTGATAAATTTTTCCAAGTGTACTTCTTGAACCCACATAAACAGTAGATTTGTTTCCATAATTCTCAATTTTTGAGAGTGCTGGATTTAACATTCTTTGTTTGAATTTTTCTGGAAAATTGAGCCAGAAATATGCATATTCGCAACCCTGTATATCAAAAATGATTGGGAACAATTTTGGTTCTCTGCCATAGGGTGACATTAGGAAAATGCCACGGTAAGGCTTGTCAGGGTCAGCATTCAACATTGCAGCTTCTGTAGCTTTATGGAAGCTAAATCCCTCTTCTTCAGCTTTTGTGAAACTTTCGCCCCCTATAATTTTTATATGGTCTCCATAAGTCCAAATGGTATCAGCACCAGGCATCTCTATTTCTCTTGTTTTTCTGCCAGGGCTCCCTGGCCTTTCTGGCCTCGCTATTACTAACACACTATTTGGCAATATTCTTTGGTTGATTATCGTTCCTTCTTCTTCCTTCCTTTCATCAATAGCTTGGGAAACTTCTGATAAGCTCAAATGTTCTGTCAACTCTATCAAATCGTTATTTTTCCTTATTTCGTGTGCTGTTGGATAATTTATATCGAACCGTTTTTCTGGACAATTGTCTAGTTCTAGCGGTTTTATTATCATCTTATCACATCTGATGAGAATTAGATGGGGGTAAAGCTATAAAAGCCTTAAATCAAGTTGCCGTTAAATATTTAAGAATAAGGTTTTAACAAATGGTAATGGAAAAAATAGCTGATTATATTAGACAGATAAGAGTAGATGTAGGTGCATATATAATTAAGAGACATGTTGAAGAGGGACATCCGGTAGATTATCTCCTTACTCAGAAAAAAGAACTAAGAAACTCTTTACAATCAACAATGAACTCAGTTAGAAAACTGATGGACATGCTTGGTAGAGCGTATTTAGAATTAGAGTTTATGGAGATGAGCGAATATGAACATGATAGCGGTGGCTTTAGAAGAATGTTAAAATTTTTCATTGATGAAGCTGAACAACCAAAAAATAGCGCAGTTTAAATATTTTAAAAAATACATTTCGCTATAAAATAAAAATCTGGGGAAAGGTGATTCCTAATGGGCTCAATTCTCACTTCCCTCATTATAGAATCATTTATAATATGTTACATCAGTTTCTTTATCGCGACTTTCAACGATTTTCTTGTTTTCCACAAGAAAGATTAAATGATTTCTAATGACATTTAGGTTAATTGTTTTTCCAGCAGTTTCGTTTACCCTATAATTAATTGCAAGAGTCGACATGGAAACTTTAGATTCTTTTAATATCTTCAGAATCATTGGTTCTACAAAATCATGACCAGAAGTTCTTCCTCTCATAATAATAATTAGTCTTCCAAGCATATGATTATGATTAGATTAATCGATAATGCCTTATTTAATGCACTACTTATTCTTACAATGCTAATAACTATTATCAATAATGTAAAAACAGATAGAGTTAGTTTCTAATACTCTTCGGGATATTAGATAATAATTGTTTTCTGTTGAATTGAAGTGATTAATTTGAAACATATTTGCCCAAAATGTCATATGAAAAAATCAATAAGACTTTATCGAAGACATATAAAAAATTGCGTGAGTAATGCAGGGTTGTTCAGATAAAATGCCAATAATTGTAAAATGTGTTTATTGCGGTCAAATGACAAAAACTCAGAATTGTGGTTATTTTAAAGGTGCATCTATCCACAATAAAATAAATTGTAATTGCCTTCAAGCTGCAATAAAATCAAACTTTTTTGTTGCTCCAAGTGAATCCAAAAGATGGAATAATAGGAGATATTAGGATATATTAAAACTCTACAAGAAAAGAAGAAATAAATATATAATCAGGGAAAGGTGATTTTCTGTGGGTTCGATTCACACCTTCTGCATTACGGAATCCATCAAATCGGCATGCACATAAATCTTTTACCGTCAATGAAATCTAAGAGTTGAATCTTCTAGATTGCGGTCTTATTCTTTTTCTGAAATTGGCCTTTTTACTTCTAGTTTTCATTGCTTTCTTGCTTCTAGAAAAATTTCCCGCCATTTTATCTGTACCTATCATGTTTTTTAAATTTCTTTTTGCTGAATCTCCGATTTCTAGTTTCTTGTTTTTCGCTTTTCATAATTAAATCTTATTCCATGAAGCCGATTTTTTCAATTCTTCTAAACTATTCAGAATAGTGTCTGAATTTTCATCTATGAACAAAAGAAATTTTTCCTGTAATTCTTTAAATTCTCTTCTAAACAAGTCTGTGTCAAAGTGTTCATAATCGATTTTTATACTAATCTTAAATTCTATATCTGGCCAACCTCTGTTAAAAGTGAAAACATTCCAAGTATGTTGTGAACCAGAACTAATTTCTCCTCTCAAAAAATTTATCATTTCTCCTATATTTGAATCGTTTAATTGGTCTCTAAAGAATATTTTAGACATCTCTATCAGATCTCCTTTGGGCACTTGTTTATCTTTTTTATAAGCTGAAAAGCCTATGGTAATTTTAGGAGAGAAATCAACATCTAAATCTACATGTAAACCATTAGATTTTTTTGACCTTTCTGAATAATCTAATTCTCGATTAGAGTATATATGATCTATCTTTTTACCAAATCCAAACATAATTAAATATTGTTTTAACTGAATTAAAAACTATAAGAAATCCAATCTTCTTAACCAGTTCTAGATATACATAAAAATTATTTTTTCTCTAATCTATTTTTTAGATTATGTTTTTCTATTTCTTCCAATATTCTGTTGATTAAATCGTCATAGGATTCTCCGAATTGACCGTACCTCTTTAATCTCTCCTTGGTCTTTACTGCTAATCTAACAACTGTATATGTCATATATTATAAATATTATATATACTTTGTAGTTAAATATATATGTATTATAGATAGTATATATTATTTATGTTGTTTAGCTTATATGTATGGAAAACAAGTTAATTGTAAGATTAAACTATGGCAAATAAAAAAATAGTCGCAATGTTTGACTTCAAACATTGGACATGACTTGCCGATAAAAATCGATGAATAAAAAGGTTGCGGAGTAAAGTAAAAATACAGACTCTAAACCTACAACAGCATCAGATGAGAAATCTGTAGAATCAATGGTTGGGGAAGAAACGGGGAGCTTGTGGTGATTGCCCCCAACCTACAGAACATTGTCTTAAAAGAATAAAAAATTATTGCAATTTTTGGATTGGATAATCATTTATGAAAGGTTATCTGAAAAAATGAAACATGCGGAGATTGATTGAATGGAATGTGTAAAATGCGGTTCATTGAGGATGATGGAATTTGTGGATGGATTTGGACAGAGAAGAGTATTTTGCAAAGGTTGCGGGAGAAGTTCTTTGGATACAAGAGAATTAAGAGAATTTAATGGACTGAACATTTTCCAAAATCTCAGACAAAATGTATACTATAATTCAAGGGCGGCTATCAGACACAGATGGTAAATACAGCATTACGGTAAACCATTATTCACATTCCCGAATTTTATCAAAATATAGCCCTACCCAAGAAAATTTAAGTATTTTAAAAACACAATCCTAAAGTTATAGTGATAGAATGCTTCAAGACACGCTAGCGGACGTATTGTCAGCAATTAAGAATGCCGAAAAGGTCGGGAAGAGAGAATGTGTTACTAAAAGTTCTAATCTAATTAAAGCTGTGCTGAAAATTATGCAAGACCACAACTACATAGGAGCTTTTGAATTCATCGATGATGGAAAAGGCGGTAGATTCAAAATTGAGTTAAAAGGAAAAGTTGTCGATACGAATGTTATAAAACCGAGATTTTCTGCCACTGTAGACGAATTTGAAAAGTACGAAAAGCGATATCTGCCAGCTAAAGGCTTTGGTCTTTTAATTATTTCAACCCCTAAAGGAGTAATTGATCACAAAAAAGCTAAGGAAATGAATGTTGGTGGTAAATTAGTTTGTTTCGTTTACTAGTGATTTTATGTATGCAAAAGAATTGAAAATTCCCCAGGAAGCGACAGTTGCTGTAGATAATAAAAAGGTGAAAGTTTCTGGAGAAAAAGGTAGCTTGGAGAAATCTTTCGCATTACGAGAGATAAAGATTGAAAAATTTGAAAATAAAATAAAGGTTTCTTCCGAATCTGAGAGGAGAAAGGTCAAATCCTTGGTCGGTACTGTACTGGCGCATATAAGAAACATGATAACCGGAGCGACAAAAGGATATACCTATAGGCTGAAAGTTGTTTTCAGCCATTTTCCAGTCACAGTAAAGATTGAAGGAGACAAAGTACTCATACAGAATTTTTTGGGTGAGAGAACACCAAGAATAGCTAAGATATCTGGCCAAGCTAAGGTAGAAGTCAAAGGCCAGGACATTACTGTCACTGGTATCGATGTGGATGATATTGGATTGACTGCCAGTAGTATAGAGCAAGCTACAAGAATTGTTGGTTATGATCGCAGGAGATTCCCTGATGGTATTTTTTTGACAGGAAAAGAATGATAAAAGTGATAAAATGAGAAAGAAACCCAGATTTTTAAGACAATTGGCACAAACCTACGAAAGAAGGTTAGGACTTAAATGGAGAAAACCGCGTGGATCACAATCTAAATTAAGAAAACATAAGAAAAGTAAAGGATTTATGCCATCGGTCAGCTATGGTACACCTAAAGCTTTACGTTATCTTCATCCTTCTGGATTTAGGGAGGTATTAGTTAACGATATAAAAGATTTGGAGAAGATTGATGCCAGTAAAGAAGCTGTGAAAATTTCTCATGGTGTTGGAAAGAAGAAAAGACAAGAGATATTGAAGAAAGCCGAAGAAAAGAAGATTAAGGTATTGAATCCTTAAACCTTTTTATCAATTGGTACTATAAATTTCTTTCTGTGGAATAGTAAACTATGATAATCCTTGGTAAATTTGGGGATAAATTTGCAGAAAACTTCCATGAAGAGATGAAAAAATATAGAGATAATGTATCTTATCATCCTTTCCAATATCAAATCTTTTCTAATGATGAACTTCTACCAAGATTTTGTAATGAACCGTATATGGCAATAACAAAAGGTGGTGAAATAAGGTTTCCACCTGGAGCTGAGAAACTAAGAGGAGCTATAAAGAATGACCCAAATGTTCTTTTAGTTGTTAGAGGTGCTTCTGGTTATAAATGGAAACCCGTACATGAATTATTCAATGGATATTTATCATCTAAATATCTTAAAACGGAAATGGAGGTAAAAAACTTAATTCTGGTGCTTCCGAGTATGCCTTTCGATAAACAGGATCGCCTTTTTTATGACGATGAGAATGGAGGTGAGCTAATCGATGGCGCACCGATAACTCTTAAATATGCAAGGGAACTTCTAAGAGAATACGCTGACATTCTCATAAGTTTCAATCCCCACGATTATAGAGACAGGACAGGATGGATAATAAAGGATGAGACTACAATACCTGGGTCAACAAGAGACGAGAAAGGAAGGATACTTGATAGCAAAGGCAGGATAATTTTGCCACAGGCTGAGGATTGGACAGGATTTGCATATGCTATAGATGCAATGCCAACACTTGCAAAATACGTACTAGACTCTTTATCAAATCCTTTCCTTATAGGTCCAGATAGGGCAGTTGAGAACGCCATCAAAAAATTCTCAAATAAGACCATTGCTGCAGATAAAGTAAGAGATAGACATGATAGTCTGAATGCTAAATCTAAAATAGAATTATGGCATGATATGAAAGATTACGATGCTGTTTTGTTTGACGATAAGATTCAAGCTGGGACCACTATGAATAATGTTGTTCAAGAGTTGAAGGTACATAAAAGTCCCCCTAGGTCAATAACGTGTGCTGCAGTTAACGGGGAATTTGTACAGAACAAAAAATTAGGGAAATCCGCCTTTGATATCTTGAAAGAAAGTGGCGCAGAAATAATTGTTACAAACACTATAGAAACACCTGTAAGCAAAGTTAGTGTTGTGACTTTATTGGCTGAAGAGCTGTATAAACTTATCAATTAAACATTTAAATTCTATTCTTCAGAAATTATTGAGTAAGTATGACGAGTTTACAGAAAAGAATGGCAGCAAAAGTATTGAAAGTAGGTATATCTAGAATTTGGCTAGACCCAGTTAAAAGAGAAGATATAAACAAAGCTGTGACAAAATGGGACATCAGAAAACTGATAAAACAAAATGCAATAAAGGTTCTGCCAGAGAAACTTCACAGGCCGAAGGAAAGGATTAAAAAGAGGAAAGGCACTGGCAGGAGAAAGGGTGGAAAATATGCTATTGTTAGCAGAAAGAGAAGGTGGATTTCCACTATAAGGCCCTTGAGAGAGCTTCTAAAAGAGTTGAAGGATTCAGGTCAGATAGACAATCCTACTTATAAAAAGATGCGGCTGCTTGCGAAAGGTGGGGTGTTCAGGAGTAGGGCACATTTGAGATTATATCTTGAACAGCATCATTTGCTGAAGGAAAAATGATATTATGGTAGTTCATGCAGTTGCAGCACTAGTGATTAAAGATAGGAAACTTCTAGTGGCCAAAGAGTTTAATGAAAAAGAATATCATACACCAGGAGGAACAATAAATTTCTCTGAAACTCCAGAAGAAGCTCTCAAAAGAGAATTAATAGAAGAGACTGGCGTGCAGTTATTATCAATGGAGCCTTTTGTAAAAATCAATGGCAAGACATTTGATGGTGATAATCTATTATTAGAAACTTTTTTAGTAGAAATCAAAGGTATGCCCAAACCAAGTTCGGAGATAGAAAGTCTTCAATGGATTGACAAAGATTACCAAAATGATGGAGTAAAACTTACAATTCCTGCAGAAAAACAATTACTAAAATTAATCGAAACTAATTTGATAGAGTGATATTATGAAATTATCCCCTACATATAAAATGCCATTTAAAAGAAGAAGATTGGAAAAAACAGATTATAGGAAAAGATTAAAACTGGTTTCTTCCAGCAAGCCACGGTTGGTTGTAAGAAAAAGTCTGAGATATATTACAACACAGATAATAGGATTTGATAAAAAAGGCGACAAGAGCCTAGCTGGTGTAACAAGTAAAGAATTGAAAAAAATCGGATGGAAGTTTGCATGTGATAATTTACCTGCAGCCTATCTAACAGGTCTGTTGATTGGAAAGAGAGCCATGAAGAAAAAAATAAATGAAGTTATATTAGATGCGGGCTTGTATCCATCTACCAAAGGAAACAGAATCTATGCTGCAGCAAAAGGAGCAATAGATGCCGGCTTGAAACTGCCAATAGGCGAAGAGATATTGCCGAGTGAAGATAGAATTAAAGGAAAACACATATCAAATGATGTAGAAAAAGAATTTGAAAAGATCAAACAAAAAATTTTAAGTGATTAAATGACCGAAGAGAAAAAAGAAGAAATAAAGGAAGAAGAGGGAAAAATTGAAGAATCAGAAGTTAAGGAAGAAGTAAAAGAAGGTATAGAAGAAGCCCCGGCAGAAGAAGTAAAAGAAATAGTTAATGTGCCAACTGAAGAAATTTCTAAAGTACCTAAAGAGTTGGTAGAAGAATCTGCAGTAATAGAGAAATGGAAACCAAAGACTTCTCTTGGCAAAGCAGTTATAGAAGGTAAGATTACAAATATAGATGAAATTTTAGAATCAGGGAAAAAAATTCGTGAATCAGAAATTGTTGACAAACTTTTACCAGATTTAAAAAGTGAATTGATTTTGATTGGCGGAAGAGCAGGGAAAGGAGGAGGGGCACAAAGAACCCCAATCCGCATTACAGCAAAAATGCACTCGTCTGGCAGAAGGTTTAGAATTTCATCTTTTGTTGTTGTTGGAAACGAAAATGGTTTGGTTGGTATAGGAAAAGGAAGTAGTGCAGAAACAAGAGTTGCAATGGGAAAATCATTGAAGAAAGCAAAAATGAATTTAATAAAAATTAAACGTGGTTGCGGAAGCTGGGAATGCGGATGTGGTACAGAACATAGCATACCATACAAGATTAAAGGTAAATCAGGCTCGGTAAGAGTCGAACTTTTGCCAGCTCCTAAAGGTGTTGGTTTAGTTGCAAATAATGAATCAAAGAAAATTTTCAAACTAGCAGGAATAAAAGACATCTGGATGCAAAGTCTGGGGAATACATCCAATCTAATTAATTTAATGTATGCTATTTTTGATGCTTTAAAAAAACTGTATGTTTATGAAAGGTGAAGAAATAAACGAACTGATAGCGAGGATGATTTAGATGGTAGTTAGAAAAGAGGGGAAACGAAGAAGAGGGGAAAGAAGTTATCATGGTAGCCATAAGAAGTGGAGAGGTGCTGGAAGTAAAGGAGGACATGGTAAAGCTGGTATGCACAAACATAAATGGAGCTATACTTTAAACTACGAACCAGAACATTTTGGCAAAAAAGGATTTAAATCCCTTGTTACAAAGGAAATTAAGGCAATCAATCTAAAAGATTTAGACCAGTTAACAGATAGGTTGTTAGAAAAGAAGTTGGCTCAGAAGGAAGAGGAGAAAATAAAAATTGATTTGGGAAAAATTGGTTATGATAAACTGCTCGGGTCTGGCAAGGTCAGCAAGCCATTGATAGTTGAAGCAAAATATTTTTCTAAACAGGCAATAAAAAAGTTGGAAGACGCTGGTGGAAAAGCTATAGTCAAGGGTACAGTGAAGGATGTAGCTAAAGATTGAATTCAGTTAAAGATTGAAGTATAAGATTCAGATTCTAAAAACAAATATTCTAAAAACAAAATTCTAACTATGAAACTTAAAAGAGAGCTGTCCTATTTCGATTTAACAAATATAGTAATAGGGGCAATAGTTGGAGCTGATATTTACATAGTTTCTGCATTATCTGCTGGGCTGATCGGGCCATTTTCTTTAATAGTTTGGTTGATTGCAGGTAGCTTTGCTATTGTAATAGCTTTAGTTTTTGCCTATTGCAGTTATTATGTTCCAAAAGTAGGCGGTCCTTTCGCTTTTGTGTCTAAAGCTTTTGATGATTTCTACGGTTTTCTTACAGGATGGAGCATGTGGATTGCAGAGGTTGTTGCCCTAGCAGTCTTTGGCATAGCCTTCATTTACTATCTCCAGTATTTTGTCCATTTGAGTCCTATACAAGAAATTCTTGTAAAAGCTTTGTTCTTCTTTGTTCTGACTTTTGTAAACATATTTGGAGTCAAGTTTGCCGGAAGATTAAATAACACTCTGACTATCCTTAAACTTTTTCCACTGTTTCTACTGGTAGTTGCAGGAATTTTTGCTTTCATTGTTCATCCTGGTATGCTTCAAAAGAATTACTCACCTCTGATGCCATTGGGCTTAAAAAATTTTGGTCCTGCATTGGTCTTGATATTCTGGGCTTATGCTGGATTTGAATTGGGAACACTACCAGCAAGCGAGGTCAAGAATCCTAAGAAGACAATACCTAAGGCAATCATAACTGGTATGTTGGTAGTCACATTGTTCTATCTCCTTACAAATTTTGTTGTTTTTGGTGCAGCCAATTGGAGATCTTTAGCAGTAAATCCACCACCTTTAGTATTTGTTGGTTATGCACTTTTAGGTACGATTGGTGCAGTAATCATGAGTATAGGAGCTTTGATATCAATTTCAGGTGTTGATGAATGCGGGATACTTTCTACAGCAAGATTGTCTTATGCCATGTCTATTGATGGATTGTTCCCGAAGATTTTCTCTAAGATACACCCAAAATACAAAACACCTTACATGGCATTAATAATCCAGATGCTGATAGCATTCGGACTTTCAATTTTTTCAGGAATAACCAAATTAATCTCTTTCTCGGTCTTTACTCTTACATTTTCTTTTCTTTTAACCTGTCTGGCTTTGATTGTCCTTAAGAAAGGCAAGGAAAAACAACTGCATGGCCAGAATATCCTACCTTGGATTGGAATTGCTATATGCCTGTATCTGCTTTATTCTACTTCACTCTTTGACAAAGTTGTTGGATTGGCTGTAATTTTGGCCGGCATACCTCTATACGAGTTCCTTTCACCAAAAAGGGATATACACCATCTGAAGAGACTTTTTGTTTCAGAGGAAGCTATCTTTGAAAGACGATTGGAGAGGAAAGAGAAGTTTCTGGCAAATTTCGCCAGGTTGCTGCATAAAGTTTATAAAAAGATGAAACAAACCGCTAAGAACTAATAAATAATAAAACTAATTAATCCTTAAAGTCAAAAAGAAAATAACATGGACGAAGAAACAGAAGAAAAAAAACCTGAATTTGTAAAGAAAATAGCGAAATTCTTGCCAGCTGTAGGTAAGCCAGAATACAAGCAGAGTCTAAACACAAGGCTGAAATGGACTGGCATAGCTTTGCTATGTTATTTTGTTCTGTCCTACATATCGGTTTACGGCCTGTCACCTTCCAGCTATCAGCAATTTCAACTGTTTCAAATAGTCCTAGGGTCAAAGATGGGTAGCTTGATGACTTTGGGAATCGGCCCGATAGTTACAGCTGGTATCATTTTGCAGTTGCTAGTTGGTTCAAAAATTTTGAAGTGGGATATGACCAAGCCAGAAGGAAGGAGTAAGTTTCAACTATGGGATAAAGTGCTAGCTATAGCTTTTTGTTTTCTTGAAGGTGGCGCGTATGTCCTAGCCGGGGCTTTGCCAGTATCGGGTGGACCGCCAGTAATGATTTTTGTTATCTTACAGTTAGCAGCAGGTGGAATCATTGTTATACTCCTAGACGAGCTTGTATCTAAATGGGGATTTGGCTCAGGTGTCAGCTTGTTTATAGCAGCAGGAGTTGCAAGTCAAATATTTATTGGCCTGTTTAGTCCTTTGGCTGCCCAAGGAAGGATTGCTGGCGCTATACCAGGATTTATTAGTAGTTTCTTTGCAGGCAATATGTCCCTTGGCTTAGCTTATCTGTTACCAGTTCTAACAACAGCTTTAGTATTTGTTATTGTCATCTATGCCCAAGGCGTAGCTATAGATATACCCTTAACTTTCTCGGCTATGCGTGGTTTTGGAAGAACATGGAGCTTGAAGTTCTTTTACACAAGCAACATTCCTGTTATATTAACAGCTGCGCTTATAGCTAATGTCCAGTTGATGGGACATTTTGGCGTTTCACAAACTCCTGAAGGTCTGTCCTGCGGTATGGTGGGATGCTTTGATGCTAATGGAAATGCAGTAAAAGGGATTGTCTATTATCTTTCTTCCCCGCGTAATCTTTTAGTTGATCTGGTTTCAGGAACAATAAACGCACCTGAAATTCTGCGTGCAGTAACGTATACGGCATTTCTAGCCATAGGGGCGATGGTATTCTCCCTTTTTTGGGTCAATACCTCTGGTATGGATGCAAAAGCTGTAGCCAACCAGTTATCTGGTACAGGCATGCAGATACCTGGATATAGGAATGATGTAAGAATAATGGAATCTGTGTTGAAGAGATATATACCGGCTCTAACAATTCTAGGCGGTTTGTCAATTGGCCTGCTGGCAGCATTTGCCGATATGACAGGCGCAATAGGTAGCGGGACAGGCATACTTCTGACTGTTATGATACTTTATAACTTTTATGAACAATTAAGACATGAGAAGATAGAAGAGGCTCATCCAATAGTTAGAAAGATTGTAGGCGAATGAAATGTTTGAACAGATAACAGGAATGATGACTGTAGTACTCTCACCTTTACTTGCATTAAACCCTCTAATTGCAGTTTTAATCTTCTCAGTATTTTTGACAGGAATAATCACTTTGATTAACCGGTTTGCAGTGAATAGAAACCTCATGAAAGAGATTAAAACTAAGATGACTGAAATAAGGGAAAATTTAACAAAAGCACAAAAAGAAGGGAACAAAGAGGATACCAACAAATTTTTAAATGAGTATATGCAGACAAACAGCAAAATGATGAAGCAGAATTTCAAATCTTTAGCAATTTCTATGGTTCTTGTTTTTCTTTTTCTTCCAGTATTGAGCTCGCATTACAAGGGTGTTGTGGTGGCAGCTTTGCCATTTTCTCTACCGATAATAGGTTCTAACATGGGCTGGCTTATATGGTATTTTTTCGTTTCTTTAACCATAAGCTGGGTGATGAGAAAAATTATAGGTGAATGATTGGGGGTGAATGGCATTAAAAAAACTAAAGTTAGAACACCAAGCGGAAGAATTGCAGTCAGGAGAAAAAGGGAAGGGTATGGAGCTATCGTATGCGCTAATTGCAAGAAACCTTTGCGTGGCGTATCCAATATTAGAAAATTATCAAGAACTGAAAAGATACCTAGCAGGATCTATGGCGGATGCCTCTGTAGCGGTTGTACGAAAGAGATATTAAGAGAGAAAGCTAGAAAAATTTAAGTGAATTAAGTGATATTATGGTTTCGTTGGATGTAGGAAGAGTTTGCATTAAAACCGTAGGGCGCGAAGCAGGAAAATACGCTGCCGTAGTCAAGAAACTGACAGACGAGAAAAGCAAGGATAGTTTTGTTCTGATAACAGGACCGAAACTGCTCACGGATGTCAAAAGAAGAAGATGCAACGTAGACCATCTAGAACCTACACAGCACATTTTAGAAATAAAAGAAGATGCAACTGACGAGGAAGTTATAGAGGCCTACAAGAAAGCTGGGCTGATAGCAAAATTCGATCTCAAGCTGCCTTCTGCTGCTGAAATGAAAACTGAAAAAATTAAACCAAAGGAAGAAAAGAAACTGGTAGAGAAAGTTAAGGAGAAGAAGGAAGAGAAACCTGAGAAAGGAAAATCAAAGAAAGAAGAGAAAAAGAAGAAATAGTTCTGCTACTGAATTTTTATTCCTTTAATAGTTGTTATACGCAATTTAGAAATTACTTTTTCTTTCTCACTTACAACATTGTGTATTAAGACACTCACTAAGACATACATATGGTAAAGTTCTCATTCCACGATCTTCGCAGGTTTCGGATACGAGATCTCCAAGGCAAGTGCATGTTCCACCATTAATTTCGCATTCATTTCTCTCAGGGCAGTTGAATTCTATGGAGACATTATTTACAGGTCCTACCAACTTCCATTTCTGAGTTCCAGCCTCACAATTAGTGAAAATGTAAGATCCATAGCTAAGAATATCCACAGGATTAGGTGCTGTACAAGTACTAGAAACATTAACAAATGTTTGTTCGCTACTCTTTACTATATCAGTACCAATATTATGAATGCCTACTTTTCCAGTTGTTCCGGCACAATAAGAACCTAAATTATCCCGAATAAGTCTTTTAGAACAATTTATTTTTTCACAATTAATTAATACCTCGCAACGAATATCGGCGGGTCCATTACCCCATGTGGTTAAACGATTAGATAAAAGACCACAAAACCATTCTTGTTTATTCTCGTCACAAAATTTTTTACATTCTTGAAGTCGTGTATCATAATATCCTGTATTTCTTATTGCTTCTAATTTTTTCGCATCACTATCACAGTCGGGTTCATAATACCAAGGATCGGAAACAACAACAGGAGCACCACCTCCATAATCACATTGACCCGTAAAAAGGTTTGTTCTGAAATGGTCTGAAGTTACTGATTGGCCAGTTAGCCCTGACATAAGAATATATCCAAAATAAAAAACCACAATTGCTACAACAGATAAAACACCAAATTTGAGTGCTTTGTTAGTATTTTTTTGTTTTATATTTTGAATTGATTTTACAATTAAAGTTAAAATTCCGAATATTATAAAACCTGAAATTAAAGAAAAAATTATGAAACTACTAAATGATGCCGAATTGAAATTCAAAATTATTGAAACAACTAAGGATATTATTCCAATTATTAACCAAAATAACTTGTTCATATTTTAAGTATATAGTTTGGAATTATTAAAAAGAGTTAAACCCATGTGCGTAGGTGGAAAATGATTTCAGTATACGTCTAAGGACTGCTAGACGTATTCTGAAAAAAAGTTTTTAATTTAGTTGAAAACATTTAGTGATAAGATTTACTAGAAGTTGATAGGTCCTTTAAACTTGATAGGTCCTTTGAATCCCTCTTTTCTTACTGATTCAGAAACAACATCTTCTTCTTCTTTTGGAATACTTCCGAGTTTGTATGTAAACGTTTTCGAATCACTACTATCCCCAAGAATAAACCCTGGAGCTAAAACCCAAGGATTATCATACAATGTTTCTTTATTCCTACCACGATAGTTTTGTATTGCCAAGATTTCTCTTCCATTTACAGGTAAATGTCTTGGAGACTCTGTTAGTGAATATGATTCACCATCGCATCCATAGTTCGTTTGTATTTTTCCAATTAAACTTTTGCTCAATGAAAATTTTAGTTCAGCTGTTTTAGTTTCAGTCACTATTTATCACTATCAAATCTATTGACCGTAAATGATTTAAAAGTATGTGTTAGATTAAATTCCAAAGTTTCTATTCTCCAAACTTCTTCTTAATCTCTTTGAAAAATTTCAAATCCGAATAGCCGTCTAATGCTAGTTAATTGAACTCATATTTAAAAAAGAATAATCTACTTTCTATAAGCATATTTTTTTAGCTAATTCATGAGATCTTTTGCTCCCTGGATCGTATTCTTCCATTGCTTGAACAATTCTTTTTCTATAAGCAGAAATTACTTCAGGAGGTAATGATTCTATTTCTATTCTTGCATTGAGCGATTTTATTTCTTCCAGACTGCCGTGGTATATTTCCCTATTCATAATAGTTAATAGATTGATGAATTATTTATAGGCGAATTTATGTGGCTGAATAAATCAGAAGAAGAAACAAATCCTGAATACGGCAAAAATCCCAAAGACAGGACAATGGAAGAATTGATAAAATCTTCTGTAATAATTATCGACAAGCATTCTGGACCAACTAGTCATCAGATATCAGCATGGGTAAAGGATATTTTCAAAATCAAACGCAGCGGGCATTCTGGGACGCTTGACCCGCATGTGATTGGTGTCTTGCCTGTTGCTCTGGAAAATTCAGTAAAAGCGATGCCATTATTGATGGGATTGGATAAAGAATATGTTGGAGTGATGCATCTGCACAAGGAAGTGCCGGAAGAACTGCTGAGGGATACTGTGATAAAATTTATTGGAAGGATTGTCCAGCTTCCGCCTGTAAGATCCGCTGTCGCTCGCAGACCGAGGGAAAGAGAAATAAATTATTTTGACATTCTGGAGATAGAAGGAAAGGATGTTTTATTCAAAGTCGGATGCGAAGCTGGAACTTATATAAGAAAATTATGCCATGATATTGGCATAGCTCTGGGTGCGGGTGCGCATATGTCTGCCTTGAGAAGGACAAAGGTCGGGAATTTCACAGAAGAACAGTCTCACAGCCTGCTGTCAGTAAGAGATGCGTATGAATTTTGGAAAGAAGGAAATGAAAAACCGCTAAGGGAGATTTTAATTCCAATAGAGTATGCTATCTTTCATGCAAAGAGAATTTTTGTGAGAGATTCTGCCATTGCCAATATCTGTAACGGATCTCCAATTTATCCAAATGGTATAGTAAGAATTCAAGAAGGAATTATCAGAGGAGAAACCGTAGCTGTTTATTCGTTAAAGGAAGAACTGATTGCTTTAAGTATAGCTAAGATGACAAGTGAAGAGATGTTTAAAAGAAAGAAAGGAACTGCTGTAAGGACAGATAGAGTAATTATGGAGAAAGAAACGTATCCAAAGCTTTTAAATATTTAAATCCAAACATAGGTAAGTATTGATATGAAAATTAGCGACATCAAACCTGGCATGAGCAACATAACAATACAGGCAAAGGTAATCGACATATCCGAGGCAAGAGACGTTCAGACAAAATATGGCCCCAGGTCAGTGGCAGATGCTACATTGGAAGACGAGACCGGAACAATTTCTCTTTCTTTATGGGAAGATAACATCACTTCTGTTTCAGTTGGAGATACTGTCAGCATTAATGGCGGATACACCACACAATTCAGGGACAAGCTGCAGTTGAATATTCCTCGTAATGGCAAGCTGGAAGTAATCAAAGAATAGTAAAGAAGAGGGGCAAGCTTTTTCTATAAGTTAAAAAATTAAATATCAATTAATTAATTTGATAATTAAGCAAGCCAAGATCGCATAACCCGGTAGTGCACCAGCCCTGAGTTTTAATAAGGCTAGCTGGCGGGCGTAAGCCCTTGTGGGTTCAAATCCCACTCTTGGCGTCAAAATTATTGGGGATTGCATGCCAGAAAAAATTCAATACGAAAACATAATTAAAAAACTGAAATCACTGTCTAATCCAAAAGCTGTAGAAGGCATGGCACGCTTTGGCATCAATCCAAAAAATACATACGGAGTCTCGATACCGAATCTCAGAGGACTTGCAAAAGAGATAGGAAGAAACCATAATCTTGCACAAAAACTCTGGCTGTCGGGCATTCATGAAGCGAGGATACTCGCAGGTATGATTGATGATCCAGAGATGGTCATGGAAAAGCAGATGGATGATTGGATAAAGGATTTTGATTCCTGGGATGTCTGCGACCAAGTCTGTATGAATCTTTTTGATAAAGTGCCCTTTGCCTTTGAAAAAGCAATCAGGCTTACAGCAGAGAAGAAAGAATTTGTCAGAAGGTCTGGATTTGCATTGATGGCCTGCCTGGCCTGTCACGACAAGACTTCTTCAGACGAGAAATTCAAGAGATTTTTTCCTTCAATAAAGAAATATTCGACTGATGATAGAAATTTTGTCAGGAAAGCTGTTAACTGGGCTTTACGCCAGATCGGAAAAAGGAACAAAAACCTAAATAGAGAAGCGATCAAGACTGCAAAAGAAATCCTGAAGATGGATTCGAAAGCTGCGAGATGGATTGCAAAAGACGCAATCAGGGAATTGGAATCCAGTTCAATACAAAAGAGATTAAAATAATTATATTGAGCGCCGATAGTCTCGCCTGGTTAATCGTTGTTATTTTATCCTTTTCCAACAAATAGTATTGATGATAGATTACCACGTCCACTCAAACTACACAGACGATGCTGAAGGGAGCATTGAAGACTATTGTAGGTCTGCTGCAGAAAAAAATATAGAAGAAATATGTTTTACCAATCATTTTATTGCCAAAGATATTTTACCTCAGATAAGATTCAAAGTTGAAAAAATTCCAGATTACATCAAGGATGTAGAATCTAACAGGAAAAGGTTTAATTTGACAATAAAGGCTGGGCTAGAAGTCGATTATTGGAGATCTGAACATAAAGCCATTGAAGATATATTAGACAGATACCCATTTGATTTCATTCTTGGCTCTGTGCATTTCATTGATGATCATGTTATAAGTGGATATAAAGAAGATGCAGCTAAGTTTTTCAGAAATAAGAGTATGCTAGAGATTTATAGGGCCTATTTCATGAGAGTGATAGAGATTGTAGAAAGTGGGTTGTTTGATGTATTGGCACATCCTGACTATATAAGAAAAAATGTGATAATGTGTTTCGGCCAGGAACTTCCATTTGAAAAATATAGAGAATATGCAGAGAAAGCTGTTGAGGCATTGGTTGACAACAATACTGGGATTGAGATAAACACATCCGGATACTTTCATGGCATAAATGACTTTTATCCGAGTCTGGAATTTCTTAAGCTATGTATCGAAAGGGGAGTAAAGACTATAACAATCGGCTCTGATGCGCATACCCCATCTAAGGTTGGAGATAGATTTGAGGAAGCTGTAGAGAGATTAAAAAGAGCTGGATGCAAAAAAATCTCTTCTTTTGATAAAAGGAAGCCTAAGGAACTGCCTCTTTAAATTATTTTATTAAGTCGTTTCTATACTATTTTTCATAGGCGCCAATGATCCAACCTGGTTAAGATACGATCTCAAAAAAGGTATAAGCTTCCCAATCGAAGAAAATAGCTCGGAATGCGGGTTCAAATCCCGCTTGGCGCACTATTTAGAAATAATTATTCTTTTTCCTTTCTTCAATAGCTTCAATAGTTCGGTCATAGTCTGGTTCTGTTTAAATATAATATCGTTCTGCCTACCCAGTATTTCCAAATTCTTAAGAATATGATTCAACTTCGCATCAACAGTATGCTCTACCTTTTTTACATCCTTATTCACAAAAGATTCTAATTCATCTACAGCTTGGTGGGTCTCTCGAGTTATCTCTTTCTTGATCCTTTTTTCTTCCTTTTTTCTTGTCTTTGCCATTTCCATGAGCTTTCTATACAGCAGGCCTTTTAACTGCACCATACTATAGTATTAAAAACGGTAATTTTAAAAGCATAAAAATTATAGTTTCAATAATTATTGTGATTGGATGTCTAAAAAAACAGGGCCAAGTAATCCCTATTTGAAGCGGCTAATAGAAGACCTACGGAAAAAATCGCTTGAGCTAGAGGCCCCGATATGGAAAACTGTAGCTAAGAAACTGGGAAAACCTACAAGGCAAAGGATTGAAGTAAACCTATCTAAAATAGAAAGATATGCTGATGACGGCGATACGGTAATTGTTCCAGGCGTGGTCCTGTCATCTGGCCAGTTGACCAAACCCGTAAACATAGCTGCATGGAGATGCTCTGCTGCCACAACAAAAAAGATAAAAAATGCTAATGGAAAATGCTTAACAATCGAAGAACTGGTCAAAGAAAATCCAAAAGGTTCTAATGTAAAAATTATTTCGTGATAAAATGAAAGTTTACGATGCGTCAAATCAGATTTTAGGAAGATTGTCAACAGTGATTGCTAAACAGCTGTTGAAAGGGGAAAAGGTTTTTGTTGTAAATTGTGAGAAAGCTGTAATATCCGGTAATCCAAGATACACAACCGGGAAATATTCACACAAGGTTTTTGAAAGAGGTGATGTTAAGCGAGGACCTTTCTTTCCAAAGTACCCGGATGGGATTTTCAGAAGGAGTGTTCGTGGCATGCTGCCCTGGCATCAACCAAAAGGAAGAAATGCTTTCAAAAACCTAAGAGTTTTCATCGGTATGCCAGAGGAACTTAAAAACAAGAGTTTAGAGAAGTTCGAAAGAGCTGATGCAAGGAGATTAAAAACAAGATATATTAGCTTAGAAAAATTATCATTAGCACTAGGGGCAAAGAAAAGATGGTAAAGAAGAAAGAGAAGAAAGAAAAAATCATTTTTTCAGTTGGAAAAAGGGATACTGCCATAGCTAACGCTATAGTTAAGCCTGGGAGCGGAAAGACAAAAATCAATTCAAAGCCATTAGAGTTTTGGGGAAGCGAACAGTTGAGACTATGGATAAAAGAACCGCTTATTCTATCAGATGATTTGTCAAAAAGAGTGGATATTGATGTGAATGTCAGCGGTGGTGGCATAGTCGGACAGGCTGAAGCTGTAAGAATGTCTATTGCTAAAGGGTTGGTTAATTTTTCCGGTAGTGAGGAATTGAGGAAGAAATATCTGGGATATAATAGAAATCTGCTTGTATATGATCCAAGAAGAAATGAACCCCATCATTCAAGCGGAAAAGGCTGCAGCAAACGTGGTTCCCGTAGGCACAAACAGAGATCAAAGAGATAGAGTATATTGTTAAAAATTTAAATACTATAAATTCTTAATGAATTAAGTTAGCAATCGGTGATAATATAATAATTTCAGTCAGATGCCAGACATGTGGAAAACCAATTGGACATCTTTATGCAGATTACAAGAAAAGAATGGAGGCCGGAGAGGATTCAGGAAAAGTCTTAACAGATTTGGGATTAAAGAGATATTGCTGCAGACAGGCGTTTATGGGTAGTGTTGATCTGCTAAAGGAGATTTCAAAATTCAAACCGTAAAATCTATGAAAATATAAAAATTTAAACCGGGTTTCCCAAACATTATTTACTATCTTGACTGAAAACTGAGATTGAAAATCGAAATTAAATCGGTGAGAAGTTGATTTGGCCAAAAAATAGGTTGACAAGATTTGAAGTTGCTCGTTTGCTTGGTGCAAGAGCTTTACAAATATCTTTAGGTGCACCAATTCTTGTAAAAACTGAAGAAACAGAAGCAAAAAAGATTGCTGAACTTGAATTTAAGGAAAAAATGCTTCCTATTACCATCAAAAGAAAAATGCCGAGCGGGGAAGAAGTTGTAGTCGAGATAAAGAGTGCTATAGATAACTGGTTGACCGAGCGTAAGGGAGAGATTTAAACCGGTAAATTGCTTGGTATTAATTTCATCTCATCTAATCTAACGAGCATATATTGTTTTTTCAATTCTTTTATTATTTCTGGCAATACTTTCAACATTTGGGCGCATCTACCACTTTTGCTATCTTTATGATCTCCATCATGTAGAAGAATTATTGAACCATTTTTGGTATTTTTTAAGATAGAATCAATAATGAAATCTTCCCCTGGCTGTTTCCAGTCACTTGCAGATACATCCCATCTAATAATTTTTATTTTATTTTCTAGTTTTCTAAGACCGGGATAGATTAAATCTCCATAAGGTGGCCTTAAATATTTGGGTGCATCACCTGTGATTTCCTTAAGAAGTTGTTGCGTTTTCTCGAAATTCTCGTTTAATTTAGAATGGGAATATCCATGGTTTCCAATAAGGTGCCCTCTTTCAAAAATATTTTTTACAATATTGGGATACATTTCAATCCATTTTCCTAGCAAGAAAAATGTTGCCTTGATTTTATTTTGATTGAGAATATCCAGAAGCTCTATTGTATGAGTTGGATTTGGTCCATCATCAAATGTTAAAGCAATCTTGCTCTCGTTCCTATCAGCATGATCATAATATGTAAGCAAAATAACACCACTATTCTAGAAATTCTACATCATCAATTCTTCCGTCGGCATCCCTGTCTATTCCCTGGACAATCCTTGCTATCCCTTCATCATATTTATTTCCAACTTCCAGCTTTTTCAGATATTTGACTAAAGCAAGTATGGCTGCCCTAGTCCCTTTGAATCTTTTTCCGGATAAAACCAGTATTTCCTTGTCTTTTGCAAACGGATTTTTCATCCTCACTATAATTCCGATATCATCATCTGCATAAACCGACTTGGAGAAGGTTGATACGATGTTAAACTCGTGCTTGGTATCAAAATACATTGGAAGCTTGTCGTTTATTTTATCAATCAAAATGTTTGTCTTCGGTCCTCCTATCAAAATCAAATTGTCTTTTAAATCATTCTCCCTAATTTCTGTATCAAGCCTGTAATTTGGATGAGTATGGTCCAAAAAACTCCCCAGTAGCAGAGCCAAATCTATTGCAACACTGCCATCTGATGCCTGTGCCCCATACTTGCCATGCGGATCAGGTGAACCAACTACGATTGTGGAATTCAGTTTCCCTTTTTCAACAAAAGGCTTGAGAAATTCGAGCTCTCGCGGCTTGGTTTTTACATCAACCAGATGTTCGCCATCAAAAAGCTTGACTGAAAGAAACGGTGAAGAAACAGAAAAAATCTTAGCTATTGCTCCTACTCGCTCTTCTGTTCTGATGACCTTGATGATTCCAGATTTCTCCAGCCTTCTTAGATGATAGTAGATTTTTTGCTCGTGTTCTTTCAATTTTCTTGATATGTCCATTGCACAGCTTGGCTTTTTTGACAGCTCTTTTAGGATTTTTAGAGAAAGCTCAGTATTCAGCACGTTTAGATTCCGTGGCTCCAAGACTAGAGTTTTATACGCCTTCTGCTCCTCTTCTCTTTCTTCGACAACGTAAGTCATAGATTATGATGTGTTTTTTAACCTTAAAAAGCTTTTTGTAGTGGTATGGACATTTAAAGGCTTGTTTTCCTTGGAATTTTCTTACCTCTAAATGTTTTCTTTTAGATTTCTTTTATATCCCTAACTTTCGTATAGATATCAAGGTATGAAGGAAACCCCACAGGATTTTCCCATTCCAGACCTTTAGGGGATTTTTTATGTATTGCCCAAAATGCAAATCAGATGAAATAGAAGCAACTTCTCTTACTTATCCAAGGACTTTTGAATGTAGAAATTGCAAGCATGCTTTCATAATTCTGCCAAAACTAATGATAGACGACTAGTGATGGACAAGTGAAACAGATGTGCGGAATATTCGGATATATTGGAAACAGGAAAGCGGCACCAGTTCTCTTAAACGGATTGAGGAAATTGGAATATCGTGGATATGATTCGGCTGGTATCGGGACTATAAATAACAATAAAATAGAAATAAAAAAAGGTGTTGGAAAGATAGATGAGATTCAATCTCGATTGAATTTGGAAGATTTAGAAGGAAACATAGGTTTAGGTCATACTCGGTGGAGCACACATGGCGGTGTAACAAAGGAAAATGCCCATCCGCATATTTCAAATAATGGAAAAATAGCAGTTGTACATAATGGCATAATAGAGAATTTTCAAGATCAACGTAATTTTCTAATCGGGCAAGGATTCAAATTCTATTCAGAAACTGATACAGAAACAATTCCTAACACAATAGAATACCACATGAGAAAAGGCTACGACTTTATTGAAGCCACCAAACGCTCATTGAAACATTTGGAAGGGCAATACGCGGTTGTAGCAGTTCATCAAGATGAAAATAAACTTGTCGCTGTTAGAAAGGAAGCCCCGCTAGTAGTTGGTGTTGGTAATAATGAATATTTTATTGCTTCCGATGTTCCTGCATTTTTAGATCACACAAGAAAAGTTGTGTTTTTAGAAGAAAAGGATATGGTAATCATCGACGGTGAGTTAAAAATTTTTAACCTGACACAAGATTCATTTGTTGACAGACCTGTTGTGACTATAGATTGGGACGCCGAGCAGGCTAAGAAAGGAATGTTCGACCATTTTTTCATGAAAGAGATTGTTGAGCAAGCTGATGTCATTTCAAAAGTATCTATGCTGGATGATAAGATAATCAAAGATCTTGCAGAGGAGATAAGAAAAGCCAGAGGAGTGTATATTATTGCTTGTGGTACAGCTTCATATGCCTGCATGCATGGACAATATCTTTTTTCCAAGGTAGCTAAAAGGCATGTAAATTTCTGTATAGCTTCCGAATTTCCAAATTTCCAGCATTTTCTAACACCAGAAAGTTTGGTTATTGCTGTCTCACAGAGCGGGGAGACTGCTGACACGCTTGCTGCAATAAGAGCTGCTAAAGCTGCAGGTGCAAAAGTAATTTCAATAACAAATGTCATGGGATCTACCCTTATGCGTGAATCTGATAAATCGATATTGCAAAGAGCTGGACCTGAGATTTGTGTCGTCTCGACCAAAGCTTATACATCGCAACTGGCGATACTTTCACTGTTGGCTTACGAAATAGCAGGAAAGTTTGAAGAAGGAAAAGAAGAACTGAAAGAGCTTACTAGATATATCTATTATCTGACTTCTGTCAACATGAGAGAATACATCAAACAGCTAGCTGAAAAATTAAGGGATGCCGATCATATTTATTTAATTGGACGCGGTTTGCAGTATCCTACTGCATTGGAAGCTGCATTAAAGATAAAAGAAGTTTCATACATTCATGCAGAGGCTTATGCTGGTGGTGAATTAAAACATGGAACCATAGCTTTAATCGAGAATGGAACACCGTGTATAGTTTTCGCGTCAGAAGAGAATGAAAAAGAAATCATAAGCAATGCTATGGAATTGAAAGCACGTGGTGCATACATTATTGGTGTTGGACCAAAAAACAATGAAGTATTCGATTTCTTTATTAAAGTCAGAGAAGCTGGTGAACTGAATTCAATTTGCCAGATAATCCCAATGCAAATCCTAGCTTACCAATTGGCAGTCTTAAGAGGGCATGACCCAGATAAACCAAGAAATTTGGCAAAATCAGTCACGGTGAAATAAAATGATTCCAAAAAATATTTTTCGTGCATATGACATAAGAGGAATTTATCCAACTGAATTAAATGAAGATGTAGCTTTTAAAATTGGTCAAGCATTCGGAACATTCACGCATGGTAGAATAGTTATTGGCTGTGACACAAGATTAAGTAGCCCGGCATTAAAAGAAAATTTAATTAAGGGAATTATCTCGACTGGTTCGGATGTAATTGACATAGGTATGTCCTCCACACCCATGACGATTTTTGCTACAAGGTATTTGAAATGCGATGGTGGTGTAAATGTCACTGCTTCTCACAACCCTAAAGAATACAATGGGTTTAAACTTTATGATAAGGATGCTGTCCCCATAAGTTATGAATCTGGCATAGAAGACATAAAGAAGATTTTTGAAAGTGGGGAATTCAAAACTGGCAACGGTACTATAATAGTACAAAATATTAAAGAAGACTATATAAAATTTCTCTTTAGTAATCTTAAAGTTCAAAAACCTCTTGATATGTCAGTTGTTGTTGATGCTGGAAACGGTGTAGCAGGCCTTTTTTTGTCAGAAGCTTTTGAAAGGTTAGGTGTAAAAGTACATGCACTTTACTGTGAACCTGATGGGAATTTTCCAAATCATGCACCAGATCCTTCAAAGCCAGAAAATATAGAAGATTTACAGAAAAAAGTAAAGGAAATTAATGCAGATATTGGTTTTGCATATGATGGTGATGGAGATAGGTTAGTTGTTGTTGATAAGAATGGTAAAGTGATTCATGTTGGAGTGATATTCTCCCTTTTAATTAAAAATATTCTTGCTGAAAACCCAAAATCTAAAGTTATCTATACACCGCTCGATTCTAAAGCGATAGAGGATATGATAAAAAATAATGATGGTATACCAATACTTTGTAGGGTTGGTCATACTTACATAACACAAAAACTTTTAGAAGAGGATGCGGCGTTGGCAGGTGAAATTTCAGGACACTATTACTTCAAGGAAACTTTTGGTGCTGATGATAGCCTATTTACAAGCTTAAAGTTGATTGAATATCTTACAAAATCAAATAAAACTTTAGCTGATTATGAAAATGAACTTCCAAAATATTTTTCAGAAGTTTCCGAAGCAAACAGATTTCCAATAAAGGAATCTGAGAAATTTCCATTTATAGAAACGCTAAAGACAGAATTTATGATCAACGGCTATAAGGTTGATACATTAGATGGTGTTAAGGTTTTCTTTGATGATGGGTGGGTTTTGATAAGACCTTCTAATACAGAAGCAGTTATTTCTTTATCCTACGAAAGTGTGAGTAAAGAAGGTTTTGATAGACTGAAAAATTTTGTTAATGACATTATTTCAAGAATACCAGGTGATTAAATGAAAACGATAATTTTGGCTGCTGGAATTGGAAAAAGAATGCAACCTATACAGAAGGATAAATGCTTGTTAAAATTTCTTGGAAAGGAATTGATACTACATCAAATAGAAACACTGGAAAAGGCTGGAATAAAAGAATTCATTATAATCTGCAATCCAAGAAGTATAGAAAAGATTAAGGATTTGGTTGGAAGCAAGGCAGAATATGTCTTGCAGGATGACGCAAAGGGAATGGCAGATGCGTTATTGTCTATAGAAAATCCGCCAAATGAAGCGCTAATAGTAGGTGTAAGTGACTTGCTTGAACAAACTGCTTATGAAAAAGTATTAAATAAAAAAGAAGGCGATGCTGTTATACTTGGTTACAAAGTAAAGGGATATTTCTCAGGTGGATATCTGATAACAGAAGGCGAAAGAGTAAAAGGAATTATGGAAAAACCTGGAGCTGGCAACGAACCAAGTGATTTGGTTAATATTGTAGTTCATCTGCACAGGAAATTTGAAAAGTTGATTGAATATATGAAATCTACTGAAAGTGAGAAGGATGATGTTTACGAACGTTCGATGAGTAGGATGATGGAAGGTGGATATGATTTTAGACATGTGCCTTATGATGGGAAATGGATTCCAATAAAATATCCGTGGCACATGCTAGATGCGATGAGATTCTTTTTTGAAAATATGGAAGGGAGAATTTCAGCGAATGCAGAAATTTCAAGCAACGCAACAATAGATGGAACAGTCATTATAGAAGATGAGGCAAAAATTTTTGAAAATGCAGTTATTAGTGGACCATGCTACATAGGGAAGAATTCGGTAATAGGCACCAATTCTCTTGTAAGACAATCAATTGTTTCAGAAAATTGTGTTATAGGATTTGGATCTGAAATAGCAAGATCCTACATAGGCGAAAATACAATGATTCATGCGAGCTATGCTGGTGATAGCATAATAATGGGTAATTGCAATTTGGGCGCCGGAACAATTACGGGTAATTGGAGATTTGATAAACAACCGGTAAAAGTAAACGTTGATGGTGAAAGAATTTCATCTGGGATGGAAAAGTTCGGCTGTATAATGGGCGAGAACTGTAAAACAGGAATAAATTCCTCAATAATGCCAGGAAAAAAATTAGGACCTAATAGTATAGTTGGTTCGGCTGTTTGCCTGCAAGATGATTTAGAATCCGGTAATATAATTCTAATTGACAAGAAGAGTTATGTGGTAAAAGAAAATGAAATGATAAAATAATGTTTACATTTTTTTTATTGCTTCAATTCCGATCAAATGTAAGCAATTTTTCAAAACAATCTCTGCAGCTTGGACTAAAGCCAATCTGAACTTTTTTAAATCTTTTTTAGCTTTAATCACAGGACAATTTTCGTAGAAGTTGTTGAAAGCTACAGCTAGCTCATAGGCATAATTGCAAATATAGTTTGGCCTCAAATCGTTGGAAGCTTGCTCCACTATTTTCGGGAATCTTGATAAAATCTTTACAAGTGCTTTTTCATAATCTGTCAATTCTTTTGCGGCATACAGAGGTTTCCATTTTTTAGATCTCCTCAGAATTCCTGAACAGCGAGTATGTGCGTACTGTATATAGGGACCTGTGTTTCCTTCCAGTTTCAATGCATCCTCCCAGTCAAAGAAAATTGTCTTTTCTGGACCAATCCTCAGCATACCGTATTTCATCGCCCCGATTCCAACAGCTTTAGCAATCTCTTCTTTATTTTTCATTTTTCTGTCTTTCATTTCTGCTAAAACTCTTTCTATAACTTTGTTCATTAATTGCGTATAGAGAACAACATTACCTAATCTCGAAGCCATTTTTCCTTCTTTCAATGTAACAAGCTCATAAGCCAGATGGTAGCTTTTATTAGCAGCAGATGATTTTATCAATTCAAAAGTTTTGAAGAGTTGCTTGAAGTAAAGATTTTGCTCTGTGCTGACTACATGTATGCATTCGTCGATTTTAAAATCGGTAAATTCCAATTCAGCTAATTCTAAATCTTTTGCTGGATAAAGTGGGGTTTTTTCTTTTGAAACAAGGACAAAAATGCCTAGGCCATATTTTTCCAAATCTATTATTATCGCACCTTCACTTTCTTTTGCTATTCCTTTCTTCAAAGTATCATTAACTATTTTTATTCCATTTTCTCCAACCTGGGATTCAAAATAGAATTTGTCGAATTTTGTACCAAGTTCTTTATAGATTTCATCAAAATAATCAAGACTCCATTTTCTTGTTGTTTGCCAGAGTTTTAGAATTTTCTTATCTCCTTCGTACAGTTTTTTGTTTATTTCTGAAACTTCATTCGCTAATTTCTCGTCTTGCATCCTTTTTTCTGTTTCAGCATAAAGCTCACCGAGCCACTCTGCCTTGTTTTTTCCTTTTGGTACCTTGCATTTGTACAGATTGATGAATGCCCATAATGCCTTTGCTATATGCGGACCGATATCACCCTGGTAGTTTGTCCTGAAAACTTTATGACCGGAAAATTCTAGAAGTTTGCACAGGGATTCTCCAAGACATATATTTCTAAAATGACCGATGTGGAGCCCTTTGTGGGTGTTCGGATGCGCGAATTCAACCATTAAGTTTTTTCTTTTGTCTGTATCGAACTGACCATATTTTTCTTTTTTCTTCAGAATTTCTTTTAGAATAATTCCAGCTATCTTCTTGTAGTCAAGGAAAAAATTTACATAACCGCCTTTAGCTTCAATCTTTGAAATTATAGAATTTTTGCTTGGTTTTATTTTTCTGACTATGTCTTCAGCAATCATTTGTGGACTTTTCTTCTCTACTTTAGCCAATTGAAAGCAAGGGAATGCGATATCGCCAAATTCTTCTTGAGGCGGTGCTTCTAATAAATTTTCTTCAGCTTTTATTTCTGCAGACTTTAGAATTTTTACTACTTCTGCTTCGAACATGCAATCATCATTATTGGCCTAATCAATAATTTGTTCTTAAATCAATATCTTATTATGGATGATAGCAAGTTTCCTATAGTTACGGTAATTCTTTCTACGCTCATGCTGGGTACATACCTTTTCACGCACAGCAATCTTGTTCATTATGAAAATCTTCTCGGGTTTTTGCCTTCAAATATAAATTACTATTCATTCCTGACATACGTTTTTATTCATGTCGATTTCTTCCATCTCGCGCTAAACATGATACTTTTGATTATAGCTGGCTTATCAATGGAGAGTAAAATAGGCAGCTGGAAGTTCCTTCTAATTTTTCTTATCTCAGCGCTTTTCGCTACCTTCTTCGACATTGTAAACAGAATAGGATTCGGTATATCTTCGAATGTACCATTTGTTGGTGCTTCTGGTGCAGTGTTCGGAGTGTTGTTTGTTGCCAGTCTTCTTGGCCCTTTTGAGAAAGTTCCTCTTGGAATTATGTTTGCCGCATTAATACCCTATTTAAGTCTAATACCTTCATTGGGTGAATTTATCGAACCTATCTATCTGATATTAATTACAGTAGCGCTAATTATTGTAACAAGTTATGCCATTCCAGTTTCTTTGCCACTGCTTTTTTCAATGATAATTTTTCTGACTACATGGGTTGTTTCATTGTTAATAAAATATCCTATTGATATTTCCTCTCTTGGACATTTGGGAGGCGCGTTGGGTGGATTAATATCGTTTTTATTGTTGTTGTCTAAGAGAGAAGAAGATTGATAACTAAATTATTTAGAATAATTTTAATTCCTTCAGTCCCTCAACAATCTTTTTAACAACCTCGTCAGGTGGTCTGTTCATGTATATTTCTACGAAAGGTATTTTCCCTTTAAAATAATCCAAAACTGGTTTTGACTGGTTTTCATAAACTGCCAATCGTTTCTTGATAAAATCTGTAGAAGCATCTTCTGTTCTTTGATATAATTGGCTACCGCATTTGTCACAAATCATATCTTTTTTCGGCAGAAGCGGTGGCAAGATGTATTCAACCCCATCAATAGTTTTTTTTATGTCAGCAAGATTATAGTTGCCATCACATTTTGTATTGCTGCAGATTCTCCTTGCCATCGCTTTTTCTATCAAAATCTCTTCAGGCGCAATTATAAGTATGATGACATCAATTTTAACAAATTTTTCTAAATCTCTTGTTTGCTCTATTGTACGAGGAAACCCATCTAGAATGAAATTCTTTTCTCCCAATTCCAGAAGTTTTCCCTTCAACATTTCTGTAACAATGCTGTCTGGTACCAGCTCTCCTTTGTTATAATATTGAGCAGCTACTTTTCCGAGTTCTGTGTTTTTCTTCATCTCATCTCGGAAAATATCCCCTGTTGCCACTCTTTTGATATTTAAAATTGGTTCTAGCCTGCTTGCATAGGTTCCTTTTCCAGATCCAGGCGGACCGAATATCATCAGATTCATTAAATCACTTTCTGTTTAAATTAATTTAAAAGTTATTAATTAATTAGGTCGGGGTAGTTTAGCTGGTTAGAACGCGGCGCTCATAATAATGAGCTTTGATAAAAGATGACATAAGAAACGCCGAAGTCGCGAGTTCAAATCTCGCCCCCGACATTTAAACCTAAATTGAGTATAATAACTATGGCCGAATTAACAGAAGATGAAAAAAAAGTTGTAGAAACGATGAAATCCCTCGGCGCTACAAGAGAAGAGAAGATTAAAGATGCTGATATGATAGCCAAGACAGCAATGATGCCAAAAGGCAAAGCTTCCAACGTGATATTGTCTCTTGTCAGCAAAAGAGTGCTGAAAAGAATTGCAAGGGAAAAGGCTGCCGGATACTATCTTGTAGAATCCATGCTGCAATAAGAGTGCAATAGATTAAAGTTTAAATATTATCAATTATCTTTTGTAATAATGGCCTGAATAGCTTAGCTTGGTCTAGAGTAGGGGCCTGTGGATATATGAAGCAGTTAGCCCTTGACCCGGGTTCAAAAGAGAAATCTGAAATTCCCGGTTCGGGCCCTCTCTTTTTTATGAAAGCTTTAAATAGAATCAAGTACTATTAATCTTTTAGTCTCACGAACTAAGGCGCTGGACTTTGACTTACGTGACTTACGGTGAATGAAAAGTTCTATTCTAGTTCGTGGAATAAGTTTAAGTTTAATCCTTTAGTAACGCTAAAGGTAGGTTGATTGATGAAACCTAGAGGTAGAACCGCCAATTCTGGTCGATCCCGCCAGAGACCATCGCTATCCGAGTTCGATTTAGACATGCGAGCCGTGAGGGGTAAGCCCTCGGCGAACTGCTCTGTAATACACAGCCAACCTCCCCTAAGGAGGAGAATATTCTCGAGAAATTGAGGCTAATGCTCCATAGACATTGAGTTCTGGAATGATTCAATGTTCAAAGGCGCAAGCTGCCTTAGGATGGGACTGTGCGTTATCAGGCTGTTGTTGGTGTAAAGAACCAACAAACCGATAACGGCTAAGGGTCATGGAAGTGAAGGCCCTGAGATGGATTCTGAGACATGAATCCAGGTACTACGGTACGCAGCAGTTACGAAAACTTTGCAATGCGCTAACGCGCGACAAGGGGACTTGGAGTGTTCTTGCATTGCAAGAACTTTTACTTTCTGAAAACGGGAAAGGGAATAAGGACTGGGAGACACGGGTGCCAGCCACCGCGGTAATACCCGGAGTCCGAGTGATGGTCACGATTATTTGGCCTAAAGCATCCGTAGGCGGTCTAATAAGTCTCTTATGAAATCCTTTAGCAAACTAAAGGGCTTGTAAGAGATACTATTAGACTTGAGACCGAGAGAGGACAGCGATACTTCTTAGGTAGGGGTTAAATCCTTTAATCTAAGAAGGATCACCTGTGGCGAAGGCGGCTGTCTGGAGCGGGTCTGACGCTGAGGGATGAAAGCTAGGGGAGCAATCGGGATTAGATACCCCGGTAGTCCTAGCTGTAAACGATGCCCACTTGGTGTTGCAGGCTTCTTGGGAGCTTGCAGTGCCGGAGCGTAGGTGTTAAGTGGGCCGCCTGGGGAGTATACTCGCAAGGGTGAAACTTAAGGGAATTGGCGGGGGGGCACACAAGGGGTGGAGGCTGCGGTTTAATTGGATTCAACGCCGGAAATCTTACCAGAGTCGACAGCAGGATGAGGGTCAGTCCGAAGGGCTTACCAGACAAGCTGAGAGGTGCTACATGGCCATCGCCAGCTCGTATCGTGAGACGTGCCGTTAAGTCGGTTAATGAGCGAGACCCACATCCTATGTTGCAAACTGTCTCTTCGGAAGCAGTGCACTCATAGGAGACCGCTGGTGATAAACCAGAGGAAGGAGTGGGCGACGGTAGGTCTGAATGGCTCGAACATTCTGGGCTACACGCGGCCTACAATGCATGCCACAATGAGATGCAATCGCGAAAGCGAAAGCGAATCCCCTAAAAGCATGCTCAGTTCAGATCGTGGGTTGTAACTCATCCACGTGAAGCCGGAATCCCTAGTAGGCGAACGTCACTATCGTTCGCCGAATACGTCCCTGCCCCTTGCACACACCGCCCGTCAACCCAACCGAGTAGAGCTTTATCGAGTCTTGCGCTGAGCAAGCCAAGTTGAAGTTCTGCAAGGGGGGGTAAGTCGCCACAAGGTAGCCGTAAGGTCGGAGAAGGAAAGAAGGAACCTGAATAAGGAAGCCTAAAATGCTATAGGATGATAAAATGGGTTGACTCTGATTTGATGATGAGTTGGAGGTGAATTGATTATAGCTGTCCAAAAATACTTCAAGAAATAATTCACATGCTTCGACCGGCCCGGTAACGGGAACGTGCGGCTGGATCACCTCCTTACGTAATTTGTGCAATCGGTTCTACCTCAGGCATCAAAATCAACTTGCCTGAAAACTTTTCTGTTGGAAAAATGAAAAATCTTCTACTAACATTTGGTATTATATGATTCTTCTATGCCTGTCGGTTAAGATGATCTTACAGTTATTATTGCAGATAAGGCGGTGTTGCCTTTAGCATCGTATGCCTTTGCCTGCAATTGGTAGGTTTGTGATGGTTTTGATGGCACATTCCAGTTGCATGTGTAGGGACCAGTAGTACCTACACATTGAAGTTTGCCTTTCACATAGAACTCGACTTTTGCAACTGCTACATTATCAGTAGCAGTAGCAGTTATAGTAACTTTTGACCTTCTTGCAAAGGTAGAGCCATCTGCGGGATATGTGATTAAAACTGTAGGTGGTGTGTTATCGATTATGTTGCTGACAGTCACAGTGACAAAAGAGGAAGAGCCAGCATTTCCGGCAGCATCATATGCTTTGGCTTGGAGTGTGTATGAGCCATCTGTTAAAAGAGTTGTGTCCCAAGACATGCTGTATGGTGATGCTGTATCAGTTCCTATTAGATCTCCATCAAGGTAGAATTCAACTTTTGTGACTGCTGTGTTGTCTGAAGCTGATGCTGATATGGTGATAGTTCCTGAGACTGTTGCTCCATTGGCTGGAGAACTTATTGAAATAGTTGGTAGAGTCGTATCTGGTGAGACACCAAATGATATCAGATAATCGTCTGTATTCTTGTTTCCAGATGAATCAGAACATTTGACATAGTATCTGTAAGTATTGCCATCAGTTAGTCCAGTTATCAGTTGGGAATGGGAATTGTTTCCAGTTGTTGAAAAAGTATTGGTCATGGAATCATAGCTTATACCAGCTGTGGTTGAGTATTTGCATGTTGCTGCTTCATTTGTTGTTAGAGATATGGTTGTCTGTTTAGTGCCGGAAGACAGGTTTCCAGTTGGTTGGCCGTTTAATCTCATTGGGGGAGTTGTAGATGCTCTTTTTACGACTGGTACTACCTCAAAATTCTCATCACCAGCAAATCTCGTACAATTGTTAGCTGCACAAGTTGGATAATTTGCATTAGCCAGATCAAATGCCTGTTTTACTGTATAGCTCTGGTTCATATATTTAAACAGTGCAGTTTGCCATGAAACCGAGTAACTCCAGCATGCAGCACAATATTCACTACTCATACCACAATAACCAACAGTGACTGCATTGTATGTTGAGCCTTTCCTAAATGCATATGAAAGTGAAAGATTTCCTGTGTTGCACATTCCATCACAGCTCCCTATAAAGGTGAATGGCATTTTTGGATAGTCGGCAATCCATGTCTTAATTTCAGTTGCAGAAGTAGATTCAGTGCATCCACTCCAAAAAGACGTACTGGACCCATGAGCTAGTTCATAGAACATTGCAGTTTCATTAGATTGAATATGGCTTTGAACTTTTTCATGTGTCGGCCACATCACGGCTTCAGTAGAGTATCCCATTGCATTGAACCAATTTTTAGCATTTAGATACCAACTACCCCACCCCGAACTACAGGGATTGAAATTTATTGGACCAGTTAAAGAAAATGCAGTATATGGTGGTGGAATACCATAACCTAATTTTTCACCTGTTATAGCATCAACGATTGTGAGGATCGATATATTATTCATAATGCTTCCCACAACCCAGCTAGGGTTGTTTGGTGTTGGTTTAATTGGAAAAACATCTGATTCTGGGGATATGATATATAGTTTAGAAAACTGAATCGTTCCATTGACCATAGATTCTGCCTCTTCTTTACTAATTATTATTGTAGGAGAATGTTCTGGCAAATCATCACGCCATTTAATTGTTTTATTTAAAAATTTTCCATTATGTTTATCGAATTGGTATACTTTAAAATCTTTCTCGACAATGGCATCATCTATCATTCTCTGATAAAAATAGACAGTCTTATTACCAATCTCGATTTTTTTGAACTCTACGTAGTTTGTTTCATAGTTTTTGAGAAAGTCAAGAGCAACATCACTAGGATTCTTTGTTATTTCTTTTTCCTCTGTTGTTGTTATGCCTCCAATAATTTCACTTAAAGACATGCCGTCAGTCTTCAGCTTGTCTGAAAAAAGTATTATCCCTATTATCAAAACGGCGACCACAATTAATAGAATGCTTGTAGCTGCACCTTTTGTTGTTGTTTGGTTTTTTTTATTTTTTGACACTAGAATGCCTTAAATTATATTTAGGATTTTTAAGAATAAATGTTTTATAAGAAATCTTTTAAATCTTTAAATTCCATCACAGTAAACTATATACCATGGGCCGGTAGGTTAGTGGTAGACCGCCCGCTTTGCAGGCGGGAAGTCATGGGTTCAAATCCCATCCGGTCCACTCTTGATAGAATGAATGAACAAAAATTTCATGTTGGTGTAAAGGCTCTAGTTTTGAATGAAAATAAGGAAATACTTTTGTTGAGAACTAATCCTGAAGAATTGAGAGGAGATAATCCAGAACACTGGGACTTGCCTGGGGGAAGGATAGAAGGAAATGATTCGATTGAAGCCACGCTTGTAAAAGAAATAGAAGAAGAGCTTGGTACAAGAGATATAGAAATCATAGAACATTTTGACACATTAATTTCAAATATGAAAGTGCCTTTAGAAAATGAGACAGTTGGTTTGCTGCTCATTGTCTACAAATGCAAGCTGCCTGATAACAACATGAAGTTTAAATTAAGTTCTGAGAATCTAGAGTACAGGTGGGCAACCATTGAAGAAGCAAAAGAGTTGCTGAAGGTCAAATTTCCGGGAAGTTTTATCCAAAAACTGGATCGACTTTATGTGCAAAGCTCCAAAATCGCATAAAGCTTTAAATACTTCACAGTCCAAATTAACTTTTACCGTGATACTATGTCATCCCAATAGATGCATAGGAGCTTTTTCTTAGCGTTGCCTTTTTGGTGTTTTGAGGTTTTGGGCTGGTCAAGCTGGATTTCAAGACAAAAAGGGCAATTTGTGCTGTGCAACTCCTTAAGAAATAAGGGGTGAAGAGTGAAGGTTGATGATTGTTTAGTTTAGCTGACAAGATAACTTGGATGAAGAGCGAACTGTCTATTGAAACCGTAAAAGATGACACTACCATAGGATCAAGCTGGTCAAGGAGGTCTAGCAATGCTACTCCACTTGGTGGATAGCTTGGCTCTAGTGCTGAAGACGTACGCGGTAAGCTGCGATAAGCCTGGGTTATTCGCATGCAGAAATCGACCCCGGGATTTATCAATGTGAATCATCAGCTTCGGCTGATTCCGAAAGGAAGAGAAACGCGCCCGATTGAAGCATCTTATTAAGCGCAGGAAGAGAAACCAATTGAGATTTCCTGAGTAACGGCGAGTAAAAGGGAAAAAGAGCAAACCGAACCAGACAGTGATGAGCTGTATGGGATGTGGAGTTATAAGACTTGGGTACTTCCTAGCTTTCCGACCTGAACTCTGTTGGAAAACAGGGCCTCAGAGAGTGATAGCCCCGTAAGGGTAGGAAAGAAGGGGGATTCCGAGTATCTTGACTACCGTTCCTTGAATTTGGAGCGGGAATTTGCCAGTCATTAACTGGTAACTCTAAATACAACTAGAGTCCGATAGCAAACTTAGTATGGTGACAGAAAGCTGAAAAGCATCGCGAAAGCGAGGTGAAAAGAACTTGAAACCAAGTGGACATTGTCAGACACAGCCTGAAAGGTTCTATTCTGAAGGAAGGTTTCGCAAGAAACTGGTACGAGGAATAGATTACAGGGTTGTGTCATTCGTTTTGAAAAACGAGGCAGGGAGTTTATCTTAGTAGCGAGATTATCTGGTTTAAGCCAGAAAATCAAAGGGAAACCAATATGTCCGTAGTTCGCAAGAATGTGGGACAATGTGTGAAAGCGCTTGAAGTTACTGGGATAAGACCCGAAACCAGTTGAGCTAATCTAGAATAAGGTGAAGTCCTCTGAAAGGGGGATGGAAGCCTGCTACCGGTGGTGAGTAACAAATCCCTCGGGTGATTCTTGATTAGGGGTGAAAAGCCTAACGAAACTGGTGATAGCTGGTTCCTCTCGAAATGTATCTCAGTGCAGCCTGGTCTGAGGTAAATAGGAGTGTAGAGTTACTGATTGAACAGCCAAGGGTCGAAAGACCCAGTTATTCTGTCAAACTCCGAATCTCTTGTTTCCGTAGAAGACCGGAGTGAGTATGTTGGGGTAAGCTCGACGTGCAAAAGGGAAAGAACCCAGACTTGGGCTAAGGTCCCTAAAGCTGACTAACTAAGAAGGGTGTATAAACTCTCAGACAGTAGGGCTGTAGGCTCAGAAGCAGCCAACAGCTAAGAAATGCGTAACAGCTTACCTACCGAGAGTTTGTGCCTTGAAGATGGAAGGGATTAAGTTAGCTACCGATACCCAAGCTTTCGAAAGAAAGGGTAGAGAGGTGTTCTGCTTGGACAGAAGCTTCTGCATAAGCAGGAGTGGACCGAGTAGAATTGAAGATCCTGCTGATAGTAGCAACATATCTGGGTGAGAATCCTAGACGCCTTAAACCAAAAGGGTTTGCCAGCCATGTTCATCAGCTGGCAGTTAGTCGGTCCTAAGGATGCCGCTAATCTAAGCATTCAAATGGGAAATCTGTTAACAATCAGATACCATGAAAATACGCGTGGCAACACAAGGTGAACTTCTGACGCTTTTGGATAAGTTGACGCAAGTTAACTGTCGAAATCTCCAGAGTCTTGTAATGAGGAGAAGGAGATGAAAATAGGAATAGCTTCTCGTATGAGGAGTTTGATTGATTCCAAGAGCCGGTGAAAAGGAAGTTTACAAGGATTTTTCATGACCGTACCAAGAACCGACACAGGTTGGTTTGTTGAGAAGACAAAGGTGTGTTGGGAGAACCCTGTCTAGGGAATTCGGCAAAATAGAGGTGTAAGTTAGCAAGAAGCCTTGCCTGTTCTTTTGAAAGGAAGAGCAGGTTACAATAACAAGAGAGAAGCGACTGTTTAACAAAAACGCTGGAGAGCGCTAAGCTGAAAAGCTGTGTACGCTTTCTAATGCCTGCCCAATACCGGTGTGTTAAAGCCTGGTTCAACAGGTAGAAGCCCCGGCGAATGGCGGCGGTAACTCTGACCGTCGTAAAGTAGCGTAATCCCTTGCCGTCTAATTAGCGGCCCGTCTGAATGGCTCCACGACTTCTCCACTGTCCCGGACAGGGACCCAGTGAAGTTGACATTCCGGTGAATAGTCCGGAGACCTCCAGTGGGAAACGTAGACCCCGTAGATCTTTACTGCAGCTTGTTCTTGTGACATGGTTTTGACTGCATAGAGTAGGTAGTACTCGCTATCAGGCTTAGACTTCGGTCGAAGCTGAGAGGAAAGTGTAACACTACCTTTTCGAAACTATGCCACTTACTCGAAAGAAAACAGGATCAGGCAGGCAGTTCGGCTGGGGCGGTACGCCCTTGAAAAAATATCAAGGGCGCCCAAAGTTCAGCTCATCCCGCACAGAAACCGGGAGTAGAATGTAAACGCAAAAGCTGGATTGACTGGATTTTACACAGCAAGAAATCCAGCCTCGAAAGAGTGGGTTAGCGATACATCGCATTGCCTTAATGGCTGGCGGTGGTATCAGAAAAGATACCTCGGGGATAATGGGCCCGTGGCCGGTGAAAGCCCACATTGACCCGGCGCATTGGTGCGTCGTTGTCGGCTTCCCCTCTCCTGGCTATGCAGCAGTAGCCAAGGGTACTGGAGTTCACAGGTTAAAAGGGGACATTAGCTGGGTTCAGAACGTTGTGAGACAGTTCGGTCGCTATCTACTGGAGGTGCTGGTTGTCTGACTGGAAGAAGGGATAAGTACGAAAGGAACATCCCTTCGTGGCCTCTGGTCTACCTGTTGTTCATTGCATTGCAGGGCAGCTACGCCATAATGGATAAGAGCTGAAAGCATCTAAGCTCGAAGTCATTCGGAAAAATAGACAGCCAATCACAATACTGGTTAGCAATAATCGGTAGAGTGACGAAGACGCTTATAGACGATAAGTTTGATAGGAGAGCAGTGTAAGCTGCAAGCATTCGTGCGAGCAGTTCAGCTGGCTCTTACTAAAAGTTTGAGATTGCCAGACCTTGATAAACAGCTTGATCCTATTGGTAGTGGAAATTACTTTTCTTCATAATTTAGAGGAGATTAGCCGAAGCTATATATTACAAGCCGATCCCCAAGGAATTAGAAGAACTGGCGAGAGAGGTCGGATTGAATCCCATTTCTGTAGGTTATCATCCAAGACATCCGGATTTCATTGTTGCTCGTTTTAGGAAATAATCAGATTATTTTAACTGTTTCAATGTTCTTACATCAGCGACTTCGAAATAATTAATCTCGCTGCTAGCTATCAATTGGCCTTTCAACTCATCTGGTATGTCCAGTTCAAATGTCTCATAAGTTTCCATGTCCATAAGCTGAGCTTTATCACCGACTATGGCAAGCAACTGTGCCTTTTTTTTCAGAAGTATTGGAATAAAAATCTCTTCATGTGCTGGCTTGACTATGCATCTTCTCTTGTTATCCAATATGCCCATAGCTTCTAATCTTGCTTTGGCTGCACCATGCTTCCCGCTTTTGCTTATCTCAACTTTTTCAACTTTGCAGGGTGTATCATCTATTAGAACAAATCCTCCAATCTTAAGCTGCTTTATTGTAGTAGTTGTTTTCTCCAATTTCTCACCAAAAAATCATCGGCTTGCCAGCTGTATATCCTCTCTTTTTATTGTTATTCGATTGGCATGCTCAGCCATCCTTATCGAATCTCTTGCTATTTGTTCAGAAATTTCAAGCAAAGCTTCTTTCAGCGCCCGAAGGGCAGAAGTAGATACTCTTTCAGCACCAGCTTGTCTGGCTAATTTTTCCAGTGGATATAAAGGAAAGTCTTTAACCATTCTTCACCATGTGACCATTAATCATTAAATTAATTGTAAATTAATTGTACTTCTCTTAATAAATTTCTAAAATCTTTACTACAGAAACAATATTTTCTAATTTCTAATCGAAAGGTATTTAAATTTATCTGTAACATGATTTTAATTAAAGGGATCGGCCATGGGAAATAAAGTATCAAGAGTATGCAATGGAATACTAGAAGCATCAACGAAAACATTAATATCTTATGACTTACAAGAAGTTGCCTTACCAGGGGATATTTCAGTAGAAGATAAAACACAGCTTGAGCAGTGTAGACAACTTGTTGAAAAAAAGCTGTATGAAAGATTTGTTAACAGATTTATAAGATCTTTAAGAAGACATGAAGAGATTGATCCAAGCAAACATGAATGGAAAAGAGACATAGGTTCAGCTTACCGACCAGAAAATCGTATTGAAGTTACTGATGCTCGTATCAGAAACGAGTTGAGGTACAAAGGTAACTATAAATCAAAACATCCTGTAAATGTAACTGATGGAGAAGATATTTCCGAAATAATGCTTTCTTTATCATCTGAAGAAGAAAAATCAGTAAAAGTTGAAGTTATATATGCATCCGATAGAGTAGGATCATACAGACAAAAACGAGTGGAACAAGATTCGAATGACGTAGAAGAAGAAAGAAAAAGGACAGGAATAACTCTTTCTCCTAAATTAATTTATTCATTTTTTCCATACTGATAGAAAAAAGCTATAGAGATTAGCTTGTTCACTTTTAGAATTTTCAACTTCAGCAAAAAGATTTAAATCCATTTTTTTAATAATTAATCATAAAAAGAATCATAGGAAAATGAATCGGCCATGACTAATAGCAATGGATCATATTGTAATAACAAGGAAAGAGCATACGCGTTAAAGACAAAGATTAGAGAACTTCATGGAGATATTCCTGTTGACTGTAAGCAGATTTTATACGCTGCCCGTGAAATAAAAATCAATGGAATAGGAGCGTATGATCCTAACAATATTCGGGAACAGTTGTTTGGTACGTTTGGTACGAATGGTGACATACCTCTTCTTGTTCTTCAGGGAGGAGCAAGGGAAGTCAAGATTGGTAAACAGTACAGCTTTTAATCCTAGATTTATATGCCAGCACATGATTTTTAATAGATTCAAGTTTTATTTCTTAGTATGAAAGTAGTTCTTGACACATCAGCAATAATTTATCTGAATGATTTTAGAAAGTTTGACGAGATTCTCACTGTGCAGGAAGTAGTTGATGAAGTAAAAGATAGGACTACTGCAATGAAATTGTCCGGCTTGATTTTCAAAATATTCGAACCGTCCGCAGAAGCAATTGAAGAAATAAAAAAAACGGCCAGAGAGACAGGCGATCTGGAAAAATTATCCAATACTGATATCAAAGTCCTATCATTAGCGAAGGAAAATGATTGCGCTATAATTTCTGATGACAGAAATATACAGAATGTTGCTGAAAAACTGAAAATAAAATATGTTTCGATTTATAGCGAGAAAATTACCAAACTTATCATTTGGAAAAGATTCTGCAAAAATTGCAAGAAGTTTTATGACAAGGATAAAATATGCAGCGTATGCGGTGCAAATCTTGTGAGGGTCCCTGAAAGTTCTGTAGACGTGGATAAATAATTGAATGCGAATATTGCAGATAAATAATTGATGCATTTAAAATTTAAAGAGTCGGTAGAAAATTATGGATAATAAAGTCGATGGGCTCAAAGCAAGATATAAAGAAACGCTCGCAGAACTTTATTTGGATAGGAAGATATGTTATTCTCCTGAAATAGGTTATGTCTTTGTTAAAGGCATGCATTCATTTGGAGGATACCATGAAAGAACTTTGAAAAGGGGAATATCATCGGATGTTGATGATACTCTTACTGTGGGAGAATCGCTCACAGTAAAATGGATTTATAGACTATCAGAAATTAATGGATTGGTTAGAAGAAACAGGGGAGAGTTGCTCGACCTTCTGGGAAAAATCTCGTTTTTGAATCCTGTTCTGGACAAGCTTACCATTGATAAAATCATTGAAACCGTCGGAAAGAAGCTTGCGGAATGCGGGATGAGTTACGAAGAGTATAAGGAAGCATCATCATATGCTGCAAGGGAAGTTGAACTGGCGCCATATTCTATAGAGTTTATTCGTGGGCTAGATAGAATGGGGTATATTGTGAGTTTGAATTCCGGCTCGCCAGAGGAATGTGTAGTAGAACTTGGTAAGAAATTAAATATTACAAGATTTGGCATTGGTGAGTCCGGTGTGTACAAGAAGATTTCCGGAAGTGATTATGATTTTAAAGATACTCGTTTCACTGGAAAGATAAGAGCTGGACTAGGATTCAATAAAGGGATGTCAATGAGAAATTTTCTTTCAAGCATAAACTGCTCTCCGACTCTTTCCATTTTTATATCAGATGATCCCAGAATGGATGCTGTTCCTGCATCAATGGCTGGCTTGTCCCTATGGACAATCAATGTTTCAAAGCTAGATAGACTGTTGGGATGTGAGTTTCCTGGTGAAATAAAAATAATTTGCCCAGAAGCCAAAAACGACATGAATATTCTGCTTAATTACATCAAAAGATGGGATTTGCTCAACATTGTAACATTTTTAAGAACCCCAGAAGCCGAGAAAATGTTGTACAATCTCGTAAAGAGATTTAAAAATACAACAGAGAATGGACTTAATGTCAAAGAAGATTTCTACACATATAAAAATGGATTCTTGGATATTGCTCATCAACTTCTAGGAATTATCGAACCAATTTTCAACGAAAAGAATTTAAACATTTTTGAAGCTTTAAATGTTCTAGAGATGTCTGAAAATATGGAAACAGATAAAAGTTTAATGAAGGATATATTTAACAGGTTCAGCTATAGAATACCAGAGATTCAAGCACCTGAAAAGCTTGGTGAAGAACTCAATAGTATAGTGGAAGAGAAAAAGCTGTTAAAAGATTTAGATTTGTGGTTTCCATGGTAGAAGAGACGATGACAGAAGAGATTGAAAGAATAAACGACGATGCGTGTTGGTTTACCGATGATTTTTTGAAATTAAATAGCAACTCTAAGCCACGACTTGAAACTAAAGAGGAATTTGAACAGGAAGCGAAAAAAGCAGGTATAGAATTATCCAAATACAAAGGAAAGGTGAGATCTTTTATGAGTGAAGATTTGGTCACACACTTAAATCAACATGCCCTTAAAGGAGAGCTGCCTAGAGAATGGGGTGCTGTAGCTATACTATTCCCTAAACCATATGCTTTTTTTGTAGAAAGGACTAGGTTGGGAAGTCAGTTACGCGAATCGGGTGAAATGTGGAGATTGGATGAAAGATACCCTGCTCTGGGAGGAATAGCAAGATTTGTTGTAATAGAGGGCATGAATATGCTGATAACAAGAGGGTATAGGTCTAATGAAATACTGCCTGAAATTATGAATGAATTACAATCAAACAGATATCATAAATTTTATGAAATATGTAGAAACTTATGGGGAAATGCACACGAATCTGCACGCAGGGATGACCTGAAAAACTTATATGCAGAGGGATCAAAAAAACCTGAACCTAATGAAATTATTGTAGCGAGTATTTTATGTGCATCTTCAGATATTTCCAAAGATTTTAACAGAGCATTTCTTGAATTGAAAAATATGTCTATTCCAGATGTTTTTGTTAAGTCAGAGTTATATGGAATGCTGGCCGAGAAATTGGTTCCTGCTACAGAACTTGATGATATAGAAAACCTAGTCAAAGAACTTGGGTTTGGAATTGGAACTGACAAACAGATAGGAGACATACGAGAGGTGTTGAAAAAAATAAAAGAGCGATCATTGCAACTTGGTGTACAATATGGGAATGATTCCTTAAAAGAAATTGGTGGACGGGCCTCGCAACTGTATAAAACTATTGAAAGCCAACCATACAAATTTGCAATTAAAGAAATTCCAGGTTCAGAAACTTACATTATGCTTTTACAGAATTTTTTATCTGATTCTGAAAATTTCCTTAAAGGATGTAGATAAAAAATTCAATATCTAAATCAGACTACCCTATATATCTTGGTGCAACTTCTGCTTTCTTTTCAACTTCTCTTTTCCTGTCTTCGAATTTTCCATAGTATTGAACTACGTCTTTTGTAATGCTTGGTGAAACGTTCTTGAAGGCTTCGCTGAAATGTTTCATTCTGACTTCCTTGGCCTTGATGTTTTCTCTCAACGCGAACATAGCAGCTTCCCTGCATAATGCTTCTATATCTGCCCCAGAAAATCCTTCTGTTTTTGTAGCCAATTCTTTCAGGTCTACATCTTTTAGTGGCATATTCTTGGTATGAATTTTAAAAATTTCCAATCTTGTTTTCAAATCCGGCGCTGGTACCAAAACCAACCTGTCAATTCTCCCGGGTCTTAGTAAAGCTGGGTCAATCATATCTGGTCTGTTGGTTGCTGCGATAATTACAACATTCTTCAATTCTTCCAACCCAGATATTTCTGTCAGCAATTGCGAAACAACAGTTTCAGTTACATGCGAGCCATAGTTTAATCCTCTTCTTGGAACCAAGGCATCTACCTCGTCCAAGAAAATTATGGATGGTGCAACTTGTCTTGCTCTTCTGAACAGCTCGCGTATCCTCTGTTCTGATTCACCGACCCATTTGCTTAACATCTCAGGCCCTTTGATAGAAATAAAATTGGCTCCGCTCTCGTTTGCTACTGCTTTTGCAAGCAATGTCTTACCTGTCCCAGGCGCACCGTACATCAGAATTCCGTGTGGCGGCTGAATGCCAAGTCTTTTAAAACTATCAGGATTTTTCAAAGGCCACTCGACCATTTCCTTCAATGTTCCCTTAACGTCTTCCAGTCCGCCAATGTCTTCCCATTTGACTTTTGGAATCTCTACCAATACTTCACGCATAGCAGAAGGCTCAACCATCTTTAGCGCGTTTTCAAAATCTTCCTTTGTAACAATTAATTTTTCCATTATCTCTTTCGGCAGCTCTTCTTCGCCTTTCCATTTTATTTCTGGCAATACTCTTCTTAATGCAGACATTGCTGCTTCCTTTGCTAATGCCAATATGTCTGCGCCAACATATCCATAAGTTATGTCAGCCAACCAGTTCAAATCCACTTCTTTTAAAGGCATGTTCCTTGTATGAATCTTCAGTATCTCCAATCTGCCTTCCCTGTCTGGAACTGGAAATTCTATCTCCCTGTCAAACCTGCCAGCTCTTCTTAATGCAGGATCAACAGAATTTGGTCTGTTGGTTGCTGCAATAACAATTACCTTTCCCCTTTTCTTCAATCCGTCCATCAACGTTAGCAGTTGTGATACGGTTCTCCTCTCAACCTCGCCTGTAACTTCTTCTCTTTTTGGTGCTACAGCATCTATTTCGTCAATAAAAATTATGCTTGGAGCATTCTTCTCTGCTTCATCAAAAATTTTCCTTAGGTTTTCTTCTGTCTGTCCATACCATTTACTAAATACTTCAGGTCCACTAATTGAAATGAAGTTTGCTCCCGATTCGCTTGCAACAGCCTTAGCCAATAATGTCTTACCAGTTCCAGGCGGACCAAAAAGTAAAACACCTTTTGGCGCTTCAATACCAAGTCTTTCAAACAGTTCAGGATGTCTCAAAGGAAGCTCAATCATTTCTCTCACTTTGTGAATTATTTCTTTGATTCCACCTACATCTTCATAAGAAACAGTGGACATAGCCCTCTCTTCCATCTTCATGCTTTCTGGTAGCTGAGGCAAAATTTCCAATTCAGTTATATCACCAACCTGTACAACTCCCTGCGGATCAGTATTGGTTACAACAAATCTTGTCTCTTCAGGAAATGGTGTGAAAAAGAAATCTTCAAGATCGAAACCCAGGAAGTCTTCAAAGAATCCTCCGCCCCCTCTTCTCTTTTTTGTTACAGGTGAAGGAATTATGACGTCGCCTTTCATCATAGGTCGCATGAAAATATTTTGTTTTATCAGATTCGGAGATATGTGAATCATTATTCCTCTTTGTGCTGGCGCAAGTGTTATGCTTCTTGCTTCCTTTACATCAGCCTTTTTTATTTTGACAAATTCACCCACACCTGTGCTGCAATTCCTTCTTGTTATTCCATCCATCCTGATAATATTCAAACCGACATCGGCAGGATAAGAACGAACAGCTATGGTAGCAGTTTTCTTGCTCCCTTCTATTTCTACCACATCACCTTCTTTAACACCAAGCTTGCCCATTATATTGGAATCAAGCCTGACTATCCCTCTACCTGATTCTTCTTTTGCAGTAAGTTCCCCGACTTTTAATCTTATTTCACTTTCTTTTGGGTCAGCCATTTTTTATTCCCTCTATTTACTCTTATTCTATTTCCCCTTCAGATTCTTCTTCGTCTTCTTCAAATTCCTCAAAAATATTTTCCAAGTTCTTATCCATTAATACTTTGAAGTTTTTCCAAATAACTTTATTGCTCCATTCCTCAAAAAAATCGAATATCTTGTCAAAATTATTTTCAGGTACTATAAAGGAACTTTGGTCAACTCTTACGTGCGGCATTTCATCAAGCAGGCCTTCCCTCTGGTAGACATATTCTTTCTTTTCATTTTTTTCATTCGGAATTGTCTGCTTCCAGCCGTAGAGCATCCTGAAAAACTTGTTCCTCTCGGAACTGTTCTCAAACTTGCTGCTCTGGACGCTGAATGCTATCAAGACCGCTCTTTTCTCCTTTGACATAGCTTATTTATTGTACAGACAGGTATTTAAATATTTAGTATCACGTAACCCCTAAATTTATATACTAGGAAATATAAGAATATCAGATGAATTCTGCCAAGGTAAATTATGCCAAGAAGCTGGAGCATGCTAAAAACATTTCCGAGATTTTTAGACTCGTTAAGACTGTGGTAAGAGACTTTATTGGAAAAGAAAGACCAGGATTAATGATTGGGTTGTCAGAACTTGATGGTAGACCTGGAATGTTCATAGGGGCGTTTTATCCTGTGGGCTCAAATCTTATCGTAATAAATACGATACCGTTAGCAGTTATCCAGAATTCCAGGCCAGAATTGTTCAAATCCTACTGCTTCCATGTTTTATTGCATGAATACCTTCATACGATAGGGATTCTCGACGAATCATACAACAAAGACGTTACCTCTTTGATTTCCGAGAAGGCATTTGGAGAAAACCACCCCATTACTCTTATCGCAAAAGATTTCAACAGGGGTTTTCCTGAAATAACTTATCTCACTTCGCAGTACAGATCATCTCAGATTCAAGAATTAGAATTGTGGAAAACATTGATGAAGAAAGTATAAGATACATCGGTTAGAGTTTCTTTCAGGAATTTTACTTTCTGCGAACTTTGATAAAAACAATAATCAGGATTATGATTACCATAGCATCAATAAAAAATATCCAGTCTGTAGACAGGGTTCTTGGCATATGCGCGTTGCACCAGTTTAATAAAATCAGTATCAAGCCTACAAAAAGTCCAGTCAAAATATTGTCGCGGGCCAATGTATTTTTCTCTTTTGGCATAATAATAGTTTGTTTTTCAGGGCTTATAAAAATTCTATTAACTAACGTTATGAGGATTATTTATTTGGTTTTATTTTCTTCGGCTGTTTTCTTTTTGAAAGTTTTCTTTTTCTTTCCCCAATCTGCCTTGCTCTTACACTGGTGATTGATGCACATTCTGAAAGGTCTGCTTCCTTTTCTCCAAACCTGTATCATAGGAAGTCCGCAAACTTCACATGCTTTATTCATAGGTGTAATTAGACCAACAGCAGGAAGCGGGAAACCTGTTTGACATGTCGGATACCATTTCTTTTCCTTCCAAGTATGCTTGCATTTTCCCTTCGGCTCGCCACATATCTCGCACTTGCACTTGCATGCAGTCCTTGTAAATCCGCATTTTGCACATTTGAAATAACTAGAACATCCGGCAAATCTTTTCTTTGTGAATCTTGAAAACATAACTCTCAATTCGCCTGTCTTGCAGTTGGGACATGTGCCAAGCAGTCTTTCTGCAGCCCTGGATTCAATCAGTCCTTCCAATAGTTTTTTGCCAATCTTCTTCTCATTCTTTTTAAATTCTTTCAGTATGTCAGTAAGAATTTCCTTGGCATCATCAACTACTTCTTCTCTTTTCTTCTTTCCATTAAAAACTTGTTCCATCTCGTCTTCAAACTTTCTAGTCAATTCTTCTGATAGGATTCTTGGAGAATATTCTTTCAAAGCTTTAGTGACAGCCTCGCCGAGCTTAGTTACCTGAATCGACTTGCCAAAAATATATCTTCTATCGTAAAGGGTCTGCAAGATTTCTGCACGTGTTGCTTTTGTCCCGAGATCTCTTTTCTCCAGTTCTTTCAGTATGCTACCCTGCGAATATCTCCCTGGTGGTTGCGTTTCTTTAGCTAATTCTTCCAGTTTCAATACTTTCAATTTCTGACCAAGTTTCAAATCAGGTAGGATTAGTTCTTCTGTTGCAAGGTAAGGCCCGTAATATTTTGTCCATCCTGGTTCAATGGTTTTCTTGCCAACAAGAATAAAATTGTTCCCATTTACATCTAATGTTACGGTATTACTTTCACGCGTGGCTTCGTCACCAAACACCGATAAAAATCTCCTGACAATCAAATCATAAAGTTTTTTCTGTTGCGGATTTAATTTTTTCAGGTCAGCGACTTCAAACGTTGGATAGACAGCTGGGTGTGCTGGATCTTCCCTTGGACCTTCCTTAGGAGTAAGCTTCCCTTTTTTGATTAATTCATCGACAAACTCGGAATATTGTTTTAATGTTGCCAGAGCTTTCATAATCTTCTCATAATTGATGCTTGGCGGCAATTTCTGCGATGACGATCTTGGATAAGAAATTATTCCAGCCTGATAAAGACTTTCTGCTATACTCATAGTCTGTGTTGGAGAAAATTTGAATTGCGCGTATGCTTCTGCCTGCAAATCTGTTGTGTTAAACGGAACTGGTGGTGATTGTTTATACTGCCTCTTCTTTATGTCTTTTATAGTCACATCCTTTCCTTTTGACTGCTGCAAAACTTTGTCTGCTTCCTCTTTCTTCCAGAATTTATCTTTTTCATAGTTTGCAATGACTTCCTGACCGTCTACTTTTACATGCAACTGCAATTCCCAGAATGGTGTAGGTTTGAATTTTCTCACTTCCAATTCCTTTTCAAGCAGCATGGCAAGAGTTGGTGACTGTACCCTTCCGCTCGATAAAATGGCAAATCCTTTTTGACCCTGACTTTTTAAGGCTAGAGTTAATGCACGGGTGAGATTAAAACCGTATAAGGCATCAAGTATATGACGAGTAAGACCAGATTCAATCTGGGAAAAATCTAAATGTTTTGACATGTTTTGATAAGAGTCTATCAACTCGTCTTTTGTTAATGTCGAAAACTTCATCCTTTTTCCATCTTTAACATTTGCAAGAAAATTTAGGACATTCCACGCAATTACAGATCCTTCTGTATCATAATCTGTTGCAACAACATATTCAGAACCATTTGTTATCATCTTCTTTACGACATCGAAATATTTTTTGGAAAAAAGCGATTCTTTTCTTACCTCAAAACTCGGCTTCCATTCAAAATCAAATACAGGATAGTTCCATCCTTTAGTTTTATCTATCGGATCAAGGTTGAACAGATGGCCAACAGCGCAGACTATAATATGTTTCTTCCCATTTTTCTTGAATTCATAATAAGTAACTTTATTCTCATCTGTAAACGGTTTCAAAGTCTTTGGATCAGCCAGAGCTTCAGCTATCCTTTTAGACGCATCTGGTTTTTCTGTTAATATGATGACAGACATTAAATCAAACTCGTTTTAAATATTTAAATTAAAATAAGAAGTTTACTCTATTATTATCGGCAGAGCTTGAGACTTCTCATGCATCATACCTTCGACAGCAATCAGTCTCGATTCCAGAAATATCATCCTATTGACAACTTCCTTAAACTGCTCCTCCAAGAATCTGGATTCTCTAACAATAACTTTTTCCTGCATTTTCGGAACTTCTGCGACTTTGTTTCCATAATTCTTCTCCATCGAGCTAAGCTTGCTTTCAATCACTGCGATTTTAGTCGTAACATCTGTGAGAATTCTGTTTACTTCATCGAGCCTTGTTTCCCTCATCCTCCTTTCCATGGGTTCAATTTCTTTTTTAATCATGGGCTGTAAAGTTTTTGTTAATTCTTCAATTCTCTTTTCTACCACTGGTTTGATATTTTCCATAGATATAATTTTCTTTGACACATCCCCGGCAAAATTTTTATATTCCTCTGTGAGTGAATTTATTCTTCCAATTAAGGGACTGATGTCTACTGAAGTAGATTTTTTATTCGTACTTTCCAATTTATTATCTATGTACTCGTAGATTTTCTTATCCGTTTCTGCAAGATATTCAGATTGTGTTTTTCTCATATTTTCTATTGCATTTCTTGATTCCTGTATAATTTTTTCAAAATTACCAGTTTCTCCCTTTTTAATCTTGAGGATTTCTTTTTTGTTTGCTTCATTAGATTCCATTAGCTCTGATATGCTTTCAGAATAATCTTTCTCCAATCCTCGTAGTTTTCCAAATTTCTTATCTATTTCATCATAAATCATTTCGACTTTTGATGCCAGTCTCTTTATTTCCTCTTCAATGAACCTCGATCTTTCCAATTTCTCTTCTATGTTTTTGCTTAACAATGAAATTTTTTCGATACTTTCAAAATTTCTAATAGATTTTTCAAAGTTTTGGACATCACCCATCAGTTCCCTTGCCACCCTCTCCAATGAATCGATCCTTGCATTAGTTGCTACAATTTCTCTTCGGTTTAATTTCAATCCGTCAAGAAGTTCCTGTCCAGGTGATTCTCCCATGTTATTTTCCAAAATTTCCATCTTTTTTGATATCTCTTCAACCTTCAAATCTAGTTCAAGTTTTTTCTTATAAAGTTCGTCAATACTTCTTTTCCCTGTTTCTATTTTTGAAGACAAAAGATCAATATCGATGGGGGATTTTTTAACTCCAGTCGCTTTTAACGAGATTTCATTAAACTTCTCGTACAGTTCTTTGGAAATATTGTCAGTCTGCGATTTTAATTCGGACAGGCTAGTTTCAAGCCCTGTAATTTTATCGTAAAGACCCTCTATTTCAACTGGTGCTGGCTTTTCTTCTTTAGGTAACTCTTTCTGCACCTCTTCTAATCTGGATTCGAGCTCTGTTTTTTCCACAAGATTAGGAATGTTATCTTCTATGCTTTTTAGCCGTCCTTCAAGACCTTCAGGAATCGTCGGTTTTTCTGGCTTAGACTCATCTAGCATCTTTTTGAGTTCTATTATCCCAGCCTGTTCAACCATGATTAAATCTTCTACGTCATCTAACCTCTGCTTCAAGTCAGGAACCATGCTCACATCTATGCTGCTGATGCTTTCCTTAAGTTCTGTGACAGCAAGCTCTAAATCTACTAATTTTTTTTCAAGCTGTAGAATATCCTTTCTAGAACCCCCCTTTTCCAAGTTTTCACCTAAAAATACTTTGTTTTTATCAGGTATTATATTTTTCCTTTCTTGGCTTTCTCGGTATTTCTCAGCCAGACGTACCAAACTGCCACTACAGCCAGTATCAGTCCTTCTCTCCAAATAAGTGTGTGCACTACTTCAAAATACTGCCAACCAAATTTTAGGGCAATGAGTATGGTCGTAACTATTCTCAGGTAATTTATCAAGAATATCAGGGGTATTCCTATAGCCAAAAACTTCAATTTTTTTCTCCAGGCAACGAATGGCGTGGCTATTGCCAATGCTGCCAAGGCATACATGCTTTTCCATCCAGTAGAATCCCAAGAAATGCATACAGGCTGTTTGAAACTGCTTCCAAAAATAGCAGGAACATTGCAAGCATGATAATCTATCAGTGTGGTATCATATCCAAAAAATTCTATAAAAGGCCTGGATACGTACGTAAGAAATTTTTGTAATGGTGAATAAGAAAAATTGAAATGCATCAAAAGATAGAGTGGTATTGACAATAGGTTGAAGATAAGTAAAAATAAGACTATGGTTTTCAGCTTTTTCCTCAAAATGAGATTTTTCTTCTTCTGTTTTTTTCTAGCCATTCTGTCATCTATTTAATTATTGCCATCCATTCAATTATTGATTCAATTATCCATTTGACCAGCCATTCGACTAGCTGTATAAATTTATTTTGTTTTTAGAGAATCTTTTGCTTTAAGAGAATTAATTGCGTTGCCTATGTTGTCGTATTCACCCTTTAGAAATTTCTCAATCAAAAAGTCAAAATGCTTGGATAGTCCGTGCCTTTTTAGTTCCTTTTCAATTTTAATCAGGAATGGACGGTAATTTTTCCACGCTTTTATCACAGCAGCCAGAGCATCAGACTCATGCCCCTTTCTTGCATAATCTGAATATTCTCTCACCACCTTCTTTTTTTCAGCAACAGCCAGGGACTTCTCCTGGAGATAAATTTCAGCATTAAATTTCCTTGCTATCCTCTTGACATTCTTGGGCAGTGGATTCACATCTGATGTAATCACCAGAGGCTGCCCGAGATTTGTTATCACCCTTATTATTTCGTTCCTGCTCATGTTCCTCTTGCTGTAAACTTTGACTATGTTCCCGTATAGGTCTAAGGCAGCTATGCCAGTCGTGATACCGGGATCGATGCCCACAAACAACCCCCTCGTCAATTATCCACCCCTGTATTTTTCATTTACAATTTTTCTTATCCTGTCTGCAACTTTTCTGCCAATTCCCTTTACTTCTCTCAGTTCCTTTTCATCGGCAGTAAAAATATTCTCGACGTTCCCAAAATGTTCCAAGAGTCTTTTAGATATCACTGTACTTATACTTGGTAATGAACTGACTACTGCTTCTTGCAGTTGTTTCATTTCCTTTGGCTTTTTTCCAACTTTGAATGAAATTGTATGTTTGTTTTCTTCTTGTTCTTTTTTTGCAATCCAATAGATTGTTTTTGCTGTATCAAATGGATTTTTTGTATTCAAAAGTGAAACATTAAAATCAACCAATAGAGTTGCTACAGTTGCCTTGAATGCGCTATCATTTATCTGCCTGTCAGAATGACCTTCGATGATTACTATTGATTTGTTGAAATTTTCTTTCATGCATCTTGATTGTTCAAATATCCTGCCATCAATTATTGATGAAATGAAATCCGAGTGAGTTTTTCTTTCAATTACCACATCATCGGATATTATAAAATCTCCAATTTCCAAACTCCTTTCATTTACAGTTGCATCTAATTTTTTTAAATGACCTATGACTTCCTTTTCTCTGTAATCTGAAATTATCATAGTTTTTCCTACAGGTTTCAAAACTTTTTGTGTTTCCATTATTTTACCCAGTCTAATAATGTTTCCTTTTTATCTGAATTAGTTTTATCTTTCATTTTATATAGAATTCCTTTCATTTTCTTTTCTTTCTGGAAAGATGCCCAATAGTATGCTTCGTCACGGGTGTCTTTTGTTATCAAGAAAATCACTTTGCCTGTAATTTGTCTACCAACCCTTCCTCTTCTTTGGATAGTACGTATCTCACTTGGTACTGGCTCGTAGAAAATAGCAACATCTATTCCTCCCCCAACATCTAGTCCTTCTTCTGATACTTGTGTTCCGCATAAAACTGAAAATTCATTATTAGCAAATCTTTTCAATATTCCTATCTGTTGTTCTTGTGTTAACCCCCTGCCTTCTTTAATGGCTTGACCAATCAGAATTTCTGAATCGACTCCATTTTCTCTTAACAAGTTATTTATTCTGTCAACAGTCGAACGAAAGTTTGCAAACACTATAACTTTTGTATTTGGTTTTTCTTTCAACAAGTTTTTGATTACCTCTATGATTTTTTCAAGTTTAGGATGTTCCATACCTTTTGCATATAAATCTTCGGTTATTTTTATCGTTTCTCCCATCCTATGATCTTTTGCCAACCTTGTATCAGTTTTTTTCTTACTTTTCTCAACTTTTTTTAGGAATTCATATAAAAATTTTATTCCTTGAGTTTCTAGCAGTTCAATTGCATGCTCAATTTTTATTGCACCTGCAACTCTCATAATTGCCCAGAATGCCCCATAATTCTTACTTCTCGTATAGCTTTCGATAACCCTTTTCTGCACAGCTAGCAACATTGTTTTAGTTGGTTTGTAGGTGAAAGTATAATGATGCTCTCTTAACCAATACAAATCGTCTTTCAAAATTTCTTCCAACAAAGTTTTTATTTCTTTGAACTCTTCAGGGAAATCTACGTAAACAAATTCTCTCTGCACAGGCTGCACGTATTTTTCCACATCAATGTCTTCCTCGGTTCTAATCTCGACTGCTTTGATAAAAAGATTGCTGCGTATCTCGTCTATCTTTTCATGCGTTCCACCTGGTGAAGCAGTCAATCCAAGAATCAATGGGAACTTTGATTGCAGCATGTATTTTTTTGCAATCATAGGATAAGAATAGTTTTTTACTGACCTATGGCATTCATCAACTATTAAAAAACTAAAATTTTCTAAACTCAATCTGTTGTTAACCAAATCGTTCTCTATAGTTTGTGGCGTAGCAACAACAACTTTAGATTTTTTATACAACTCAATTCTATCTTCAGGCCTGATCTTGCCTGTTAGCAAGATTATTTCATCCAGATTTATGGAAGTAAATTCCTCAAAACTTTTTTTATGTTGTGCTGACAAAGGTCTTGTGGGAGACACTATTAAAATTTTGCTTTCTGGATACTCGTTCAATCTTTTTAATCCAACCAGTACTGCAATCAATGTCTTGCCCATTCCGGTGGGTAAAACGACTAGAGTATTTTTCTTGCTTGAAGTTTCTGCTATCGCTTTTTGATATTCTCTAGGTTCATGTCCTTTAAGTTTGTACTCCATAATATCTTCTAATATTTTATTACTTCAGTAATTGAATTAATCACATCTATTACATTTTCTATGATATTGACAAAATTATTCAACCCTTTAGTATTTATTTTGATACTTTTTCTGAAAACTTCCATAGTTAACTTTAATAGTATAAAATTATTATCGCTTTCTATGAAGTTAGCAGCATTATTTTCTGGTGGAAAAGATTCAACTTTTGCTCTGTACAAAGCAATGGGAGAAGGGCATGAAATAAAATATTTGGTTACGATATTTCCTGAAAGACAAGATTCTTGGATGTTTCACTATCCCTGCGTAGAGCTAACAAAATTGCAGGCAGATGCCTTGGGTATTAAACAAATCATAGGAAAAACCAAAGGCGAGAAAGAAAAGGAATTGGATTGTTTGAGGAAAATCCTAAGCAAGTTGAAAGATATCAATGGTGTGGTTTCTGGGGCATTGGCTAGCAACTATCAAAAAAAGAGGATAGATAAGATATGCGAAGAACTAGGATTGGAAAGTATAGCTCCCCTGTGGCAGAGAGACCAAGGAGAAATACTTAGAGAAGAATCTTCACTTTTTGACGTAATAATTACAGCAGTGTCTGCTGATGGATTTGATGCAAGTTGGCTAGGAAGAAAGATAGATGAAAAGACAATAGAAGACCTGAAAAGATTGAAAGAAAGATTTGGAATCAATCTGGGATTTGAAGGAGGAGAAGCAGAATCATTTGTTCTCGATGCTCCGATTTTCAAAAAAAGGATTGAAATTAAAAGTTTCGAGAAGAAGTGGGACAATAAAACCAATAGCGGGTATATTGAAGTTAAGAGTAGTAGATTGATTAAGAAATAGATTTAAAGTAGTTACTTCCAATTAACTAATTGCTGAGGTCGCCTAACTGGTAGGGCACTGGTCTCGAATTATACTTGTATAAGAAAACCAGCGGGCGTAAGCCTATGTGGGTTCGAATCCCATCCTCAGCGCAAAGCTTTTCTTTCTTGCCAAAAGCTTTAAAAATGTATATGTCCAATAATAAAACAAGGTGAGTAAAAGATAGTATATCTAGTTCTATCAAACTATTCTAGAGTTTCGAGTAAACATGAGATGATTCTGGATAGTTTCTAAAAAGGAGGATTTAAATGAGATTTGAAAGACGAAGTTTCGGTGGCGGTAGAAGATTTGGAGATAGAAGATTCGAACGAGAATCAAACCTTCCAAAGCCAATAAATGTAGGAGAAGAATATGAAGTAGAAATAACTGAAGTTGGCTCAAAAGGAGACGGAATAGCAAGAATAAAAAACTTTGTCGTCTTTGTCGCCAATGGAAAAAAAGGTGAGAAGGCAAAGATAAAAATAACAGACGTGAGAGACAGATTTGCCATAGGCGAAAAAGTAGGCGAAGGTGCGGCTACGTCCGAAGCAACAACAACTGAAGAAACCGAAACAGAGGGTGAAGAAACGGAAACTGAAGAGACAGAAGTAGTAGAAGACAGCGAAGAAGAGTAAAATCATCCCAATCTGTATTTTATATCTACCTGGTTAGCCGTTACTATACAAAACGCATAAATCTTTTGAAAACTAACTTAGGTGCGGTTTGTAGAGATGCTTTAACTAGTATGATTGGAATCAACTTCAAGATCGTAGAGCGTTCTCCAGTTACGATAACCAGCCACGTCGAGTAATCCAGTGAAATACGCGAAAATGTTTGTAATGAAACAAGCTTTATCTTTAAGCATTGTTAATACTTCTTCTCTGTTAGAGAATTTCCCATCTTTGGTAATTTGGAGTGATATTTTTAGGTGGTCCAGTTCATAAGACGTAGAATACTTTTCTGTAAGTAGTTCGCTAGCTAGCCTTTTCCCAACTAATTCAGAAAAATTTTTTTCTTGACCATATGGAATTTTGCAAGGAAGATAAGCATCTACAGTTGCAGAAATACCAAAAGAATTATCTGAAACGCTGGTGTTTACCTTAACCTTCTTTTTTTCGGTTTTTTCTTCGGTCACAACCCTACCTCAAATTAGTCATTTAAAGGATATAAACCTAATGGCAGCTAGTGTTAGCTATACTAAAATATTTCTAAAACTAAGTTTAATTATGGAGAAAGACGAAAACGAACCAGGCGAACTAGTACTTAAAACGGCGAGGGTATCATTTTTGTTTAACTATTTTATTGGGGTTCTTGCTATAATTTTTCTTTTGCTGTTTATCGGAGCATTTGGACTGGAATTCAGCCTTTTCCCAAAAACTAGTAATTCGGCGATGACGACTTTGGTGACTCTCGGACTGCTGGCTATAGCAGCAGGATTAATAGAACAGCCAGAAGTGGCAAGATTCATGAGAACTTATATTGTCACCAGGGACGAGGTTATAGAAATAGAGGGCATTCTGACCAAAAGAAAAATTATTTTACCATATCAGAGCATCTCTGAAGTAACGGTAAGGAGAAACCCGATAGGAAGAATGTTTAATTATGGTGATGTATTCATTGGTGCATTCAGAACCGGCAGTGACATCAATATGAAGGGTATAAAAAATGCTCATAAAATCCATGAGTTAATACAGAACAGGATTAATTTGTTAAGGAAAGGACAACTGGACTTTTGGGAAAAAGCAAAGGGCAGCAAGGACCCAATAAGTGATTAATTTAATTACTAATTAAAATTTATGCCCATTAATGCTGGTGTGGATTATTTAGTTGCAGAAAAACGGTATTCTGAAGCTAGGACAACTGAAGAAAAGATAAAAGCGTTAGAAGAGATGATACGTACTGCTCCAAAGCACAAAGGTGCTGAAAATTTACTAGCTGATCTTAGAAAGCGATTGGCCAAACTAAAAAAGGAGGCTGTAATCGAGAGGAGAAAATCCAAAAAATCAGGATTCAGCATAAGAAAAGAGGGTTCGGCTCAGATTTGTATAATTGGTTTGACGAATTCTGGAAAAAGCACACTATTGAACTCGTTGACAAACGCACATGCAAAGATTGCCGAATACCCTTACACGACAAAGGAACCAAATGTCGGGATGATGCTTTACAATGATTTGCAATTTCAGATAATAGAGATGCCTTCGACATTTGATCCTAAGTTTCTGAGTTTGCTGCATTCTTGCGACATGATTCTGGTGCTTTTAGATTCAACGCAAAATTCTGATAACCAGAAAGAGCAATTGATGAATATCCTAAAAGATAACAAGGCAGACTCCAAGAAGATGATTTTTGTTAAGAATAAATGCAAGATATGCAGACCAGAAAGAATTATGATGCCAGATAGAGTTACGATTTGTATAGATGCGCAGTTTGGTTTAGGAATTGATGAGTTGAAGGAAAAAATATGGAAAGGTCTCGACTTAATCAAGGTTTATACAAAATCTCCAAGAAAACCAAAAGCAATTCCGGCAATTGCAATGAAAAAGAATTCTACGGTAGAAGATTTTACGAAAGAGATACATAAAGATTTTACAAAAACATTCAAGTTTGCAAAAATATTTAATTCAACAAAATTCTCAGGAAAAAAAGTTGGACTAGAATACAAGCTACAGAATAACGATATAGTAGAAATACATACCGAGTGATCTCATGAAAAGAATCTATGGAGAATTTTATGGTTGTTCATCCAATAGAGCAGATTATGAAATAATGCTTGGACTGCTTAAAGAAGCAGGATTTGAAATAACTGACGATATAAAGAAATCTGATTTGAATTTTTTGGTGACGTGTTCGGTCAAAAAGCCGACAGAACATAGAATGATTCATAGAATCAGGGAATTGACCAAAATTAATAAACCCTTGATAGTTGCTGGATGCTTGCCTAAAGTTGAAAAGGAAATTATAGAAAGGATTAATCCTAAAGCCAGTTTGATTGGTCCAGATTCAGTAGAAAGAATAGTAGATATTGTACATGCTTCATTGCATGGAAAGAAAGTTGTAGCTTTGGAAGATTTGAAAAAACCGAAACTTGGATTTCCAAGATGCAGGGGAAATTCTGCTATCGGTATAACGCAAATAGGAAGGGGGTGCATCTCGAACTGTTCGTTCTGCGGGGAGCCGTACAGAGGTAAACTATTTAGTTACCCCCCTAAAGATATAGTGGAAGATGTTAAGCAAAATCTGAAAGATGAGTGCAAAGAAATTTGGATTACAAGCCTCGACAATTCTTGTTATGGTTTTGATATCAACACAACTTTACCGCAACTGTTAAATGAAATTTGCAGAATTGATGGAAGATTTTTTATCCGAATTGGGATGATGAATCCTCTGCATTTAAAAAGGATTTCAGATGATTTGATTGATGTATATACAAATGAAAAGATTTTCAAGTTTCTTCACATTCCTGTTCAATCGTTCAGTGATAAAATCTTAAAGGACATGAAACGCGGATATGCTGTCAAGTATTTCATATCTTGCGTAGAGAAATTCAGAAAAGAAATACCAGACATAACCATCAGTACTGATATTATTACCGGGTATCCGACAGAAACTGAAAAAGATCAGGAATTAAACATAAAATTTCTGGAAAAAGTTGAATTTGATGTTGTGAATTTATCTAAGTTTGGTGTCAGGCCGAAAACTTTTGCAGAAAAGCTCAAACAGTTGCCAAATGGTGTGGTAAACAAAAGAAGCAAAGAGCTCTCGACTGTTATTAGACAGATTTCTAAGAAAAGAAATGGAAAATGGCTAGGATGGAAAGGTGAAGTACTAATAGACGAGATTAATGACGGTTTTGTTACTGGAAGGAATTATGTATATAAGCCAATTATAATCAAGGAAAAACTGCAACTTGGAGATTTTGTTAATGTGAAAATAACTGATGCTAAAAGTAATTTCCTAATCGGAAATTTAATCTAGAAATGCTCCGGCAACTATCAATGGGAAGATGATTGTAGCATCGCCTATAACTTGAACAGAATTCTTTTTGAACATCTTGAAAAGTTTTATTTTTCCCCAAGTATAAGCTTCGTCTGGCTTCGAGCCCGATGTTGAGCCATCCCATTCGGTGTAGCTGTCAACATACACAGCATATTTTGTTCCGCCTTTGAAAATATTGGCATTCAGAGCATAATGCCTCGGGGAACCAGATCCCAATGCTATCACTCCTGTCTCATCTGCCTCAATCGGCATGTTGTTCATCTGAAATACATCATCTGTTATGTCAAGTTTAAAGTCAGGATGTTCATGCTTGAAAAACCATATAATATCTCCAATGGCGCCGTCAAGCGGAGCTGGAGAGAATACAGGAATGTTATATTTTGCTGCCCAGTACAATATTGAAGACTTGTTGTTTATCTCTTTCCCCAGATCGTGCATAAATTCTGTTGTACTCATAATTTTATTTTCTTTGACCTGCCTTGCATAGCATTTTTCTAGAATGAATAAAAGAAACTTTTCGAATTCTATGTAAATGTCATCCCCAACATAGATATTTCCAGTTCTGTTCAAACCTTTTGCATAGAGCTCTTTTGCATCCCCGCTAAAATCGCCGAGCGCAAATGGCTTGAAACATTTCATTATATCTTCTTCAATACCACCGGCAGTGGTACATAAAGCATGGATAAACTTGTTTTTCACCAGATATGCTATCACATCCCTTAAACCAGAGGTTACCAGATTGGAAGTATAGGTAAGGATTATTTTTACCTTCTCTTCACGCATTTTTCTAATTATATCGATGGCTGTGCCGAGATTGGTTGCCTGAAAACCGGTAGTTGTAAAAGATTTAAGAAATTCTTTGAAATCGAAAGGTTTGGAAAAATCATATCCTTTGACAGCTACAAAATTCTCTAGATTAACCGTTTCACGGAAATCATATTCATGTGCTTTTTTTATTTGTTTATTTGTAACCATAAAATCATTTGAAATTAACAAAAGAATGCTAATCAAGAATAGAATTTAGATGTACACCAATCTTGAGCATCCAAATGTGCAGAACATTTAATTCAATAATGTTGGTATAGGTATTTAATCTTATGCTAGTTATTTCATCAAACTTTTAACAACATCCATAACAGTCTGTGCATCAATCTTTCCCCTAACTTTACTCATCACAATTCCAACAGCCTTATCAAAATTCATGTTCGGCTGGGAAACAATTTCCTTAACTATATCTTTCAGCTCACCGACACTCAGAGGTCTCAGATCCAAATCCTTTAGAGCATCACCAACCCCATTCTGAGGATAAGCAGCAAGATATTTTATTATCTCTGGTATAGATTCCTTGACAATCTTCTTGCTTTCTACGTAATCAAAAATCTCGCCATACATCTTTTCAGGAATCCTGCTGATTTCAACCTTTTCCCTTCTCTCCAAGTCTTTAATTGTCGAGGTGAATGTGCTTGCAACTATGCTTGCTTCAACTTTTTTCGTTTTAATGATGGCTTCAAAAAAATTAAGATACTCAGATTCGAGGATTTCCCTTGCCAACTGGTCCGACAGTTTGAGTTTTGTTTTGAATCTTTCAAGCTTATTTATCCAAGATTCTGGCAAAGATTTTTCAATCGATTCAAAATATTCTTTTGTAATTGCTATAGGTTCCAAATCAGTTTCAGGATACATCCTGTTTGCTCCTGGAAGCGGCCTGGCAAATTCCGTTGTCCCATCGAGCTTGGCGATTCTCGTTTCCTCTTCCACTTTCTTCAAGCTCATCTGCCGCTTGACTTCATTCTCAATAATTTTAGATATCAACCCAAGCTCCTGCACACCTTTTACTTCTATTCTGGCGCCTCTTCTTATGCTGACATTGATGTCCTGCCTTATGCTGCCTATGCCTGATTTAGTCTTGCTAGTAGAGCGACACATTATCCCAATCGTATAAGCTATTTCCTGTATCTCCTCTGGAGTATAATCTATCAACAAGCCCGTATCAATCTCGACCAAAGGAACACCGAGTCTGCTGAGCCGATAGGTGACATTGCCGTTTTTCTCTTCAACTATAGCGGCAGCATCCTCTTCCAAAGAAACTTGCATGATATCTATCCTCTTGCCTTTGTACTTGATATAACCATTCAACCCGATAATAGCTGTACGCTGGAAACCGCCTGTATTGCTGCCATCTATGACAGTCTTTCTCATCACATGAATCTCTTCTGGTATCTGGCAGTTGAACAACAAAGCAATCTGTAAAGCGATATGTAACGCATCTGGATTCAGATTATGAGGCGGCTCGTCATCTGATTCAACCAAGCATGTTTCATTTGGAAAAACTTGATAATGAAAAGTTCTGTCCCTCAGATATTCAAACTGGGCTGCAACATCTATTTCCCCCATCTCGCTTGCCACAGGATGCAGTTTTCTTTTTATAATCAAAACTGGAATCTTTTCTTTCATCTCAGTCGAACAATTACAAAATAGTTTGTTCTGTGTATTCAGTTGTTGATGAATCTCCAACCCGCACTTTAGTCCCAGACTCTTATAATTTATTTTTTCACTCATGCTACTGTCCTCTTGCCTATCTCACCAGCCATATTTGTCAGCATCATCTCTTTTACTTTCTTTGGATCTTTTGTGTGACCGAGTACAAACATCAATTTCACTAATGCAGTTTCAGGAGTCCAATCGCAATAGTTTCCAATAACACCAATTTTGTTTAATAATCTTTGATTTCTGTAAACATCTAAATCTATTCTGCCATAAATTGTTTGGGGTGCTATGACAATAGATATACCAGAATCTATTAAATTTTTCAAACTTGGGAGTAAACTTTTTGTGAATCTATCACCTGCCGGATTTGTTGGAACATGCCCTAATCCTGTTACTGCAACAACAACACCATCGTAACCCTTTAAAGAATCTATAAATTCTGGCTTGATTCCAGGGTGGACATAAACTAAAGCAACATTTGGATTCAGCTGTTCATCTAACTTTACCTTTTTACTGTCTCTTTTCCTGTAGTCAGTTCTCAAATATTCGATTCTCTTTTCAGGATACAGAATTTTTGCATAAGGCATGACGTTAACCGACTGAAAAGCATCCCTTCTACTGGTATGAAGCTTCCTTACCTTTGTACCTTGATGCAAATAACAGAAATCATCGCTCATACTACCATGCATACAGACTGAAACTTCAGCTATGTCTGATTTGGCAGCTACTATAGAAGAAACAAGGTTAACTAAATTGTCACTGCTCCCACGATCGCTACTTCTCTGCGCACCAACCAGAACTACCGGTACTGGTAAATCCTTGAGCATGAAACTCAATGCTGCTGAAGTAAAGTGTAGAGTATCAGTACCGTGCATAAGGACAATACCATCTGAACCAGCATTTATCTCCTTAACAACTTCCCGGGCGATTATTTTCCAATGCTCAGGTGTTAAGTCTTCGGACATGATGTCGAATAGTTTTCTCCCTTTGATATTAGCTATATCTTTCAACTCTGGAAACGATAACAGCAAATCTGCCGGAGAAAACGCTGCATATACACCTCCAGTAGTATATTCTACCCTGCTAGCTATAGTTCCACCGCATCCAAGTATGGATACAGTAGGCTTAGTCGGGTCTTTCTTGATTGCAAGATTGGCTGGCCTGAATCTTATCGGCTTACCCCCTTCCAAACGCCTTACATTGGTGTTTTTCTCGTATTTTATGCCAATATTGTAGCCATTTGGCAGTTTGATTACAAGAGAAGAAGGATCTCCCAGTTCAATCCTTGGCATCAGGATGCCTTCGTATATCAGTTTGCTTTTAGTTACAGAAACCCTATCCCCAATCTTAATTTTTTTACTTTTAAGTAGTATTTCTATATCTTGAGAATACAAGGTATCACATTATATATGATACAACAAATAATTAAAAGTTTGCATTTTCAGACATTTTTAGAGAATATGATTTCTATTTTTTCCTTTTATTTGATACTTTCCAGGATATATTGGTAAATTTTTTATGCAAAATTACTCTGGATTTCTTCAGATTCTGCCTCATGTGAAAAAATTTTTTTCTGATTTCCATAATTTTAATCTGTTTTTTAACTTTATTTCTCCGAACAAGCCTTTACAAAACCTAAAAATGAAGGATTGGGTGTGAGCGGACGGGAAGTGAATTCTAGATGCGCTTGCGATGCAACAAAGAATTTATGTTTTGGTATTTCTATGAATTCTGCCAAATTTCTTTCTTCGTATACACCAGAGACTATCATCCCATTCTTTTCTAGAGTCTTGCGAAAGTCATTCCTAAGTTCCCAGCGATGGCGATGACGCTCGATAACAACATTCTTTCCGTATAATTTTCGAACAACAGAACCTTCTTTCAATTTTGCAGGGTATCCTCCCAATCTCATCGTTCCACCAATCTCTTCCTTTTTCAGTTTTTCTCCCTGTTCGGGAATGATATCAATTACAGGGCATTTTGTATCAGGATCAATCTCTGTTGTGTTAGCTCCTTTTAAGCCGCAAACATTTCTTGCAAACTCGACTACTGCCAACTGCATTCCGTAGCATAAACCAAGATATGGAACATTATTCTCGCGTGCATACTTTATTGCTTCAATCTTTCCTTCCACTCCGCGTTTACCAAAACCGCCAGGAACTATAATACCACATACGTCTTTCAAAGCATCCTCAACTTTTATTTTTTCATCTTCTATGTCCGTAGATTCTACCAACTTGACTTTTACTTTAACACCATTATACGGTCCAGCATGCTCTAGAGCTTTCAGTATGCTTAGATAGGCATCATTAACATCTGTATACTTGCCAACTATTGCTACTGTCACTTCTTTTTTCGAATTTCTTATTCTGTTTACAAATTCCTCCCATTTTCCAAAACTCAAGCCAATATCCGCTTTTTTTGGTCCAATGTTTAGAATTTGAAACACCTCTCTATCCGTGCCCAGCTCCTTTAGAGTCAGCGGAATGTCATAAACATTTTTATAATCATACAAATTGTAAACTCTTGATACTGGAACGTCTGAGGAAATGCTCATCTTTTCTTTTATTTTGTCGGGCACAGGATTTTCTGATCTGCAGATAATAATGTCCGGTTGCACACCCAAACTCATCAGAGTCCTTACTCCGAGCTGGGCTGCCTTGCTTTTATGCTCACCAAGACAACCGGGCTGCATGATGTAGGTGACATTGATAAAACAGACATTTTCCCTCCCTTCTTCGTATCTCAGCTCCCTCATAGCTTCAATAAAATAGGTATTCTCCAAGTCGCCGATAGTCCCACCAACTTCAACCAAGACTATATCAGCATCGGATTTCATAGCCAGTTCCCTCAAAAAGTTTTTAATCTCTCCTGTCACATGCGGGATGAACTGAACATCTCTTCCAAGATACTTTCCAGCCCTTTCTTTATCGATAATGGTCTTGAAGATTTTTCCTCCTGTCAGGTAATTGTCTTTACACAAATCCTTGTTCAGGAACCTTTCATAAGAACCCAAATCCAAATCACATTCCGTACCGTCATTCAAAACAAAAACCTCTCCATGTCTATATGGGTTCAATGTACCTGCATCGCAATTGAGGTACCCATCAAACTTTATTGGCGATACCTTCAGACCGTGGCAACTCAATAAAGTAGATAGGCATCCAGAAAATGTTCCTTTACCAACACCAGACATCACGCTCCCGGTGACAATTATATATTTTGTTTTTCCAGCTTTGTATCCTTCCGGCAAAGAAACGTAGAATTCGTGTTCAACAGTCTTTTCTCCCAATGATTTTTCTCTATTAGGCGACACAACTAACTACTTTTTTCAACTTTATAAATCTTATTTTGCAAATGCAATCTCGACTACATCATTATTTTTAAGTTGATAATCTGCAGCAAGCCTTCTCTTTGTCCTGGCATCTATACCGCAAATAAACTTCTCTCCAAGCTCGGTATGAACCTTGAAGGCAAATTCTTTTACCGTAGTGTTTTGCGGAACAAGATAGACATCTGGCAGAACATTGCCATCTTTATCCGTAAGTTTGTTGGCATCGGCGACAGGATACACCGCGATATAGTTCAATAATTCAAAAACAGCCTTGTTCAAGCAGGTTTGTATGCCAGTAGAACCATATTTTTCTATAACATTGGATTTGATGAATTCTAGAGCTCTTAATTGAGAACTTTCAAGTTTACCTGAGTCAATTATTCCAAAACTACCACCAGACAAATAATCTATCAATCGTTTTTCTGATGCTTTCTTAAGTGCAATCTCAGCTTCAGCTGATGTTGGAACAATATTCTGATACTTTTCCTTTAATCTCGCAAAATTTTCTTGTGATTCTTTTAAATCGATTTTATTAGCAGCAAGGATTATAGGTTTGGATATCTTTCTCAACTCTCTAGCAAACTTTTCTATGTCTGTTATAGAAACTTTCTCTGAGACCTGTTCTATAAGATGCTTTTCTATCTCCAATCCACTCAATTGCTGAAATAACATATTCACCAAATCAGATTTTGATAATGTTGCCAGTTTTGCTCTAAACTTTTCCACTGCTCTTTTGATGACATCAGCAAACCACAAATCAATCTCTTCTTCTAAAAATTTTATCTCATTTTCTGGATCACAGCCCGTAGCGGGTCTGCCTTCTTCATCAGTTAACCCAGAGCAATCAATAACCTGAATTAAAATTGACGCTTGCCTGACACTATCAAGAAATTGCAATCCCAAGCCACGCCCTTCATGAGCCCCTTTAACAATGCCAGGCAGGTCCCATAATTTCACTGGTATAAACCTGATGCCATTGGTGCAATAACCGTGTTTGGGGTTACATTTGACATTGAACTCTTTACATACACATTTTGATGTAACATAACCTATAGCTGTATCCGGTTTTAATGTCGTAAAAGGTACTGGCGAAATTTTAACATCAGCCAGTGTAGAAGCTTTGAAGAAAGAACTTTTTCCACTTGAAGGCTTGCCTGTAATTCCAATTTGCATATTAAGTAATTAAAGGAAAACCTATATATTCAAATTATTCAAATCGTTTTTTTAACTTTTTGCCAAATTGTATATTTCTCTTACCATAGATTCTATTGTCTGGGTCCTTTGATTCAGTGCTTCATATTGTATTCTCAGACTATCTACCTGCGCTAGAACTAAATCCATTTTTGCTTTTACATTATCAGTTGCCACAGCTTCGTGTGTCGTTTCTGTCGGTACTGGTAGAATTGGCTCCTCTCTCTTTCTGAATAATTTTTTTCTGAATTTGATGAATAAGACTAATACAATAACGATAACAAACAGCACAATCCACATTGTCAAACTCATTTTTATTCCTCCTTTATGTTTGTATTGGTGGTGTAATGCCTAATACATGCCGTAATCTTTCTTCTATCAGTTCTATATGATGTATGCATTTATTTAGTAGAGTTCTTCTTGCATCATTGTAAAACAATCGAAAGTATAGCCAGCGTAAACTTTTATACAATTGCGAACGCTGCCATACTGTATTTTCTGGCATTGATGTTCTAATTTTTGCTGTAATGAAAATTACCATCTCACCATCTTTTGTTATGTCAGTTGGTTGCTTTCCTTGAAAGATTAGCTCAACATAGGCATCTGTGTATGCGTCATAAGGTTTCCTAGCCCACACCCTGTAGAAAAAAAGCCTTGGATCAGTTTGAATCTCCCATCTGAACTCCCTTTCGTATATGTTCAGCCTCCTTATCTCTAGTATATCTCTAAGTATCATAACTATTTCCGAATAAAATCTGAAGGGATTAGGACCTTTAAAGTCAATCCTTATAGTTCTATCCGGTGTCAGACAATCGTCTTCAAAAACAACTTTTGTCATTCTACATCCTTGGTAAAAGGTTGAAAAAAGATCTTATTTCCTCATTAAACCTTCCGAGCATTGCCCTACATTCTTCTATATATCTCTTTCTCGTAGACTGATAGATTACTTTGTGATAAAATACACGAAACATTTCATAGATTAAGCTGCGCTGCCATATAGTTTCTTGTGGATATTCTGTTCTTATTCTTCCTTCTATTCTTATGTTGAGTGTGCCTTCCTTACCAAATTCTTTGCTTGGTCTCGCTCTCCCATCTAAGCTAACAACTATATGCTGGAAGCTAAATTGATCCAAATCTTTTACTATTTCCCATCTGACATGGAAAACTTCCTCGGCTTCATGCCTATCCCATCTAAATTCTCTCTCCTGTATCTCCTTTTCCTCAACACCGAACATAGAAACAAAAAGTTTTTTTATGTGCTCATAAGCATTCTGCGGGTTTGGGCCAGCATAATTAAAGGTAGCATACGGTACAGGGAAAAAACAATAATCATGAATCAAAAGTTTTGTTCTTGCGTATACTGGCATATTTATAATTTGTAATTTAAAGTAAAAATATGGATGCCGTAAGAGTGGGTGGACTTATATCGCTATTTTTGGGTGGTGGAATGTTATACAGAGCTTTCAGTGAAGCAACTGGTAAAGCAAAAGGTGAGACTGATCCAAAAATTTTTGCAATAGAGCTTATATGCGGTATACCCTTGGTCTATCTTGGCTTAAAGTTGCTATTGTGATTTTATGGTTGTGCAAAAAATATTTGGCTGGATTTCCGTTGCTCTTGGTGTTTTGATGATAATTTCTTTTCCTTCTGAACAAAAATATATGCCGGATAAATTCGCTAATGCTGGCATAATCATAGGAATCTTTCTTATCGCTTTAGGGATTTTCCTTATCAAAAGTTAAAGAAAACTGAAAACTAAATATCTATTATGGTACTGTCAATTTCAGAAATTTTTGAGAACGAACCAGGCAAAGGAATTAATGCTGCCCCCTACGAAGCAGAGGCACTCATAAATTTTACAGGGCCTCCTGGGAGCATGACTGGTGTCTATTATGGGTTAATGTTCCAGCTTGGAAAATGGGGATTTCAAACAGCAAAAGTGGATGAATGGATAAACGTATCACCTGTATTCAAACAATACTATGAGTTAACTCTGCAACAAAAACAGGCTTTAGAAATGCAGATAAAAGCTGGCCTAGGACAGATAGCTACTGCTATTCATGATTACGAATTGGTTTTCCATGATTTGAGAAAATACAGAGAATTTTTAGATCATTTTTCATTTATTGAAGAAGGGAAAAGGCTAATTAAAGAAGGAAAAAAGGAAGAGGGTGAGAAAAAAGAGAAAGAGGGTGAACAGACGCTTAAAGCTATATTCATAGATGAGGTTGATGTTCATACAGACTTACCTAATACACCCATAGCCTTGCGTTCGATAGTAGGAAGATGGCCGACCATTATTGCAGATTTCATGAGACTGGATGATAGTGATACCAACCCGCAAAAAATCAAAGACAAATATCATATTTCAGAAGCACAGGGTGTTGTACTAGCAACAAAAAACAAACTATTTATTGAATGGAGAGATAAACTTTTCAGGCCAACCGTTGAGGAAAGATATGATAGAATTCTGAGATTAACTGAATCGAGGAAATTTTCTATAGACGAATATACTAGAATGTTAAAACCGGTGGTAGCAAGATTTAAAATGATGAGAGATGCTTTAGAAACTCCGGGAGGTCGAGCAGATACCATAACTTCTTTCTTCAGGCCAGATGCACAGGCTTTTTCTATTGATTTTATGAGATTATGGGCATGGAAACCATTTTCACCATCAGAAAAATATAAGATAACAAGAGAATTTTTAGATGAGATATCCCCAAGAAAAGCCGGTTTCACAAAGGAAGAAGTTGAAGAACTTACAGAAATTTTTAAAAATAAAGAAGAGAAGGGTCTATCATATGATGAAAAAATGTTTTTGCATGACAAAAAAGTTTTAGCATTACCAGTAGAACCTTCTGTGGGCCATAAGGACGATGATGTAGTTAGACAATTCTTTGATAGTAAGGATGGTAAACCTTCAAAAATAGAAAGAGAATATAATGTAAAAATTGGTATAGAAGATCTTTTTGATGCAAGAAGCAGACTAACCGAAAGTTATAGAAGACGTGCAGCAGATGCATGGTCACCAGAGACTGGTGCATACAAAGCAACAGCAAGTGGAAGATGGGCAGTACCAGGAGAAGGATGGGTGTTCAGTCCGTATTTTGTTTTTATTGACCTGCCCTTGCAGAGAACTATGTTGAAGATACCTGATGGCAGCGAATTGGAAGATTTGTGGATAGAGAATTTAAGAACTGTGACCAAAACCCAAAACGTCATCATAGTTCACTTGCTAGAAGTTATTGCCAGAGAAAAACAGTTAGAGAATTATATTTCCCAATTAGTTGGCGAAACTGGCGGAAAAGATCTAAAAGATTTTAGGTCACTTAAGCCAATTGAAGAGTTGAAAAAAGAAGAATATCCACAAATTTTTGGTGAATTGAAAAAAATAAAAGAAAAGGAACCGACAGATTTAACAAAACCAATTAAAAAAATTAAACATGTTTTGGGTGATGTTCTTCGTTCTTTTGGATTGACCACACCCTTTGTCGATTATCTAAGAGCAAGAGGACCATATGAGTTTGCTCTGGATGACAGACTAACAGAAATTTATCAGCCAGGTCCTGGAGAACTGTTTAGCACAGTTAAAAATTATTTGCTGCAAGCCATAGGTGTGCCTGGTGTAAGGTGGTAGTGTGACATTTGTTCTTGGTGTCTCAAGCGGATTGTTTAGCGTTACGCAAGAATCTGAAAAACCAGAGCTTATTGGTCTCTATAAAAAAGCCCAGTCTTCTATAACAAAGGGAGTTGAATTTATTCAGGTTGATTTAGAATCTGTCGCTGAGTTTAAAGAACCGGACCTTAAAGTAAACATGGAAAATGTAAAGAGACTTGGAATAACTTTCGGCGTCCATTCCGAAACAGCAGCCACTGGTGTAGAAATTGCAGAGTTGGATTCGGCAATAGAAACAGATTATAAGTTTGGTCATGAAAGATTGCAGGAGATACTTGAAAAATCGGGAGAGCTTGGCAGCAAATATGTGCTTATTCATGCATCGGAATCGGAATCATTTATTTCATTGGAAAGACACATGCAACCTGCTAGTTTGGTTGACTATTTCGGGAATCCGTTAAGGGAATTTTTAAATAAGCATCATGAACTTCTAGATTGGCTTATTGGAGGACCTCAGGAGGAGGTTGCCAATGATATAGTAAATTTTGTCTATAACAAGACTCCTGAAGAAAGAAAAAATCTCACTGAGGAGGAACTTAAGAGAGCATTCAAAAATCCTGCTCAGGATTTCATATGGAGAGAGATCTTAAACGGCCATACATTTGCTGATGCCATTAGAAGAACCATCATAGACAGAATCCAGTATATAGAAACCTATAATATCCAAAGGAATTATAATACAGTGAATAAAAATGAGGATGACGATACAAAAACATGGCGGATGATAGAGGATGCGATAAGAAAGGATGTTAGGGAATATGTGACAACGATTCTGGATTTCATTCAGTCAAGGTCACTTCATTTCGGCCCAGAAAGGATTGCATATTATTTCATTGCAAGACACATGGAGATGAACAACGAACCTTTATGGAAGAATATTATTAATAGCACAGTAGACTACTGGGCCAAATCAGAAAATAAGACACGTGAAGAATGGATGAAAAGTAAAGGAATAGGTAGTCTAGAACTTAAGGATGAAGGATTCCAGAAATACAGTTACATATGGGTACCCGCTGTTTCTGCCAAATATTTGTGGGGGCATTTGAATCAGGATAAAAATCCAGATAAGGGCGCTGTCAAGTATACTGACTTCAAGTCAATACTGAAAAAATATAAAATGCCCTTGGTTTTAGAAACGCCAATGGCCCGCAGAGGAGTAGAACAGTGGCTAAGGCTGGCAAACCCTCTTCAGATGTACTATCTTGCTAGAGAAATAGGTTTGGATTACGTCCAGTTGGCTTTTGATCTGGAGCATATGCTTAGTGTCAGACTTGACCCAGAAAAGGTGATAGACCTGATGCCAGAAGATGGAGGAAGGTTTGTCAGAGTTATTCATGCAGGATATCCGTCAACTTTAGCACCAGCACATATGCAAATTCCACTAGGATCAGACCAACAAGTGTATCTTTACAAAATGTATTATAAACTTTGTAAGAAAGGAATGGGCAGAGATAATGACTGCTTCTTAGTTTTTGAAAGAGGAGCACCAGAATCAATGCAACAATCTCTTATTTCTTTGAGAAAAATAAAAGAATTCTTGGAAAAGGATATTAATCCGGATGATTTAATTAAACATCCAGAATTCTTCGGTATAGCTATAGGAGAAATAGCTAGTACGGAAAGGCAATGGGCTGCTATACATGAACACGGAAGAGATCCATTGAAGGGGTTGCTGGTAGTGCCTGAAGAAGAACATACTTTCTTGGGTAAGGCAGCAGCTGAAAAAGGTAAAGCTGAAATCTGGAAGAAAGAAGAAATGAGATAACATTTATAACTTTTTTAAATCTATCGACTAAGCTAATTATATGGCAATCGAGAAATTAGAGGAAGAACTGGAAGAACCGAAAAAAGAAGGAAAAGAGGTTTTGGATAAAAAAGAAATTGCAGCAAAGGTAGTAAAATTCACACAAGAGGCAAGAAGGCAGTATGGTGAATTGATAAAATCTGTTTTAATTTTCGGTTCTGCTGTTAAAGGTGAAGTAAAAAAAGGTTCTGATATAGACGTGTGGGTGATACTCGATGATACAGCGACCAAATCTAGTGAAGATTTGAACAGAATAGTTGATCATTTATATCTAATCTCTTCTGAACTGAAGGATTTGCACATACAAGTGCATACTTTGACAGAATTCTGGCAATCAATCAGGCTAGGCTCGCCTGAGTTTACAAACTTTTTAAGATATGGTCTGGCTATACATGATACTGGTTTCATCAAACCAATACAGAGAATGCTTACCATGGGATTGATCCCACCAAGCGAGGAAGCTGTTACACTTAAGGCTAGAACAGCTGAAACAAGATACAAAAGAATTACGCTTGACATCAAGTCGATGATATTTGAATTGAGGTATACTGCTACTGACATAATTCAAGCGGTAGTTATGTATTTCTATAAAAAGCAGCCAGATGCAAAAGCAATACCAGAATTCCTTGAAAAGCTGGTAAAGGCGAAAAAATTGGAAAAAATATACATCAGTAAGTTCAATGAGTTAGATAAGCTCTGGAAAGATATTGATCATAAGATAATTAAAGAAGTTACTACTGAACATTTGGGCCGGGCATTGCAGCTAGCTAAAGATATCATTGACAGGTTTAAAAAACTGTTGCCAAAAGAAGTTATTGGAGAAGAACTACCACAAGTAGATTGAATAGAATATTTCTAATTGTAGATACATTTAAAAAGTTAACTCCAAAACAGATATAAAGAGCAAAATGCCAAAAAGAAAAAATGTGGAAGAGCCAAAAGGAAAAAAGGAACTAGAAGAGGAAGTAGAAAAACTCAAAGCTGCTGAACCAAAACAAGAAGTCAAACAAGAGAGACTGGAAATTGTAAAAAGTTTTACAAAAAAGGTTCTTGAAAAATATGGAAAATATGTCAAATGCATAGTGATGATGGGTTCTGTTGCAAGAGAAGAATTCAAGCCGAAAAGTGATATCGATATTTTCTTGGTTTTAGACGATACAGCTTTTGAACTTACAGGAGAGATGCTTGACAAAATTGATGATGATTTAATTAAAATGGCTGAGGAAATACCAGAAGCTTGGAGAACTTTTAAGACTCCAGATGGAAAAGAAGAAAAGGTTTGTTTGATTTCTGTACAGCCAAGCTATACTCTAACAGAATTCTGGGATTACGCAAGAGTAGCTCATCCGATAATCTACAATTTTATCAAAGAGGGTGTTGCCGTATACGATACTGGTTTCTTCATGCCAATTAAAAAACTTTTGGAAATGGGCAGGATTCCAGCGACAAGGGAGGCAATAGAAAGCTACATGGAAGGTGCGCCCAAGAAGCTGACTAGAGCTAAGACAGTCAAACTGCTTATGTTAGCAGAGGATTGTTATTATGCCATGCTGAACTCAGCGCAAGCTGTCTTGATGTTCATGGGATTTCCACCACCAGTTCCAAGCAAGGCTTATGATGAAGTTGTGAATCAGTTAGTTAAGCCAGGCATTCTTGACCAGCAGTATGCTGACTGGCTGAAAGAAATCATTGAAATAAGGAAAAAGATCGAACACAAGGAATTGATGGATGTCACTGGTGCTTTTGTTGATGAATGGATTGACAAAGCAGAAAAATTTGTTGACAAGATGTTTGGATTATTGAATGCTCTAGAAATCCGTAAGAAAGAAAAGATTCTGGAAAGAACACACGAAGTAATGATTAAAGCCGCTATCACCGCTTTAAAGACTTTACACAAATTGCCTGAAGATGCTAGTGATGAAGTTGTGAAAAAAAGGATTGGTTTGCCAATAGCAGATGCTTTCAAAAAAGATTTCATTGACAAAAAACTTATAGAGCCTTATTATAATGATATTTGGAAAAAGATAGAGGATATGAAAAAATTATCAGAACAGAAAAAGATAACAGAGATAGCAGACAAAGATGTTTATGAAATGCGCGAATATGTGAGAAAACTTATTAGAGATTTGGCCAAAGTACTGAAGACAAAAGAGATTGACGAGGAAAAATAAGTTTACTCTTCTTTAGATTTCTTCTCGATTTCTTCTTCAATACCAAGTTTCTTAACAAGCTCTTGGTACCTATTCCTGATCGTAACTTCAGTAATATTTGTAGTGTCAGCAACTTCTCTCTGGGTTCTCTTTTCCCCAAGCAATACACAACCAATATATATTGCAGCTGCTGCTACACCAGTGGGTCCTTTACCGGAAGTTATGTCAAATTTTTTAGCTTTCTTCAAAATCTCTATCGTTTTCGCCTGTACCCTGTCACTTAAACCAAGCATACTACAGAATCTAGGGACATATGATGTAGGATCAGCAGGCAAAATTCTTATTTTCAATTCACGGGAAATGTATCTATAAGTTCTGCCAATCTCTCTTTTATCCTCACCGCTGGCTTCTGCTATTTCATCTAGCGTTCTAGGTGAACCCATCTCTCTTGACACAGCATAAGTCAAAGCAGCAACGACCGATTCAATGCTTCTGCCTCTAACCAAACCCTTGTTAACAACCTGCTCATAATATCTTGCAATTCTTTCGTGGGCAGAATGAGACAAACTTAAAAATGAGACAATTCTCTGCAATTCGCTTAAAGCAAAAGAAAGATTTCTATCCTTACTTTTTATCAGTCTCTTATGCCACTTGGTTAATCTGTAGTATTGTGCTCTCTTTTTGCTTGGTACTTTGTACAGCTCTCCTATACCTTTGCCAATCTCTGTAGTCAGGCCTTTATCGTGTTTGGTAAAAGTTAAAGGAGCTCCGGCTCTCGCCCTTCTGCTCATCTGTTCAGTATCAAAAGCCCTCCATTCCTGGCTGGTATCAATCATGCTTTCTTCCATAACTAAACCGCATTTGCTGCAAACTACCTCTCCTCTAGAAGGATCTTCTACAAAATTATATCCGCCGCATTCTGGGCAGGCTTTCGTATGTTTTTTGACTTTTGCCATTATTTATCACTTTTGAGTGAATTCAATTTTGTAAAATATCTATAAACAGTTAACTATTTAAAGCTTTCTATTACACCATAAATTGGTATTTCTATAGCTTATAACTTTGTTTTCTGCAGACCAGGATTCTTTTCAAAATTCATGCTCTTTGCTTCTTTCCACAAGCTTTTAACATAAGTATCGATAACTTTAGCCAGGGAAGCATCCTTAGACCAGATCGATGTGAATGAGAATCTCTCTTTCTTTGTAGGATTTGTATCGAGCCTCAGCAGTATCTCTTTCCCGTCAGTATTGATTATCCTCGGATGAACAGCTGTCTTGAAGATCTTGATGTTCACTCCGTGATCGTTGAACCATTTTGCCCTGTTGTAGTTTGATTCATCTATTGCTCCAATGCATATGGTTCTTATCTCAACGCCTCTTTTATAACAGGATTTTACAGATTCTGCAAGCCTTGAGGACCAGGAAAAGTCTCTGCTCACAACATAAGCATATTCTTGGCTTCTGTCAAACATGTCGCTGACTCTGTTTATAAAACTCTTCCACCCATTTTCTTTTGTTGTCCAAACTCCTTCCATCACTTCTGCTCGTGAGTTCGTTTGCCTTAGAAAAGTTGCTAAAACGTTCATCTTTTCCTTCAGATCCATTACTTCTCTTTCCTTCTCCTCCAGCAAGCTTTTGAGTGCAATATTGGGATGAACTGCTTTGAATTCTTTTGGCCTGATACCATAAACTTCCGCCAACTGTTTTTCCATAAGTTTCTCTAGTACTTCGTAGATTTTTGATTGTGGTACCTTTGATTCTCTTGCTATCTCGCTAACTTTCGATGGACCAAGAAAAATAAGAGCAGAATATGTCTTTGATTCATAATCGCTTAAGTCAAAGCTTCTGAACAATTCTACAACATCATTTCTCTCCATGGTTCAACACTCCTCTTCTTGTTTTGTCACAATACAGCCTATAATTAACTTTGTTGTAAGGATTTTTACAACAGTTTTATATCTTGAACATCAAAACTATTCTTATGGATTTAGAAGAAATTAGGCAAAGTCTTCAAAGAATAGGACTGTCTAATAACGAAGCTACAGTATACTTGACCTTGTTAAGAAGAGTTTCCTGCAAAGCTGGAAAAATAAGTAAGTACAGCCAGTTGAATAGAACAACAACTTACGATGTGTTGGAAAGACTTTTAGATAAAGGTCTGATAGGTTATGTTGTTAAAGGAAAGATAAAATATTTTGAAGTAATAAACCCGAAACAGTTAAAAGAATTTGTAAAGGAAAAAGAATTTGAAGTGAATAAAATTTTTCCTTCACTCGAGAAACTCTATGCTATACCCGAAAAGAAGCATAATGTAACTTTATATTATGGATACAAAGGAATGAAAACCATATTCGAAGACATCTTGCAAGAAGCTAAAATAAATTATGTTTTAGATTCTGAAGGAGAATTTGCAGAAAGAATGCCTTATTTTGCGCAGTATTTCATACGGCAACTTGAAAAGAAAAAAATAAAAATCAAACACTTGGTAAGAGAAGGAAGAAATGTAACTCCGTCAAAAACTACAGAGGTTAGGTATGCTAAAAAGAATATTGCCTCCGAAGCGGTATTCAATATCTACAAAGATAAAATTGCGATCTTGATTTGGACAGATCCTCCGGAGGGAGTGATCATTCAAAACAAGGCCGCTGCAGATTCTTTGAAAGAATATTTTGAGATTCTTTGGGAAAGGTCCCTACAAAAGAAAAGCGATGAATCAGGATAAAGTGAACAGTATCAGCAGATAAAAATTAGAAATGGAAGACTTTTAAGTTTTTCTTTCCAATAGAAATATAATAACTCAATAACTTTCAATAAAACCAAAAGGAGGCGCAATAAATGGCAGAAGAACAAGTAAAGATAGAAGACAATGTCATACGACAAAAAATAGAAGACAATGTCATACTAGTTGGTCAAAAACCTTCTATGGCTTACGTCTTAGGTGTAGTCACCATATTCTCTGAAGGCAAATCAGATGTTCTGATAAAAGCCCGAGGTAGAGCAATCTCACGAGCAGTAGACGTGGCAGAAATAGTTCGAAGAAGGTTTGTCCAAGATGCAAAAATAAAAAGCATAGACATTGGAACAGAGGAAAGAGAGTTAGAGAATGGACAAAAGATAAATGTCTCAACAATGTGCATAACACTTAATAAGTAACTCTCCTCCTTTTTTCTTCTTTCAAGAATTGTGTAGAATAATTATGGGTAGAGCTCATCTCTCCAAAATAAAAGCTTTCTTAGTTACAACTGATTCTTCCACTCTATGAATCAGCATTTCCCTTCTAGCACCAGTACCAAAAGGCTCAACCTCTTCAAGTACCTTCCCTACTCTTCTCAACTTTCTAGATTTTTCACAGTATATGGTAAATAGTTTCTCCCCTTGTCTCACAGGATCTCCAACTTTTTTGTAAAGCTGTATACCAGCGCCCTTATCTTTTGGTGCGCCAGCTGCTCTTGCAATCTCCACCAAAGAATTGTTGTCAATCCAAAGGACAACACCGTTGTTATCAGAAACGAAGTCTGTTCCGTAATCCCCTACAATTATGTCTTCTGGTTTGATTTGTCCATTTCCGCCTTGTTCAAGTATTATTTCTCTTAATTTTTCCTCAGCTTTACCAGACTTCAATATCTCCAGAGCCAGCTGTTTGCCATTGACTTTTCCGCTCATTTCAAAAAGCATGGCAGCAATATCAGTAGCTTTATCAATCAGATCTGGCATGACTTTTCTTCTCATTAAAACTTCTAATGCCTCCCTCGCTTCTAATGCTGATCCGATTGTGTATCCTATGGGCTGCTCACCATAAGTTATCGCACATTGCGTCATAATTCCCAGTCTTTTTCCCAACTCAAGAAAATCTTTTGCTAAGAAATCAGCATCTCCAATAGTTTTCATTTTTGTTCCTCTCCCACAAGGTATATCTATTACCAGATGTGTCGCACCAACAGCTTTTTTCTTAGACATTATTGATGGTAAAAGTAAAGGATCGATTGACAAAGGATGTTCAACTTGAATAAAAATGTCATCAGCAGGAGCCAGATGCAAAGATCCTCCCCAAACAATACACCCATTGGTTTTCTCAACTATTCTTTTCATTTCTTCTATACTAAATTCCACAGGCATAAGACATTCTGCCCTGTCAGCTGTACCAGAAGCTGATGTGATTGCACGAGAAGATGTTTTTGGTATAGTCAGCCCACCAGCAGCTATTATTGGTACAAGCAACAAAGTTGTTTTATCCCCAGGAACTCCACCAGCTGAATGCTTATCAACAACAATTTTTTTATCCAATTTAAGCTGGTTACCGGTTTCAACCATTGATAGAGTTAGACTTGTAGCTTCATCCAAATCCAAGCCAAAAGTATGCAAAGCAGTGACAAACGAGGCTATTTCAGTTTCGCTCAAATTTCCAGCAACAACATCTTTCACAATTTCTAGAATTTCTTCATAAGATAATTTTCTCCCTTTTAGTTTGTTTATTATCAGATGAAGCGAAGAAGGAAATTTGGCTATATCCACTTCAACATCTACATTTTCTTTTAAGTCTAAGAAGTTTTTGACTTCATCGTATACGCCAATAACACCATGCAGAACAACTTTTGTTGTGACATTTATTATAGCTGTCAATTGTTTTTTATTGTATTGCAGACTTACTCTTCCCAAACTCTTTATTCCCAAATCATCTGCATCATCTTTGTTCAAGACTACAATTGGCTTACCGCCAGCTTCTAAACCAAGAATTTTTGTTTTAAGCCTCATTTAGCAACACACACCCCATTTACATTCACACAGTTCAGGGATGGCTTTGGTGATATTACCTGAGGACATAAAATTAAACCAGCGCAAGTTGATGGGCTGAAATCTTCAACATTCACGCATTTCCATTCAGCTCCAGCATTTTCTGAACAACAATTTGTGATTTTCCATTCACATCTTTCTTGAGCAGCCTGTTGATCAGTTTGGTGAATAAAAGCATATATCAAAAATCCAATCATTGCCATCAATATTATTGTGTAAATTATTTTCATATTATCACCTCGGCTTTGTATAACCCCATTTATTTAACGCTCCCTTTAATTCTATATGTTTTTTTGCATAATCTTTTAATGAAATATTGTCAAGCGTCGCATCTATAGCTTGCCTTAATGCAGCTGCTCCTGCTCTGCTGCCGCTAGGATGCCCATGCACACCTCCACCGCATTGAATCCCGATATCATTTCCCAGCATTTTAATCAATCCGGAAACTAAACCAGGATGCAAACCTCCGCTGCATACAGCCAAAACCGGTTTGATGCCATGCCAATTTTCAGATAGGACATGTCCGTGTTTTTTAATCAGCTGCCTTTCTATCTCAAGATTTAAAGCAATGACTTCATCTTTCGGCGATTCCAACTTTCCGACAACTGTACCTATATGCAGCTGGTCAACTCCAATCAATCTTGCAACATCAGCTATTGTCAACATAGATATTCCATGATGTCTTGAACGGGTCATGCTAGCATGTGACGCTCTATGGGCATGTATAGCCAGCTTCAAATCTTCGCATTCATTTCTCACAGTCTGCAAGCCAGCCCATCCAGCAGTTATTATGTCAACCATCACATATTCTCCGCCATTATCAGCGACAAACTTTGCTCTCTTCAGCATCTCTTTTGTTTCAGCAGTAATGTTTATCAAATAGCTTTTCCTATCTCCAGTTTTTTTCTCAGCTTTATCTCTCATCTTCAAACTTTCTTTAACCCTTTCTTCAAATCTATTGAAAGTTTGATTGCTGAGATTCTCATCGTCTTTAAGCAAATCAATACCTCCAATCCATGATTCATAACCAATTTTTGCATGTTCTTTAGAGCTTAGGCCTAGCTTCGGTTTCACAACAGTTATTGTTATAGGTCTCTTTTTTATTTCCAAAATTTTTCTTATTCCATGGATTCCAAACTGCGGACCTTTGAAAGATTTTATTAGTTTTTGTGGCCAGTGAACATCTTCCAATCGTATGTTTCTGATGGCTTTCATTCCAAAAATATTGCCGGCAACGGACGAAAGTATCTGCGGCATATTTCCTAATTCGAACAAATCAATTGGATAAGCAACTTTGATGTAGTTCCCTTTTATTTCAAATGCTCTGGCCATAAGACTTTTAATTCTCTTAGGTAAATGATACAGCTCAGTCCAAGTCCCTACTGATGATTCGCTAGCAACTCTACCAGCAGCTTCCTTCATTGTTATTCCTTTTGCTGGTTCTATCCTGAATAAGCAGATTAAGTCATCTTTAGCAGGTTTGTAATTCAAGTCAACAAAATCCAAATACCAGTCGCTCATTTTAACAACCTCAAAACTTTTTCTGGTCTCAAAATCCCTTTTTCTGTTATTATTGCAGTAACAAACTTCATCGGCGTCACATCAAAAGCAGGATTTCTTAGTTTTATTCCTTTCAATTTTCCGGGATGCAACAATTCTTTATATACTTCTTTTGTTGGTCTCTCTTCAATAACAAATTTTTTTCGTTTGTCAAACTTCATAGTATTGGCGACGACATAAAAAGGTTTATTGTTATTCCTTGCGCACAATGCAAGCAAAAATGTTCCAATCTTGTTGGCAACGCCATTTTTTCTTATACTATCAGATCCTACGACTACCATGTCGACATCTTTCATGAAATATCCAACAGCAGAATCTGTTATTAATGTGACGGGAATTTTTTCCTTAGCTAATTCCTTTGCAGTTTTTACTCCTTGCTCTAGCGGATCAGTTTCGGTAGCAATAACAGAAATTTTCTTTCCATCTTTCCATGCTTGTTTTATGACAGCTAAAGCTTCTCCAGAATGGCAATGAGTCATTATCTTGTACTTATTCTTAATCAGGTTGTTTCCATTTTTTGCAATTTTTTTTGTAGATTCATTCAATTCTTTAATCAGTTTATCAATTGTCTTCAATCGTCTTCTTTTCTTAAGAATTTCCAAGCAATTATGAAGAACTACAGCAGTGGGTCTGGCTTCTTCAAGTTTCCAAGCAGCAACTTCAAATTTCAAACCAAACCCATTTTTCTTGCAAAAATCTCTCAAGAATTCCAAAGCATAGACAGCAATCTCTTTTGCTCCCTGTATTTTTACAGATTTTATGTCATTTACAGCTTTTTCTAAAGAGCTCATATATTCAAATTCGATTTACTAAATAAAAAATGATGGATTTTAAGGAACAGAGAGAGCGAATAGTGGAAAGCCTGGAGCGAATAGGTTATGTCAAATCACCAGCTGTGAAAAAGGCGATGTTGAAAGTAAGAAGAGAAAATTTTGTTCCATCTGAAAGTAGCGAAAATGCTTATCTTGATACACCGTTGCCAATTCCAGGAAATGCTACCATATCTGCTCCTCATATGCATGCTATCTCATTAGAAACATTGAAATTAAAGCCAGAAGATAAATTTCTTGAGATTGGAGCAGGCTCAGGAATAATGCAAGCTTATGTTTATGAAATAGTTGGTAAAAAAGGAAAAGTCATTGGGATAGAAATAAACAAGGAAACATATGAATTTGGCATGAAAAATCTGGAAAGAGCCGGCTATACTAACATTAGATTCATTATTGGTGATGGTTCTGAAGGATTAGGGGAAGAAGCACCCTTCGATAAGATACTAGTCAGTGCAGCCTGTCCAGATATACCCAAACCCCTGATAAAGCAATTGAAGCAAGATGGGATAATACTCGCAGTAGTAGGTTCAGCTTATGGAGACCAGCAGCTTGTATCTCTGACAAAATCAAGAGAAGGCAAATCTGTTAGGAAAAATTTGTTGCCTGTAATCTTTGTCCCTCTAAAAGGCAAATATGGCTGGAAATAATTAATTTAAAATCAAATAATTTTTAGTGAGCCAATGGGATATTGCATTCCAATAATATCATCTTTGGTAAAATTTTATACCTGGACATCCACATTGATATTAGGATGGATTTTCCATTTGAGTGGCATTCCTCTGCTACTCTTAGGTATGGTGATCACTTCGATAGTTACTTATCTAACTTTGAAGATACTAGGCAAGATAGGCGGTTTGATACTCATAATCATAGGAATTGCGGGTGCTGCTTTCTCTTTTGGCACAAGTCTTGCCATATCATTAATTGGATTTATTTTTATTATTTCTGGTGAAGCAGCTGGCCTTATAGTGATAGGAAACATAATGGCTTTTATCTTAGCTATAATTTGTTCTATTTAGTGGGGTCGGCGCGATTCGAACGCGCATCGTTTGGTATCATCAAAGCTCCAAGCTTTCTGGAGCCAAATTTTAGTTATCATTTGATAAATCCTAGCCGTTAGACGACGACCCCCTCATCTTAGATTAATTTCTATTTTTAAACTTTTAACTTATAAGAAGCTAACTAGAGCCACAAATGGGATTTGAACCCATGACCTACTGCTTACAGGGCAGTTGCTCTTTATCGAATTTTTACCAACTGAGCTATTGTGGCATAAAAATGAATTACATAATTAATTTAAAAAGTCTTGATGTTTTTAATCAATCCAGCCATTCTTTGTTCTTGATTTTATTAGGTATGTATGAATCAGAGATAAATGTTATACCTTTGGATGACAGCGCAGCTAATTCTACTTTGCCATTTAATTCTTTCCACAACTTGAATTGTTTCTGCCATTCTGTGTTATCCTTGAACCAGTCATAATTCTTGACCTGCTCCAACCTTTTGATGTCTACGTCTTCGAATTTTATCAGATGCCTTTTCAGGTCGTATTTGACGATATCCTCAGCTGTCAATCCTAGGAGTTTTGCATCAGGTATTGCCAACTGTTCGGACATGTGCGCAAGGCTTATTGACCCGTACTTTATAACTGAATAGATGTATGCACCCCAAGGATCTCCATCTACTAAGATATAGACAGGCAGCTTGTGTTCTTGATTCAGTCTTTGCAGCAGTCGTCTGACTCCTCTGGTAGCTTGTCCCTGACTGGACATTATTATGCAATTCAATTTTTCCCATACTTTATCCTCATGCAATCTCTCCCATTCTGCAGCTTTTTCCATGTAGATTACAAACTTGGCATTGACTTTTTTGAATTCTATTTCTTCCACATTGCTAGGTATCGACCACCCACCGCTTCCAAGCTTGCTCCAGTCTACCAAATCTCCCTTGTCTTCCACGACAACCTTGCCAGCAACAGAACCCATCTTGTTTGCATTAATATGTAGCTGTTCTCTAGGTGATTCGGCTATCAATTCCAAATCCTCTATCGCATCGTTGGATTCCTGCTGTTCGTCAACAAGATTTATGTTGGAGTTCGGCAATGTCCTCTTCATCCTGTAAAAGGCCTCCCTCAAACTCAGATGTTTGTTGACTTCAAGTAATTCCTTGGCTAAAGCAGCGGCTTCTATAGTCTGCACGAATTTTCTGACATGAGCAATATTGAAAAAATATCTTTTAGATATGGCATTGTTCAACATGATCATTTTAGTTTGCGTGTCAAACCTGACATTTGACAAAGACCTTATAGGCACATCTAAGGAAGGATTCTCTCCCTTTTCTATATCTGTTACTACCTTTTTACCCATTGCCTGTAGGTTCTGGTTTACTTTCTTCTTTTCCAATCAATTCACCTTTCTTCACAATTTTTTCTAAATCATCTATAATTTTCTGTTTCTGTTTTTCTGTCAGTTTTGATAGAGATTCAGCAAGCTCAGGTATATATTTTTCAAACAAATCCCTTCTTAGTTGCCTGTCTCTTAATTTATTTTTATGTCTTACATAAGTTGCCAGTTCTCTTCCAGCATCCTGCAGGGCAAGCTTGATTTCCTTGACAATATCAGGATAATTTGCTATAGCCTGCTTGCCTTCCGAAGTGAACGGCACCCACACCGATACAAAATGAACCAAGATTGCTAGAGGCCCTGCTGGCAATTGTCCGGAGGATTGGCTAAAACTGTATCTTCTCCAGTCGACATCTGCAACAGATTCTGTTATTGCGCAATCACTCTGATGATAAAGCAACGGTATTTTATTTGCAAACCTCAGAAGTTTGGCAGTCTGATCTGTAGGCAAATTACCACCAAATGCCAATCCACATTCTACAATAAATGGGTATCCTCGGTATACTGTAGGTGGTCTTGTGATTGCAACAAAATACTCTGCATCCAATTCTTTCTTCAAACCTTCTTTGATCAAATGTTCTCCCAATGGTGATAGGCAATCTGTAGGAGGAGAAATCAGTTTAACCATCTGCATAGCTTTATGTATTCTTTCAATATCTTCATGGTCTAACTCATGAGGTTTCCTGCTGGTTTCAAGTTTTGCCAATCTACAAATTTGTTCAGCAGATGTTCTACCAACACGGGAAAAATCAGAAGACAGAAAGCCAACTAAATTTCTAGCTTTTGTTGTTGCCAACATTCTTCTTAAGATTCCCAGTTCTATACCGTATGGGTGAGGCTTGATTTCCTTTGGTAACTTTGGCAATTCTTTTACCGTACTTTCAAAAATTATTTTACCAGTTGGCGCATTGAAAGTAATCTTTGCAAAGGGATTTGCTATAGCAGTCTCCTTAAGGTACTCAGGTATAGACTGCTGCCTTTCTATGTACTTGCCCTCAACTTCTAATTCAATCTTTATACCGTGCCATTTATTCGGATTCTTTTCTGTAGCATGGGAAATTATTTTTGGCTCATTCTTTGAAACATCGATCATCAACTCGAAATTATGTATTTCTTTACCAGTGCTTGATGTGACTTTTATAGGTTTTCCAGTTGTCAGCTGGGAGTAAAGAACTGCACCGTGTATACCAATCCCCTGAATCCCTCTAGATTGCCTAAGCCTGTGGAATTTCGAGCCGACTAGAAATTTTGCAAATGCGACAGGCACCTTAGAATCTACTATTCCCGGACCATTGTCCTCTACTATAACCCTAAACCTGTCCGGACTGATTTCTTTTACACTGACATTGATTTCTGGTAGAATTCCTGCTTCTTCAGTTGCATCCAGCGAATTTTCCAAACCCTCTTTCACTACTGTGAGCAATGATTTTGTTGGATTTTCATAGCCAAGCAGATGCCTGTTTTTCTCGAAAAATTCTGCTATTGAAATTTCTTTTATTTTTTCTTCCAGTTCTTCTGCTGTTATTACTTTATCTGCCATCAAACCACTTTTTGTTCTTTCAAAAATCTGTAAACAGTATTATGCTTGCAGCCAGATAAAAGCATTTCTATCGCTTCCCGTGCAATTCTTATATTCTCCCATTTGCCTATTATACTGATTGTTTTTCCGTATATCGCGATTTGTACCTCAGCATATTTTTCAATCATTTTTTTTGTTTTACCTTCTTTACCTATCACTCTTCCTTTTAATGTTATTTGCCTTTCTCTTGATTTTCCAGCAAAGGCTTTGACTTCGATGGTCTCTAAAAAATAATCTTCATCCAACAGGTTCAATGAAGAATTTGCATCGAATCCTCTTCCAAAAGCTTTTATCACTTCTTTCGTCCTTAGCAGTTGAATCGAATCCTCGCCTTCTATAGAAATGTCATCGTTGATTTTTAGTTTTATATTCAAAAACTTTTTTAATTCATTCTCCAGCTTTCTATCATTTCTCAAAATTTTAATTCTTTCTTCAGGAATTGCTATATGTTCTATCATTCTAATCTTATATTTGTAAGTCTAATATTTTACTTCTTCAGAATTATTCTATAGAAACTTAACAAAACCCTTTCTTTTAAGCCAATTGGCTTGGGTTGATGTGTACCTAAATATTACATCTCCCCTATCCACAGGTTGAAGTTTCCAAGGTTCAATCAAAACAAGGTCACCAACTCTTATCCAAACTTTTTTTCTCATTCTGCCAGGGATTCTACAAATTCTTAGATTTCCATCTTCACATTTCACTTTTAGTCTATCACCGCCCAACATAGTTTCAACAACACCTAAGACTTCTGGTTGTTTCGGGATCCTAATTCTTGTTATCTCTTCTTCAGGCTGCTGGGTTTTTCCTTTTTTCATTTTCTCACTCGTTAATGTTTAAAAATTGATATTTTATTATTATGGATATGAAAATATATGTTCTTTTACCTGCATACAATGAAGGGAAAAAAATAAAGGCAGTTATTCAGAAATTATTCAGTTCTGGTCATATCATACCTGTAGTCATTGATGACGGCTCTACAGATGCTACCGCGGAGATTGCCAAAAAAATTGGCGTTATCGTAATTCAACACAATGAGAATAGGGGGAAGGGCGCTGCCATCCGCACCGGACTCAGATATCTGCTGAGCAAGACCGATGCGGAATATACTGTTATCATTGACACGGACATGCAATATAATCCAGAAGAATACGGAAGATTAATAAAATTGCTGAAGGAAAATAAGGCAGATTTTGTAAATGGCTATAGAGATTTCAAAAAGATTCCTTCCAGGCATCGCTGGGGAAACTTGGTATGGAAGTGGATTTTCAATTTCATGTTCAAGACTGATTTAAAGGACACATCCAATGGATTCGTCGCCATGAATAAACGCGCTATGAAAATCTTGGTAAAGGGCGCCTACGGTGGATATATAATTGACCATGCACTTAGGATAGATTGCATTAGGCATAATTTAAGGATTGAGGAAGTACCGGTCAGTGTAAGATATTTCAGAAAGAGCAATGTTCTACGTGGAATAAGAATGGTAATTGGCGTTTCTTTATTTACTTTTATAGAAGGTCTAAAATATAGATGGATTTTCTAGACCACAAAAAGTTAAAAATGCATTTAATATTATAAATAAAGGGGCAGAAAGGGACAGTACCACCAAAATGGTGCTGTAAGCTCAGCCTGGGAGAGCAACTCTGAAAAGAAGCTCTAAATCGGCTGAAGACCGATGTGAGTAATGAAATTACCATCAATCGTGGGTTCAAACCCCACCTGTCCCATTCCACTCTAGATAACCTTTAAAAGTGTTATTTGCATATTTTTATCAGTGATGAGATAATGAAAATAAAATTTTTAGGTGTTGGAGAAGCCTGGGATACAAAATATAATACGCCATCAATACTTATTGATGATGGAAAAACAAGCCTGATGATTGATTGCGGGTTTAAAGCAAACCAACCGATGTCAAAGGTTTTAGAATATGAGAAGAAAGACTTTAATTATTTGGATGGAATCTACATAACACATTGTCATCTTGATCATCAAGCTGGAGTTTTAGGACTTCTTGCAATAATGTCCCCATTTGACCATAATCCTGACCTAGAACCAAGAAAAAAGCCTATAACAATAATGGGACCGAAAGGGATGGAAAAAAGTATTAGAAATCTTATAGAGGAAAGACATGCTGGACTGTTCCAAAAATTTGGATTTGATGTTATTTTTGAAGAAGTTGAGCCACATGAAGAAAAACGGTTCGGGACCTTAAAATTAAACTTCGCTCCAACTATTCATGGGACTGTTCTAAATCTGGCAATAAAAGTAAGTTCAGGAAACAAATCTGTTGCCTATAGTGGTGACGGAAGTATAACAGAGGATTCGAGAAAAATGTATGATGGTGTAGATTTACTTGTGCATGAAGCTTATGGGATAAATGCTAAAGCACTGAATCATGGGACTACTCCGAATCTTTTGGATATGATGAAGGAGATAAAGATAGGTAAAGTTGCCTTTGTTCATATGAACAGGTATGAAAGAATGAAAAATATGGAGGAAATTAAAGAGTTTATATCAAGCAAAGGATTCAAGTTTGGCAAAGATGTCTTGATACCCGAAGATGGGGATGAGATAGAAATATAAAAAATTGGAATTTGAATTTGAGGTTAGTTGATACTTATCCCACTTATTCTTATCAAAACTATATTTAATTATGCTTAAACTCCAGATTATTCCATTTGGTATCATCCCAGAAGATTTGTTGAATTCGATAAAAGATGAATTAAAAAATACTTACAACATTCAAGCTACTATTTTTGAAAAGGTTGAACCACCAAAAGAAGCTTACAATCCGTTGAGGCACCAATTTCAAGCAGGCAAGATTCTAGAATTTTTATCTCAATATAAAACACGAGTTATTGGAATAACAGATAAAGACATTTATACTGAGGACTTAAACTTCGTATTTGGCCAGGCCCAACTGGGAGGAAATGTTGCACTGGTCTCTATTGAAAGATTAAATCCCATGCTTTATAAAAAGTTTCCAGATAAAAAGCTATTAATCGATAGAACAATAAAAGAAGTAATACATGAAACAGGACATACATTAAAATTAGCGCATTGCCAAAATAGCAGATGCGTGATGTCTTTCAGCAATACGATATTCGATGTTGATAAAAAAACGAAAAATTTATGTGATATGTGCAAATTACAATTAGGGATTTGATATGGCAGAAAAAATCTGGGAAGGTGAAATGATAGAAAAGAGGGTGATAATCTGGGGTATAGATGGTGTTATTCTTTATGATGAATCTGGATATGGCAAGCCTTTACCAGAAGAAACCCCAGATAGGTTAGAATTGGAACTAATCGAAGCAATTTATCTGGTTGAAAAGGAAAGACTGAAGGTTTTTGTCAAAGAAGGCAAGAAAAAGAAAAAGATTGACTTTCAACAATTGATGGAACTTGGAGGTAAGGATGTGAACGAATTTCATCCTCAATTCATAGTTTATCATGATTTGAGAGAGAGGGGCTATCTTGTAAAGACTGGGTATAAGTTTGGAGTTCATTTTAGAGTTTATGAACGTGGAGTAAAACTGAAAAGGGGGCCAAAAGCTCCGCATGAGCATACAAAATTTGTAGTTCATGCTGTTGCAGAAGAATCTGCTTTCTCTTTGCCGGAGATGTCCAGAGCAGTAAGACTTGCCCACAACATTAGAGCAACAATGGTATGGGCTGTAGTTGATAAAGAATCAGATGTAACATATTATGAGCTAACTCGTCTAACACCTTGATGATAAAATGGGAAGAATTAAAACTACCTTTGTTAAGCAGGTAAGCCGGGAGCTGTATGAAAAACATGGTGATAGATTTACAAGAGATTTTTCAAAAAACAAGCAAGTAGTCAAACAACTAGCAGAAATAAAATCAAAAAAGCTGATGAATACTATAACAGGCTATATAACAAGCCTTAAAAATCAACACTAATGATTAACGTTTTATTGTTTAAAGTATAACTTATTCTATATGCGACTAAAGGCAGAGATAGATGAATTTGCCTGGATTTTGATAGCAGCTTTAGTTTTCATTCTTATAATTACCATAGTTTGGTCTCCTTCAAAAGGGTCATCCCCTCTTGTTGAACCAAAATCTGTTGAATTGACAATTGCACAAGGTTATTCAACCAGCTTTTACTTGTCAATTAACGGAACCTCCACTGGTAAATTATCTAATGTCACCCTTACTCCTCTTGGAGGAATAAGTAATTGGGTTATTTTTGATAAAAATAATTTTGACATTGAAAATTCTGCTCAAGTTATGGTAACAGTAATAATTCCAACGAATGCAATGAGTGGAACTTATACGGGGAGTATAACTGTTTCCTCAGCGGGTGGAAAGGTTTCTGTTCCAGTAACTATAACTGTTGCTAACATAGCTCAGCTCAAACTTAAATCCAGACCAATCGTTTTGGGCGACATAAATGTAAGGTATTTTGTAGGTCCTGAAATTTTATATTCTGAGAAGAACTTCGAAGTGACTAGAAGCCATTTTTCAGAATCTAAAAAAACAATCTTAGTTTCTATATCATCTGAAAAGCTTCAGTTAATAACAGGTGGATATGCTAGTTTGTCAATTCAATCGACTAACAATGAAGGAAATCTTATTGTTATTTTCAACGGTTATGAAATATTCAACAGAAAAGTTGGTTCAGGCGATATCATAATTCCGATAGATAGATCATTAATTAATTATACCAATACAATAACTCTTAGAGCAACATCCCCGCCTTTGTACAAGTTCTGGTCTACTACATTCTACAATATTACGGAATTGAATTTTGTTGCGAATTACCAGGATGTATCAGAGAGGGAAAGGCTTTTTGATTTGAGTGATAGAGAAATAGCTAATTTCAAATCTTTCAGATTAACAGGAACTGTAGGAGAGGGTTCCAGACCATCGGAATTGGCGATTAAAATAAACGACCAACTGGTTTATTCAAAAATACCCCCATTGGCCTTGTTGAATGAGACATTTGAAAAAACAATATTTGGGGATGTAATATATCTTAAAGCTGCAAATAATACAATTTCATTCTCATTTGAAAGAGAAGCTACATATAAAATAGATGGCGCATATCTTATTGTCTATTATTATTAACCTAAAACCAGTAGGCTAAGGAAATTTCTCAGTCCAGGTGAAAACCCTAAAATTGCAATTATCAATTTCAAATAGTTATTGAATTCCTTATCTTTTGAGAATCTGTCAATCAGAATTAAAACCCCGACAACAACAGCTGCCTTGACAAATATATAGAAGATTGGACTTATTCCACTTAGAAATCTCGGTATCGGCCACAGCTCAAAAAAACCAAAGAATCTGACTGCTACAAAACTTGTTGTTGCGTCAAGAATGTGTGATAGAGCGACCAACTTATTCTCAGTTTTCCATCTGATGAAATAAAAAACTAGTATCCATGGTGCTAAAAAGGCTGAAACCAGTAAAAATCCGTACAGGTTTCCGAATTTCAGTATAGAAACAGGGATTGATATCAGAACTATTGAAATGAGAAACATCGTCTTGAAATAAGGGAATTTGAATTTTCTTTCAATCAGACGGGAAATTAGAAAAATCATGAACGTGGTGAAAATAAATATTCCCCAGATCATCGGTGTCTTCAACAAATAAGTATCAACTATATGGGCGTCTTCTATAACTCTTACAAAACTTCCAAGCACGGCATATGGAAAGACAGCTATCACAAATCTTTTGTCTATGGAAAATTTCTTTTTTTTTGACAGCAAAAAAATTGAATAGATAATCGCAATAAGAAGTACAGCATATGTCGTTGAATTAACAAAATTATACCCTGTGCCAAGCCTAATCGGATCGATGTAGTATTTTTCTACAAAGTTGGTTAAAAATTCAATCATAATTATAAGAATAATACTTTGTTTTAATTAATTTATTCTATGAGGGACGAATGGATTTTGCTGATGGCATTAATATTTATTATTTTTCTAGCAGGTTGCGTAGGTCAGCCACAAACCACAGAATTTAAAAATGATGTAATAACAATTGAGGATTATAGTGCTACACGCGCCATATATTCAGGAAGTAGTACCAGCATAGAGTTTGATATCAAAAATAACAATGACGATAATATAGGAAATGTAGAGGTAAACTTCTTTGATGTAAACTGCTTTGAAGTTGTTAATCTAATGTGCGAATCTGGTGAAAAAATAGATAATAAATGTATTTTTAAAGACATGAGCCGTGGAGAGACGAGACAGGTTTCATTGCAACTTAAAACAAAGAGCGATGTTGCTAAACAGGCTAAAGCCGAGTGCCTTGTTAATTTTTATGTTAAGTATAACCATACTGGTACAAGATATTTCAATATACCAATTATTGATACGGATGTAATGAATACGCCATCACTTAAAAGCGATCAAAGTTCGTCTGGTTATGGACCTATTCTTCTGGATATTCAACCTTTAGTAGAAAAGGATATAGAAATAGGGGGGGAAACGGTAAAACAATACTGGGGTGCGGTTGACCAAAATTTTGAAGTAGATTTTAAATTCACATATGCTGGAACGATTCCGATTGGAACTCCAGGCGCAGAGAAGGTTACATTGTCGCCAGAAGATGTAAAACTTACTTATCCAGAAAATTTGAAAGTTCAAGAACCTTGTGATGTTGGAAAAAAATCGATAATTATTCCTGATACCGATGAAACAAGAGATACGTTGATCTGTATTTTTAAAGCCTTGCCAGGAGAGCAGCCAGAATACCTGGCGCAAATCAAAGTTGACTATAGCTATACTTATAAATTCATAGTAACTGAAAGTTTTGAAGTATTTCCAAGATAAGAGTGTATCTAAGATAACGTACTTAAATTATTTTTAAAACAAATAATAAATAAGATAAATATGAAAGAGTTAGCAATTCTATCAATTTCTTTACTAATTTTTGTTTTTCTAGCAGGTTGTGTAGGTCAGCAACAAAGTGGTGGATCTGGCGTGGTAATTAAAAGTTTTACAGCTCTTCCTGCTACCACCGAACCCGATACGCCCGTGTTGCTTCAACTCAACATTCAAAACACTGGCGGTACAATTGCTAAAGCTGTTACCGCAGAATTATTAGGGTTAACAGAGGAATGGTCAATTTCAGAAGGAAGAATGCAGGTTGTAGGAGAACTTTATCCAGCTGATTCTAGCAGAGGAATAACTGAAGGTGAAGAATATGTGATTGAATGGGACCTATCAGCGCCAGGAAAAACACGTGACATACCATATTCTACAACTGCTCATGTTTCTTATGCTTATACCACAACTCTGGAAGCAGAAATAAAAGCTGTCACATCTGACTATCTCAGACAAACTGGAGAAACCGGAGGAATAACATTTCAAGGTAGCTCAGCTGGACCATTTTCAATAACCATAATAGCTCCGACTACAGTAATTTCTGGTGGGAGAATACCAGTTCAGGTTGCAATCCAAAACACCGGAGGGGGATATATAACTGGTAAAAGACTTAATTTACAAACTTCGGGTTTGGTCTGTTCAAAAAATGATGTGGCACTAATTGGAGGGAGGAGTGCAACTTTATATTGTACTCTGCCGATAGAAACATTTACAAACTATAAAATCTTTCCAATTTCTATTAGTACTTCCTATATTTATTGGATTGAAAGCACAACATCGATAACAGTTTTAAAGAATCCTGTCACAGCATAATCACAGCAGCACTATTCTAGAAAGTGGGTCTGCCCAGAATTGAACTGGGATTTCAACCGTTCTCAATTTCTTGTGAGGGTTGTTTTAGTTTCCATGTCCTACCATTAGACTACAGACCCATCATGCTACAGATCCTTTAAAATCTTTCAAACTTTTCTGCTCTAATAATCTAATTTCTTGTTTTCTTTTTATGTTTTTATATTCCTCTTCTGAAAACACCGGCCTGCCATAATTGCCATCATATCCCGGTTGGTACTTTATCTTCCCTTCTCTAACTTTTATTATCGCATCAGCTATTTTTTCATTCGTGGCTTTCAACAGTTCCTCTTTTGATATATTCAATAAGACATTCAATTCATTGCCAAACTTTTCTATCAGTTTATCATGTTCGATCAAGACTTTTTTCGAATATAGTTCACCGCTGCCAGCAGCAAAGGAAATTATCTCATATAAAGGAAGCAATGTCTTGAATGGCACTGCATCTTTAGGAACATAGCCTTCTGGTCTGTCTGCCAGCTCTTCTACTCTTTGCAGTACACCGACTGTAAGCCCTTTTTTGCAAACTGGACAGATATTATTCAATTTAATTGCATCCTTTGGATTTAGACTAACATCGCAATTACGATGCCCAGTGAAATGATACTTTCCTCCTTCAGGGGGGAATTCTATGGTCATCAAAAATCTTGATGTGTCATTATCCTTTATAGCATTGATTATGTTTTCAAACGTCAGCTCTTTCAGATCAAAGATACAGCATTCCCTCCCTATTCTCCAAGGCCAAGGTGAATGCGAATCAGAAAATGAAACCAGTGAATACTTGTCCCATTTGCTTACTCTGTGTATCATCGATGGGTCTGCACTGAGTCCTGTCTCTAATGCATGGATATATTTTGCCTGATCACCGAAACATTCTTCAACAGTATCAAAACCTGACTTTGATCCGAAGATAGAGAACCACGGAGTAAGGCAGTGTGATGGGATTATTTCTATGCTCTTATCAACGCCTCTCATCATCTCAACCAATTCAATGCAGCTAAATCCAAATATCGGCCTTCCATCATAGTCCAGTCTGCCATGTTTGGAAAGTTCTGAGTTTATTTGTTCCACGACATCAAGGCTGGGCGCAAGGATGATGTTATGAACCCTTCTTCCTCTGTTGTCCTGCGAATAGATGCTTGAAATCTCTGTTGAAAGAATGAAATTGAAACCGTCTTTATTCTGGTAAATCCCAGTATTATCCACTTCCTTCAGTTTCTCCTTTAGTGTCTTGAACCATATAGGATGCGTGAAATCCGAGCTTCCAAGAAGATTCAATCCCTTGAGAGAAGCATTCCTACTTAGACTTTCAATGTTCATTTCTTTACTTGTTGCTCTTGAGTATGATGAATGCAAATGAAAGTCAGCAATTATTCTCATAATTCTTCTATATCATTTAAAATAAAGTAAATGCTACCAGCAACCCAGCTATAGCTATTACCAATCCCCAAATCCAAATTTTCCATTGTAGTATTTTACTTCCGTCTAAGGGTGGGAATGGTAAAAGGTTGAAGAAAGCGAGCCAAGCATTGATAAAAGTCAGTTGTTGGAAGAACCATCCTCCAAAGAAAGAAAATATTATGGCAAAAATCAGATTGGTTGCTGGCCCGCTCAATGCTATTAATCCGCTTTCTGGTGCTGTCAATCTTTTTGTTCTATGCCCCCACCTGCCAAATTCGTACGGATAAATTACTACAGCGCCAGGCGCAACAAATTTTATTCCAATGAGCATTAAAAACAGACCAAAGAACGTACCGGCTGGCCACATCTTGTAGAAAGCTATGCAACCAAATCTTCTGGCAACAGTCCTATGGGCAAGTTCATGGAAGAAAAATGCAACTATCACAATAATGATGAAATAAGGAAGCAGTTTGAAATCTATTCCGAATGGGGATGTTCTAAATGAAAAAATCAGACTGATGACAATTATGGAAACAACTAGATCTCTTATCTCGTCTTTTGAAAACAACTGAGATGGTTGTATGGGCTGCATATAATCAATTTATTCTATAAAATATTTTAATGCCTCTTGAATATCGGAGACTTCTATTACATCTATGCCGATGTCTTTGGAAATGTCAATTGCTTCTTGCTTGTAATCTGTTTTGCAATAAGTGATAGGTCCGACCTTCTCGCACTTCCGCTCAGGTATATAATTAACTTGTATGCTTTGCCCTTCTGGAACTAAAAATAAAGCGGCACCAACATCTTTTGCTGCTTTTGCTTTGGCAATTACCCCGCCTATAGGTCCTATATCGCCATTTGGATTTATTGTTCCTGTTATTATTACACTCTGGTTAACAGTTTTATTCTGTATCGCAGCTAGTGTTGCTATAGCCAGAGCCGCACCGGCAGATTCTCCTTCGATGACAGAGGCGTTGGTTTCTATGTCGTAGATCAAATCAACATTGGATAAATCTATTTGCGTGATATTTTCTGCCACTTCTTTAGCAGTTCTAATCGAGAATTGTGTGTCAACCCAGAACAGAAGATTGTCTACATTTACCAAAGTTCTTCCTTCGCCTGACAGTGCCTGGACTTTTAGTTTTGTTATCACACCGTTTCCCTGATCGTCCACAGCTGGAATGTTGATAGTTATAGTTTTTGATACTGATTGTAATTGTGATGGTAATTGTGATTTTGTTCCAGTTTGTATAGATGTATTTTGAACTGAGGTAATTTTTGTCTCGGTTGGAAAGTTAGAAATACCTACACCCACTATTGCTAAACCGATTGCGATTAAAACTATTACTGTCAGCTGTTTTTTCATATCAATCATTAAGGAATTTATTTATAAAAATCGCAGGAGACGTGTCTTCAATCGATATTGAAAGTATAAATTGGTTATTCTAAATCTCCTTCTCCATCCAGTGATTTACAAGCATTAGAACATCTAGTTAATGGCTGCTTCCTTCCGGATCTGACCAGGTTCGCTAAACGTCCAACCCTGTAAAGCTGGACTTCTCAGTCAGAGACCTAGACCAACTTACACTACAATACCTTTCAAAGGCTCTCGACTCGGCCGTAAACCCATTTGCCGAATTAGATGAGGGTTAGCCATCCACATCCAGTCTCCTGCATAAACAATTAAGATTTGACTTGAATTTAAAGTTATCTATTGAAGATTGAAAAACAATAAAACTTTCTGTAAACATATTTAGTTTATGGAAGTTGTTGAAAAAAGTAAAAAATTCTTGAAAATCAAACCGAACCTTGAGGATTACGATAAGACTTACAAGAAATTCAAATGGAAACAAGCTGAAAAAGAGATTGAATGTTTTTCTGGAAGAAGATTGAACGCAGCATACGTTGCTTTAGACAAGCACATAGATACAGAAAGAGAAAACAAGCTTGCCCTATCTTGGGAAGGTGAGAATGGGGAAAGCAAAAAATATACTTTTTTTGAGCTGTCAGAACTATCGAATAAGTTTGCAAATGTCTTGAAGAAATTGAAAGTCAAAAGGGGAGATAGAGTTTTTATTTTTTTGCCGAGAATTCCTGAATTGTATGTAGCTTTTCTTGGCATACTAAAAACTGGGGCGATAGCTGGAACTATGTTTTCTGCATTCGGTCCACAAGGATTAAGAGACAGATTGCAGGATTCTGGTGCCAAATATTTGATAACAAATTCTGAACTGAAGAAGAGAGTTTATGAGGTAGAGAAAGAGCTGCCAGAATTAAAGTACATCATTGTTACTGATGGTGCTGTTGATAAAGTTGCTGATAAAGCTGCTGGTAAGAAACACGGATTCAAAGAAATCAATTATAAGGAAGAAATGGATAGAGTTTCTGAGAAATTCAATATCAAAAAAATGAAACCAGATGATCATGCGTTCATGCTTTATACTAGCGGGACAACTGGCAAGCCTAAAGGCGTTGTCCATTCACATAAAGCAATTGTTTTAGAGTGCATGACAGCAAAATGGGTTTTGGACATACACGAAGATGACCGCTACTGGTGTACAGCAGACCCAGGATGGATTACTGGTATAGCATATGAGATTCTTGGAACTTGGAGCAATGGTGCTTCCACTCTTGTATACGAAGGAAGGTTTGATGCAGAGAAATGGTATTCGTTGATAAAAAAATATAAGATAACAGTATGGTATACTGCGCCTACAGCTATCAGAATGCTTGAAGCTGCTGGGGATGTTTACAAAAAATTTGATTTGAGCAGTTTGCGTCATTTGTGTTCAGTTGGTGAGCCGTTGAATCCGCAGCCAATCAGATGGGGGTTGAAGGCATACAAGCTGCCGTTTCATGACAACTGGTGGCAGACTGAAACCGGCGGAATACTTATCGCCAATTATCCGTGCATGAACATTAAACTCGGTTCGATGGGCAAGCCAGTACCAGGAGTTGAAGCTGGAATAGTCGATGATAATGGTAACAAGTTGAAAGTCGGTCAGCAAGGCAATTTGGCAATAAGACCTGGGTGGCCATCAATGATGAAAGAGATATGGAAAAATAAAAAGAAATACAGGAGTTATTTCAAGAAAGGCTGGTACATCACTGGTGATGTGGCATATAAAGATAAAGGCGGATATTTTTGGTTTATTGGCAGAGCAGATGATGTAATCAAGACTTCAGGTGAAAGGGTCGGACCGTTTGAAGTTGAATCAGCTTTAGTGGAGCATCCTGCTGTGGTCGAAGCTGGTGTTATTGGTAAGCCGGATCCTGTTCGTGGAGAAATAATCAAGGCATTTGTCGTTCTCAAAAAAGAGTACACTCAATCCAAACAATTGGAAGACGAAATAAAAGAATTCGTCAAAAAAAGATTAGCAGGTCATGCTTATCCTAGAGAAATATCATTTGTTGACTCATTACCTAAAACTCGTAGTGGAAAGATTATGAGACGTGTACTAAAGGCAAAGGAATTGGGTTTGCCAGTTGGAGATTTATCTGCTTTAGAGGAATATTAAAATCAAAATTTCTTCAAATCAACATATTTTGCGACAGAACCCAGGAGCCAGGTTCTGTCGCAAATCTTATTGATGAAATGATTGTCGCATTTTATTGATGAATAATTATCTTAAATTTTAATAGAATTTATTATTTTTGTTGCCTCTTCTGGACTAATTACTTTTATTTTGACATGTGTAATCCTTTCTACTTCCTTAACTAAGGATATTACTCGTGTATCTTCTGTTACGAGATATGTTTCTGGATTACCTAAAGTTTTCCAAAAAGCTAATTTAATCATAGATAGTTGATGGTCTATTTCTGTTGTGAAATCAAATGGCAAATTATTTGGATATGTTTCTATAACGACAGAATCCTGAATAATAAATTTGTAAGCTATTCTATTGTCATAAGTTTCATCTAAAAGTTTGAGAAGCTGTGGAGTTATTTTGCCTATAAAACAATTATTTGAAACATTGAATGAAGAAAGTGTATACATAAAAGATGTAGAACCAGATTTAGTATCATCATAAACCTCATCCAATGTTTTTTTCCATACTGACATTTCTACCAAAAAGTTAGGATAGGTTTTAGTCATTTAACCATCTTATCGTTTTAAGATATCGTTAAAAACTTGTTCTGTATAAGGTTCTGCTCTCGTTATACTTAATTCTGGAGAATTGTTTTGTATAGTGAGTACTAACAAAGCATCAGGTTTGGCATTGTCGATAATCTTTTTTGCATCTCCACTAATTCCCTTGAAATTAGATTCGACTATACCATCCTTTCTTACTAACTTCAATGCTTCAAATTTTTGTTCCATTTTTTTCACTCTCGAGACCCATTTCTAACACCTTTATGGCTCATTAAGAATTTAAGCTTTCACCGATAGGTTTAGCATTTAGGTCTAATAATAGTTATATACGTTCCTATTAAAATTGATTTATATTCTTTAACACAATCATTATAAACTAATATTAGAAAAAATATAGATTAAAACATACATTTAATCATTTCAAAGCATTTTTGATTTTCTTTTCAACACTATCCAAAGTAGAACCATAGACCACGAAACTCTTGAATTTTTTTTCTTTCCTGTCGCCAAGAGTAATGGTAATTGTTTTGGGTTTTTCTAAGGTAGTCATATGTAAACAATTCTGTTTACAAGCTTAAATACTTATCTAACCATATAATGTTTACAGAAATGTAAACAAGAGGAGATGAAAAATATGAGTGAAACAGAATACAGGGAAAGGATGGCTGACTTGTTGATTGACTATGTTAATAGTGAATGGTGAACAAGATGGATGAAAGAGAAGTTAGGGGATATTCCATAGTGTCTAAAGGGAATCCCCCACAATTGGTTAACGAGGAAACCTTCTTAGTCCCAAGTCAGAGTTCCGATAAAAGATATAAGGTAACGCTACAAAATACTTGGGTATGCGAATGTCCAGATTTTCAGTTCAGAAAAGTTAAGTGTAAACATATTTTTGCAGTCGAATTTCTACTTAAAATGCGAGATAAACTGAACCAAGATTCAAGTCTGGACTTCGCAGAAGAATTGACGACTGTTGACAAATGCCAATTCTGTTCTTCAGAAAATATAGTGAAAAATGGTTCAATCAAAAACAAGGATGAGAGCAAACAGCGATTTTTATGTAGAGATTGTAATAGGACATTCTATTCAGAATCACACTTGAACTATCTAAAAGACCCAAAAATAATTACTCTGGCTTTCGACTTATATTTCAAGGGATTATCACTAAGAAAAATCACAGACACGCTCAACCAATTTTATGGAGTAAAGCTACACCACGAGACAGTCAGAAGATGGTTGATGAAATTCACAGAAAAGATGAACGAATACACAGAACAATTCAAGCCAGAGACAAGCGACACTTGGCATATAGACGAGCAAATGATTAAGGTCAACGGTAAGTTTGAATGGTCTTGGAATTGCTTGGATGATAAGACAAGGTTTCTGATAGCCAACAACTTGACAAAGAAGAGAAACATAGATGATGCTTGTTCAATCTTGAAAGAAGCTAAAGATACAACCGACACAAGACCGAGAACGATAATAACCGACAAATTGCCTTCATACAGAAAAGCGATACACAAGGAATTTCCAGCTTGGTGGACTAAGGAAAACAGGGTAAAACATATCAAAGTCAAGAGCAAGTCAAGAGCCAATAACTTGGTTGAGCGTTATCATTCGACATTCAGAGAACGAGACAAGACTATGCGTGGGTTTAAAACAGAGAACAATATTATGACTACTGGTTTCAAGACTTACTACAACTTCATTCGTAAACATCAAGGTTTGGATGGTTTAACACCATCACAAAAAGCTGGTATCGAATTGAACTTGGGCAGAAATAGGTGGTTAAGTTTACTACAAAAAAGTCTAAGCAAATAAATAGTAAATCTAAAAGAATATCTATGGAAGTTAAGCCAAATTCCATTATTCAAGGCGACTGTTTGGATATTCTTCAAGATGTTAACGCTGAAACTGTTGATTTAGTTTATATAGACCCCCCATTCAGTAGCAATAAAAATTATACTGGGATATGGGAGAAAACTGGCGAGGAACTTTCATTCGAAGATGTTTGGGAAATGGGTGTAGGTGGATATATAGATTGGCTCAAGCCAAGAGTGGAACAATTATTCAAGGTATTAAAAGAGACTGGTTCTTTCTATATACATTGTGATTGGCACGCTTCACATGAAATCAAGGTAATGATAGACAACCTAATCAAAAAACAATTCAAGACTGCAAGATTTAGAAATGAGATAATCTGGAAGAGGTCGTTTGCTCATAGTGATACGAAACAGGGTGCAAAACATTTTGGCAGATTACACGATAACATTTTTTTCTATACAAAAAGCGACAATTATGTATTTAATACGCAATTCACTCCACCAAGCAAAGAATATATAGAAAATTTTTATAAACAGATAGAACCAAATACTGGCAAAAAATACCAATTAATTTCTTTGACTGGACCTGGTGGGGCATCTAAAGGAAATCCTTATTATGAATTTCTTGGTGTTAAAAGATACTGGCAATTCTCGAAAGAAAATATGGAAAAATTATATAAAGAGGGCAGAATTATACAAACGAAACCTGGTAATGTTCCAAGATTCAAGAAATATCTTGATGAAACTAAAGGAACTCCTTTACAAAGTATATGGACTGATATTTTGCCAATACAATCACAATCAAATGAGAGAATGGGTTATCCAACCCAAAAACCTTTGAAACTTTTAGAGAGAATAATTTCTGTTTCCTCTAATCCAAAAGACTTGGTTTTGGATGCTTTCTGCGGTTGTGGAACAACTTTAGTTGCGTCAGCAAAATTGGGAAGAAAGTTTATCGGTGCAGACATATCAAGAGTTGCGTGTAAAGTTATGGATGTCAGATTAAAAGAATTAACTAAGGATAAAACAACACCGCCATTTAGATGGGAATTAATTCTTCCAGAGACTATGGAATCAGTAAAAGATATGGATTGGCAGAGTTTCCAAGACTGGGTGTGCGATAAACTTGGAGCATATAAGGAAAGGAAAAAGACTGGTGATATGGGGAGAGATGGATATTACTCAGATATGTCACCAATACAAGTAAAGCAATGGAAGAAACATCCAGTAGGAAGACCAGACATCCAGCAATTCCATTCTGTAATAAGAAATAGTGGCAAGAAATCTGGGACTGTTGTAGGATTTGAATTTTCCAAAGAAGCAAAACAATATGCGTTTGACTTGGAGAAGGATGAGGAAATAAAAATGGAGTTGCTTAGAGTAAGTGATTTGCTAAAAAGAAAGACACCAAAAAGTCCTTATCACGAAAGCTATAATGTTGATGTTCAAAAACGATTGGTCAATATATAAAATTATCAATAAATTGCGACAAGATATTAAATTTTATTCAAATCAATAAACTATGCGACAATACCAGGAGCCATAAGCTTTATATACTTGTATTACTCTTTAATGTGATTTAAGGTGAAAAATAAATGGAAGACTGGGACGAGGATCCCGAAGAAGAAACAAGTTATTTTGACGACTCCGATTTCGATGAAGAAGAATCGTAATTTCCTTTTTCCTTTTTTCCTCTTTTTTATTCAAACATTGAAAATAAACCCGCTTCACTTGTTTCTTTTGGCCCTTCTACCAATTTTCCACTCTTGCAATTATAACAGAGGGATAGCTTTCCGAACTTAACAATGCATCTTATACAGCCAATAGCTTGACAGTTCTCACAAGACAACAATTCTATTACCAGATTACTGCAAATAGGGCATTTAACTTTCATACTTTAAGTTTAATTTTCAAAAAGAAAAAGGTAAGTCACTACTTATAAAAAGTAATCCTTATATGCCCTGCTACAGTATTTATATGACTCTCTATTTAAATTTCAATTTAGTGAGAAAATGGTTTTCGGAGCAACCTTAGTTGATGCTGGTGTAGGAGTGCTAATACTAGTGGCACTCGCCCAGTATGCAAAAGTAAGAGACAAATCAGAAAAAGGCTACAACTGGTTAGCAGCAGGAGGAGTAATACTTCTATTCGCTGGATTGTTCGTAGCTGCGCCAGCTCTGGGAAATTTACTTGGAGGCGTTTGGACCGGTCTGGGAAATCTCTTCCAAGTAGTAGGATGGATATTTGCACTAGTTGGAGTAGTGTTCGTAGCCTACGAAACAATAATAGAGAAATAGACAACTGACTTTCTTTTCTTTTTTTATTTTTGACAAACCAATTGCTCGATTAATTAAAATAAAGTTTATGAATTGATTTATGACTGGATCTATAATTGGATATAAAATTTAGAAATAGAGCAAAACCGTTGTGAAAAGATCATTTTTTCTTTTTCATCATTTTTGCAAGCTTGATTAATTTCCTAACTTTGGAAGCCTTGCTTTTGTTACTTGGAGATCTTCCACCTTTCATTTTCTTCATTTTCTTGAATTTTTTAGATTTCGTTGCTGATTTTTTCTTTTTAGCCATATTTCATCTTTTTTTTATCCTTTTATCAAAGGAATTGCTGACAACTGGACCCGGTGAAAGAGTTCCTTGATCAGGTTGAAATCGAACTTAACCTATCAACTGAGTCTAAAGGTGATCTCCTTCGCGTCATAGCAACACTTAACAAGTGCAGGTTTCGTATGCTGAGTTATAGTCCAGTCAACATACTGATAGCCGAACACTTGACAGAGGCTGCCATGAGCACGTCCTTTCCAGGACAACCGGACTGTCCTGTCAGCTCGATACATGTATAATTTCGTTTTCCCCCTATATATATACCTTATTAGGGGGTCAGGAAATCGGATAATTACTGCTCCGCTGAGTTCTAAAGATATGCAGAGGGTGGGATTTGAACCCACGAAGGCACTAAGCCATAGCGTTTCTTATATCATCTCTCAATCAATGCTCAATGACTCTTGAGCGCTACGCGATTGACCAGGCTACGCGACCTCTGCATGAGTATAAAATAATTTTCTAGTTTAAAAGCTTATTTTCTGTATGAAAAAAAATCAAAGCATATAAAAAATCAAAGAAGCGGAGATTAAAAAATTTAAGTCATGCTTTGCAGTTCTGATCTCAATTGTTCTATCTGTCCTTTCAGATCTGCAACAGTAGCTTCCACAGTTCCCACATCATGGTATTCAGGGTTTTCTATTATTTCATTATAGCCACTAGGCCTGATAAGCTCCTGGTCAAGCGTGCTCAATCTACCTTCAAGTTTTCCCACAGCATCTTGAATTATTTTGAATGTTTCCTCTCTCGCATTATCCAATTCATTTAACGTCATTAAAGAGTTTTTAATCATAATCATCGTGGCTTTCAAATAGCCGATAGCGTTTAAAATTTGTCTATATCTGTCAAGCTTAACGAACAATGGTGCAAATGCTGGTCTTTCAGGTTGTTTAACTTGATTGACTTCTTGCCTGACATCTTGCCTGACCTCTTCTCTTTTCTGCTCAGGTTGTTTCTCTTCAATTTGCCTATTTTCGGATTGTCTATTTTCAAACTGTCTCTGATCATGTTGCCTCTGCTCAAATTTTTTCTCCATTTCCTCTATAATATCTGGTTTTGTTTCAGGATTTTGAGGTTGTTGTGATTCGTTGGATTGCTGCGATGTATTAACTCCATCAACAGCTTTTCTTATTTCATCGAGAACTTTATCCTTTTCCTCTTTCTTTTTTCCAAAAAGTGACATTCAAATCTAATTTAATTGTTGTTTTTTAGAATATAAGTTTTTATTAGTGCGCCAGTCGGGATTTGAACCCGAGTTTTAAGCTTGGCAAGCAAACGCAAGCTAGTTTTTACGTCTTAGACCAGACTGGACCACTAGCGCTTAAAATACATTTGTCTATTAATAAAAATATCAACCTATTATCCTATGATATTTCCGAATCCTTCTGCAGCTCTATCTTCCTCTTCCTTAATTTTATTTATCACTTCATCTTTTTCTTTTCCTGTAACCTCTTTAGCCAATTCGGTAACTTCACCTGTTTTTTCATCTTTTGGTTTGACTAATTCCATAGCTCGTTTGCACTGCTCATCCGGCCCAGAAATATAACACAAATAACCTTCCTTGTTGACAATACTGCCTTCTTTGAAAACAATGCTGGCTCTTGATGCATAATCATCCTTAAACAGGATGTCTTTCACTTTCGTATAATCTTTTGTTTCTATTTGTAGCACTATTTCCATTTTTATCCTTTCTACTCTCAGCTTTTTATATTTTTCATTTTCAAGAAAATTTGGGGTAAAGCCCCAGATGGGATTTGAACCCATGACCTATCGCTTACGGGGCGATTGAGCCTTAAGTTTGCTCTGCCAACTGAGCTACTGGGGCTTGGTCTTTAATCGTCTATAATAGTTTACTCAACCAATATAATTTAATATCTTCAGAGGATATTATGGTTAAAGAAGAGCTTAATGAGGCCATGATTTGGCAGAAAGAAAGAAATGGTATAAGATGCCTACTTTGCGGATGGAACTGTTTTATAGCTAAAGACAAAAGAGGTTACTGCAAAGTTAGAGAAAACAAAAACAACAAACTGTATACTCTCAATTTTGGCAAGGTCATCGCTTCAAACGTCCAGCCAATAGAAAAAAGCGGTCTGTATCACTTTTGTCCTTCTACCAATTCATTTTCTTTTGGTACTTTTGGCTGTAATTTTTTCAGTCAGTTCTGTCCAAGTTTTGAAATAGAGCAGAAATTACATGAAAAAACTTTAGAGCAAGTCAAATTCAAAGAATACTCACCAGACGATATAGTAGAAACTGCTGAGAAAAAGGGCTGCAAGACAATCAGCTATAACTATACAGAACCGGCAGTATCCTGTGAATTCACCTTCAGAACTTCCAGGCTTGCGCAAAGGAGCAATATAAAAAATGTTTTTGTCACAAACGGCTATATAGGGGAGGATGCTGTTAAAAAAATATCAAAATACCTTGATGCTACTGTTGTAAATATAAAAGCCTCCACTGATCCGGAATTCTATGAAAAGTTCATGTCAATAAAAAATGCTGAGATAATTTTTGATGCCTTGAAGCAGATGAAGAAACACAGGGTTTTTATCGAAATAACAAATCTGATAGTTCCACAAGTCGGTGATAATCTAGAAATGGGGAGAAAGCTGGCTGAGTATATAAGCAACGAGCTTGGCTCGGACATACCGTACCACATCCTGCAGTTCCATCCTACCCCAAACCTCCAACTGCCTCCGACACCTGTCGCTACACTGGAGAAATTTGCAGACGAAGCAAGAAAAATTGGTTTAAGGTATGTGTATATTGGCAATGTTCCTGGTCATGAAGAAAACACTTACTGCCACAACTGCAGAGAAGTACTCATTCAAAGGAAAGCAGGCATAGTTAAAAAAATCAAGCTTGTCCAGGACAGATGCCCGAACTGTGATTTCAGCATCAAGATTGTAAAGGAATGATTAAAGGACTGATAGATAGTTATAGGCAGTAAAGGATAGTAAAAGAATAAATTACCTTAACACCTTCTATTTAATGTGAAAGCAATAGCATTATTGTCATTTTTTGTAATTGTTTTATTCAGCGCTGCTGTTCTTGCTCAGCTTCAATATAGCGTAAATACTGTACTGAATGAGAAAGGAAGGAGTTTTGTCAAACTTATGATAACCTTTCCTGGGCCAGAGGAGACATTCAATTTCACTATCAAGGGGAATGTAGAAAACTTTAATGCATCTAGCAATGCTGGCCCCGTCTCATGCGAACTGAAAAATGGCTTGATAACCCCTGTTCATTGTAGCCTAAATTTAACAGAGAATAAAAGAACTGTCTACATAGATTATGAAACATCGAGTTTTGTTAAAATCTCTGACAGATATTTTTTCGATGGTGATTTCAGTTTAAACAGAGAAATAGGTACTATTGCTGTTTCTATTACATTACCAGAAGGCATGACTCCTGCTAAAGATATAGAAGGGATATTTCCATCGAATGCAACAATGATCTGGAATCCACAAGGGGGAAAGGTTAATTTAATCTGGTCTCTAAATGATATTCCTGCAGATAGAATCCTAAGATTTCAAATATTGTATGAAAAACTTCAGACTAGTGGTTTTCAGTTATGGTACATTGTTTTTCCAGTTATAGCTATTGTAACTATAATTATAGTTATTCTAATTAAAAAAATGAGAGGGAAGTCAAAAGAGATTGTTTTATCTGTTTTAGATGAATTTGAAAGAAAAGTAATGGACAGTATAATTGCTTCAGGTGGGACTGTAAACCAAAGAAAAGTCGTGCAAGAGACGAATCTTTCAAAAGCAAAGGTCAGCAGGGTCGTTAAAAGCTTGGAAGAAAGAGGATTAATTGAAGTAGAAAGGCTTGGAAGGACAAACAAACTCAAAGCTAGGAAAAAGGTACTTGAGTAATTCAAATAGTCATTTTAAGCCTTTTATTAGATAAAAACGGTCTGTTATGTACTTAGAAACAATTAGAAGTCTTATTTTTACTTATATAGCCATTTGGAGATATGATGTGAAACTGTTTCACTTTTCCATCAATTGTTTCAGGGTAATTATATATACTCTGTTTTGACAAGTTAATTTTAAATAAACCCAAGTTACTGCTCATTATAGACCTCAAAATGAAATAATGGGCGGGAACAAAAAGTGAGAAAAAATGAATAAAAAAATAAATGCGAGTTTAATGGCTGCATTAATGTCAATATTGACAATTGCAGTTCCAGCTCTAGCAGCAACTAACTTAAGCGACTATCCAACATTTCTATTAGCAACAAACAAGGCATTAGAAGCCTACGTAGTAGTAGGATCAGCAGCACTAACAAGCGATGTAGTAGGAGCAATCGATTTGGCTACTACATTAGCACAAGCAGCTGCGGTGCCTGTGAGTGTACCAGGAACATCAGCAGACATATCTGGTCTAGTTAGAGACGGTATAAGTATCGGCCTAACTTCAACCAGTAAGTTGAGTACAGCGGCAGGTTCTCTTACAGCATTTCCAACAACGAATTTAACAAGTCTGCACTATTCAGGCTTGAAGCAGAGTGCTGTAGTATGGACAGGTGATGGAGCAAGCTACGACTACAGAGAACAAGTAGACGTAGTAGGAGGTTCCACTCCAGTATATGTAAGACATGACCTCAACACAGACAAGCTCAACGGTACGGTTAAACTGGTAGTTGGAAGCGGTTCAATTAAATATCAATACGTTTTCAACAAAGAGTTTAACTTTACAGTAAAAGATGCAACTAAAGGAACAATAGCAGCACCTCAGTACACATACCCACTTAAGATTCAGTTACTAGGAAAAGACTTTACACTAGTTGGTGTAGGTGCAACATCAATAAAAATGTTAAGTGGCGCAACAGGAACAGCAACAGCAACAAGATCGGTTGACTATGGAAATTACAAGTTCTACGCTATTGTAGGTTCTACCAACGCTATGCAAATAGATGTTAAGGACGTGAATGACAATTTCGTAGAGACTTTACTCTTCACAGGTCTAAGTAGTGGTACGGTTTCAACTAAATCTACTACTATGACAACACCGATAATCGATGTGTCTATTACTGCATTTGGAACATTAACTGACGGAACAGTCATTGGTGCTGACTTAGTAATTGGCCCAAGTGGTACAACTACTAAGGAATATGATTCAACAGCAGATGTTGAGTCAACAGGAGTAGCGAGTGATGCGTTCCCAGGAGCCCCAAGATGGGGTATAAGCTATTTACCAAATGGTGCAGGAGACGATAGAAAAATCCCAGCAGGTTCAATAATACAAGTTGCATACAAGCCAAGCGATACAGAATATGTAAAAGCAGGTGAGAAAATCTCACTACCAAATAACTATGGCGACCTCAAGTTTGTAGGTTGGGACACCAACAACTTCGCAACAATAACAATTAAACCATATGGTTCAGTAAGTGCATACACTATAACAAACAAAACAACACTTGCCTTATCAGAAGCTTATGGATTTGAAATAAGTAGTGATGTACCTGGTTCAATAGGAAGTACCAGTGGTAACTACTTTGACAAAGCATATATTCTGTTCGGCAAGGCGACGTCTGCAAACAACTATCCAGTAGCAGTCGGTTTCTACGACAAAGTATCAGGAAAGATACTAGTAAGTGATAGTGCACCAGGAGTAGCTGATACAGGAGAATACAAAGCTCAAGTTAATGCCTCTTCGGCAGCATTCACATACAACTTCACTCTATCTTACGGTGGTATAGGAGAGACGTCATTTAGAATTTCAACCAGTTTCACAACATCAGCAGCAGCAGCAGTGACTGTAGATAGAATAACAGTCGGAACAGCAGGATCAGAGACAATAGTAACAGGCTTTAGACAAAAAGCAACTCCAACTTGGAGTACCACATCAGCACCACAGTTCCAGTTAGGTGCAACTTCAGGATCAAAAGATGATTACGAAGTTAACGTAACTACAGAAGGAACATCTGAGAATTGTGCAGGTAAAACACAAGAAGTGGTAGACGATTCTGGTATATTAGTACAATCTACAAGCGATAGTACAAGTAACAATGCATTAGTATCAAAAATACCATCTAAGGCACTTGCTGTCAAGGTCTACTTTGGTAAGGAAAGTGGAACAACAACAACTGGTTCAACATATAACCAAATAGTCCCGATTACAACAGCAGTTGCTAAGCTAGATAGCGAAATCACAACTACAGAGAAAGCAAAGAACTTAGTCCTAGTCGGTGGTCCATGTGTGAACACCTTGGTAGCTAATTTAGCTACTGCAGGCAAATTCGATTACACATGCGCTAATTGGCCAGGATCAAACTTTGCAATAATCAAAGTAGTTGATGATGGATTCACAACAGGCAAAGTAGCATTAGTAGTTGCTGGTACAAGAGCAGCTGATACAAGATTAGGAACCTCTGTACTACAGCTATATAATCAACCAGCCGTGAGTGGAAAGCTAGTTGGAACTACAGTTACAGTCACAGGAACTACAGTTGCAACAGCAACGATAACCGCAGCCTAAACATAACAACCTTTTTTTCTTTCTTTTTTATTTTTAACAAACAATCTTATTCTATGGCACGAATCTCTATCGAACGGAAGCATATCTTTGTATTTCTTTTGATAGTCATAGCAACGACTGCTACAATCATAATCTACAAGTTCCATGAATACAAACCGCTCACGACCTACACTTATTACGTATATGACAATTATGGCAATGGATATGGTATACCGATGGCATTCAGAGCGGATTTAAGGAAGGCCAACAATGTATCCATCTATCCCGATATTCCCAGTGTATATAATATAATATGGAATCCTGACAACAGGAATATAACAATAGCGTTTGCCAACTCTTCTGACAATGGCCTGGTTGCTGTAGATGCATTTGAGATAACATACAAACTTGGAGTGGTATTCGGTGTTTACAATATGACTACGAACTTCACTGCTAATGTGATCAGCTCATATGATAATATCACTGCTAATGAGAGCTATCCTGTTATAGCATTGATTCCACCGTCCATGACAAACAGCACCTCGGTGTTGGCCATTAACAATGTAATCTATATTCAGGGAAATACGACAGAAGGATTTGATTTAGCCACAATTAAATTTTTAATGTCAGTATTTGACATCAAGGTTGGTTGAATGCAATTAGTACTTGAAATACTATACATGGTTTTGCTGTTCGTTGCATCATATTACATTTCCTTTCATCTTGTATATTGGTTTGAGAATAGAGACAAATTCAGACAACGTCCAAAACCGATTAAGGACAAGGATTTACCAAAAATAAGTCTCATAGTACCGGCTTACAACGAAGAAGATATTATAGTAGAGACTATTGAGAAGTTGAAAAAAATCAATTATCCAAAAGATAAACTTGAGATCACTGTGATTGATGACGGAAGCAAGGATAGGACTTATGAAATAGCCAAGAAGTTTGAATCCGAGCAGATAAAGGTTTTCACCAAACCAAACAGCGGTAAAGCTTCTACACTGAATTTTGGGATTGAAAAGGCCAAAAATGAATTTGTAGGAGTTATGGATGCTGATACTTACATGGAAAAAAACGCTTTAAGAGAATGCATGAAATATTTTAATGAAGATGGTATTGCAGCTGTGGTGTCACATGTTTTAGTAAGTCGAAAAACAACTTTCTGGGAAAAAATGCAGGGGATAGAAAATATGATGATTGCTTTTACGAGAAAGGCCGAAGAATTTCCAAATGTCATTAGAGCCACCCCGGGTCCTCTCTCCATTTATCGAAAAGAAGTCTTGGTTAAATTGAAAGGATTTGATGAGAAAGTTCTGGTAGAAGACGTAGAGATAGCTTGGAACATATTAAGTCGTGGATATAAAATTAGAATGGCTTTTGATGCTGTAGTCTATTCTTTTTATCCATCAACATTTAGAAAATGGTGGAAAACAAGAATCCGCTGGAGTGTTGGTGGTATTCAAAATCTCATGAAGTATTTCAAAAGTTTGGGTAAGAAAACTTATGGGGTTGGAGGTTTTCTAGTTCCGATGGAGAGTATTGGCTACTTTTCTGCATTCGTAGCAATAGGTATCTTTCTATATCTCCTGGGTATTAGGATTTTTAATTTCTTCACCTACGTATCGAGATCGTTATCGCTTGATTTGAATCCTTTTGCAAGATGGGAGCTTGGTTTTAATCCGGATATCAACATTATTTACGGGCTCATAGTATTCTTGCTGTCTCTATGTTGGATATGGGTAGCACTTCGGCAGCATAAATGGAAGTTTAATTTTTTAAATTTGCTCTGTTTTATAACAATTTATTCTGTTATTTTCCCATTTATTAGCATAGCAGGTGCATATAATTATTTCAAGGGGGAGAGAGGATGGCTCACCAAATAAATATACATATCAAACCGATAATTTTAACGGTTTTTATATTTTTGATTGGTCTAATGATAGGAATAGCTATAGACAACTACAGAGTCTCAAGAATAAGAAAAACTATAAGCGAGAGTGAAATTAGATGGAACGATGCTATGTTGCTCAATCAGCATCTAGAAAAGTTGGGTAACACATCTTGTGATTTAGCACTTGAGGAAAATCTGAAATATAATGATGTTATCTATACCTATGGCAAGCAAATTGAAAAAAATATACAGGCAACAAGACTTACACCAGAACTTGAACAAGAATGGAGGAGCTACAACCTGCTTCAGGTGCAGTTCTGGTTCAATTCGATTGACCTAAAGGAAAAATGTGGGTTTGATTATCACAATGTCGTCTATATTTCCAAGATAAAGGCGACGAATGGGGAGGAAATCAACAACAAGTTGCAGAGCTCTGTCTTGACCGACCTAAAGGATAAATGTGGGAACAAGATAATGCTGATTCCGCTTACAGGTGATGCGAATCTGATAGTCGTAGATTCCGTAATTAAGCAATATAATCTAACAGAATTTCCAACAGTAATAATTGATGAGAAATATGTTTTTCAAGGTCTTACTAATTATAGAACGCTAAATGGTACAGTCAACTGTTAATTGAATAATTGCAAACAACAACAAGTTCTAGTCCTTCATTTGGACATTTATAGATTGGTTTAAAATTCTTATTTGCATCTAAGCCATCTTTTATATATTGTGGGGTGTCGTCTTTTATCCATAAGGCATAGACTGGTCTACCAATATAATTTTCTTTTATAAGAGTGTCTATATCCTCAAACCCATGTGTAAGAAAATGATTCTCTTTATGTGTGTAATGATATATTACACTTGATAACTCTGTAAATATTATTGAATTGTTTTCCGTCCCTTTAAGGAGTTTGGTTGAATTTAAAATACAAAAATCCTTTTCAGTATATATGTTTTTTAATCCAATGAGTGATATTACAATGAGTGATATTATAACTACTATACAAACGATTACCATAAAAATTGAAGAGATTATTTTTAATTTCCTGTTTTTTACATCCAATATTTTATAGATGCCTATAGCGGCTAAAATTGAAAACGCAGGTGTTAGAGTAAGTAGAAATCTCTCTTCTTTGTGATTAAAATAAATTGAAAAACCCAAAATTGCTAATATCCAAAAAAGAATTAGCAGATAGTTAAATTTTTTAAGATTCATTTTCCTAATAGAATCAAACAATCCAAAAATAAATGGTATTATAAAGATAGAATAAGATTCAAAAGAGTGTTGAAAGAAAAAATACCATGGTTGTGTATCACCCCAGTAAGATGCAGCATTCTTTGCATGCAATAGAAATCCTATAGGATTGTTATATTCATTGTAAGAATACAAAAGCCATGGAGATATAACCAGAAAGAATATAACAAACGAAAGAACAGTTCCCTTTTGAGTTAGGAATCTAAAATTCCTTTCTCTAATGAGCATTAGTAATAGATATACCGGTACCATCACAACAGATATATACCTTGCCAAAAAGGAGAGAGCTAGAAATAGCCCAAAAAGCAGTTTAAATTTAAACTTATTTTCTATAAAACCCAACCAAAAAAACAATGAAGTCACTGTAATCAGTGTTGTAGCGTATACGTCTGTAAGGAACTTTCCGCTAAACATAACATGTAAAGGTAGAAATGCTAGAATAATAGCAGAAACTAATGCTATCTTTTCATTGAACATTCTTTTTGCAAGTAAATACAAAAGAACTATGCCTATAGTGCCAATTATTGGCATGAACAGATTTAGGATAATCTCGCTATTGCCGAAAACAGAGTACAATATCATTATGGAATAAGGAAGCAACGGCGCTCTAAATCCTGCACAAGACCAACACTCATCTAAATTTTTATCGCCCCAATACTTGAACTCATAATTAAATGGATTAGATTTAAGGTTCCATCCTAAATTTGCATATACAGTTTCATCCCACCCCTTTAGTAGAGTGGTAAACGAAAGAAACATTCTAATAGAAAAGGCGAGAATCAAAACGATTATCAATATTTTTTTCGAATCCATTAAAAATATATTTAGTTTATTAATTAAGCATTATAGAAATTCATTAGACTAGAATAATTTTAGTTTTCCAGTTATCTTATCTATTTTATCCTCTTCTATTGGTCCTATACCTAAAGCAGTTATTGTCCCAGGTTTCAATTGAGTCAGACCAGCATCCTTGACGAGAAAATAAGAAATTTTCTCATTTTTCAATTTTTCTACAATTTCTTTCAATCCATTCAAATCCGCTTTCAGTACAACCTTTTTTGCTCCTTCATTCTCCCATTTTTTAATAATTTCATTTTTCACTAATCTTAGAGCTCCCAAGCCTGCATGTAAAGATTGCGCTATCAGTTTCCCCTTTCCAATTTTCAAATCATTTCTTGAAATTATTATTTGTTTGTACATGTTAATCGAAGAAAGTTTTTACAAAAGGAAATAGCGAGTATCCGGCATATGCAAACGCAACATAGCGTATGATTCTTCCTATAACTGTAGCGATAAAGAATTTCTTTAGGTCATATTTCGACATTCCACCCAAAATACCTATTACGTCAAATGGGAGTGGCAACAAAGCAGCTACAAACACCACCCAAAATCCAACATTTGTAAAAAGTTTCATCAATTTTTTTATTATTCTTGGAATTTTTTTTTCATATTTCTCTATACTGACTTCTGAACCAAGTCCAACCATATATCCTGTTAATTCTCCTATAGCTGAACCCAAACCAGCCGATAAACCAACAAAAAGTGGATTAAGTCCAAGACCAACAGCAAAAAGAACTATGGCATAAGTCCCACCTATGATTCCGATGAAAATAGTTGAATTTATGACAGCAGAAGCAGCAAATACTGCAAAATAACTTGCTTCAGTAATAAATTGCTGAGCCCATAAGAGAAGAGATTCAAAAACCATAATTCTATATCTATTTTCAGTTAATTAATTTTTGGTTGGATTTTGAGGTAGAATAATCATAGCAGAGGATTCAGAAGTGGCAAAATGCTCTAGTAAAGAAATAATAAAAATATTAACTTGATAAACAAATTATAACTATGAAACTGTTCATTCCTTTGGCTGATGGCTTTGAGGATATAGAAGCTGTTGCCGTTACTGATATTCTGAGGAGAGCTGGCATAACAATCGATACTGTAGGTATACCGGGAACTGTTGTAACAAGTATGAATGGAGTTAGGATTTATGTAGAAAGAAGGATGATTGAACTCAAACCGGATGATTATGATGGAATAGTCCTGATTGGTGGAGGAAAAAACATAGAAACTTTGGGGAGAACTTCAGCTATAATCGAAGCAATCAAGAGATTAAGTGTAAGGGGAAAGGTTGTAGCTGCGATATGCGCTGCTCCCACAATTCTTGCTAAACTTGGCATATTGGACGATAAAAGAGCGACGATTTATCCTGGAATGGAAAGGGAATTGCCAAAACCGAGAGGGGAGAAGGTAATAGTAGATGGCAATATAATAACATCTCAAGGTCCAGGTACAGCAGTAGAATTTGCCTTAAAAATCGTCGAACTTTTGAAAGGAAGAGCAAAAGCTGATCAGATAAGGCAAGATATAGTAGCATAAAATTTTTATACTGATAATAACATTCTATACTCATAGCCCTGTCGTCTAGCGGTCTGATATTCCCGCAAAAGGATAGTTTAGACCCTTAAGTTGGGCTTTGGATCTTCGATCTAAAGCGCTGATAAAAGATGAAGAGCAGACACCCAAATACGGCAGTTCGAATCTGCCCAGGGCTATTTCCTCTTTCTGCTACTTTTTCTTTCTATATGAAACTATAAACCAAACTATCAAACAAACTAGCAGTACTCCTACGATGATGTCAAGTATGTGAGAATATTTTAGAATCATGTCCCATTTTTCCCTTAATAGAAATCCTATATAGGTTAAGGCAAAATTCCATGGTACTGAACCGACAAAACTATAGATTATAAACTTCTTCAGATTCATCTTTCCAATCCCAGCTGGTAAAGCGTTAACAGTCCTGACTACTGGCAGCAATCTGCTGAAAAAAACTGTTTTATCACCGTATTTTTTGAACCATTTCTCTACCAATAGAAGGTGTTTTTCCTTAAATAATACATACTTTCCGTATCTCAGTATAAATCCTCTGCCAAGATAAAAACCAACGACATAGGCAACCAAAGAACCGGCGAGATTTCCCAATGTACCAGCCAAAGTAACATACCATAGATTAAATTTGCCGGAAGAAACAAGGAATCCTGCGAATGGCATCACAATCTCGCTGGGAATAGGTATTAAAGCAGATTCGAGCGCCATCAGAAAAAATATGCCTAAATACCCGGATGAGGCAATCAGCTGTGTGATAAAATTGGCAATTTCTACAACTACCATAACACTTCTTTATTTTCTGTAGAATAAATTATTTTTAGTGATAGAATGGTTTTCTTGGAAATTGGTGTAGCAATCCTCTTTGTTGCTGCAGTTTATTTGTGGTTTAAAAACAGGGAGTGGAAGATTAGATTTGAACAGAAAGTACAGGAATGGATAGAACGGGAGGAGAAAAATATAAGGAAGGATGCGATTGAAAGAAGCGCAAGAGTGCTATCTGGCAAAACTCTGGAAAAACTTGTACCGTTTCTTGATGATTTTCCTTATGATCCGCATGACATCAGATGGCTGGGAGATCCCATAGATTTAGTTATATTTGACGGTTATTCCTCTGATAAACCAGAACAGATAGTTTTTTGCGAGGTAAAATCCGGTGAAAGCAAACTAACTAAAGGCCAGAATAGAATTAAAGAATTAGTGGAGAATAAGAAAGTAGAATGGAAAGAAATTAAAATCGAAAAAGAGGAAAAAAGTTAAATTAAGGCGTTATTTCTTTTTCTTTTTTGCCACTTCTTTCACCCCTTTATAAAATATTTCTAATATAATATTTATTTTCCTTACTTATAAATTTAACATAATTTTTTTCTTCAAGAAAAATTCAAAATAAATCTGTTAATTCTTCTCTGTAAATAGGAAAAATTTTTTTCTCTAAGTTTCTAGGTATTGTTATAGTTTTGTGAATTGAAAAGAATTTTTTAATCAATTCATCTTCTCTTGATTTTGTTTCTTCTAGGAATTCCTTCTTGAACAAATCAATTAAGTAACCTTTCTCACCATTTCTGTAAGCCATATAAAACGCTAGCAATTGTTCATCTCTCGCCTCATCGCTTTTTTCGTAACAACCAACCTTTTTGCCTTTGAATAAGCAATAGAGGTTTTTATCAGTGTTGGTAAAAAAGTTCCTCCTAAAACCAACAGTTTTGATATCAATGCCATTGGCTTTCATAAGAAGGGATAGCCTTGCACATTTCGAACAGTTATGACACCATCTTTTTTCCTTTGTGCCGTATAAATCATCGCAACTTATCTCATATTTTCCAAAACTCTTGTATCTTTTATGCAAGATTCTCATTATGGCAATATTGGTCAAAGGTTCGATCACACTTATTAGACTGGCTTTTTTGTCTGTCATCATTTTCACTAGTTTATCTTGTTCCTCCATCCATCTTATGCTCTGATCAAACGAAGGATAGGTAAGAAAACCGTCCTTGTTCTTGAATCTGAATTCCATGTTTTTCTGGTTCCCTTCAACGATGTATTTTGCCTTGAAATAATGTGAAAATGGAAGGGCAATCAAACAGAAAGAAGTGACCAGATGGGTATAACCGACAAGGCTTTCCACATTATTCCAAAACTCAAAATCATTCAGTCTTTCTATCTCGTTCTCAACAATATAAAATTCTATCCCATTCTCCCTGCACAATTTTCTTCCAGAATCTTTTTTTATATCATTCTCGATTGCCGACACAGTATCATTAATATAAACAGCTACAGGATCCAATCCGATTTCATTGCAGGCAGCCAGACTCAACAAACTGTCCTTACCGCAGGATAGTGTGACTATGGATCTTTCACCTAATTCAAAACCGTTGTAAGAAGGCAAAGTGGTTTCTGTATCGTTGAATTCGTAGTCTGTTTCAAGGAAATGTTTAATCAAGTCTTGTGTCTGGATTTTATAATCTTCCACAGCCCCTGGCAAGCTGTTTATGACAACACTATCAAAAAATGTCTTGAAGAGAGGATTTGGAGTGTTATATTTCAATTTTTTTATTCCTGAAACCAAAGGAAGATTTATTGTCAAGAAATGAGCAAGGTTTTCAAACAACACTTCCTTGGCACTATCCGGATAAGTTTTCCATATATTTTTAGGATATGAAAGGTGAAAATTCCTATTTTTACATTCTATTGCGAATCCATTTTCAGTCTTTTTACAATTCAATTCCATTAGTTTTTATTTATGTTTCCAGAAATAAATTGTATGAAAATAAAGTTGTCAGCCACATTCGAAGGAAAATGTTCTATCTGCGGAAAAGAAAATACCAAGGTATTTACTGCTGGCGATGAGGACACGCATAAAGCAGTTACTGTATGTGAAGAATGCGCTAATAAGCTTGGCACAGAATCTGTTGAAAAAGTGGTAGAAGAATATGGAAAAAAAGACGATGAACCTTTTAAAGAAGGGTTAAAGATAGAGAAAGGAACCGTAGCCGGATAATTTTTATAATTACAACTTCATTTTAATTCTATGAAAGTAGATTACAGCAAGGTAGCAGACAAGGTAAAGTTCTGGAGACAAGTTATCGAGAATGCAAAAGATTTTACCGGTAGCAGCCCGCCTGGTATATTTGTCGGTCGTGCATTCTATCCAAAGATTTATGTTGGTATATTAGCACCACCACAGCATCAGGATTCAGCAATATTAGATTTCCCTGAAAAATGGTACGAAGAGAAAGCAAGCATAGAACAGATTTTGAATTATCGCGGTCAATTGATTTATTCCAGATTCAAGACATCATCAGTAAAAAGACCTTTTGGTAAGCTGGTGGATGTAACACAGGAGCTGGCTATGGCTAAAAAACCAGCAGATGTGGAAATACATCTGAAGAAAAACCCGAGATTTACTTTCAGTTTTGACGGTTTCGCACAGCCGATAGGCAACCCAGCACCAATCGATTCAGCAGTATTGGCAGAAAACCCATCAGTTGAACATAGGGTAGATTACATAATTTCTGACCAAGATCTGAAAGCACAAAATGCAGTAGTAGAACTTTACCAGCACGACTTGCCAGTAAGCAGGATACAAAAGATATTCTCTGCTGGCTTGCTCGGCTTGCCCATACAAAGAAAGTTTGTGCCAACAAGATGGGGGATTACTGCTGTGGATGATATACTTGGGAAAATTCTCTTAGAAAAGATAAAAGATTATCAAGAAGTTAACGAGATTCTTCTTTTCCAGAACGAGTATCTAGCCAATCATTTTGAGATTTTGTTGATACCAGGGAACTACCAGTTTGAGTTTATAGAATGTTGGGATTTGAACAAACCAGTTATAACTATCTCATCTGATTATGAAAGTTATTTTGGTAGAAAAGATTATGCCAGTCATACTCATGGCGGATATTATGCAGCCAGAATCGCAGCACTAGAGTATCTGGATAAAATTAAAAGGCAGGCCACCGCTTTGGTTGTAAGAGAAATCAAGCCAGAATACTATGCAGATGTCGGAGTTTGGAAAGTAAGGGAAACTGTCAGGGATGCTTTCAATAAACCGTGTGAAAAGTTTGATAGTGTAGGGCAGGCGGTAAAAAGAATTTGTGAAAGAATGGTAATCGGAAACAGATGGATGATGAAGAGCGAGCTGCTAAAGACTTTGAAAGAGCAAAATAAAATCACGAAGTATTTAATTTCGGGAAAAAATTAATAATTAGATGACAGCGACAGTGGTGGGAAATAGAAGTTGTTTTATCTGTGAGTATCTTCCAGTATGCAATGTCAAGGAACGAGTAAGAAAAAAATTAAATGGCAACGGCGATTTGCTCGAATTATTCAGAACAGAAGCCGGAGATTGTAATGAGTATACCCTGAACAGTTATGATTTGTGCAGACAGGAATTGGAAAGAAAACAGAAAACCACAGTTGAAGTGCAAACACGTTAAATTTAGAGCTAATTTACTTCCGATTTTTACTTTTTCTTTTCTCCAAGGCTAGGGGACCCTGGTAACCACACTTAGGGCATTCATATATTGTTCCAAGCCAAGGACGGATGTTCATCCTTTTATTTTTGCAGACTGGACATTCCATCTATTTCAACTTTCTAGGTTTGATGTCAGCAAACTCTAAAACTGAAAGGCATTTGCTACAAACAGGATTGCCATTTTTAATAATGATTTCATCGAGGGAAAGTTTTCCATGCTTAGGGCATGAACATCGTGCTTTCATAGCATTCATCCTTGAGTTTACCCACCGGTATACCCAGGCATCTTGAGAGAAATTAAAGAGGCAACAGTCGCTATAAGCTTGGGTTCGACAACAATAATATCACTTGCAGTAATTATACCCTCTATCTTATCCTCGCTGACAACCGGTAATTTTTTAATACCATATTTCATCATAATATCCACAGCATCTTCTATTCTCTTATCAGGGTCTATTGTAATGACATTTTTAGACATTATTTCTTCTGCCAATACTATATTGGGATTTTTATCATTTGCAATAGCTTTCAGAATATCACTGCTTGTAATTATTCCAAGAATTTTCTGATTTTCTGTTATAACCAGACATCCTATATGTAATTTAGTCATTACTTCCGTAGCTTCCTTTAATGTGATATCCTTTTTCGCGATAACAACGTTTTTATTCATCACACTTTTTACGTCCATCTTATCATAAAGTATTTGAAATTTAAAATACTAATAAATCATATGGAGAAGCTGAAAAAGCGTAATCCTAACATAGAAAGAATTAAAAGACTCAAGAGGATGGAGAATTTTGTTGAAGAACAGATGGAAAGATACATAAAGATCCATAAAAAACATGAAAAAGAATTGAACTACATTGGCTAGATTTTCTATTTTTCGACTTTAACCTTTCTAAAATGTTGCAGTATATATCCGCTGATAGTCAATACAATTCCGACAATCAACATTACAAGAGAAATCTTTGATACAGGATCAAAGATTTGATCGATTATAGGAGTTGCAGCTTCAAGATTTGATGATAATGGGAGTATGCGGTCTTTAAACAAAATCAAAATAATCAATGGTAAAGATATGGACAGCAAAGTTATTCCCATAGACTTAAGTCTATTCCACCATGTTTCGATTGAAATCAGCATTATAGCTAACCCAACACCGCTTGCAATTAATAGAATGTATTGACAATTCTTGAAAAATGAATGAGCTTCTAAAGACACGAATATGGTTAATCTATCCTGACCAGGCTTCTGTAAGCATTCAATAAAACTGCAATCATATTTTTTATAATAAATACTCTCAAAGAGAGCATTTGCAAATAGATTCGTTAGACCTTCTGGCGTAGTTTTTTCAACATCTTCACATTTAATTGTAACATTCTGCCCAAGCATATCAGATAACTGAATCGTTTCATTTGTTTTGCATTCTTCTAACAATTGTTGATGTATCTGAATTAGCGTCTCATTATCTACTCCTTTCGCTAGCTGTGAACCAATCAAATCTGGTGCCCATCCTTTTAGGTTATCATATTCAGTAAGTTTTGTTAAACTGATTGCAAGAATTGCTGTTGATAAGGCTAAGACAAAAATAGTGCTTCCAATTGCTTTGCCAATCTTTCTTAAGATATTCATAATTTAAATTTATATTGGATTAGTTAAACTCTTCTTTTATTTCTTCTACTTCTTGAGGCATAACTATTTCAGAAAACATCAGACTTTTAATTTTTTTGGCAAACTTATGCAGCCTGAATTTCATTGGTGTTTCGTACTCCTTTCCAACTAGCAACGACGCCAGCTTCATGAAACTTATGCTTGCCAACGAGTTTGGCCTATATTCAATTACAGGCATTCTGAGAACCAAGCTATTGACAACACTTCTATCAAAAGGTATCTCTCCTAAAACGTCCATTCCAGAAATTTTTTCTATAGATTTTGATGTTAGTTCATTTTTTCCGTAATTCACCATGTTAACAGCTATGCTCATCCCTTTCTCTCCAAATCCTTTTACAATTTCTTTACATCTAATTACATCGTTTATCATAGGAACAAACGGGTTTGTAACAAAAATAAGTTCATTGCTTGCATTAAACACAGACAAAGCTTCTCGTCCTAGTCCAGGAGCTGAATCAAGAAGTATAAAATCGACTTTTTTACTAGACAGTTTCTCAACATGTTTTTTAAGATTTCCAACTTCTATGTTGACTAAGTCTTTAATCTTGACTGATGCAGGAATAACTCTAAGTCCATCATAATTATAAAATGCTGAAGAAATGTCGACTTTTTCCAATAAGACATCATTTATTGTTGCATTATAGTCACCGATACCGAAATAATGGCTTAAATGAGGAGTGGACAAATTGCAATCAATGAGTACAACATTCTTTTTGAATTTTCCTAGCGCTATCGCAAGGTTTGTTGCAACTGTACTTTTACCTACACCGCCCTTACCGGAAACTATACCTAAGATTCTTGTCATTAGATCACCAATTCACTAAATCATCCTTTCTTATTTTTTTAGAAATGATGTTAATAAAGATTATTTAAAAGTATTTTCCTTTCAATTACACGATAAAGGAATTTATTTATCCTCTGTTAGAATAAGTTTAGAGAATATGGCTGAAAAAAAGTTAGCAATGATGTGGAAGAATGAAAATAAAGGAATAAGATGCAGCCTTTGTGCTAGACGTTGCTTTATTCTAGAAGAAAAACGCGGGTTCTGCATGGTTAGGGAAAATATAAAAGGAAAATTATTCTCGCTTAATTATGGAAAAATCGTTGGACTGAATGTCGACCCTATAGAGAAAAAACCTTTATTCCATTTTTTGCCAGCTAGTTCTACTCTATCCTATGCTTGCCGCGGATGCAATTTTCGTTGCTTGTATTGCTGCAACAGTGATATAAGCCATGATGGTTTACCAGAAATTTTCGGTCAAGATTACACTCCAGAACAAATTGTTGAGTTAGCGATAGAGAATAGATGCCCTGCCATCAGCCATACTTATACTGAACCTACAGTATTCTATGAGTTTGCTTATGATGTAGCTAAACTTGCACACAAGAAAAATATAAAAAATACTTTTGTTACAAACGGCTACATGACGCCAGAGGCTTTGGAGAATTTTAAATATTTAGATGCAGCTACAGTCGACTTCAAAGCATCGGGCGATGAGAATTTTCTGAGAAAATATGCTTCGGTCCCATCTTCTGAACCAATATTTGCATTTTTAAAAGAACTGAAAAAGCACAAGATTCACACCGAAATTACCAATTTAATTATTTCAAAAATTGGAGATGATTTAGAGAAATTTAGAAAATTAGCCAAATGGGTTGTTGATGAACTGGGAACAGATGTACCATTTCATATTCTGAGATTTTTCCCAAATTATAAAATGTTAACTACACCCTCCACACCCATAACTGCCTTGGAAAAGTTTTTTGATGAAGCAAAAGGACAAGGATTGAAGTATGTTTATGTTGGCAATGCTCCCGGTAAAAAAGAAAATACCTATTGCCCGAATTGCAAAGAACTTTTAATTGAGAGAATTGGCTTTGAATCAAGAATACTTAATTTGAAAAAAGATAGATGCGGGAAATGCAATGAAAAGATTAACATTGTTCTTAGTTAGCTGAATGCATCCCTTCTCAATTCTTCTGCTTTGTCCGTATTCTCCCATGTAAAATCTGGGTCGTCTCTACCAAAATGTCCATAACATGCAGCTTTTCTGTATATTGGCCTCAATAGTTTCAAACTTTCTATTATAGCTCTAGGTCTCATATCAAAATGTTTGTATATAAGTTCGATGATTTTATCGTCTGGTAATTTACCGGTATTGAATGTGTTGACCATTATAGAGACTGGTTTGGCTACGCCAATGGCATAAGATACCTGCACCTCACATCTGTCAGCTAGACCAGCAACAACAATATTTTTTGCAACATATCTTGCCATATATGATCCAGATCTGTCAACTTTTGACGCATCCTTACCAGAAAAACAGCCTCCTCCATGACTTCCAACTCCACCATAAGTATCAACAATTATTTTTCTGCCTGTTAAACCAGAATCAGCTAAAGTACCACCAGTAACAAATCTCCCAGTTTCATTAACAAAATATTTTGTGTTTTCATCCAATAGATTTGAAGGAATAACATTTTTTATTACATGCTCAATCACATCTTTTTTAACCTGTTCTTGAGAAACATCTTCGCTATGCTGAGCAGCAATAACAACAGCCTCCACCCTTTTAGCAGTTTCATTATCATATTCAACTGTAACCTGAGATTTTCCATCAGGTCTCAAATATGGTATTATTTTACTTTTTCTGCATTCAGCCAATCTCTTGACAAGCTTATGTGCAAGTGTTATCGGTAAAGGCATTAATTCAGGAGTTTCATTTGTTGCATAACCAAACATTAGTCCTTGATCTCCAGCACCTTGATCCAGACCGGGTCTATTAACACCCATTGCTATGTCTGGCGATTGCTCTTCTATAGAAGTCAGTATACCGCAAGTTTTCCAATCCAAACCGTCCTTGGCATTATCCAAACCGATTTCTTTCAATGTGTTTCTAGCTATTGATGGTATATCGACATAAGTCTTGGTAGTAATCTGTCCTGTCAGTATTAACATACCTTGCATTACTAAGGTTTCGCAATCCACTCTTGCATCAGGATCTTTTGCTAAAATGGCATCTACTACGGAATCGGATACTTGGTCAGCAACTTTATCCGGATGACCTTCGGCGACGCTCTCGGATGTGAAGAAATATTTGTTTCTCATTTTTAAATTATTTAAAGTTTAAATATTTAAACTATATATACATATAACTGGTGGTTATAATCATATCTGGAGGTTATATAAAGGAATTGAGAAAAAAACTGGGCATATCCCAGAAAGAATTGGCAGAAAGAGTTGGCGTGACGCAGGCACATATAGCAAAAATCGAATCGGAGAAAGTCGACGCTAGATTGTCGACCGTGAATAAAATCGTAACAGTCTTGGAATCAAATCAGAGTAAGACCCAATGCAAAAATTTCATGACAAAAAATATAATCTCGATTTCACCAAGCGATAAGGTTTCCAAGGCAATTCATATAATGAGAAGACATAGTATTTCCCAGCTACCTGTTATACAAAATAATATTTCAGTAGGGAGCATTAAAGAATCTACGATAATCAAAAATCTGGATAAAAACATTTCTGAGAAAAAAGTCAAAGACTTAATGGATGACAGCTTCCCTATAATCAGCTCAAATGATACAACAGAAGTCGTAAAATCTTTGCTCGAATTTCATCAAGCAGTCCTAATAGCAGAACAGAGAAAACTAGTAGGGATAATGACAAAATCTAATCTTTTGAATTCAATTAAATAATTAAGTCACATTACATGTCTAGGTCTGTCTGGGTGAAAATTTCATAATTTCTTCCAACAAGTCTTTCTCATCATATCTTCTACAAGCACGAATTGCTTCTGAGAACCAAGAAATAATTGATGACCTTTTTATTTTAAGTACTTTATCGAAATCTTCTTTTTTCAATACCCTTCTTGCTTCGTAGATTGGTATATCTTTTGCATCTTCTACAAGCGAAGTTAAATCGTCACCACTGAAATTCGGTGTTCTTTCTGCTAAATCTGTCAGCAAATTCTCATAATCACATTCAATCATACTTTTGTAAAAGAGGTTGTTTAATTTGATTCTTAGAATCTGCTTTCTTTCATAAAGATTCGGAGGTGAAACAGAAATTGTTTTGAATCTCCCTGGTCTTCTCATAGCTGGATCTACAAGCCACGGTTTTCTTGAAGATCCTACAACGATTGGATAACCCTTTCTCGAATCATTCCCATCAATCTGCATTTGCAACTCATCATTTATTCTTTGAATATATGGAGGTCCATTTCTTAGTGTAAACTGGTGCATTTCATCAAAAAATAAAAGAGAAGGTTCATAAAGACTTCTGCAATATTCGAAGATAAATTGCACTGCTTTCTCTCGTTCCCCTAGATATCTTTTTACAATATCTCCCATATGAGGAGATATAAATAATAGCCCACATTCATTGGCCGCGGCCTTTGTTAATAGGGTTTTTCCACAACCGGGAGGCCCAATAAGTAATATATTCCCTAACTGTTTCTCAAAAAGCAGATATAGATCTTGCTTAGTTCTTGGATATATTAGATGTTTCTTCAACTCTTCTTTCGCATCTCTTAATCCACCAATATCTCTGTCAAAATAAACTTCCGGCCTCTCGAATTTAATTAGATTATTTATTGGACTATCATTATCTTTAACGGCTGGTAGATGCCTTTCAGTATTATTTTTAAAAATTTCTTTTACCAAACTTTTTCCAACGCCATAGACAGCTTGGTTGATTACATAATTGGTTAAACTCCTACCCATTCTCATTCCCCATACCTTTGTAAAATCCTTCTGCTACTCCTTCTTCTAAGATCTTCATAAGTTTGTCCCCTCCGTAAATAATCGCTGCACCAACAAAGAAACCAAGAATAGCATATAACAAATCAGAATTTTTGTTTTCTGTAGACGGACTTAATTTATTTAGATATTTGTTGATTGAACCGACCATAGAATCTTTGTAGGCATTCGGTATATCAATATCAACTATTTCATCTCTCAATTTATAACATTTATCAATGATTTCCTGTTTCTTTTCAGGGGTTTCATTGAAATAATTTATAACATTTTCTCCATCAATAAGCAGTTTTTGTATTTCTGCTTCTTTTTCTATGACCTTGGTAAGAGCATCCACAATCCTCACCTTTGGAAAATTTTGTTTCTTAATTTCCCGATAAAAAAGTCTCTGAGAACATCACCTGATGTTCTGTAGCCACCCGACCCATCTTTTCCATACTCCTTTAGCATAGCAGAAAATAAATCTACTGTGAAAGACCAGGGCCAGTTCTTTGCCACTCGCGCTATAGGTTTATATCTCTCTGGTAGAAAGCTGTCAATCATACCATCGACTGAAAAATCATATTTATCTTGAAATTCCTTTAGAGCTTCTTTTACTGCATCACCATTAGATTTCCCTGCAAATTTTTCTTTGTATTCTGTTAATGAACTGTTAAAAGTCCCAGCTCCATTTAAAATCCCATAAAGGAGAGAAAGGAATTCATTCTGGTTGTTTTCTCCAGTCATCCTTCACCCTCCTTTCTGGTAAACTGTTTTTTCTAAATTGCCAAGTCTTGTATCCATGTTACCAAGTCTCGTATCTACGCCGTTAAGTGTTGAGATTACTCTGTTGTAAATTTCTGATGGATCTCCATTACTAGGGTTTAAACCTGGTTTAGCTCTATCTGCAATATAGTCTCCGATGCTATGTCCGAGTTTTTTTACAGCTTTTGGCCCAAAATATGTTGCCAAACCGCCGATTCCTGCTCCTAAGAGAAAACTTTTCCATTCGTCACTTAGCTTAACTAATGACATGTTTTCACCTCTTTTTTATTCTAAGAACGGAGTGTATCCAATCTATCCCGTATATTGTAATTAACATGCCTGCAACTCCACCAACAAAAGCAGCTTTTCCACTACCTTGACAGCTATAGTTGAATGTGTCGCATAATCCTTGTGCAACTCTTCCGTCTAACATAGCTGGAAATTGCTCATAGAGATTTCTTGCAAATGTTATCGGATATGACACCAAATAAACTGCCCCAGCTCCGAGCGCAGAACCTGCTATATATGTCATTCCTTTAATTACCTTCATTCTATCACCCTCGTTCTATCACCTTCGGTATTGTTTGACACAGAGTTAAGAGCAATCGATTCAGCTCAAGAATCTCAATTTCTGGAATCTCATCTTGTTTTCTATCTTGCATGAATAGTTTGAGGATTTGGACGGGTGAAGTAGCTTCTTGACTCTCTGAGAGGTGAGTTACTAAAAAGGAACTACTCAAGTGGTAGTAATTTCTATTCGTTTGATTTTAATTTTTCTCTTAAATCGGTGAAGAATAGATCAGAGTGTGTAATAATGTTCTCAATTGGGGACTGATGTGATCTTTGAATAAAATATGTAATGTAATTTTTTTCGAAAGATTCGGTAGCAGGTGCTACAATCGACATTACGGCACTAAAAATACCTACAATAATTCCGCCATCTACACCCCATCCAAACCATGAATAGGCCAATCTTCCAAATATAAACCCAGCTATTGAAGCAATTCCACCATAAGTCACTACTTTACCAGGAACGCTCTCTAGCCACTGGTATCTGGACACTTTTCTTTGCAACTTTTCCAGATTATTTTCAATATCATTACCATAGTCGATCTTTTCTAAAGAACAATTTAACTTACTTATGTGATATTTCAATTCTGTAAATGATTTATCTGCATTCAAAACATCTGGAGGAATCTTGTCAAGATAATAACGAGTAAATCCGATATTCAAATATTGTTCTAGATTAGAAAAGGAGTCTTTGCAGTTTTTTATAACTTCTTCTATAATAATAGGATCCTTTAGTCTCTCTCCGACTTCTGTTGATTTGAGATAAGGAGATATCACCATAATCTTAGAGATGAAATATAAAAATTTAAGCTTGTATTTGTGATTAAAATCAACTTAGAAAACTCAAATGTGGCAATATAAAAAAGACATAGACACCTGTAAGAACTATACCAATCAAAAATCCTTTAAATCCGCTTATTTTCAGAGCGCATATGGCAAAAATGGAAAGGGGTGAAACTATAGAAAAGGGAATTTTTGCAAAATACATTCCCGAAAAGGCTATTAAAATGCTAAGCAACCAGTTGACTGTAGGTGAATGAAACATTCTCAGCTTATCCAGAAAGGATTTAATAACAATTGAAACTAAAACAGCTGATACAATGTAACCAATTATTGATGTTGCTAGTCCGATTCCTGGAAATTGAACAACCATAAAAATATTATGGTATTGTAAAATAATTAACATGGTGCTGATTCTGTCTTAAGGACTGAAAGAAAGTGATCTAAGTCTAAGTAATTACCTAAGAATAGTTAGATTTAAAAAGTTTACGTCTCATATAGAGAGTAGTGAAATCATGGACGAACGAATAGAAAGATTTTTGAGAACGTCAAGGGAAGATTTGCTGAAGAGATACATCAGCCCTAGAGCTAGAAATAGAATCTGGAATGAAGAGACTTCATCTGAAAAACAAAAAAGCCATGTAACAGAAAAATATTGGAATGGGAGAGTTAAACCTGTCTTTAAAGCACTTTTAGAAAGACTTCATAATAATAGAGTTGATTTACTTCCGAGCGTGTCTGAAAAGCAGATTTATTCAATAGGATCAGTGGTAAGACCTTCCCTTGAAAAATCTGTATCAATTATACGATTTACTTCAGAAGACGAACTCGTAGTTTCCCCAGCTGTTGCTTTGGTTTACGGGATTGAGGGTGGAGAAATGGTAGATATTTCTTCAGAAAATCTATATGGCACGGTTAGAAAAAGGGTGAGAGTTAGAAAATTCGATGGTAGCGTAGATTTTGCTATTGAATTGCCTGAGAAAGACGCTAGACTTATTTATAACTCCTATGAAAGTCAGCATAGTATTACATTTTCTTCAAAAGGAATTGAGGGAACGTATAAGATTAGAAAAATAGGAAAGGGGAAGATGGGTAAAGGGTATAAAAGAGGGGAAAGGACTTATTAATTATTTTATCAGTTATGCTCTCCTTTTTTCTCTGCTTTTTCTACTATTTTAATTCCAGCTGCTTCAGCTTTTAACTGTGCTATTTTATGCATTAGCCTCTGTCGTTCTTCAAGATTAATTACAGTAGGTTTTAGTTTATCGAGCTCACCTTGCAGATAGTCTATTTCACTATTCAAAGCCGCTATCGTGGGTGTAAATACATTCCTCGCACTTCTTATAGTACCGACTGAAACAATAAGTACCCCAAAAACAAAAACGACGACAAATGCTCCTACAGCATACGTACCCAGGAGGGTAAGCATAGTGGCGGCTAACATGGTAAGCACTTGGGTCGGGATAGATGCAAGTGCTATAAAAATAGCTATTGATACATTTACCGCCTGATTTCTAAATAGATGAATCCTGTCTAGGAAGCCGTAGACAATAGCTCCTATGGCTCCAAGCGGCATAAGGAAATAGAACATAAAATTTCTATTTGTCAAGAAGAAATCGGGTATTCCAAGCATTTTTCCTACGTTGCATACCCCGCTAGAAAATTGACATTTTCCTGTCAATTGTTCTGTTCGGATTTTACCACTGAAACCCAAGGCCGTAACAGCGACTATTACAACCACTATGATTATAGCTACTATCGTTACCCAATCAGCCATATCTATAATATGGTAAAATAAAAACTTAAATCATATTCAACGATTAAAATTGAGGATAAAATTAATACTCATTCTTTTTCAAGTTTTTTCATAGTCTCAAGATGTTCCTTATCTATCTTGTATTTTGCTTTTTTCTCTTCCAATCTCCTAATCTCTTCAGCTGCGTCTGCTGGATTTATAAAATTTCTTCGAAGATAGGTTGGATCATGAAACCTATCTATTTTTGTGTCTATTTCTCTCATTTTTTTCTCCAAATCTACTTCGAAAACTCTGTAGCTACCGCGAACATTATACAAAGTGCCCTTGGAAACTATGTATACGCCAACACCAAAAACGACAACAAATGCCCCTACTGAATACGCACCCAGGATGGTAAGCATAGTGGCGGTTAGCATGGTAACCACCTGGGTTGGAATACATGTGAGTGTTATAAAAATAGACAAGAGTATTCTAACTTTTTCATTATGAAATAGCCTTAATTCATTTAGGAAGCCGTAGACAATAGTTCCTATAGCACCAAGCGGCATGAGGAAATAGAATATGAAATTCCTGTTTGTTAAGAAGAAGTCGGGTATTCCAAACATCTTCCCCCATCTGCATATCATGGGAGTAAATGCACATGTTCCTGTCAATTTCGGTGTTGGGATGACGCCAGTGAAACCTAGGATTGTGACAACGACTAGCACAATCACTAAAATAATAGTCAATGTCGTACTTGTCTCAGTCATATATTTAATATATGATAATTAAAAAACTTAAATGGAAGCAGAAATGCTTTTGTGCTAATCTTTATGATAATAGATTAGTAATGAATCAGTAATAGATTAATTGTTCTAAAGTCAATATTTATTTATGCCGACTCTGATAGACATACTCCAGTATATTTCACAAGGCCAGATTGGTTCGCATACGCAAGAGCTGTTTTTCGGGTTTTTCCTGCCCTTTATACTGAGTCTTATCATATTCTTCTCTGTCTTGCAGATGGTTGGCGCATTCAGAAGAAAGATCAACTTGGTTATTTCATTGGTAATAACCATATTGGCATCCACAACTCCTGTGTTTGCAACCATAGCTACATGGATTGGTCAATACAGCGGTTATACAGCTCTGGTTGCCTTTTTCATCGTTTTTGTCATTGGAATCGGGGCATGGACATTTAGGAGAGGAAGGGAATATGTAACAGGCGAAAAGGAGGAGCATAGAGATATTAGAAAACTGGATAAACAAATAGCCAAATTGGAGAAAAAAATAAGGGAAGCTAGAGATAGTGGAGCATCTGAAGAGAAAAAAAGGTCTCTAGAGGACCAATGGGAAAGATTGTACAGAAGGAGAAGGTTTCTAGAAAGGACAACACGATAGTGATAGCTCAATTTTTCTAATGTTTTTTACTAACGTTAATTCTAATAATTTGAAAAACTAATTCTAATTAGAGAAAAATGACATTCAAATTCTCTGTCTATGGAATACCGGTAAAAAAAGCTGAGAGTGGAGAAGGTTCAGCTAGTTCTGGTGGAAAACTTTCCAAAGCCTTTACCATAGTTAATATTCTATATTTTGTACTTTTTTTTGCCCTTACAGAATTTGCAGTTTTCAAATTTAAGGACTTTTTTGTTAGTTGCTTCGGAGGTAAAGCATGGGGATTCGGGCCAAATTTTCTTATATTTCTCGCTGGAGCAGGTATAACATTTTTACTGATGGAGCATCAGAGAAATAAACTAGGAATATTTACAGTAGTTTTAATTCTTGCCTTATCAATTGTGATACCTATACTTGTATTCCCTTATTGCCAAGGAGCATTGAAATATGTAGGAGGAACTGGGAGTTATCTTATTTGCACTATTAAAAACTTGGCTGACTCTTCAAAATGTCTGGCTTCTACTAACACGACAGCACCCCCACCAGTTAAAGTGATATATCAATTTGAACCAATACAAATAAGATTTGGTAGTAAGTATACACCCACACCTTTTACTCCACCCACTTTATATGCGAACGACAAAGATGGGTATAATTTACTTATAACAGTCACCAACCCGAACACCGAAAATGAATTGACTGTTGATGGTTTTTATCTAAGAAGTTATTTTGCTGAATCTAGTGAGAATAATAATTTTGATATGTTTAGTTCAAATAATAAAAAAATGATGTGCGGGAAGGCTGTTATATGCAATGAAACAAATCCATGTAGCCTAGTCCCGGGCAGTGACACAGAAATCAGTTTAACTTTTAATGATACAGGAGACTGTGCAAGTGCGTCCAATCTTACAGTATCAATAAGTGAAGATGCTTGTAAAACTCAGCTGATTAATAGTTGTAATGAAACAAGAGATGTTAAAAATATCGATAATATAGTGGGGTGTTCGAAGCAACCTGAATCATGCTTGAAAGACTTATGCATAGAGAAATGTGCAGAGCAATATCCTTATCTTACATTTGCTGGTGTTGATAATAAAACGAATAGGCAATGTGTATGCATAAGAAATGTAAATAATGTTACTGATTTATGTTATGATTATGCATTTGGATCTGAAGTTAGAATAAGGTTTTATGCTGCACATAATTTTTCTGTATTGGGAATTGGCGAGTTCAGGATTGCAGAAACCGAAACATTTCTAAATTTTGAACCGGTTATATTTTCCTCTGCTGGGCCTTTGGTTGTTACTGTATATTTTGATCCGCATGCTATTTTATCTGATAACATCAGGGACGTTCTGATGTATGTTAATTTGAAAAATGATGGTTATGGGAGTATACATATTAATGATATCAATATAAAACAGTTTAAGGATAAAATTGGTTTTGATGACACGGATATTAGTGCATGCATAAAAGATACCGCAGATAGAATAAAACTCGTGAATTCCGGAGAAAGCCCTGAATCTCTCTGTAGGTTAACTTTAGAGCCTGGAAAAACCGTAGAGACATATTCAACAATTCGGATAGATGTTGAGGTTAATTATACTTATACTTGGTTAAATTCAAAGACCTTACCAATCGTCAAAACATGGTTTGACCCAACTAAACCTGAAGATCAGTCATACATAGGAATGCGCGGATATTGCCCTACGGCGTGATTAGCTCACTAGTGCCAGAAAGTACATAAAACTTTAATTGTATGTTTCTTAGATCAGTATTTCCTATTTTATCATCATATACAGCATAAGTCTTGGTTTTATCAGTTATGTTTACCAAGACTCTAGCTGCGCCAAAATAATTGAATTCGCATTCTGTTTTGTACCAAGTACCGCAATCATATTCTCTTCCTAATTTATCACAGCAGCATGTTTCGCAAGGATCTGAATCTCCAGTAGAAGTCTTGCAATCTGTTTCTACTTTACTTTTTATATCATCCTCTGTAAAAGTCAGATGGATATCAAATTCTGATCCATAAATTGCATTTAGTTCATTTTCTAAATCAGAAATTTTTTCTTTAATCAGACTTATCATTCGATCTTCTGCTTCTTCAATTGTCTTACCAGTAGCATCTTTAAAGACTTCTTCATCAGTTGGATACCTTTCTGGCTCGCAATGATAGGTTAGAGAACCCTCCTTTGCAAAGTTACAACATGTTATAGCATATTCAATTTTTTCAAGTATGCTGTCTTTATCAACAAAATTATCTTTTCCTACATCGAACTGATCAAAAATGTTTGTCTGTATGATCTCGTTTATTGTTCCAGTTTCTTCGATGGTCAGGTTTGGCTTTTCCAGTTTTATTGGTTTATCAGAAAATGCTGTTACCGAGGCGTAATCTTTGTCTGGTGCTGTTCTTTCCACTGTTAATTCAGTTACTTCGGGTTTGCTGATTTCAGTCTTTATTGAATCACTATATTCGTTGTAAATCTCCAATGTCTTGTCGCTAAGGCTTTTGTTGTAGGAAGATGGATGGGGGCTTGTATCTCCATAGGCCCGCCAATAAGGCAGATTATTGTGGGTTGTCGGGGCATCGGATAATTTAGCATATCCTCCTAATCCAGCAACCTCGTATTTAGATTGATAGAAAGAATAATCCAAAGCCTGATGCAGATTTTGTTTTAGAAATTCCACTTCGTTTATCTCTGCTACAATTCCCCTTTCAAGTATACTTCTTCTTAAATTTTCAAGATTCGATGTTAGAATGAAAAAATACATTCCAAGTGCTGTAATAACGCCAAGTGCGGCTACTAGCAATACCATTAGTGCTGTTGAGACGCCTTTCATTCTATGCCCACCTTTATTTCTTCCACCAATTTATTTGGATTGTAAGGAAGTACGATTGTTGAATTTATCCAATAGCTGGGATTACAGTCATCGACTGAAAGTAAAATTTTGTTAGAGACATTTAGCTGATAACATTTGCTCTCTATCTGCTTGTCTAAAATCGGCTTCAAAAAATCCACGCTAGAAGGTTTGTCAATAAAAAATTTTTCTGCTATAAGTTCTGAGACTTTCTTTTCGTCATGGGTAACGGAAAATAATGTCAGTAATGTGTGCTGGACTTTGTTATACTTATATTCAAAGATTGCTTCTTTGTCAAGGTTATATTTTACAGCAGCTGTTGGCAAAAGGCCAGCCATAAATATAATTAAAACTACTATTGCTCCCATCATCAAAAGCTCAATGCCACCTTGTCCTTTTACCATTCTATCACCAAGATTTTTATCAATCCAGCATGAACATCATCATACTGATATCCTATTGCAACAGGGAACCCGTAATCTAGAATTTTTGAATACATAGGAGTCTTGCAATCTTCTGTTTTAAAGATTTCATGCAAGTTGGAATCCAATGTAAACAAGTTTGGTATGTCATCGGGATTAATCTTTTCTTTCAGACAATTGAGGAAATCATCCAAACTAAATGTTCTATTTGTTCCGCTTAGTGTTGTTACCCACCCATCATATTTTCCTCCTGATTGTTTTTCCAGATCTAAAACTATTATTACAGCAAAGGAATCTGGATAAGAGAAATTTTCACTTAACCTCGGATCTGGATTTATCTTTGTTTGCCAGTTGCTGATGAAGTCTTGCTTCTTCGTCATCAGATTGACAAGATTAGTTTTATCGAGTACATCCCTATGATATTGATATCCGTCAAAGTATGCTATATCAGAACGGGAATCGAATATATTTGCTAAAGTCAATGAATGCCTCTCATTCTCATATTCAATAGACATTTGAGTGATGCTGGCATGCCCGCCAATCAAGAGCCAACCAATTGCAACAGCAAAAACTCCAGATATCAGAATCTCAAGCATCGAACTTATGGAAAAAGCTTGAGCTTTATTCATATTTTTCTACACCCCAGGAGTTTTGATTGTTTTCCAAGAACTTGTAAATCTTTAGAACTTTCACATCATTAAATTGCGCGTTGATGTCAACAGCAGATTTGGCAGAAGAATTTTCAACTCTAACAAGCTTTTCCCAGCTAGCATCTACATATACTGTATAGTTTCTGAAAGATACATTGTAAGAAGCTTCCTCTGGTAATGAATAAAACAAAGTTATATTGTGAGGTGATATGGATGTAGTGGTCAATAGACCTGCTATGTCTTTTGCAACTGCATTTGCTGAAGATAGGGCAAGCAGCTGTTTAAGGTCGTTTATTTCACCTGGTATTTTAACAAACATCAGTGCTGAAGCCGCAATCATTCCAACGATAAGAAGAGTTTCTGTCACTGCTACAGCTTTCATAATTTAATTTTATTTCCGTAGATAATTAACTTGTTCCTAATGAGGGGAAAAATCTTTTACACTCTTCCTCTGTAGGTTGGATTATATTAATTGGGACTTCTTCGCAACCTTTTGGATCTTTTTTATTCCAATCGTATGGAGTATTGGTAAAACCAGTCTTTTGCCACCCGCTGCAATAGTCAAGTAATTTGGCTGAGCATGCAAACTGGCTAGCACTTGCTCCGCCCCAATTAATCCATCCAAAAAAAGTTGCAGTTACGAAAAAGATAAAAATTGTTATTACCCCGACGATAAAAATTGTATGGGCTGCTATCGCTTTTTTAAGCATATTTAGAATTTGGATTTGGGATTAAATTAATTTAATCTATGAGCATAGGTTTTATAACTATTTACTTGCATACATCTATGAGTATGGCGCCACATTGTCCTGCAGCATTTGCACATGTACTCATTTTTAATTCTGTAGCAAATGAAGAACATTCAGGAAAATGACTACTATCCCCAAATTTATAAGAAGCAATCCACTCAGCTTGTGTAGAAAACCAACCTCCTGCTAGAGCTTGAGGACAGTATTTTGTTATAACTGTTGTTCTGCAATCGTTTAAACTGCCTTGAGGTGTAATTTGACCGAACTTTGTATAAAGCAAGTAGCCAACTAAAGCAAGCACTACTACACCAAGAATAATCAAAATTACAGTGTCGACTGCTATTCCTTTCCTCACTATCTCACTTATAATTATTTGTTAATTTCCAGTTATAAAAAGCTACCTTTTAATTTATTGCCATACAAAAAAATCAGTTCCTGACCCCTGTTGACATGTCACTATTGCTCCATCAGGAAGTTGGACGTTATCGCCATCTTTTTCTCTTTGTTCTGTACATGCCTTCCATGTTCCACTAGAATCACAAATCAAACCATATTTTACCATATAAGCATGTTTGCCTTCTTCTGTAACTAATAATTCACAACTTGATGAATCTTCACATTTATCTTTTGTATCTTTTACAGTTGCAAATTCCTTTCTAAATACTGATTCTGAAAAATCGCACTGCCTGAGGGGATCTGATTTAGAATCGTAAATAGGACAATACGCCGTGGATGAAGCCACCACATATCCGAAGGGGTTTTCGCATGAAAGATCCGTTACAAATGCTCCTCCTGGCCAGCAATGATTCGGACAGTCTGGGTAAGCTCCGTTGATGTCTTGCGCTTCACACATTTCATAGGTGCAATAACAGTAACAATCATCAGAACCTACCTTTCCACCATCGAAGTAATTATAAGCTACAGAACAATTTTTTTCTACAACATTTACACATCCTTCCAGATTATCGCATCCTTCCTGGACTCTAGAGCCCGGAGACATATAATATATAAATGCCCAATCGGGCTCTAGAGTTTCGCCTTCTAGAGATGTCAGAATTACACAATTTGAAGCATAGAGTTCTGAAGATGTATCTAAGTAGAATGCTCCTTCCCCAGGTACAACAATATGTTGGGTTTCTTCAAGATCAGTTAACTGAAATTCATAAAGTTCAAATGGATCAAGCCAAGCATTACGAGAATCTAACCTTACATGTAAAGCTTTTCCCTCTGTTTTTACGGTTGAACCAAATAGTTTTGAAAACCAATCAAAAATATTTCCAGCGAGACTCGGAATTTCCAACAATATTACAACCACAATAACTATAACTACTACCATCAATACAAGATTCTTAACTGTTGACCAAGGCATACTTGTCTAAATTAATATTATTAAATGGTAAGATAAATTAACTTGTTTTTATTAATCTCTAAACAAAAAATTTAATATGAAGATAAATAAAGTAGTCATTGGAATATGGATTTTTCTGGCAATAATTGTTGTTGCAGTTATAATTTCTTCTACACCAAAAACTTACTCAAATGATGAATATGGATTTTCTATTGTATCACCAATAGGATGGAAAATAGAAGAAAATTTTAAAGTAGGTAATTTTACTTCAATTGTAATTTTTATGGGCCCTAAAGAAAATGATTTTACAGTGAATTTTAATATCTATAGCGAAAGCACCAAAGGATTGAATCTTCAAAAATATGTTGAGTTTGGTAAGGAGACGCTTGCTTCAGTCCCTAGTTTCAAGTTAATTTCAGAAAAAAACAGAACGATAAATAACTTGGAAGGATATGAGTTAGTTTATACAATTGATGTAAAGAATAAAACTTTGGAATTTGAACAAGTGATTCTCATAAAAAACGGTGAAAGTTATGCCATCACGTTTGCTTCTCTTGAAGATAATTTTGATAAATACATTTCAGATTTTGAAAAAAGTATAGAAACATTTAAATTTTTCTAGATGCTAACAAACAAGTGCAGGCAAACCAACAAATCCCCCACCGACCGACAATGCAGTACCAGTAATAAAAGCTCCAATTCCTCCTGAAAAAAGTCCGCTTAGCACAATGCCTATTCCACTAAGTATGGTCTGAACCCATTTATTCGAGAAGATTTTACATATTATACTACGCCCTAGCATCTTCTGTATTGCAGGTAGCAGTGTATCTCTAAAGAAAGTAAATAGTTTTTCGTGAAATACCCAAAGAATGATTAAAGCAATCAAAGCCGAGATTAAACCTATGATTATGTTCATTGCTGCTCCTGAAAGAGCTGCTTTTCTCATTTAGCCACCACCATTGAGTTTTTGAACCAAGGCATATGTTGCCATAATTGCAAGGAAAGCTATAATAATCAAGACGATGAGCCAGATAACAAATTGCTCAACTCCCTTTCTTCTCATAATTGAATATTACTTTTTTAATTATAATTATATTATTACGGTATTAACAATTGTGATAGTGGCATTATCTCTGTAAATATGTAATAGAGGATAAAGAAAGTACAGAAGTAAATTACTGCGCTTATAGCAAGCAATTTTGCTATAGTCAATTTTTTCATGAAACTTTCCTCGCCATTGTTGATGGAAGACAAGAATATAGCAAGCATTGTAACAATTTCAACCATGTATATCCCGACCACTAGCTGAAATACGCTTATTGGAATAATTTCCTTCAAATTGAATATGGAAAAAATAAAGCCTCCACCAATATCACCAGCTACACCATAAGAAGTGCCAAGCTGAGAGGAGATTTCTTCGAACGATTTTCCAAGAAAAACTAAAATCTGTACGATAATAGCAGTTATGGCAACGACAATGCCGGCAGAAAGCGGAGCCAGCAACATAGCCTGTATGTTCATGGTTGATGTCACTTCCTCTGTCAAATCCTTAAGTTCTTCATTTACCTGATGCATGTCTTTGAGATATGTAGAAACTACCAGCATCGCTTTGGATGCAGAAGCCATACCACGTTTAGAAGCTTCAATTATCACTCGCATTGTTGCTTCAATTAAAGTTGATGGGTAATACTTTATAGCACCAGATTTCTCACTAAAAACAGCCTGTTCGAAACTCATTCCAAGCACTTCGATGTTGTATAAAATCTTTTCGAAGAAATTTGAGATTCTAAGATTTTTTATATTTTGCGTGACCTTACGCAGAGCATTCTCAAGCGGCATTCCTCTTGTTAGTATCTGGCCAAGTTGGAATAAAGCTTCTGTAAATTCAGATTCGATTGCCACTATTTCATTCCTTACCTTAAGTTTTCTCTTAACTGAGAAGTATGAGTAGCTCAAAATGCCAAGAATTATACCCAAGACTACCAATAATGAATATACCAATTGACTAAAGCTGAATAGTTCTTTTATCCCTATTATTTTGAGGGAGCCAAAAATAATCAATGGTATGGATACGATTAAAGGGAGGAAATATGGCTTCTCTATGAGTTTTTCCCGCAAAAAGTCTGGATGCTTGCTTAAGTCTGGCTGGGAAAAACTGTATGGACGCTTGGCAAGATAGTTGTTCATGAAAAAATAGACAAACAGTGGCAGGAAAACATCGTAACCAACAATTAAGACTGCTGGTTTAACAAAACTTGGTAAAAATATTGTGACTATCGGAAAGAAAACGAGCCCAACTATTGGAAGCAAGATTCCCATCGCATTCAAAACTGTTAAAGGAGGTTTTAGTTCCCTGGAATATTGTCGCATCCTAGTTTTTGTTCCTTCCAAAATTACAGAAACTGCTTCATCTAGCATTTTCTCTCTTTTTTCAGCAGACTCGAAAATAGAATTTTTAATTATGTAAAGGGCTTCAGAAAACTCTTTGCTGCCTATCTTCCACTTATCGATAAAAATATCTAAGGCTTGCGATATTGAATCGTATTTCCTTGTGAATATGCCCCATAACAAGTCTATCAAATCTCTGCCTAAAGGCCCTTTTAGGTTTTTTGCTGCAAATCCAATTGCATTTTCTAGATTTGGCGATAAATGCATTGAGATGCTCATGTAGATTGTGGCTAGCACCATCTCAGAACTCGCTTTTATTCTGAATGTTGTTGCATGACGCGCAGGATAGTTGATGAGAAAATAGATTGCAACCGCAACCAGTATAAATATGAAAATTACTGAGGAAAAAGAAAACGAACCGGAAAAAATGAGCAGAAGTAAAGGAAAAAAGAACAACACTATGCCAGCAAGTATCGTAAGTGAGAATACTCCTCTAGGAGTGACTTTTAAGTTGGAAAATTCTATCGCAGACTTTAGCTGATCGCCTAAGCTTTTTGGCGGTTCTATTGGAAGAATTTTTTCCGAATATTTGCATGCTTTCTCATAGTAAGACAGTTTTCTTTTCAGAATTTCTTCCTTCAAAAACTCTTCATACTCTCTTGAAATTACCATAGATATTAATTAAAATTTGGCTTTTAGAAAATAAGTTAGTTTGAGGTAATTAGTCACATGGCCCTGGACATGGCAATCCTGTACAGTCCGATACCTCAGCTGGTCCACAAGACACGCATGCTTTTTCTGCATCGGCAAGAGTACCCGCAGCACAACAACAATCTATTCTGGCAGCCAAACATTCTGTACTGTCTACTTTACACTTACCCTGTATGAAAGTTGTATAAATCAAATACCCAACTAAACCAAGCACTATCATGCCAAGAATAAGCAAAATTGTTGTGTTGACTGCTACTCCTTTTCTCATAATCATCATAATATTAATTGGTCTTTAAGATATTTTTCTCTTTAACCATTCAAGCCATCTGTCATATATCAGCTTGGAGTCCAATCCGCCAACCTCTTCCCTGACTTGGTCTGAGATCAAGTGAAACGCTGAGTTGGAAGCGACGACTGTATCAGCTTCCAGTATATCATCCCTGTTTAGTTGTTTTGCATAATCCACCATGGTTTCTTTTATCTTGGTTCTCAAAAGAATATTGTCCCAGACAGCGTCCCATCTTCCATGCCACTCTCTCACTCTGCTGGCAATGTCATTCAAAACTTGTGACTCACCGTCTATCAGTATATCAGTTGGTTTTAGCTTATCCTCTCTGGCTGAATATTCCATCAAATTGACAAAACCGCCTTCGTCCATCGGGTCTGTCTTCCACTGTTTTCTTACTTCTGTCAGTTCTGTCACACGCCTGAATCTATGCAACCCATCCGGTGAACGGAGCATATTGCAGATTGTAAGCAAATCCAATGCCTTGAAGCTTGTGGGCGGCACACCTAAATCATGCACTATTCTATCGTACACACCGTATGCAGATTCACCATGAACTGTGCCAGCTACGACGTTGTCCATCGCTCCTATTCTCATCGCCTCGAATAAAGCCAGAGATTCTACAGATCTTATTTCACCGATGATTAAAACTGAATCACCCAATCTTATCGCTGTACGCAAGGATTCTTCTGCTGGCAATTCTGTTTCAACTTTTGTAATGACTGAACGTGACTTCAGTCTTTCAACATTGTATCCTAAATCTCTGAGTGAAACTATTGGCAATTCGAGCGTGTCCTCTTGAGAAATTATCCTGAATTTTGGCATTATCTCCAGCATCAAAGCTCCTAGCAAGCTCGTTTTTCCGCTGCCTCTTCCACCGGCAATCAGCAGCGCACGTCCGCCATCGACAATAAAATTCATCAATCCAGCATAAAGAGGATCGAACATTTTATATTTTATAAATAAAGGGAATGTCCATGGTTTGTCTCTATGCCTACGAAAAGCGAATGCTAAACCTTCTGGTGATAGACTTCTTGTGATGGCTGCAACTCTTGCCCTTCCTTCTGGCACTGACAGCTCTGTATCCAAAACCGGGTTTGCTTCATCCAAAGGCCTGCCAGAATACAGTCTGAACCTTGTTGCCCACGCTTCTGCATCGTCCTTTGTTGGTATGAGGTTTGTCTCGCATTCCTCAAAATCCGAATGTAGGACATAGATCGGCGACAACCCTATTGGAGAGTTAATAAAAACATCTTGAATCTTTTCATCGGCTAATAATATTTCCAAGACACCAAAACCAGCAGTGTACCTTACCAATATTGTTGCAAGCTCATCAATTTCTTTTGCAGACAGTTCTATGTTCATTGATTTTATTAGGTCTTTTATCAAATCGCTACCTATTCTTTTGAATAACTCCCTTGATTTTTCTGGTTCAATAACTTCTGCTTCTGTTGGCTTGTGCGCAGCCAAATATCTTCTGGCAGAATCAAGAATCGAATATTTCTCCTCGCTTAAAATAAATTCCTGCGGTGTGACATGATAGATATGTCTCACATTGTTGGGAACTTTAAATATCTCAACTAAAGTATTGCCAACACGATATCTTTCCATTAGTTTTCCGTCTTTCGGGACTGCGACCATGAAACGTGTCAGCATGAAATTTGGCCTGACTACAGGAGAAAAAAATTCCCTGTATATGTCCCGGGTTCCGAATTGGAATTTACGCAAAAGAGGCAAGGCTTTTTGAATCAGGCTGCAGTTTTCCAGAATTTTCTTAATTGGGAGCAATGCATGGATTAGATAATGGGAATGACAACCTCTTTCTTCGGCAGGAGCTTTTTGTTCGAAAAATTTTATTCTATTTATTATCCTGTTTAGTTTGACATATGCGCCTATGGGATCTTTTCTTAGAACTTCTAAAATCAGAAACTGCAGCTCGGCTAACCGTGAGGGAAAGAACCTCTCGCACTCAGGTGTACCCATGTTTTCCAAACCCAACAGCTTGTCTTCATTTAAAATTTGGTTGTACGAATCTGCAAGTTCAATCATCATTTTTGTCTGGTCTCGATCGTACTCATTTTCTCGAGCTTCAACAAGGATTATCCTATCAACCTGCTTTACCTCCAACAGCTTGTCTATGACAATTGCCATCATAGCTTCTGAGTCTTCGATACTAGGAACGATAGCCCAATTCATGCAGTTGATTCTTAAGGCACCATCAACAACTTCATACTCAACAGCCAACTTCACACCTAATAATTTATTTACATTGTAGAACAAATCTTTATTAGTTACAATGGTAGAAAACCCAGTTAACATAGAAGTCCTAACTTCTGAGCTAGTGAGAAGGATGAATGAGGATACTAGAAGGATTCGCTTGCTTGAGCAGAGGATGGATAGAGTTGATAATACTGTCAGCGGCTTGGGGGATAACGTATTAGCACAATTGGATAATCTGAAATTTTCAATAGAGAAATTAAATAGCGAGGCTCTAAGAATAGGTGAAAGAATAAGTGGCATGGAAAATGAGATAAATAAATTGAAAAAAGATTTGGATAAAACTGCTACTAAAATTGAAATGAAACAGATAGAGACTTTTATTGATGTAGTCAATCCGATAACATCCAAATTCGTAACAAAGGACGAAATGGAAAGAGTATTAGAAGAAATGGCAACAAGGCCAAAAAAGGCTTAGGTTTATTTTTATTTAAAACAAATGAAATATAAGTGAGTAGATGCAATTACCCTTCTTGAAAAAAGAATCTGCTACCGGTAAAGGTATGATACCTGTAGAAAGAGTGAAAGAACTTAGCTCTAAAGGATTTTCTGAATTGGAAATGATAGATGTTCTAAGGAAGGAAGGATATTCGCCAGCAGAATTGGATAGAGCATTGTCACAAGCTTTAAGAACAGAAATAACAGCACCTTCTCAGACTGCGCAAGAAGAATCAAGACTGCCAACTTTAGAAGATATCATACAAAAACCTGAAATGCCTCAGACACCTGAAACTTCCTTGCCAGAAGAATATTATTCTGAGGGTTATTCACCAGAAGAATACATAAACTATGCTGTTGGAGAAAAAATGAATGAAGCTAATAGGACTATATACGAAATTTCGGCAAAAATAAATGAATTGGAAAAAAGGATAGGATATACGCATGAGCAAGTAAATGCATTGATGCAGACCAAGAGTTCAGAACAGAATCAAATTCTAGAGAGGATTGACGGCTTTAAGGAAGCTATTTCTGGCATGGACATAAGGCTCGGGGGGATGGAAAAGGCTTTCAAAGAAGCGTTGCCACCTTTGATCGAATCTGTACGCGCGTTATGCGATCTCGTTCAGAGGTTTAAAAGAGAGGTTTAAATTTTTCTAAATCAAATATTAACTAATGGCATTTCCAGAAGTTATTCAAAAACTAGCAAGCCTGGGGTTTTATGATTTCATACTACCGTTTATAATTATTTCTGCCATACTTTATGCCATACTGAGAAAAACCAAAGTTCTAGGAGAATCGCCATTGATCAACGGCATAGTTTCTGTTGGAATTTCATTCTTTATTTTACTTGTTCCCGCCTTAGCTGGAGTAAGCTTAGTTGCACCTTTAACTGGATTTTTTGGCCAAATCATCATAGTTATCCTCATAATTGCATTTGGTTTATTGATTACGGGTCTGTTTGTACCAAATCTTATGGAAAAAATGATGGAATGGATGAAAGGTAGTGCAGTTATGTGGGTGATAATTATCATTGTTTTTTTACTTGCTATATCAAGCGGGCTGTTCTCTTTTATCACCGTACCTATAAAGAATGCTCTCGGCAGTAGGTTGGATACATTTATCGTTATTCTCATCGTATTAATTGCTGTAGGGATAATTGCTGCTGTATCTGCAGGAGGAAAGAAGTAAATGGCTACGGCGTTTGAAACTGCAATCTTGAAACTGCAAGAATTGGGATTTTTCCAGTTCCTACTCCCTCTTATACTTTCAGCTGCTATTTTCTATGGTTTGCTAAGGAAGACTCAGTTGTTTGGCCCTCCTGAAAAAAATGTAGCAGTCAACGCTGTAGTGGCACTAACAGCAAGCTTTTTTATTTGGGCCTGGCCTGTACTTAATGGAGTAAACATTGAGGCTCAGTTCTCTGCCTTTTTCATGCAAGGCATGTGCATACTTGTTATATCAATGGTTGCTTTGATCGTGGCTGGAATGTTTCTACCGCCTGACCTGCCAAAAACCATAAGTGAAAAGATAAAAGGCAGCTATTTGGTTGGGGGTTTGATTGTTGCTGGAATTATTATTGCTATCATACTTCTGATAACTTCTGGACTGTCTAAGGTGTTTTTCCCGCATGGGATAGGTTTCCAGTTTTCAAGCGAGACATTTACGACTATAGGAATAATAGTACTAGTATTAGCTGTGGTTGGAATAATAGTATATATGGCAAGATGATTGAATGGCTGGACTAGCTGAAATAATAACAGGTGCAAAGGAATATGGTATTTTTGATTTTTTCCTGCCTTTTATACTGACGTTTGCAATCTTCTATGGCTTGCTGATTAAAACCAAGATTTTTGGTCAAGGGGAAGACAAGCAGCCAACAAGGTTCAATAAAACAATCAGCATGGTAATCTCTTTAGTAATTGCTGCCTATGTAATGATTTACACCCCTGTTGGAATAACATTGAGCACATTTTTTGCTAATTTGTCTGCTCAGACTCTTGTAGTTGTCATGTCTCTTCTTGGCTTTCTCATGATTATGTATTTGATGATGAATGTCTTGCAGCCTGGAGCCACTTGGAATAAAACAAAGTTTATATGGGTGGTAGTTGTAATTGCAGCTATACTTGGAGTCGGTGTATTCCTCTCTAGTGGCGGGGCAGCTATTTTCCCGGGTATAAAAACCCCCATATCAATAAGTTTGGGTAACATTGACCCAGGAACTTTAGCAGTTATTGTAGTGATAGTTTTAACAGGTCTTGTGATTTATTTCTTATCTAGAAGTGAAGGTGGAGATGATAGGATAAGAATTAATCCGACTTAGGAAAATGTGTTGAAAAATTCGTCTGTTGCATCTCTATATTTTTGTATTGCTATTTTGAATATGGGGTTTTTCATAATATTAGTAAAATACTCACGTACAACACCTAGTCTATACCCAAGAATTCCAACACCTTTCTGGTCAAAATTAAGTGACTTTCCATAATACTTTATTCTTTTCCATGGAGCAGACGCAATGAATTCCTCATAATCTTTCTTTAAAAAACTATAATTCAGACCAGCATTAATTATTCCTGCAGCATTATTTGGACTCAGCTCAAAAAGATTTCCAATCAGTTTTCCAGTATTTTCACTAAGTTTGATGTATTTACCAAGTATCTGAGCATCTTCTGCCAATTTCCCTGCAATGTCACCTACTCTAAGCTCAAATGGTGTTGGTTCCATCAAATATTTTTCTAAATCTACTGTCATTTTAATTACCTATTTAATTGTCACTACTTATAAGTATTTAAATACTTCTATTCTGGAGAATATGTTTCTAGAAAGCCCTTTTCTGTATAGTGAAGATCGCCAAGCACAACTATCACTGCAGGTGTATATTCTATGTTTTTTTCAATTAAATTCTTAACGCTATCATAAACCATGAATGGATTCTCGCTTCCGGCCATAGCAAAGACCACTATCTTTTCGTCCTTTGCAATAATCTTCCCTTTTAACAAAATATCTATGGCTTCATTCACCTTCATATACCTATTTTCATCAGCTACAACATCCAGCAGGCATAGAGTATGCAGCCCTCTTTTCTTGTTTTCCTTGATTGCTTCAAAAACCGATTCTGGCAGCTTTCCTTTTGTCTTCTCAGGAAACGGTATCGTAACATACCGGCCAAACTTGTTTGAATGCAGACCTGTCTCAGCTATAGCAGAAATAATGGAAGTATTATGCACAACTTTTGTCTTGATACCAAGCTTTCTTGCTTCTTCCAATAAAGACAAATGGGTGGTTTGTACCAAAGGATCGCCTTGAACAAATATGGCTATTTTTCTGGCTTTTGCTTCATGTAGTATTTTGCTGGATTCCTCTTCCAAATCTTTTCTTTTCAGCTCGATAACTTCTTTACCGATAATTTTTTCTAGATTCCTTATGTCACCGTGCCATTTGCTTGTATAAAGCTCGATGTAGATTTTGTCAGAATTTTTTGCTTCCTCTATTGCTCTCAGTGTAAGGTCTGATTCATTAAATAAGCCTAACCCCATAATACTTAACATAAAATAATTTCAGATGATTAAAGGTTAATAATATGAGAACAGGAATAAAGCCATTGGTAACTGCTTTAGCAGGCAAGATTGACGAAGACAAACTGAAGTTGGTGCCGAGAAGCTACGATTTGGTTGGTAGCGGGAAAAAGATTGTAGCTATTGTAGAGATACCCGAGGAGCTGGAAGGTGAAAAAAAATTAATCGGGGAAGCTGTATTAAAAATCAATAAAAATGTCGGGTCTGTTTTAAGTAAATTGTCAGGCAGGAGGGGCGCTTACAGGCTGAAGGATTATGAACTTATAGCCGGTGCGGATGATACCGAAGTCATGCATAGAGAGCATGGATATAATTTGAAGTTGGATCCTAGGAAGGTCTTTTTTTCGCCAAGGGAATTGACAGAAAGGCAACGTGTAGCCAGTCAGGTGAAAGCTGGTGAGACTGTGCTGGTGATGTTTTCCGGAGCCGGACCTTATCCGATAGTAATAGCAAAGAAACAACCCGATGTGAACAAAGTATATGGAATAGAAATCAATCCTGATGCTCACCGTTATGCTGAAGAAAATGTGAGGATAAACAAACTGTCACATAAGATTGTTTTGATTAATGGCGATGTAAGGGAAGTTTGTCCTAGATTAAAGATGAAATTTGACAGGATAGCGATGCCCTTATCCACAGAAGGCTACAAGTATCTGGATTTGGCTATCAGCTGCTTGAAAGACGGTGGCATTATTCATTTTTATCATATTTCTCCAGAGAAGGATTTGTTCACAAAATCTGAAAAAATGGTGAAAGACGCTGGAGAAAAATTGAAAAGAAAGATTGAGTTTGTCAATAAGATTAAAGTTCTCCCATATGGCACAAGATACTGGAAAATTTGCTTGGATATTAAAACGGAATAGAAAATAGTTTATATGGAAACTGTGAAAAAATATTTCTTGATTTTTGCTGTAGTTATTGCTCTGACAGCTATATCCGAAAGAATTCTTTTCGTCGTATTCCCTACTTATCTGATTCAAAAAAATTTTTCAGCCACACAGATAGGTTTAATATTCTCCATAGCTGGTGTTTTTCTTATAATCGGAAGAAGTTTCATAGGTAGATTGTCTGATACAGTAGGAAGAAAAGGAATAATGGCTGTCGGATTGTTTGTAGATGCTATAGTTACAGGATTATATCCGATTGCTCAAAAATTATGGAATTTAATTATTTTGAAAGGATTTGACGAAGCTTCAACTACTCTGACTGATTCTGTAGAAACTGCAATACAAACAGATGTATTTAAGAAAAAGATTAGAGCGAAAATAATGGCAAAACTTGGCAGCATACTTCCTTTTGCGAGAGCCGTAGCAGCCATACTCGGTTATGTTATTCTAACGCTGGTGGCAATAAATTATAGTTTCTATCTGGCTGCAATCCTGAACTTCATTGCATTTCTTGTATTTTTCATTTTTTTCAAAGAAAAGAAAAGACATGCAGACGGCCAATTTAAATTCTCCCTGAATCCATTCAAATATTCAAAAACATTCAACATGATAGTTCTGATTGGATTTATTCAAGCTCTGACGTTTAATGCTGCCTATTTCCCAGGATTTTTTATTTTGGCAGAAAACTATCTTAAGATTTCTCCACAAAATCTTTTCATTCTTCTGTTGATAAGCTATGCTGTAAGCACGGCAGCTGTTTACTTTGCTGGTAAATGGATCGATAGATTTGGCAGGAAAAGAATTACTTTAATCGGAGTCTTTTTATTTGGGATCTTCGAAGTACTTTACATATTTGTTGGAAACATTTTTCAATTTCTTGCAGTACTGGTTGGCATTTCTGTAATTTATTACATTTGGAGAGTTGCCTACAAGACAGCAGTAATGGATGAGACAAAATCAAAAATCAGAGGAGAACAGGTTGGATTTTACAAAACTATGGAAGGATTAGGAAATATGATAGGGCCATTAATTGGAGGATTGCTAATTGATGGTATATCTATACAGGCTCCGTTTATTTTTGCTGGAGTTGTTGGTATAGGATTTACTGTAATTATTTACTCTTTGAGAGTTTTTAGATAGATTTAAAAATTTTTTCATTCTATTAATCAAGATGTTATCTGATAAAGGCATAAGATGTTATCTAGATGAAGGATTGCTTAAAGTCAATCCAGAGTGCCATATAGGACCGGCGTCGATTGACTTACATATTGGTAGTCGGTTATATCGTAGTAATCCTCAAGCTCACCGTCTGTATCAAGAGAAATTTGATAAATTAGCCAAAGAAAATTTTCTTGATTTCATGAAAAAACTAGAAGAACCATCACAATCCTTCAATCAATACGTTTCTCAATTTGGTATTCCAGTTTCTGATTCTGATGGTTGTTGGATTCTTGAACCAAATAGACTCTATTACACACAAACTGATGAAACAATTACAACCAAGAAAAGTGTCTATGTCAGAATTGCAACAAGAAGTAGCTCAGCAAGGATTGGTTTGCGAGTTCAATACTCTGAAGATGGACTAGATCATTGTGAAGCATTCAAAGGAAAGCCATTTTTAGTTTTGCAGACTTATGGCACTCATGTTGAATTACCAAAAAAGTATTCTATATGTCAGATGGTTGTTCAGCCATTAATGGGATATCTCTCTGAAAAAGGAATTAAAGAAGCTATAAAAAACGGTGATATTACCATTTCTGGGAATCCTGTAATCAGTTTTGATTCATTAATTCTGACGTTTCACCATAAATTATTGGGATATAACGGAAAACCCCTGAATCCTAGCAGAGATAATAGCGAATGTTTTGACGAGATTGACATTAGCAATGGTTGTATTCTAAAACCTGGACAATTCTATTTGGGTTCAACAAAAGAAACTATAGGTATTGGTAAAAATCTTGTTGGTATTTTAGATGAATGTTTTGGTCCACTTTGTAAAGATAAGAAGATTCTTAGTAAATTGATTGGACTAAATTGTATCCCATTGGGAAGACCTTATTTATTCAGCACGAACTATGTTCATCTAAATGCACCTTACCATTGGCCTGGTTCAAAACATCAGATGACATTGGAAATTTCTCCTTCAGAACCAATATATATCAAAGCTGGTCATCCTGCATGTAGATTGTTAATTCAACTACTCTATCCAGAATGCGAATCTCCTTATAATTCTAAATACAATGGTCAAGAGGGTCCAACAATTTCTAGGGTCAAATAAGAATTATTTTCTTTTCAAGAATTTTCCATCAATGACAACATGAAAAACTTTTGGTGCATAAGACTTGACAATTATCTTATCAAGAATTTCTTCTAAAACATATCCATTTTCTTCAGCTGATTTCTTCAAAATCCCAATCGGTTTATCCCACAAATCTTCTTCCTTGAAAACATCATGATAATGGATTATTCCTTTATCTTTCAAAACAGCAAAAGCAGAATCTAGATATTTGGAAGTATTAGGCAGATATCCCATTATCACCCTATCAGCAATTTTTCCTAGTTTCTTAACAACTTCCCTGCAGTCACCAAGTATAGCTTCAATCTTTCCTTCTACTCTGTTCAGATGGATGTTCTCATTTAAGTAAAGGATAGCATCGGGATTGATATCGATTGCATAAATTTTAGATGGCTTGGCAAACTTTGCGATTGGAATCGAAAAATAGCCAATTCCTGAAAATAAGTCGACTATAGTTTCATTTGATTTAATCAAGTCTTGTAACCTATGTCTTTCTTTCAGATTCCCTTTAGAAAACATTACCTTGCTGACATCAAGCTTATACAGACAACCATTTTCTCTGTGGAGTGTTTCTGTATTTTCATCACCAGTGATAACTTCTATTTGCGGTAATCTTTTTTCACTAAATACACTACCAGTCCTACTGCAAACTGTTCTTGTCTTTGGTATTTTTTTAAGAATTATTTTACCGATTTCATTTTTAAATTCAGCAATTTCTGGATTGATATTGACAATAACAATATCCCCAATCTTTTGGTAGCCAGAAGGTAAAAACTTCAGCTGTTCTTGCGTTAACTCATCTTTTAAAGCTTCACTAAGCAATTGATTTATTGATTTCAACATCAAATTTAAATTAGATTCAGTGTTTTAAATGCAGGGGTCCCATAGTCTGGTCACGTAGAAATTACGATAGAAAATTGGACAGGCTTCAGGAGCCTGTGGCTTAGTGCCTTCGTGGGTTCAAATCCCACCTCCTGCATTTACTGCTGAAAATAAAATCCTAGACAACTAAAGTTATTAAATGGAAATCAAAGCTGTTATTTTTGATTTTGATCAGGTACTAGTGAGATCTTATACTGATCACATCAATGCTTTTTTGATTACAGCAAAAAAGTTTGGATACAAACTAAAGAAAGAAGAGATATGCAAAAGATTCGGGAGGTCTGGAAAAGAAATTCTTCAAGAATTACTGCCGAAGTTGACAGAAAAAGAAATTGAGAAATTCATGAATGAAAAGGAGAAAAATTATAGAAAGATTATTTCTAAAAAAACTATTCAACCGATGAAAGGAACGAGAGAATTTCTTGGATTTCTTAAAAAGAAAAAAATTAAATGTGCGATTTCTTCTTCAGCATCAATAAAAAATATTCTAATAGTTCTTCGAAAAACAAAATTAAAAAAATATTTCAGAACAATTGTGGCAGCTGAGCACGTAAAGCATCATAAGCCGCATCCGGAACCTTTGCTGAAAGCTGCAAAACTGTTAAAAACCAAGCCGACCAATTGTATTTACATTGGTGATTCGATTTTTGAAATGCAAGCTACAAGAAGAGCCCGTATGATGGGTATAGGAATCCTAACTGGAATCTATAATCCTAATGAATTGAAAATGAATGGAGCTTCCTACATAGTCAATGATATGATAGAAATGAAGTCTTTAATTCAGAGGCTATTGAAATGATAAATCTGGAAATATTCTCCATGCTCGTGTTCTTTTCTCTGGTTGGGATTTTCTTATTCAAAGGAAGGAAAAGCCTGGAAAAACATGGGATAATTTTCATTAGAAGATGGAAACGCGGTTTGGATCTCATAGACTCTTTAATAAGGAGGTACCCGAAGGCTGTAAAAATCTATGGCCGAATAGCGCTTGTATTGGGAATTGTTGTGATGGTTGGCGGATTCGTAATGCTATTAATTTACGATGTGCTTGGAATAAAATTATTTGGTTTAGTACTGCCGACTGCAGGGGGTTATAGGTATCCAGGCCCAATAGTTGGGGTACCGTTCTGGTACTGGCTTATTGCTATTTTTATCATAATCTTTGTACATGAGACTTCGCACGGCATTCTTGCAAGATTAGCAAAGGTGAAGCTCAAGAATTATGGGATTATCCTGCTCCTGTTGCTTCCAGTCGGGGCGTTTGTCGAACCAGATGATAAAAAGCTGAAACGAGTGAAGATGACCCAGAAGCTACAAATCTTTGCTGCCGGCAGCTTTGCAAATTTCATTACAGGGCTCATATTCCTTGGACTTGGTATGCTGCTCGCATCATCAGTTCTTATACCTTCTATCAGGCCTTACGTAATTGAACCGTACGGGGTGTATTTCAATGGTACTATGGCCGGCTATCCCGCGCATGATGTTAACTTGACTGGAGTGATAACTGATATGAACAGTATTCCGATAAAAACAACTGACAATCTTTCCGGATTATTAAACAGCACGAACCCTGGAACCAATATCAGTATAATCACTAGCATGGGAAATTACAGCGTAATAACTGTCCCTAGGCCAGATAGTCTCGCTGGTTCATTCATCGGAATTTCATATCCGACCACATACTACGCATACAGACAATGGTCGGCTGTTGCCCTTCAGCTGTTTACTTGGCTAGTCGGACTTAGCATAGGCGTGGGTATAGCAAACTTGTTGCCGATGAAACCGTTCGACGGCGGACTCATGCTGGAGGAAATATCTGCAAGATTCCTCAAGAAGCATACGAGATTTATAGTAATTTTTTTCACAATATTAACAATAAGTCTTATACTCTACAACATGTTTGGAATCAAATAATTGAAATTGCTTATAAAATAAGTTCAGTCCTTCTGATTTCAAAATTTCTCACAGGATAAATCCTTCTACATTCTTTCAATACTTTAGCCTTTATTTCGTTTGCAAGCATTTTTTTAACAAAATCTTCTAATGTTAAATTCTTAACTATGTCCTTCATCATATCAGAAATGAATTCACGGAACTTGACCTCAATACTGCTGGTGGCTTTTTTTGAAATGGTGGCCAAGGTCTTAACCGTTATTTTCACGCCGTCTTTTGTTACTAAATCTTGAACAGTATCAATCCTTCTTATATGCCTCACAACCATCCTTGAAACATAATCATGCATGCATTCAGAACCATAAAATTCAGTTAAAGCCCTATCACCATCAACCTTAGTAATTTTGAAATTTAATTTAACATAATATTTACTCATGTCATTTGTCAATTCGATTGCAGTTAAAGAGATATTTTTACCTACCAAGTTTTCTGGAGTGAAACTTAAAGTAGTACCAATTTCTTTCTCACCAAACATCTTTGGTGCGATTATCTTAAACCACTGCTTTGCTTTAGATTTCTTTACTGCCAATTATCCCACCTAATAACTATCACTTTTGTATTATCAGCTTGGATTCTTCTGGAGAATAGACCCAATTTTTAGACAACATGCCTATTTTAGAATAATATTTCCCGAGTCTTCTAATTTTTGATTCCAAATTTTCCAGCCCTTTTTTTGAAAGTTTGTCCTTTTTATTGTTTCCTAAATGCTCTCTCAAAATAACTGCCTTTCTTAAAAGATTCATCATATCTTCTGGCATATTCGGATATAATTTCTCTTGTTTCATTATTTTAGCAATAGATTTTTTTGTAATAGTTCTTACATCCGGTATTCCGTATTGGTCACGGAGTATCAAACCGATTTGCGCAGATGAGAATTTCTCCTTAGCCAGTTTGACAATTAGCTCTTCCACAGCTTTTTTATCATATTCAACCCATTTTGGAACAATTTTATATGGCGGTTTTTTAGACCCACTACGACCCCGCTTTTTTGAATACATTCTTGCCATTTAACCACTTTTGAACTCCTTTAACAGCCAAACAAGAATAAGCGCGATTGTTGAAACAAATGCGAGTAAACTTCCGAACATAGACAATATAGCTGACAATCCTTTAGGATTCAGGATATTCAATCCTATGCCGGCTGAAAGTATTATAGCACCGACAAAAATGAACAATATAGAATAATTTTCAAGAGTGTCAAATCTGTCTTTTCCCTTCAGCTTGCCTATCCATGTACCTACCACGTTTTTCAATTTCCTCTACCTTCTTTAAAACCTCATCAGCTTGATTATATTCTTGTTTATAACCTTTAACTATATTACTCCAGCAGATTTTTAAAAGTTTAAAATGAGTGGATTTTAAGGCTTCATACAGCAGATTTAAATCTACTCCCTGGTCTTCTATTCTCTTAGAAGATTCACCAAGGCTAAAATCGATGAAATAAATCTGATTATCTTTAAGAATCATATTGGAAGTCGTCAAATCCCCGTGCACAATCCCATTTGCATGCATCTTACCGATTTGTTTCCCCATATTGAAACACACCTCTTCTATTGTTTTGGCATCAGACTCATTCAACAGTTCCTTTATCCTTTTGCCATCAATGAATTCCATGATAATTTTGTGGTTTTTTTCATCAACATGCAAGATCTTAGGCGTTGACAAACCGAATTTTCTCGAGTCTGTCAGGAGTTTGACTTCTTTTCTTGTTCTGAATTTCCTTAATTTCTCATCTATTTGCTCTAGCCGATAATTCTTTTTGATTCTATCTTTTACTAAAACTTCCTGACCATCAAATTTATCCAAATAGACTTGGCTTTCTGCACCACGATAAATAATTTTCATAAATAAAATCAGTTGTTAGTAATAATGAATTTTCTTCAATAGCTTTTACTTTCAGGTAAGAATATTTATATCCGGTATTTTTATCAATTGAGTTAAAACCCTTTTCTTTTTTCAAATCCCGCCTCCAGCACATAGATTTAAATGCTTTTCTATTTATAGAAAAATAAGTGAATCGAAATGAGGAAGTCAATAAAAATAGGTATAGGTGCTCTAGCATTAGGTGCACTTGCTGGTGTTGGAAATTATAGTGTTTCTAGTGAACCTGCTATTCATGATTTATATGAACTTAAACTGTTAAATGCGACTTCACAATATCTTCAAATTGATAAAGAAATTGGAACTTTACAAGAAGATTATGCTCCTGATGAAATAGTTATGAGATTCCAGCCAGGTGTAAGTAAGGCAGACCAAGATAAATTGCTGCAAACCTATAGCCTGAATGAAATAAAAGAGATACCAGGAATCAACGTAAAAGTTCTGAAAGTGTTGCCAGAAGATCTGGATGCAAAGATAGAAGCATTGTTAAATGATCCTTATGTTGAATTTGCTGAAAAAAATTACATAGTACAAGCACTTGATATCTCCCGAAATTAAAATCATTAGGAAATGAGATGGAAGACTTTGTAGACAGAAATAGTCAAAAAGGTGCGGACGATTTGATTCTTGGTGCATTTATAAGTTCTTTATGCTAGTAGTTTACTTACTGCTTCAGGGATTAATTTTTATAATGCAAGGAAAAAGACGAGATGATTGTTAAAAATTTATTTTAACGTTCTTTCCAGCTTTTAAACTGTTCTACGATTTTTTTACTTTGTTAAAATTCCATTCCTTTCAACTTCCTCTCATTTTTTTAAAATTAAATCCTATATTATTGCTATGGGGAAAAATGCAGTTACAGGCATTCTATTAATTGTGGTCGCCGTTTTGATGATAGGGATAATACTTTTTGCAGATAAGCTGAATATTAGCGGCATATCTCTAAGTCAAGTTACTGGAGGCACAAAAGCACCAGGGAAACCCCCTTCACAAGAAGATTATGCTCCTGATGAAATAGTTATGAGATTCCAGCCAGGTGCAAGTAAGGCAGACCAAGATAAATTGCTGCAAACCTATAGCCTGAATGAAATAAAAGAGATTCCTGAAATAAAAATAAAAGTATTGAAAGTGAATCCAAAAGCATTGGATGCAGTGATTGAAGCGCTTTCACATAATCCTAATGTTGAATTTGCTGAGAAAAATTACGTAGTACGAGCAACTTATACTCCAAATGATCCTGGTTTTAGTCAACAGTGGGGACTGAACACTATTAAAGCCCGACAGGCATGGGATATCACCAAAGGCAGTTCTAGCATAAAGATAGCTATACTCGATACAGGCATTGATATGGATCATCCTGACTTAGCTAGCAAAATAGTGTCTTCCATAGATTTTACAGGTAGTCCAAACTCATATAACGACATATTTGGTCATGGTACTCATTGTGCAGGCATTGCTGCTGCCGCAACCAACAACGGCATTGGCGTGGCTGGTGTATGCCCTGACTGCAGCCTTATGAATGTTAAGATTTTGGACGATAGCGGGTTTGGATACTCTACTTGGGTTGCAGACGGGATTAGATGGGCCACAGACAATGGCGCTAATGTTATCAGTATGAGTTTTGCTCGTCAATCTATAACTAATGCCCAACTAATCGCTGTTAACTATGCCTGGAATAGGGGAGTTGTTTTGGTGGCTGGTGTAAACGACACTCCAACAACCAATCCTGTTTATCCCGCTTATTTTCCCTATTGTATAGCAGTCGCTGCCTCAAATCAATCTGATAAATTAGCATCTTTTTCAGGTTATGGGGACTGGGTTGATGTGGCGGCTCCTGGGCAAGTCATATATTCTACTGTTCCTGTTGGAGGATGCTCTCTTTGTCGTGATACCATCTCAGGCTACAAATCTCTAAATGGTACATCTTTTGCCACACCTCATGTCTCTGGCCTGGCAGGCTTGCTTTTCACCAAAGTTACGGATACAAATGGCAATGGTTTACTTAATGACGAGGTGCGTTACCGTATAGAATCAACTGCAGACCTTAAAGAACAACTTCCTATCGGTGGTGGCAGAATCAATGCATACGAAGCATTAAGAAAACCATATTTTTATCTTTCAGCATCACCATCATCAATTCTACCAGATGGATCATTCATATCAACGATAAACGCTACAACATCCGACAAAGCATCTGGAAAAATAATAAGCTTTCTTGCTACTCTGGGAACTTTATCTCCATCTAATTGTACAACTGATAGATCTGGTTCATGCTCAGTGACAATAAGATATTCAGGTATAGCAACATCTGTAGTATTTGCTGCAGCTTCTGGCTATGTTCCGAACGCAGTAACATTTACATTTGGTCTGGGTGGTGGAGGTGGTGGAGGTGGACGTCCAAATCTTCCCATTCCCTATTAAGGGACTTGGGCACTTTTTATTTTTATGTTAACCAAACAGAGCTAATAATCTTTTTTGATCATCATTTATTAAAATCCTGATTTGAAGAAACTGGCCTGAAAATATAGATTTCCTTGAAGTAATCTTCCTGTTTAATTAAGAATTATTTATATTATTTCTGAGGAGGATCTTTGATTCCTTCTGGTGTTACGATAAAAACAGCTTCTGCTTCTGGCAGATTTGGCGCGTCAACCATTCTTGCTATCCTTGTTCCTTCCTTTCCTCTTCTTAGATACAATCTGTATGTTGACATATGTCCCAGAATGTGGCCACCGACTGGAGCAGTAGGATCACCGAATAAAATATCTGGTCTGGACATCACCTGATTTGTAACATATATAGCAGTATTATAGGCATCTGCCAATTTCTGCAGCTGATGTAGGTGCCTGTTGAGTTTCTGTTGTCTTCCTGCTAGCTCGCCTCTTCCAACAAAGTCTGCTCTAAAATGTGAAGTAAGGGAATCGACAATAATCAAACCTATGTTTTTTTCCTCCACCATCTCAGGCGCTTTTTCAATCAAAAGCATTTGATGTTCGCTATTAAATGCTCTACTGACATAAATATTTCTTAAGATCTTTTCTGGTTCTAATTTAAGTCCCCTTGCCATCTGCACAATCCTCTGAGGGGAAAAAGTATTCTCAGTATCAATAAATAAACAGTTTCTTCCCAATCCCCCAGCATCTGTAGGTAGTTGGACATTAACAGACAGCTGGAAAGCCAATTGCGACTTCCCCCCGCCAAATGCTGCATAAGTCTCTGTTATCGCCTGTGTCTCTATTCCACCACCGAGCAAATTATCCAAATTCTTGGAGCCAGTTGTTATTTTCAGGGCGCTAACCTTTCTTTCCAAAATTTTATCAGCAGTTTCAAAACCAATGTCAAGCATTCCACGAGCAGCATTAACAATTTTTGCTGCCTGGCCCTCTCCAATCTCTGCTATTGTAGCCAATTCAGAAGGAGAGGTAACTGCTATAACCATCGGATCTGTATATCCTATTTCTTTTAATTTTTCAGCAATTTTTTCCCCAACACCAGGAATATCCTCAATTGTTATTTGTTTTTTTGGCATCTACCCACCTATGGTCAATTCTATCTCTTCCACTAATTTCTTACTCTCTTCTAAAACATTTAAATCTTTAAAATCGTTGGACATCATCTCAAGCCTGTCAAAAAGCTTGTTTTTCTTCACCTTTCCTGAAATGATAAGCACTCTGCCCAGCAGTTTCTCTTTAATTAAATTGTATCTTTCATCAGCTGTCAATGATGATAGTTCCTTAGGAGACGCCCCGCAAACTTTTTCAGCCAATTCTCTGAAGAATACGGTTCTTAAATCACCTGTGCCATCATCAACTATACAAGAAACTACTAAAGCTTGGTTTGGATCTACTGTTCCGTGCTCTGAGCATTTGTCGCCATCTATACTGTTTGAACATACTGGACAAACATTAAAAAGAAAGTTTCCTTTAAAAACATGAACTACATCTGCTTTAATTTCAAAATTTCCTGGCATGATGTCTTTAATAAAACTTTTTTCAGAAGAAAATATTAGAAACCGTTTTGTCAAATCTTCAAGTGAAGGAAATTCTATGCTATCTTCAATTTGCCTTATAGTACCAAATTTACCTAAAGAAATCTCAACATCACCAAAAACATTTTCTTTTGCCAAACCACTTGTTATCTGTATTACATCACCTAATTTTATTGTTTCTTCTTCAATCAAACTTACTTGGCTGTCCCATAAAGGCGCTCTCACATAAGTTGTGCCATCACTAAAAAATATATTCACAACCCTTCCCTTGCTACCATCCTGTCTTACAAATTCATTGACAGAAGAAATCCTAAAGATTCTGCCTAAGACATTCAGGTTTTTCATGCCAGGAACTATGTTTTTCATCTGCAAATTTCTTGTTGCACTTGGCAGATCTATGCCAAGGTCTCTAGCAACAAGATAAGCAGCACCTTCTTTTGTTATCAATCCTTCTAATTCTTGGCACCTTTTGTCGATTTTCTCTAGAAGTTCTTTTCTCGAAACATCAGCCTGTTTTTCTATCTCATCTAAAATATCTTCAAGCATCAAACCAGTATTGTTATTTTAACTATAAAGAATTAAATCTTTTTCCTCACAGCTCTGATATCTTCTTCTAGTATGGTTTTTCTGCCAGCATGCTTTGCCAGCAAAGCTGATTCCTTTGCTATTTTTGCCAGCCTTTCCTCCAAGACCTTTGCCATTTCATCTAAGGCATCTCCAGAAACTCTCTTTGCTCCAGCTTTTTTCAAGATGCGCTCGAAAGGACCGCGTGGAAGAATAATTTTAATCACCTAATAAATAATAAAGATTGTCCGTATTTAAGATTACTATTTGCCTAAACTACCTTGAAAATACGAATTTCAGAATTGGTATACACAAGCTGAAAATGTTCAAGTTTTGATATTTTGAATTCCTGAGCACCATTACCATTAAAGAAAAACATATTAGTAAATACCGAGTCACGGACAGAAGGTTCCATGAAAATTACTACTTGAAAACTTGGATCAATCCATAGCAGGCCATCAATTGTATTTGTCTGATTGGTTGTATTCACCCGATACCTAAATTCCTTTCCTTGATATAAATAATCAATATCTTTTATAATTGCGTTCCTAATTCCTTGCTGTGGGATATTGAGAATACCAAGAAGCTGATTGTCTTTCTGTATCAAAGTAATTATGCTGCCATAAGTTGGTAACCCAGAACTATCCATTCCAGAGTACTGGAGCTGGATAAAGTTTTTTCCATCTCCTGTTTTGTTTGTATCATCCCAAGATCCGAAAAAGCTCATCCAATAATATTTTCCTATCAAGTCACTGCTTGCAATAACATAAATATCATTTACCGGATCGCATGCATCTTCAGGTATAATACTCCCGAACTTGACTCTAGCTTCCTGGCACTGCTCTGGTGTCAATTCTTTATATTTACTAAGAATCTGAACTGATTCTGTTTCATTACTAGTAGAAAACATTCTTCCCGTATCTTGAATTCTTATATTGTGATTATATGGTATGCAAATAGTGGGTACACAATGTGCGCCATCAGCCATAACCTTTAGCCCTGTATAACCAGCAAGAATGTGACCTGGATCCCACCATGTTGAAACCAATGAATCTTTATCAGCATTTTCCTTTAACCAATCCAGCATGTCATACCAGTTTTGACTTAACGTCATCCCAGATGCACTATAGCCAGTCTGAATTGCATTTGAGACAAAAATTATTGAAAGGAATGCTATCAAACCAAAAACCGTGGAAACAATGAACAAATTCTTATTCTTCAAATAGGCAAAGAGATTGCCTATAACATAGCCAGCAGAGGCAGCAGTAGCTGTTGAAAAAAGTATGGAAAACCTTACACCACTCAGTATTAGTATGAAAGTTACAAGCATCCAAAGAAATAGATAAATGTCGGTATAAAGGAGTTTTTCTTTTTTGAAAAATTTGTAAAGAATTAAGACAGGCAAACCAATTATTGTTAAAAGCGTTGGCAATAATCCTACCCTATCAGCTACTGAATTAAACCCAGCTTTTGTAAAGATATTTATTTTTTGCAATTCTGCTACAGAAATGTTGACAAGTAATGCCTGTGGAACGCCTCCCAAAGTTATGACTAATATCGCAATTAATAATAATATAGCAGTCCCTATTATTGCGCCACGTTTGTTGAAAAACAACAAGCCTGCTATGAAACCTACAGAAGCTAATGTGATAAAGTAAATCCCTATAGAAAAAACACCAAGTACTCCAGCGATTTTACTGAATCCTGTAAATCCTAAACCCCCAAGGAAAGAATGCACAACACTTCCCCATCCTAGAGAATATCCTATCACATTTGAAATTAAAATAATTATCAACAAAGGTGCAAAAATTGGTTTGGTCTCTTGTGAAATTATGTCAAGATCAAACTTTTTATGCTGAAATTTGGTTTCAAAAATTTTGAAAATGAAATATACTGGTATAAGGACCAAGAAGAAAATCTGAGGGAGCCAACCTGCACCCCAATTATAAACAAAGAGTAAGCTTACAAATATTGCAATAATTGCAAAAGGAATAAATCTCAACCAGCCCTTTTTAAATTGATGTATCGCAAGAAAGATTGTAAGAATTGAAAGGAATGTATAAAATACAACTACTATGTCTGTATCACAGTACCCAGCCATCGATACGCCAAGAAGTGCTGGTGTCAGAACTGAAAATAAGGCTACTGCTATTCCACCTATGTTGTTCGATAAAAATCTGCCTATGAAAAATGCTGGTATAGGTATGAGAGCTGCCACAATCAAAGGGGAAATAATGGCAACTTTAGTAAGACTAATTGTTGGAATAATGGAACTCAGAATTTTATACATTATGGCTATTGTATAAGGCCAACCTTGGAAGGCTTCATATGGTCTTCCAGGAGGGTAATAGCTCAATAAATCCCATTTAGGAACTTTATAACCATTTTCAATTATCTCTTTTGCATGCCTAAAGAACCAAAAAGGATCGTAATCAAGAACTGTTGGTGAGTTAATTGTACTCATCCTGGTATGAACAGATAAATAAATTATTGCGGCTAGAGAAAATAAGACGCCCCCAATGATTAATAACTTTTTTAATCTTGACATATCATTATCTCAAAATTATGTTATGTATATTTTAGTAACGATTTATAAATTCTTATTGTCTGGTCGACAATTTTTTTGTCATCAAAAGTTGTTTTAAGGAATTTTGCCTTGGTAAGGCAATCTTTTATGTCTTTGTAACTGTTGAAAACGTTCTGTTTTGGGAGATGTTCCCTTGTGCTGCTCATACCACTCCCAATGACTTTGCTTCCTATAGACATCCCTTCAAGCATGACTGTAGATAGTGGAATACGCCATTGTTCTGGTACAGCCAGAAATTCACATCTTCTCATGTAATTGATAACTTCTTCATTGGACCTCCTTCCAATAAAATCTACTTTTACATTTAATTTTTTTGCAAGATTTCTGCATTCTTCAGAATAACTTGGGTCGACAGTCATATCACCAACTGCGATAAGCTTGTAATCTGTCCCTTCAAGGCCTTTAATAAGAATATCAAGGCCCTTGTGTGGAACAAGCCATCCAGCGTATAAAATAGTTTTCTTCTCCTTTTTCAATTTTGAAAATTTGGAGAAATTCAAAACAAGTGACGAGACTGTAATCTTTCTTGACGGTATTTTATTATGAAGCAAGATATCTTTAGAATCTTCTGAAATAACAATGAACCAATCGATCAGTTTTGCATATTTCTCAAATATTTTTTTTCTTAAATAAAAACCAGCACCTGGAATACTGAAACACCGCACGCAGCCAAGACCGTGGAATGTTTCACAAATCCTTCTTTCCTTTTGGATATAAAGTTTTGAAAGTGGGCAGAAGAACCAATAGTCATAAACCGAGAAAACAACCTTAATCCCAAGGTCTTTTGCAGCCTTCAAAGCGGAAAAAGTAAAATATTTGAATTCATGCAAATGAACTATATCTGGTTTTTCCTTCTTCAGAATTTGTTTAACAGTATGATAAATTTTTTTATTGAAGGGCAATAGACCCATCCTTATTTTTGTAGAAAAACTTTTGGAATTAATCGGCACTTCATAAAATTTTATATCAGTCTTTTCTACATTTTTTGTTCTATTTGATGATATGGCAAAAACATCTAACAGTTTGCTCTGGGCCTTTATCATCCTGTATGCAGCCCATTCAGCACCACCAATTTCCTTGTGGAGGATAGGGAGTGTATCAACAATATGGCAGACTTTCATTCTTATCGACCATCAATTATAAATAAAAAATGTTATCATATCTCTTTGCTTATTCCATACTTCTCTCTTCTGTCTTTAAAATTGAATACAGCGCAGCCTTGACATAAAATTGGGACAGGAGCTTTTGGATTAACGACCATCTTTCTGAACTTCTTATACCTATCTGAATCCCATATTTCCCTGAAGGGTTTTTCAAAGAGGTTCCCGAATGTAAATTCATGCAGCCATGGCCTGTTATTCCTTTGGACACATGCACAGCAGGGAACTACATCGCCGTTTATCAGGAAAAATGGTTCTTTCCAAACTACACAAAGATCTCCAGGCGGTTTTGTCTCCTCTTCATAACTGGGGCGCTGGTAAAATATTTTCACTCCTCTTTTCTTCGCATGCTCATAGACCTTCTCTATTTCTTCATCTGTCGGCTCGTATTTTAGTTCAGCGGCCTTCGGATTATTTATTATGACTTGCTGGAAATCTATAGTCACATATTCTCCAACCCAGATTCCATACTCTTCCTTCAAATCAGCAACTAAATCGATGAAAGGAATTATTTCATGCCTGTTAAGGGTCATTGGTGTAAAGTGAAAACAAACTTGTGGTAAGTATGACTTGGCTTTTCTTTTCTCTTCTATCAAATCCCTTATATTCTTCCAGATTGTTTCCCAGTCGCTGCCTACCCTTATTTTCTGGTATGTTTCCTTGGTAGCTCCATCAATACTGAACCAGATTTTATCTACGCCTATTTCCACTAGTTTTTTTGCTATCTCATGATTCCAATTATATGCCTCGGCCGAAAAGTTCACATAGACGTTCCTTTTCTTCAGATATTCAAGCATTTGTAAAAACTCTGGGTTGAGGAATGGTGATCCTTCTCCTGTTGGATTGATCCATATCAAATGCGGAAACTGGTCTACCATATGCTTAAATTGCTCAAAGGTAAGATTTTGCCCTTTGTATGATCTTCCGTCTGGAAGCCTGAGCTTCGGGTCCCAGTGCCTATATTCGCACTGCAAACAGTTGATATTACATATCGTGGTAAATTCGACCTCTATTTCCAGAGGATATGGTGTCAGAGAAGGGAAAAATTTATACAGTGGATCTAAAACGCCCACCCCGCTGTTCTCTCCTGTAATAATCCAATAAGTAAGGACAACATTGATCCATCTTTTCAATCCATATTTGCGCCTGATATAAGCAAGGGTCTTTCTGTTTATCCAACATAGTCTGAGAGCTCTCAAAGGTATCATTAGTCTGTCCTTGACTACCAAAGAAATGCTTGCCTTGTTTTTAACTTCTCTAATGTCTGCCATGCTCACCATTTCTTTAATTTACTCCCTTTAAAATTATATAGTTAAGCTGTTCAATGGATATTAAATACCTTAAGCTAAAGATATTTTTATGAAGTTTTTAATAACTGGTGGCGCAGGGTTTATAGGATCCCATATTGCAGAGGAACTCATTAATAAGGGGGAAGTTGTAGTTTTTGACAATCTCTCTGTCGGTAAAAAGGAATTTGTACCGGATGGCTGCAGCTTTATTAAAGGTGATATTAAAAATAAGGAAGAAATATCAAACGCTATGAAGGGTGTTGATATTGTCTTTCATAATGCCGCTTTTGTCAGTATCAGGGGGTCTTTTGAAAAAATAAGAGAAGTTTTGGAGAATAATTTTTTGGGTACTTTGAATGTTTTCGAAAGTGCTAAAGACAATAATGTGGGAAAAATAATCTTTGCCTCTTCTATGGATGTTTACGGCGAACCACAGCATTTGCCTGTAGATGAAAACCATCCGCTGAACACAAAGTCTCTATACGGATTGGGTAAAATTACTGGTGAAATGCTCTGCAAGACATTTGAAGAAAAATATGGGATAAAATGCACTGCCTTAAGATATTTTAACACATACGGAATTAGGCAGACACCATCTCCTTACGTTGGTGTAATCACAACTTTTATTGTTCAAGCTTTAGGAAAAAAACCCTTAACAGTTCATGGGGATGGTAATCAAACTAGAGACTATGTTTGGGTCAAGGATGTTGCCCGAGCAAATGTCTTAGCAGCCTTTTCAAAAGAATCTGGAGTTTTCAATATCGGCAGCGGGGAAGAAATGTCTGTTAACCAGATTGCTGATTTGATTATTATATCTTTAGATGGGGAAAAGGTTTATCTAGAAAATCCTCTTGGTGAGATTAAAAGGATGCGGGCAGATATTTCTCGGGCTAAAAGATTGCTGGATTACAATCCTAAAGGCAGATTGGTAGAAATACTACCAGATTTGATTGAATGGTGGCAGAACAAAATTCGATGATGTAACTATAGTAAAGTTTTATTTTTCTCCAAAACCAGTTTTAAGACTGAATATAAGTCAGTAGTGGTGTTTATGTTAATGTTTATCCCGTTGATATGAGTACCGTAAGCTAAGCCATCTTTTGCCATCAGCTTGATTGTGTTTGTAATTTCCACTTCATTTTTAGGTGGGGTTTTCGGTGTTTTTTCTATGTAATCAAAAACTTTTGGGTCAAAAATGTATATGCCGCAACCTCTTATGTTCGAATTTACATTTTCAGGTTTTTCTATAATATCAACAATTTTTCCATTGTCTAAAATTACATTACATGTTCTTTTAATAGATTGGACATCATTGTCTTCAACAACCCCTTCCATTACTAAACAATCTTTTTCTAAGAAAGTTTCTACCACGTTGCCCAAAGAATCTGTGATAGTAAAGTCGTCGCCCAGAATTACTACAAATGGCCCTTTAACGTAATCCTTAACCAAGCTTATGGCATGCGCTATGCCTTCAGGATTATTCTGCTCGATATATTTTATCTCAACTCCAAAGTCGCTTCCGTCTTTAAAGTATTCTTGTATAAAATTATTATTTGGGTTAACAATGATGTAAATTGTTTTTATTCCAATATTTTTCATGTTGTCAACAATGTACTCGATGATTGGTTTATTTAATATCGGAAGCATTGTCTTTGGAAGTACTCGAGTAAAGGGAAGATCTGCAATTCTTGTTCCCTTACCTGCTGCAGGGATGACCCCGACTAACTCTTTTTCCATAATTAACAACTATAATAATTAAATTTTTAAATATGACTGTAGTTTAATTTATATAAAAACTATAAATTCTGGTGCAAAAATGAAACTACTCAATGCAGCCAAAGCAAAGGTTTATTATGTTTTTTCTAAAAATAAACTGGCTATAAGCTTGTATAAAAAGATTTTCTATCCTAACAAATATGCAGTTTTTTATCCTTCTTTTGTCTGCAACTATCATTGCCCATACTGCATAATCAATAAAGTTGGTTATGGCAAAAAATATGCTGATTATGAACATAGTGGTAAGGAGTGGACAAATGCCTTTTCAGATTTTCCTCCCATGGTAATTGGTGTATCCGGTGGGGAACCATTCCGTTGGTCTGGTATGCCAGATTTTTTACGTTATATATCAAAAAAACATTTTTTAAATATAACAACTAATTTGTCATGGAATATAGATGATTTTATAGATAAGCTTAAATCATGCCCGGCCAGTTTTACCATATGTGGCTCTTTTCATCCATACATGACTGAAATTGATACTTTTAAAGCTAAAATTCAAAGACTGCAGGATGCTGGATTTAGAATATTCACAGATATTGTTGCATACCCACCTATAATTTCAAAATTAGAGAAGTTTAAAAGTATTTTCGAGAAATCAAATATTCATTGTGAAATTGTTAGTTATGTAGATCCGACACATAATTATACTCCAGCCGAAGCTAAAATTATAAAAGATTATGTAACAATTCGAAATAAATGCCCACTGGATTTTGAAAAAAATCCTGGACTCAAATCCTGTTCAGCAGGAAGTGATTATTTCTTTTTTGCTCCAAATGGAGATGTTTTTATCTGCAATGCTGGTTTCTATTATGTAACATCGCCTTTACATAAGAATTATAGAGCTGATAAAGACGAATTTTGTTTGGGTAACTTGTTTGATGGAAGCTTTAAACCAATGAAAAGTAAAAAAATTTGTAAGTATCCTTGTTCAGAAATCTGCGATCTTGGTTTTGCTAAGCCAAAGCCATTAAAATCAGATCAAGCATATTAAGGAAATTTTGTTTTATTAAAATAGCTAGCCAATAAACATTAATTAAGGACTGTATTATGAAAATATTGATTACCCATGAATTATTTCCTCCAGATGTTCATGGAGGCGGGGAGAAAGTCGTTTATGAAATTGCTAAAAGGCTTATAGATAAAGGGATTGAAGTTCAGGTATTGACAACTGGAGACCCGAAAATAAAGCAATATGAGAATATTCCTACAGTCAGGTTACCTATAAACAGATATCTGATGAATTTAGCGTTTCCATGGATTTTAAAATATGCAAAAAATGCAGATTTGATTCAGACCAATAATTATAATGCATGCTACCCTTCTTACATAGCTGCAAAGATGAGCAAAAAACCCATTGTTTGTTTGATTCATGGTATGTATGGTAATAATTGGTTAAGGATGCGTGGACCTATTTTTGGAACAGTATCTAGAATGATTGAAAAATTCCAAATATGCCATGAGTATGAGAAGGTTATTTTTCTCAGTAATTTTGCAAAAAATGCTGGAATAGAGATTGGTATTAAAAGAGAATTGACAGAGGTGGTAAGACCTGGAATTGAATTTAAAAAATATAGAGTAAAAGCAAAGGAGGGATATGTACTATTTGTTGGAAGACTAGCAAAACAAAAAGGATTAGAATGCCTATTAAAGGTTGCAGAAGAACTACCTAACATTGAGTTTAAATTGGTTGGAAAAGGTGAAGAAGAAAATAAGTTGAAATCGATTGCACCAAAGAATGTAAGCTTTTTGGGATTTGTCAAAGAAGATAAATTAATTGATTTGTATTCAAAAGCATTGATATTTTGTCTTCCTTCAATCGCTGAAACTTTTGGGTTTGTTCTACTGGAAGCCATGGCATCCGGTTGTGCGATTGTCTCAACCGTTCCACTTGACTTTGAAGGGATAAGAATTGGTACAGGAGAGGTAAGACAATTTACTAAGGCAATTAAATATTTAATTGAAAATCCAAGAATCGCAGAAAAAATGGGTAAAAAAAATAGAGAAATTGCAAAAAAATATGTGTGGGATGACTTTATAAAAAAAATTATTAGTATTTATCAAAATGTGTTAGAGATGAAAAGAATATAATAGACAAAATATGCTTTATTTAAATTAAAACTTAGAATTAATTCAAATATGGTGAACTGTTATGACTTGGGAAGGAAGGAATGTTTTAATAACAGGTGCTGGTGGCTTTGTAGGCTCTTGGTTATCTAAAAGTTTAATTGAAAAAGGAGCCAATGTTGTAGCCATGTTAAAGGACAATGCTCCTGACATAGTCTTGAAATATTTAGGAATATATTCAAAATTAAAAGCTATTGAAAAAGGTGACATAGTTAATTTTGATTGGGTAAAAAAGATTTTTGCTGATTATAATATAGATACTTGCTTTCATTTAGCAGCACAGGCTATAGTAGGAATTGCAAACCAGTCTCCTATTCCAACACTTGAAACAAACATAAAAGGAACTTGGAATATCCTTGAAGTGACTAGGATTATAGAATCTATGAAAAGATTAATTGTAGCATCGTCGGATAAATGCTATGGTGAACCGATAAAGCTACCGATAATAGAAGACCATCCATTACTTGCATCATATCCTTATGATGCATCAAAAGCATGTGCAGACATACTGTCCAGAATGTATTCCAAAACATATGGACTATCCATTGGTGTAACAAGATGTTGCAACATTTATGGTGGTGGTGATTTGAACTTTTCAAGAATAGTTCCTGATACTATTCGATCAGTTATTTCTAATAAAAATCCTGTAATAAGGAGTGATGGTACACCTGTAAGAGATTTTATTTTTGTCATGGATGCTGTTTCAGGCTATCTCACATTAGCAGAAAATCTTGAAAGAAATGAAATTAAAGGAGAGGCATTTAATTTTGGTAGTAACTCTCCTATCACAGTCCTAGATTTTGTAAACAAAATTATTAAAATATCTGGAAAGAGCTTAAAGCCTGAAGTTGTTGGAAAAAGTAAGCCGAAAGCTGAAATAGATGCCCAGTATCTCTCAAGTGAAAAGGCTGAAAAACTTTTAGATTGGAGACCAATAGTTACTTTGGAGGATGGATTAAAAGAAGCCATTCGATGGTATTCAGACTTCTTTATTTCTCCTTCTGGTAAAGAATTCGTTTAAGCTCTCCGTTACTCCATAATTCGTTCAATTCAATTACATCCTTAAGGGTATTCATGGTCATCCAGAATTCTGGATGTTTGAATGCAGCAATCTGTTTTTCACTAACTAATTTTTCAAATACCTCTTTTTCTAGTTCCCAATCAGATCTTAAATAATCAAAAATCTTCTTATTAAAAACAAAATATCCCCCATTAGTCCAATGATCAAGCTTTGGTTTTTCCTTAAATTGCGTTACTTCATTTCCATTAAGTTCAAGTATTCCAAATTGAGACATCGGATTGACAGCTGTCAATGTTACTATTTTGTTGTTATCTAAATGAAATTTCACTACATCGTTAATATTTACATTAGACAAGTCATCGCCATAAGCTACAAGAAAATTGTCTTCTTTGATAAAGCCTTTTACCCTTCTAAGTCTTTCTGCTTTATTACTATCCTCACCAGTATCAACGAAGGTTATATTCCAATCGACTTCTCTATTTTCAGGGTTTTGAAAATACTCTCTTATCTTATTGCCCGAATATCCTAAACAGAGAATAAAGTCATTATGTCCATGTTGCGAATAAATTTTCATCAAATGCCATAATATTGGCCTATCTCCAATCTGGATTAATGCCTTTGGCAGTTCATCAGTATATGGCCTGAGCCTTGTTGCCTTTCCACCGCAAAATATCACGACTTGCATATAAGTGTTAAAAGTAGTTAATTATTTAAAGATTTGTATAAAAGCTAGTGAATGTATGAAAGTCTCTGTAATCATACCATTTAGAAATTATAATATTTCTGTTAGGAATTGCATAGAATCTGTTAAAACCCAAAAATATAAAAATGTTGAGATAATTGCAGTTAGTAATAAAATTAAGGTAAAGGAGATTGGAGTGAAAAGTATATTTGCACCTCGATGTAAAGGCCCTGGAGAGAAGAGAAATAGCGGTGCAAGAGTGGCTAAAGGTGATATATTGTTTTTCTTGGATTCTGACTGTGTTTTAAAGGCAAATTCTATTCAGAACCTTGTAAAAATCTTTAAAGAGCAGAAAACTGATGCGGTTACCGGAAAACCTTTGGCACCTAGAAAAGGAAACTTATTAGGAACTGTAACTGGGTGGGAGTATGAAGACAGATTTGATCAAATGGGGGAATGTTTTGTAGATGTTGCAGCAACTACATGCTTTGGTATATTAAAAAAACCATTTAATAAAACCGGCGGATTTATAGATTATAGCCAGAATGAGGCCATAGGAGAAGATTGGGATTTTTCTGCAAGGTTTAGACGAAAAGGTTATAAAATTTACCATACAAACAAAGTGGAAGTTTATCATGAGCATATATCAGAAAAATTAAGTGATTGGTTTAAGAAAAGAATTTTACATGCTAAGTACAGAATAACGCATTTAAAAAAATATGAAAAATTTACAGATCAATATTCTGGTTTGTCTATGATTGTATCATCATCATTTCTTCTCTCATTGCCTATTCTAATAAGGGTATTCAGAAAGAAGAAAGATTCAAGAGTTTTTGTACTGCCTTTTTTTGCATTTTTAAGGACTATAGCTTGGTCTATAGGAACAGTACTTGGTTTTATTCGCGGTTAAAATATGAAAGCAAAGATTTTAGATGCATTAACTTGCCCTGCGTGTAGGAACAGCCCTTTAAAATTAAAATTCATTGATAAAAATGAGAAACTAGTTTGTAGTTATTGTAATAAGAAATTTCCTATTAAAGATGGAATACCACATTTGCTTACGAGTAATTTGAAAAAAGGTAGGTCAGAAAAACATAAAAAAGAGGAGATAGTACGCTATTCTGATGTAGATTGTTCTGAAAATAGTATTTTTGTCAATAGACCACATTGCTATGGTAGAGCAGAAAATTTTCTATTTCATTATTCGTTGGGTATCTGTAAAAAATTTTTAGGAAATGTCAAAGGAAAAAAGATAATTAATCTATGCTGTGGTGGTGGTGCAGATGCAGAATACTTTTATAAGTTAGGTGCTGAAATAACTGGTGTTGATATTTCTGCTAATTATTTGAAATGTGCATCGGTTAGGGCTAAAAAATTCAATTTGAATTTCAATCTTGTTGCTGGCGATGCAGAAAATCTTCCATTTAAGTCAGCTTATTTTGACTATGGAATTGTACATTGTGGTCTCCACCATCTACCAAACCCTTATGAAGGTATAAAAGAACTTATTAGAGTTAGTAAAAAAGGTATAGTAATTGTTGAATCATTCAATTCAATATTTACAAAACTTTTTATCAAATTAGGTCTTTCTAATGAAATTGAGGGTGGACATCCTATCTATAGATTTGATAAAAAAAGTTTAATCAATTTTTTGAAAGAAAATGGATTGAAAAAATACAATCTTAAAACATTCTTTATATATACCAGGGAAGAGCCGCTTCGTATTTACAGTTTTTTTGACAACAAATATTTATTTAAAGTCTTCAAATTTGTTTATAAATTTGTGAATTCAAATGGTATTTTTGGTAATAGATTTGTATTGGTAGCTCATAAGTGATATGATGGAAGATAAAAAAATAACATTTGAAATAAAAAGACCCGAAATAATTGTTTTGCTCATTTTCCTATCAGTTGTACTTTTTTTGGAACTGAAGGTAACATTAAATACCCCGATTGCATTCGGTGATGAAGGGTTCCATACAAGAATGGCTCAATGGATTGCAGAAAATAAAGAATATCCTATTTGGGGACCGTTTGAAGGGACTAATCTACAACAACTCGGATTCAGTAGACCACCGCTATGGAACTTACTAGAAGCAAGCTTTTTATTTATTTTCGGATTCCACGAGTTTATAATTAAGTTTCTGACACCATTCATAGCAGTTCTAAGTGGTGCTGCTCTCTTTATCCTTATTAAAAAGTTATATAATGAAAAAGTAGCCCTTATTGCATCGATAATATTTGTGGCAATCCCTTCTTTTGTAACATATTCTATTTTGTTTTACACAGACGTTTTATATACTTTTTATTTTCTGTTGTTTGTTTTAACTTTTATACTGGCGTTAAAAAGTGGAGAGAAAAAATATTGGATTGTATCTAGTGTTTTTGGTGCTTTAGCATTCTTAAGCAAGACTACTGGTTATGCAGTTTATGCGTTTGTTGTTTTTGTTTTTATTTACCAATTAATTAAAGAGAAGAAATTAGTTGCATTACTTAAAAAATATTCTGTTTGGATATTAATTTCAATTATTATACTAAGCACTTTCTTTATGAGGAGCTTTTTCTATTATAAAACTCCAGTTTGTAATTTACCATTGTCGCTTTTTAAAGCAAATGAGTGCAGTATAGATAACTTTCAAGCGAAATATCAGTTTGCTGGGAGAACAGAACAAGTTGGAACTGAAGTATCTCTGATGCAACTGGGAATAACGAACTTTTTGAGCTTTGCTTATGGAAACATCTGGTTTGTTGTTTTTGGTTTCGTATGTGGATTGCTAATAATGTTTCTAAGAAGAAATTATGTCGATATTTTAATCATAATCGCTTTGACTACGATAATATTTATTTTAGCTCAAGCCAATTCAAGGGCAGAAGATGCATCCAGATACATACTCGGGTGGACACCGATAGTTGCTTTGATTGCAGGGAGCTTTTTCGATGGAATATATAATTTTATAAAAAAATATCAGAAATACATGGCTTTGATAGTTTTCATTATTGTAATTATTTTTGCCTATCTGAGTTTGAGAGATAAGTTAAATTCAATGGTTCAAGTGAAGCAATTCTCCCCACTATTTTTTGAAGCTTGCAATTGGATAAAAGAAAATACTCCTAAAGATAGTTCATTATTTACAATATGGTCGCATAGGGCAGTTTACAGTTGTCAACGGGATAGTAGTGGTAATCTTGCTGACATATCTTTAAGCAGGGACTTGAACTATTCGTTATCAGTAGCCAAACAACTTGGTATAACTCACATATTCATCCAAAAATTCAGTATTGATTCTCAAAATCAGCATCTTCAAGAAAGCTATGATTTAGATTTTGTTCAGTTTCTAGAAAATAACCCAGAACATTTTAAAAATATTTATGAGAATGGTCCATCTTTACAACAGTGTCTACAACAGGGTGGATGCGACGGCAATGTTGTTTATGAAATTCAATGAATTATTGATTTGAAATAAAGAATTAGTAATGAGAAACGAGAGATAAAAAAATGGTAAGAGATAAGAGTTTAGAAAAAATATCTAAGATATATTTTAATAAGACATACGATCAGATTGAAAAAAAAATAGCATCTAGGAGATTTAGATACATAGTTAAATATGCGAAAGGAGAAAAAATATTAGATATCGGTTGCAAGGACGCTATAATTCTTAAATTTCTGGATAGAAAAATTGATTACACTGGCATAGATGTTTGCAAGATAACAAACAGGATATTAAAAAATAGGGGAATAAAAGTAAAAAATATAGATGTAGCAAGAGAAAAGATTCCTTTTCCTAAAAAATTTTTTGATACAGTCATAATGGGTGAAATAATAGAACATTTGGAAAATCCTTTTTTTACTTTAAAAGAAGTAAAGAGGGTTTTGAAGGATGATGGAGTGCTAATTGGAACTACAACAAATACATATAACATTCAAAGTTTCATTTATTCATTTATTAGTAAACCGAAGAAAAGTGGTCATCTCTATACTTTTAAAGAGGAGGAACTTGTAAATTTATTACGATATTCCGGATTTGAAAAAATAAGAATTAAAAGAATATGCTCAAGAATTCCATTTATCGAAATCAATTTGCCTGATAAAAGTATTTTCAAACTATTTTCTACTTTCTTTTTATTTGTTTGCTTTAAAAAATAAATGATATTTTACGAAATTATTTGATAAGATTACCATCTTGAAATTATAAAAAATGCCCCAGCAACAATTAAGATGATTCCAAATATTTTAAACATCGTTAAACTTTCGTGAAAAAGTATTTTCGCCAATATTGCAGTAGCTATATAGCCAATTCCAATCAAGGGATATGCAAAACTCAATTCTTCTTGAGATAAAATGACTAGCCAAAATGCGGCAGATATGAGATATAGAGCAATTCCCATGAAGACAAATTTTTCAAATACAACTGAAAACAGTTTTTTACCAAATAGTTCTGTTACTGAAATTTCTCCCACATTAACCATACCTTTCTTCATTGAAAGTTGTCCAATAACACCTAACAAAATACTTGCAAATATTAATATTATCACTGTCATTTTTTGAGCCATATCATAGTTTTAACTATTATATAAAATATAAACCTAGGTTTAAAAATAAAATTTGTTGATTTTGAGGATATTTTTCCATTAACAACTATCAATTCATTTTGGTAGAGTAATATCAAATCTTTAACGATTTGTTAGTTAATTACCACTAATAATTTAATAAGATGAAAAATATTTTATACATTGCGCAAAAATTAGTCCATCATATATATTCAATAGGAGAAAAAGAGAGATTTTATATGAGGTTTAAAAATAAAAAGGATGGCTTTAAAAGTGAAAACAATCTTTATTGCTTGGGCAAAGACAAGTAGAAGAAGCGAATCTTTATCAAAATTTCTTAAAGCAAATCTATATTTAATTCATTATAAATTCAGAGAAAAAAAATATTTTTTAATTAAATATGTATATTTATCTCTAAAAACTTTGATGATTTTAATTAAGCAAGCACCAGATGTTATTTTTGCTCAAAATCCTCCATTATTTTGTCCTTTAGTTTGTTTAATTTATGCTAAAATTTTTAAGAAAAAATTAATTGTTGATGCACATACTTCTGACTGGGAAACTGTTTTTGACAGGTTGTGGTATTGGAACCATTTTATTATGAATAAAGCAGATATGGTCATAGTCACAAATCAATATTTAATCAATAAGCTTGCATATAATGACGTTAATTTTTTTGTATTACAAGACAGAATACCTGACTTGCCAAACTATAAGAAACTGAAATTGAAAAGAAATAAGTTTAATATCGGAGTAGTAAATACTTTTTCTGATGATGAACCAATAGATCAAATTTTAATAACTGCAAAAAATCTACCGTATGTTAATTTTTATGTAACAGGAAATACAGCTCATGCTAAAAAACATTTTTTAAAAGATAAACCTGAAAATGCTTTTTTCACAGGGTTTTTACCAGAGAATAAATACATTGGTTTATTGAGAGCAGTTGATGCTGTGATAGTATTAACGACACGAAATTATACAGTTTTGTCTGGTGCGTACGAGGCCGTTTCATTTGGAAAACCAATAATTATATCAGATTGGCCTGTCTTAAGAAAATACTTTAATATGGGGACTGTTTATACAAACAACAATTGGAAAAGTATAAAAAGAGCTGTTGAATTAGCTATTAAAAATAGAAGAAAACTAAACCGCGAAATAAAAATATTGAGAAATGAACATTTAGAAGAATGGGAGAAAAAAATTGAAATTTTAAAAAATCAAATGAGATATTCGTTATAGCAAACTCTAATGCCTCAACTTTAAAAAGGCTAAATAAAATAAGATTGTTATAAAAATGGGTGTTTGGAAGTGGATGATAATCAAAAAATCTATGATGAAATGGTTGAAAAATCACCATCAGGACATCAATATATCTACCTTAAAGAAACTTTGAGGATGTTAGATGAAATTGTGCCAAAAAATGTTAAAATTCTTGATGTTGGGTGCGGAACAGGCCATATTGCAGAGGTTTTGAAGGGCAGGGAGTGGTACGGCGTTGATATAAGTCCTTTGAGTATTGAAAAAGCAAAACAATATTACAAGGAAGCAAAGATAGGGGATATTACCAGAAACATTCCTTTTTCTGATAATTATTTTGATGTTGTTTTCGCTTTAGGTATTTTCCATCATATTCCAGACAGGATGGGGGAGGCTCTAAAAGAGATAAGGAGAGTCTTAAAAAAGAATGGTATTCTGATAATTATAGATCATAATAATAAAAATTTAATGATAAAAAAAGCACATGAGGGCATATTAAAAATAGTCCCGTGCAAAAATGAAAGGACCATAAGCAAGGAATATCTAATGGATTTATTAATCGAAGAAAAATTTCAGTCTACAGAAGCTATTAAATACATAACTATAAGAGGAGATCAACAATCTCTGACGCCACCTATTTGGAAAAAAATCTATAAATGCCCATTTCTATTCCTTTTAGGGTTAATATCATCCCAATCTACAGACTTCATGATTAAGGCGACAAAGAATGAATAAAGGATATTATGCTGTGAGGAGTATGATTTGGGAGATATTTCTGAAGATAAATAGCGCGATGAGTTTAGGGAATAAAATAAAGGAAAATTCAAGGAGGTTCAGAACAAGTGTTCTCGGGCATAACTTAATGGAGCATCTGGGTTATGCATCTACAAGCAGAGCAATTGAGAATCAATGGATTTTAAACAATTTGCCAAAAGAAAAAACAAAAATCTTAGATGTTGGTTGTTGTGATAGCTTTTTTGTATTTTATCTATTAGATAATGGATATGACACATGGGGCATCGACATAAGAGACTGCCATATCAATAATTTTTACAAGCAGGACATATCAAAAAAGACCACGATACCTGACAATTCATTCGACATAATAACATGTGTGTCAACCATCGAACATGTTGGTCTGGGTTCGTACGGCGACAGGAAGGACACTGAAGGAGATTTGAACGCCATGCAGGAAATGCACAGGATTCTAAAGCCGAAAGGTCTGCTACTGCTAACAATTCCCTACTCTTCAGTATTCAAGATTGAAAAGGGAACCTCAGATGCAAGATTATACGATTCAAAAAGGCTCGATATGCTCATAAAGAGATTCAAAATCATAGAAGAAGAACATTTTTTGAGATTGTCCAACAAATATAAAAATGTGCCTAAAGTTGTTGCAGACAAGCTATATCCAAAGCATAGGGATGATTCAATAGTATGTTTGAAGCTTGAAAAATAAGGTGAAGATATGATTACTCTTATATATCCAAGGACTCCAGAAACAATGAAAAGTGGTGGAAAGTCTTGCCCTTTGGGCATTCAATATCTTGCTTCCTATCTTATGGCTAACGGAGTAGAAACTAATGTTATTGACTTGACTTTTACAAACTGGGATGAATATGAACAGAAACTAAAAGAGCTAGATCCAGAATTCATAGGTGTTTCGATACAAACGCCCATAGCAGATGATGGTTTAAAGGCTATAGAAATAGCTAGAAAGGTATCTCCGAAATCTAAAATAATAGTTGATGGAGCACATGCTACGGTTGCAACTCAGAATTTATTGGAAAACAAGAATATAGATTTTATAGTTGTGGGAGAAGGAGAAAAAGCCATTCTAAAAATAGTCTCTGGTCAAGAAAATGAAAAAATAGTTCAAGGAGAACACATTGAAAATTTAGATGAACTACCATTTCCAAAAAGAAGCCTTATGAGTTATGAAAAATATTTTAAGTTAGACCCTTATGTGACAATGATGACTTCTAGAGGGTGCCCTTTTAATTGCATTTTTTGCCAACCAACACAGAGAAAATTATTTGGGAGTAAAGTAAGAGTTAGAAGTCCTGAAAATGCAATAGAAGAAATCAAAGAGATAATAAAAAGTTATGGTAGAAATATCGTGATTGATTTTCAAGATGATACATTCACGTGGAATGCAGAGTGGCTTGAAAATTTTTGTAAATTGATCAAGCCTCTAAAAATACACTGGAAATGCAATACAAGAGTGAATGTTGTTGATGAGAAAAAATTAAAAATGATGAAAGACGCCGGCTGTATTTTTATTTGTTATGGCGTAGAATCAGGCTCTCAGAAAATATTAGATTTTATGCGTAAAGGAATAACTGTTGAACAGATAAAAGAAGCTTTCAGACTGACCCATAAAGCTGGTATTTTAGCTCTTGCTTTTGTTATAATTGGAACACCTACTGAAACAAAGGAGGATCTTGAAGAAACGGTTAAACTCATAAAAGAAATACATCCGGATGGTATGCAAGTGAGCATAATGACTCCATTGATTGGTACAGATTTAGAAAAATACTGTTTAGAAAAACAGATATCTAATATAAAAAATCTTTCAGACTATCATTATTGCTTGAATGAGTATCCTATAAACTTGGAAAGTCTTACAAAAGATGATATAACCGCTTACAGAGGAAGAATATATGATTCTTGGAATTCTGCTAAATATAAGAATTTTATTAAATATTTTAAGTTTTTATCAGCTCCGAAAATCTTCTTATTATTTTTTAAATCACATTTTAATATTTAAGAAATTTTATAATAACAGATTAAATAAAGGTAATTATATGAAGATATTGCTGGCTAACCCACCTGGGGATACTCTTCGCTGTCGTTGGGATATCAAAAACAAGAAATTTTCTATGAAATATTTTCCATTTCCAGTTAGACTGGCTTATGCAACTGCAGTTTTGAAAAAACATGGATATGATGCTCATATAATCGATTCTACGGCAGAAGAATTGAGCAGGCAGCAATTCATAAAAAGATTCAAAGAAATACATCCGGATTTATTGATATGGGAAACGACAGCAACATCTTTTTATTATGATGTTAAAACCATGAAGGCACTGAAAAAAATAAATCCAAAGCTGATGGTTGCGGCCTCGGGTTATCATGCAACTCCAACATACAAAGAGTGCCTAGAAGCAGGCTATAATTTTGTAATTGTTGGTGAATGCGATTACAGCATTCTTGATTTAGTGAGATATCTGAATAAAGAAATTAAATCTTTCCCAAAAGGAGTTGCAGCTAAAGGCCACAATTTTGTTCCAAGGGGGCTTATACAAAATCTCGATGAACTACCGTGGCCTGAGAGGGAAGAACTTCCCATGGATAAGTATAATGATCCAAAATTAGAAGGATTTAACGTGGTTATGGTATCAAGCAGGGGTTGCCCTTGGGGCTGTGATTTCTGTACTGTAGATGTCTACTATCGTCAAAAAAACTATAGAATGAGAAACTCAAAAGCTGTTGTTGATGAAATGGAATATCTATGGAAAAAGTACAATCCGGATGAGCTTTATTTTGATGATGATAATTTCACTATCAATGAAAAGCATGTAAGCGATATATGCAATGAAGTAATCAAAAGAAATTTGAAAATAAAATGGAATTGTATGGCAGATGCCAAGGTTAGTGATAAGCTGCTAGTTCTTATGAAAAAGGCAGGCTGTACTGGGATTACAATAGGCGCAGAGTCAGCAGATGATAACGTCTTGAAACATATGAATGGAAAGCCCATAACAAGGGATGATATAAAAAAATTTGCTTACGCGTGCAAAAAATTGAGGTTGAGAACGCACCTCTGCTGGGTTTTGGGCATGCCCTATTCGACAAAAGAAAGCGATTTGGATACTATAAAATTCGCTCTAGAAATACCATTCGATACTCTTCAATTTTCAATGTGCATACCTTTCCCTGGGACAGCCATGTATGATAAGTGCTTGAAAAGCGGATATCTCCTTGGCAATGGTTGGAAAAACATAAGAGGAAATGACAATTGCATAGTGGACTATCCAGGTTATAGTCATAAAGATATAGAAGAAACGCTAAAATACGCGGTGAAATTGTGGCATAAGAAAATATTATTTAGAAAACCGGATATAGTTCTTTTTCGTCTGTACAATCTATACAAATATCAGGGAATAAAAGGGATGATTGCTGTTTCAGTAAAACGGTTAAGAGAGATGGTGTAAATTTCACAAGTTTCAGTCAGTTATATAGCAGATTTGGAACAGACTTGGTAGAGTTATTAATAAAAGATGGGAACATGGAAAAAGTTTTGGTTGTTTCAAAGGAATATTCCCTGGGGGTGAGCGGCGCAGGTACTTATATTTATTCTGTAATCAAAAGGACACAAAAACACAAATACACAATTTTAGCTAATCTCATAAGACCGTCATTTAATAAGTATATGGACAACTCAGAAAATGTTGAAGTAAAATGCAAAAGTTTCACAAATGTAAGATACATAAGATACGTAAATACTTTTTTGTTTATGATTTATTCGTTCTTTTCATCTTTACGAATGAAATTTGATTGTATAGTTGGGAATGATCTTGTTGGTAACGTCGTGGCCCTTTTTATTCATTTTGTGAAAAGGAAACCCCTCGTTTCGGTTATACACAACATTTCGTACGAAGGTAAGATGAAGTTTATTCGTCATTCACTTCTGAAGATGATATTTAGTTCATCAAGCATGGTAATCGTCAACGGGAAGAAATTGGAAGATGATATAAACAAGAGTTTCGGGGATTGCCATAAACAGAAGATGGTAAAGGTCTACCCGGGGGTTGAAATTCCTCCATTTGAAAAAATAAAAAAACCTAAAAAAAATGTGGTTCTATTTGTCGGAGCCATTTACGGATACAAAAAAGGCGAGGAATATTTAATCGAGGCATTCGCGCATGTTTTAAAAAAAGTCGATAGTGAGCTGTGGATAGTTGGAATTATTGTAAACAGAAAATTTGGCATGCTATTAAAAGATATGGTAAATAAATTAGGGATAAAAGAAAGTGTAAAGTTCTTCGGGTTTGTAGATAATGTTTTCAGTTACTATGATGTATGCGATGTTTTTGTGTTGCCGAGTTATTCTGAATCTGAGACGTTTGGAATACCATGTATAGAAGCGAGCGCTATGGGAAAACCTGTAGTCGCAACCGATATACTCGAAAGAAGTGGTGCTGTGGTTGAGAAGAAAACTGGCATTGTTGTGCCAAGGAAAAATTCAAAAAAGCTAGCAGAAGCAATAATAAAACTTCTGAAAGATAAAAAATTAAGAATTAGATTGGGAAAAAATGGTAAGATATACACCAAAAAATTCAGCTGGAACATATCAGCTAGAAAATTTGAAAATGCTATAGATAAGGTATCAAGATGAAAGAACATTGGGAACGTTTTTTGGGCTACTCTCATAGTGGATTGGTAGAAAGAGTGGCAGGTATGCTAAATTCTTTTGATTCCAACCAAAATTTATTAGATGTTGGCTGCGGAAAAGGAAATTTGGAAATAGTTTTATCCCAAAAATTTCACAATGTAACCGGTATTGATATATCAAAAAATGCAATTACCTATGCTAAAAATAGGGTTCCGGAATATTCTTATCAGATTATGGATATTAACAAAGGGCTAAAATTTAAAGATAAAAAATTTGACATAGTCATATGCATAGAAGTATTGGAGCATATAATAAATCCAGTTTTTGCTATCAAAGAAATGATGAGGGTAGGGAAAAAAGTTATTATAACATGCCCAAACGGATTTTGGACAGAATTGAGACCAACTACTGAAGGATATAAAAAAGTTCCAAACTATGTCCACTTTACAGAAAAACAACTGAGAAATGTCATAAGGCTATTTGGGGGTAAAATACTATCTTTTGAATATTTCACGACAGAAAAATACAAATTTATAAAATATTTAAGAAACATATACCCAAGATTCTTATCCTCTAATTTTATAGTGACAATTAACACCGAAAATATGAGTGATTGAAAGATGAGATTTAAGAAAAAATGCGACATAATACTGAAAGAAATGAAAAAAGGTAATCTAACATTGGATTTGGGATCAGTTGGTATCGGAGATATGGTTTCTCTGGTTCACGATTATTTGGTTAAAAATTATGATGGCAGAATAATCAGCGTAGACATACAGAAGGGCGCAGATATAATTTTCGATTTGAATAAGCGAAAATGGACATTTGCAAAAGATAATAGTGTAGATAATATCATTGCATCAGAAGTGATAGAACACATGTTTAGACCTTATGACTTTTTGCTTGAATGCCATAGAATACTTAAAAAGAATGGCCGTTTGATACTGACTACGCCAAATGCCACAGGCTTAAACCGTATACTTAGGAGTCGCGAACACCAACCCACCGAACATTTATACATTTGGTTACCACAGCAACTCAAGAAATTGTTAGATTTGGCAGGTTTTAAAGTAATCAGAGATTATCGCATAGATGATTGGCACAAAAGGTTTTTCATATTTAAATTGATAACAAGGATTTTTCCAAGATATCAGGGGGTCTTGGTATTTGTCTGTGAAAAAAAAGGAGGTGAAAAAGATTAAAGTTTGTATAGTTTGCTCTTCTGGAGGACATTTAACTGAAATTTTACAAGTAAAAGAATGTTTTCAGAAATTTCCACACTTTTTCATAACATTTAAAAGAGAGGATAGTTTAGAATTAGAGAAAAAAGAGAATGTTTATTTTGTAGAAGATCCTTCTAGAAATCCGATAAAGTTTCTGAAATGCCTATTTCAAACATTTTCTATAGTTAAAAAAGAGAGACCAAAAGTGATTATTTCAACAGGTGCTGGTGTTGCTGTGCCAGCATGTTTTTTAGGAAAACTGTTTTTCAAATCCAAGATTATTTTTATAGAAAGTTTTTGTAGAATAGAAGAACCATCACTATCTGGTAAACTAGTTTATCCTGTGGCAGATTTATTTTTTGTTCAATGGAAAAAGCTGTTGAAATTTTATGGGAGAAAGGCAATTTATAGAGGTTCGGTAGTATGATTTTTGTTACAGTCGGTACGCATACACAAAGTTTTAATAGACTTTTAGAAGAAGTTGATAGGTTGATTGAAAATAAGAAGATAGGAGAAAAAGTTATAATGCAGATTGGCCATTCTAACTATAAACCGGAAAATGCTGAATGGTTTAGATTCATAAATTTTGATAAGTTGAAAAAAATCCAAAAAACTGCTAGAATAATAATAACTCATGGCGGAGCCGGTTGTATAATAGATGCATTAAGTAATAAAAAACCAGTTATAGCTGTACCACGATTTAAAAAATTTAATGAACATGTAAATGATCATCAATTGGATTTAGTAAAAGCCTTGGCAGAGCATAAAAAGATTTATCCAGTTTATGATATAAGCAGACTTGAAAATGCTATATATGAAATTAAAAAAATTAAACAGTTAAAATCTACAAAAGATAGTTTATGTAAAGAAATAGAAAGAGTACTAATAAAGTTTAGTGTCTAACAATTGGAGAGATTTATATGAAAGTATTGTTATTAAACCCGCCGTTTCTTCCAAAATTTTCACGTAACTCTAGATCTCCAGCAGTAACAAAGGGGGGAACCATCTACATGCCGATATGGTTATCCTATGCGACAGGTGTCTTGGAAAAAGAAGGTTTTGAAGTAAAATTAATTGATGCTCCAGCTCAGAAACTTTCCCCTGAAGAAGTAATTGATGAAATAAAAAAATTTGAACCTAAGCTCATAGTGATAGATACCTCGACACCAAGTATCAATAATGATATTAAAGTAGCAGAATCAGTTAAAGACGCTACAAACAGTTTTGTTATACTTGTTGGTACACACGTATCTGCATTACCAGAAGAAACGCTCAAGCTCAGTAAAAAAATCGATGCAGTTGCCAGAAAGGAGTATGATTATACAATCAGAGATTTGGCGTTTGCTTTAAAGGAAGGTAACCCCCTTCAGTCTGTTCTAGGATTAAGCTTTAGGAAGAATGAGGGAATAATTCATAATCCTGATAGACCAATGATAGAAAATCTAGATGAATTGCCTTTTGTAACTTCTGTATACAACAAATACCTTAACATTAAAAATTATTTTTATTCATCTGCCAACTATCCGATGGTAATGATTATGACTGGCAGGGGCTGCCCTTTTAGATGTTTCTTTTGCAACTGGCCGCAGGTTTTTTTTGAAAGAAAATATCGATTAAGAAGCCCAGAAAATGTAGTGGCTGAATTTGAATATATAGTTAAAAATCTTCCAGAAGTAAAAGAGGTTGGAGTGGAAGATGACACACTTACTGCAGATATTCCAAGAGTACATAAGATATGCAGATTACTGATAGAAAACGGCATTAATAAAAAACTTAAATGGTATGCCAATGTTCGTGTTGCTCTTGATTTAGAAACTATGAAATTTATGAAAAAAGCTGGCTGCAGATTGATTATACCTGGTTATGAAAGTGGTGTACAAGAGATCTTAGACAATGCCCATAAAGGGATAACAATAGAACAATCAAGAGAATTTGCTAAAAATGCGAAGAAGGCTGGTTTATTAGTTCATGGATGTTTTATAATCGGATTGCCAGGAGAGACAAGAGAAACCGCCAAAAAAACTATAGAATTTGCCAAGGAATTAGACTCAGATGATGCTCAATTTTTTCCATTGATACCTTACCCAGGAACTGAAGCATATGAATGGGTAAAGAAAAACAATTATCTTTTAACAGAAGAATTTTCAAAATGGTCTACAGAGGAGGGTTGGCACAATTCCATAGTTTCAACACCTGAGTTAACAAATGAAGAAATATTAGAACTATGTAATCAAGCAAAAATAAAATTTTATCTAAGACCGAAATATATTTTAAAAACGTTGAAATTGGTGTTAACAAACTGGAATGAGACAAAAAGAGCGTTTAAAGCTAGTAATGTATTCTTCAGATATTTGTTTAAAGTTATAAGAGGTAGAAAAAGTGTCAGTAAAAGATAAACTCATTTCAAATACAATTTATCTATTTCTAGATTGGCTTGTTCTTACTGTTACGGGATTTCTTTTTTGGGCTATAGGAGGAAAAACCTTACTACCAAATGAATTAGGTATAGTCTCTACTTCAGTAAACTTAGTTATGGTGCTGGGAGGAATAAGTCTTCTTGGATTAAGTATTACCACTTGGAAACTTATATCAGAATATTTAGCAAAGAAAGAAATTGAGAAAATAAATTCTCTTGTAAGATTTTCTTTAAAGGTCATACTTCTTTCTAATGCTATTATTTTATTAATAATGTTTTCCTTATCTTCATTCTTTTCATCGATTTTAAAAATTCCTGTAAATGTTATCATAATAACAGGTGTGGCTTTGTTAGTTTATAGCATTTCTTCACAGTTTGGATTTATCATTTATGGTTTTCAAAACATGAAAAAATTATTAATAACAGATTTTATTGGGCAAACAATAAAAGTTATAGTTTCCATATTTTTAATTTTTCTAGGGTTTAGATATTTCGGGCCGTTGATAGGTTTTCTAACTGGGTTTGTTGTCGTAGCATTATTAAGGTTTGGTTCAATCCCATTAAAAGGAGCGATTAAAAAAATCGAGCAAAAAGAAATTATGCTTACTTATGCACTACCTGCATTCATTGGCACAATATTTTCGTTAATGTTTCTTAATGGTCAATATGTTTTATTATCGATGTTAAAAAACCCAGGAGTAACTGGTATATTTACAGTTGCAATGCTTTTGACAACACCCTTAGCAACAATTCCACAAATAATATCTAACGCATTATTACCTATAATTTCACAACTGTCAGTAGATCGTAATTCAAAAAAAACACAGGCGTATTTAATATGGACGGTCTTAAGATATTCTTTAGTCATTATTTTGCCATTGGCAATTTTTTTGATTCTATTTTCTAAACCTGTGATTTTACTATTTTCAAGAGCAGAATATTTGTCTGCCTCTCAACTTTTTCCAATTTTAGCTTTAGGTTCAATAATTTATGGATGTGGAAGTATTTTTCTTGGCAGTCTTTATGCTATGGGAAAAACGAAAATCTATCGAAACATACTAATAGTGACGACAGTAACATTTCTAATATTTGCAATTCCTCTAATTCATATTCTTTCTGGGCTTGGTTCAGCTATAGCATATACTTTATCTGCAACAATTTTGGCGCTATTAAGTTTTTTCTATACGAGAAAGTTCTTGAAATTAGATTTCCATTGGAAAAATATAATGAAGTTAATTGTGCCAACTTTAATTTCATTCGGTTTTCTTTATCTTGTAACAAGATTTACACAAGGTTTATTTATTGGTATTATTTTTGCTGTGATAAGTTGTTTAATTTATTTAGTAATCCTAATTCCACTGAAATTTTACACGATAGACGATATTAAAATTTTAGATTTCTTAATCAAAAGAACACCGATTCTAAAAAAAGAAATTGCTAAATTACGAAATTTCTTATCAAAAATTACAGCATGAGTTCTATTATTTTTAATCAAATAGATTAATGGCCTACGGTTTTTAATTCTCAGTGTTTATATTTAGCATATGAAGATTTCGCTTGTAATACCAGCACATAATGAGGAGAAAAATATAGAGAGTTGCCTGATAAAATGGTCAGAGTATTTGAGTGAGACTAAATACGACTATGAAATTATTGTTTCTGAAGACGGTAGCATAGATGGCACATATGAAATAGCTAAAAGAATGGCCTCAAAAAACAAAAAGATAAGAGTATTTCACTCTGCTGGAAAATTAGGCAAAGGTGGTGGTATAATAAATGGTTTTAAAAGGGCTTCTGGCGATATAGTAGCATTTTCTGATGCTGATCTTTCAGCCGAACCTACAGAAATGGGCAAACTTATAAAAAAGATAAATTCAGGTTACGATGTTGCAATAGGTTCTAGAGCCATAGAAGGATCTAAACTACTTGTAAAATCTCCGATTAAGAAAAGGATTTTTAGCAAAGCTCTTAATTTGTTAGTCAACATGTTCTTTGGTTTAAGAATAAAGGATTCTCAATGCGGACTTAAAGCATTTAGTAGGAAAGCTTTGGATATCATCCTGCCTCAGATAAAAACAAAAGGATTTGAAATTGATATAGAATTATTATCAAAATCTAGAAAGTCGGGATTTAAAATAGCAGAAGTGCCAATAAAATGGGCACATAAAAAAGAGACAACTAAATTTTCAATGGTAAAAGATATACCAGAAATGGCAAAAAGCCTATCAAAATTATGGATTTCTGAGAATTTTAACAGAATAGATTTATATTTCCTGTTTTTTATGATAGCGTTTTTTGCAGTCTCATTGTTGTTTCTAAACACAACACCAACACCAGATGAGGGGACACATAATCTAATAGCTTTGTATTTTCACAATTTATTCAATGATTGGATAAAAAATCCTACGTTTTCATTTTCAAAAATATATGATTATACAATATCATATTTGGTGCATTACCCGAAAATATCTTTATATTACCCTCCTCTGTTTCACATAATTCTATCATTTTTCTACAGAATATCTGGTATGTCTTTCTGGGCAGGCGGACTACTTACTTTAATCTTCCTTGCATTAACTTCTATTTCAATTTATGCATTTTGTAAGAAATTTATAAATAGAAAAGTTGGATTTTTGTCAGCTGCCTTGTTCTCATTTTCACCACTAATATTCTTCAATTCGATAAGAGCTATGACAGACATACCATACATGCTCTTTCTAGTTTTAACTATATATGAATTCTTAAAAGCGTTGGAATCTGGAGGAAAAAAGCATTATATATTCTCGGCTATTTTATTTTCAATAGGATTCTTAATAAAATGGAATGTAGCATTGATAATTCCAATGATATTTTTATATGCATTGATTAATTATAGAAGTCAACTCAAAAAATTGGTATTTTCATTTCTTCTGATAGCAGTTATACTTTCGCCATATATTTTATTGGCTATTAAAGCTGGTTTTATTGCAGTACCTTTCAAATCATCTCTAGGGTTTATTACAGTTCCTTCCAAATCATCTCTGGATGGTTCATATATTGCAACACAAGATCCACAATTTACGTCTACTGGTGGTTGGATATACTATTTTAAAGTTCTATGGAATCAGTGTCTTACTATACCAATATTCATTTTAGCTGTTATTTCTTTTGTCCTATATTGCATTAGAAGAGAGAAATTGTGGGTATTGTTTTTACTGTGGTTTTTAACTTATTATTTGGTTTTTACAATAATTCCGAATAAGGAAGATAGATATATATTACCTGCTGTCATTCCTATGCTTATTCCTCTTTCTTATTTTGTAATGTCATTTAAAAAAAGTTTATCCATATTATTTTCTGTTATTTTGGTCTTAATTCTAATTATTTCATCGTATACAGTTTTATCCCAATCGAACCAATATAAAACTGATTTTGACATGATAGTTAAAAGTTTAGATAATGGGAATATAGCACTTGCTACAGAACCAAGTTGGTTCTATTCTTCAGACTTTATGTTTAGATTGGCTGCATTGGATGAAAATATAACAAAAATAGTTTTTAGGCCATGTTCGTTCTCATCGATATCAATTAATAATATGATTGATAATGGTGTTAATTATTTCATTGTAGCTGAACCAACTGAAGATAAGTTCACAGAAAATGTAAATTTAGTCAAAACTTCCTCTTATTTATATCTCTTTGAAAAAATTGAAACAAAAAATAGTACTATTAGTATATATGCTGCAAAAGACTACAATGATAAAAAATTCGATAAGATTTGCAACTATGTTTGTGTGCTAGAGGATTGGATATGCACAAAATATATTAAACCATCAGAAGCATTGATATAGAGTAAAAATTAATAAGATTTATTGCTGCTAGATAACTAGAATATTTTTAAAAATGGAAGTATAGTAAAAATAATTTGAACCAAAATCAGTATAATAGAAATTTGGTATTCTCTAAAATTTCCAAGCTTCATTACAAAATGTGTTAATGAATATGTTCCTTTATATTTCGATTTGATTATTCCACCTTTTTGAAGAACTCCAAGATCGGAAGCAAATTCTCCGAGCCTGATTTTGGAATAGAATTTTAGGATTCCTTGAACTATAAAAGGAATCATAACAATTAGACCCACTTTCTCCATATTCCCGACAATAACTCCCACTGCAACAATCGCACCAAGCAGATAGGTTAAACTATCACCAGGTAAAATCTTTGCAGGATACCAATTAAATCTGAGAAATGTTATTAAGGAAGCTGAGGTGGAAAGAAAAATTATTGCTGCGATTTGATTTCCATACATTAGTGAATAAATGCCAAGACCCAAAGTATAAACAATCCCCATTCCTGTTTCCACACCATTGAATCCGCCAAGCATATTAACCATGTTAGATGCACCGAGCACACCTATCGGGATTATTAACAGGGGGTATAGAATACCGAAATTTACATCTCCGACAAACGGTACTGCCATCGTAGTGTCGCCAACATTCATGACCATCAGTGGGATTGCTGCAGGCAAAACTAATAACGGTTTCAGCCATTGTGGGAACCCGATTTTTATATTCTTCCCATCTTTTGTAATAACTGGTCTTGACTTAACATTTAAATCATCCAGCATTCCAGTAAATGTAATTATCACTATACTTGCGACAGCTGTTAGTAAAGGAATGGAGAATATATAATTCCCATAGATGAAAGTCTGTAATCCTGTGTAAATTAAAATGCCTGCCAAAACACCGCATGCCACACATATCCCGCCGCTCGCAGGCAGCCTTGGTTTGTTTCCTTTATGCATGTCCAAACTCACTATACCTGCTGCATAAAGAAACTTCATTAGACGTGGGAGGAGGAAATATGTTATTAGTAAAGAAGCAAGTATCGAAACGGCTAAAAGTATCATTTTGATTTCCTTTATCTATTCAATTGTTGGTTGATAATATTTAGATTTTTCGCCATTAAAACTAAAGAATATTTCCCCTTCGCAATTTAAGCATTTCCCTATCAATGGGGCTCTTCTATAAAATTTATTACATTTGTTGCAAACAAAGCCGTCTATGGAAGTTAGAATTAGTGTTTGCGCCTGCATGTGGTTTTTAATAGCATCCCTTAACAACAACTGCTTCCCTAATCCGATGAGTTCTGTCTTGTCTATCCCAATAACCTCGAACACCCTTTCCAACGGCGGCAGTATCTGGCTTTCAATATAATATTTTGAATCGACTGGCAGATTGTGTTGTTTGATATACTCAGGATCCTCGGCCCGGTCGGACATTAGCTGGAGCCCTTTGACAATAACAAAACTCACCCTATCTCCAACCCCAGGGGCAGTTGCTGGAGCTCTTTTCCTTAATTTTTTGACGAGTTCTATATGCGGCTGCACGCCCTTATATGAAGCTAAGGATTTAGAAATACTTTTTGTAACGATCAAATCTTCAATTGGTATTTCATTTTTTTCAAGCCTAACTAGTATGCCCTTGACAAATTTAAATGCTTTTTTTGGATTTTGCTCTTTGAGAAGAATATTTAGAACTTCAAAAAGAGTTTTTGTAGTCAGATCGCACCAGTCTCTTCTCACGGTTTCTATCCCTTTCATTACAAATTCTTCTCCCCATTTGCCGTCATTCTTTTCACAACTTAAGCCAACATATCTCTTTTTTGATAGGATGAGCAGTGTTTTAAAAATATACTCAATTTTCATCTGGACTTTCCCGTTCATTTCTTTGTTGATGATTTCTTCAACTTTTTTTCCGACAAGAAAAGCATCGTCCAACTCCTTAGTTTTAGTTTTTACCATTATAGAATCTGTATCGCCATACACAACTTCACAATCCGGGATTTGCTCAACAACTTCCTTTGTTTTATTGATAATAAATCTTCCCCAGCTCGTGATGGAATTGGCTATGTCCAAAACGTATAGTCTAGCTCTAAGATAGCCTGTATAACCATAGAAAGCATTGGCCATGACTTTAAGCGCATATTGCTTGGCATCCAAATTCCTTCGTTCCAATTCATTTTTTGAATTTTTCATCTGAGATTTAACCTTATCCCTCTCTTTCATTAATGAAATGAGAATTTTTGGAATAATTCCTTTTTTAATATTGGGAGATACGAATTCTGCGCCATGCGGAGTTGTTACTTTTTCGATATTTTCTTTAGACAGAAGAAGCGTGGTCGGGCATATGTTGTAAGAAATAAAAATCGATGGGTACATAGAACGAAAGTCAAGATAAACGATTGGGTCTGTATGCAATCCTATTTTTGGTTCAAGGACAAGCGCACCTTTCAGTTCTTTTACCTCTCTTTCCTTCGTCCTTTCTTCTACATCTTTTGGTCTGCAAGGTAGTACGTAATCCTGTTTGCCGAACTCTTTTAAGAGCAAATGCTCTAATCTGGGGGCCTCCCCACCATCCAAGCAATCCTGAAGGAGTATCCCTGATACTTTGGTCAATTCAAAAAATTTGTCGAGCATGTTTTTTTCTATCAACAAATTCAATGCAAGCCTAGCATCTTTTGCTGCATATTCTATTAGTTTTTTTATCTGTTCTTCATTCCCATTCCAATATTTTGTTATTTCACTGTGAGCGACATCTATTTTTTCTTCATTTAGCAATTCTTTTGAAACATCTCCCAAACCAAGTCTTTTAAGTCTTAGCGCACCTTTCTTAATCGAGTCTCGAATTAAATCATAAACGTCGACAACGACCCTACCAGGAATAGAACTCCTGTATCGCATACCAAATTTGTTGGTAAATGCCTGTTTTTGTTTGCACCTACCTATTGTAAAAGATAAGTTGTTTGCTCTAAATCTGTCAAAGATATATGGGAAGTCAAAATTGTTAATGTTGTAACCAACAATAAAATCGGGATCGTATTGATCAATTACTTGGACAAATTTTTGCAACATCTCTTTTTCATTCTCAAATCCGATAACATTTTTGTTGAAACTTTTTATTTGTTTTGATAGGAGAACTAATGAATCGAATTTTTGAAAAGAAGGATAAAATGACATACTTATTATCGCGATTGCATCTTTTCTTGGATCTGGAATGTCGTCTTCTTTAGATAAAGTTTCTATATCTAGCGCGAGATACTTCAATGGCGCTGTTTCTTCTGAATCTATTTCCTCTATGCTATCAGCAACGATGGCCAGGTTTGTTTTTACTGTTGTTGTATTCCCAGGAACCCCGCTAGCTTTCACCCATTTTAAACCAGATATGTTTGAGTCAGACATGAATCTGTATTTGAACAGAATGTCTGCTTCAAATATATCTTCAACAAAATTCTGGCCGTAGAGGCTTTCCCTTATATTTGGCACTTTTGAAGGGTCTTTTAAAATAATTTTAATTAATTTTGTTTTTTCTTTCTGAAATCCTACCGGAAGAAATTTTTCTGTTTCCACTATGCTAACAATTTGATCTTTGAAGTTTGTCTGCAAGTAGTTTGTCACGGCTGCTTTGTCTTTTGATAAAACATAGAAATATGGAAAATAGTCTTTGTAGAATGCACAGGCACTTTTACCCTCTTTTGTTTTGCCGAACAATCTTACAACAGGAGAATTCTCGAGCAAGATGTAATCGCAATCTAATATCTGAAAGGATATGTCCATATCCTACCTTATGAAAAGTCTATTTTAAATGTTTCTCGTGTTCTTAAATCCATTAGCCAAAATATAGGTTGCGAAACAAAACTTCCTATGCTAACGGCAGTGGTTCCTTTATAGTTTGTAACCGAAGGAATGTGACTGTGGGCAGCAACAACTATGTCTGGTATCGCGTCAAGCAGATATGGGTCATTGTCGTAAATTTTAGAGTTTAGGGAAAATGTTGGGTTGAGATGCCTTTTTTTGATCAGGTTTATGAGTGTTTGCTCTGGCGTGCCCCAAAGGCTCATGTATTCATTCAAGCTCTTGTCGTGAAACAAAAATAATTTTACATTCTCAATTTGAACAAAGGCTGGGTTAGGCAGTGTGTCTCTATCAATATCTCCATCAATGTCCCCTTTAATGACGTGTATTTCATGTGTGCTCGGTAAGTCTGAAAGAAATTTCACTATATCTTCTTTTTTAGAAGAAATATCCCCAACAACAAAAATAGTAAGTTTGCTTTGCTGTTTTTCTAACCAATCAAGTAATTTCTCATATGATTCCCGCCTGAATTGCTCTGAATCCATGTGAATGTCTGAAATAAGAAAAATATATTTTTCTTCGTTTGTTTTGTTTATTTCCCGTTGCAGCGGTATGTCTGGGAAGACAAGTTTCTCTCCATAGATTATACCATCTTTTCTGCAAACAACGCCAACAATTTCATCCTCTACCAGTTGATTTAACAGGGTTTCTGAAAGGGCAAGTTCTATTTCTCCAGTGCTGTCTTCTACAACTGCGGTTTTATTACTAGTGTTTTTTTCTTTTACCATCCCTATGATTGAAAAAATTTTAACCTTTTCTGAAACTCTATTTATTGAAATCAAATTGATTAAATCTAAGCGCTTGCTCAACAGATTCCCCAAAAATTCGTATCTTTTGTTGAAAAAATCTACAATATCATTTACACTTACCTTTTCCCTTTCTTTATATGGCTTGATGCTTTGAGCCGCAGATGTTTGAGACGTCTTTAATGCTTCGTTGATGAATTCTAGTGTTATGGTTGATGGGTAGTGAAGCTGCTCCGAAAGAAATGTGTCAATCTTTTCTGGGTTGCTGGCAAAGAAGTCTAATGCACTACCTGTGATTTGTATGCCTTTAGTAAGAAATTTCTTTATGATTTCAGACTTTTCCATACGAAACATTAAGCTATTGTCTTTTTAAAATATAAACAGTTAGCCCATCCTTCCCTTCTGTTTTCGAGTGAACAGTAGAAACTGCTTCTATCTTCCCTATTTCGACTAGTTCTTGTAAATATTTTTGAATTGTGTTCCAACTAATGTTTTTACCTAGACGTTGTGATACTTCTTTTTCTATACTATGAATGCTTCTTGATGAACGGTCTGAAAGCGCCTCCATAATAAGGGGTGATATGCTTTTTCTTAACTCGGGTCTTCCTCTTTTCATGTTAACACATTTTATAAGTTTTCATAATGGTGTTTGTTTAAATGGTGTGGGGTGCTGTTCTCGTTGTTGTTGATTTTTGGTTTTTTCATATTGCGACTGCCTTAAATTACGAATCTTTATATTATTTCTTTTGAACTATCATAATTATTTCTTTTGATACTTCATATTATTTTATAGAAAAGTTCATAATTAATATATTAATACTTTAAAAACTAGTTCATAACTTCTTATAAGTCATATTTTCACCACATCAACTCTTAATTGATTAAGAAATTTTCTAATATTTCTAAAAATTTAGGCGGTACTATAAAAATTTAGTTAAGCCATGTATGACAAAAAACTTTAGGATGATGCCGTTCACCAAATTCTCTTTACCACGAACCGGGGAATAATTTGTTGGGTTCGAATGCCTGATCTTGACCAAAAACTCTAGCCGTGTTAAATTATCCAACCGTTTTCTCAAAGCTTCCATTCCTATCTTGAGGTGATGACTTGTTTTCATCTCTTTATAGAGAATCGGGAAACAGTATGGTTGTGTGCCATACGGAAACTCCTTGCCAGTAGTATAAAATTTTCTTAAAATTTGGATATCTAGAAAATCCAATTTTTCTGCAAGGTTTGAAATAAAATCTATATCCGGTTGTGGCGTGCCTTGTTTCATCAAAGCGTCATCAAGAATCATCTGCTGTTCGTTCATTTTTTCTCTCCTCAAAATAGGGTGAGTTTAAAGTTACGTTTCATTCTTTTAAAAAGATTTATGTTGTATAGAAGTTATATCAAACTCACTATTTTCGCACTCACAGATCCCTTGTCTATCTCTGCTAACCCACAATACCCTTCAGGGAACCTCCCAGAATTAATAATTTTCGTATTTCCAATTTCATCAACACCCCTGCCTTCGTGAATATGCGAACAAAAAGCAGCATTCGGTTGTACTTTATCTATGAATTTTCTCACAGTATTCGATCCGACATGCGCGCCAGTTGTAATAATATCAACCGCTGTTCCTTTTGGTGGGGCGTGTGTTACCTGAATTTTAATTTCAGCTTCTATTACATCATGGTATGCCTTTTCTAAGCCATTTTCAATTTCTTCTTCGCTTGGTTCGAATGGTGTATTAAACGGTGTCTGTGCTCCGCCATATCCATAAAAACCAACATCATCAACTACCTTTCCTTTGCCATGCACAGAAATATTCTTTTTATCAAAAAATTCTATAAGATCTTTATCCCAGCTTCCAGGCACCACAATCAAAGGTTTTTTAAACGCTTTCAACTCTTCAACGATTGTTTCTCCGATATCAATTCTTCCAAACCCCTTTGGTAAGAAATAATCTGTGAAATCTCCGGTGCAAACAACTATGTCTGGCTCTAAAACTACAGCCTTGTCAATAAACATCATCAAATTTTCCATATCGCCATGAATGCAGCTGATGGATAGTATCCTCATTCTATGCCTTATCTTATATTAAGGAAAATATTATTTAATGTTTACAAAAAGAAAAGGGTACAGAGTAGAGAGAAACATAAGAATAAAATTTGAACAGGTAGGTTGGAAGGTAATAAGAGCAGGCGCTAGTCTGGGGGAAGCTGACCTGATTTGCATTAAGCAAGGAAAATGCATCCTTTTACAGATAAAATCAAGTAAAAAACAAGCACTATATTACTATGGATATATGGACAAAAAACTTGAGGGATTCCCATTTTATCTTGTTGTTGATTTTGGCTACGGTAGAACAAGGATTTTACCCCCTAAGCACAAAGCAGGCATGACAGACGGTTTGGGCCTTGAGGGGTTTTTAAAAGAAAAGAAATAATATATAAAAAAGAAATATATGTAAGTGATAAAATGACGGTTCTGGTAAAAGAGATAATGTCAAAGCCGGTTTATACTATTGATATAAAGAAGACAGCCCGAGATGCTGGGAAATTGATGCGAAGAATTAGAAGAGGTTTTCTGGTTGTAGTTAAAGACAGGCACCCAGTTGGCGTGGTCTCTGACAGCGATATAATAAACCAGGTTGTCACGAAGAACATAAAAGCAAGCCAGCTGAAAATCCAAGCTCTTATGAAAAGACCTGTTGTTTTCGCAGAGCCGAACGAAGAGATTCTATCTGCAGTAAGAAAGATGAAAAAAAGCAACATTCATAGGTTGCCGGTAGTCGAGAAAGGCAAAGTGGTGGGTGTAATCTCTCTGACTGACATAGCTCGTACCTCTCCTGAGATGTTGGATTTGCTTGAATATCGTTTAAAAATGAAAGAGATGCCTTCAGAGATAAAAGAAGAAGTAACTTCTGGAATTTGCGAATCTTGTGGCAATTATTCGGAATACTTAAAAGAAGTAGACGAGGAATGGCTGTGCGAAGATTGTATTGAAGAGTTGAAGTCAGAAGCATGACTGTTAAATTGGAAGATGCAAACATAAATAGACTTGATAAAATCACACGCATAGCAAATTTAAATCCTCTTTATTGCAGAGAAACAGACACCCTGTCATCTGTTGTGGACAAAATACTTACACTCAATCACAGGCGCATACCGATTATTTCTAAAGATATGGCGCTAACAGGCGTGATCACATATATGGATATCCTGGATGCTTTGTTGAGAGGGCAAACGAAAGACATGCAAATTTCTAATATTATGATTCGTGATATGATTTTTTGTGGCTCAGATGACACAGTAAGCTATGTCCTTCAAAAACTCAAAATGTCGAGAAGAGGAGGGATGCCCATAGTAAGAGACAAAAAACTAATAGGGATTGTAGGCGAAAAAGATTTTGTCAGATTGTTTGCCGGCATTAAGTTCGATATTACTGTAAAAGACGTAATGACTCCAAGGCCGCTTTTTATTTCTAAAAGATTTTCAATTTTAGAGTGTTTAAAAAGCATGGTGAATACACAATATCGAAGATTGCCTGTTGTTGAAAACAATAATCTTATTGGGATTGTTACCGCGTTTGACGTAGTAAAATTTATACATGAACATGGCTACAACCTTAAACTCATGAATGAGCCGCTGGATTCTATTATCAAACAAGCTTTTACCATATCAGAAGACAATGATGTTTCCGATGTAGTTAATCTAATGAAAGACAAGGATATTGGTGGTTTGCTGGTGGTTAAAGACAAACAGCTGGAAGGAATAATAACTGAAAGAGATATATTGGAACAAATTGTTTAAATATGCCACTTCACCAATTAGAAAAACTTCAAAGATCGCTTAGTGATTCTAATTCAATGTTAATAGTTGAAGGTAAAAGAGACAAGATTGCTTTATCCAAGATTGGTGCTCTTAATCTGGTCGATATTTCAGGGAAATCCTTAGAAGCTGTAATTAAAGCAATTTCATCGAAGAACCCTGAATCGGTCTCCATATTGACAGACTATGACGAGGAAGGCGAGCAGCAATTGAAAATTTTAACCAAATGCCTTCATTCTCAGGGGATCAAAATAGACAACATTCTGCGCAAACAAGTCAAATCAACGTTCAACATTCAAAGAATCGAGGAGATAAATTCTTTCGCAAAACTGTTAGACTGCGGTATTAGTTATGATAAGATATTGAAGACAAACAAATTCTTAAAACGAATGAAAAACAAGAAATTATGATAATTTACTCTGATAATTTGCTCTCATGAATAACTGAATAAATGGGTCCTGGCTTCTGCAATTCGCTTTTAATCAATTGTATAGAAGAAACAGTAAATTTTCCGATATTCGAGTCTATTTTTTTTATATCCTCTACAGCTTTTTGTTTCTCTTCTATGTTTTTGACTCTGCATAGGGTGATATGCGGCGGTTTAACATCCCCGCCGATATCATTCTTTATGTTTTTACTTATGGTTTCAAGCAGAGTATTAGAGCAACCGAGTGCTAAAACCCGGATATAGCTTTCACTCGGTATAAATTTAATCCCAAAAACATCCACATCGAACTGTTTATATCTTTGGGAAATTTCATCCAGTTTTCTGCAAATATCATTAATTTCATTCTCTTCTATCTCACCAAGAAAGGACAAACATAAATGCAGATTTTCCCTTTCAACCATTTTGCACGCTATTGGCAGCCCTCTTAAAGAATTTTGTATAGAGATTATCTTGGGGTTAACACCTTCTGGCATCATTATGCCTATAAAACAACGGGCCATAATCTTTATTTGGTTTATTACTAAAAGTTAAATTAATAAAAGGCTAATTATATAATGTGATTATATGGCAGATGCAAAAGTAAGAGCAGTTGATATCGTAGGAAAACAGATAATCAGCGAGGAAACGGGAAGAAAATTCGGCATTGTAAACAATGTTGATTTTATCACAGAGAGTGGGGAATTATTGAATCTGATTGTTGACCAAGCTACCAAGCACCTGTTAGACATGAACCTAAAGACAGATGACAAAGGAAGGATACTAATCCCATTTTCTGCTGTAAAGTCGATAGGGGATTTTGTAATAGTAAGCGAAAACGAACTAATCTGAATCCGCTATTGACGCAATTTAATTTTTTGAAGAATTCTTCCGTAGTTTTTATATATCAGAGATCCGACAGCAAACCCGATCAATCCCCCTACGGCAATATCTTCGATTGTATGCAAGCCTAGAAAAACTCTTGATAGCGACACAATCAGGGCCAATGCAAAAAATGAAAGGTCCATCTTCCTGCTTTTTGAATAGATTATAGCTACAGTCATAGCAGCAAAAATTACTGCAGCATGGCCGCTTGGAAATGAATATCCGGTTGCACAGAAGCTCAAACCAACACATGGTCTCGGGATTTTAAAAAGAAGTTTTAAACCTTCTGCTATAAGCCAGCTTACCACCACTGCTGGCAAAGCCCCGAAAACAAACCATGCGATGTATTTTTTCGATTGCTTTGGTACAAGAAAATAGATGATAAAAACCATGGCTGCTGCTCCTATCCAAAACTGAAGATTGCCGAATATTGAAAGAAACTGCCAAAACCAAATAGGTTGGGACATGGTCTTTAATTATATTGCAATCATTTTAATTTAAACAATTTTTAGGTATTCTTATCAAAACAAAATAATGCAATTCAAATGGGATTGCTGGGATTTTAACCCAGGTTCCGAACGCCCGAGGCTCGGGTCCTAGAACAACCTAGACGACAATCCCGCTTAAAATAAATATTTTGGGAATGTTTTAAAGATTTGAGGTAGATATTTTCTAATTAAACCAAACTGGTAATTGAACAATATTTCAAAAACATCTTGTGGATCAAACTTTGATACCAGTTTGATACCGGCATCAAACCCATTATTATTTAAGGAATAAACTCTCTTCGACAAAATAGATGCCATCGCCCACTTTCTACCAATATAATTTTTCCATCTTAGATTGTATAATTCTAAACCTTTCCTGCCGATATCATTCTTTGTTAGTGCTAGGTCTATTGTTTGCGCAGCAAATAGACCAGAATAAAGCGCATGACGGATTCCCTCCCCTCCTAGGTGGTTTATCTGAAAGGCAGCATCACCAACTGATATAAAACCATCTTTTACATAATTTTTTACATTAGTATCATCATTCAGAGCACCACCATGTAAATCTATTATCTTGGCAGATGCAGTTTGTTTATGTGATGCGACAAATCTTTTTAGAAACTCTATTAATGGTCTACCATTTTTTATTGATTGCAGAATTCCGACACCGACTTTTGCGCGACCTTTGCCGCTTGGGAAAATCCATGCATATCCATTTGGGGCATAATTCCTGTTAAGATAAAAATTCAATCTGTCAGCACGCTCCAGGTGAACTTTATTCATATGGTACTCAATACCAATAGTTAATTTTTTTTGCAGGCTTGTCAATCCAAGTCTTCTTGATAACACGCCACCCGTGCCTGTTGCATCAACAACTACTTTAGAAAAAAACTTCTTCCTCTCATTCTTTTCATTCAGTATTATCCCATTTACATACCCATTCTTTATTATTACGTCATCCACAATGGCTCCTGTGATTACCTCAGCCCCGTTTACCTTTGCTTTATGCGCCAAAAATTGTTTGAGTAATTTATAGTTCAGCACATAGCCCATGGTTTTATTATAATCAAATTCTGCTTTTTCTGTTGGCCCTTGAATTAGAATTGAAGACCAAGAGCTATCTGTAATTTTTTTTGGCAGATTAAAGATTTTCATCGTTTCTTTTACTGTGCCGCCAGTTGAGAAGTTCGGTTCACCGATTATCTTTGATCGTTCAAGAAGTAAAACATCATAATCCATTCCTGCCAGTTCTTTGGCGCAATTCCCCCCTGCAGGGCCAGCACCGGCAACAATTACATCATATTCTTCCATAATTTACTTATTTTAAGTTAAATCAAACAAATAAAAAACTATGCAAGCTTATCTGGTCAAGACCATAATAGGAGTTTTCGCCCTGGATGAAAACAAAAAAGTACTTTCTTTCAAACCTTTCTCTAAAAATCCAAGTGAAATTGCGGATAAACTGCTTGAAATGGAACCAACAGAATACGGACAAATTAAGCATGAATTGAAAGGATTCAACTTTATTACCGATGATAAAACAGTTGAAGATTTTGTAAAAGAAAATTTGCGAAAATATGCCCTTCGTTACAATTTTGTGAAAAACCAAGTAGACTTTAACCGATTTCTAGCTGATGTCAGTTTGGAGACCTCGAAGAGGAAAATAAAACAAACTGTTGGTAAGGACAACATAATCGTTCATGTCAACAATGCAGCAGAGGAGATTGATAAGTCTTTGAATATCTTTACCGAAAGATTGAGAGAATGGTATTCACTTCATTTCCCAGAGATGGACAGAGCTGTTGCAGACCACAAAAGATTTGCAGAAATAGTTGAAAAATTCGGCTCAATGAAGAAGATAGAGGATAGAGAGTTAAGGCAGCTTGCACAAAAAAGTATTGGCACGGATTTCAGCGAAGATGACATTAAAATCGTTCAGATTTTTTCAGGCGAAATACTGAGACTATATAGTCTAAAAGAGGAACTGGCAAAACATCTAGAAAAAATTCTTAAAATAGTTGCACCGAATTTTACTGAATTGGCCGGAGCAACTCTTGCCGCTAAGTTGATTTCAAAGGCCGGAAGTATGGAAAAATTGGCAAAGATGCCGTCAAGTACAATACAATTACTAGGCGCAGAAAAAGCGCTATTTAAGTTTCTTCATGGAGAGGGGCGAAGCCCACGGTTTGGACTAATCTATAGCCATCCATTAATTCAAAACTCCCCTGAAAAATTGAAAGGCAAACTCGCTCGTGCGTTGGCATCGAAACTTTCAATTGCGGCAAAAATGGACTATTACTCAAAAAAATACAAGGCAGAACAATTAAAAACGGATCTTGGAAAGAAAGTCAAAGAAATTCTACGTGGATAATGATGAAGACAAGGAAAACAAAATTTAGCAGAATATTTAAAATTGATAACAAACTTGTGTCTATCAACTTAGATCCTGGTGAAAAAGTATACGGCGAGGAATTGATTAAGGTCAATAACACAGAGTATCGTGAATGGATGCCTTCTCATTCTAAGCCAGCAGCAGCAATTAAGTCTGGTCTTCGAGTTTTTCCTTTAGAAAAAGGAATGTCAATTCTATACCTCGGAGCTGCTTCCGGGACAACTGTTAGTACATTTTCAGATATTGTTGGGAAAGAAGGAATTATCTATGCTGTGGAGATTTCAGAGAAACCGCTCCATAATTTAATGAAGATAGCAGAAAGACGTGGAAATATTATTTGTATTTTAAATGACGCCAGACTGCCTGAAAGATATGAAAATCTTGTTATCGAGAAAGTTGATTGCGTGTATGAAGATGTTGCTGATCCAGATCAAATAAAAATTCTAATTAGAAATTGTGAAAAATTTCTCAAACCCAATGGCTATGCAATTATAGCAATTAAATCGCAGAGTATTGACTCGGTAAGGTCGCCAAAAGAAATTTATAAAAAATGTTTGGAGGAATTGAAAGAAAATTTTGAGATTTTAGATAAAGTTGAACTTGACCCGTTCCAGAAAAATCATCTATTCGTCGTAATGAAACTAAGATGATTTACCAGATTTCTTGGATTTTGCATTCCTGAATTTAGTTAACACTAATCTAATCCAAGTTTTTGGCCTCATTTCTTCACCTTTAACTGTTTGATGCTAAGAATTTTCTCTGTTCTCTAAACCTATTCAAATCTCCTGGTAAGAAATTTTTAGTGCAAACCCTGCAATATATTCTGTTGTCTCCAAAACCGTCTACAAATCTAATTATTCTAGGCGAATGACACCTTATGCATTTTATATTTTTAAGCATCTGACACACCCCAGGTTTCCTTTTTTTTCGATTATTTCAAAATTTTTGACTTCTGTTTGGCACGAAGGGCACTGTACATTGAAGAGCTGCGAGGGATATTTACTCTCCATATGCTGTTTTAAGTTTCCATATCTCATTCTTATCCATTGAAGACCACTATATATTACAAATAAATACTTTTCGATTCAATATTATAACATATGTTTCAGAAATATGGTAAAATTAAGACAAATGAACAGATACCTTTAAAAGAACCTAAGAAAGATGATAGACATTTGTCCATTGACGAAACTGACAGGAGAATTCTCAAGCTGCTCCTTCAGGATGCACGATTCTCCTATCGTGAGATAGCTAGGCAAACAAAACTTTCTACAACGACTGTAATTGAAAGACTACGAAAATTAAGGACGAATGGAATAATTACTGGATATTCTGTCAATTTGGATTCAAGAAAACTGGGGTTTGGGTTGACAGCGATAATCGAAATTGTGGGAAGTAAGCTGATGTTACTAAAAACAGTAGAAAAGATGAAGCAGTTGCCAAACGTTTATGCGATATATCATACTACAGGTGATGTTGATGTAATTATTGTAGCAAAATTCAAAACAGTGGATGAACTACAGAATTTTCTTGGAGCTCTTTATCGCATAATGAGTATTCAAAGAAGTGAAACAAGAATAGTTTTAAACACTATAAAAGAGGATTTCAGAGTCATAGTTTAATAAAAATCTTCCTTTCGTTCAGACCAGTGATCCGGAACCAATTGAAATCCACATTTTGGGCAAATTTCTTCATCTTCATCAAATGTTAAATTACATTTTGGGCATTTCATGTTCTCATTTTATTGAGAGTTTTTTTATCTATTTAAAGAAAAAATTAGAGGAGGGGAACGCTATATTATTATAGGGATTTCCTCCAAGGGGTTTGTTCCCCTCACTCTTATTGATCGGCCAAAAGGACAAATCATCTTATACAATTTATACACCCCACATGGCCTTTCTTCTCAATTATTTCCTTAGTTGTAACCTCAGCTTGGCAAGATGGGCAAATTATACTAACAGCTTCTGGTGGTGGAGAAAAATCATAATTTCTTATGCCTCTTATTACATCGATTTTTTTGAAATTCATTCTTACCTGTTGAAGCATTAAGAATGAGTCTTTATAAGGCACTTCTATAACAAAATTAATAAAATAACTCCTGCAAACCGGATAACCGTAAGGTGTTTATATATGTTTTTATGAAAATTTTCATAATATTGAGGAAAAATTCAAAGTATTTAAACATATAGTTTGAATAAAATTATAATATCCAGATGATGTGATATGCAGGCAACTTTGATAGAAAATAATGATAATGGAAGAATTGCTTATGATTCTTTGATCCTTTCAGACCCAAAAGCGCTTTCTGTATTAAATAATAAAATTTCTATGAAAATTGTTAAACTGTTAGCAGATACTCCTTGTTGTGCTATAGATGCTGCAAGAAGATTGAAAATACATGAACAGAAGATTTATTATCATTTGAGAAATTTGGAAAGATCCGGGATTGTCTATACAATTTCTCAAGAAAGAAGACATGGCATGATTGCAAAAATCTATTCGGTTGTTTCACCTGTAGTTGCTGCTAAGTTGTTTGAAAAAGGAACTGAGATTAAAGAGAATATTGCTTTAACCATCTCTCAAGACTTTATAAAATTTTTTAATCCATTTGTTCAAGATGGCTTATTAAACGCAAAAGTCATTATAGGTACCCCATTCCCTCATGGAATTTATAGCGCTACTGCAAGAAATGATACTGCACTGTTTGATTTTGGAATATTTCTTGGGAAAATTTTAAATGAAAATGATGGCTTTAGCTGTTACTTAGATACGCATATTTCTGATGCTGATTTAAAAAAATCTAATCTTATTTTAATAGGGAATTCGAAAACGAATTCTATTACTCAGAAAATTAATTCTCATCTCCCTATTTATTTTGATGAAGCAAAAGATTTTCAGATAGTATCAAAACTAACAGGTCAAACATACAATTATGATTATGATGCTTTGATACTGAAAATTCCAAATCCTTTTAATGCTAATAAAAATCTTTTAGTCATAGGTGGTAAAAGAAGCGTTGGCCTAATTTCAGCAGTAATAGCCATTAAAAATTATATATCAGAAATATTACAAGGTAATGCTAAGAACAAAACTATAATTGCGAAAGTAGTTCGTGGTTTAGATAAAGATAGTGATGGGCGTATAGATACTATAACTTTTTTGGAGTGAGTATATGAAAAACAATACGCATAGAACAGGTATAGCACATACCGAAAAGGATAAATTTGTTAAAGTTAGTGTTTTTTCTACAGGTATGATTCAGTCTATAAACGAATTACCTGCATTTTTGGGAAGTGATTAAAATGCCTGAAAGCGATGATGGAAAAGAACAAGAACCCCATAATTACGGATTAGACGATCCTTGGGTAGTGCAATTTTCAAGAGAAATTGGCCCAAAGGTTCGAGATTATGTAAAAGAAGCATACCCTGATGCGCCAGTCACCATTTCACCTCTTGGCACAGGAGGAAAATATTTTGGATTACGTCTTAAAGGGTATTTAGATGGCGAAGGCGTAATAACACATCTAGTCGAAATTGATAGTTTAGATAAAATGAAATCTGAATTGTTAAGGCATAAGCATGATATCAAAGGTTCGGTGTTTATAGGTGTTGATGATGCCATATGGACAGCAAGAACTTATAATAGATGGAAAGATATTATGGAAGAAATTAAAGAGGAATTGTGCATTAATGATTTAAAATATGCTGTGTTTCATGACGCTAGAAAAATTGCTGATTGGTATTCTGAAAACAACAGACCTAATAAATGAGTGATTAAATGCCTAAAGCTTATATCACAGCACCATACATGAGCAAATCATTTTTCGAAACACCTCAACTCCACGGGAAAATAATTATTGATACTGCTTATAGAAATTTCTTAGAAACTATTGAAGCGACAGTAAAAAGTTGCGGGCTTGAAACTTTTCTTCTGCATAAAGATTTACATAAATGGGGAGATGTATACATTGATCCTAAAGAACTAGGGAAGAAATCTTTGGAAGTAGTAACTTCGTCTGATGTAATTGTAGCTTATCCAGAAAGAAGTGTTGGTGTAAATATAGAACTTGGATGGGCATCTTTATTGAAGAAAAAAATAATAGTTTTGGTGAATGAAAGAGATAATGTAAGTCTTATGCACACCGGATTGAACGGTGTAACAAATACAGAGATTATCAAATTCAGAGACATAGTTGATTTGAAAACAAAATTAAGGGAATGCCTCCTAAATTTGAATGAACCTGGTTCTAAACAATAGATGAATTTAAACTAAGTAAAGAAAATAGGAGGAAAATAAAATAATCAAATCGGCTTAATAAATCCAAAAATTCGGTTATTTTTTATCATATTGACTCTTACTTTTCTAAAACCCCTATCCTCAAAAAGCGTTTCTGTAATTGTTAGAATTTCTCTCATTTAGTCACCTCGGTTACCTGAAATGTCTGACTATTGCTTGCGGATTATAGTAGATATTGAAATCGAAATCTTTCAACTTCGTCTGTCCATTTAATTGGTTTAAATCTATGAAACTTCCCCAGCAGCCCCTGCAGAATATTCTTCTCTTCCCAAAACCATCAACAAATTTCACCATTCTCAATGAGCCGCATTTCATGCATTTCATTTTCTCACTAAAAGAGATTAGGTAAATAGAACATACCTAGCTTTCGGGAGAGTAGATTTCCGATAGTCTGAGCGAAGAAGACAATATAAGGTTAATTCAACTTACATATAGCTTATTTTAGCTTCTTGCAGACTCCAATTTCATTTTAAGCCTCAGATTTTCAACAAACCTCTTAAATTGGCTCGTAGGGACCCTGCATCCTGCTGCCCGGATATGGCCGCCTCCCTCAGAATCCTTTATGTCTCTTACACCTTCTTTTGCTAACCTATCTAAATCTATTTCTAAATCCTTACCTTCCCTTAAACTGGCATTAAAATATTTTCCTTCCCTTTGGTATACAACCACAACTTTGTCATCAAAAGACCTCCGCGCATAGCTTGCAAAGGAAGATTTGATTTTTAACTTAGATTTAATTTCATAAAGCAGAATGCTGTCAATGATTTTTTTGTTTTTCTTGAAGTCATCTTCAGTTTTTTTAAATTCCTTCTCTGTTAAGTTGTAATATTCTTGTAAAGTCCTGTTTTTTAAAACATCCTTGTAATTTTTTGATTCTAGCAAAATTTTCAATGAAAAAATTGAGCCAGCGACATCCTTAACAGCCATGCTGCCTTCAATCATCTGAGTAAGTTTGCCAAGGAGAGATTTTCCTATGAGTGTTTCATCCACAGCTTTGAAGTCATCAACCAATTCATTATTCACAGTTTTAATTTTTTCAAACAAATCCAAGCAATTTTTCATTCCCATGTCAGCCAAAGTTCCGATTCCAGCAATCCATAAAATATCTTTTATGTCAAAAAAATCTTCGTAGATTTTATAACAGAGATAGGTTGCTGGCAGATAACTTTCTCTATCATATATTCTTGGATTTACATAAACAATCTTGACGTAGCCTTTCGGCATATGATGATCAATTACCAAGACGTTGGAAGCATTCCTCAATTTTGTTAGAATCTCTACAGATATGTCGGGTATATCAACTATTATTGTATGTTTTGGATTCATTTTTTTTATTTTACTAAAAGTTTTTTCCGTCAATATAGAATTGAGTTCTGATACAATCAATTCAGCATCTGCTTTAAGCAATTTTTTAATCAGTTTGTAGATTATTGCAGCAGAACAGATACTGTCGGAATCATGTCCGTGTACTATAGCAATCTTATCCTTAGGTTTGATAGATTCGATAAAACCAATGGCAGGTGAAATCGTTTCTTTTATATTGAGCATATCTAACTTTAAGGATTTTAGAATAAAGAATTAAGTCTTCTCAGATTCATCTTTTATTCTCTTCATTGTCTCTTCGTCCAACACAAGTAATTGTACAGGCTGTTTCTCCTGCTTGGCTCCATAAAGATGGAATTCTGTCAACGAAAGCAAGGTGTCAACATAATGCAAGATCAAAGCTTCATAATTCCTCGGCGGCGTAGGTCCACCTTCGCCAAAATGACTTGCGATGATGTGAATGACATCTTCAGGAAATCCACGATAATAAAATTCAGCAACTGCCAGCATGCTGTGGTCGAGTAAAATCCCTGTCGGTTCTGTTCCTTCTTCTCCAGCTTTCCATTCAAACATCTTCATTATATCATGGAGCACCGCTCCAGCTAGGAGGTGATCCTTGTTAATTTTTAACCCATAATTTTTTTCCATGCTGTCAGCAGTCTTCATGCAAAGATCGGTTACGGCAATGGTGTGATTGAGCAAGTCTCTTTCGACAGTGCCAAGTTGAGCAATAGAAAATGGCGTTTTAACTTTGGCTATATCTTCTTTAGGATATTTTTTAAAATCCTTATGTGTCAAGCTAGGATTCTTGAGAAAATCTATTACCTTTTTTCTCAGTTCCTCATCTTTTATTCCTCTAGCCAACTCGATTAATTTCTCCATAGTTTCTGCCATAATTAACATCTCAAATGAATCTTCTTATCCTTTCTGCTTCGTCCTTCAATTCTTTCCTTTCTGCCTGTATGGTAGATTCCCAAACAGGTCCCAAATCGCTTAAAGCATCACCAAAATATCTCGGTATCACATGTGTATGGAAATGAAAAATACCTTGGTTGCCAGCTAGTTCGTTTGATTGGATGGTGTTGATTCCTTCCGCATTCGTCGCTTTCTTGACAGCTATAGCAATTTTCTTGACAATCTTATACAAGTGAGCAATGATATCTTCCGGTATGTCATAGATTGTTTCAAAATGCTCTCTCGGTATGACCAAAGCATGCCCTGGATTGAATGGCTTCATATCTAGTAAAGCTAAGACTTTATCGTCTTCATAGAGTATCTCTGCATCTGCTTTTTTGCTTGCTATTCTGCAAAATATGCAATCTTTCATATCCCTTATTTTTACATAGTAGAAATAATAATTAATGGACGAACTGTTTGCCAGAGACCTTCAGTTGGTTTAATCTTTAAATCCTTTTCTATCCGCTAATTAAATATGGCAACTATAATAGCCCAAAATGAACAAGAGCTTTTGTACGAATTAGTTAGGCATACATATGACATTACTTGCACCACCTTCTGGAAATCAGATTTCTCTAAAGTAGGAAAAGTAAATATCTATAATAACCAACTCCAATCAGACAGAAATGTTTCTTTTGATGGACATATCTATACTCGAAAAAATGGTGTAATTAAAGGATTGAATCTTCTACAACAGCTTATGTTCTTACGTTCATTCTCAGAGAGAGTTGGCATACCTTTAAGGCACTTAACTCTAAGAGAGAATTTTGATGCAGCATACTCGCCAGATGGACAAAAATATAAGGAGAATGTTCTAATTCATTCTTGGGTGTATACGGGCGAGATGATTAGAAAATTGCCAGATGGGTATGCGATTCACAGAGTTAATGATGTAGACATAGTGACAGTAACTCCTCCTATATCAGAAGATCATATTGCAGTTGAGGGTGAAACGCAACCTGCCACTCTAGGACAGATTAGACAATATAAAGCGGGGCCAGTGTTACAAACCGAAATACCTACAACAGTTGGTTATTTTACTGATTTTAAAGATGTAATTCCTGTTGATAATGAACTCCAAGCAGACAGAGGTAAAATACTTTCTGAAAGAGAAAACCCACATACTGGCAGGAGGATATGGTGGTGGAGGAACAGGCGGAGAGGGCATTGGCGCGGACTATATTTCGTAGACCATTTATCTGCTGTCAGGTGCGACTGGAACTCTCTCGAGCAGAGTCTCCACGCGGCTGCGACCGGGCCGTTGGTCAGGGAGTATCTTCACCTGGACGGGGGCGCCATGCTGGGTATAGGAACCAACACTCCTCTTAACAAATAAATCTATATAACACTAGGATCAATCAAAGTTCTTAAAAACTTGGAAAATGAATTAGAGAAATTAATACAAGTAAAGAAAATCAGCGATCTCAAGCAATTATTGGAATCATTAAAAACTAAAAAGAAATCATCCAAACAATGCTGAGAGTCCTGCAGATGCTTCTTCTGCTTTCTTACCTTCGTCTTCCTTTTTCTCTTCTTTCTTTTCCTCAACTTTTGCTGCAGGTGCTGCTATACTTGCTTGCTCTAACAACTGATCTATGTTAACTCCTTCTAATGCTGCGACCAATGCTTTCAACTTTCCTTCATCTGGAGTTATGCCTGCTGACTGAAGCACTTTTGTTAGATTTTCCACTGTCACTGGCTTGCCGCTTGCATGCAAAACGAGGCTTGCGTATACTTCTTCCATTCATACACCTCCAATTTTACTTTCCAAAGCCTTAGCTTGTTGATAAGCTTTAGCAAATAAATACTTAACATTTTCCTTGGTTGGGAAACCGATGGCAACAGAAAGATTCAATGCTTTTCTGAATGCTTCTCTCAGTCTGTTCGGATATTCCTCCACAAGGTTTAGGATATCCTTTGCATAGACCTTTCCATTTTCATGCAAAGCAGTAATGTTCAAAGAAATTTCAATAGGTTCTATCTTCAGCTTTCTCAGTATGCCTGCCAGTTCTTTCGATATCTTGTTTCCCTTTTTGACGACCACACCACCTCTTTTTATCGCAATTTTTCCTGCTTCAACCCCAGCAACAAGTCCGACTTTTGCAAACTCACTGATTACAGGCCCTGGCAACAGATCAGTCGGGCCGGGTTTTATTTCTATATCCATTCCAGCAATATCATTTTCCTTCGCAAATGCAGAAGATCTCAATTGCTTGGCAATCTTATAAAATTGAAATGTAGCCAAATTGGTGAAGATTAGTCCGATTTGCGAGGGAATAAATTTTTCAAGTTCCCCTATGTTTTCCTTCTCTAGTTTTTTCAAAGCAAAATTTACTATCGATTTCTTATTTATTTTTATCAAAGCCTTTTCATTTAATTCTTTTCTAATTTTTTGGAACTGCTTTGTCGGCAGTTTTGCCAAATCTATGAATCCGATTGTGGAATATTTGCTCATCAGTTTGCTCAATTCTTCAACTTCTTGTATTTTCTCTTCTTTTGTCATTTACATCACTTCTACATCACTTTTATCGGCTTGCTCATAGTTAGCTTTAGCAAAACTTCCTTGATGTTGTGCTTGCCTTTTGGAAGTTTTGTTTCAAGAAAATTTAAAACTGCTTCTACATTTTCAGCAACATCATCATCTTTCATCTCTTCTTTACCGACTAAACACTGGATTACAGGGGAATCCTTCACCCTTATCTTCACGCTATTCTTCAATTTTTTTATCAGAGGTTTGGCTTCGTCAGAAATCATGCGAGGCATCTTTCCAGATGGGGCTAAAACCTGGCCCAAGCTTTTACCAATAAGGGGCATCAATGGGGCTTCTGCAAGAAAAAACTCAGTTTGCGAAACTAATTTTTTAGCTTCTCTCTTATTTTTCGCCAAACCTTGAATGTCGTCGCTGCTAAAAACCTCACAATCTAGATCCTTTAACAAATCACTAAAAACAACTACATTTGCCTCTTTTCCTCTTCCCCTAGGAAGCAACACATCTTCTGAAAATTTATTTTCAGGTTTTTTTGTATCAAATTCTTTTAATCCTATAATTAAGTCAAAAGTTTGCGAAAAATTTCTTTTCTTGGATTTTTCCCTTAATTCCTTTATTGTTTTTAAAATATCGTCTCTCATTGTTTCCCTCCTGCCTCAGCAGTCTAGCGGGCTTATACCTTCTTAATTTTCAAAGTTTAAATAACTTTTTAATCTATTTGTTTAAATAGTGAAATTATGGGTATTACAAAACCAAAAGAAGAACACACAGAAAAGGGCAAGGAAGAGAAAAAGAAAGAAGTAGCCAAACCTATGAGAATCGAAAGACCAAAAGAAATAACGATAATAGTAAGACTTGCTAATACAGATTTGGATGGAGAAAAACCTGTTTTTCAAGCTTTAAGAAGCATTAAGGGAGTAAGTTTTATCATGAGTAAAGCCATTTGTAAAGTTGCCAATTTAAACCCGAATCAGAAGCTTGGTACATTGGACCCGAAAACAATTGAAAAATTGGAAGAAGTGATAAAAGAGCCGATAAATTTTGGTGTTCCACCATTCCTTGTTAACAGAAGAAGAGACATTGAAACTGGCAAGGATATCCATTTAATTGGTGCTGATTTGGATATGGTTAAAAGGTTTGACGTTCAGCGATATGTTGACCTAAAAACTTATCGCGGATGGAGGCATATGTTTGGTCAGCCAGTCCGTGGGCAAGAAACTAGAAGCTCTTTTAGGCAAAAAGGAAAAGCTGTTGGTGTTATGAAGAAAGAAATCAAGCTACAGATGAAAAAGACAGAAGAGGGTAAAGAAGAGAAAAAGAAATAACATAGACAAGTGATTTTATGAAAAAAATAAGGAAAAAATACGAAAGACCGAAGAAAATGTTCGATAAGCAGAGAATAGAAAAAGACAAGGAATTGTTTAAAACATACGGCCTGAAAGCTAAGAACGAGATCTGGCGTGCTGAAGCGATTCTAAGAAAATATAGAAGATTGGCAAGAGAGCTTACAGGCAAGGAAAATAAGGAGAAGGAAAAACTTATAATCGACAAACTTGTAAAACTTGGTATGCTGAACGATGCTGCGGCATTGGATGATATTCTTGGTTTAACCATAGAAACTATTTTGGAAAGGAGATTGCAGACAATAGTGTTTAGAAAAGGATTGGCAAATACGGCCAATCATGCCAGACAATTGATTGTCCATGGCCATGTTGTTTTTGATGGAAGAAAAATGCCATATCCCAGTTATTTAGTTTCAAGAGAAGAGGAGAATAAGATTCAGATAATAAAGTGAGAAAATAAGTGATAGAATGGAAAGAAAGGAAATTTGGGGCATAGCCCACATATACAGCACGGCAAACAACACATTCATTCATATTACAGATATTACTGGCAGCGAGACTATAGCAAGATTTTCAGGAGGAATGATGACAGATAAGGACAGGGAGCAGGGAATGCCATTCCCGGCAATGCTGGCAGCGCGAAAGGCTGCTGAAGAAGCATTAGCAAAAGGAATAACAGGTGTTCACATTCGTGTGCGCGCTCGTGGGAGCCAGTACAGCAGATCACCAGGAATGGGTGCCCAGCCGGCCATACGTGCTTTAGCCCGTGGTGGATTGAGAATTGGAATGATCGAAGATACTACGCCTACAACTCATGGCGAACTCACCAAAAAAGGCGGCCGCCTCGGAAGAAGGGTGTAGCTTAACTTAACATAACTTTAAATTATTTCAAAAACCAAATCTTAAGCTGATGTGATTAAATGAAAGTACAAATTCTTGATAAGACGGATTCGGAAATAGAATTTTTATTGGAAGGAGTAACGCCAGGTTTCGCAAACGAACTGAGAAGAATAATGATTGCTGAGATTCCCACCATGGCCATAGAATGGGTTGACTTTACGAAGAATGATTCTGTTTTAAACGATGAGATTGTGGCTAACAGACTAGGGCAGGTGCCATTAACATTTGATAAAAAAGCTTACAACCTGCAAAAAGATTGCAAGTGCGAAGGCAAAGGTTGTTCACTATGCCAAGTAAAGCTAAGTTTAAAGAAAAAAGGTCCTTCCATGGTTTACTCTGGCGATTTGAAATCCAAGGCAAAGGATGTTCAGCCAGTGTTTGATGGCATTCCTATAGTCGAATTGTTTGAAGACCAGTCAGTTGAATTCGAAGCCATTGCCCAGCTCGGTCTTGGTAAAGAACATATTAAATGGCAAGGGGCTGTAGTTGGCTACAAGAACAAACCGTTGAAGGAAACAAAAAAGAAAGAGGAAAGCGAGGAGACAAAATACCAGGAAGATGCGTTTATTTTTAATGTCGAGTCTGCTTCTGGCCTGAAACCAGAGGAAGTTGTCATGTCAGCAGCAGAAGTTCTTGAAGAAAAGATGAAAATTTTTGACAAGGAATTGAAAAAACTCAAATGATTAATCAAATGAGAAATGATTATATTCTTGAAGTATAACTAATTCTATATCTATAGGCACAAGAGTAGACGCGGGAGTCGCGTAGCCTGGTCAATCGCGCAGGACTTAAGAGGACAATCTTAAGTATTGATAAAAGATGAAAGAAGAAATCCTGTGGCTTAGTGCCTTCGTGGGTCCAAATCCCACCTCCCGCACAATGATTTAATTTAGCTGAAAACCAAGTATTATTATGGCTAAAATAAAAACAAAACACGATAAAAATAATTGGCTTATAGCTGCTGGTCTTTTTATTGGTCTTGGAATAGGATTAATTACTGGACAAATTTGGGGTTGTGTGCTTATTGGATTCGGATTAGGCCTATTAGTTGCTTACTTAATTTCAAGAAAGAAAAAGTGATTTTTAGGTCAAAGTTACCGCAATGAACTATAGTGTAAATCCCACCTCCCCATTAAATAAATTTTTTAAAATACAAGTTTCTCTAAGTGATTGATATCGCCGTAGGCGCTGTATGCCAGTGTTGTAGAAAATTTTCACCAGGATTGTATACCTGCAAAGTGTGTGGAAGCAAATGCTGTCCGCTATGTGTTGACAATAATACTGGCTTTTGCAAATTATGTAAAGGAATAAAGAAAACCTAGAATTTCATCAAACTTTCTACAAGTTTTTTCGTAGCGTCTTGTGTTGCTTCATCTGTTGGCTTGACTATCTCACTTACGATTCTCTCTATAGTTTTCTTCTTCTCTTCTTCACCGATTTCAATTATCGCCCTAAATGGCATTTCGACTTTTTTAATCAGGACAGTTGTCTCGTCCAATTGTTTTTTCATTTCCAACAGGGCTGTCCATAATTGAGCGATCTTGACATCATCTGCAGAAGAATATGCGCACCTATGTTTTTTCGTGCTCTCTATAAGACCAGACAAAATGACCTGCGAATCGTCGTTTAAATTATCCTTCCAGTCTTTTTTTTCATTAAACATAGTAAGCTATTGTCTGTTAAAATTTAAATCCCTATTTTCCCGGAGTTTAAAAGTATTTTAAGCTTTTGGTTCAGTTTTAAAACATTTATTTCTACCGGTACGAATAATTATTTAGATTCTATGGGAGTTAGACAGCTAATAGAGAGACCAGTCAGGGTAGAAAAGGTAAGCGAAGACGATGAAGAAATAAGGGCATTTGTAGAGAGAAGGAAGACGCAGATAAAAGTTGTTGGTTGTGGCGGAGCTGGGAATAATACCATCACACGTTTGATGCAAGTAGGCATCGCTGGCGCTGAAACTATTGCAATCAATACTGATGCAATGGATCTGCTCTATACAGACTCTGATAAAAAAGTGATAATTGGAAAAGAGCTTACGCAAGGACTCGGAGCAGGTGCTAATCCGGAGATCGGAATGGAATCAGCCAAGGAAAACAAGGAAGAGATCAAGCATGCACTGCAGGGCGCTGACATGGTTTTTCTTACAGCTGGACTTGGCGGTGGGACTGGCACAGGAAGCATACCGGTTGTTGCTGATATTGCCAAAAAGATGGGAGCATTGACAGTAGCCATAGTCACCATGCCGTTTACAATGGAAGGAAAACAGAGGATGATCAATGCAAGAGAGGGGTTGAAAAACTTGGACAGCGTGGTTGATACTTTGATAGTTATTCCAAACGACAAGCTGTTGGAGATCGTGCCGGATGTAAGCATAACCACTGCTTTTAAGGTATGCGATGAAATTTTAGTAAATGCTGTAAAAGGCATAGCAGAACTAGTTACCAAACCGGGTTTGGTCCATCTCGATTTTGCTGATGTAAAGGCTGTTATGTCAGGCAGCGGGTTGGCAATGATCGGCATGGGCGAGAGCGATACGGATAATAGAGCGTTTGAATCTGTGGAAAAAGCTTTGAACAATCCGCTGATAACTGTAGATGTCAATGGCGCACAGGGGGCATTGATCAATGTGATAGGCGGGCCAGACATAACGATAAGAGAAGCCCAGCAGATTGCAGAATCTGTCTCAACCAGATTGGCGCCTGAAGCAAGGATCATCTGGGGCGTGCAGGTGGATAAATCCTTAGGAGATGCAGTAAGAACTATGTTAATAATTACTGGTGTCAAATCGCCTCAAATATTTGGTCCAGATAAACCTTGGGAAAAAGAAAAGAAAAAGGATATAGAGAAAATTCTTGGAGTAGACTTTATGGAGTAGAATTTGCAGAGTAAAATTTATGGGGTAGCTGATAAAAATGAATCTGTTTGCAAAATTTAAAGAATATATAAGAGTAGCGAAGATTGCGAAAAGACCTGAGAAGGATGAGATACGTTCAACTCTAAGAATTTGTTTGATCGGCATAGGAATAATAGGCGTAATTGGTTTTATTTTATACTTTATTTCTGCATCAATTCCAGGCGGGGTCTGAAGGCGATTTGATGATATTCACTATTAAAACTGTTGTTGGAAGAGAAGACGTTGTCTTAGATGCCATAGCATCAAAAGTCAAGACCGAGAATCTGCAGATAAAAGCTTTAGTGCATCCTGAAGAGATCAAAGGATATGTTTTTGTTGAAGGCGAGACTGCTGATATAGAAAGAGCAGTCAAAATGATTTCTCATGTTCGTGGCTTGTTGAAAGCACCGGTGGATCTGCAGCAGATACAAAGATTCCTTCAGCCCAAGGAAGTTGAAGTTGATCTGGATTTAGGAGATATAGTTGAAGTAATTGGTGGACCGTTCAAAGGTGAGAAAGGAAAAGTTATCAGATACGATAAAACAAAAAGAGAGACCACCTTGGAATTGATAGAAACAACTACCCCAATCCCGATAACATTAAGTGTTGAATTTGTGAAAATTTCACAAAAAATAAAGAAGTGAAATTATGGAAAAGGAAACTGCAGCTAAAGAAACTCTTGCCAGCATTGTTAAAAAAGAACTTGGTATTCAGGTAGCTAAAATCAGCGAAGAAGACAAGACTGCTGGTAAAACTTCTGTCGGCGATATCAGCATGGAAAAAATTGTGAGTATAGCAAGAAACAGAAAAGATTTGTTACTTGCAAAAGATTTCAAATCTGCGGTAAAACAAGTTATCGGAAGCATCAACTCAATGTCTGTAATTTTGATAGAAGGAAAAAAACCGAAAGAAATTATTCAAGAAATTAATGAAGGTAAGTGGGACAGTTTAATTAAATAGTTTCGTATTCAATTCTTTTCTTAGATAAAATGCCGTTTGTTTATAGAAAAAAATTAGCTGGTATAGATAGAAGTTCAAGAAAAACAGATGAAGAAATCAAAAAGTCAATTCTTGCATCTTTTGATGATATTGTAAAAACTACAAGAGACACTTATGTTCATGTCTCAATATTACCATACAAATTCAAAGACCCTTCAATTAAAGATGCAGATCCTAGAAAATTTTTAGCACTTCATGCAATTAGGATGAATAACTTAGATTGGTATGATGTAGAATTCTGGTTGGATAATATTAAACTAAGAATGGATAATCCTTTAAGATTTTATATATCACCAATTAGTGCTGTATTTCTTGACGAGAGAAGAATGTTATATAAATGTGTTGACGGCCGTTATTCTGCAGCTGTTATCTACAACAGAAAAGTTTGAGAATTTATGGACTGGAGGGGATTCGAACCCCCAACCTCCTCCACCCTGGAACAATCTGCCATGGAGGCAGTCTACCATTGACCTACCAGCCCTTAATAAAATACTAATAATAAATTCTACTTAAAGCTTCAATTAAATCGCCTTCAAGCTTTTATCCAGATCACTGAATTTTAGTCCACTTAAGTTTTTTCGCGTTTCTCTTCATCCTATAACTCTTCTGGCATTTGCTTGAACAGAAAAACAAGATTTCACCAGTTCTCCTTACAAACATCTTTCCAGTGCCCTTCGGCAGGATTTTATTGCAAAAAAAGCATTTCATTATCTTCCCTCTAGTCTGCCTGCAGTTTCCATTTCTGTTTCCTTGAGCATGAGAATATCCTTTTCTTTTATAGGACCGATAACATTTCTAGTCAGGAATTTTCCTTTATCAGGACCTTCCAATACCCTGCATCTGACCTGTATAATTCCTTTTATACCACTTCTACCCATTACTTGCAATACTTCAGCAGGATAAGCATCAGACATAGCATCACTTAAGAGCTTCTATACTCTTAATTATTTCTTTGAGCTGTTGTTTTCCTTCTCCTGGATCACCTATAGCTATTGCTGCACAAGGAACATCTATACCAGCTGCTCTACCCAATTCGAGTTTGCTTGGTACGTACACATAAGGAATTTTTTTCTCTTCACATAGAGCAGGCAGATGCATAACTATCTCTTCTGGCTCAACATCACCAGCAATCACAACAAGCTGCGCCTCGCTCCTTTCTATTGATTTTGTAGCTTCGTTCGTCCCCTTCCTAACTTTTCCTGCATTCCTCGCTATCTCAGTAATCTGAAGAACCTTATCGCTCAGTTCCTTCGGTACATCAAACTTCATATACGCTCTCGGCATTTTCACACCTCATCTCGTATAACACTATTTATGGGTAAAGTATAAAAGCATTTCTTTTTTTATTCCATCAACTCGTGCAAATCCGATCCTGGGCATCTGTATAATGTCATCAACTCTTAATTTTTTCATATTTGTCTCTCCCGCAGCTTTAGTTATTCTGCCGTCAGGCATCACAATTTTTATTTTCACATTCGGCTCTGATACCCAGTGGATTTTAGGGACTTCGTACTTAACTTTTTTTGAAATAAACTCGGATTGCTTATCTAACCTCACTGTAAACAAATCCATCAATCCGACTTCCTTACCTTTGAATTTTTCAAAATCTTCTTTCTCTATGTAAATCTTTTTGGCATCAACAGGGATTTTTCTCTTGCCTCTTCTTGGAAAGTCCGGATGAAATTTCGCTTGAGCATTTTTTATCTTAGGAGAATTTTCAATTGAAATCATCATTGGATTAATAACAGCAAAAAATCTATTGGCAGCTGCATCGATTATTTTTCTATTCTCTGCATAAAGTATTTCCGTCGGCACTGTCACGTCAGCCAGGCTCAAACCCATTTTAATAATAAAGTTTCTTACGGCCTCTGGCTGTATGCCGCGTTTTCTAAGAGACTGCAGGCTCCATGTCCTCGGATCGTCCCATCCAACAAATTTCTTTTTCTCTATTGCTATTCTGGCCTCACTCTTACTCAGCTTCACACCTTCTAAACTCAATAAACCATAATGAATTATTTCTGGGTTCTTCCATCCCATTACATTCCAAATAAATTCTTCCATCATGCCTTCTATCATCAGTTCTTTCCCCCTGATGATGTGCGTAACACCAAGAAGATAATCATCCAGCGCCCAGCTTGCTTCAAGCAGTGGCCAAACTCTATATTTGTTTCCAACTCTAGGATGTTTTCTTTCCACTATTCTTGCTAATACCCTATCCCTGAACGCAGGATTCGGATTTATAATATTAGTTTTCAACCGAACTACAGCTTCCTCTTCTTTATATTTCCCTTCGAGCATCTCATTCCATCTTTCAAGATTCCATTTCTCACTTTGCTCCCTATGTTTGCATGCAATTCCTTCTGCTCTATTTTTTCTTAAAACATCCACATCGCACTCGCAGACATAGGCAAATTTCTTTTGAATCAATTTCTTGATAAAATCGTAGAACAGATACAATCTATCCGATTTGTACAGAACTTTACTGTATTTTACACCCAACCATTTCAGACCATCGATGATTAAATCATATGCTTCTGGCAGGATGAATTTCTTTTTTGACCCAATGGTATCGTCAATTACTAGCAGTAGTTTGCCTTTGTATTTTTTTGCGTATTCATCGTTGAGTATAACCATTCTCGCATTGCCGATATGCAACGGGCCGGAAGGATATGGCGCAAGCCTCATGATAACTTTGCCTTTTACAGCATTATGTAATTCTGGCAAGCCACCTTCAATCTTCTCCTTTTTTTCTAAACTTACGCCCAACGCAGTCAACCTTTTTTTCTGTTCATCTGCAGTAAGCGAATTTATTTCCTCTACAGTTTTCTTGATTTCAGGAATAATTTCATTGATTTTTCCTTTCAAGCTCGCATCCTCAGCTATAACTCTGCCGAGTACAGCCTGCACATTGGCCTTGCCGCCATGCTCTATCGCATTTGCTAGCGTGTGCTTCAAAATCAGATTTTCCATAATATCCATAATATTTATACTGCAAATAGAGAATTAATTTTAATTCTTTCAGAAATCCCTAAATCCAATCTGACAACAAAATTTAACAAAGGTTTAAATCCTTTACTGTACTCCAGTAATTAAGCGAGGTAAATCAAATGCCAAAGAAATATACTCTTCATGAATTGAATAAAAAGAAAGAGGCCTTCTCAAATTATTTAAGAGAAAATCCAGAGGCAAGTTTTAAGGATGCTTGTAGAGCAGGTCATTTTACAGTTCTAAAAAGTGTTTATGATCTTAAAATTAATGCTGCTAAAAAAAAGCTTAAAATTCCCATTGCGCCATATCGTTACCCGAGATTGACTGAAGAGGAAAGAGAGGAAATAGCCATATTAGCTACTTGTGGAGTTACTCATCCGTCTCTAGGAGAAGAATATGGCGTAAGCGAAGAATTGATTTATAAGATATCAAGGAAGTTAAGAAAAAATGTAAAACATACTCCTGGTCGATACAAACCATCAGAAACATTGGCTAATGCCATTAACACATATCTCACAACCTCTAATGATAAAATAAAAAAAAGTATTGAAAGACTTAGATTTTTGCCCATGGCAGAACGTATGGCGAAAGATTGCTCGAACTTTTTATCAGCATATATCGAAAGATACAATAGACTGCTCTATGCTGTATCCGGCGAACGTATAGAAGCATCCCAAATGACAGATGTAAAAAAAATAACTGACACAATTATAAATGAACTGAAAAGTTATATCCAATATTCTGCACCTAAAGCCGAACCCAAATTCGGAGAAATGATGTCCAACGAGATACAAAGAAATGTAATAAGCATAGTTCACAATTCCATACTTTCTATTCATAGATCTAAAATCCAGGGTACAATAAGCACATTGCCTGAAAAAGACCAAAGGATTATAACATTGCGTTTTTTAGAAAGTGATTTATTTCCTTTTGAGGAAATTGGTAATGAGTTTGGTGTTACTAGAGAAGGAATACAACAAAAAGCAGAACGTCTATTAGAGAGAATGTGTTTTAAAAGAGAAGCTGTTCTTCTAAATCAATAAAATATAATGCTCGCATACCCGACTACAGATTGTTCTTCCTCTGTTACGTCTGCACTAGTCCCATATTTCAGCAGTTCAGCCTTTTTGGCTCCAAGTTCCTTTGCTGCCACTATCGCCGTGGCTATCGCTCCATATCCGCAGATGCTGGCCTTCTTTTCATTGACGCTTTCTATGAATTCACTTTCATTCAATTTCAGAATCGATTTTATCGCATACTTGTCTATCTTTTCTGCTGCCAATTTTGGAATAAAATGGGAAAAATCGCTGCTTGCCAGTACGGTCCATGGTCTCTTTTCCTTCTTCAATATCTTCCCGATTGCCTTGCCTACAACCCTGTAATTTTCCACAACAGTTTCATCTGAAAACTCGTTCAAAACCGATATGGGGATAAAATTAAAATCACTGCCAAACTTGTACTGAATGAAAGGAAGCTGAACTTCTATTGAATGATCAGTCTCATGCGGTATCACATCGTATTCTATCAGTTTGCATTCGGCCATCAGCTTGTTTGCCAGACCCTCGTCTATCACCACCTCACCCAATGGAGTTTTCCACAGCCCCTTTTTCATCAAGGCAAACATAGCTCCGAAACCAGAATGGTTTGTACCAAGAATCAAATAATTACTTTTTTCCAACACAGAGTAGACATGAGCGGCAATCGAGCCAGAATAAACATAGCCAGCATGCGGAACCACAGCAGCAATAACTTTTTTCTTCGGTTTCTTGGCTTTAATTTTAAAACATGATGCCAACTGCTTCTTCAGCATAGCTACATCTATATCATAGAACGTTCCGGCTGCAACTGGCGGTCTTAGGAATACTGTCATCAAAATAATGTTGGTATAACTTACATTAATTTTTAATATCTACCATTTATAAAATATATTTTCCAGATATATAATAGTATAAAAATATATAATATAAACAATCTTTTAGAAATATTATAACAAAATAAATATGATATAGCTATAAATACTCTTCCTTTGCATATTTTTATTAGGTGAACCATTGATTCAAAAAGAAAAATATGGTGCGAAACTTTTTCTTCGGCCAAAACCTGTCAGAATAATAGTAACTTTAAGGGAAGGACCGAAGTATGCAACCATAATATCGAAGGAAGTTGATTGCACCTATTCGCATACGGTCAAACTTTTGGATCTCTTCAAGATTTTGGGGCTTGTTGATTTTGAAAAGAAGGGCAGGATCAAGATTGTCAAGCTCACTGAGCTGGGAGAAGACCTTGCAAGAGCGATGGATTCTGTTTTAGTCAAACTTGGAAGGATGAAAGAGAAAACAAGTTAGATTACATTACAAACTATCTAAAGGATTCTTGATTTTTTTCAGTTCTTCATTAGATACATTTAAGTATAATTGGGTGGTATTGAGATTTGAGTGTCCAAGCAGAATCTGTATATTTCTTATATTCTCTCCCGATTCCAGCATATGTGTTGCGAATGAGTGCCTTAAAATATGCGGATGCACATCCTTTTCTATTCCAGCATCTATTGCAATTTTCTTGATTATCTTTTGGACATTCCTGGGTGTCATCCTTCCATTCCTGCCAGTGAATACATAATCAGAATCTCTTTTATTCTGCAAATAGTCTTTCAGCTCTTCTATCAGTCTGCTCGATAACAGAAACAGCCTATCCTTCGCGCCTTTTCCAGATCTTACCCATCCAATTTTTTCCTCGAGCTCTAGGTCGCCTACTTTCAGGTTCAGCAGCTCGGATAGCCTCAGTCCGGAAGAATACATTAGCATGATCATCAGCTTATGCTTTCTGTTTCTACCCGAGTCTATCATTTTTCTAATCTCATCTTTTGTCAGCACAACCGGCAGCTTCTTTGATATCTTCGGCGATTTCAAGTTGACTATGTTCCTTCCAAGGACCTCATCATAATGGAATTTCAAGGCAGCTCTTATCAGAACTACAGATTTGCCGCTGACATTTTTTGAAAGCAGACCAGCTATGTAATTTTTTATGTCGTCTTCTATTACCTCTTCTGGTTTCTTCCTTGCAAAACTGAGAAATTGCTTGTTCCAATAGAGATATGCCGTGATTGTTTGCGGGGAGAACGCTCTGAGCTTCAGCTCGGTCTCAAGCTTCTGTAATTCTTCCATAATACAATATTTTCATTCGGATTAAAGAAGTTCGTATAACACCATCGGTGGTAAAATCAAACTATACCCACAATTCAGTAAATTCACTAAATTTACTAATAAGCTACTCTCGCCAGTTTGCTGCCGCACACCGGGCAGTTCTTCTCCTTGTCACCGTAAGTTCGATTGCATTTCGAACAGTATCTCATGTTAATCAATTGTTTTAATTGAGAAATATTTTAACTATTAACTATATTCCCTCCACCTGTGCTTGCAATTCTTACATTCATAGAATCTTGTAGGCGGCTCGTCAGCTCCTCTTGTTTGTTGCATCCACCAGAAGGCTTCGACCAGCTCGTTGCATTTAGGGCACAATATTTTTGTTGTCGGGAAATCCAAATCCCTGCTTTCGACTACTTTTATTTCTTTACTCTCGTCCTTAAACGAAGAACTAATTGTTATCTCTTCTGTAAGCGGAAACTTTCTATCGCATTTTCTGCAGAAAAGATACCTACCATCTTCTGTAGTTTTCACAGTCAGTATGTTGCCGCATGTTTCGCAAAATTTCATTAGAAATTATTGTAGACAGGAGTTTAAGAAAATGTTAAAAAAGTTATAAACGAATTCAGCTAAATCCTAATTAATGAATATAAAGAAACCAAATGTCCGCCTATTATTATGGGTTTTATTTTTAATTCTATACGTACTTTCAATGTTACTCCTAATCTTAGGATTTAAACATTCTGCCTAAGAAGCCAAAAAAAAAAAGATTTAAATACTTAAGTTTCAAACCTTGAATAACTAATATAGTAAATAATACAAAAGGAGTGAATAATAAATGCCATTCGGAAGATTCGGAGGCCGTGGATTCGACCAACCAAGAGAAATGCATAAGGCAACTTGTGCTGATTGCGGCGCTGAGTGCGAAGTTCCATTCAAGCCAACCGAAGGAAGACCAGTTTATTGCAAGGATTGCTATCCAAAACATAGGAAATACTAGATTATCATAATATCATAGGTTTCTGGTAATCCGATTTTTGCCAGAGGATTTTATCGAGTTTTCACATTTAAATAAATTACAGATAATATACAATTACCTGAGCCGGATGAAGATAAAAGAAGATAGATAAAATGTCCGATGTTAAAGATACCATAAACGCCATTGTCAAAGTAATCGAGCACAGCAAAGAAGAAGTTTTCATGGTATCGGATGATCTCACTCATGAGGTTTATCAAAGTCAGCGTGTATGTGATGCCATTCAAATGGCGCTTGATAAAAATGTTATTTTTGATATCATTGTTGGACCAAACTATGACCCCAAAAGCACGTTCGTCATAAATAGATTAGGTGGATCGGTTTACATTGCTTCTACATTACCTGAACGCAATTTTGCAGTTGGAGACAGCAAACATATTAGATATGAGCGTCGGTATGATCCAATAGACAAATCACCAGAAGAAAAGGAGATGTCAGCTCTTAACAACTATGATGTAGCTGCATTCCTTGTTGAGAGATTCAAGGAATTAAAACCAGAATGCATACCTATGAGGCATCAAGAAATATTGCCAGCATTAATATAAATCATTTCGGTTTTTTGGTAACCATGTCATTTTTCATCTTCAGAAGAAGGTCTGGATCCAGCTTGAATCTATCACCATGCTTGATTATGTAAATCAGCATCTCTTTGTTCGGGTTGAAAAACTTGTGTCTCTGCTCAAGATACCTTATGGTTTTTTCTACCTTCAATGACCCTTTAGGCTTAACCTTTCTGAGCAATTTTATAAGCATGTCCACTTCTTCAGGCGTGTATTCTACCATAGTTCTACCCTATAATAGATATGGTTTTCTAAGAATATAGAATTAATATGAAGAGTGAGCGAGTATGAAAAAATGTGACTGGTGCGGCAAGGAAATACCGTTTGCAAAGATAAAGTCAAAGGGGAAATTCTATTGTTCTGAGGAATGCCTGAAGAATTCTAAATGAGGATACTTTAGATACCTTTATATTCAGCCAAAAGAAAAAACAATTTAAGAAGAGGTGTAAAAATGGCTGATGTGCAAGCTCCAACAAAAGCAGTTCCAGCAGGCGTGAAGGTAATTTCTGTCATATCTTACATAGGTGCTGTCATTCTACTTATTTCCGGTATAGTTCTTCTTGTTGGAGGGGGATTTATAGCTCCTCTATTAGAAACGATTCCAATCATTGGGCCATTTATTGGAGGCTTGTTAGTTGTAGGAGGTATCATAATGATCGGTTTCGGAGTTTTAGCAATTTTTGTAGGAAGAGGCTTGTGGAAGGGAAGCAATTGGGCGAGGATTCTTGTGATAGTATTGGCATTATTAGGGGCTTTGATGTCGATAATCTCAATGGTTACTTTATTTAATGCAACCGGCATCATCACTCTAATAATCGATCTTGCAATCGGATTATACCTCTTACTTAGCGGCAGCGTAAAGAGGGCATTTGCCTAGAATCTGCTTTTAGGAAAGGTTTAAATAGCTTCACTACCATCTTAATTAAGTTAAAAAGTAGAGAGTTGTGACAAATAGCGTTAGTTGATTCTAATTCTATTGCTTTTCTGACTTTACAAAGAACTTTACAAAAAAGGATGATAAAATGAAATTTGAAGATATGAATATTGAAGAGAGTGTACTCGGTTCACTGAACGATATGGGATTCAAAACTCCGACAAGGATACAATCCGAGACAATACCTGTGATTAAACAGGGTTATGATGTTATCGGCCAGTCTGAAACGGGTTCTGGCAAGACAGCGGCATTTGGGATACCAATAGTTGAGAAAGTTGTCAAAAATGGTAAAATCCAAGCATTAATTCTGGCACCCACAAGGGAATTGTCAATGCAGATAGCAAGCGATTTGACCAAGATATCGCGTCTAAAGAAAATCTGCATACAGACTGTTTATGGCGGGGTCGCTATGATGCCACAGATTTCTGGCCTGAGGAAGTCCGAGATTGTTGTCGGCACACCAGGAAGAATAATGGACCATATGGAACGCGGAACCATAGATTTCAGAAATTTGAAAATTTTTGTTCTTGACGAGGCAGACAGGATGATCGATATGGGATTCATCGAGGATATAGAAACGATCGAAAGGAACATCCCGAAAGACAGGCAGACATTAATGTTCAGCGCTACAATGCCGGATTGTTTGTTTGAAATCAGGGAAAGATTTACAAAAAACGCGAAGAAAATAAAGACAGAGACAAGAGTTAGGGATGATATTTTAAAACAGTATTACTACGATGTCAGGCAAGGGGAGAAATTCTCATTGCTTGTCCATTTGCTCAGAGAGGAAAATCCAAACCTATCCATCATTTTCTGCAATTCCAGAATGGAGGCAAATGTTGTCTATAGAAACCTCCAAAAAAATGGCATAAATGCTGCAACCCTACATGGCGGGCTTTCCCAACAGCAAAGGGAAAAGGTCATGGAAGAATTTCACAATGGAGTGATTAAGATCCTGGTTGCGACTGATGTTGCTGCAAGAGGATTGGATATCAAGAATGTGACGCACGTCTTCAATTACAATATACCGAGGAACATGGATGATTATACAAACAGGATAGGAAGGACTGCAAGAGCTGGGGAATCTGGAAAGGCGATATGCCTGTTGAGCAAGGAAGATCACGGTTTTTTCAGAACAATAATTAGAGGGTTTGATTACTGTATTGAAAAAATAGAAACACCAATGTTCACACGTCTTCCATTCGATTCATATCACTTTAACGAAAGAATGCCTGAGGGTAGAAGGTTTGTAAGACGGTTTGCAAGGCCCGGATTCAGAAGATTCAGATAATCATAGTGGGAAATTTAATTCGATTTTTTTATCAGCCAGAACGGCCAATGATTTTTCCAAAGAACCTTTTCTTTCATTGATCGAATTTTCCATTTTATCTACCTGCTTTTTAACTTTCTCAATCTCTGAGCTTGTTATTTCTATCTGCCTTTCCAAATCTTTGATCTCGTTTTCCATTCTATTTTTTATATTAGCTTCATCACGTTTGTTAACATCTTTCTCCAATTCCTTCAACTCATCTTCTAGCAGCAGATATTTTTTCAAAAAATTTTCAAATACATTATTTTCCAAGACCCATTTTATTTCAGCAATCTCTTTTTCCCTGTTTTTCAGGTCAATCTTGCCTTCAGAGATATTTTCTTGAAGTTTTTTCAAAATCGAGTTTGCTGTTCCAGAACTTCTTTCCTCTATCATTGCAGCAAGAAAAGAATTGACATATTTCTCCAAGGTTTTTCTGTCATCTACATTGACGATTTCCTTGTCAACTAGATTTTTTAATTTCTTTAACGGTTTTTCAATCCCGGATATATTTTGCATTATTTGCGACTTGAGATTAGAAATATTTTCTTCCATATTATTCCTTTTCTCCAAAAGTTCAGTAAAATAAATCCATTCTTTTCCGTTTTCGAATTTTTTCAATTCTTCCTCCTCTTTTTCAGTTTTGGATTTTAATTCAGCGATTTTATTGTCAAGCGTTTCAAGATTTTTCTTCATTTGATATAAAGCACCCATCTCTTCTTTTACCAACTTTAAATCATTCTGAGCATTTCTGATTGATGATATGCCGTCTGTATCGCTTTTTATCAAACCCTTTAAGTTGTCAGAAACTTTCTTAATAGCCTTGAGGCTCTGTATTGTTCTTCCTCCTTCCTTCTCAAATAACCTGTCTACAAAACGGTAATCATTCAACGTATTCTGATTAGTTTCAAAGATAGCTAGGTTGATTGAATGGCCGTATGCTATAATTGAATCAAAGTCTAACTGCATCGGTGCTTTCAATTGCTTTATCATAATTTTCATTTTACGGATAAAACTTGTTCTATGTGACACAACATTCTGCAAAAGTTCAGGGTCAACTCGTTCGGTAAATATAGCTTCAGCAAGTTTATTCAAGCTTTCCTGCATGTCATCTGCAGCAGATTGTATCTCTTGATAAGTTTTGTTTGCAGCTTCTTTGAATGGCTCAAGTTTCTCATCGAATTTTTTTGACAGATAACTTTCTGCATTTTCGATGCTGAGAATCTCATCTTTCTTTTCGGATATATTCTTGGATGTCTCTTTAGACGCTTCCTCTTTTTTTCTTCCAAATATTTTTTGCCAAAGGCTCAAATTATCAACAATTAATTGTTTTTAGACAAATTTCAATATTTCGCTGAAATCATTTATTTCAAAGTCCGGTTTAATCTTTTCCACTTTTTCAGAACTTCCATATTTAGCAAACACGGAAATCATATCAAGCTTTCTCGCCGGGATGACATCTCTTTTTATAGAATCGCCTACGGCCATTATATCTGCTGGATTGAGGTTTAGTTTTTCAATTGCTATCCTGAACGGCAACTCTCTTTTCTTTTTCTCTTTGCTGTCTTCAAACCCGATTACAAAATCAAAATATTTTTCAATATCCATGGCCAGCAATCTTTGGTATGCTTTCACTTTAGGGGCGTCTGTCACTATTACCAGCTTTATCCCTTTGCTTTTCAGGTTGCGCAAACCTGGCTTGACATTGGGATAAGGTTTCATGAAGCTGTCCTTGGTTTTCAGATAGGCGTTTATCGCAGCGGCCAACATCTTTTCATCTATTCTTCCGACTTCGCTCTTCAGAAATTCCTGGAAAGCATTTTGCGATTCTATGCCCAACCTCTTGTAGGTTATCATGAATTTTTTATAAGCATCCGATTCATCTGCTTTCAACCCAACCTTTATCATTGCTCTTATCGCTGACCTAGCTGCTTCCTCCTTCATTTTCATAAAATCTATTAATGTATTGTCCAGATCGAAGATGATTGCTTTTATTTTTCCCATATTTTTATTTATATTTCTCTTAAATGGATATTATTATGATGCTATGACACGAGATAGATTTTTATGATAGACTTCGACAAGCTAGTGGATCTTCACATAGCCAGGGAGCACAAACCCAAAGCGATAGGCAGATATTATCCATCTGAGGTTGGCAGTTGCCTTAGAAAAGTCTGGTATTCATACAAATATCCCCAGAAGATTGATCCGGATCTGCTGAAGATTTTTGAGGCCGGAGACATAATACACGGTTTTGTTGTCGAAGTCCTGAAGTCAGAAAAGAATCATGATGTCAAGCTGGTGGATGCTGAAATACCATTCTCCATAAAAGTGGGGGATTTTGTCATTTCTGGGAGAGTCGACGATCTGGTATTGGTCAAGAGTTCCGGGGAGAATGTACTCATAGAGGTCAAGTCGACAAAGGACGTTTCGATAGTCAAGAAACCGCAGAGCAATCATGTGATGCAGCTGATGTTCTACATGAAAGCCACAGCAGTGCATAAAGGCGTAGTTCTTTATATCGACAAGAACAATCTAAAGAGCAAGGTTTTTGAAGTGGAGTTCGACCCGGAGAAATGCGCTAGGATCTTTGACAGGTTCGCATTCCTCCATGATTATCTTAAGAGAAACGGGCTGCCTGAGTCTGAGGCCAAGCAGATTTCTGATATGAACTGGATGTGCAGGTACTGCGAATACAGGGATAAATGCGGCAAGGATGAGAAATAATTCAAGCTTAAAAATTTAACTTTTCAAAAGTTTCTAATGAATTCCAATAATTTTATTCACAAAGAGCTGACTATGAAAGAGTCAAGTATAATAAAAAAGTGCAACACTCCAGAAAAAGTACACAATTGGCTTAACAATGAAATAGATTATAACCATGAGCCAAATGGAAAGACTCTTCAATCCTTCAGAAGAGTTGTAAGAAGTGGATGTGCTTACTGTCTTGAAGGTGCACTTACTGCCGCGGCCATACTCTCTTATCATGGTTATGCTCCAAAGATTCTGTGCATAGAATCCTCGCGTGAGGACCACAATATATTTATCTATAATAATGGGGATGGCATAAGGTCGGTTTCAAAAGGGGACCGTTTGTATGGATACGACCAGACAAGGACATATAAGAGAACGAGAGATCTTGTCATTGCCTACAGAAAAGATAATCCCCATTTCAGAGGGTGGACTATACTAGATCTTCGCCAGTTTGATGGTCTCGATTGGATTACTGTAGAGGATGACCTGTGGGTTATCGAAAAGAAACTTTATACAATGAAATATCATGCACTATTTCATAAAAACGGGAAAAGAATGTACATCAGTCCGGATGAAGATGGTAAGAAATTAATTTGGGTATAATAAGTAGTTGTAATATGCATTAGATGAAATAGTTTTTAATATTCTTAAAATAAAATTCTAATTAATGAGTTGGAAAAAATTGTTTAAGAAATGGTGGTTCTGGTTAATCATAGCTTTAATTCTTTTAATCGGTTTACCAACTGGTCTGATAAGCGAATGTACAATTCATGGTGGAGGATGCTATTGCCTTGGTGATTTCTATGCAGAAACCTGTGTAGATAGTGGAATGATAGAACTACCATATAACTGTCCTATGGGTTGCATGAATACTCGATGCTGTAAGTCCACCGATTATCCTATTAAACCAGTCATACTTGGGCAGACAGGTATTACGTGGATTAGACCAAATGGAACAGTAATAATAGAGATAGAGAGTTTTGGTAACTATACAGTACTCGCTACTGAACAAAATTTTGTCGATGTTGATCCTGGCAGTTGTGTAAAACCTGCTCTTCAGGATATACCACCATATGGCAGAATAGAATATATGTTCACTGGTTGTGACGATGGAACTCATAAATTCAAATTGGTGGGACCGGCAAATACTGCAGATATAGAATTCAAGTACCTTGATGAGTGGATGAAATAAAAATTCATTTTCCCATTTTTAATTCATATCCTCCAAACTTTTCAATTACTCTTCATTACTTCTCTTTTCGTCTCAGATGCAAGGCTGCCTTTTGCTGCTTTTTCTTTTCTGCATATTGTTTCTTTGACATAACCCTATCGGCATATACTTTTTGTTTCATTATAATAATTTTGTTTTTCATACTTCTTTATGTTTTTAACTTAATTAAAATCCTATTCCTTTTTAAACAGTCATTTTCTTGATTGAAGAGAATATTCTTCTAAGCCAGGTTAGACGAAATGTGTTTAAATCTTTTACTGAGCATTAAATGAGTATGGCTAAGACTTGGGACGATGTCAAAACGTTTGATGATATTTTGTTTCCTGAAGAAGTTAAAATAATTAGAGAAATTGAGGCTAAAAATCTTCCAAAATGTCCTTATTCTAGAAAATCTGGTAAAAGTTGGTATTATTGTGGAGTAGATTTGCCTGAAAATTTGGATGAAAAGCCTGGACCTTCCAATCCAATATACGCTAGACATGCCGGTGTTCTTGAGTTGCAACTTTGGTGTATGGGAGAATTTGATAGATGTAATTATAAGTCTGGAAAAGAAAAACATGACTACCCACCTCGCGCACATATGTCACATCCTTCACCTTTGATTTAAGAATTAGTGGATAAAATGCCAGAGGAATATATTTTGTCTGTTAAATTTACATACCGTGGTGGAAGAACATTTGATATTCCTTATGGTTTTTCAAGACTTCACCACCTTCAGCGTGATACTTGTATTCATTGCAGTTTAATACACCTAAGCAATAAGAATAAATGGCCCAAAGAGATTGGAGAGGATGTAACTATTAAGCTCTACGATAATCCTGAAGCAACTGACAAATTAATAGGTGAATTACAACTTTCGGCATATGAGTCATATAAGATCGGCAATTATCAATATGCACTCTTTAGAATGAAAAAATCGATTTAAGATTAAAATCCTATTCCTTCCAGATCCCACTTCCCACATTTTTAATGCTCAATTCTATAAATTATTGATATGAAGATGAAGAGTTTGAGAAGAACTATGAAGAGGAATGATGATTCTTATTTTTCAATATTAAAAAAACTCATAATACTTGAAATTGTTATCTGCATAATAGCTTTCATAGTAGGGCATCTGACAAGGAATATGTACTTTAGAGGAGTTGGAGTCGGATTGCTAATCTCGTGGGTTACAGGAGTGTTAGCCATCTTCATTACAATTTTAAGAAAAAAGAAAAAGTGATTCGATAGAATATTCTTCTAAGTTGCCTTAGAGGAAGTTAAGTTATTCACTAATTAATTATGCCGGGCCATTAAATATTATGGGCAAATCATTACTATTCTATGAAATCATAGGAATATTTTTCATACTGCTTGTAGGAAGTATGCTGCATTTTACATTTGAATTGTCGGGCAATAATAAGATTGTTGCAGCATTTTCTGCCGTGAATGAAAGCGTGTGGGAACATCTGAAGATGGGATTTTGGCCTGCTGTACTTTATGCAGGAATAGAATACAGGAAGTTTAAATCGGCTAACAATTTCTTGTTCGCAAAATTTATCGGGATTTACATGATACCGATATCTATAGTAGTACTCTTCTATTCATACACTGCATTCACTGAACACAACCTTGTAATGGATATATTGATTTTTGTATTTGCTGTGATAATCGGACAGACAGCAAGCTATAAGTTGTTGAAAGCGAGAAATGTACCGAAATGGTTTGGAACATTATCTTTGATAGCATTGATATCCCTAGGCATTGCATTTGTTGTCATGACCTTTTATACACCGCAATTAAAAATTTTTATGGATCCAATCAGCGGTAAATATGGAATCTAGATAGCGCAATTTACCTGACTGTGCTTCTTGTAACTTCCTCTAACTATAATTAGAAGTAATAGGATTTTAAGTTTCAACCTTTCTTTATTATGAAATTCAGCTTGTCAGCTTTCAATCCGACTTTGTATGTCCATTCTATGTCAGCTTTTACAGGCAGTTGAGAAGAAATCAGTTCTCCAAGCCTCTGAACTTGCTTCATCGTCAGGCTCATAAGTAAAATTTCCCGCAGTGCTTTAAAAGGATTTAGGTGTTGAAAAATATCGTTTAATTATGAAATTAAAGACCATTATAAAAATTATAGCATACGTAACTCTCTTTCTTACATTCTTTACATATGTCGAGACATTTTATAGGGCTTATTTTGTCGGGGGCTATGAAGCCATTGTGCACATAAACGATTATGGCGAAGCATTTCCTGAATTGATCTGGATTACTCTGTCAATTCCATGTGTATTGTATTTATTTGTCGACAAACTCTGGAACTTGGATAGAATAAAAAAGCTAAGGAAAAAGTAAAACGGCATTAATCATTCTGGAATATTTTACTAATCAAGATATGTTTTGCAAAATGGACAATTAAGTGTTATTAGACGAATAGCTTAAATTCTATGTAGAATAACTGATTATTATGACGCAAATTCAATCTGAAGAAATCCCTTGTCCGTTTTGTGGTGTAGGAAAAATAACTTGTGATCATATACCTTCAGCTTGGAGTTTCAAGGCAAAAAGAACTAAGACATTGCCTGGTAGTGGAACTGCAAGTAAAAGTGCAGAGGTGTGGGATGTAAAATCAGGGTGTCCTAATTGTGGTAAAAGTATTGACGAAATAAAAAAAGCGATGAAAGAAGGTACACCACCAGATAAGGAAAAATTAAAGCAAAGATATAATGAAATAATGAAATTGAAAGAAGAAATGAAAAAGGAAAAGAAGTAGACGACCAAATATGGAAATCTCATTAAGAAATAAAAAAGGAATGAAAGCCAAATCATTTAAAGAATTCAAACTAAGTGATGGAACAATTATAGGTATATTTCAAGGAGAAAGAGGACAAAATCCAGATTTAGATATTCTTATTAAGTATCAGGAACCAAACAAAAGAGTTAGAACACCCAAACATATCCATTGGGTTATTGATTTGTTGATAAAAAAACAATATGACAGACAACTTACTATTGAATTTGTTAAATATCTAAGAGATATGTGGGAAACAGTAGAACCATTTAAAACAAAAGCTGAACAGCAAGAATGCGAGTTGAAAGAAACAACTCTTGAAAACTTGAAAAGATTTGAAAAACTTAACAAGTATGGAGAATATAGAGTTGAATTCATAGGACATTTGATAGAATTAATGATGCGAATGGAAAAAACAGGATTAGACAGAGCATACGTTTTCAAAGATCTATTAGATGCATTTATTGAAGAAAAAGATATTTTTTCCATAGTTGCAAAAAGTACTCAAGTAGGAAAAAGATAGTTTAATTATTTTATTTAATAAAATTTTTCAGATTTGTAGTATAATTTTTTATCAACAGTTCATTGATTTTACCTCTTTTGGTTCCTATGCAACTTATTGATCTTCTTGCCTTCACAACTTTGAACGGTTTAAAAGATGCATATAATTTTTTAATCTTATCAGTGTCACTGTTGCTGAGGAGAAGATAACAACCTAATTTGTTCAATTTTTTAAAAACCCTTGCCAAATTTTCTTGGTCGTTATCATTAAAATCAACCTTTGTGTAACTGGTAAAACTTGATGTTTTGGATAATGGCACATATGGGGGGTCAAAGTAGACAAGATCCCTAGGTTTCATAGATTTCAAAATTTTTCTGAAATCAATACTTTTTATTATTGTTCCTTTCAATAACTTGTTCGCTTTCCTGAGAACATCTTCATTAAATATTTCAGGGTTTTCATATTTTCCAAATGGAACATTGAATTCATTGTCTGCATTAACTCGATACAACCCATTGAAACATGTTTTATTTAGAAATATGAGAAGAGCCGCTTTTTTAATCTTTAAAGAATTTTTTTTAGTTTTTTTTATCTCATTATAAGAATCTCTTCTATAGTAATAATATTCTTCCTTTTCTTTTTCCGATTTTAGAGTTTTATATTCATTTTTCAATTTCCTTAACTCAAGAATTAATTTTTCAACATCGTCTCTAACAACAATGAAGCATTCTATCAATTCCTTATTTGAATCTGACAAAAAGAAATTTTTTATGTTAAGCAGACAAGTTGATTTTAAATAAAAGAATACAGCACCACTTCCTAAGAAAGGTTCGTAATAAGTTCCTATGTTGAAATCTTTCAATTTTTTTAACTGGTTTTCAATATCTCTTATAAGTTGAGACTTTCCACCAGCCCATTTAATGAATGTTGGAATACCGTTTGTCATTCGTCACCATTTCTTTAAAAATCTATTTTTAACCTAGATTAATATTTCTTACTACTATTAGTAGTTGTCTATCTTAAAATCATAAGTAATATGTTAACATACTAATATTTAAATCTTTCGGTTAACATACTCAAATCAATGGTTAAAGTCATTAAGCTGATGATAAGAAAAAGTAAATCTGGAAAAAGATATTATAGAATTACTATACCAATTGCTAATGAAATTTTTGAGAAAGCAGGATTTAAAGAAAATGATGAATTCGAAATTACATCTAGGAATGGAACCGTAGTAATTAAAAAGAAATGAATAGTCATTTATAAGTTTCTGAGGATAGTGAATTAAATTATGAAAAAAAATAATTTGTGCTTTAAAAAACTAAACAAGTGGCTTAAAGATAATCAACATTTAGCTACTTGGATAGCTATTGCTCTGACAATACTAGCAATTTTATTAGGGGCGTTTTATTTAACAGGATTTTATTAACAAAGCAATTTAGAATAATTTCTTATAATGTAAGTTAGAATTGGATTTGTAAATGGTCATTAACTAATTTACCTCAGCAGTGGTTGAAAAAAATCATATACCGCCAGTATGCAACTGTATGATATGAAAGATGAAAAAATAAAAACATTGGCGGTTAGGCTTCCTGAAGGATTTGCAAATGAAATGGACAAGCTCATAAACGTGGATGGATTGTTCCTCTCGAACTCGGACATATTGAAATACGGCGCACGATTGGTATTGCTGCTGACAAGAGGTCCGAAGATTATCGAGGAACTGAAGAAGGAGATCGTAAACAGGATGTGACAATCGGGATGAACAAACATTCTGAGAACCTCAAAGAAGTAAATGTGGATCTCAAGGACAAAGAAATAGAATGGACAATCGAGTTTGTCAGAAGAGTCATAGAAAGGAATATCATAGGCTTTTTCAATAATAACCTGTCCGAATGCAAAACTGAAATTACCAGGATGATGAAAGAAAGGAGTGTAATAGTATGCAACCCAGATGAAAAATATTACAATCAATACTGGTGTTTGATAGAGCTGCCTTTGTTAGGACTTACAAAAATACCCATAGTGATTCTGCATAACAAAATAATTGTGACAACCATTGCTAACCCTGTTACTGATGAGAGGTGTAAGAATGTCTACAATAAAAAATTTAAAAGGGATAAAAATGTCTAGAACTATTAATAATTATAGGAGTAATCTTTTCACAAGTGGTGGGACTAATATGAAAAATGATATTTGCATAAAATGTGGATCAAAAGATATAGCAATTAAGGAAAAGGAATTTGAATTTAGCCTGCCAAATCCAGGTAAAATCAGTGTAAGCCAGGAATGCAAAGAATGCCAGAGCTGTGGTGAAGTTTACTTTAATTCAAAAGAGATCGATGAACTTTCAGTCAAGATTAAGAATGCCACGAAGAATGAATTACTCTAGGTAATGTATATGAACAGCAGAATAAGACCAGAGTACATAAGAAAGTTAAAAAGAATACAAAAAGGGAAGCATATAAGAGTAAATGACTTTGCCAAAGAATTTGGATTGAAATAAATGTACTTGATAAGTTGTTATCTTGGAAGATTATGATCATCACGACAAGATTTATAGAAAGTAGATTACGAATAATTTTTTAGAGTATTATTTTTTCTTCATTCTATGATAATTATCGATATTACAAATTAACTCTATTATCATAATTGGAGCGATCTCTCTTCCCCAAGGGATATAAAATCTTTCTGCGTCTGAAATTTTTTCTTCAATTCCTTTTGGTGTCAATGTCTCTAAGTCTTCTGTATTGTGAATTACGTCAGCAATCTTAACTCTCTTGATTTTATTTCTTGCCCAAGAGAGTCTTTGCATATAATCCTCGTGAGATAATTTTTGTTCATCTCCCATCTTTCCTTTATTTTTGGATAAAATGTAAACCCCATTTGAGATTTCATAACCAAAGATTTCCTGTATTTCATCCATCCTAAGTTTACTATCTTCAACAGTATCATGAAGATATGCGATGCATTGAGTTACACAGTCAATATAACCATATCTTGCTAAAATTCTAGCTACAGCATCTGGATGAGTATGATATGGTAATTTACTACCCTTTCTAACCTGACCTTCATGATAATATAAACAATAATTTCTTGCCAATTCTATTCTTTCGTTATCTTCCATTATTCCACTCTATCCAATTAATAGGAAGAAATGAAGAAATTTAAATCTATCATCAATTTATTCATCTCTCAGAAACAATTCTTCTAACAGATTACGAATAATTTTTTAACTGTAAACCTATAATTAATTATGAAAAATCTGCCGAAGCTGGCAATATCAATTATAATTCCGCTGGCAGTAGGATTTATTTCATCATTCTTTACCAGGGATTCGATACCAACTTGGTATAACACGCTCGTGAAGCCGGCGCTGTCTCCGCCAAACTGGATATTCTTTCCTGTGTGGACGTTGCTCTATGTGATGATGGGCGTGTCGCTGTATCTTGTATGGAGAAAAGGTTTTAACAACAAGACCAAGACCGCAATCTATATCTTCTCTGCGCAGCTTCTGCTGAATTTTCTCTGGACATTCCTTTTCTTCGGACTGAAATCAATGCTTCCGGCTTTTGTGGAAATTGTTGTCTTGTGGGTAATGATACTGATCACTATTGTAAGATTCTACAGGATATCTAAAGAGGCAGCCTATCTACTGATACCATATATTATCTGGGTAAGCTTTGCTTCCTATCTCAACCTGGCAACATTTCTTGTAAACATGTAAGATGAAGATAACGATAGTTTTAAAAAGTTAACTGACATCTAATTTATTATGGTAGTAAAAGATCGGCCAAGAGTAGAGGATAGAATTGATTTAAATCCACCTTGTAGTTATGATAATCCAACTTTTATTCCACAGTGTTTAGCAGAAGTTGTCTCAAAAAAAGGATACATACCACTTAAAGAATTTGCTGCAATAGTAGGGCAACCATCACAATACACACTTGAGCGAGTAAGAGAATGTCTCGAGACTAAATCCTGCAATAACTATTTAGAGCCGAATAGGGAAATAAGGGAAAAAGAAGATGCTAACCACGTAATTCATTTTCTTTTGGCCTTCACAAGAATTGAAGACAGAAATTGTGTCACAGAATATGGTTACGTGCACTATGATACAGGAACTTTTTTACAGTCAGTACAAGATTTTAGGAACGACAACAAGCTTGATCCAATGTTTTAACTAAAACTTCAAACTGAATTTTCTATTTGAGGTCAGTGTATTGTGTATTAAGCGAAGGGTTTAAATCCTTTAAGGAAAACTTATGGTTATGGAAGAAGATTTTGATATAACAAATATCTTGGCAATGCTTCCTGAGAATAAACGGCCAATATTTCTCGGTAGATTCAAAGAGGCTAGTCGAGGAATATGTAAAAGATTTCCTAGGTATAACTCTAGAGTTATTTACAAAGGTGTCCCCGAAGAAACCTCATGTGATTTTTTTCCGCAGCGGGAAAGAATTGAAAAACATTTCTATGTTGACGACAATGAGGTTTCAGAAGATGAATATAATGATGTTGTAAAACTTACAGATTATTCTCGTGAAGCAAGGCATATAGCTTTGGATGAAGCTAAGCTAGAGATTTTAAGAGATATGGAATCTATTAGCGATTCTATTGAAGAGAAATCGGCGTATACTGATTTAGTACCTGAAGACCCAAATTTAATTCCTGAAATAGCACAATTTCTGAAATACGAACGTCAAAAAAATATGGATTACGCAGAAGATAATGCTGGCATAGAAGATAACGCAAATTTTGAAAATCCGGCAATCACTTTATTTAAGGCCCTATGCGAAGAGGAGCCACAGGATCTGCATCAACTGGAAGATATGACAGGCCTGGATAAGACTTCAATTGATAATTCTCTTAGAGAGTTGGAAGATGAAGGAATAGTGTTTTCCAGATATGATGATAAAGAATTTTCAGCTGGAATATTTATCCAAAGACGCGTGTACTATCTACCTCCATTATGGAGATCATCTTATTCAATCGTTTTCAATTCTGAGCTATGATAAGGAATTACTCCTAAGCGTTCTTACGAGTAAAGGCGAGATTTAAGAAGACTTTAAATCTTTAACACTGTTACTTGAATTAATGGTCAGAAGAATTCCAAAAGAATCCAGTAAAGAACATTGTAAATTAAGCAAAGAACAAGAGAAGCGTCTGTGGATAAATCTTTTTTCAGAAAAACTGAGAATAAATAAAGAAGAGGCAAAACAAAGGATAGATAGGAATAACTCATTACTAATAATTAAGATTCCGGACAGTTCGGAAGATTCAGTACATATAGAACCTAGACATCCCAATGAAATACCTCCAAACTGCTTAAGGATTTATCCTAGATTGAACGCAAATACTAGGCTGTTAGCTCAATTATCAAAAGATTATGAAGGTCCAAGAGGCCCCAGGCCAATATATGTATCATTAGAAAACGTAGTAAGGATTTCTCTTTTAGATGAACCCACACAAATGTACCATTGGCTTGAATGTTTATATAGAGAAGGATATTCCGTATCAGAAGCTTTGATTAAATTAAAGTTAACTACATCCAATCCAAGCTCAGCTCCAAGAGGAGTCGAATTTAGTTCAGAAGATATTAGAAGAGGGGTCTACATACCGCCATCGTTGGATAAAGAAACCATGCAGGCATTGGGTATCATCTATGCAAAAGGTTATGTCTTAAAGAGACTGGCCTCAAAGAGACTATATTCTCTTAGAATTAACAGAAGAATGACAGATAAGGAATTTTATGAAGCTGTCGTTAGAAAAAAAATGGAGAAAGCTTTTAATTTACTTCAAGATGAAAATCATAAACATTCAGAACTAAAACTATCTTACGGATCAAAAGCCCTGGTAACGTACCTGTTAAACCGTCTAACATTTCCAAGTTCAAGAAATGAGAAAAAAGAGACTGGCATATCTGAAGAAATCAAGAACAACGAATATATTGAAGAATTTCTAAAATTCTACTTGGCTTATAATGCTGCGGTTAGAATTTCAGGCAATGGACGAAGAATGAACATATCCATCAACGATGTTTCCAAACCAATCCTCGAAGATATTAAAAAGATTCTACTTGGCAGAATAAAAAAATCTTCCATTACCATATCACCATCCGACAGAGGTTCTTATAGATTAAATATAAACATAATCCCAACTTTTGAGTTATATTTTTCGGGTTTGCTTAATGAAAATCCAAGAATTAAAGGAATAATCGAGAATTATCTGAAGGAGCACGGAATTGGTAGAATAGCATTCAACTACCTGCATAGTGTATATGGAGAATCTATTGCTCAATATAGAAGACAAAACTGAGAGTTTTATAAGTTCTGAAGATAGATGAATATATCAGGTGATGATTTGAAAGCTAAAAAGTCTGGAATAAAAAATATAGAACAATCTGTGGAAGAAGAATCTGTGGAAGAAGAAACGACGGAGGGAGAAACTCCAGAAGAGTCTCGGGAAGAAGCCCAGCCAAAGGATGTCAAGCTTGGAGAAATCCAGTTGAAGGAAAGCTCTGTTCTCGTCATCAAGAAAACAACCTACAATGGCAACGACAGGATAGATTTCAGGGTCTGGCTGAATTCTGCAAAATATAAAGGCCCGACCAGGCAAGGTTTCACATTACCGATGGACAAGATAAACAATTTTATGAAGATCGTTGAAGACATGAAGAAGAAACTGGAAAAATCCCAATGAGTTTCAAAACAAAATAAAAGAAAAATGATATAATGGCTGACAAAATACACTGCTCTCACATTCTTGTCAAGACAGAGCAGGAAGCAAAGTCGATACTTGATCAATTGAACAAAGGGGCGAGTTTTTCAAAACTAGCAATGGAGACGTCATCATGCCCGTCAAAGAGGAACGGTGGCGATCTTGGGACTTTTGGAAGAGGGCAAATGGTCAGGGAATTTGAACGTGCAGCTTTTGCATTGCAGAAAGGACAGATATCCCAACCAGTGAAGACAGAATTCGGCTGGCACATAATCAAAAGATTAGAGTAACATCATCTGATTTCTACGGTCTTGCTCCTACTCTTAGATCCTGTTATTATTGCCACTGATGATTTCGGCACATCGAAATATTTAGATAGAACTTCTATCAGTTTCTCATTCGCCTTCCCTTCTCTTGCAGGCGCATTCAACTTTATCCTGTAATTGTTCTCATTCAATTTCTCTATCTCAGTCTTTTTTGAGTTCGGGATTGTTTTTATTGAAAGGAACATAATTGATAATAGATTTTAGGTTCTAAAGCATAATTGCGTATTTGTCAGGTGCAAGAGTTTAAATCCTTTATTGAGCATTAAAAAAGTATGGTAGGAATTAATGGGCAAAGATTAGAATACATCAGACAAATTATTTCTATTCTCTCACAAAGAGCAAACAATACAAATTTATTACAAGATTATTTGGCAGAAACTAAGGAAGAGATAGACACTCTTAAGAGAAAGAAAAATGCTATGATGAATGAGTACGTTTCAAATGTTAAGAATCCTCTTCTTGGCTATGAATGCTTGTGGGGCCCAGAGGCTATTAGAGGTTTGAGTGGCCCTACTAAAACTGATGAAGAATGGAGAGGTTGGAGTCATTATAGAAAACTTTTCTTTGAAGATTTAAAATGTAAAAGTAAACTGAGAAAAATATCTGATAAAATTTCAACTCTTAGTGAGAGGTACACCATTACACTCAATCGAATTAAATCTATTGCTCAAGAGTGAGTCTTTAAATCTTTTTCTCTACTCTAATTAATGTGGAATAAAATGGACATAGAACAACTATCAGAATTTCTAACTAGAGCACGAGAAAAATGCAGTTATGAAGCTCCTGGCGAGCCTGGAAAGACTCCATTACCAGATGAATCAACACAGATAGGACCATACACTGAAGGACCATTGAGTTATATTGATATATACAATGGATATCACTGGTTTAACGGAAGAGAGGAGATTGCTGAGAATGGAATAGCAGTCTGGAGAAGAGACTATAAAGGTGGAATTATAGAAATTGGGTATGATAGAGATGAGGTAATGAAATTATTTAACGCATTAAAAGCGGCTTTGCGTTTATTTCCAAAAGACAGGCCATTCGAGAGGGGACCACATTATGTCAAGGTTGATGTTTACAACTACTATAATAAATGTAAAGGGGATATCTCAGCTTTTACTGGTAAAGAAAAAATCACATTTGGAAGAAAACAAATTTATATCTGCAAGTACCGTGGTGGATTGATTGAAACTCCATCCACAACTTGAGTAAACTGAGCCTTTAAATCTTTTACTGAGTATTAGAAAAATATGAGTGCCTTGACAACTCAGAAATTAACAACGTATTTTAAAAACGTAAAAAGTAGAGAAAAGGTTCCTTATGAATATTGGGATATGGTTGCGGCTGTTAGAAAATCTTCTTTAAAGCAGGATAGTCGAGCATTAGAGCAACTCCTATATTCTATGGAAGAATCATGGTGTAGGCTAAACCCTAACCCTGAACAACCAGAACAAATTCTAAGAGCAGCACGTGACCAATTTCTAACATTAGTATATTTAGCTGATCATTGCCAAAGCCCCACTAAATGGATTCATCTAGAGTCTTTGACGTCATATGCTAGAAGAGAGTGTTATGGAAAAACAATGAACATTACATATGAAATTTTTAAAAAGCGAGGGATAGATTTGGTGGGATATGCTTCTAAAGAATATTGCCCTAATTTTTCATCAAGCTAAAATGAAAGTTCAAACCTTTTACTGAATATCTGGGGAATATGGGAAAAATTCCTTGATAGTCTGAATTTCACCATCAATTATTCTAGCAAATGCCTTTCTTTTTACAGCTCTACGATTTTCATAATTCTGGGTTTTAGGAAGTGCATCTTGTGGCAAAACATAGTAAAGGCTACGCGTATTCTTAAGATTAGAAAGTGCAATATGAACTCTTTTTCCACTGACATCAAAAATATGGACACCATTTCCATTACTAGAATTATCCTGATACAGTTCAGCATCTAACTTATATTTCTGATACAGATCAGCAGTTAACTCACGTCCATCCTTTGCAAATGTAGATGGAAGGTCTCTTTCTAATTGCGCAGTGTCAGATAAACTCATATTAATTACCTGAATAACTGATGCTTTTGCGTATATTTAAGGATTTCTATACTTCACTACATATAAGTGACAAACAGAATAGAAAAGCTTAACTATCCAATTATTCAACAGATTAACATGATCCTAGAACAAGAGATTAACCTCATTATGGAGGCCCAGGAAAAACATTTATAAAACTCTAAAACTTCTTCTAGCCAAAAATAAACGAACCAGATGTCTGTGAGACTTCTACGAGGTAAAAAACACACAAAACTCCTAAAATTACGTATAACATGTATTAGACGAACAAAAATAAGGCTTATTTTATCTGTTTTTACCCTTTTTAGAACTGATTTATAATCTGTAAAATATATTTGAGAGTGAATTATATATATTTCCTAATATTTCTGATAAATCCTTTACCTAATGCTACGAATGATGCTTCTGCATAAGGATCTATATACATGCCAAAGATACGCATGCCAATGGAAATTGGCAAAGTTGGGAAACGAAGATACATTAACTCTAAGTACAACGGTTTACCCTCCAGTTCATCTCTAGGAGGCATAATTTCCCTGTTTCTTTCCTGAATTCTCCTTGCATCCTCTCTTATTCCTGGCATAATAATTAACTAAAAAACCAAATATTTAAGCGTATAATTAGGTATCTATATTCTACAAAATATATATTCGTGTGAATTATATATTTTCTCTAACTGAAAAAGCTAAAATAAGCCGTTTTTTATGGTTAAAAGTGGTATTTTACCCTACTCATTTGACTGAAACATATGTTAAAAAGCAACGAAAAGCTTATATGTATATGTAAAAAGGGCGGAAAACTGTAATATATATGATATAATATATATTTGAGTGAGAATAAATGACAGGTTTTTGATCAAGGTGAGAGCAAGGCAACTATATACTATAAAATATAGGTTGTTAAATAATTGTGTGAGTGGATACTATATTTTTTTAAATAGAAAGGTGAGAATTGATCAAAAAAGACAGAAACTACTAGAAAGTGAAAAACATGAGTTAGAACGACTCTGCTAAGGAAAGTGAGAGTTAGTGAGAAAACGAAGCCGGAAACGGATAGTGAGAGAAAACCACCTCTGCAATGATGTGAAGGATCGTACAAAAGCTTATTAGTGTGAAAAACAATATATTTTTATGGTTTTTGACTGGTTTAAACGCTTGTTTAAAAACAAACAAGCGCTTGTTTCAATTCAAACAAACAAACAAACAAACACGCAAACAAACGAACAAGCGTTGACTACAGAATCAGCTATAGAACCGCCTATAGAACTGGAAAAAGAATCTATCCAACTCGGTATTGCCGGCGGTCTCACCGGACGATTCATACACGACATAGACAAAACCCTCAATCGCATAGAAACTCTTATGCCATCAAAGGACTGGTTGACTATTAAATTACACGAACAATTCTCCCAGCATGAGCAAAACGAGCAAAAGCGGTTTGAAACCATGGTAAACGCCCTAAACACCCTTCATTCTATATCCATAGAAGCTCCAGAACCAGTAAAAACAAGACTTATTGAGGAAATTCACACAGTAGAAAGCCGGTTAGGACTTTCCAAACGAATGAAAGAACTAATACAGCTGCTCAAATACTCTGGAGAAGCAAGCTATTCTGATCTTGCCAAGAAAATGGACCTTACAGAATCTGGTTTTCGCAGTTTATTGGCCATGACATTGACAAGAACAAGCGAAATAGAGAAATTCGAGCGGGATAACAGAAAATGGCTTAGATGCAAGCAAGCATACAAGCAAACAGGGAATTCAAACGTTCAAACAAGCGCTTCAAGCGTCGAAACTGCAACAAACAAGCAAACAGACGAAAAAATCGATCAAACCGACTAATCAAACTGACTATGTACGTGGGTATATCATAGAAAAAAGAAAAAGAAAGGAAGGACTAATTTAACCCTATTAATTCCATTTAGTATGGCAATTAGGACAGGTTGCTATCTTTTCAAATACACCTGCTTTTACCATAGTGTTACATTTTTTGCAAGGTACGTTAACCTTACCTAAATATTGACTAAACTTGGCCAGAATTTTCACCCCTTGGATTAATATATTATATGGTTTTCTAAATATATAAATGGCAGTAAATGACAGCCGGAATTTTCTCAGAAATTGGAGCTAAGCCAGAGCCAGGACGACTTTCTTTCATGGTTTCTGTCCCCTTCTCACGTTTTCTATCTTCTCTTTTACCGAAAGATAACGTAGAATGCTGTTGATATCTGCATTTGGCTTAAGTTTCACCAGCTTTATTTTCTGGAAAGGCTCCACACCTTCGGTTTCCTCTACAAACATCTGCAAATACTTGCTGATCAGGCGGGATACGGTCTTATGATGGATACCGCAGACTTTTCCTATCTTCCTGTACCAAAGCAAGTCTTGTTTTCCCCTTTCAAGACATTTAACGATTTTAATTATGTTTTCCAGCTCATCTTTCCTCATTTTATGCGAACTCCTGGCATCTTATAGTCATCAGTGGAACTCTCACGCCCAGATGGCGCATTTTTATTATTTTAGACAAAAGAAGATAAATAGATTATTTCTCTCTCATTTTCTCTTCCAACTTGGCAATCATTCTGCATCTCTCTTCTAGCTCGTCTGCAGCGTTGATAATCTTTTGTCGTCCAGCATATAACTTTCCTTTATCTAACCCCCCATCATCATAGCAGGTTACAAAGAAGATTGGTATAGAAGGTTGATTGTTGGTACCACTGTTTGTATTATACAGTCCAAGAGCCACTCCATATTTTTTTGCTAGTCCCCTAGCTATTTTCATAGCTAATGGGTAATCGAAATCTGAAGGATAGTAAGAAGAAAGATCGATTCTGACTCTTATCCCCCTTTTAGGCTCAGTGACAGGATTATAGCCAATAATATCCCGTCTTCCATCTGCTCCAAGAAGTTCATCCAAGAGTTCATCTATTTCTGCATCCATTTTCCCTATCCATTAATTATCAGCTGAACTATTTGTTTAGTACCGGAACTCCTCCTCTCTGAAAAAACTTTTAACAGCTTTTCGTTCCTTCCTTCTCAGATAAATGCCATAAATTATTCCTACAACCACGCCTCCAAGATGCGCGGAGTGGGCGATGTCGGACGGCGAGAACATGCCAAAAACCTCCATTGCAATCCAGATAACAGCAGCAACTACCATCGGCATGGGTATTCCGCCAAGAAACCACAGCATCATAAAAGGCACAATTACAGCCAGAGCACCGATTATACCATAAATAGCACCGCTCGCGCCTATAGCCGGTATCATAGAACCGCTCGCTGAAATCATATATCCAATGCTCCCAGCTATTCCGGACAAGAAGAAAAGTATTATGAAATGCTTTGGGCCGACCCTGCTTTCAAGAATCATGCCGAACATGAAAAGGGCGAACATGTTGAAGAATATGTGGGAAAAATCTGCATGAAGAAATATTGATGTGACAAAAGTCCAAGGTCTTTCTAAAGCCAAAGCTGGTGTAAAGGCGAACATCTGCCAGTCAAATATTCCAGTCTGCTGGAGCAGAAAGACTGCCACGCATGCAATGATTAAAACGAATGTCCACCTAACCATACCCTTTAATTTGAATTAGAATAAATAAAAATATGGAAAAAGAAGAACTGGAGAATTATGAGAAGGCAAACAAGATAGCTGAAGAGGTAGTCGGCTATGCGAGAAAAATGGATTTGCTTAACAGGAAAGTTTTGGATGTGACAGAAGAAGTGGAAAATGTGATCAGGACTTTGGGCGGCAAGCCGGCCTGGCCTGTCAATATATTAATAAACGACATAGCTGCGCACTACACTCCGGATGTAAATGAAACTCTTGCACTGAAAGAAGGGGATCTGGTCAAGATAGACATTGGCGTGCAGGTAGACGGCTATATTTCTGACAATGCTTTTGCTGTCTGTGTCGGGAAGGCATCGCATCCGTTGATTGAGGCAAGCGAAAAAGGGCTGGAAGAAGCGATCAAACTAATCAAGCCGGGAACAAAAATTTATGAGATATCACAGGTAGTTGAGGATACTGTTAACAGTTTTGGTTTCAACACTATCAGAAACCTGTGCGGCCATGCTGTAGAAAGGTTTAACCAGCACGCCCACCCATCAATACCGAATGGGAAAAATACAATCAAGGACGAGATACAGCCCGGGCAAGTCATAGCAATGGAAGTTTTTTCTACTAACGGCTCTGGATGGGTCACTGAATCTTCGCCAACTTTGATTTTCAAATACAAGCAGGACAAACCGGTGAGATTGTGGGAAGCAAGGCAGCTTCTTGAAATGTCAAAATTCCAGTTTGAAACTCTGCCTTTTACCAGAAGATGGATCAAAGACATCTCTCCCTTAAAGTTTGACATGGCTATCAGGCAGCTACTTGAAGCAGACGCCCTGTATGAATATCCTCCATTGAAAGAAGAGAGCAATGGCCTGGTTGCAGTGACAGAGAAAACTATTATAATCAAATAAAACAAATTATTTTAAGGAGGTACAACAAAATGCCTGAAAAACCAAAAGAATGTTGTCATGGGATGAAAGGCAAACCTATGCTCTTTGGGGTTTTATTGTTCCTGATAGGTATCCTGGCATATTATGGATACAATTGGACAGTAATCCTAATGGTATTGGGTGTGCTGTTTTTCCTGAAAGGAATTTGGATGTATTTAAAAAAGAGATAAATCTAAAAAACAAACTTTAATTGATGCACACAAAATGTGACCGCTGCAGATGCGGTGTGAGAGAAGTAGGAAAGTTGTTTAAACACAAATATCTTTGGCTGTGCAGAAACTGTAGGAAGAAAAAACGAAATTGACTTCCTCTTTTTTCCTTATTTTTATTTAGCTAAACATTTTGTTGAAATTGATGCTAATTGCAATTTTATCAGGGCAATATAATAGACGAAAAACATCTTTTCTACGACACAAATTCTTTTAAATTTAATCTCACAAATTATCCTTGTAGACTATGCAAGAAATCACCCTTTGGCCATGTAATGTACTAAATTGTTTTAGAGTAGTCTACACAGGAATCAAAGCTTGATTTGGGATGATTCCTTCTTTCTCTCGGATGACCTGAACATTAATTTTCTAACCTCAAATGAATCGAGAAAAAATAAATTACCTCAACTGAATTGAGAAAGGACATGGGAAACAAACCCCTTGGAGGTATTCCTTTAATATAAAAAAAGGTTTCTTCTGTCCCTCAAAAATTTATCGAAAATCTTGATACTTTTGGTGGTATTATGGGTTACAAACAATGGGTTAAATTGGTGCTTACGAAATACAGGAGCAGAAAGAAGAAATAGGTTTAGTAGATGTCACCATAGTCATATTTAGATATTTCTATATTCAACCTATTGTCAATACTAGAAGCAGGCACAGGAATAAATTGATTATTACCATTGCCTAGAATTCTTATATTATATGTTACGATATCTTGAAGAATGTACACTTCAGTAATCCTAATCCTTTTCATTCCTTCATTCGTTCCAATCTCTATTTCATCTCCAGGAAGATGTTCACAAAGATGTTTCTTCAGATAATTTTCTAAGTAGAATTCACGAAAATTATTATCTACCGGCATATAATAATATGGAAATTAAAGAATTTATTTCTTAAATTTTATTTTGCTGTAAGTCCAAGTCTTTGTTCCCACAATGCTGCAATCTTTTCTGCTTTCTTTGATGCGATTCCGAGATATTTGGAAGGATCTGAAATTATATCTAATTGTTTGGGAGTGAATTTCTGCAGATATGTCTCCAAACTCTTGTCATTTAATATAATTTTTGTCAGAGGTTCGCCAGTCACATAAGATTCATCTACAAGTTTGCCGACATACTCGTGCGAATTAGGATGCCCGTAAGCTGAAAGTAGAAGATGAAGCGGTTCTGCAATTATTTTATCTGCGCTCATTTCGAAATTTTTCAACATATTTTGGACATGCGGTTTCAAATTCCTTGAAATTCTTGTAGCTCTTCTGACAGAATAATCAAATTGATTCAGTATCTGTGGAATGTATCTCTGAGACCCAGAATTAGTTAAATCGCGTTGGTGATCTGAAATTTGGTCTAAATACATCATGAACATGTATGGCACTGTTGCTTTCCACAAGCTCTTGATATTTTCTAGGCCGACAGGATTTGCCTTGTGTGGCATTGTAGACGATCTTGATACATCTTTACCTCTCGGCTGGCCTATTTCTGCAATCTCTGGTCTTTGCAAGTTTCTCATGTCATCTGCCCAATTGGCAAGGATGGTGAAACCACTTGTGACATAATGTACCAAATCTGTCATTGGTTCTGGCTGTACGATTTGTGTGGAAATTTCACTTGGATTCAATCCCACTGTTGCCAGTATTTCTCTTTCAAATTCCTCAGGGTCTTCAACAAACAAATAAGAAGCATTGTAAGCACCAACAGCACCTGAAAATTTTCCCTCCAAACTTTCAACAGCTTCCCTTAATTTCAAAATTCTTCTTCCTAATCTGCTGGCATACCAAGCCATGTTAAAACCAAATGTTATTGGTTCTGCATGTTGAAGATGAGTTCTTCCTATTTGCAAAGTATCTTTTTCTGTTCTTGTTGTGTCTATCCAAGCTTTTTCCAATGAGACCATGTCTGGAAGGATAACATTAACAAAAGCATCCCTGTAGCGTAATGCATTTGCCGTATCAACAATATCATAAGAAGTCGCAGTCCTATGGACACCTGTTTTGGCTTCGTCACTTATCCTTTTTCTTATCATATTAACTTGAGCTATGATATCATGTCCAGTCTTAGCCTCCTCTTCATAAACTTCCTTTGCTGTAACTTGTTCGGATGCTTTTGAAATTTCTTCAGCAGATTCCTGGCTAATTATACCTCTTCTTGACAAAGTTTTTGCTAATGCGGATTCTATCCTTGATTTGTATTTGACAAAGGACTCTTCAGATAAGTAAGGTCCCAATTCTTTAACAAAATATCTGTAATCTGTTGGGGAGAACAAAGCAAACAATGAAACTAAATCATCACCCATGTAATTCACTTTAAAATTCTAATCCAGTTAATTTTTCATATCCTTCTTGATATCTTCTACTAGTATCAGTAACAACTTCTGGTGGCAACATTGGTGCAGGAGGTTGTTTATTCCATTTAGCCACTTTGATTAACCAGTCTCTAACTGGTTGCTTATCATAACTTTCCTGATCTTTGCAAGGAGAGTATTTTTCTTTAGGCCAGAATCTTGATGAATCTGGAGTTAACAATTCATCAATTAGGATAAGTGTCCCATCTGGCAGTAAACCAAACTCGAACTTTGTATCAGCTGTGATAATTCCAGCATGTTCTGTTATCTCTCTTGCAAATTGATAAAGTTTTATGCTAACATCTTCTACATATTTTACGCGTTCCTCACCAATCATTCCAGAGAGCTGTTCCATAGTCATTGGTTCATCATGCCCTATATCTGCTTTTGTAGTTGGCGTGAAAATAGGGTACGGCAATCTATCAGCTTTTTGTAAACCTGGTGGAAGAGAAACTCCACAACATATCCCATCTTTTAAATAAGCATCTAGAGAAGAACCGTATAAATAACCTCTTACTACAGCTTCTATTGGTAATTTTTCAACCTTCTTAACCATCATACTTCTTCTATCTACTGGCTCAATAACATGGTTAGGTATAATATGAGAAGTTTGATTAAACCACCATAAAGATAGTAAGTTTAAAACCTCTCCTTTGTAAGGGATGCCATTTGGAAGAGCAACATCAAATGCAGAAATTCTATCAGTTGAAACCATTAAAAGTCTATCACCAAGATCGTAATTGTCTCTTACTTTCCCTCTTTTATTATTATATAGAGGATATTGTAGATTCGTTTCAATAACAACGTTTTTTAAATCAATTGCTCTCATCTTATGATTTTATTAAAATGAAAAAGATTTATAGCTGTTAGGCAAATGAAAAACGTTTTAAATGTTTGCATTTAATGATGAGCAAAGCATCTTTCTCCAGTAAACACCACAGCCATATTAAATTTGTTAGCAGCTTCTATAACTTCTTTATCCTTCACCGAGCCACCAGGTTGAATCACTGCAGATATTCCAACTTTTCCGCAAGCTTCTATAGAATCTGAAAATGGAAATAGACCATCAGATGCAATTACAGCACCATTCAAACCATAAGTTAAACTATCTCTATATCTTTGCTTATCAAACAATCTGTCGAGTAATTTGTTGAAAAACTGATACCATTTATATCCATGCAAATATTCATTTTTTCCAATAGCTTGTCTGACAGCTGTTACTCTATCTTGTTGCCCTGTACCTATACCAACACTATATCCATTCTTTCCAAATACAATACCATTTGACCTTACTGCTGCGCATATGTACCATGCAGATAGCATATCTTTTAATTCCTGCTCAGTTGGTTCTCTTCTAGAAACAATAGCTGGCAGTTTTTCTATATCTCTATTTCTTAAATCATCTATACTACGAATTTTTGTTAGAAAAGGAGTTTCAAGAAACAATCTACCTTCATAACTTTTAATGTCTGGTATAGTTTTATCACCAACAAATTTAGGTAGATTGCCTATACCAGATACCTTAATGACACGTAAATCTTTTCTTTTTTCAAAAATGTCCATAACACCTTCATCAAAATCTGGTGCACCAATAACTTCGATATAATGACCTTCTGTAGCAAGTGCTGTATCTTTATCAACTGGTTTGTTTAAAACGTAAACCCCGCCAAATGCAGCCTGTGTATCACAACCTTCTGCTTTTTTTAGTGATTCTTCTACACTTTCTTCAACAGCTACACCGCTAGGATTCAAATGTTTCATCACAGCACAAGTTGGATTTGAAAAATATTTTAAGATTTTACACCCATGCAAAATGTCTTCTCTGTTCGTCTGTGACATACCAGATTTACCAGTTTTAACTTCTTCCATTGTTAACAAAGATTCTTCAAATGAATATTCGGCAGATGGTTGATGAGGATTCGTACCATATCTTAATGGATAATCTCTATTAAATCTAATAGTAGTTTTTGTTCCATCCTTAAATGTTAGAACAAAATCTACAGTTTCTGGATGTTCACCTTCTACTCTAGTTCTGTATATTTCTTGGAGGCTGCCCATACTAACCATTTTTGTTTAAAATAGACAATTTCCATTCTTCTGATTCTTCATTCCATATAACTGCAGAACAACATACAAAAAATTCTGGGTCGATTACATTACTAACAAAAAACTCTGCTATATCTTTAGGTGATTCTCCTTCAACTCTTACATTTGGAAGTAGATCTTGTGTTAATAGTTTGTTAATATCAAATGATTTAGGTTCGGTTCCTTCCCCACTATATGTTGATATACCATAAGCAGTTCCTCTTGTTGGATATACTGTTATCGATTTCGCATTATCGTCTTCTGTAATCATACCCACCGTATAAAACCTAGGATATTTAACTATGCCTGCTATTCTTGGTGTTTTCAAACTATCAGGTTCAGGTTTCCATTTATTTAGATGCATTCTCATTTTTGTTGGGATATCACCTATTGCATAATTACAAAAACATGAATCTAACATATCTTCTGTATGTGAACCATTACTCACAGCTAAGAAATGATTGTTAAATTTCATTGCATTATAATGTCTAAGATTATCTGATGCTTGTGATTTATCCAAAGGTTCTATTGCAACTCTTCTTTCTTCTGGGTAATATACAGCTTTTCTCTGTCTACTTGGTGGTGATCTTCCAGAAACAGAATATAATGCACCTGGTCTTCCTTCATCTGTGAGAAACAACCAAATCTCTCTTCCTAAATAAGCCATGATAATACTAACAACAGAAAAGGATTTATTTCTTTAAAACATCTGTTCAAGCTTAAAAAGTTTAATAAGAAAAATAAATCAGAGAAAATGGCAAAACTGCATCCAGACCTAGTTGATAAAGAATTTTGGTATGATGATATTACGCTTATACCTAATAGATTGCCTGATTTTGAACGAAATGAAGTTGATTTAACAACCCACTTTACAAAAAGAATAAGACTTAAAACACCATTTGTAAGCTCACCAATGGATACAGTTACTGGCTCTGAAATGGCAATACTCAAGGCTTTAATGGGTGGCATAGGAATAATCCATTATAATTATCCAACAATAGATGATCAGATAAGAGAAGTTGAAAAAGTTAAGAGATTTGAAGCAGCATTTGTAAAAAATCCTATTGTTTTAGGTCCAAATAAAACAGTTGGTGATGTTTATACCATAGCTAAGAAATACGGATTCTATAGTGTGCCAATAACTGAAGATGGGACACTTAAAACAAAAATGCTAGGTATCGTTACTCGCCGAGATGTTAGGTATTTAGAAGATATGTCAAGTCCTTTAGAAAAAATCATGACACCAAAAGAGAAATTGATAACTGCTCATAGAAGAGACACGTTAGATAAAAATGATGTTAGAGAAGCAAACAGAAGAATAAAAGAAAATAATCTTGACACATTACTAATAGTTGACGATGATTTTCATTTGGTGGCTTTGGTCACGGATAGTGATATACAAAAAGATAAAAAATACCCATTGGCAACAAAAGACGAGAACAAACAATTAACAACCTTTGTGGCAGTTGAATCAAGACTGTCACTTGCAAAAGAGAGGATTGGCAGATCTTATGACGCTGGTGTTGATGGGATACTTGTGGATGCAGGTATTGCTTTTAAGGAGCAATTAGAAATTGCTAAATACTGTAAAAAGAATTTTCCAAGATTAGATACAGTTTTGGGCAATGTCGATTCTGCCGAGATGGTAAGAAGTATTATAGAAGAAGCTTCTGATTATTGTGATGCTCTTAGAGTTGGTGTTGGACCTGGATATGCGTGTAAGACTCAACAAGAATTGGGTACAGGAAGGGCACAAGCTTCTGCTGTTTGGGACTGTGCACAGGAAGCAAAAAGATTAGAAAAGGAATACGGTATTATTCCAACAATTGCTGATGGTGGTATTAAAAGACTTGATTTGATTAATGAAGAAAAAAAGACAGCAGAGCAACTTGAAAAACTGTCTAAGTTGGGGAATATAGAAAAACTTTCCGAAGTATGGAGACCTGGAGACATAACAAAAGCATTGACTCTAGGAGCGAATACTGTGATGATGGGTAGCTTGTTAGCTGGGCTAGACGAATCACCTGGAGAGAAAGAGTTTGATTATGATGAAGATAGAATGGTTAAGAAATATCGTGGAATGGGCTCTCTTGAAGCTATGGAGCAAAGGGCTGGTGTAAGATATGGATATGATATTGAAGATCATAAAATAAAAATTGCAGAAGGAATTGTAACTAAGGTACCGTATAGAGGTTCAGGCTATGATTTTATCCCACAGCTCATAGCCGGAGTCCAACAGAGCTTACAAAAGCAAGGTTTTAGGAATATTCAAGAATTACAAGAATATGCTGACATAAGACCAATGCCGAGGAGAGAAAAATGACAGAGATTGCCATAATTGGCGCGCAATGGGGAGATGAAGGAAAGGGTAAGATTGTAGATTGGACTTCAAAGAAGCAAGGAATAAAATATGTAGTCAGGTTTAATGGTGGCAATAATGCTGGCCATACAGTCTGGGTAGGAACTGATGAATATAAATTCCATCTGTTACCGTCTGGGATACTGCATCCCGAAATAGTCAATATTATTGGTAATGGTGTTGTCATTGATCCATCTGTTTTAGTTGGGGAATTGGACAGCATAGAATCTAGAGGGCACAAAGTTAATCTGAGAATAAGCGAGTCTGCCAATCTGATAATGCCGTATCATCGTGTTCTAGATGGAATAGAAGGGGGTAAAATAGGAACAACTAGAAGGGGCATAGGTCCATGCTATGAAGATAAGGTGGCAAGAAGAGGAATAACAGTCCATGATTTGATGAATGATGGAGTATTCAGAGAGAAATTATTAAAGAATATGGAAATGAAGAATCAAATACTTACTAAAATATATGACCAAAAACCATTATCAACGGATGAAATTTTTGATAGTTATAGTGCTCTCAGTGAAAGATTTAGGCAATATGTTTGTGACGTTTCTCTTATATTGTATGAGGCTAAATGTAAAGATGAAAACATTTTATTTGAGGGTGCTCAGGGAACCATGCTTGATGTCGATCATGGAACAAGACCTTACACAACATCCTCAAATCCTACCATAGGGGGAATCTTTACTGGTACTGGTATCAGACCAAATTTGGATACAGTTTTAGGTGTTATGAAAGCATACACAACTAGAGTTGGTGGAGGACCATTTCCAACTGAATTGAATGATGAAACTGGTAAAAAAATTCAGGAAATAGGAAAAGAGGTCGGCACTACCACTGGTAGAAATAGAAGATGTGGTTGGCTGGATACTGTTATTGGAAGATATGCTTCACGCATAAATGGATTTGATGAACTAGCGATAACAAAACTGGATGTTCTAGGATTTCTTCCCGTTATAAAAGTTTGCACGGCTTACAATTATAAAAACAAGGAAATAAAAGAAATTTCTTCTGGAATCAATCTTGAAGAATGCCAACCAAGATATGAAGAATGGCCGGGTTGGAGAGAAGATATTTCAAATATAAGAAATTATAGAGACCTACCTGAAAATACAAAAAGGTATTTATCCAGAATTGAAGAGTTAACAGAAACACCAGTATCAATAATTTCTGTAGGACCTGAAAGAGAGCAAACAATCTTAAAATAAAAATCTATCTCTTCAAATAATCTGGTAAAGTATATTTTTTTGCTTCTTCTGGATGTTGTTCTAAATACTTCTTCAAAATTTTTACTCCTTCCACTTCTGGATTTTTTTCAAAATATTCATACAAAAGTTTTGAATAAGGTCCTATTTGTAATAGGAGAGCTTCGACACTAACAAATGGATAATTACTCCCAGGGGGAAAAATTTCAGTAATCATATGATATCCGAATAATTCTTTATCATCATGCCTTGCCCTTGGCTCTTCTGTTATTTTATCATTAAAAATTTCAACATGCATATTCCATCATCTTTTAGCTTCTATATTCTAAGATAAAACGAAGTATTTAAAACTATTTCTTCAGGAATCCTTCTAACTTCTTTTGTATTTTTCCAGACACGACATCTTGTTCACTATAACCTAAAGCTTTCAGCACTCTCATACTCGCCGGCAGCACTTGATGATGTATATAATATTCAGGATCATATTGGTTTGGCTTGACAAATTCCACCGGAGTAGCCCTGTCGGATATGCTGCCAGATCCTTTGACTATGATAAAACTAATGACCATGCCTTCGCCCACAGGGATGCCTTTGTCTCTAAGTTTCTGCGCGGCTTTCACATGCGGTCCCATCTGTTTATATTGTGATAACGGTCGAGTCAGCTGCTCATAGATTATCAGTTCGTCCAAGGAAACTTTTCTTTCATCTATTTTCTTGATCGTATCCCTTACCAGCTGTATAGCTTTAACAGGATTCTTCTCGCGCAGGATGGTTGTCAGAACTTGCCTCTGGATGTTTTTACTCAGCTCGCACCAGTCCCTTCTTACCGTCTCGAATCCTCTGACTTCCAAATCTCCTTTATTATCAATTAGTGCGTATCTTTTCTTTGCTCCAATTTCTCCTTTTCCTCTTGTTACAAATATCCCGCCTTCATACAAATCTCTAAACTCAAGTTCGATTATACCAGGCAATTGCTTGTTTACCTTATCTTCAAAGCCCTCTCCAGCTCTTCTCAGCTCTTCTTCAGATAATTTTTCTGGAAACCTTACCATCATAGAATCTGTATCACCGTAGATAATTTCAAATCCTTCTTTCTTCGCTATTTCAACTACTTTTGATATGTAATACCGACCAAAACTTGCAGCCGAACTCCCGCATTCTCTTTTAAACCATCTTGCTCCAAAATATGCCATATAGCCGTATGTGGCATTTGCTAGAATCTTCAACGCATACTGTTCGTTATCAAGTAAGTGATATTTTTCAGAATCTTTTTTCAGGGATTTCATTTCCTGCTTTATTTTTTTCCTCCTGTCAATCAATTCCTCCAGATGTTTCGGAATAAATCCTTTATTGTCACCGCAGAAATACCATTTCGATTCTGGCACCTCAATCTTCTTTTTGCACGGCTTGAATTCAAAAGTCTCTGGCGAAATATTATGACTGACAATTATCGTCGGATAAAGTGAACGAAAATCAAAAACCAAAATATTCTCATGGATCCCTTTCTTCGGTTCAATGACTATAGCTCCCTTGTATGCAGGCTGCATCCTCCTTTCTTCTATTTCCTCTTGCTTGGGTTGGTTTGGAATTAAAACATTATCAATGAATGCTCTTCTCATCAGGAAAGATTCTACCAACTGCGAGTAGGTATTCCTACAGGCATCAAATGGAGTTACCCCGCTTAGTTTAGAAATGGCAAATATTTGCGGCAATATATATTCGCCAAGTTTGAGTGTGAGCTCGGAATCGCACAGACAATACTCTACTATTCTTTCTATCTCCTCTTTTTTGCTCCATATCTCAATCATTTCCTTATATTTCATTTCTTTCTTGCCGGTTCCGAGCAACTCCTGCGAAACTTCATCTAGTGTCAGTACTTCGCTTCTCATGCTTGCAGAAAGAATGTGATCAACAAAATCAAACAGATCTATATGTATCCTGCCTTTTATTCTAGCAGAGCTTATCCTCCCCCTTCTCACTACGTATACAGGAGCATTGTCCCTGCCGAGTTTCAATGATAATTTTAATTCGCTGGCTCTGTCTTTCAGCTTCGGTATGTCAAACTGGTCTCCATTGTAGGTGCAGAGGAAATCCGGATCCTTTTCTCTTATTATTTCTAAAAATCTTTCAATCAGTTCTTTCTCATCTTTAACAGGTTCTGCATAATCTATTTTACCTGATTCATGAGGCGTGAGAACTTTTTTGAAACCATCATTAGAAGCAAAACTGATCATTATCAGCTTTGATTTCCCATTCTCTTCTACCCATTCCGTGTCAAAAGCCAGAATCTTAAATGGAATATTTTTTTCTATTTTGATTGGTTTAACTGAAGTTGCTTGGATTGTTCTATCGACTTGATATTCAGAATCTATTTCCTTGCCTTCTACTCCAATCCAATTCATCGGTTCAATCTGCTTATCAATTAAATATCTTCGATAAAAGCTGATTGAATATTCATAAGTCTCTTCTACTTCTTTCCAGTCTTTCAGCAAATCTCTGACATCCGGAATTCTTCTTGGAGCATCGATTGTGATTTTGATTAATTCTACTTTCTTTCCCTGCCAGCTTTTTTCAACAGTCTCTACTCCAATAATCTTTGTCTCAATCTTTTCTGTATCTATTTTTTCAATCCTTTTTTTCACTTCTGCTAATTTGCTCTCTTTCGGCATCACATAGAAATAAGGCTGGAATGTGTTATCCAGAACAAGAACAGTTTTGCCTTCCTCGTTCTTGCACCAAAGTCTAACCATGCCTTGATTTTCACTCAAAATATAATCTGCATCAATTACTACAAGACTTTCTTTCAGACTACCACTAATATAGAAATGGATTTATAGATTATTTTCTTTTTCTTCTTCTTCGTTTTTCTCCGTGTGCCATAATTAAAATTCGAATTTTGTAAATAAAAACTTTAACAAACAATAAACTAGTATGGTAAGAAATATAATGGCACATATTCAATATCTTCGGGAAGAGGAATTAGATTCACCCTATCTAGGTAGTGTTGGGAGTGAAAACAAACCTTTACTAAAATTGAGTGATAATGCTATAATTGAAATGAATCGACAATCACATGCTGCCGAAGTTGAAAGAACGCTACAAGTTTTACGTGAGTTAGCAACATATGCCAAACGTTCTGATAGATAATTATTTGAAAATAATTCCAGTTTCTTTCGACCACAATAACAAATCCAATTCATACAATGATATGTCAATTTTTTCTGCAAATTTTTTCATCCTGTTTTCAATTTCAAAATATTTCTTGCTCGTCAATGTCTTCGGAATCTCATTTATAATCCCAGATTCTTTCAGATTCTTCAGAATGTGCCTGTCTAGAATTGCCAACTGATTTTCATAGTCAAATCCGATGTTGCGGATGAAATGACTCGCTTCTTTAAGTCCTATTCCTTTAACATTTTTTACCAACCAATTTCGCAATTCAGAAGAACTTTTAAAAGATGATATTTTATTTTTTATATTCAGTTTGCCATTTGTGAAAAGCTTCCTTGCTTCAACAATATATCTAGATTTGTTCTCACCGAATCTTACGGCATTCAAAAATGGTCGTATCTGACCTATATCGCCAATATAAAGTAATTTGTTTTTCATCAGACTTTCTACAGCTTTCCATGCCAACACAGCCTTGGATTGCGGTGTGCAAATGCAGAAAACAAGTTCAGCAAAGATTCTTTCATCCGACTGGCTTAAAACTTGTTGAAACTCTTTTAACCTCTTGTCAATCTCATCTTTCTTGATTTTAAATAGCTCAACCAGACTATCTGTATTCTTAGGCATCATAATATTTTAGTTGACCTTTTTAAATATTTCAGATTCTCTATTTTTTGCCCTTGATGAATTCCAAAATCTTTTTAACAGTTTGACTGGATGTTTGATTAGAGCTATCTAAAACAAAATCAGCATTGTATTTTTGGTCAAGATAATCAAAACCATACATCCTTTTCCAATCTCTTCTCTCTATGTCCTCCCTTTGTGCAATTTCTTTTAGGGCCTTTTCCACAGAGATTTTATCTCTTTTCGCACTTCTTTCTGCTCTGATTTTCAATGAAGTATCCAACCAGATTTTATATTTGCTCAAATTTCTGATAAAATGAATACCCAAAGTAGATTCAATTACTATGTTTCCTTTTTTCGCCATTTCTATTTGCAAATCATCCATATAGTTATGTAATTTTTCACTAGATCCGAATTTGGTTTTCCATAGTTCAAGTGCCGCTTCTGATTCTGTCTTTTCTTCAGAGAGTTCTTTATACAATAATCCGACAGAGAAGAATTTTAATTTCAGTTTCTTAGCTATCGCCTTAGCTACAGTTGTTCCTCCAACTCCAGGAGGACTCGCTATAACAACAACCAATTTCTTCATAATATAATTTATTATTTTTAATAAAGAACATCAGATTTAAATCGTTAACTATCAATAATTTTAAGCAATGATAAAATGGCGATAGTATATTTAGACCAAACTGAAATGTTGTTAAAGAAACATGGATTTGTCTTTACAGGAGCATCAAAACCCTTTGAAAGACTTACCGTTCCTGTAGAGATTGATGAGAATGTATATGAGTTAGTACCATCTAAAAACTATATTGTGTGCCAAAGAAGGGACGGAGAAGACGGAAATTTTGAGGCTTATATGAATGACGTGATTGATGTTGAAATGGCAGGTCACCCTGAAGACGAAGTGATGATGGCTAAAGCTAGATTTAGGATTAGGATTTGTTGATCATTTTTTCATAATAGAATTAATTATTTAATTGAAATATTAAGTTCCTTCTTTCCAGTCACTCAGATATTTCTTCTGTTCTTCTGTCAATTCATCTATGTTTATACCCATCGATTGGAGTTTCAATTTAGCCACTCTTTTATCGATATCATTGGGGACATCATAAACCTTTGGTTCTAACTTTTCATGATTGTTTACAAGCCATTCGCAGCATAAAGCTTGATCAGAAAATGACATATCCATTACTTCTGATGGATGTCCTTCTGCAGCTGCTAAATTTACCAGGCGAGCTTCTGCCAGCAAATATAATTTTTTCCCTTCTCGTAGTGTATATTCTTCTACGTTTTCTCTCATTTTTCTCTTATTTACAGAAATGCTTTCTAAGTCAGGAATAGAAATTTCAACGTTGAAATGTCCAGAATTTGCAAGTACAGCCCCATCTTTCATCTGTAGCATATGCTCTTTTCTTATTACATCTTTGTCTCCAGTGACAGTAACAAAAATGTCTCCAACTTTTGCAGCTTCCACCATATTCATAATCCTGAAACCGTCCATCACTGCTTGCAGTGCTTTCACAGGCTCCACTTCTACAACAATAACATTCGAACCCATGCCTTTTGCTTTTATTGCCAATCCTTTTCCACACTGCCCATATCCGCAGATAACAAAATTCTTTCCGGCCAACAGGATATTAGTAGCTCTCAGTATCCCATCTATAGTTGATTGCCCGGTTCCATAATAATTATCAAACATATTTTTAGTTGGTGTGTCATTGACTGCAACTATAGGAAACTTAACCGCTCCATCATTTTCCATTGATCTTAATCTTATAACTCCTGTGGTTGTCTCCTCCTGACCGCCAAAAACTTTTTCTATCAAATCCTGCCTCTTGCTGTGAATAGTTGAAATCAAATCAGCACCGTCATCCAGCACAATCATGGGATTACGATTCAGCACCTGCTCCACACACCAATAATAATCTTCATTTCTCTGTCCTTTCCATGCAAAAACATTTATCCCTTCTTCTGCCAATGCAGCAGCGACATCATCCTGTGTTGACAACGGATTAGAGCCGCACAAGGCAACCTTTGCACCGCCGGCTTTCATAGTCTTTACTAAAACGGCAGTCTCTTTTGTTACATGCAGGCAGCATCCGATAACTAAATTCTCAAAAGGTTTTTCATTTTCAAAAATTTCTCTAATTTTCATCAAAACAGGCATTCGATTCTCAGCCCATTCAATTTTCAGTTTACCTTGACCAGCCAGTGAAATATCTTTTACCTTAAAATCTACTGCTGGAATTTCCTTGACAAATTTTCTTTCTGCAACTGCAGTAAATATGTTTTCGTATTTTTCCTCGTCTTTAACTACTTCTTCAGTTTTAAGTACGGGCTTGACAAGAATATCAGTCTCCAATCTTTTCTTGAATTCTTCTGATATTTTTTCTTCCTTATTCCTTTTCCAGAATGGCATATCTTTAAAATCAGATGATAAAGATTTAAGTTTGAATTCTAGCAAAATTAGTCTAAAAGTTTAATCTCAATTCTTATGTCTTGCGGGATGTTTACTCTCATTATCTGTCTCAGGGCTCTGTCATCTGCTTGAACATCTACCACACGCTTGTGTATTCTCATTTCCCATTTATCGTAGGTCGCGTTACCATGACCTGTGCCATCACCACAAGGAGTCTTCAATGTAGTTATCTTCAAAATCTTTGTTGGCAGCGGAATTGGACCATGGTAATCAATCCCGAATTTTTTAGCCACATCTCTTATTTCATTGCATATGCTATCCAATTCTCTGGGATCTTTTCCGCTGAGTTTTATTCTTGCAACTTGCATACTATCTTTTAATTGAAACAATTGTATTTAAATGCTTTTATTATTAGAAAAATATTTTAAATTCCTAAAAGAGTAAAATAGAAAAAAATTGGTTTGACAAATACGGACACTACTTTGCTTTCACTGTCTCTAAGCAAACCCCAGCTGCGACAGTCATCCCCATATCCCTTATAGCAAATCTTGCCAATTCAGGCAACTCAGACTGTTTTTCTATTACCATCGGCTTCAAAGGTTTCACTTTTATTCTTGCAGCATCACCAGTCTTGATGAAATCTGGCTTCTCTTGTACTACTGCTCCTGTTCTCGGATCAATCTTTGCTGTAATCTCTTCTATTATGCAAGCTATACTAGATGTGTGACAGTGGAACACAGGTGTGTAACCGGCTGTGATTACAGTCGGGTGCTGTAAAACAACTATCTGCGCAGTAAATTCCTTTACAACACTAGGCGGATTGTTAGTATGGCCAACAACATCGCCACGTTTTATCTGTGATTTGTCTACACCGCGTACATTAAAACCAACATTATCTCCAGGTTTAGCTTCTGGCAATTGCTGATGATGAATTTCTATGGATTTGACTTCGCCAGTTACTCCGCTTGGCTCAAAAACTATAGTATCATTTACTTTCATCACACCTGTTTCTACTTTGCCTACAGGCACAGTGCCAACACCAGTAATTGAATAAACATCCTGTACTGGCAGTCTTAATGGTTTTGTAACTGGTCTCTCAGGCTCTTTTATATTTACATCAAGCGCATCAACCAGTGTAGGACCAGCATACCATGCCATCTTGTCAGATTTCTTCATTACATTGTCGCCATTATAAGCTGATATTGGAATAAATGGTATATCCTCAGTTTTGTAACCAATCCCTTTCAGAAGTTTTTCTACTTCAGACTTGACCTCATCAAATCTTTTTTGGTCGTAATTTGCAGCGTCCATCTTGTTCAAGACAACTAGCATCTGCGGGATACCAAGGACCTTCATCAAAAATGCGTGTTCTCTTGTCTGCGCTTGCACACCTTCTCCTGGTTTAGCTGATACAACAAAGATAGCAGCATCAGCCTGACTAGCACCGGTAATCATGTTCTTGACAAAATCCCTATGTCCAGGGCAATCGATTATGGAAAAGAACCATTTCTTTGTTTCAAAAGGTCTGTTCATTATATCAATGGTGAGACCTCTTTTTCTTTCTTCTATGTTTGTATCCATGGCAAAAGCAAATTCAAAAGTTTCTTTCTTGTATTCAGCTGCCTGGTCTTTTAATTTTCTTAACTCTTCCTCTCTAATTGTTCCGGTATCAAATAATAATCTACCTATCAGTGTCGATTTCCCGGCATCTACATGACCGGCTGTTATTACATTTATGTGAGGTTTTGCAGGCATTATTCCACCATTACTAAGTTTTTATTTGAACATAAGGATTTAAATATCTTGTTAAACCTCAGATTTTGGTATGTCTTCTGGCAGCCCTTTTCTCTTTCTTATAGCCTTGACTGTTTCCTCAAACAATTCATTCGGTATTTTTTCAAACTTTGTTTCAATCAAACTGTAGAAACCCCTACCAGAAGTAGCTGACTTGAGGCTTGCGTCAAATCCAAACATATCACTTACAGGCAGCTTGGCAGTTATCATGCTTGCGCCGCGTTCTTCTTTCATGTCAAGTATCTGGCCTCTTCTATTCTCTACTTCTCTTATGACTTCACCGACTAACTCAGAAGGAATATCGACTCTAATAATCTGTTTTGGTTCCAACACACTGGCATTTGCCTTAAGCATCCCCTGTCGGATGCACCATCTTACTGCAGGCCTAATCTGTCCTTCTCCCCTGTGGACAGGATCTTCGTGCAAATCACAATCTATTAGCTTAACTTTCACTTTTGTACAAGGTTCTCTTGACAAAGGTCCGTCATCCATCACATCTTTGAAGGCATCTTTTATCATTTCCATAACTTCATTCAAATATTGTATACCTTTTGTATCTTCGATGAAAACACATTTGTTGTAAATCAGAAGAATACCCTTGGCTTCATCGTAATCCATTCCGTATTCAGCCATTTTTTTAAACAACTGAATATTTTTCTTTTTGATTTCCGTTTCACTCGGTATTTCACCGTCTATCATTGCCTGATATACTCCATCCTCCAAAGGTTCAACAATAATATCAAATTTGTTATGTTTATTGGGAGACTTGCCCTCGATCTCAGGAGATTTTTCAAAAATTGTTTCCCTATAAACTACTATTGGCTTGCTCATCTCGACTTCTATCCCAAGTTCCTTGAGCTTATTTTCAACCTTTGCTTCTAAATGTAGCTCACCTAGGCCAGAAACAAGATATTCGCCAGTTTCTTGGTTAATCTTTATTTGAAGTGTAGTGTCTTCCCTCCCGAGTTTTTTCAAGGTATCGATAAGCTTTGGCAGTTCCATTGTATTCTTCGGTTCTATGCTTTTTGTCACTACAGGCTCGAATAAATGCTTGATTTCCTCAAATGGCTCGATGATGTTGTCTGGATCGCAGACTGTCTCGCCGGTGAAAGCGTCTTGTATACCAACTATACCAGCAATGTTGCCAGCTGTTACCTCATCCACAGATATCCTCTGTATTCCCTTATAGACTGCTACCTGTTGTATCTTCTCTTGTTTGTGCTGTCCTATCAAATAGACATCCTTTCCTTTTGAGATTTTTCCAGAAAACAGTCTTCCAGTTGCGACAAAACCGATATGCGGATCAGGCACCATCTTGGTGACTATCATAGCTAACTTTCCATCAGGATTACAAGCCAGCATGTCTTTTCCCATGGTAGATTTCAGGTCACCTTTCCAAACTTTTTCCACTCTGTATTTCTGCGCTTCCAAAGGACTTGGCAAATGTTTAATTATCATCTCAAGGACTACCTGATGCAATGGAGCTTTTTTTGCTAATTCCTCATCCTTTTCAGCCATGACCAAATCAATTATATCCTTAAAAGTGATTCCAGTTTTTTTCATGTAAGGTATGGATATGGCCCACTTGTCACGAGCGCTACCTAGGGCAACCGTTCCCTCGCTCACATTTACAAGCCATTTTGTTTTATACTCCTCTTCAGCATACTTCTGTATAATAATATTTACATCCCTGATCCAGTTCTCAAATCTTTCTTGCATCTGTTCTGGTGTAAGTTTCAATTCTTTTATCAGACGGTCAGTCTTGTTTACAAATAGTACCGGTTTGACTCTTTCTCTTAATGCCTGGCGAAAGACTGTCTCGCTTTGTGGCATTATCCCTTCTACCGCATCGATTAAAACTATAGTTCCATCAACAGCCCTCATCGCCCTTGTAACATCTCCACCAAAATCAACATGACCAGGCGTATCAACTAAATTAATCAGATAATCCTTTCCCTCATATTCATGCATCATAGAAACATTTGCACCATAAATCGTCAACTGCCTTTTTCTTTCTTGATCATCAAACCATGTGAGCATGCCTGTAGAAAGATCACCTGCGACTTTTTCAGAAATCATTCCGGCCAATGCAGCAAGATTGTCAGTTAATGTTGTCTTGCCATGATGGACATGCGAAGATGTAGCGATATTCCTAATTCTGATAGGATCTTTCATTACTTCTACAATTCTTTCTGTCATCTCTCTTTTGACCATTAAATCACAAAAATAATTCGTCTTAAATTTTTAATAGAGCAACTATCTTGCACTCTCAGATTCTTTTTCGATTCTTTCCCTTTCGGCTATAGCATCCGATTTGCTCTTATCATTGTTATAAGCCCCGATGATTTCATTTACCAGGGCACCAACTATAGTTTCTTTTTTTCCAAAAGATTTTTTATAACTAGCTTGCGTAATGTTTCTTAAAGCAATATCAACCCTTCTCTGCGGTGATGTGATGACAGCTCTTCTTACGATAATTCCACCAATCTGGTAATTCGCTATCTCTTCTCTTAGTGCAGCATTTTCTATGGCTCTAACCAAGACTTCTACAGGATTTTTCTTAGTTATTTCCTCTATTCTTTCAAAAGTTTTTTTTACAATGTTGTAATTAGTAAGATATTTTCCAACAACCCTGCCAGATGTTATCCTATGTTTTTTTCCATGATGACCAGGAACCATGAGTTTTGTTATCAACCTTTCGACAAGATTCATTTTTGATTTATGAAATTGTTGCCTATGTCTCCCGCTGCTTTTTGGGACAATAGAAGCTTGTAAGTTTATATAATTTCTTAACCCAAGATCTAAAACTTCTATTCCTTCTGTAGACCAGCAGTTGAAAATTTTTATTTCACTCATTTTTATCTAGCCGGTTTCTGTTTTTTCCCTGAAAGAATCTCGCTTAAAGCTACACCATTAACGATAACAACCTTGAATTTTACACCTACCATACTACCCTTAGATCCACCCTGTGCACCACCAACTTTTTCTACAATCACTTCATCATGCTCGTTTATATGATCTATAGCTCCTTCACCAGGAACATGTGCTGTAACTTGAATATTATTTTTTAATAATTGTACACGAACACATTTGGTTAGGCCAGAGGCAGGTTTCTTCTGTTCAACTGTCCTTTTTGCAATTACTAAACCACGACCCTGTGGTGCTCCTCCCAAAGGATCTTTTCTCCAAAGTTGTAGCATTCTTATTTTATAATCTGTTTTTTTCCATCTAAATTTTCTCCTTCTCTGACTTAATTTTCTTCCAGAAAATTCTCCAACCATATTTTCACTTTATTATTACTTCATTTACACCATAGTTTCTTCCAAGCAGTTCTTTGTACAGCTTTAGATTCTTTCCATCTCTTCCTATAACCATCGCTTTATCTTTTCTATCTACCTTAACTTCAACCATTATTTTATCTTCATTCCTGACTTTTATTTCAATGCCTTGAGGAATAATTTTTTTAATAAAATCGTTTAAATTGCTTGAAAATTCAAAGATTTTAATATTTTTTTTAATGAGATTCTCAACATTTTTTACACTGTCGCCATTTTTACCTATAGCCATCCCGACCTTTCCCTCTTCAACCACAAAATAGACTGTATTGACTGAATTATCTACTAAGCAATCTCTTACATTTGTTCCAGTTAGATTTTCAAAAAGCGTAATTAATCGAATGGATTCTGTATCGAAAATTAAAACCATAAACTAACCTTTTATAACTAGGGTAGTTATAGGAAATTCCTTCCCGCAAACTATTCCTAACTCCTTACTTGTCCCGTCAAAAATCTCTAATTTTACGTCTGAAATTTTTGAGCTATGTTCTATTTCTCCTCTCATTTTCTCTGGAATGTTTCTAGCTATCACAATTATCTTAGGTGAGTTTAATTTTATAAACTTAACACTTCTCTTATAACCGATTATTATTTTTTTTGATTTGATCGCTTCTTGTATAGTTTCCGTTAGGGTCATTTTTCTTCCTCAAATTTTGCCACCAGGTCGAACATGCCAGTACCAGATGGAACGACCTGTCCTATCATGACATTTTCGAATATTCCCTGCAAATTATCAGCTTCATTCCTTATACTCGCACGAACTAAATGTTTGATGGTCTCTTCAAATGCTGCTCTTGCCAAAATCGATGTTTTGCTCCCAGCAACCCCATATCTTCCTATAGAGTTTACTTCACCAGAAAAAGTCATTATATCTCCAACCAATAAAATATATCTCACATCAATATCCAATGCCTGCTCTTGCATCGTCTTTATAGCTTCATTAATAATAACATTTCTTGCCGCTTCTATTCCCAGCACTCTTGCAGTTTCGTGTATGTTATTTGAGTATGTTCTTTTTTCATCAACTTCCTTTTCCAATAAAATTTTCTCCAAATTCGACCCTATCGTACATATTACCCAGCCTTCCCCTTCTTTCATAACTATTGCATTACTTATTCCAGCATTTCCACTTGCTTGTAAGTTTAAAATCTTTTCCTTTATTTTTTGTAAAGTTCTTATGTCCGTTTCAGTTTTTGGAATAGCAACAATTTTCTCCCCCGCGTTTTTTACATTAAGCTCCTTGAAATTCCCTTTTATCGCTTTTGTTATAGGTTCAATTTTCCTTTTATCCAATAACTCGATTTCAATTGAATTTTCATTCAGGTTCAAGGAAATTCTTTTTATTAAATTTAATACTTTCTTTTCAACTATCTCTTCTGCCAATCTTGTCGCTTCATTTGCAGTATTAAATTCTCTTTTAAGATAAATTGTCATCATAGGTGTTTCTGGTTCCCTTTTTGCATCAAAAATTTCTATTAGACGGGGTAAACCATAAGTCACTTTAATTCCGGCAGTACCAGCGAAATGATAAGTACGCATTGTCATCTGGGTAGCAGGTTCAGAAATACTCTGAGCGCCAATTATACCAATTACTCCTCCAGGTTCAAACATTCTACCTAAATACATTTTTCTAACAATCTCTTCTAACTTACTTCTTTCTTCTTTGTTTAGCCTTTTTTCTTTTGAAACTGTTTCAATTTCTTTTAGCAGGCCTTCAGGTATCTCAACTTCTGGATACTTTGTCTGCGATTCTTCTGACATCTATACCCACCCTTTCTATTTTAGAAGGATCTAATCCATCCTCTCCAGGAACAAATTGAACAATCCTATTTGCACTATCCCTGACTGTCCCATCGTATTCTATTTTCAAGTCTTGTAGTGCTCCAACCAATCTCCTTTCCATATATCCAGAATGTCTGGTTTTAAGTGATTTATCCATTAAAGATTCTCTGCTGTTCATTGCATCAAAGAAAAATTCAAAAGGCGAAATACCGTCTTTAAATCCTCTCCCAACAAATCCTCTAGCCTCCAAGCTCACATCACCTTTTTTGAAATGCGGGAAAGTTCTTTGATAGTAACCACGTTCCACTCTTTCGCCCATTATCATCTCTTGGCCAACCATTGCTGCTGTCTGTACAATATTAACAAGATCACCTCTTGCACCACTTTTTACCATAGCAAGTGTAGAATTATCTTTTATATATTTTTCCAAAACTTTTTGCACGTCATTTAATCCATTTCTTACAATAATTTTGATTGTATGATCCAGACTTTCTCTTGATGTCCTTCCTCCAAAAATTTTCAGTTCACCACTTTCAAACTTTTTAATATTTTCATCAACTTCCTTTCTAATTTTCTCTATTATCTCTTTTATCTCCTCTCGTGCCTTTTCTGATAAATCTTGATCAGATACACTTATAGAAAATCCAATTTTGTCCAAGAACCCTATTGCAAGTCTCGTTATATTGAAAATAAAGTTCTTAGTAATTTCGCTACCATATTCCTTTTCTAATCTATCTATAATTTTTCCGCCCTCTGCGCCTACTGCTACTTTATCAATTGTCCCTTCAATGAGTTTCCCATTTTTAATAACAACCAAATCCCCTGATTTTGATTTGAATTCTATGGAAAAATCTTTTGGTAAGAATATGCTAAAGATTTCCTTTCCGGTTAGAGTTTCCTTTTCAGGAATTTCTATTTCTGTATCTACAGCCCTAATAATTGGTACAATTTCCTCTCTTGTAAATTTCTTATCGCTCCTTGTTAAAAGATATAAACCAGTAATTTGATCTCTTATTGCTCCAATAATTGGTCCAGAAAATCTAGGGCTTCTAATATTCAGTGGAACAGCCATCAATTTTTCAGCTTCAACTATAGCTTCTTCAGTTTGTGGTATATGCAAATTCATTTCATCTCCATCAAAATCAGCATTATATGGAGCACAGACAGCAAGATTCAATCTAAAAGTTCTAAATGGCATTACTCTTACCCGATGTGCCATTATACTTATTCTATGCAGACTTGGTTGTCTGTTGAACAGAGCTATATCTCCATCTTTTATATGCCTCTCGACTATATAACCAGGAGTAATCTCTTTTGCAATCTCTTCTTTATTCAAGTCAGTTATTTTTTTTCTTCTTCCATCTGGCCTAATGACATAATTAGCTCCAGGCCAGTTGTCTGGTCCATTTAAAATTATTTTTTTCACATCTTCCATATTTTTTTCATTTACCCTAACAGGAATTGTCAATTCTTTAGCGATTACTTCTGGTACACCAACTTCATCAATGTTTATCATCGGATCAGGACTTATCACTGTTCTAGCAGAGAAATTGACTCTTTTACCTACAAGATTTCCTCTGAATCTTCCTTCTTTTGTCTTTAATCGCTGTGACAGTGTTTTTAGAATTCTTCCTGACCTATGCCTAGATGGCGGCACGCCTGTCAATTCATTATCAAAATATGTCGAGACATGATATTGCAATAATTCCCACAAATCTTCCAAAATAAAGTCTGGTGCACCCAAATCAATATTTTCTTTTAACCTATCATTTATCCTAACTATATCAACAAGCTTATGGGTTAAGTCATCTTCGCTTCTTTCTCCAGTTTCTAAAGTAATACTCGGCCTAACTGTTACAGGTGGTATAGGGAAGAGAGTCAGAACTAGCCATTCTGGTCTTACCCTCAATCCAATTACTTCCAAATCCTCATTTGTTGTTTTTTCCAATCTCTCTCTGATAACGATAGGAGTTAAAGTTTCACTGCCTTCAAAAAATGAGTATGGTTTGATGAACTTGAATTTTTTCTGTTCTGATTTGCAATAAGGACACTTCTTTTTTATCATCTTTGAAATTTCTTTTATCGGAATTCTTCTTTCCTTCAATTTTTCTAATTCTTTCTCTTCTATAAGAATTCTACTGCATTTTCTGCAAAACAACTTTAACATGCTGAATAAAATTTTTGCATAATGTACATGAACTATTGGTTTAGTCAATTCAAGATACCCAAAATGTCCTTGGCATTCTCCAACATTTCCACTGCATGTTCTACATCTTATTCCTGGATCAACTACACCCAAACGCGGATCCATTAGTCCTCCTTCTATTGGATACCCTTCTTGATCATATAATTCAGTCTTCGATATTTTCCCAATTGCTAACTTTTTTATCATTTCAGGCGAGATTATCCCAAATTCTATTCTACTTACTTTCATTTTACCCCTCTTCTATGACTATTTTTGGATAGATAAGCATGCTCTTCAGCTCGTCCAGCATTAATTTAAAAGCATAACTCATTTCAACTTCTAAAATTTTTGTTTCTCCGCAAACAGTACAAACATTTTTATTTTTGATTTTATCGTGAATTGCAATCAAACCGCATTCAGTACAAACTGGCACAACTGTTTTATCTGAGTCAAACCTCTCTTTTAGAACCAGAGCAGCACCATGTGCAATCAAACAGTCTTTTTCCATCTCACCGAGTCTTAACCCGCCTTCTTTACTTCTTCCTTCTGTTGGCTGTTTGGTCAATAATGTTACTGGCCCTCTTGAGCGGGCATGAATCTTATTCGAAACCAAATGATCTAACTTTTGATAAAAGCAATTCCCAATAAAGATTTGCGCATTGAATCTTTCACCAGTTCTTCCATTGTACATAGTTTCTTTTCCATCATCTCTAAATCCATATTCTTCCAGACCTTTTCTAATATTTTTTTCAGGCATAGGCGAAAAAATCGGTGAAACAACGTGCTTACCAGATAATGCAGCAACTTTTCCTGCTAATAGTTCAAGCAACTGTCCCATCGTCATTCTAGAAGGTATACCATGCGGATTGAAAATTATATCAGGGACAACTCCATCTTCTGTAAACGGCATATCTTCCTGAGGAACGATTAATGCAATCACACCTTTTTGTCCATGCCTTGAAGCCAATTTATCCCCTATTTCAGGAATCTTCAAATCTCTTATAGCAACCTTTACAATTTTTGTCCCGTCTATGGTATGAGTAATAAAAACTCTATCAGCAATTCCTTCATCACCATGTCTTAATCTAACAGAAGTTTCACGAATATTTTCTATTCCTGTGACAAACTGATCTATTGCACCTAAAAATCTTAATGGCGAAATCCTTCCTATTAGCATATCATCCGATTTTATAACAGTCTCAGGATTTACAATTCCGTCTTCTGACAACTGTTTATAAGAATCCTCTCCAGCATACCCCCTTACTCCAGCTTCTGGTATACCGATGATATCTTCCTGTCCACCCATATACCTCTTTTCTTCAGCTTCGTATGTTCTAAACATGTAAGACCAAAGCAAACCACGTTGAATCGAGCTGGCATTGATGATAATGGCATCTTCCATATTATAGCCATCAAAAGATGCTACAGCGATTACAACGTTTGATCCATTAGGATGCCTATCGTAATTTATTACTTTATGCATATGTGTTTGGACTAATGGGTTTGAAGGATAAACCATTACATTTGCTTTCGTGTCAGCTCTTGAAAGAAAGTTTGTGGAAAAAACTCCTATGCTTTGGCCAACCATCTTTGCACCATAATTTACTCTATCACCCCTGTTGAATTCTGGATATGGGATAAAAGATGCAGAAAGACCAAGAATTGTTGAGGGGTCTAATTCTAAATGTGTATGCTCTGGTGTTAAGTTTTCCTCCCTTAAAGCAATAAATGAATTTTCCTCTTCTTCTGCATCCATGTATTCTATCACACCATTTTTAATTAAATCATCCCAACCCCATTCCCCTTTATTCAATTTATCTAAATATTCTTGTGTCAGTTTTGACTTTCCATTTTCCACTATGATTAATGGCCTTCTCACTCTCCCAGAATCAGCTAAAATCTTAACTTCATCCAGATGCTTATGGAAGGCGACATTAACTTGATTTGATATCAAACCTATTCTTCTCTTTCCCCTTAATTCATTAACTGTTTTAACTGGATCTTTTGTTTCTCCGATGTATCTTCCATCTAAAAACATTTTAGTCATTTAAACCATCCTTTTGTATCAGATTCAAAATAGATTTTACTTCCTTTTCATGCAAACCCTTAGTTATGCTGGCCATTACAGCAAGATATTTTCTCAATCCAATAGTGGCCCCTTCCGGTGTTTCTGATGGGCACAGCTTGCTCCAATGTGTTGGATGCAATTCCCTTGCTTCAAAATGCTCTTGCGTTGTAGTTAAGGGGGATAGAATATTTCTCATATGTGATAAACTTTTTATATGACTTCCTCTTTCTAGTCTCTGGCTTACTCCAGTCCTTCCTCCTACCCACGAACCGATAGCCAAAGCTGAGACCAACTGATTAGTCAAAACATTTGACTCGACTATTGCTTGAAGTGGTGGTAATCTACCTCGTTTAGTGAGTTTCTGATAATTGTACGAAACTCTTGTTATCAGTCCCCACTTTCCCAACAAGATTGATCTCAATAAAATTTCAAGTAAATCGCCTGCTAGTCTTAATCTTTTATTTGAATAATGGTCCAAATCATCCTCTTCGATTTTATCCAGATGAAGCTTAATCACTTTTTCCACAGCTTTAGAAAGAAACATTGCTTTTTCCATTCTATTTGCAGGTTCCTGACCCAAATGAGGAAGCAAATAGCGGTCAATCAGTTTTATAGCCCTGTCAGTTCTGTATTCTTTTTGAGGAATCTTGATGTGTTTACCAATTTCATCCAAACCATCTTCTTTTGTCGTAACATCAATCTCATATAAATTAATATAAAATTCTTCTTGCACCTCTTCATCTGTTGATATCGCAGTTACTAAGTTCTTATCGCTTTCTAATCCTAATGCTTTTAACAAAATTGCTACTGGCAGACGAGTAACATTTGCAAAACTTATTGTTACTATCCCATCATTTTTTCTTTCCAATAAATGCCTCTGCACGTATCCTTCTTTTTCTGAATGTATTCTTGCAATTTCACTTATATTTCCACTCTCAACTTTAGCAGTGATTATTCTGTTTGATGCAATTTCTTCTACCAAGATAAGGATCCTTTCTGTGCCATTGATTATAAAATAGCCACCAGGATCGTCCGTGTCCTCACCAGCTTCTACCAATTCTTCTTTTGACATGTTTGATAACGGGCAGATCTTTGATTTTACCATTACAGGCATGTCACCAAAATTTACAACTACAGGCTCACTTTCTACATTGTTCAAAACAGAGGTCATTTCAACAAACATAGGAGCACCGTATGTAAGATTTCTGATCCTAGCTTCTAATGGCAGGATGTTTCTTACAGAGCCGTCAGCTTCTTTTACAGAAGGCGTACCAATTTTGAATTCACCAAGTTTTATTTTTAAATCACCAAGTTCTGGCACATCTGGTTTGATAGTTCCAATCGCGTCTAGAACTTTTGATATCCTTCTTGTTACAAAATCGTCGTAAGAATCAATCTGGAATCTGACAAATCCCTTTTCTTTAACAAAAGCATTTAACAATGTTACAAATTCCTCTTTGATAATATCACCCTTTAACTACAACCCTATAATAAATAGATTCTCCAGCCACACTGCTTTTCCTAATTATTTTAACTATATCACTAGGTTTTCCATTCAATAGTTTAATTACAGGATCTGATGCAGATATTCTTGGTAGTTGCTTTAATGCAATACCATATTTTTTTAATAGATCATTTCTTTCAGTCTCATTTAAAATCATATGCTTGGGTACCAATTCGTGTTTTGTTATATCTACTTCTTTCATTTTCACCACTTTCAACAGAAGTATATTCTCATTTGAGGCAAGGAAATTATATGTATATTTTCCACCTTTGGCCTAGGCTGGCTTCAATATATACATATTTAGAAGTTTTTAAATTTATGTGTTTCGGGGGCTTTGCACAATAATTATTAAAAAAGCGCCCTGAGCGGGATTTCCAGGAATTTTATTTCCATTTGGACCCGCGTCACAGGTGTGACAGACCTGTATCCTAGGCCACTAGACTATCAGGGCTTGAATTCTAATTGATTAATTCCATTTATAAATTTGAATTTTTTCCAAAAAAAGAATAAATGTATTAGCGAGCGTTCTGAAGTTCCCCTTCTTTCGAAGAGTACAGCTCAGTACACCGAAAGGCTTAACTTCTGAGATCTAACGGGATCAGGTGTTTCCCCTTCGTTTTGACCCGCTAACAATAATACTAAATTTTTCATGTTTTTAAACTTATCCCCGCTGGGAGACTTGCACTCCCAACCTCCCGGTATTAACCGAGCAACTGCTAATAGCAAATGCCACAGCACTCGCCTACAGCCGGTTGCTCCACTGTTGAGCTAAGCGGGGTTAATAGAAATAAATCAATTTCAATATAAAAAGCTTTTCTATCTTTATCCTTTTATCAATAAAGATTTAGACGCGATTATTCTCTTCAGTTTTTTCCTGTCAACGTATCTTGCTTTAGCTTCTGGCAGATTCAAAGTTCCAGCGACTTCCACCACTGGTCTGATTCTATAAGTCAAAACCCTCTCTTCGCGCGGTTTCAACGAATCTATTTTCCATCTTAATTCAGTTCCAATCTCACTTGTTTTTATCCTTGGCGCTAAAGTGTCAAACTTCTCAACCACTCTGGCAATAGATGGCACAACGTCTTTCACTTCCACATCTCTTATCTCATGCTTGGTCCTATTTCTCACGTCCAATGAAACTAGAATTTCTTTATTCCTTGTTATCGGTCCTTCATGGCTATGCCTTTTTACAATGGTCGGCTTGTAGAAAAACTTGAAAGCGCCGTAAACAATCAAAACGACTATTAGGATAGTCAGCCAGATCCTCCACAGATCAAAACTGTATTTAATAGTTACTTTATTTACTGGTCCTGGTTCAATTGGTGGTATCAACCAAGTGTATATCACTCTCCCCTCAGCTTGTGTAGCACTAATTGGTTCTTTTTCAGGACTGAATAAAGTCTTTGCAAAACTTGGAACAGATTCTGTAACATCACAATTCTGTGTCGGAACATTTCCTTCGTTCTTTATTGTTAATGTTGTTGTTATCCAAAAGAAATTAAATTTGGTAGATTTTATGATGTCACCCAATAACACATCGCATGTTTTATTCACCACTTTTATCTCAAGATTCGTAGCCTTTTTGCTAATTGTCTTATCATTGTTGTCCTTCAATACTGATTGGATAGCATAGGTTCCAGGGCGATCGTATTTTCCAAAGGTATAAGACTTACTGATTTGCGCTGTAGATAGGGGTGCTATGCCTTCTAGAGTATCATCAAATTTTTTGATTAACTCATCATTTTTTTTAATCGTAGTTTCCAGATAATATTTCCCAGATGCTGTATCTCCAATGTTGATTACAACAGTTTCTATTTTTGCAGTTTCTTCTGGATCGAGCGCGTATTTTTCCAATTTTATGTCTTTTATGTAGACATTAGTTTTCCTGACAACTGTCAAATAAAAAGTTTGAGTATCACTGACAGTTGCATTAGTTATAGATTTCGCTGTTATACTAAACACAGGTGTTTGTTCTACAGCATCTATTGCTATATAAAAATCAAGTTTTATTGTTTCTTGCGAATTTGCATCTACAGTTACAATAGATTTTTCTGGAGTTGGGGTTATACCATAATATTGTTGCGGCCAAACGGAAATTGAAAATGTATCTATAGCTGCCCCATTGTTGACAACTGTTAAATCTATACTCGATGTTTCACCCGCATATCCAACCATGCTGTCAGTAGAAAGTTTGACACCAACATCTGCCATAGCTACTGGCATTATGAAAAATAGCGAAAATATTGCTATCAAGACAAGTTTTTTCAATTATACCACTTACTATAATTTAGCTTTTCTATGTTTTATTTCTTCCTATGTTTCTTAATAGCCTCAATTAGTTGATTTCCAACTGGTTCGAAGACTTCCTGCCTAGGTCCAGGCTGGAAGAATTCTGATATGTGATATTTTTGCCTATATTTGTCAAACCAAGCCAGTCTTTCAAAGGGAATCAGTTCCTCTTTCTCCGGGTTTTCCTTTGGATAACCTATAGATACTATTCCCACCGGTCTCAGGTCTTTTGGCAAGTTGACTATATCCTTAACAAATTCTTCATCAAATGCCCTCACCCAATAACTACCCAAACCTAAAGCATTAGCCGTTATCATCATGATTGTTATCACCCCGGCAGTATCCTGTATCGAATATAGGAATTCTCCCCTTTCCTGGTACTTCAAGCTAGCCTTCTTCAAGTCAGCGCATATAATTATATCGACGGGGGCGTCTCTCACTTGCTCTTGCTTGATGGCAGCTTCATACAGTTTTTTCTTCGTGTCTTCATCCTTTACTATGATAAATTCCCATGGCTGGACATTGCCAGCTGACGGGGCATTCGTACCCATGTAGAGAATTACACCAATCAGCTTGTCGTCCACAAGCTTTTTTTCAAATTTTTTTACCGACACCCGCGAAGTTATAGCATCAAATAAATTCATATTATCTAATTGGGAAACAAACGTAAAATCCTTTTCTATAGTTTCCTGCTACAGCCACAGGTAGTGCAAATCCACATTTCTTCTGAATGACTGCCGTCAGAATCAGTAGAAGTAACTGTCCTTCTTACCATTTTTGATTCTTTATGTGCATTTCTTAAGCAAGCTTCGCAAATACCGTAAGTCCACGATTGTGTCATCCTTCATTCCCCTTAGAGCTGGTAGATTTAAATTTAGTCTTATGAAATAATAAAGTTAATTGTGAGATAATGGATTATTCTATCTTAGCAGGCACTTATGAAAGATTGGAAGCTGTATCATCAAAGCTGAAAAAGACAGACATACTCGCAGAACTATTCTCTAGAACTCCGGCAGAAGAAATACAGAAAGTGGTCTTGCTCTGTCAGGGAATTGTTTTTTCCAAATACAAAATGATGGAGCTTGGTATAGCGACACAGATGATGACCAGAGCGATAGCCAAAGCCACAGGATTCAGGCCAAGTGACGTAGAAGAGAAATTTAAAAAGACTGGCGATTTGGGATTAGCAGCAGAAGAATGTATAAAATCAAGAAAACAGACGAGCCTGCTAAGAAAAAAGTTAACAATCGATTTCGTTTTTAATAATCTGCAAAAACTCGCTACTATTACAGGAGGAGGTTCGCAAGAGAGAAAATTAAATCTGATCGCAGAACTTATCATATCAGCCCAGCCAAAAGAAGCACTATATATTGTGAGAACTGTGCTGGAGGAACTGAGGATAGGGGCAGCAGAAGGAATCATCCGCGATGCTATAGTCAACGCATTCTTATTGAAAAAAGAAGCAAGCAAGGAAGAAAAAGAAAAATCTACAGCCGCTGTAGAGTATGCATGGAATATAGTTTCTGATTTTGGTGAAATCGCCAGGATAGCAAAAGAAAAGGGAATGAATGGCCTTAAAAAAGTCAAGGTCGAGATTGGAAAGCCGATACAGGTGATGCTCGGCGAAAAAGTTGAAAATATCAAAATAGTTTTAGGCGATTTCGGAAAAATAGCTATAGAAAAGAAGTATGATGGCGCACGCATCCAGGTCCACAAACAAAATGATAAGATCTGGCTGTTTACAAGAAGAGAAGAAGAGGTGACAAAACAGTTTCCAGACTTGGTTGAACTGTGCAGAAAGTGTCTCAAGCCCAAGGAATGCATAGTTGAAGGTGAAATGCTTGGGGTCAGCCAGAAAAATTACTTACCGCTGCCATTTCAAGTATTGTCTCAAAGAATCCATAGGAAGTATGATATTGAGCAGATGGTGAAAGAGATACCAATCCAGATGAATTTATTCGATGCTGTGTTTCTTGAAGGAGAAATGCTGTTTGACAGGCCGTTTATAGAAAGGAGAAAGATACTTGAAAGAATTGTTAAAATAATGCCAAACAAGTTCCAGCTGGCTGAGCAGTTGATTACGGATGATTTGAAAAAAGCTGAGGACTTTTACAAGAAGGCTTTAGCTGACGAACAGGAAGGGGTGATGCTGAAGGTTTTAGATTCTACTTATGTTTTTGGAAGGCATGTCGGGACGATGTACAAAGTCAAGCCAATAATGGAAACACTGGATTTGGTAATAGTTGGCGCAACCTGGGGCGAGGGTGCAAGAGCCAGTTGGCTGACAAGTTACGTCTTGGCATGCAGGGATCCGGATACTGGCGATTTGCTTGAGTGCGGGATGATGTCTACTGGCCTGACAGAAGAGGAATACAAGCAAATGACAATCACATTAAAATCTTTAATCATTTCTGAGAAAGGAAAGACAGTCAAAGTCAAGCCAAAGATTGTTGTGGAAGTTGCCTATCAGGAGATACAGAAATCACCCAATTACGAGTCTGGGTTTGCCTTGAGGTTTCCTGCCCTGAAGAATATAAGATTCGAGAAAGGTCCCGAAGAAGCAGACACCATTGAAAGATTAATCGAATTATTCAAATCACAGGGAAAGGCAGGATAGATATAAGCCTTTCCCTAATAACACTTAAATCCTTTTTATCATGCTTGGCTCATATTTGGCTTGTTTTTAAAGACTTAAGAATTTAAGTATAAATTCACTATTAAGTGATAGTATGTTAGCTTCCCAGAAAGTATTGGACACGTTGAAAGGAATTGGTCTAAACTTATACGAGAGGAAATTATGGGTCGCTTTACTAGCCAGAGGCACTTCTACTGCTGGTGAGCTGTCTACCATAGCCAATGTTCCTAGAAGTAGGAGTTATGACATCCTCCAATCGCTGGCAGAAAAAGGTTTTGTGGTTGTCCAAACAGCCAAGCCAATCAAATACGTAGCTGTAGCCCCTGAAGAGGCGTTGGAAAGGGCAAAGAAAAAGATTATGGAAGACACGCAGACTACTATAACAAGAATAGATGAATTGAAAGAATCGCCTGTTATGAGAGAATTGAATGAAATTAGTACGCAAGGATTGAAACTAGTTTTGCCAGAAGACATGACTGGGGCATTAAAAGGAAAATATTCTGTTTCCCAGCAGCTATCATCAATGTTCAAGGAAGCAAGCAAGAAAATCAGCATAGTCACAACACCGGAAGGTCTGAATGAATTGCTTTCTACTCATTTTGATATATTGAAATCTGCAAGCGAAAGGGGTGTACAGATAAAAATTGCAACAGGTGGGACTGAAAAATGTGCAGATGCGATCAAGTCCTTTGCTGGAGTAGCTGAAGTAAGGAATCTGGACCAAAAGGAAATACCCATAGGTGGAAGATTTGCTGTTGTTGACGGCAAAGAGCTCGTGTTCTCATTGACAGATTCTAAAGTTCACTCCACGCAGGATATGGCATTCTGGAGCAAGAGCGAACATGCAGCCAACGATGTCTTGGAGCCTTTATTCAAGCTCGTATGGAATAATGCCAAGCCATGTTAGTTAAGGTTAAATCTTTTATTATTAATTGATTTTTATGGCGTTCAACTATTGTGTACCGTTTGTTTGTGATAAGGAATCTATGAGACCGTTCTTAAAGAAATATGATATGAATGATGAGCCATTTATTATTGTCGATTGCTTAACCCATATTGAGCGTTTTGAATCACCAATATTTAACGATTTTAAAAATGGATACCATTCAATCATCATCCATAAGCAACCAAGAGGTTATGTCGGAAACCTTATCGTTATGGGGATTGATGAAAAATCCTGTGAAAACATATTAGACGATTTCTGGAAAATGACAAAAGCTTGCAAATGCGGAAGAGTTTCAACTGAAGTTCTATAAATTAGCCAACAAATATCGGTCTTAATGATAATAATTTTGGCAATGATAATTTTTTGAACGGTTTATTCTTTATCTCATCTTTGATTTCTTTGACCAATTTCTCCAATTTCACCAGTTTTATTTTTCCAGTTTTTCTGTTCCTGACAGAGAGTTTCTTTGACTTGATTTCTTTTGGTCCGACAACCAGAATATAATTTATCCATTCCAATTCTGCATCCCTGATCTTTTTTTGAACAGTATCACTCCTGTCATCGATATCCACTCGGATATTTTCTTTCTCAATTTCATCAGCAATTTTCTTTGTTGCTTGTGTAAATTTCTCTGATAAGGGAATCAATCTGACTTGAGTTGGTGAAAGCCATAAAGGCAGTTGAGGAACTTTCTTATTCTGCTGATCAATATACGCCTTTTCCAACAATGCATAGATATCCCTTTCTATTGCTCCACTAGGAGAAGCATGCAGAATTAACGGATGTTTTTTCTTTCCATCTTCATCAGTATAAGTGATTCCATATCTCTCTGCATTCTCATAGTCTATCTGGACAGTAGACAATGCTGATGCCTTGTCCAAGGCATCTACAAAATTGAACTCGAATTTGGGGTCAAAATACGCGTATCTATAGTTCCACATCTCTATCAATACAGGGGTTTTGACAAGCTTCACAAGAGAAACAATGAAATCCTTGTTCTGTTTCCACAAATCTTCTGTGAATCTTATCGCAGTCTCGAAATCTTCTGCATCAAATCCGATCTCCTTCAGGCATGACAAGCAGAGTTTGAACTGAGCAGAGTATTCTTTTTTCGCATCTTCTAGATTTCTACATAAAGTATGCATATCAGGCATCGTAAAAGCTCTTAATCTCTTTAAGCCAACAAGTTCTCCGGATTTCTCCCTTCTAAAACTGTATCTTGTCAATTCGTACATCTTGAAGGGCAGATGCTTGTAGGATATCTGTGCATCTTTTGTTATGAGGAACTCACCAAAACAAGCGCTGAATCTCAAAAAGAAATCCTTGTCTTCTGATTTTATCACATAATGTCTTGCCGGAAATCTGTTTAAATAGCTGGCAAAAGCTGGATGAGTGTAGTCGTACATGATTGGTGTCTCGACTTCCACTGCTCCGTTATCTACAGCCAATCGTGTTACAAATTCTTCTAACAGAGATTTTATCAGCCTGCCTTTTGGGTAAAATCTGAGATTTCCGGAATCCGATCCAGGCTCGTAGTCAGCTATTTCCAGTTTTTTCATCAATGTGACATGCGGCGGTATCTGCTGGACAGTTCTGGATTTAGCAATTTCATAATTCTTGAATTTCTCAAGATTTTTGTATTTACCAAAACTGAACTTGTCAACAGGAGTAAGTTTTCCATCAGCTTCCAGTATAAGCCAAGTGGACTTTACCTTTTTTTCAGCCTCAAGTGATTTGAGTTCTTCAGTTTCCTTTCCTCCCTCTTCTTTTCCAGATTCTGGCCCGAATGTCTTTGACTGCTCTGCCAAAGGATGACCCTTTATCGATATGGAGAATTTCTTGTTCCAACCAAAAGGAGCGCGATAGGTTTCTATATTCAGTTTTTTTGCATCTTCTTCCATCACCTTAATTATTTTCAACGCATCATTCGGGCTGGCTAGATTGCTGCTCAAATGGGCAAATGGATATATCAAGATCCTGTTCAGCTTTATCTTTTCCAGAAAACCCTTGATCTCACTTATAGCTTTTCTGCCCACAGATTCGTTATCAGCTTTTTCCACAGCAGTAAATAAAACCAGTACGTCTTCCAGCCTGCAGTTCTTCTTTTCAGCTGTCTCGGCTTGCGCTATTTCCTTTTCTATTGGCTGGTATTCTATCCAGTCTGAATGCATTTGGAGTATCCTCATAACATCAATATTACTTTTATATAACTTCAAATTATTTGTATATTGTATGTATTGATGTTTTGACAGCCCCGTCGTCTAGCGGTCTGTTATTCCCGCAAAAGGATGTCAGCCTCTGGAGCTGAATACACCAGTTCGAATCTGGTCGGGGCTATTTTAATTTTTTATCTATAAAAAGAAGAGGATTTTTTTCCAAGTCTGGTTGCCAATACCGTATCATAAACTACTTTATTTCCAGGTTTAGCTCCATATGGCTCTATGCCGGGCGGAAGAATAAATATAGTTCCATCTCTACTATTTTCACGTCTATATCCAAGGACTTCAAAAAGTTTTGCGGATTTTCCATCTTGTTCTAAAATTGTTACATTTAATTTATACCTATTACCATCCTTCAATTCTACTTCTTGTCCGTCAAATTCCTTAATCTCACCTCTATTTAAAACTTCAACTCTAGCTAGACATGAAGGATCAAGTGTAGATTCGCTAGGCGTAAAGTCTCTCTCACCATTCTCTGATTTTATAACTATTCCACTAGTTGCCATTTTTCTTACCTCCATTACCATTTACTTTTAACTGTTGTCTTAAAAAGTTGATTCTATCAGATAAGAACTTAGCCTGTCTGACACTTCTAGCTAGAAACAAGTTGCGCTGAGCTTCGTATAGCTGATCCTCAAAGAATCCTACGTCAATGTTTGCTCTTCCGTTTTTTCCGTTCATATGTCACTATATGGTAGTTACTTATATATAAGCTTTACTATTCTCCAGTAGCGAAATCTTTATATATGAGTATTGAAAAACGGTTAAATATGACCAATAAAATAGCCACTTACAAACATTCACGCTCTGTAGATGAAAAAGGAAGAGTCTACGCTTCAGCATTAAGGCAATATGGTAGTGATCTAGTTATAGCCACAAGTTCGGTATTTGGAGGCTTTGATAATAATTGTTTGTATCTTTGCCCGAAATCGGAATTTGAAAAAAGAGTAAAAACATTAATTGAAAAATGTCCCAATCTGCGTGCGATACAAAGGATGGAGAGATGGTTAGGTACTAACAGTGCAGAATGCAGGTTTGATAGTGATGGAAGAATAAAAATATTAGAAAATCTAAGGCGGTCTATTGGTATGCCAATTGGTATGCCGACTTCTGTAAGTATTAAAGAACTTTATGAAGTAGACAAGATACTTAAAATATGTTATGAGAAAGAATAGAATTTTAGTTAATATACAAGATTTCCTAAAAAATAAATATGAGCAAGAATTATCAGAAGATTCTAAATGATGTTCTTAGGCAGATAAAACCAAAACCAGAAGAAAAGAAGAAATTGGAAAGTTTAGCCAAAAGAACTTTAGAAGTGACAAACAAGGAAGCAAAAAGATATAAAGCAAAAGCCATACTAGCAGGCAGCATCACCAGGGATACATGGCTGCCGGATAAAAGAGAATTTGACGTTTTCGTTCTGTTTTCTTGTAAATTGACAGAAGAGAAAATGGAAAAGCTCGGATTAGAATTGGGCAAAAAGGTCATCTCCCAGCTAAAGGGAAAATGCACGATTGATTATGCAGAACATCCTTATGTCTGCGGGGCAGTTGAGGGGATTGATATTGATATCGTTCCTTGTTTTGAAATAAAATCAACTGAACAGCTGAAATCAGCAGTTGACAGAACTCCCTTTCATGTCAGATACATAGAAAAGAAACTGCCTTTGAAGTTGTCAGATGAAGTCAGGCTGTTAAAACAGTTTTTGAAGGCAAATGAAATCTATGGCGCTGATGCAAAGACTTTAGGGCTTTCCGGATATGTCTGCGAACTGCTGATAATTGCATATAAAAGTTTTATCAATGTCTTGAAAGCAACTGTAGACTGGATGCCTGGTGAAATGGTTGACATAGAGAAATTCTATAAAAAAACTGATTATCAGAAACTGAGGAGGAAGTTTAAGAATCAGTGTCTGATTTTAATCGATCCAACAGATAAAAATAGGAATACCGCAGCTGCCTTATCATCAGAGAATTTCTTCAAATTTAGAAAATATGCCAGACTGTTTTTAACTAAACCATCATCAGAGCTGTTCTTCAAGAGAAAGATAGAGTCATTGACAGAAATGGAAATCATAAATCTGCAGGCAAAAAGAAGGACAGAACTGATTTTTGTCAAGTTCACACCGCCTAAAGTAGTCCTAGATATTCTCTATCCACAGTTGAGAAGATTCGCTGAAAGGCTGCAAAGCATACTCGAAGAGACCAAGTACGAATTCAAAGTTCTAAGAAGGGACTGCTATACAAATGAGAAAGACATGGCTCTAGTTCTGCTCGAGATGGAGATATCCAAACTGCCAATTATACAGAAAAGGATCGGGCCGATGGTCTCTGACTCGGATGATTCAAAGAGATTCCTTGAGAAGTATAAGGATGCATTGCGAGGGCCTTTCGTAGAAGACAATTTCTGGGTTGCTGAAGTGAAAAGAAAGTTTCTGACAGCAAGAGAAAAACTGCAAGATAGTCTAAATGAACCTACAGATATTTTGAAAGCCAAAGGAATTCCTAATTACATTGCCGGGCAACTGAGAAAAGGATTCGAGATTTTCTCCGAAAACGTGAAAATACTGGAATTGATAGAAAAGGACAATGGATTTGGCGTGTTTTTGAGAAAATATTTCGAGAAAGAGAGTCTGATATGATTGAAGTAACTTTTCTTGGCACAGTTTCGGGTATACCAACCAAAGACAGAAACCATCCAGCAATTATTCTGGAATACTATAGTGAAACAAAAGATACTTTACTTTTCGACTGCGGGGAAGGCGCACAAAAACAATTGATGATATCTGGAATCAGCTTTATGGATATAGATAGGATTTTTATCACACACTGGCATGCAGACCATTTTGCTGGCCTGATTCCAATGATTCAAACGATGAACTTGGAGAAAAGAAAAAAAGAATTGAAAATATTCGGTCCAGAAGCTGAAAAATTTGTATCTGATATAATCGATCTGGGCTATTTTGGATTGAGATTCCCAGTGACAGCGATAAATGTACCATTCGAAGGGAATGAAATCACCCTGATCGAAGAAGGGGATGACTGGCAGCTATTTTCTATACCAGTTCTGCATACTGTTCCAAGTGTAGCTTACTGCTTCCAGGAAAAAGAAAGATGGAATATCGACTTGGACAAACTGAAAAAACTAGGATTGCCTCGAGGCTACTGGCTTAACAAGCTGAAAAAACTGGGCAAAGTTGAACATAAAGGAAAGGAAGTAAACCTGAAAGACGTTGCCAATTCCAAGCCAGGACTGAAAGTATGTTATTCTGGCGATACCAAGCCATGCGAAAATATGATAAAGATAGCTACAGACAGCGATTTGCTTATACATGACGGGACTTTCCTTGAAGAAGAGGAAGGCAAGGCGCATGCCGATGTCAAGCAGGCAGCCAAGGTTGCAGTAAAAGCAGACGTCAAACAATTGATTCTAACTCACATCAGCAGGAGATACACTGATACAAAAGAGATAGAAAAGGAAGCAAGGAAAATTTTCGATAAAACAAAAGTAGCATACGATTTCATGAAAGTACAACTGAAGAACTGATGCCCCCACCGGGATTCGAACCCAGATTACAGGTTTTTCACTTCATAACCGCAAACCAGCGTTCTATCCATTGAACTATGGGGGCTGGCGTCATTTGTAAACTATAAAAATATTACTAAACAAGTTAAATAAACTGATAAAATGAAATGTTCAACCTGTCAGACAAATATTATCGCTAAAAAGGGCTTTGTTAAATTTCCCTGCCCGAACTGTGGCGAAATAGAAATTGTTCGTTGCAGTAGTTGTAAGAATCTTTCTGTTGGCTATACCTGTCCAAGCTGTAAGTTCACAGGACCGTGAAAACATAGGTGAAAAAATGGCTGAAGTCATAGTTGGTTTCAAAGTCTTGCCAAAAGACGTGGATATAGATTTGGATAAGCTAGAGCAGGACATCAAATCACAGATCAATCCTGAGAGAATTCAAAGGCAGCCGATAGCATTTGGCCTGGTAGCATTGCTTGTTACAAAGATTATTCCAGACGAAGCGGGTAAAATGGAAGAAACGGAGAATAAAATCAGGTCTATAGAAAATGTGGGCGAAGTAGAAGTTACAGGTATGACACGCAGCCTTTAGCATTTTCTTTTTTTCTTTGCCATAATAATTATCTATTTTCTAGATTATTAGGATTATTTATCCCTATTCATCTAAAAATCATCTATGAGTTATCTTCCAGAAAATCCAGTAGCCTTGATAAAAGTGCTTGAAGAAACAATGAATCGAGAGGCTCCAGACCTTCATTGGTATTCAAGTGGAGCATTCATGGGATTTTTGCCAATCGGGATGCTTACGGGGAGAAAATAAGAGACAAAGCTGCAGAGGGGCCATTGTTTGAATCTGTGCAGGATGTAAAATTAATGAGAACCTATGATGATTATATACCTTATCTACCTTTATTTTCTAAACTATTCCGCTGACAAATATCCTATGCCTGTCTTTTCCTTCCAGTTCTTCCAAAATCCTTTTGATGACCATCTTCTTAGGGTCAGGCATCATCTCAACTCTTTCACCTAGTTCTTTGAAAGTCTCGAACGGCTTCTTCTTTCTCTCGGCTAGTATTGACCATAAGTGCTTCTTGCCGATGCCGGGCAGCAATTCCAAGCTGTGCATCCTGGTTGTCAGTGCGCCAGCTTTATTGAAAAAATCAACAAATCTTTTCTCATTATTTGAAACTATCTCTGTGATTATTTCTTCCAGCATATCTTTAGCAAAATTCGTTAATTCCTCATACCTTGCTCTTCCTCTGATGTATTTCACTTGATCTCTTTTCTCGTCACCAATGTACAATCTATCCTTTTCTTTAATTGCTACATCGTCTTTGATGACAAGCTCTAATAGGTTGAAGTATTTGTCGCCTATACCCAAAACCAAGGGTTCAGCTCTCCTGTCTATTGCTTTGCCATGAGGAAGAAAATCCAATACTATGATAAAATCGTCTTTTACTGCCATAATATCATCTAGATATATTTCTTAACAGTTTCCAGAACTAAGTTAATTTCATCATCTGTTAGGCTATTATAATCCTTTTGCAATACGGTTCTTAGGTCATCTCTATCTTCTGGCAAGGAATTGGCTATCGCTACTGCCTCTCTATCTCTTAATTTTTCTATTTTTTTTAGTTCTCCTACCAAGGCTTTGCTTTTTTCTAAATCAAGTTTTGCAGACTTTTGTAAAATCTCTAAAGCATTCTTCTGCTCGTACTTCAATTCAGACTCTTTTTCTCTTGTTTCAAGCTTAATTCTAGCTTCCGAGTCTGTGATAACTTCTTCTGACAATATGTTCATAATATCACTTAAGATATAGTTGTTGTCAGCTATATTTAAAAAGATATTGTTTCTATCTTAGTTTTAAGACCTCATCTTCATATCCTAAAAGAGTGGTGATTATAGCCATTCTTACCGGGACACCATAGTCAGCTTGCTGGAAATAGACTGCCCTCGAGTCTTTGTCTATTTCTGGATCTATTTCAAGAATTCTTGGTAAAGGATGCATTATTCTTGTATATTTAGGCAACTTTTTGAGAGTTGCATCATTTATCTTATATATAAATTTTGCTGGGTCTTCACCTTCAGGTAATCTTTCATTCTGAATTCTAGTTGCATAAACTACTTTTGGGCCTATATCTGATAGTTCCTTATCCAGATTTTTCATGTCAATAGTTCTGCCTTCATAATTTTTTCCTATATATTTTTCTGACATCTCTAAACCAGGAGGAGATATTCCTACTATGTTAACATTTTTAAATTTTTCCAGACCTTTCATTAATGAATGCACAGTCCTACCATATTTCAAATCGCCAAGCATTGCTATGGTTAAACCGTCAACAGTATCAAACAAAACATACATAAAAGAAATATCCAATAAAGTTTGTGTTGGGTGTTGATCAGACCCATTTCCAGCATTTATAACAGGAACCATGGAATTAATTGAAACAGTGTAAACATGTTGAGGGTCTGTATGTCTATCAACTATTAGATCACATTGTCCGCTTAATATTCTTGATGTATCCTTTATTGACTCTCCTTTCCCAATTGAAGAAGACAATTCATCAAAATCTTTTTTATCCCCACCAAGCCTGGATATCGCAGATTCAAAGCTCCCAAAAGTTCTTGTACTTTTTTCTGTCTGTTTTTCAAACCATAGTACCATTAGATCGCCTTGGCACATATTAGTCTGTTTTCTCTTTTTGGTTTTGTCTATTCCAGAATATGGTTCCAATAGTTTACTAAAAGAGAAAATGTTTTCTATGTCTTCTCTAGAAAAAGGATCTATTTCTATAAGATGTTTTTTATCCCATGTCATTAAACTTAATAACAAGAAAAAAATATTTAAGTTAGTTCCATTAGTAGCAATGCTTAAATAGCTTTCAGATGTTCAGGCCTAGAAATGATTTGTTTGGTCTTGTTGCCATCTTTGATATTAACAACATAGCTCCTACCCCTTTTTCCCACTATCTTTCCCATCTTGCCTCTAAACCTCGGAAACGGCATACCTTTATGGCTAGATGGTTCTAATGTGATAACAACATTCTGGCCAATATCAAACTCTTGTAAGAACCTTGTTATAGCTGGTCTAGACTTTTGTTCCAACTTCCTTCTTGTCCCAGATCTGAACCCTTTCGACTTTTTCACCATATCAATCTATTTAAACTTAAGATTTATAAAAAGTTTGTATGTGTAAGAGTTGTGGCTGTACGTCAAAGAAAAAGAAATAGCTATACTTTAAGATTTTCGGCATGAATCTTTATCACATCTAGGCTTATTTTTCTTACTTTATTTTCGAGTATATCAGAGGCATTGGGTTTTGTTCTTCCTTCATCACCGGTAATCAGTTCTTTGATATACAGGCCGGATTCGGCTCTTATCTTCAGCTTCAGCTTTTTTCCTTTAGACACCCATGATATTTTTTTCACATTTCTTTTCCTGAATTTGTCGGCTCTCCTGTGGACTACGCGCAAAGGAGTTTTCTGCAAGATCGGTTCTTTTGCCAGCTGTTTTAACAGCCTCAACTTCTTTTTATCAATATTTTTTTCAAAATCAACTTCTGCCAAATAGGTCTTGTCGTATCTTTCTGTCTTTATTCTTCTTATCAATTCTCTGCCAAATTCTGGAATTTTCAAATTTCTTACCTTGACTTTTTTCGATTTGTTTATCTGTTTCTCCATCTTTTTCAGGTCAATTCTTCTTTTCATCGGCTTGACTAATTCAATTACAAATGGGCGATAATCCAAACAACGTGCATCTATATCTTCCCTACCTGCTCCAGAAAATTTTGATTTTTTACTATCAATTGCTTTAAGCAGAGGTTTTTCGATTATTTCTTGTACAGAAGTTTTGTACAGTTTGCCTTCACCTTTGCAATATGTACAGCCTTTACCGCCACATTTTCTGCATGTCCATCTGGATTGCGGTATCCCTCTAACCAGTTTTTGGTATCTGCCAAAAACATACAAACTTCTAACCTCTATTCTTATGGTGTTAGTGCTCAGATCAGCCAATATTGTTACATCAGGATTTTTTAAAGCAAATTTTTTCTTTGCTAATTTTTCAATTCTTTTGCCCAATTCACGATTTATTTCCGATTTTACTGATTCTACAAATTCTGTACCAATTATTTCGAACAGCTTTTCTTCTGTCTTCAGCATTTCGTCAGAAGGTATAGAGCCAACAATAAAAGTATCAAATTCAATCCCTTTTAACTTTTTTACAATGTTTTCCGCTATTTGATCGATTTTTTCAGGAAAAAAATTTTTACAGATTTTGCATTTTTCAGGTTTTTTTATCTCCAGCTTAGCATTTCTGAACTTGATTCCATAAAAGTTTGATAAATCAATATCAATTTTCTCACCAGAATCTAGAAGAAAAGCTAGATAATTTCTAAGTATTTCTCCCCTTTCTTTGTTAGACAGACCACTGAGTAAATTTCCGATTGTTCTACCCAAACAATTTGAGCATACGTATCCGTCTTTCAACAGTTCAATTATTTTTTCATCTATTTTCATAGAATCAATTAAGTGTTAGAATTTAATATAGTCTAAAACGGCAATCTTCCGCCAAATTGCTTCAGCATTTTCATCATGTCTTTCTGCCCTCTTCCGCCGAGCATTTTTGTGACTTTCTTGAGCTGGTTATATTGAGTCAGCAATTCTCTTACATCAGTTTCAGAAACACCGGATCCTTTGGCGCATCTCTTGATCCTAGTAGAATTGATGATATCAGGATTCTCCCTTTCTTCAGGCGTCAATGACTGGATGATTGCCTTGTATTTTTTGAATTTACCTTCCTGTGTTTCCAGCAATTCTTCAGGTATATTTGCCATCCCAAGTCCGGGTACCATCTTTAAAATTCCAGACAAGCTTCCCATTTTCTTTATCGATTCTATCTGCTCCATAAAATCTTGCAAAGTAAATTTTCCTTCAATAATCTTCTCAACCTTTTCTGGTTTAATTTCTGCTTCTTTCGCCTTTTCAAGTAAAGTTTCCAGGTCGCCCAAGCCGAGCAAGCGGGAAACAAATCTTTCAGGATTGTAGACTTCCAAATCTTCTATTCTTTCACCAATACCGATAAACTTGACTTTAGCTCCAGTCACTGATGTGGCAGAGAGTGCACCACCGGCTTTTGCAGTGCCATCCATTTTTGTTATTATCACTCCTGTAACTCCAACCAGTTTGTGGAATTCTTCTGACTGCTGTTTTGCTACCTTACCCAAATCAGCCGGTATGGCCAGCAAAACCTCGTCAGGTTTGATCATCTCCCCCAATTTCTTCAATTCGTTTGCCAAATCTTTGTCTAGCGCATTTCTTCCAGCAGTATCAAAAATCAGAATGTCATATTTTTCAAATTTAACCAGAGAATTCTTTACAGCATCATACGGATTGTTATTTTTCTCAACATAGACAGGTATGCCAATCTGCTGACCTAATTCTTGTAATTGTTGCGGTGCTGCAGCTCTATGATAATCCAAAGCTATAAGTGCTGGCTTCAATCCTTGCTTAAGGAAATATTTTCCAAGTTTTGCTATTGTCGTGGTTTTGCCAGATCCAAAAAGACCAACAACCATTATTCTTTTCTTGCCAGCCAGTCCAGCCGGTTCTTTACCTAACAGTCTAACTAGTTCTTCATATATGACTTTCAGCACATGCTCCCTGAGAGTTAGTCCAGAAGGAATCTTCTCTTCCAGACATTTTTTTCTGATAGTTTCTATCAGTTCATCAGTTAGTTTGACATCAACATCCGACTGCAATAATATTTTTTTCATATCTTGCAGAATTTCTTCCACAGCTTTTTTATCTATATTAGTACCAGTAACCAATTTCCTTATCAAGTTGCTTAAACCCTTACCTAGATTGTCGAACATATTCTAAACTTATTATATGTATTTATAAAATTACATTCCTACAAGGGTATTTACAAATTTATCAGGGACAAATTCTATCAGGTCTTCAAAAGACTGACCGGTCCCTAAAAACAAAATGGGTTTTTTAAAGTTATGGCAGACAGAAAGAATGTTGCCACCTTTTTCATTTACATCAATTTTAGAAAATATAGTAGCATCTATACCAACAGCCTTATCAAAAAATTCAAACTGCTGGACTACATCAGAACCAGAGAGGCTGTCCAAAACCAGAATTTTCAAATCCGGTTTATTTACCTTTATTATTTTTGCTAATTCATCAAGCAAGTCCTTCTTTGTGTGCATCCTCCCGCTAGTATCACCCAAAACAACATCATTCCCTTTAGCTTCAGCTGATTTTCTTGCATCAAAAATAACAGCGCAAGAGTCAGCTCCTCTCTGTTGCCTTACTACAGGCACGTCAAGTTTATTTGCATATATCTCTAGCTGCTCATCACCAGCAGCCCTGAAAGTATCGCCAGCAGCCAGTATGGGCTGATGTCCTTTTTCCTTAAGATGTTTAGCCACTTTTGATAAATTCAAACTTTTACCAACACCGTTTATCCCGAAAAACAAAAATAGGGCAGGTCTGTTCTCACTTTTAGATTTTCTAATCACCTCTTCCAAATCTATTCTTGGCACAGAGAGAATTCCTAACAAGCTCTGCTTTAAGCTTTCTAAGATTATTTCCTTTTCCTTCCCGCGTTTGATATCCCTACCAACCAAATCAATTTTCAGATCATTCTTGATTTTTTCTGCAACCTCTAGGGCAACATCAGCCTCTATCAAGCCAGTCTCTAGTTCGTTCAGTATAGGTTCCAAATCTTCTTCTGTCAGTTTTTTCTCAAAAACAGCCTTTACAAATTTCTCCTTTATCTTTCCAAACCAAGATTTTTTCTTTTCTGGCTCAGCAAAATCTTCCTTTCTCGGAGGTTCAATTGCTTCCTCTTCAAACTGTTCCTTGACTTCCAATTTGGATTCAGGAATTTTCTCTTCTACAATTTCAGTAACTTCTTCTGCTGATTCACTAATCTTTTCTTCAGCCTCTTTCGGTAATTCAGCTTCTTTTACTTCAGGCTTTTCAACTTCTTCAACTTCCAGAATTTCTTCAACTGGTTCAATTGGTTTAACTTCTTCCTTTACTTCTTCTTTTTCCTTGGTTTTCTTAGAAATAGCTTCAACTAGCTGTGAAAATTTTTTCTTTAAAATCCCAAACATTCAATCAGCCTGTTGAGATTGAATCATGGCTTGTATCTCTGGTGTCAATTCCTGGATGGCAGATGATATTTCCGAAATTTCATTCTGAATGTCTTCTAAATTTTTTTCTACTTCAGCCTTTCTTTTATTCAAAGCTTCTTTCCCTTCTTCAAAACTTTTCTCTAAAGCGACATTTGCGCCGATATCCACAATTATTTTTTCCTTGTTAGTTATTTTCCCAGAAACATATGCTTCAGGACCCAAAGGAAACAAAGTTTCTCCATCGCTCTTTTTGGCTTCGTCTATGCTTGCTATTGTTGTCTGCAGTTCCACTATTTTATTTGCTACTAAATCTCTATCTTTAAGTAAGCCATCTATTCTTGATTGTAAAATTCTGTAAGTAAGTATCTTTTCCTGCAATTCTCTTTGTTCTGCCATACTATTCTATTATACACTAGCTTTTAAACAGTTAATCCGATTTCTTTTCTCGCTTAAGTGGGCCCACCCAGAATTGAACTGGGGTTTGAACCTCACCTACAATCAGTTGTAAGGGTTCTGTCCTAACCACTAGACTATGAGCCCAAATTTAATAGCGGGGGCTGGATTTGAACCAACGACCTATGCCCCAAGTTCTAATAACTTGTCCGGGTGTCCTAAGAGCACCTTATGAGCCATTCGTGGTCAACTGACCTCGACGAGCACTCCAGGCTGCTCTACCCCGCTATACTGTTAATAATCAAATTATTATTTAAAAACCTTATTCTTTTAATGAAAGTCAGATATTCTGTTCAAGTTGTAATTATTGATGAAAAGAATAAAAGATTTTTATTAATTAAGCAGTTTGATAAAAGGAAGAAGAGATATCTCTGGAGACTTGTAAAAGGTGGTATAGAGAAAGGAGAAACTGAAGAACAGGCAGTGAAACGTGAAATTCAAGAAGAAGTCGGTCTGGAAGACACAAAAATTATTGATAAAATCCATAACTACGAATATATTTTTCCTCCAAAAAAATTCAGTCTCCATTTATCTGGTTAAAGGAAATATGAAAGAAAAAGTTGTGTTGGGCCCTACCGAAGAAGACAGAATCAGAGATTATAAATGGGTTACTAAGAATCAAGCAATCAAAATGCTTTATTGGAAAGATGAGAAAGAAGCTATTAAAAGACTGACCGGTTGACATAAACACAAATTCTTAAATTTTACACATCATAATCAATTAACTGATTATGATGCGTAAAGAAGTTATGATGTTGAAGGTTCCACCATACAGACAAGTGGATGATTTTGATTGTGGATTTGGGATTAGCATTTCTGTATTGCTTTATTATGGAAAAGATGTTGAGTATCAAGAAATTGGGGAATTTCTAGGTACAAGTGAATCAGGAACACCATTTCCGAGAATAATAGACTTAATGAACCTTCCTAAATATGGTCTTGATTGTAGGAAAAAAAGAATGCGTATAGGTGAAATTAAGAAATGGATTAGAAGAGGAAATCCAATAATCTTACCGCTTCAAGCTTGGTCTGAGAATCCTGTGACTAGTTATAAAAAAAGTTGGGAAAATGGACATTATGTTGCAGCAATAGGGTTCGATGATAATAACAAAAAAATACTTTTTAGAGATCCATCTTCTGATTCTATAACATATGTATCATACAAAGAGTTAAAAGACAGATGGCACGATGTTGGCAATGATGGAGAGGTATATAAAAATCATGGAATAGTCGTTCGCGACAGGAAGGGTTCTTTTTCCCTTTATGATGAAAATTTTAATCCAGATACAGCAGTTCATATGAACTAGCAATTTAAACCTTCGAAATAATTCTCTTTCCTCCAACTTTCCTTCTCTTTATTTTAATCAATTTCAATTCATTCAAACGGTCTAGATAATTCAATATGCTCCTATCAGATAATGGGCTCTCCGCATTTTCGCAATACTTCTTATACAGCTCGCTAAAAGACAGCTCACCAGATTTGTTCACAACATCCAGAATAATCTTCTCAACATCGCTGACACTCTCTTTCATTATCTGTGGCTTGACCTTTACCACTTCTTTTATGATTTTTCTAACATGTTCAACTTTCACTTTGGATGCATTTTCCTCTTCAGCCACTCTTCCAGCTTTCAGCAAGCACTCCAAACCAACTCTAACATCTCCCCCCTTCTTGACAGCATGATTTGCAGCTAATACTATAACACCGTCTTCTACTGAATAGAACGCATAATCTGTTCTTTCTTTGAGCACATCTTTCATTTCTCCCAACGAATATGGCTTGAATCCAATCTCTTCTGTTGCCAAACTGCTTTTGATCCTTGGTTCGAGACTAGAGAAAACAAAAGGATTGTTTGAAATAAAAACCAAACCCACCGGATTATCAACATATTGGTTTATTCTCAACAAATCATACAGTACGCTAGCATCCTTTCTTACAAGTTGGTCAACTTCATCCAAACAAATTACCAAGCCTCTGCTAGATTTTCTCAAGACTTCTGTCAATCTGGAGATAATTTCATCTTTTGCCCATCCCCTTCTCGGTATCGGCATGCCTAAACTAATAGTAATTTCTGACAATATTGCAGGGGCAGTGTTGAAATCCCAACAATTGAGATAGATGGTTTTAATTCCCGAATATTCTTCAAATTCCCTGAAAACAAATTTTATGCAGGCAGTTTTGCCAATTCCAGGAGCACCGTAAATGAAAGTATTCTGCGGCTTTCTACCCTTTGTTGCAGGCAACAAGTTATCTGCCAATTCTTTTACCTGCTGTTCCCTATGTGGCAATATGTCTGGCAAGTATTCGGTAGAAAGAATTTCCTCATTCTTGAAGATTCTAGGCTGTTCCGAGAATGAAACCATATAATTACTATAAAACTTCCTTTAATTTGTTAATGATTTCTTCTTTCCCGACTTCAATTACATACGCCCCAAGCCTCGGTCCTCTTTCAGAATTCAGGAGTATCCTATAGATTAATTTGAAAAATTCTACCGGTTTAATGTCGTTTCTTCTGGCAATCTCAAAAATCTCTTTTTGAATAATCTCCCCGTTCTTTTCTTTTTCAATCGTTCCTATCAGTTCTTTTATAGCATCTTTCTCTTTTTCAGAAGTTTTTATTTTCATAGTTTCTGATTTTTCAAAGTCATCATACCATCTCTTTGCAAAATCTAATCTTTCAATCAATTCATTCTCGGTCGATTTATCAATCTTTTTGATGTGCCCATATTCTTTCAATTTTTCTATTACAAATTCTAGCTGATTCTTTTCTGGCAATATCTTTACGATTTCTACCAATGAATTGTAGGGTATTTGCAAACCTGGTTTTTTTGGTGGCTTGAGAAAATTAATAAACTCAAATAATCTCACAAGATTAACTTTCTCCCGTTCATCTAAAATTTTTTCTTTACCAAAATAAATCCTTTCAAGTTTGATTAAATCATCCATATACCTTGGTATGTCTGTTACATCCAATTCTCTAGTTCCTTCAAATCTTTTTAGCATTAGCAAAACAAGGCTATTTTGACTTCCATAATTAAACCAGACTTGCGGTGTAAAGACATTGCCGTAAGATTTTGAAACTTTCTTGCCACTCTTATCCAGAAACATTTCATATACGGCATGCAAAGGCGGTTCAAAATTTAATATCTGGCGACCTATCTCATCGTTCACATTCACAGAATCTAATATATCCTTGCCGCAAGCTTCAAAGACTATCTGCAATGCAGACCAGCGCATCGCAAACTCTACCTTCCAACTCATTTTTCCGTTTCCGTTAAAATAACTTGCCTCCCCGCTGTAGCCACATCCTTTTATTGAAATAATTTTTTCAGAATTGACATTTTTTCCATTGAATTCTTGATCGCAAACATAGAGAACCTTATGTTCCTTTGGCAATAATTCGTAAGACCTTGTAGTATAAATTTTGCCACATTTTTCGCAAACAGGAAAATATGGCAATGCCTCTTTGAATTTTTCCTGCCCAAGCATATTTTTTACAATTTCGCCAGCTTTATCTGCATTTAACAAAATTATTTCAATTTCTTTGTTAAAAATCCCCTTTTTATAGTCTTCTGTACCTGAATGGTGCTTATATTCAATACCGCTTTTATCTAGGGCATCAAGCAAGAGTGAACTCATATGCTCTCCAAAACTTTTATGACATTTGTCTAAAGGATCTGGTATGTCGGTTACAGGCGCCCCAATATATTTTTCTAACCAATCGGGTAATGATAAAGGCACTTTTCTTAGTCCATCTCTATCATCCGAATAGGCAATTAATTCAGATTTAACTCCTATATCTTTCAAAGCAATAGAAACAGAATAATTCCTAAGAACATCACCAAAACTACCTATATGAGGAAATCCACTTGCTCCCAGCCCAGATTCAGTTCTAAAGATTTTTATTCCCCTATTTAGCTTTTTTTCTCTTTCGACAGCTTCTCTAGCAATTTTATCCAACCAAAATTCGTATTTCTGTTTTTCCATATAATATCATATGAAGATTTTAAAAATTAATCAAAGGTAGTACCATGATTTGCCTAGGTGTTGAATCTACAGCGCATACGTTTGGAATCGGAATAGTGAATGAGAAATATGAAATTATAGCTGATGAAAGAGATACTTATAGGCCTCCTGCTGGAAAAGGCATCATCCCTCACGAAGCTGCTGAACATCATGAAAAACTTAAGGAAGAGATTTTAAAGAGAGTTTTGGAAAAATCCAGATTGGCTATGGATGATATTGATGTAATATCCTATTCGGCTGGACCTGGCCTAGCACCTTGCCTTCTTGTTGGTGCAAAATTTTCTATTGAATTGGCTAAGAAATTTGAAAAACCATTAATTCCGGTGAATCATCCTATAGCGCATGTGGAGATAGGAAGAGCAACCACTGGTACAAAAGATCCGGTAGTTGTATACTTGTCAGGAGGCAATACGCAAATAATTGCTTTTACAGAAGGCAGATACAGAGTGTTTGGAGAAACTTTAGACATTCCTATTGGTAATGCTATAGATTCTCTGGCAAGACAAATCGGGATAGAGCCACCATATGGTCCTAATTTTGATAAAGCTGCTGAGAAAGGTAAGCAATTTATCGATTTGCCTTATGTCGTTAAGGGAATGGATCTGTCATTTTCAGGAATAGTTACAGCTGCAATAAAAAAATTTAAACAAGGTTTATCTAAAGAAGATGTTTGCTATTCGATGCAGGAAACTTGTTATTCGATGATAACTGAGGTAACAGAAAGAGCATTAGCACATACAGCTAAGGAAGAAGTTCTACTAGTTGGTGGAGTGGCAGCGAGCAAAAGAATGCAAGATATGATGAATAGAATGTGTAAAGATCGGGGAGCGAAATTATTTGCAGTACCGCATGAATATAGCGGTGATAACGGGAGTATGATTGCTTTAGTCGGTATGATGGCTTATAAATCTGGATGGAAACAAGAGGTTAAAAATAAAATTAATCCTAACTGGAGAATAGATGAAGTTGAAGTAACATGGCTGAAATAATAAAAATTAATCCAAAGAATCCAGATAAGAAAATAATTGAAAAAGCAGCAAAAATTCTAAGAAATGGCGGTGTGGTAGTTTATCCTACAGACACACTTTACGGCTTGGGTGTCAATGCTTCAGATAGTAAAGCTGTGCTTAAAGTTTTTAAAATCAAAGGCAGAGAAAACAAGCCAGTATCGATTGCTGTTGCCAACTTAGCAGAAGCAAGAAAATATGCTAAATTTAGTCCACTCGCGTTAAAAATCGCTAAGAAGTTTTTACCAGGGCCCTTGACTTTAATATTACCTTCTAGGTTGAATCTTCCTAAAGAACTTAATCCAAACGATGAAAAAGTTAGGATTAGAATTCCTGATAACAAAATAACATTAGAACTGATTAAGAAATTTAAATTTCCATTAACTGCTACCTCTGCTAATTTGTCTGGTGGTAAGAATCCAGTAATAGCCAAAGAAGCTATTAAACAAATCGGGGATAGAGTTGATTTGGTGCTGGATGCTGGTAAATGTAAATACAATAAACCATCTACTGTTGTTGATTTGAGTTCTGCTAAGATTGAGGTAATTAGAGAGGGTCTAATTAGTAAAGAAGAACTGGTATGCTAAAATTTTTGATTTAGGCTGTTATTAGTGGACCCGCCCGGATTTGAACCGGGGACCTACCGATTTCTAAGCGCTTAGCTGACATATAAGTCGGTTGCAAATTAACACTTGACAGTGTTTCTAACCAGGCTAAGCTACGGATCCAATGTATTCCTGCATGCACTATAGTTATATCCTTTTATTCTAGTTAATATTTTATATGCTCGATAAATATTTTTTGTTGAATAAAATAGTTAACATTTTGAAAAAAAATCAATTTAACACTTTTGTTACCTCTGGCTGTTTTGACATAGCAGCAAAACGAGAATTCTTAATTTTGATAAAAACATTATTGAATGTTGACGCTTTAAACAGTGAACAGTCATTAAGTCTTAGAGCAGTCTCGCACTTCCTCTCTGCCTATCCCTTTGTAATTTCAATGAGAAATAATAGGGAATTTCTAAATGATGAAATAGTATATTCTAGATTTGAACTGCCAGTTATCACACCAAAACTTTTTGAAGAAATGATAGAAGAGGAGGAAATTTATGTTGCAGAATCGTCAAAAGGCAGGCACACAACTAATATAGATTCTTTTTCTTTAAGAGAAAAAAGAAAAGAGCTTAGGTATACGATACAGGAATTGGCGCAACAGGTTGGCATCAGTAAAAAGGCTCTGTATGAAATTGAAAATAAAAGGGTCAATCCAACAGAAGAAACTGTTGAAAAACTGGAATCATTGCTTGGAGTAAAATTCAAACTACCTTTTGAAATGAAAGCTGCTAAGGAAACGTATCTTAAGCCTGAAAATGAATTTCAGGAAAAAGTAAGCAAGGAATTTTCTAGGATGGGGATAGACAATTCTTCTGTATATTCTGCTCCATTTGAAATTGTTGGCAGAGAGAGATTTTCTTTAATAACAAATTTGTCTAAAAATACAGCCAAAATCAAGAGGGAAGCTACTATTGTTAGAAGATTGTCTGGCATATTTTCATCTAAAGCTATTTTCATCGCTAAAATATCGCACGAAAAAATGGTAGAGGGGATACCAGTATTTTTAGAGTCTCAATTGCCAGAAATAGAATCTTCTAGAGAACTAGAGGGAATTATAAGCGAGAATGAATATTAACTTGCCTGTAGCAGTAAACTTTAAATATGTGTATGTAGGTATATTCTTATAATAATTTTGAGTGATGTAAATGGCAACAGCTATGATGGGTCAATTAGGCGGTCAACCAATTTTAATTCTACCCGAAGGTACCTTAAGACAGACTGGCAAAGATGCCCAAAGGCAAAATATTGCTGCTGCTAAGGCTGTAGCAGATGCTGTCAGAAGCGTGCTAGGCCCAAAAGGCATGGACAAGATGCTTGTAGATTCTATAGGGGATATTGTCATTACAAACGATGGTGTCACAATTTTGGAGGAAATGGAGGTAGAACATCCTGCAGCTAAAATGATGGTCGAAGTCGCCAAAACACAGAACGAGGAAGTCGGCGATGGCACAACTACAGCAGTGATTATTGCTGGTGAACTATTGAAAAAGGCTGAAGAATTGCTTGATCAAGAGATTCATCCTACTACAATAACTAAAGGGTATAAGCTAGCGATGGAAGAGGCATTAAAAGTTTTGAATGAAATTGGTAAACCAGTCACGCTACAAGATGAGGAAATATTGAAGAAAATTGCTATCACTTCTTTATCAGGGAAATCAGTAGAAAGGGGTTCGCCAAAAATAGCCAAACTAATTGTAGATGCTGTGAAAACAGTAGCAGAGACGAAAGACGGAAAAGTAACAGTAGATACGGACAACATCAAAAGAGAAAAAAAGCATGGTTCATCTGCAGAAGATACCGAACTGATAAGAGGAATTGTTATTGATAAGGAAGTCGTCCATCCAGCTATGCCAAAAGAAGTAATGGATGCAAAGATAGCCCTGATTGATGTTGCTCTGGAAGTAAAAGAGCCAGAAACTGATGCTGAAATTAGAATAACCTCACCAGACCAGATGCAAGCTTTCATCGACCAAGAACAGAAGATGCTTAAAGATATGGTAGATAAAGTAGTGGCTAGCGGCGCTACTGTTGTTATTTGTCAAAAAGGTATGGATGATATAGCTCAACATTACTTAGCTAAAAAGAAAATCCTAGCTTGCAGAAGGGCTAAAAAATCTGACATGGAAGCTTTGGCTAAAGCTACTGGCGGGAGAATCGTATCCAATCTTGATGATTTATCTATAGAAGATTTGGGTTATGCCAAGCTTGTAGAAGAAAAGAAAATTGGCGGAGAGGCAATGACATTTGTTAGAGATTGCAAAGATCCTAAGGCTGTCACAATTTTGGTAAGAGGTTCTACTGAGCATGTAGTAGATGAGGTTGATAGAAGTATAGAAGATGCAATCGGTGCTGTATCTTCAGCAATAGAAGTTGGGAAAATAGTTCCTGGTGCTGGAGCGCCTGAAGCTGAAGTATCAAAAAGATTGAGGAATTTTGCAGAAGGATTTTCTGGTAGAGAACAGCTAGCTGTAAGAGCTTTTGCAGATGCATTGGAAATTGTACCTAGAACCCTGGCTGAAAGTGCTGGCCTGGATCCAATAGATATACTTGTAGAGTTGAGAGCTGCTCATGAAAGGGGTATAATCGGAGCAGGTGTCGATATTTTTAACAGTAGAGTAGCTGACATAAGTAACAGTGATATAATTGATCCTCTGAAAGTAAAAACACAAGCAATAAAATCAGCAGCTGAAGCAGCTGAAATGATTTTGAGAATAGATGATGTTATTTCTGCTAGTAAATTGAGCAAAGGTATGCCTAGCATGCCTCCTGGTGGAATGCCTGAAGGCGGAGAATACTAAATTTCACCAATAAAAAAACTTTTTATTTACCTCTTTCTAATTATATTTAGTGAAAATGGCTGAAAAAGAGAAAGAACAAGAAGAATATGAACTAATCCCTCTATCGCCATTAAGAAGATTGGAGAAACGAATTGACGAAATAGAGCAATCTCCTGATGTTGGTGTCAAGGAATTCTTTCATGAACTCATAGACATACTAAGAATGAACCAAGAGCTTGTGGACGAGTTGGTAAAAACAAACGATGCTTTACGAGTCGAGTTATCCAGATTGCCGGGGAGACTAGAAGACCTGACAAGAAATGTGGGTGAACTACTTACCTATATAAAAGCTGCCGCTACAGAAGAAATTACAAGTGGGGTGCAAGTTGTAGGGTCTGCAGCAGAGCAATCTCCTGGCATGGTAGAAAAATTAAACCAATTAGTAGAGACCAATAAAAAAATTGTAGAAACCAATGAGACAATTAGTGGTTTGCTGGAAACTATTGAAAATAGATTGAAGCCATCAGTAACAATTAGAAAGCCAATGATGCTGCCTCCTAAACCTTTATTAGTGAAATAAAACATGCATAAAGCCCAATCTGATATAATATCCGCAGTATTGATAGTTGCAATTGCTCTAGCTTTAGTATCTTCTGCTTATACGTGGGGAATTCCTCTGATACAGAAAAGGCAGGATACAGCATTAGCCGAAAGGGTCGATTCTAATTTTAATCAAGAAAATATAAACTCATTACCAAACACCATAGAAGCTATGGCAAATAACAAAGGAGAAAAAAGTTTTTACATAGATGCAAATGGTCTATGGATGCTAAATGAAACTGGAAATTATATTCAATTTAACTTTGCAACAAAAGCATCAAAGTTTGCTACAGATACAAGCTACCCAATATCCTTAACTCCTGGAGTTGATTGTGCATCAGGATCTATACCAAATGGTACCTTAGGTTTGGACAAAGCTTCTATGGTATGTGTTAAGGCGACTAGAATAGGAGATGAAATAGATGTAAGTTATAGAGTTTTCTTTCGAGAATTGTATGAAGATCCTTTTGCAACAAATGCTAAAGGATATCAAATAGTTTTAAAGAAAGATTCATCTGGTTTATTAAGTTCTACTGAAAAAACAATAAAAATATCATTTATTACTACAGTAACAGAACCAAAAAACGGCAAAACATTAATTAAAAAGGAAATCCAAATTCTTCTTATATGAAGTCTCAGTCTTTGATAGTTCAGTTCGTCCTTTTTTTTGTGATTGGGTTAGGAGTTTTTTTATCACTCGGAAATCTTTTTAAATTTCAGTCAGAAATAGTAAGAAGAGATGTAATTAATAACTCAGTAAAATTAACAAACAGTTTTCTATCTTCAAATATTATATCAGCTGTGGTTAGCTGCAAGCAATGCGATTTGGTATCAACAAACATAAAACTTGAAAAGACAGTTGCAGGTTTTTTTACAGAAATTAGATTGAATAAAGGATTGAATACATCAATAGACGGACAATCATTTTCCTCCTCCGTCCATAATCTAAATGAGAGTATAAATAGTATGTCTGGAGAAGCTTCTTCAGTGAAAGCGATAACTTTAATGTTTAACAGAACAAAAAATAATTTAATGATAACATGAATCCAGGAAAAAATATTCTTCAAAGGTTAATCAAAGGGTATAAATTTTCAAGCATGAGAAGAGATATTTCATCACTTTCAGTAGCTGATTTGAAAAAAATTATTCTGCCACTTGAACTGGTTCCATCAATAAAAATGGAAGCCCAGAAAGAAGCAGAAGTTCCAGAAGAAGCACAGCCTATAGAAGGGTTTGAGCTTCCAACAACTCTACCAAAGTTGATAGAAATGCCAACTCTACCTGAACCAGTTAGAGAAAAAATTTTATCCTACCCCCTAATACCAAAAAAGCCAGTTAAAGATGAGCCGATATTTGCCTATACAAAAATATTTTGGGACGAAAAATTCAATCATTATTTTTATAAGCTCACCGAGCCTGAGTTAACTGATAACCTTAAAATAATATTGAACAAAGTAAAAGTGCTTTTGGAAGAGAAACTTGATATAGATTTCTCGAAATTGAAAAAATTTGAAGCAGCAGATTATCTGAAAAAAGAAATTGATGAAATTTTAAACTATTTTGGTTTTTCTCTAAAAGAAAAAGAAAAGCAGATATTGAAATACTATATTGAAAGAGATTTCACTGGTTTGGGGAAAATAGAACCCCTTATGTGCGATGAAAATATAGAAGATATAAGTTGCGATGGTGTAGGAATTCCTATTTTTATTTTCCATAGAAATCCTGAGATTGGTTCTGTTATTTCAAATGTAACTTTTAATGATTCAGATGAATTAGATTCATTTGTATTTAGGATTGCCCAACTATCTGGGAAATCAATTTCTATTGCCCAACCTTTGCTTGATGGAATGCTACCAGATGGTTCAAGATTGCAATGTACATTAGCAACGGACATAGCAAGGAGAGGAAGTAATTTTACAATTAGAAAGTTTACAGAAGAGCCATTGACGCCAACCCATCTTTTGAAGTTTGGTACAGTAGACGTTAAGACGTTAGCATATCTCTGGTTCGTTACCGATATAGGAAAAAGTGTTTTGGTATCTGGTGGTACTGCAAGTGGAAAAACTTCATTTTTAAATGTCCTTTCACTTTTCATTCGATCTGAGAAAAAAATTATTTCAATTGAGGATACAGGAGAATTGCGTCTACCACATCCTCACTGGATACCAACTGTTGCTAGAACTTCTATATCTACTGAAGGAAAAACTGGAGAAGTTGATTTATTTGATCTGTTAAAAGAAAGTATGAGACAAAGGCCTGATTATATCATTGTTGGAGAGGTAAGAGGAAAAGAGGCTTATATCTTATTTCAGCAGATGGCAACTGGTCACCCGAGTCTAGCGACAATTCATGCTGAAAATCTACCAAAACTCATGGACAGACTTACAACTCCACCAATTTCTTTAGAACCATCTTTGATAGAAAGTGCTGATTTATTAGTGTTTCTTTCAGTAATGCATTATAAAAATAAGTTTGTAAGAAGAGTAATAGAAGTAATCGAAATTGCTGGATTCGATCAAAAAACAAAATCTCCAATAACTAATTTAGTCTCTAAGTGGAACCCAAAAACTGATAAGTTTGACATAGTTGGTAAAAGTGTTTTGCTTAAAAAAATTTCTAATTCTACCGGATTGCCTGAAAAAGAAATAAGAAATGAAATTGAAAGAAGAATTATTATCTTAAGCTGGTTGCAAAGACATAACATTTACGATTACGTGGATATCTACAAAGTTTTTTCATTGTACTATAGAAGTCCTCAAAAACTTTTATCGATGATAGAAGGTGAATTTTAATGGGGGGTTATTCTAAAATAGCGTTTAGATTTTTCCATCGATACAGTGAATTTATTTCAATTTTTTTTCCGGACCTTAAATTAGACTTAAAAAAAGCAAGAATAAAGACATCAGCTCAAGAATTCCTTTGTACGACAATGCTAACAACTTTTATCGTATTCTTAGCGGAAGTCCCATTGCTATCTTACATCTTTGGAACAGTTTTTAAAAGTTTTTTGTTCAGTTTTATCACTGCTTTTACAACTTCTATTCTTCTTTCGATACTAATTTTTGTTCTTTTCACAAAATATCCTAAAACTATTATTTCCACCAGGTCAAAAAAAATAGATAATTCATTGCCATTCGCTGCACTTTATCTGTCAAGTGTGGCAGGAACAAAACTACCTTTGCACAAGGTCTTAAAAATTTTTGCGAAATTTAGTAAATATAATGAACTAACAGAGGAATTTAATTTGATCAATAAGGATGTTGATGTGTTTGGTTTTGATTTGCACACAGCTTTAGAAAGAGCAGTAGAGAGAACGCCATCAAAAGTTTTTAGAGATTTTTTATGGGGATTACTGTCAACATCTGCTTCTGGTGGTGATGTAGTAATTTACTTAAGAGAAAAGTCAGATGGATTGATGCAAGATTATAGAAGAAAAATAGCAGAATTTTCAAAGAAACTAATGCTCCTTAGTGAAATATATCTTTCAGTAATAATTCTTGGAGCAATATTTTTCGTTATTTTAACTTCAATTTTCTCTGGAATGGGTAGTGGTACTGGAGGCAATATTATAGTTCTTCAGGCACTTATAATTTTTATTTTCGTGCCGTTAGCATCACTGGCATTTATACTTCTGATTAAAACTTCAACACCAGGAGAAGAGTAATGGTAAGAATAACAAAAACATTAAAAGTTTTCTTAATTTGTTTAGCTGTTTCTATTTTGCTAATTACTTTTGGAAAAATTAGTGGCGATTCAGGAGTCTTTGGTAATACAATAATGCTATCAATTTTTATTTTAGCAGCTCCTGTGCTTCTGGCGAGATATAGAGAATTCAGAGAATTGAAAGAAATGGAAGAGAAATTTCCTTCATTTCTTCGAGATTTAGTAGAATCTTTAAGGGCTGGGTTGCCTTTTCACAAGGCTATAATATCAGCAAAAAAAATCACTTATGGTCCACTTTCAAAAGAAGTTAAAAAAATGGCAAATCAACTTTCTTGGAACGTTCCTTTAAACAAAGTCTTAGATCAATTCTCTGAAAGAATTAAGTCAAGTAAAAGAATCTATGTTGCAGTTAAAATTATAAGGGAAGCCTATTTTTCCGGTGGAAATGTCGTTTCTACCCTTGATTCTCTTGTTAACAGCCAAATCATTTTAGTTGAAGCAGAAAAAGAGAAATCTTCTACCCTAAGTCAGTATGTTATTTTGATGTACGCAATTACTATAATCTTTTTATTCATTGTTGTTGCTTTAAACAGATTTATGATACCAATTTTCAAAATTTCCCAGCAGTCTGAAGGGTTTGGTTTAACTAATCCCTGTGACAGCTGTGCCGGCCTTTCATGCTCTGTGTGCGGGATGTACAGCTCCATATCATCATCACTTTTTCAAATTGAACCAACAAACATAGTTGCCTATTATACTCCACTCTTCTTTTTAATATGTATAGTTCAATCAATTTTTTCTGGTTTGATTGCAGGAGAAATGAGTAGCGGATCTGTGACTGCAGGAATAAAACATAGTTTAATTTTATTTGGTATTGTTTTCTCTATGTTTAATATCCTAGTTAGAATAGGTTTGATTGGTGCTTGAGATGAAAGCTCAATTAAGTGTAGAATATTATATTTCCTTAATCATCTTCATGGGATTCATCGTTTATATTTCATTTCAGGTAATGAGAATTTCACCCCAATTCATAACTGAAATAAAAAATGAGAGGTTAAGGAGTGAAGCATATCAGATTTCAGAATTATTGATTAATGATGTTGGTAGACAATCTCCAGCTTGGTGGGACAGTTCATTTGACAAATGTATGAATATAACTATAACTAATGCCGGTTCAACTGCTTTGATAAACTTTCCAGCATATATCAACCTCACCCACAACAGCAACATGCTGCTTTCCAATTATCAGGATTTAAGGTTTGTCAATACTTATTGTAACAATAGGGGCTCTGCTCTAGACTATGAGATAGAGAACTATACAGCAAATAACGCTCACATCTGGGTAAGGATTCCTACCCTTTCTACTGGAAACAATGTTATATCTGTTTATTACAAGAATAATACTCCTGTCGGTTCTGGGCAGAATGCTGCAGGAGTGTGGGATAGCAACTATAATATGGTTCAACACTTGGAAGAGTTTTCTGGAAATTTCATTGATTCCACCTCTAATGGAAAAAATGCGGTGATGTGGGGAGTAACTTATAATGCAAATGGTAGTATAGATGGTGCTGCTAGTTTTGATGGAGGTTGGAGCTATGCTTATGTTACCAATATAGCAGTTGGTGGTAGTTTTACTTATGAGCTTTGGATGAAATATAGTGGTCAATCAACAACTAGTCAATGGCCCTATCTCTTAGGGTCGTATTCCTCACATGTCTATCCTTCAATAAGAGGTGGTACTAACTATGGTGCAAACCCTCCTTATTTAGAATGGGGCAAATATCCTAATTGTACTGGTGAATCTGGCAATTATACTGCTCTATATGTTCCTAACGCAACAGATGGAAATTGGCATCATATTGTTTTTACTTATGATGAGAGTACAGTTAAAGCTTATTTTGATGGAACATATTATGCTAGTGCGTCACAAGTAGGCGGCATGTGTAAGGCAAATGATTATGTCTATATAGGATATCAATATAAGGGCAGTATAGATGAAGCTAGAATATCAAATGTTGCAAGATTAGCAGACTGGATAAAACAATCCTATCAGATGGTTGCCAATCAGAAAAGTTACGTTAGTTTTGGGAACGAGGAGTCAACCCTAAATGTATACATTGTTACACGTATCGGACTTTCAGACAACTCAAACAAAACAAATCTTTTATCCCAAGAAAAAATAGCTACTTTTCAAAATAATTGTAGCTCAGATTACGATAGCGTCAGGAAATTGATAGGGATAGGTGCAGAGTATTATTTTTCATTAAACCTAACTGATAGTAATGGCCAGACTCTGATAGATTGTAATCCACCTCTTGCAGTCATAAAACCAGCAAAAGTTGCCATAACCAGAATAATTGCTTTAAACCAAACTGCATTTGGTGAATTGACTCTTCAATTGTGGTAACAATGAAAGCACAAGTTACAATGGTAGAAATGATTATTTCAGTAATAGTTTTGTTCATTGCTTTTACTATTTTATTTCCTGGATTTTCTTTTAAATCAAGATGGGATGAAGCTCTTCTTTTGACTAAAGGTAGAGACATCATACTTACCATGGAAAGGACCAACAACCTTGCACAATATTCTTTTAATTCCGATTCTTTTCAAAAAGTTAACAGTCAAATTTTTCCTTTAAACGATACATTAATCTGGACAGAAACCGAAGATGCAATAAAAAGTAAACTTGTCATTGCATGCAATTGTACAAATGATACTATATCAAGCCTATCTTACTGGCTAAAAGATTTGAAAATCAACAACAGGTCCATCACAACTTCAATTTGTTATACTAACTTAGAAGAAAAAATCAATCCATGCATTTCCAATATAAAATATCCGGATGTTCTGGTAATTTGGGGTTATAAAGATCTTTCCCAAGGAAATACCCCGGGACTGTTAAAAGAATTTATCAATGACGGGAACGGAATTGTAGAAATCGCTGATTTATCTTCTCCTGTAAATATAGTGCAAACACAAATATTTGGAATAAGAGATTCTGGTGGTGCTTCTGGGGATCAAGACGATTCTTTCATTAAACCAACTACAATATACAATATGACTTATCAACCGTTCAAAAATTTTTATCATATATCATTCCCAGTAAAGGCTCCCGAGACAACAAGTACAATTCTAGCAGGGACAATACCACCCTGTCCACTTAGCGCAACAGGTTATAACAAAGGGAATTTCACTTTTAGAGACAAGGTAGTAAACTTTTGGATTTGTAATGATACCTTTGTTTATTTTAATTCAACCGGCGGCAATCAGCCAAATCTTTTAGTTAAAGTTAGAAATCCATTTAATATATCAATTTATAACTTTAGTTTGAGCTACATAAGTAATTCTAGTATATCAATTTCATTTAATCAAACATACAATTTTACAAATTTCATAGCTGGAAATGCAGTTTTTCCAGAAGATTTGAATAAGGACAAAATATTTCTTTTCAGTGGTTATTATCCTACAGCTCCGCCAAATATCAAACCTAGACCTGTAGTAATATTGAATGGAACTTTTGGTAAGACGGCTTGGATTGCGGATTTCTCTAGAAATGGCTTGAATACGGTCAAAGACGATCAAAAACAATTATTGACTTCGCTTATTCTCTCAGTGTCCAATAAAAAACCCAAAGAACTAACTTTTGGTAATACAAAAATTGGATATGCAACCTCTTATCTGAATGTGTTGAATTATGACATGTTTGAAGTTTATAGATTAAATCTCGGTGTTGGACGTCCTTTCTGAATACTTATTTTTTCTGAATAATTATTGAATATTTATTTCAATCTGATAGCTTCCAAATTCTTTGGTGCACATGTTTCCATTTTAAATATTTTATATATACTTCTAGCTAGCTCGACTGTCTTTTGATCATCGCCATGCACACATATAACCCTGTCCGGTCTTGAAGACAATCTGTTAATAAAACTCAGTAACTCATTCCTTGGACTGTGGCCAGATAAACCCTCTATTGTTTGAATCTCCATCTGTAAATTCAAGGTAGCAGCTTTGCCGTTTTCTATTTTAAATGGAATCTCCTTCCATCCTTTTTGAATTCTTCTTCCCATAGTTCCTTCGCACTGGTAACCAACAAAGACTAAAGTATTCTTTGGGTCTTCTGATAACATTTTCAAGTGCTCAATGGCTGGTCCGCCTGATAGCATACCGCTTGTAGAAATTATGACGCATGGTTTATTTTCCCAAGACTTTTCTCTTTCTTGTTGTGAGGCAATTCTTTTGAATATCGGATTAAGAAACGGATCATTGCCATTGAAAATCGTTCTCTGTATACCCCTGCCAAGATATTCTGGATAAGCCGTAAATATGCCATTAGCGTCCCATATCATTCCATCCAAATAAACAGGATATTGGAAATTGTTTTCTACAAGAATTGCCATAACTTCCTGACTTCTTTCAACCGAAAAACTTGGAATAAGGACAATGCCATTTCTTTCCATAGTTTTGTTAACAATATCAATTAACCGTCTTTCTATATCAGCTCTAATAGGAAATACATCTTCAGCACCACCATAGGTTGATTCTAAAATTAATGTCTCTATTCTCTGGAAATCTGTAAATGCTGGATCGAGTAATGTAGTTCGACCAAATTTTAAATCAGCAGCATAAACAATATTGTGCAAACCTTCGCCTATATGCAAATGGACAGTTGCACTTCCCAATATATGTCCGGCGTTGTTAAATGTAAGCCTTATGTCAGGTGCAACATCTGACACCTCACCATATTCTAATGGAATGGCATGTTTGACAGCTTCTTTTACTCCCCTGGCTGTGAATAATGGACTGGTCGTATTTTTTTGCATCACATCAATATAATCGAACCAAAGGAGTGTTGCTAAATCCAAGGTTGGTACAGTAAGATATAACGGCCCATTAAATCCATACTCATAGAGCATCGGTACAGCTCCCAAATGATCTAGATGAGAATGAGAAACTATTACGGCATCCAGTTCATTGTAGTCGAATTCTTTTGTATTAAAAATTGGATACACTTCTGAATTTGTTCCTCCAGCCTTGACACCACAATCTAGCAATACCTTAGATTTTGGAGTTTCAATCAATATACAGCTTCTTCCTACCTCTCTCCATCCACCTAATCCAATTATTCTAATCCAGTCTCTGCTTGCCTTTTTTCCATCGAAAATTCTTTCTCCAACACCGTTTAAAAACTCTTTTCTGAATTTAACCTCGGTATGCAGCATCTTTCTTATACTTTCAACAATATCGGATTTGATTGCAGGCACTCTTTCTATTCTCGGAACCCAAAAAGTCTCTTTTCTAATTTCTCTAAAAGTTTCCCCACCTTTTCCGATTACCAGGCCAGGTTTTTCAGCAGCAATTATCACCAAGCTTCTCTCAGGTTCAAAATATATGTCTTTAACTTTAGCTTCTTCTGGTATCATTTCCATAATTTTCAGTTTTGTAGCTTCTTGTTCAGAGCAAAGATTCTTTTCAGGCCTAATCTCAATCCTCTTTTTTATCTGTTCTACAACATCCCTGATTGTGTCTTCAAAACTCTGAAAGAACTCCCTATCTTTAGTATAGACAATGATCTCTGAACCTTCTAATTCTGCTCTACTTACTACTTTTTCTGGTAGCAAAGACTTTACTTTTTCAAGAATTTCCATTTTTTCACTCAAAAGATAATTTATTTGGCAATTTTCTCTAAGTCGTACCTTGATATTTTAATTCCATCTTTTGTAATCACAGCAATATCTATACCTCTTCCACCAGAGGCTATGTCCCTTTCTATTGCAGCTTTAATTGCACGTACAGCAAGTTTGCTTCCTTCTTCTAAAGACATGCCATCCTTAAAACTATCTTCCAGTACACCCAAAGCCATGGGCGAGCCTGAACCGGTTGAAAAGAATTTTTTTTCTTCCTCTGCTCCCCCAACTGGATCCAGATCATAAATTGAAGGACCAGTAGAATCAAAGCCAGCAATAATCAGCTGTACATAAAAAGGATAGAATTTGCTTCCGTGTAATATGTTAGAAAGCAAAGTAGCAGCACTTTTTACTGATATCTCCCTCTGATTTTCTATTGAAAATAGCTTTAATTCAGCTTTCATGTATCTTACCAAAGCCTGCCCATCTGCAGATAGTCCAGCGATTGTCATGGCGATATGGTCATCTAGCTGATAAATCTTTTCAGTCTCCTTGTTCGCGACCAGATACCCCATAGTAGATTTTTTCTCTGCAGCTAGAACTACTCCATCTTTGCATACCAAGCCTACGGTTGTGGTACCAGTTTTTTTAACTTGCGGTTTTAATTCTTCCAAGTTTATCACAGAACCAGTTAATTTAATTATTACCCTTTAATTTAAATATTTTTTTAGTTTATAAGCTTTAATACTGTTTTGCTATATATACAACTTCTTTGGTTTCTTTATTGCACCATATGCACTTGCCAAAGACTTTCTCCTTTTTATTAAATAAGGTTCCTCTTATAACTCCACCGTTGGTTTCAGCTTTTATATTGTCTGCACACTCGACACTGCCGCACCAGTTGGCTCTGACAAAACCGCCTTTATCCTCTAAAATCTTTTTCAAGCTCTTGAAATCTCCAGCTTCTGACACAAAAGATTTGAAATATCTTTCTGCCTTTTTCTTCAGGTCTTCTTGGATTTTGTTCAGCAAATTCTCTACTCTTTTGATCATCATTTTATCTTTTACAGCCATCTCTTCTTTCAAGTCCCTTCTAACTAGAACAATCTGTTTTTTCTTCACATCCCTAGGACCAATCTCAATCCTTATTGGCACACCTTTCAATTCCCAATAGTTATACTTCCATCCAGGTGTAAATTCTTCCCTTGTATCAATTCTTACTCTTATTTGATTTTTTTCCAAAACATCCTTGACTTCATTACATTTTTTGATGACAGCTTTCTTCTCTTCAGTAGTTTTAAAAATAGGAATTATGATTGCCTGTAATGGGGCAACAAGTGGTGGCAGAACCAATCCTTTATCATCACCATGTATAGCAATTAAAGCTCCGAATATTCTCCACACAGCTGGACCAAAACAAGTCTGCCACACATATTTTTCAGACTTATCCTTGTCTACAAATTTTATATTGAAAGCTTTGGAGAAGTTCTGTCCAAGAAAATGTGTGGAGGGCAGCTGAATAACTCTCCCATCCGGCATTATGGAGTCAGCCGCAAATGTGTTTACTGCTCCTTTGAATTTGTCATGTTCAGGCCTCTTGAAAAACAGGAATGGCAACGCGCATTTTTTAAAAATAACATCTTCAACCATCTTCATATCCTCTTCTACTTGCTTTTCTGCATCTTCCTTGGTCGCAAATACATCATGTGCTTCTATCCAATAGAACTCTCTGCCCCTGAGAAATGGCCTGGTAACAGGCTCGTGCCTCCACACCTGGCAATTCTGATAGGTTTTTAATGGCAAATCCCTCCAGCTTCTTATCCATATGGAAAACATTGGGCACATTGCAGTTTCTGATGTTGGCCTTAAAGCCAATTTCTCTTCTAGTTTTTCATGATCACTCCCAGCTTCTGTTACCCAGAAAACTTCTGCTGAAAATCCTTTTGCATGTTCTTTCTCTTTTTCCAGATTTGATTCAGGAATTACAGAAGGAAACCATACCGGCTCATGCCCATTTTTTTCCAGTTCTTCTTCAAGAAAATCATTTATAATTTTCATAGTTCTGACAGACCATGGCTGATGGACGAGAAACCCCCTAACATTATACCTTATGTCTGCCAGCTCAGCTTTCTGTACAACTTGCGTATACCATTCAGAAAAGTTTTCAGACTTCTTTACGGTTATTCCTTCTTGTTCTGCCATAATATCTAAATTATTTTTTTTATATAATAAGAAAACCCTTTACTCTATAGAACATCTGCTTTTTCTAAAATCCTCTTTGTTACATCTGGAATATACTTATAATCAATGAATGGAAAGACACCATCCGCACATCCTCTACAGAAACGGGGTCCATAAATATCATACAGATTTTGTAGGGGTTGATAACGTACAGGGACACCCATTATTTTTTCAACCCTTTCATTAGATTCTTTTATATTCTTTTTATGTAATCCCTGAGCTGCTAAAATTTCTTCTCTACCAAAGTATCTTACACAATTGAATGCATAAGGAGGATATGAACTAAGTACCATCATAGATAGAACCTGACCTACATATCTCAATTGATCTATTAAGCCACCTCTCCTACTCACATGACCATCACCTTTAGTAACGCTAGCTCTAACAATACTATCTTCACCAACTCCACTTCTTTTGCCTTTCAGAATATCAGGATTAACCTCGAATTTTACATAAACTTCTATATTTTTTCTCCAAAATTCATCTCGAGTTAGGAATGTTTTACCTACTGCAGATGATTTTTTTACTGCATTTAAAAATGCAGGTTTATTGTATCCTATACCTAAACCTTCTGTAACACCAAGACCTGAATTTGGAGATGGTACAAACAAATCAACTAAATCTGCTACTTCAGGATAGATTTCTGGAAAAGCTAAACCACCACATTCTCGTGTTGTATAATAAGTAGGTTTATTATAAAATTCTGGATTTACATACTTCAATTTTTTCACTAATTCATAAAACTTCGGACCAAGTGGAAACATTATTCTTGTGAAGGCACTACCAAAATATATTGGATCAAAATTACAAAGTCTCCAAAGCATTGGATCCAGATTTATCACTTGAAATGGAATAATTCCATTTTTTGATATAACAAAACCACCACCCCTTTTAACTTCTTCTATTTTTTCTACACCCTCTTTTTCTAACCAATATGTTTCAGAATTGAGGTAATATGTTTCATCTTTTTCACCAAAACAAAATGGTTTTACACCATATGCATCTCTTAGTGCTATTAAATTTATTCCATCCAAACCTTTATTTTTGTCTTTTAATAGTATAGTTGAAGAATATCCCCCTCCACCATGTAATTTATTTATTGTGTACTCGCAAGATTCAAGAATATCATTTGTTTTTTTCAAATGAGTTAAAAACAATGCTCCTATTTTTTCAGCTCCTGTTAAGGTGCTAAATTTATATCCATCTTCTTCTAATTCCTTTGTTAATTTGTCCAAAAATGATGGAATAAATGCGCTATCTGCTGAAATATAACATTCATACCTATCATATGCATCCGAAGTGGTGAGTTTTACTGGTTGTATGTTATTCATTCTTTCTTGGTCCAATTCCCTAGCATACCTATTATGACCAATTGCACAAAAAGAGAGTTTTTTTATTATTTTTTGTGGTATTGCCACATCAGCTCTTCCCGGTCCTGTGAATAAGTCTATCTCACCAGTAGGATCAACTACAGAAGTACCAGTTGAAGCTTCTCCCCTATCACTAGTACTCACTAACCCAGAATATAAAGATTTCGTTAATTCGGGGAAAAAACTTTCATCGAAGGTATATATTCCGCTTGTTCCTGACATCAGATAATATATTGAAAATTAAATTTTAAATCCTTGGTTAGTTACAGAGTTAAATAACTTTAGCTCTATACTTTAAGTAGTATGAAAATATCAATTCTTTCAGACTTTCACTTTGGTTTTGCATATAATTCCGAAATGGAAAACGATAGTTTTGATAATGCAGAGGAGGCAATGGAAAAGGTCTTGGATTCTGACTTAATACTTATAGGTGGAGACATATTCGACACACGGCTACCAAAAACCCAGACATGGGCAAATGCAATCAAAGTTCTGGCCAAACCTTTATTGAAAGAAAATACAGGAGTGAAGCTAGTCGAATGCACAAAACATCTGAAAGAAATATCCAGAAAAACTCTGAATCATTTGCCTGTAATAGCTTTACATGGCAATCATGAGAGAAGAGCTAAGACTGAAATAAATCCTGTAGAAGTTTTGGAGAATGCAGGCATCCTGATTCATTTACATTGCCAGACTATTATATTTGAAAAAAATGGAGTAAAAGTTGCTATACATGGCATGTCAAATGTTTCAGAAAGGTTTGCTTACGATGTTTTGAATCAATGGAATCCCAAACCATTACCAGATTGTGTAAATATTTTGTTATTACACCAGAGCATTGATCCGTATGTTTATTCTCCTTTAGAGCCACCAACACTAAATCTCTCAAACTTACCAAAAGGATTCGACTTAATTATTGATGGACACATTCATACACAAATTCAACAAAAGCTTAATGGTACGAAATTTATTATTCCTGGTAGTTTGGCAATCACTCAGTTTCAAAAAAATGAAGCAGAAACAGAAAAATCTTTTGTTAAACTCGATATTGATAAAGAAATTAAAAGTGAGTTTATACCATTAGAAAAAAATAGAAAATTCTTTTACGAAGAGATTAAACTAGAAGAAAAATCTGTAAGAGATCAGATTGAAGGGAAAATAAGCGATATAGTTTATACAAGAAATTTGTCGAAACCGCCTGTAATTCGGCTAAAAATAGCTGGAAAAGAAACAGAACTTTTAGACCAGGAACTAAGAGATATAGAAAGAAAATATTCTGGCAAAGCTATTTTAGTTTTTGTTAAAGAGTTGGAATCACCTGAAATGACAGAAAAAATAGAATTTATGAAAAATCTTAGGGAACAGAAATTATCAACCGAGGAAATTGGATTGAACTTACTGAAGAAGAACTTGGAAGAACTACAGTTCGAATCTACATTTGATTACGAGGATATGTTTAGAATGCTGACAGAAAGTGAGGTTGATAGTGCATTTACTATTTTGACAGGTGAACAGAAAACATTAACTCAAATTTTAAAGGATAGTTTGGTGAATAGATGATAACAAAAATCAGATTAGCAAACTGGCGTTCCCATTTGGATTCAGAGCTAGATTTTTCCCTTGGTACTAACGCTCTACTGGGTCATATGGGTTCTGGCAAAACAACTATACTTGATTCAATTTGTTTTGGTCTATTTGGAACTTTCCCTAACCTGCAATCAAAGAAATTGAAACTAGATGACATAATAATGAAAAGACCTATTGAAAAAAACAGAGCTGAAGTAGAAGCGCAGTTTCAATCTGATGGTAAAACTTATTCTGTTAAGAGAGTTATAGAAAAAGGAAAGGGCACAGCCTACTCAGAAATCAGAGAGGATGGAAAGCTGTTAGAAGCACCTAGTGCGTCAAGAGTAACAGAAATAGTAGAAAAAATTTTAAAAGTTAACTATGAACTGTTCAGTAAGGCAATCTACTCTGAACAGAATGCTTTAGATCTTTTCCTGACAATAGCAAAAGGGCAGAGGATGAAAAAAATTGACGAGCTGCTTATGATAGACAGGTTTGAGAAGACAAGGATAAATGCTGTTGCATTGACCAACAGAATTGTTGAGAGAAAACTAGGAAAACAAAGCATAGTGGAACAGGTTAATGTAGAAGAACTGGAAAAAATAATCGATGATTTGAAAACTTCTTTCGACAAAACAAGAGAAGAGAAACTTCTTTTGGAGAAAATATTGACCGAGATAATAGCTGAAAGACAGACTTTGGAAACTGAAGTTACGCAGCTACAAAAAGTGAGGGAAAATCTAGAAATTTTGAAAAGAGAAGAGAATGGAATTAGTTCTGCAATGCAAGAAACTTCCCTTTCATTGGAAAGTTTAGAAAGAATGCTGAAAGATGTCAATAAAGAATCAATTGAAAAAAACTTAAATTTTTTCTCTAAACTGATAAAAGAGTTTGAAGATTTGCTCATAGAAAAACAAAAAGACTATCAGAAACTGCAAGAGCAAACTTCCAAAGCCAAAGCAGAAGTCGAACTTTTGAGGAAGGAAAAAATAGAAAGATTGGAAAAAGAACTAGATGAGAAGCTGAAAATCAAAAAGGACTTTGACAGAATTAAGAAATCCCTGGGCGAGGGCACAGAAAAAGATTTGGAAGAAAAAAGGCATCTGCTTGAGAAATTTGTTGGCGAAGTTGAATCAATAAGAATTAAACTGCAAGATCTACTTGATTTAGTTGACCAACTATCTTCGATAAAGGCCAAATGCCCTGTATGCGAGTCTAAATTGACAGAAGCAAGGAAGATTGTTCTTATCAAACAAAAGAAAGCACAAATAGCAGTATTAAAAGAAAGTTTGGATAAAGCTAGCAGAAACAAGCAATTGGCAGAAAGAGAATTGAGAGATCTGGAATTTGCTGCAAACAGATTAAGCCAGATGGTTGTAGAAATAAAAGACTTTGATGAAATAAAAACTGAGTTGGAGAATTCTAAAAATATCTATGTTGTTTTGAATGAATCTGCAGTAAAACTGGAAAAAGAGTTGTCTGCATTGAGAATTGAGATGCAGAATCTGCAAAATAAGTTGAAAGACACAACTGATAAAAAACAACAATTCCAAATACTCAATTTGCAGCTGCATGATTACATTGTTAAAAAATCTAGAATAGAGGAATTGTTCCAACAGAGGAATAATTTTGTTAGACATATAGAGGAACTAGAAAAAAACCTTACAGGTAAAGACTTTGTTAGACTCGAACTACAGCTAAGAAACTCATTAGCAAAAGAAAGAGAAGTCACAACAAAAATCCTTGGTATAGATCAGATATCAAAAGAAAAAGAAAATAGACTAAAAGATTTTGAACAGACCCTAGCTAATGCAATAAAAGAAAAGGTAGAAATCAAACGACTGGACAAGCTGATTAAAGAATTAAAGGTTTTCGAGAAAGCATTGGAAGAGACACAGATTGAACTTAGAAAAGAGTTCGTCACTGCTGTTAATTATACAATGAATCAATTGTGGAATACTCTATATCCTTATCAGGATTTCACTGGCATCAAATTGAGTATAGATGAAGGGGATTACGTATTACAGCTGCAGACGCAAGCCAGAGAATGGGTTAATGTCGAAGGTGTTGTCAGCGGTGGGGAAAGAGCTATAGCATGCTTGGCTTTGAGGATTGCATTTGCTTTGGTCCTAGCTCCACAATTGCGAATTGTTATTCTGGATGAACCTACCCACAATCTGGATTCGAAAGCTTTATCAGAATTGGCAATAACACTCAGAGAAAGAGTTGGTGAATTTCTGGATCAAGTTTTCATAATTAGTCACAATCCAGAAATAGAGGATGCCATAACAGGCAATGCTTATCGATTGGAAAGGGATAAAACAAAAGACGAAGTGACAAAAGTCATACAACTTACATAATAGATTTTAAATTGTTCTACAAAGATAGAAATATGATTAAGTTCTTGGCAGATCATCCAGAAGTTTTTATTACCGATAAAAAGATTTTAGTTATTTCCGATATTCACATTGGGATAGAGTATTATCTGTATCAGCATGGTATAGTCATTCCTCCACAAGCTGAAAAATTCCAGAAGACAATAGAAAGTTTAATTGATTTAACAAAAGCAAAAATTTTGGTGATGCTTGGCGATGTAAAATACAAAGTTCCAGGCACATCAATCAGAGAACTTAAAGAAATACCAAAGTTCCTGGAAAATCTCTCAGAAAAGATTAAAATTATAGTTACGAAGGGCAATCATGATGACTTTTTACAGACAATTACGCCTGAAGATGTTAAAATTTACAGCAGTAGAGGATTTAAACTTGGAAATTATGGTTTCTTCCATGGGCATGCTTGGCCAAGTAAAAAACTAATGCAGTGCGATTATCTGTTTATGGGGCACTTGCAGCCAGCATTCGAATTCCGAGACAAATTAGGGTATACTTCAATTCAGCAAGTTTGGTTAAAGGGAAAATTAGACCAAGATTTGATAAAGAAAAAATATAAAATCAGCAAGACTGGAAAACTGAACATAATTATTGTTCCATCATTTAATAGATTATCAGGAAGTCTTGCTGTGAATAAAACTTTGAAAGAAGACTTGCTTGGACCTTTGCTTACTAATAATATTTTGGACATAAACAAGACAGTAGCATATCTTTTAGATGGAACTTGTTTAGGTAGAATTATACGAACTTAGGGGTTTAAATCTTTTTTTAAGAATTTAAATTTAGGGAACATGGGAAAAGAATACAGCAATATTGCCCACGATCTCGATATGCGCTGGGTAAATGCAACCTACAAACTACTTAAACCAATAACTATTGACCGAACTTTCAAAGAAATAAAATCCGAGAACATTGATATTCTAAGGTCGGATAAAAGAAAAATGCTTCTAGGGTTCCCTCATTCAAGCCTTGATGATATGGTTCTGCCTCATTATGTGATTGTATCTAACAATCTGGAACACCAATACCCCATAACTTTTGCGGGTAGTAATCTGTATTTCCGCTGGTATCTTAAAAAAGTTGGTTGCGCCACATTCAGACGAGATGCTCATATAAACTTAGAAGAAATCAACTATGCTGCATATTTGCTAGGAGAAGAGGATAGAGATGTTTTATTCTTCCCAGGATTTGTGGAATATGAAGAGAGAAGGAAGAAGAGTGGCAGAAGTTGGGATGGGAGAATTCAGAGAATGTCACCTATACCAGTTATTGCAGCAAAGAAATGCTATGAAAAATACGGCAAGGATATCGATTTTGTTATTATCAATATTACCTATGAACCCCTTACTCCCGAAGAGGGAGCATTCCAATTGTTGATGGAAGGGGAATTTTCTAAAAAATGGTATAATAGACTAGCAAAAAAAACTCATGTTAAACAAATAGTTACATTTATAGATTTTCTCCAGTTCATAAGACCTTATAAGAAATTAGACATTACAGCTCACATATCTTTTTATGGCCCATATTCATTTCAGGAACTACATGAAAGATATTCTAACTGTGATGACCCGAAACAAGAAATTTGTAATTTTCTTGAAAATGAAGGTAAGTCAAAGATAAAATTAACGGCTCATGATATATGGGCATATTCGATAAAATCTGATGACACAAAAGAGGCTGTTTCATCTCAAACAAGTCTGTGGAATTATGTATGGAAGAATATGAAAAATGGGATGGTTCCTCTACTTGGAGAAGATTTCAATGAGAAAACATACAGGAATGACGAAATAATGAAGAGTGCTTCAGAACTTATTGAAAGACTTGATGGGAAGGTAGATTTATCATTAGTTAAAGGAAAAGATATTAAAGATATTCTATCAGAAGTTAAAAAAAATGAGACTGTGTTTAGAGTAACTGACACTACAACAATAGTTAAGGATGAATTTTTGTTTAATTACCATAGAAATCACGTTGCTGGGCTATAGTGATTAGATCATTCCTTCTAACAGTTCCTTTTCACTTTCACTCAACCTATCCCACAATTCTTTCAATATCATTTTATCTTCGTCACTCACCACACCAGTCAATATATCATTTTCCTTTATCTGCCTGCCAATAGTTGGTTCATCCATACTGACTGCAACCCTATCGCCAACTTTTGATTCAGGAACGTTTTTACTCTCTTTCTGAACCTCTTTTATTTTTCCGATGATTTTGCCATCCTTCTTTCTCATTAAAACTCCTGGTTTAAGCACGCCTTTTAAAATTTCTACTCCGAATACGGCTGGTGAATGTTGTCTGAAAATAAAACCCTTCAAAAACTTAATCTCGCAAGGTCTGGTTACATTTTCTAACTTTTCTCCTATTTCTCTCTCCTTTTTCTGCCAGCACCATTTCTTGTACTCTTCTATTAATCGGTAAATCACATTGTTTTCAAAAATCATTATCCCCAAATCTTTAGCCAAGGTCTTAATTTCTTCTGGCACCTTTACATTGAAAATGAGAATGACTTTTCTTAAATCATCTTTCACGTTTTCCGTCTCAATAACGTCTTCCTTGTTTACATTTCCAACTTCGGCTTTTCTTATCGGAATATTTTCTTCTGTCAAAATTTTTATCAATGCTTCCAGACTGCCAAGCGTATCAGCTCTGGCTATCACACCGTCTATCTGCTTGGTAAATTGGACTTCTTCTATTTCTTTTTGTACAAGCTTTTTAGCATCTTCTACATCTTCTTCGCTTTTAACTGAAAGTAAAGGAGAACCAGCAATAACATTTTCCAATTCTGGTGCAGAAATTTTAATTCCAGATGCAGCAGACACCTCATCTACTGTTTCAAACTGTTTTTCTACCCTGAGTTCTTGCAGGGGTCTTGGTCTTAACAGTGCCTTTATTTTTGTAACAATCGGTTCTTTCCCACCAACAACAAGATAATCCCCCTTTCTGATTTTTCCGTCATAAAGTATCACATCAATGGTAGCACCAAATCCTTTCGTTTCCTTGACTTCTAGCACAGTTCCTCGTGATATATCGCTCAATTTGATTTTGTCTTTCAGGAACTGCTGTGCAAGTCCGGATAAAACCATTAACAATTCTGGGATGCCTTCCCCAGTCTGTCCAGACAAAGGAACTATTGCTATCTTTTTGGTGAAGTCGTCTATTCTGTCAAACCTCTCAGAATCAAATCCTCTTTCTGCTAACTGTGAGAGTATCTGATAGATTCTTCTATCCACTTCATTCTTCACATATTCTCTTTGCCTTGGAAAGCTCTCAAGAAAACAAGCATTGTTATACGGATACCATCCAGAGATTTTGTCAATTTTTGTTGCAGCCACTACAAATGGAATTTTATATTCCTTCAATATTTTCAAGCTTTCATCTGTCTGCTCTTGAAAACCTTCTATTATATCAATCACCAATATAGCCAAGTCAGATACGCTTCCACCTCTTTTTCTAAGGCTAATGAAGCTAGCGTGTCCGGGGGTGTCCACTATCAGAAGGCCTGGAATTTCTAAATGAGTTTTGAATTTTTCCACTAAATTACCGCATATTTTTCCAACAGTTTCAATTGGAATATAGCTTGCTCCTACGTGCTGAGTGATTAAGCCTGCCTCGCCTTTAGCTACATAGGTGCCTCTAATCTTGTCTAAAAGCGTAGTTTTTCCATGGTCTATATGACCAACTGTTACTATTATTGGTGATCTTATTGCCATAGCAACCACTAGTTTAATCACTTTTTAAAATATAATAAATAATAGTGAATAATATGACTTTAACTCTTCATGACATCACACCTGTAGGATTATGCATAGCCACGCAAAACCTGTTTGATGCTAAAAGATTCCAGCAAAATTTCTGCGATAACATGCTGCTAAGATCCAGGGACAAAACATTAGAGCCAAAGATAGTTTCATTGAAAAGAGAATTAAATTCTTCATTTAATCAGAAGAAATTTTTAGAAGGATACAAAGTAGTAATTGTTGATAATATGGATAAAATCTTTTCAATAGTATCTTCACGATACGCTTCACTTGATTTAAGAATGGTAGAAGGCATAATTTCTAACGGCAAAAAACTGATAGATAAAGTTTTATCAACTGATAACTTTGAAACAATTGCCTCGCTAGAATCGGAGTTCAAATCAAAGATTACTCTGCCAGTTTACGAACTTTTCATCAATCATTTTAAACACTCTAAAATATCAATTGTGTGACCATGATAGGAACTGATATTGATAAAGAGATAGAAAAACTGAAAGCAAGAAAAGTTGAAATTACAAACAAGATGAACCTTGTTGTAAGTTTTGATGAAAAAGAAGAACTACAAGAAGAGTTAAAAAGAATTCAGAAACAGATAGATACTCTGGAAAAATTCAAATAAACTAATATTTCTTTCCTCCAACCAGTTTGAAGACTATAGCCAAAAATATTATGACCACTATAGCAACTGCTATTATTACCCATAATTTAGGGTCTGCCAACCCAATCATTTTTTCACTTTTTTTCCGAATATTGACAGTTTTGTCTTCAGTCTTTTAAACAGACTCTCCTTTTCAGAGAAGTAAACCTTTCCCTCAGCATGATAACCTTTGCTAGGCCAGAACAAATATACTATCACACCAATAGCAGCTAGCCCTCCTCCTATACCAACAAAGATCCAAACACGCTTTTTATGAGCTTCGGATACAATCTCCTTCGCTTTAGCTAATTCATTCCTGGTATCGTCAATCAAACTCTTTATCGTTGGCAGCAATTGGTTAGCATTAAAGTAATCTTCCACCTTAGTATAATTCTCTGCCTGGCTTATGTTTGCTTTTAACTCTTTAAGTTTTTGTTCAGCCAAAGTGACATTTATTCCTTTTTCTCTGCTTTGATTGATTTCTGTTTCTAAGATTGTCATATTAGCTTTATACAATGCCAAAGTATCGTTTATCTTTATTTTCTCTTCAAGCGCAGGTAATACTCTTAATGTAAAGTTTTTTGCAATACTCTTAGTTGGACTAGTTGCATTATACTTTCCAGAATAGTCTTTTACTTCTTCCTTGCCAATTGTAAATGTAATCCTAAATCCAGCAGTTCCACCAGAAAAAATAGTAGCTGAAGTAGAGTTTATAATGTACCAAGTTGAATTTATGCCTTCTAGTTTGAATGTTACATTCTGACTAGTATTGCCTGTATTTCTAACTCCAACTTCTGTAAAGTTTGAAGAATTTTGTTGAACTGGTATAAGAGTTTCAGCTTTTGAGAATTCTAAGTTATATGTTGTTGTAGGTGTAGTTGGAGTTGTGGTTCCTCCTGGAGGAGTTGTACTAGTTGTTAGATTAGGCACAGTAATAGTAATATTTATCCCATATGGATTGAACCAATTCCCATTACCAATTATGCTACTCCTACATGTACCAGGAGTACTTGTTGCAGTAATAGTCCAGTATGCTGTACAATTGGATGAATAGCCAGTTGGTGCAAAACTAGTGCTTGGACAATTCGCATATATGGGACTGCTTACAGTATAATAGGTGGTACAAGGATTACTAAATGTTATATTATTGATAGAAGTACCTACAGATGTTAAAGGTCCATAGTTTGTGACATTTACATAGATTCCTGTTGAATTGCCTGGGTTAAGTGTAATAGAAGGATAACAAGAAGAACCAAAACTACATCCGGTAAAATTTGTGCTCATTAACAAACCAGTATTATTAATGATTAGATATTTTCCTTGATTGCTACTGATGCCATAACCACCAAATGCTTTGTTATCATTTCTTGTATAGTTTGCAATAACATATGCTTCATAAGCTCCTCCTGGCATATTAGCAGGAATGGTCACATTGACGTTATACAGGCTCGAATCATATAATGGATTTGTTCCATTTGCTACGTTAACCGATCCTGTCGTCGGAATCCTGTAATTGCTATAATTTGAACTTACTAACCAGACAGAAGTAAAGTTGGAGGCATTAATACTATATGGTTCACCTAACTCAGTACCATTTAGGTATTTTAAAGTTAGAACAAGAGTTACATCCTGTGCTGATGTACTAGTTGTCGTAGAAGGTGTTATACTGCTAAAACCTACAGCAAGAGAATTATTCAAGTTAACTTTTAAATTCAATGTAAGGTTCTGGTAAGGTCTGGAATCATTTGTACTGAATAGTATATATCCTTCATAGAGACCAGCAGTGTCACTTGTAGTGACATTAGTTATGTTTATTGTTATGTTTATTATTCCACTACTACCTGCAGAAATAGTTGAAGGAAGAATGCCATAAAAGAAACTGATATTTTTATTATTAGATGAAGAGAGGTTGAGAATGTTAGATGAATTGGTATTTGTAAAGGAAAGACCATAACTACCAGTATTGTTGTAGGTGATATTTAGAACTTTGATTATATTCGCTCCAGTATTTTCATCTATCTGGACAGTTGAACTACCCATTGAATTGTTTACAAGCAACATTCCAGATTTTACAGCTACCTGAATTGGTATTCTCACAGTAGCTCCCGATGAGTCTGATTTATATTGCAAATAACCTTCGTAAGTTCCATTGAGCGTGTCATTCTGCGCAGTTAAATTTACTTGTACAGTATATGTAGAGTTTGGCAAGCCAGTTGTGTTAAAAGTAAAACCAGAAGTGGAATTAGTGTAGTTTGTTGTAATCCATTTTGCTGCATCCACATAAGCATAAATAGTAAGATTATATTCATTAATCGCGTTTGTATTATTTCTTACAGCTATCTTCCAATAGCCGTTTGTACTACCCACATCACTAGTTTCATTATATTCCTCTTGCATGGCATTAGTTATGTTGGCGTTGAAGTATCTGTTTACAGAACTTGTGGCTAAGCTCCCATCTGACTTGTAAACATTAAATGAATAGTTGCTTGCACCTGTCCAGTTAAGACTAACTTTTACCCTTGATGATATTGTTGAGTTAGGAACAAAAAATGTTATGTTCTGGCTACCATTGCCTGCAAATCTCTGGAGATAGTATAATTCTTTACTCTCCATAACATTTGTGAGATTTATACCCCCTTCATTTTTTAATGTCAAGTTTATACTCGAAGTATTTGACACATTCAGATTTCCAAAATTGATTGAGCTAATCTGTTGATTTGTATTACTGGCATTCGTTATGTTTAAAGTACTGTAAATGATATAGCCTGTGTAAGGAATTCCGCTACTGTTGGTAGAATTTCCATATACTCTAATTTCCCACATCTGGCTAGACGTAGGTAGGTAGCTATAAGTCAACCATTCTTGCGTAGCAGTTTTGTTTATTGATTTCGCTTTAAGATCCCCTGAATTATCAAATAAGAATAAATCTAAGTCTTGTACGGATACCCAGCCTGTTAGATTAATAGTTATGCTGGTAACATTTGTTAGGCTGGTATAATTCATTGATGTTGCATTTAAATAGTATGAATAATATGTGCTCGCATTAGGTCGAATAGTTCCGTCAAATCTTCCTACACCAGTTGATACACTTAATTCATAACCAGTTGAATTCGATGAAATTGGCACATCTAGGATTACAGATATATTTAGATGCTCGGTAGAGTTTGTATAGTTTCTGATTGTAAGATTTTGTATCCAATACCTTCCTGGCCTGCATACAAATGTGTTAATGAAGACGTATGTGGAATTAGAAATGTTATAATTGCTAGAACTTCCATTTATTGCTCCAGCAACAATATTCCCTAGACTACTAGAGTTTCCAGTAGAATTCTGTACGATAATAGCAAAATGAGATGGGTCACATGCTGTTTGATCGTTTTGCTGTGAATAATTGGCTATAAAAGTTGTGTTCAAAATTTCTAGAGTGATATTTTCTGTTGAAGATACATTACCCATTATTGTAATATTTGGCGATGTATAGCCATTTGTCCAATTTAAATATAGCACAGAATTAGTAGTATTGAACTTTCTATTTGTGCTAATACTATAATCAGCGAAAGTTGAGATTGAATAGATAGAAATGACTACAAGAAAGGCTATCAATAAGAGAATTGAAACCTGTTTTTTCATTCAAACTTCCTATAATCTATTTATTTGGCTTAAAATAAATTACTATTTAAAAACTGTAAACACATCAGTCAATACTATAGCTTACATTTGCTTGATCAGTTTGAACAATTATTTTATTGAAATCTTCTTTCCAGTCGGTCTCTATAACTGTAATATTTTTGGGGCTCAGGGGATCTTCGGGCTTGTTGAGAATATTTGCCATCTTGTCATCAACCATAACTGTAAAATTAGAAACTTTCGTTTTTCCTGTATTTGCTATACTAATCAAGAGATTATTATCAGCATCCCTAGACAAATCTAGAATTTCTATGTTGTACAAAGTAGATTTGATAGTTGCTATGGCTTCGCCAGTAGTTCTTGGTATCTTGGGTAAATACTGTCCTATCATTGGTAGGGATTGTAAATTAGGAAAACCACCCATAATCAGATAGCTTGCAAGTAGGGCTAAACCAATTAATACTATCCCCAATGTAATGTTGCCTAATAACCTTATTGCTATGAAAAAAGCTACTCCAAGTATAATGATTCCAAAAAGTATGTCCAACATTAAAACTATTTTATACTTTAAAAGTTAAAAGAAAGTATCTTTGGTCTATTTAAATTAAGGAGGTAAAACATGCAAGAAAAAATGCCTGATTGGCTATCAAAGGTTATGGAAAATCTCAAGACTTCCCCGTTGCAACCGATATTTTCACATGAAATAATTGTCTCCAGCATGGTTAAAGCAGTAAAGACAAAGGATGGTGTAGAAAAGGAGGCACAGGTGATTCTAGTGTTCGTTGATCTGACAAATTCCCAGCCAATAGGAAAGTATGTAATTTCTCTTTCTACTGCCAATGGCTTGGTAAGTGCGTTAAAAGTCCATTTGGACAATCTGCAGAAGGAGATAAAAAGCAAGGAAATACCAAAAGAAGTTAAGACAATCACACCTACGGTAGCATCAGAAAGAGAATTATCTTACATCGGATAAACCAGCGGGCCTAGGGCGATTTGAACGCCCGACCAACAGCTCTCCTCTTGAATAGGGGGTTCAGCTAAATTCTGCTGCTCTATCCAAACTGAGCTATAGGCCCATATAAACTAATTTTAATTCAGCAATACAAATTTAATAAATATATGATTTCTGAAAAAGAAATGCAAAAAATCGCCAAGGCAATCATCAACACAAATCTAGGCGTAAAAGAGAAGGATATTGTCACAATTTCTACAGGACCGCAATCTGTGGAATTTGCTGAAGCCTTGGCCTACGAAGCTACGATGAAAGGCGGGCAATCGACTATAAGTTATGGCAGTGATAAACTTGCTCTTAAAATATACAAAGACATAAACCCGAGATTTTTGAAAAATTGGCCAAAGTTGGCAGATGTTCTTTCAAAACTGGTTGATGTTTCAATAGTCATTGACGATTCCAATCCGTTTATAGCAAGATTGCTTCCACAGAAGAAAATCGAGATAAGAAGAAAGGTTATCAAACCCATTAGAGCACTGGAGGAAGAAAGGCAATTAAAAAAGGAAATGAGGGCAGCTTTGATAGGTTTCCCAACTAAAGAAGATGCAAAAGCGATGGGAGTACCATTCGGTAAATTGAGCAAAATTTTCTGGGACACCATGAAAGTAGATTATGAAAAGATGTATCAATTCAATTCTAAATTGATTGGCAAATTATCCAAAGCAAAAGCAATCAAGATAGTTGGAGAAGAAACAAATCTTTCATTCTCTATAAGAGGTAGAAAATTCTTTAATGCATGCGGTATAGTTGAGAAAAAAGGAGAGATGGGATTCTTAAATTTACCCGACGGAGAGGTGTTTCTTCCGCCTGTTGAAAATTCTGTCAACGGTGAAATCTATTTTGATCTGCCTTGCATGTATCACTATGGCAAGCAGGTGGAAGGGGTTCATTTCAAATTTAAAAATGGCATACTGACTGATTATGATATCGAAAAAGGATTAAAATCTTTTGAAGACATATACAAGAACGCATCCGGCGATAAGAACAAAATTGGCGAGCTCGGCATAGGTACAAATCCTAAAGCAAAGCTGACAGGCGGCATGATAATAGTCGATGAAAAGGTAAAAGGAACAATCCATATGGCCATCGGGCATAACAAACACTTTGGTGGCAAAAACGATTCAACAATCCATTGGGACTTCTTCAAGAACATGAGAAAACCTGGAAGCAGATTGTATGCTGATAAAAGAGTGATTATGAAAGATGGTGTCTTTATTTAGGTTTTAGGTTAATTGTATGGGAATGATTAAAACCAAAAAAGAAATCAGGCTTCTCAAAGAATCTGCTGAAATAACCAATTCTTGTATACCATTAATTAGGGAATCATTGAAAGAAGATAAAATCACTGAAAAAGAACTGAGGAGAAGAATTCGGAGAAAGATAAGAAGCCAAAACGCAAGCTTGGCATTCCAGACTCTTGTTGCTTGCGGCAAAAGATCGGCAATGATTCATCCAAAACCGCATGCAACTGATAAGATAATATCTGGTATAGGCTATGTTGATTTTGGCGCTTGCTATAGAGGATATAAAACCGATATAACAGTCCCATTCGTTAAGGGTAGTATAGGCAATAAAGAAAGAAAAATTATTCAAACAGTTCTAAAAGCTTACGATATTGCCATTTCTTCGATAAAAATAAATGAGCCTTGTTGGAAACTATTCCAGAAAGTAAACAATTTTTTGAGAAAAAATGGGTTTGAATTAAAGCATGGTCTGGGACATGGTGTAGGTTTAAAGATTCATGAATACCCCTTCATTTCAATGCCGAGAAAGAAGAGGTTAACAAGAAAAAGAAAGCTTAGATGGGAAAAAATAAAGAAAATCAACTTTCAGTCAAACATGGTATTCACAATCGAGCCAGCTGTTTATGTGAAAGGCCTAGGCGGCTGTAGGCTAGAGAATGACATACTGATAAAAAAGAAAAGTATTAAAATCTTAACTAACGCAAATTTAATAGAGGTATAAACATGGAATTGCCAAATCATCTTGGAATAATTATCGACGGGAATCGCCGGTGGGCCAGGGCTAGAGGTATGGCTTCTTGGAAAGGGCACTGGGCTGGCGTGGAGAATCTAGAGAAAAGACTTGACGATTGCATGAAACTGGGTATACCGGAAGTATCTGTCTACACATTATCCACGGAAAATTTAACAAGACCAAAAAGAGAACTAGACGAGCTTTTCAAAATTTTCTACAATTATCTAGATAAGTGGGAAAAAGATGGTTTCCTAGACAAATACCAAGTTAAAATCAGGTTTATTGGTGATTTAGATAGACTTCCTCCAAAATTAGTAAAACTCATGGGCAAGCTAATGCAAAAAACAGCAAAATACCAGAAAAGAGTTTTGAATCTGCTGATTGCCTACGGGAGTAAGTTTGAAATAAAAGAAGTGATAAAAGCAGTTGCTAGAAAGATTATAAGAGCAGGTAGGATATCAGTAACAGAAAGGGACATAGAAGCAAATCTATTGGTAAAAACACCTCTTGATCTTGTTATTCGAACAGGTGGGACAAGCAGACTATCTAATTTTTTGTTATGGCAAGCAAGTTATGCAGAGCTTTTCGTAACTAAAACATTATGGCCAGACTTCTCCAAGAAAGAATTGATTGAAGCAATAAAATGGTATAACAAACAAAAAAGAAATTTCGGTAAATAGAGTATTTTTAAATCTTTTCATTCAACTAACATTATGGTGGATAAATTGTTTGATGCTGTAGTAATTGGTGCTTCAGCTATTGGAAGCAGGACTGCAAAGCTGATTGCTGGTAATGGGCATAATGTCCTGCTGATAGAAGAACATAAAAAAATCGGCTTGTCATCGAAATGCACAGGCCTGGTCAGCTCCCGCCTTTTGGAATTATTGCCGAATCTTCCGAAAAAAATCATTGTAAATCAGATAAAGTCAGCAAGATTTTTTTCCCCAAGTGGGAACTGCCTAGAACTGAAATCAAAAAATCCTGCATATGTGATTGACAGAGCAGCTTTAGACAAGTTTCTTTTTAATGAAGCAAAAAACAGCGGGGTGGAAACCAGAACTGGTGAGAGATTTGAATCATTCAGGCTCATGGAAGATCATGCAAAAGTCAAAACCAATAAAAAAATATATCATTCAAAAATTCTAATAGGGTCTGATGGTGCTAATTCTCTGGTAAGAAAATATTCAAAACTTGATTACCCAAAAAATGTCCTTTTTGGCCTGCAGACTACAGTAAAAGGAAATTTTGATTCCAAATCCGTGGAATTATGGTTTGGTTCTTCTATTGCACCAGATTTCTTTGCATGGGTCGTCCCTGAGAATAATCATACAGCAAGAGTTGGCCTGGCTACAAACCAAGATCCAATGAAATTTTATAACAGTTTTCTGAAAAAAAGAGTAGGTCACATCAGCAGACCAGATACTAGTGGAATAATCAGATACGGTCTGATGAAAGAAACCAGTGTTGATAGAGTAATGTTGGTAGGGGATGCCGCGCTTCAGACCAAACCATTCAGCGGCGGTGGGATAATTTATGGATTGATAGCATCTGAAATCTGTGCTGATGCTGCAACAAAATCTCTGGAAGAAAATAGATTCGATAAGAATTTCTTTGCTGGCGATTACGATAAAAAATGGAAAGAAAAATTAGCATCGCCGATAACTAAAGGCATGATATTAAGAAAAACTTTTACCAGCCTGCCAGATACTGGTTTAAATGCCCTAATTTATCTTGCTGGGCATGGAAAGAGATTTTTGGAAAACTGGGATATGGATTTATTATAATCTTCTTGACCATCTTTCTCTAAGGTCTTTTGGGATTGGAAACCCCTTTTCTTCTTCAGCAAATGTTATTTCTTTTATATCATATCCAGTATGTACGAAAAATGTTTTTGCATCATCAATTATTCCTTCTGGTACAGAAGCCCCTGAAGAAATACCTATAGTTCTTTTACCATCCAACAATTCCATTTTAAATTTACTCATGTCATCTAATCTGTAACTTTCAACCCCGCAAGATTCTGCTACCTCGACAAGTTTATTTGTATTCGAACTTTCTGAAGATCCAAAAATTAGAAATATTTCTGGGTGATATTTATAACACACTAATTTTATTGCTTCCTGCCTATTTTTTGTTGCTCTACAAACATCACCTTCAGAAGACCCTGTGATTGAAGGATACTTTCTTTGTAGTAAAGCAATAATTTGTTTACAGTCAGTTAGATTAAGAGTGGTCTGAGTCACATAAGCAGCTTTTGATTCCCAGTCAGGGAGCTTCCAAACTTCTTCTTCTCTTTCAATCACGTGAACTTTATCAGGAGCTTCACTCATAGTTCCAATAACTTCATCATGCCCCTCCTTACCTATTAGGATTATGTTGTAGCCTTCAGATGCGAATCTTTTAACTTCTCTATGAACTTTCTTTACCATTGGACATGTTGTGTCTATTAAATATGATGCTTTCTTTTCAGCTATTCTTCTAATCTCTGGTGAAACACCATGAGCGCTGAAAATTATAGTCGAATCATACGGAATACTTTCGATATCATTAGTAAAAACTATCCCTTTTTGTCTAAAATCTGAAATGACGGATTCATTATGCACTAAGTTATGGTAGCAATAAATTCCATCTTCTTTACCAGTCCTTTTCCTGTAAGCTAATTCTTTATTACACATTTCAACAGATGTTCTGACACCTGAACAGAAACCATGAGGACATGCAAATAGTGCTCTTTTTTTGTAAGTCATGCTTATTGGATGAAAATTAAACCTTTTATTCTTAACTATTTCTATTGTTTTTTCAATTCTAGGTATTTTTCTAAAGCAATTTTTAACCAAGGTACGTATTTTTCAGGATTTTTATCAATGTCTTTTTCTAGTTCATCAATATCTACCCATTTCCAATCTTCGACCTCATCTTTGTTTGGTTTAGGATTTCCATCAAACCTGCCGGCAAACACATGGTCAAATTCATATTCGATGAGGTCTCCAACGTTTGCTTTATAGATAAAACTGAAGACTTCTTTCAAATCACAATTGATTCCCATCTCTTCCATCAATCTTCTTTTTACTTCTTTTTCAATATCTTGATCCGGTCTTAGATGAGAGCAACAAGTATTTGCCCAAAGACTAGCTGTATGATATTTTGATTTAGATCTTTTCTGGAGAAGTAATTTTCCATTCGAGTTGAAAACAAATATCGAGAATGCCCTATGGAGTTTGCCATCCTGATGAACTTTTAATTTCTCTCCAGCTCCAATTTCATTATCGTTTTCATCAACTAGGATTATTTCTTCCATGTTAATCTATCAAAAAACTTATGAAGCAAAGCTTAAAAATTAGACTAAAACTCTGACTCGTTTCTTACCGACTACGGCTTTCAACAGTTCTTTCCCAATATCGGAGTCTTTTGTGACTTTTATACTCCCATTCTTGCCAATAGTTGCTGAAAAAAGGAAGTCATCTTCCATGTAGACAGATGCGATCTTGCCAACAAACTTCTTGTCAAAATTAAAACCTAGACTGTTCCCGGTCTCGTTAATGCCAAAATTTATCTCCATTCCTAATGCAGGTATCTTTGGTTCGACTTCTATGTGTATGCCGAGTTTTTTCTCAATCTCGGATATCATCGAGCCATTTTTGCCTATCAGCCTTGCTATAACCTCGTTATCCACCCTGACTATGGCCTTGTCATCCGATGGTATTTCCACTGCAGCTCTAGGATCAAACCTTTTAATTTCCTGTAGTATTCTATCACTTGCCAATTTTTTCATCCCAGAAACTCCTTTTGTTTCTTTTACAGGAATTATGACATTTTCTTCACCAAAAGTATAAATCTCATATTCAAGCTTGCCAGTCTCAAAATCTCTGACTTCTACTACTGGTCTAGATAAATCTGCCTCGGTCATACCACTAGGAACTTTAACTGTTATGGCAACCGAATAAACTTCTTTTACCTCTCCATCTTTTACATAAACTATTGTATCAATGATAGATGGAATCATTCCAAGTTCGACTCTTGTGATAAATCGTTGTAACGCATCTACAGGGTTAGTGGCATGCACAACCCCTATCATACCAACGCCAGACAGTCTTAAATCAGAAAATACTTCAAATTCCTTTGTCTTTCTCACTTCATCAAATATCACATAATCAGGTCTGACTAAAAGCAGTATGTCTCCACTTTTTTCGAAATCTCCTTCTAATGGTCCGTATTGTGTGATTTCCTTGCTAACCTGCAAATCCCTTGGGGATTCTAGAGTCTTAACAATTTTATTTTGAGTTTTATAGTATTCTGCCATTGAAGCTGCCAATGTTGATTTTCCTGAGCCAGGTGGCCCAGCTATCAAAATTCCCTCTGCACTTTCTTTCAATCTCTGTAGAAATTTTCCTGATAATTTATAATCATCCAGAGTGAGCTTGACTATTGGCCTTACTATTGTCACTTCCAGACCATCAGAAAATGGCGGTCTGGCTATGGCTATACGATAATTTCCTAGCTGCAGAACCATTGCCCCACTTCTAGATATTTCTACATAACCTTCGTCTGCTATCCTTGTAGCTTCTGATACCTCTCGAATGATTTCATTTATTTTATCTTCTGTTAATGGCTCCTCGCTCAATTTAACCAGTTCAAAATTTCCAGGTTTACCGCGTTTGGCCAGAGGTATAACATCTTCTTTCAAATGAACAGATAAAGTATCAGGAGTAAAATATTTTTCAAAGTTCAATCCACTTGTTTTTATTTCTGCTGGAATATGTCTTACTTTCACTCCTTCTGCTTCTGCAACCAGAGCTTGCACGTAATCAGCTGTAATAAGTTCTCCATCTTCTGATTTTGCTACATCTCGGATTAGAGCATCTATTCTTCCACTTCTTGCGAGTTTGATATCTTCAAAACTAGGTCTGTCACCAGTATATCTTATTTTGATATTTTTCTTCTCGCATATTTCACGTAGTTTCTTCAGTTCACCTAATCCAACAAAACCAGGCTCCCTCCCTTTAGATGCCTGTGCTTGAAGTTCATCCAACACTGCTGAAGGAATAATTATCTCTACGTCTTTCAGATCTCCTTTTTCAATCATCTGTGAAATTTTAGCATCTACGATGATAGAAGTATCCAATACAGCTTTAATTTTTTTATCCATACTATCATCTAATTATAATTTTTTAAAATAAAGGTTTGGGTTATTTAAGCAAACCTACTATCTCTTCTATTGTTAACTCCCTTTCAGTCTTGTTCTTCATGTCTTTTAGTTTGAATTTTTTTGTCTCAAGTTCTTTCCTGCCGACTATCAGGACATAAGGTATTCCCAAGCTATCAACATATTCCAATTGTTTTGTCAAATTTCTGCCCATAAGGTCTGTATCAGCACGAATGGAATTTTCTCTAAGAATCTGAGCAATCTCAATCGCTTTCTCTCTTGAACCATCATCTACCACAGCAATGTATACATAAGCTGGATAATATTTTTTCTCCTCTTCTATAATTTCCATCACCCTGTCTATTCCAATTCCAAAGCCAGTAGCAGGCAGATTTTGTCCACCATACAATCCGACCATGGTATCGTACCTTCCACCGCCTGCAACAGAACCCAGATCTTCCCTGCCTTCTACAAAAGTTTCAAAGACAAATCCTGTATAGTAATCTATCCCACGGACTATACTGAAATCTATTTTTATGTTTTCAACTCCCATCTTTTCTGCTAAGGATTTTATTTCTTTTAGTTCTTCCATTTCTTCTTCAGCTTTACCCGATTTTATCAGTTCTAACAGCTTCTCTATGGATTTTTCAGAAATTTTATATTTTTCCACTTCTTTTTTTACTTCTCTTTCTCCTATTTTTTCCAGTTTGTCTATAGCTCTAAAAACATCCAACTTCTTGTCTTCTGGAATCCCTACTTCTTTAATCAGACTTTCAACAATTTTTCTGGAATTGATTCGGAAATAAAATTTCTTTATACCCATAGCCTTAAGCGAATCATATGTTATAGCTAGAATTTCTGCGTCTGCCTCGGGTCTGCTAGAACCTATTAGTTCTACTCCAGCTTGCCAGAATTCACGCCAGCGTCCTTTACCAGGTTGATCATATCTCCACATATTTGTTATGTAGTAAAATTTTATCGGTTTTGTTAAAGAAGAATCGGAAGCTACAATCCTGCATATGGGCAAAGTCGGATCGAATCTTAGTCCCAATTTTCTGCCTGATTTATCAGTAAACACATAGATTTCCTTTTCAATATCCGGTCCTGATTTTTTTGACAATAAATCAAAATCCTCAAAAGCAGGTGTACACACCTCACCATATCCATAGCCTTCAAACACTTTTCTTATCTTTTCAAACACTTTCCTTCTTTTAGCCATTTCTTCTGGCAGAAAATCTCTAGTGCCTTTAGGAGGTTGGAATTTCATATTAAACTTTTTAACATTTTTATTAGAAATAGGACTAACCAAAGTGAAGTAAACCACTTCTTATAGAACTTTCACCTTTCATCTTACTCACTATCAGTAATAGTAAAATTTAGTATTTAAATCTATTCAACCTCTATCTAAAATTTTATTTATTGCAAATTCTAAGGTGTTTTATGGCAGTTAAAGAAACTGGAGGTCATTACATCCCAAAGGAAACAGAAGAGCGGATACTGAGATTCTGGGATAAGAAAAAGATATTTGAAAAACTGAGGAAGAAGAATTCTAAAGGAAAGAATTTTTCATTTCTAGACGGCCCGATTACTGCCAACAATCCCATGGGTGTGCATCATGGCTGGGGGAGAACACTAAAGGATGCATTTCAAAGATTCAAGGCCATGCAAGGTTTTAACCAGAGGTATCAGAATGGTTTTGACTGCCAGGGACTGTGGGTTGAGGTAGAGGTAGAGAAGGATTTGGGGTTCGACTCAAAGAGAGACATAGAAAATTTCGGATTAGATAATTTTTCAAAAGCATGCAGAGAACGCGTAGAGAAGTTTTCCCGAAAGCAGACAGAGCAGTCTATAAGACTCGGCCAATGGATGGACTGGGACAATTCTTACTATACGTATGATGATAAGAATATCGAAGCCATATGGTATTTCCTGAAGAAATGTCATGAAAAGGGTTGGTTGTACAAAGGGACAAAAGTATTGCCATGGTGCATAAGATGCGGGACATCATCCTCTAAGCATGAGATGAGCGACGAAGGTTGGGCAGAATTGACACATCCAGGAATATTCGTAAAATTTCCAATAAAAGGAAGAAATAACGAATATTTACTTGTCTGGACTACAACTGCTTGGACTCTTACATCAAATGTTGCTGCTGCAGTGCATACTGATTTAAATTATGTTAAAGTTAGTGCTGGTGAAGAAATTTTTTATCTTTCAGAAGGTACAAAACACTGCCTTGGTGACAAATATTCTGTTATAGAGACAATGAAAGGCAAAGACTTGATAGGTTTGGAATACGATTCTCCATATGAAGACTTGCCAGCCCAAAAAAATGTAATACACAAGGTTGTTGGTTGGGACCAGGTAGGTGAGGAAGAAGGCACAGGGATTGTTCACATAGCGCCCGGATGCGGTGAAGAAGATCAAGAACTGGGGAAAAAAGAGAAATTAAAGGAAATAGCGCCATTGGATGAATCCGGAAATTTCATAGAAGGGTTTGGTTGGCTAACTGGAAAGAATGTATCCGGCATAGCTAAAGAAATTATAGAAGATTTGAAAAAAAGAAATTTACTTTTCAAAGTGGAAGATTGCAAACACAGATACCCTATATGCTGGAGATGCAAAGAAGAATTGGTTTTTAGATTGGATGCAGGGTGGTTTATCAGAAGTGACGAAATAAGGTCTTTGATGAAAAAAGAAGCGCAGAAAGTCAAATGGCATCCTGAATATGCTGGAAAATTGATGCAAGACTGGCTGGACAATATGGAAGACTGGAATATCTCTAGAAAAAGATACTGGGGACTGCCTCTGATGTTCTTCGAATGCAAGTACGGACATCTGGAAGTTATAGGTTCATTGAAAGAACTCAAAGAAAAGGCTGTTAACAAAACATTGGTTGATAGCCTACCAGAATTGCATAGGCCTTGGATTGATAAAATCAAAATCAAATGCGGCAAATGTGGAAAAGAAGTAGAAAGGATAAAAGAAATTGGCGACTGCTGGTTGGATGCTGGAATAGTTCCGTTCTCGACTTTAAGATATTTTGAAGATAAGAAATACTGGAAGAGCTGGTTTCCAGTCGATTTGGTTCTAGAAATGAAGGCCCAGATCAGATTGTGGTTTTATTCTCAGCTTTTTATGAGCGTGACTTTGGAAAATGTCGCTCCATACAAAAATGTTGTCGCACACGAAGATGTCAGTGATGAAAAAGGCAGGGCAATGCACAAGAGCCTGGGGAATGCTATCTGGTTTGATGAGGCTGCTGAAAAAATGGGTTCGGACGTGATGAGATGGGTATATACAACACAACCTCCGACCGAGACTCTGAGATTTGGTTATACCATAGCGGGTGAAATGTACAAGACTCTGAACATATTGTTCAATACTGCTAATTATGTCAAGACTTATTGTGAAGCAAATCAATTCAAACCAAGAAAATTAGTAAAGCTCAGCTTGGCTGATAGATGGATTCTCTCCAAATTAGAGACTCTGAAACAAAATGTAACAGGATATCTTGAAAACTTCAAATATTATTCAGCAACAAAAGATTTGGAAAATTTCTTACTTTACGATTTTTCACGTTGGTATATACATATCATAAGATCGAAGGTTAAGCCAGGCGTTGATTCTAATGGAAAACCGGCTGCGCTTAATTCATTATACACAGTATCACTTGAATTACTGAAGTTGTTATCACCATTCATACCATTTCTTACAGAATCTTTATACCAAGACTTCTTTAGAAAGTTTGAAAAAATAGAAAGCATCCATCTTGCGAGCTGGCCAAAGTCAAACAAAAGACTGATTAACAAGAAACTTGAAGAGTCTATGAGAATTGCTGACAAAATAATTGAAGCTTCTCTTGCTGCTAGACAACTGGCAAAATTGAAATTGAGATGGCCAATACAAGAAGTTGTTGTTGTTTCCAAAGACAGTAAAATTTCTTTGGCTGTGAAGAATGTGAAGGAGATTTTGTTGACTATGTGCAACGCTAAATCAGTAAAAGTCTCGGCTAAAGAGCCAAAAGGCGAATTTTCTGGAGTGGAGTTTGATTTTGGCAGAGTTCTAGTTCCAAATAAGTTGGACAAGAAACTTCTAGAAGAAGCTTTGATCAGAGAAATTATAAGAGAAATACAAGAATCGAGAAAGAAATCCGGTTTTCAGGTCAAAGAGGCCATTGTAGTAACTCTAAATTCTGATAATGAAACAAATGAGATTTTGAAAAGAAATTCAAAATTGCTGCAGAAGGAAGTTGGAGCGAAAAAAGTTGCTGTTGGAAAATTGAAAGGTGCTTTCAAGGGCAAATTGCAGTTTGAAGACAAGTCAATTGAGATTGCTTTTGATAAAATATGAACTTGTTGATTCTACTAAATTATAAATTTATTCCAAGATAGAAAAAGATAACTGGCAAAATAATCACTGCCATCCCAAGACTCCTTTTTACTCCAGTCAAAGGAGCGACCAATCCGATAGCAGTAGAGACTACCAGAACCAGAAGTCCCATAGGGCCTGTGAAGATGATCGTAAGGACAAGCAGCAACGAGAGTATTGAAATGGATATTTTATTGTAAGGGATCTTCTCAACCAGAATCAGGAACTTCCTGCTCAAGAACAATGTAGCAATAGCTGCTATGCCGACTGCAATCAAGCTGACAGCAATTAGCATTATGAAATCGTTGAATCCGAAGTTTCCAAGTATTTTTTCAATTGCGACTGCAGCACCAGACCTAGGCCTGCCGATTGTATACAGAGCGGTTATGGCAAACAGAGCATTGGCGGTGTTTATTCCACCTAAAGAAACTAGAAATTCTCTATTGTCTTCCTTTCTGGTTATTGTCTGGACCAGAGTCCCTGCTTGAGCTGAACCTAATCCAGGAAGAATGCCAACCAGCAGACCAGCAAAGAATCCCTTTATGCTTCCAATCAAAGCCAATGATTTTCTAACAACTCCAAAATCTTTCATCTGCTGCGGAAGAGATGTTTTGTCTTTCAAGCTTATTATTAGAGAAGAAATTCCGAACATTCCTGTAAACAGAGGAAAAAATACGAAATCTGGCTGCATTAAAGTACTGTTAAGAGTTATTAGTCCTAGAATTCCGGCTAACAAGAACATCAGCAAACCCCAAAGCTTCTTTCTGCCTTTCTCTGTAAGAATCATCACACCCACAACAGCCAGAAGAAGCCAAGCCATTCTCGGTTTAGCGAATGAATATATAATTGGCAGTGATTTCACCATCAGTGGAGATAGAAAAATAAAAAGAAGTATCACACCTATACCACCTATTACGCTAAGAAATACAGCTTCCAGGCCCTTCCCTTCTAACAATAGCCTATGCCCAGGCAAGATTGATAGAGCAGTATCCTCGCTTGGCGCATTCAAGAATATGCTAGGGATGAAGTCAACAAGCGTACTGGTTATGGCCATGGAAACTATCAATGCAACCACAGCTTGAACAGGAAATCCAGCCAGCAAAGGGAGCAAGTTGAACACTATAAGTATGAGTGTGTTTGTATGTATGCCTGGAATCAAACCAGCGACTATCCCACCAAATATCCCAGCCAAGGTGAAAAGCAAAATTTCTAGAAACAATCACATCACCTTGACGTCTTTAGCAATCATCTCTAACCTATTCTCATACTCATCTATGGTCCCAACTACACAAATGCTATCAGAATTCAAGTTGAACTTCTTGGCAGTTGTGTTGAAAATAACTATGTTTATGCTTCCTGTGGAATCTTTCAGCTTCAGAAATCGATGGCCTGTCTTGGAAGAATAATTTGAGCTGACCTCGCCACAAACTCTTACAATCTTCCCGACATCTTCATACCCTAGTTTTACTATATCTGTCTGATTCAATTGGAAGCTCTTAGAAATGAAAAACAGTACAGCCAGACCTGCGATGGAGGAAATTATAGAAATATTTCTAATAAACTTCTCTTCCATAATTTTCAGTTCAAGAATGCGTATGATATAAGTTTAGAACTACTTGGGTGGTTAGTTGTTAAAAAAGATATAATTCTATACACCAATTCATTTTATTATGGATTCAAAAAAGCTCAAAGAAATGTATTTAGAATTTTTCAAGCAGAAAAAGCACATGATTATTCCTAATGCTCCGCTTGTACCAGAGAATGACCCTACAGTATTGTTTACGACTGCAGGCATGCATCCGCTTGTGCCGTTCCTTCTAGGTCAGCCTCACCCGCTTGGAAAAAGAGTGGCAAATGTTCAAAAATGCTTGAGAACCGACGATATCGATGAAATAGGTGATGATTTTCATCTGACTTTTTTTGAGATGTTGGGCAACTGGTCACTAGGGGATTACTGGAAGGAAGAAGCCATAAAATGGAGCTGGGAATTTCTGACAGACAATAAATGGCTTGGCTTGGATAAGGATAAACTATGCATCAGTGTTTTTGCAGGTGATAAGGATGCACCAAGAGACGAAGAAAGCGCTAAAATCTGGCAGAGTTTAGGCATACCTAAAGAGAGGATTTTTTATTTACCGAAAAAGGACAATTGGTGGGGTCCTGCTGGTGAGACTGGACCATGCGGACCTGATACAGAAATGTTTTATGATAGCGGTAAGAAGAAGTGCAGTAAAGAATGTAAGCCTGGCTGTGGATGTGGGAAATATTTTGAGATATGGAATGATGTTTTTCTGCAATACAATAAAACTGGTGAAGGCAAATATGAACTACTGAAAAAAAAGAATGTTGACACAGGGATGGGGATTGAAAGGACTATTGCTGCTCTACAAAATAAAAAGAGTGTATATGAGATAGAGACATTCAAACCAATTGTTGAAAAAATAAAACAAATTTCAAGAACAAAATCAATAGACGAAAAACAGGAGAAGTCCATAAGCATTATTGCGGATCATGCCAAAGCTTCGACATTTATTCTATCTGAGCAAATTATACCAAGCAATGTTGATAGAGGATATATACTACGTAGATTGATAAGAAGAGCTATAAGACATGGAAAATTAATTGGAATCGAAAAAGAGTTTCTTGGAGATTTAGTAAAAATAGTGATTGACATATATAAATCAGATTATCCGCATTTGGAAAAAAATAAAGAATTTATTTTAACTGAACTAAAGAAAGAAGAATTGAAATTTAGAAATACTCTTGAACGAGGCTTGAAGAAATTTGAAGAAATCATCAAACATGTCAAGAAAATTGATGGAAAAAATGCATTTCTACTGTTTCAAAGTTTTGGATTTCCTATAGAGATGACAAAAGAACTTGGGAAGGAGAAAGGTATAGAAGTCGATGAAAAAGATTTCGAGGAAGAATTTGAAAAACATCAACAGATTTCTAGAGTTGGTGCCGAAAAAAAGTTTAAAGGCGGATTAAGCGATGCTTCTGATCAAACAACAAAATTACATACAGCAACACATCTGTTAGCTGAAGCATTACGTAGGGTCTTAAAGAAAAAAGACATAGTACAAAAAGGGTCGAATATAACACCAGAAAGATTGCGTTTTGATTTTAATTCTGATAGAAAATTAACTGAAGACGAAATAAGAGACATTGAAAAAGTTGTTAATGATCAAATTAAGAAATCACTGCCAGTTAATAGAAAAGAAATGAAATTAGAAGATGCTAAAAAGCTGGGTGCACAAGCTGTTTTCGAACATAAGTATGGAGAAAAAGTTTCTGTCTATTTCATAGGAGATTTTTCTATTGAAATATGTGGTGGACCGCATGTGAAGAACACAAATGAACTCGGTAAATTTAAAATAACAAAAGAAGAGAGTATTGCTGCTGGAGTAAGAAGAATAAAAGCAATTCTAGAATAAATTCTTAAGCGGTTTATTTTTCCTTTTCCAGCTTTACTTCAAGTTCGGCTAATTCTTTTAATAGACTTGTATGAGTATATTTCAAATCTTCTTCTGAAATTTCCTGTTTGTAATATTTTTCTTTTAAATTGCTTATTACCGCTTTTAGTTCTTCGTATCTACCCTTCATATCTCTTATTTTATACGTCCTTTCATAGAATACCATGACTACACCAGCAAGAGCACATACCGTACCCAGAGAAGCTGTTATTATATTGAAAAATGGTAAAACACGTTCTATTCCAATTCTAAATAAACTCGAAAGTCCAATCATGTTAAGTCCTAGAGCTAATGTAAATACACTTGATGTAACTTTTTTTTCTAAGCTAGCTCTCTGGGAAAAATATAACATGACATAACTTGATATACTTAATCCAAAGAAAACTCCAAGATTTACGATATCTACTGCTCCAAGCTGAAATCCCATAAATTAATAGTACTTTTTGCAAATAAAAATAGTTAAATTACACATTTGGTAAAATCATCAATACTTCTTTTGGATCTCCTATAGGAAGATAGTTTCATATTATCTTGCTGCACAAATGACTGGTGGGGAGAACATCAAATCACATATTGTATCGAAAGTTTCATTCTGCGTAGGATTGTCAAGCGTTCTGTTACCCAACTTACTTTCTATTGTTAATTTCGATGGTTCGATTGTTTCATTTACCAACTCTTCAAGATAAATGCTGAAAACCTGATTCTCTGGATCAGAAGCAACCACCTGTTTAAATTGGCTCGCCATATCTTCAAGAAAACCCTTCTGCTCAAAACAGTTATCACAGCTCGAGCTATATTCGAATGTTAGTATCGTGGAACCATAGTCAATAAACGCATCTCTTAATCGAAAATCCAATTTATAATCCAATATATTATCTTTTGGTAGTTGTGTATTAGAACCACCAGATTGTATTCCCACATAAGCAATTGTCGAGACCAAATATACACCTAGCATTATCAAAGCTATTACAGCTGGCTTGACCTTCATAACATCTTATTACTTTTCTTTCACTATTTATTTTAATATGGTGCTTGAAAAAATAGTGTCTATAAGGGATGCAATCAAGAAACCAGCATGGATGTTCGTTATAGGGGGCTTAGTTTCGGTTATCTGTACTTTTATCGCCTTTTTAGTTTTTCCTTCTTCTGTTGGTTTGTTTTTAGTTTTTTTGATAACAATAGTGATGACACCTTTTATGGTAAATTTAATGAGCTATGAAGAGGTTGAAACAGAAGTACAAATTGAAAGAAGAATTAAATTAAATTTCTTCCAAAGGCATGAGGATATGCTAAAAATTTATGTAGCTTTTTTCACTGGTATGATTCTTTCTCTGTCGATTTTATTTTTAATTTTACCAGAAAAAACGGTTGAAAAAGTATTTGAAGATCAGGTAAATGAAATTAATCTAATTAGAGGAAGTATCACATTTCCAAGTACATTTCAGAAAATACTTTTTAATAACATTAGTGTATTGCTCTTATCTTTCTTCTTTGCTTTTCTATTTGGTTCTGGTGCTGTCTTTATTTTATCTTGGAACGCTTCTGTTCTTGCATCTGCAATAGGATTGCTTGCAAAAAGTATAGGAGGTGTAAAAGGATTGCCAGTTGCTGTGCTGACTTTTTTTCCTCATGGTAGTTTAGAAATACTTGCATATTTCATAGCAGGTATCGCTGGCGGGCTGGCTTCAGCGGTAGTTGCACGAAGAAAATCAAAATGGTTTTGGGTTGTGATGAAAGATAGTTCAAAACTGATGGCAGTATCTGCTTCATTTTTGATACTTGCAGCTATTATTGAAAGTGCAATAATTCTATCCTAAATAGATACCGGGTTTGCCAGGTTTTGCTTTTGAACTCTTATTTTCTGGGTCGTATTTGTTTTTATCAGTAACTGCAAAAACTTCAATTTCAAGATTAGTTTTTTTCTTAATCACTTCAGCATTTTCAGAATAAACTTGCTTTTCCTGAGGAAGAACATAAACAAACGCTTTTTTCACTTCTTTTCCTTTATCTTTCACAATTCTTATGACATTGTTTATATCTTCAGCCAGTTTTTCAATTGTTTTCTCCTCTTCCTCCAATTTTTTATCAATCTTGCTCTCATCAGTTTCAGGCCATTTTTCCAGACTGATGAAACTCTTATTTCCAAGCTTATGCCATAATTCTTCTGCAATATGCGGGCAGAAAGGTGAAATCAATTTTGCTATATTAGATACAGTTCCTGTAAGTATTTTTCTATTGCAGTTTTTTATACCATTACATCTTTCTAAATACATCTTCAAATCATTGATAGAATTGAAAAATGCTGATTGAGTGCCGGATCTGAATTTCATCGCTTCATAATTTTCAGTAGTCTCTCGTATATTTTTCTGCATTTTACTTTCTAGCAGTTTTTCTGAATTTCGGACTAATTTAAATTTTGCCTTTTTAATATTCTTTATAACGCTTTCTAGAAAACCTAATCTTGAAATAAATCCTTGAACATTCTCTTCTTTCCAGTCTGCATCATCCATATTCTCGTTAGAACTTGCAATATTTATTCTTACTATGTCAGCACCATATTTTTTGATCAAATCTTTCAACGGGATGATATTACCAACAGATTTTGCCATTTTTTCTCCTGAAACTTTAACAAAACCATTCACTCCTATTGATTTTGGCCAATATTTCTCATCAAAGATTGCAACATGATGGAATAGATAGAAAGTTAGATGATTCTGGACAAGGTCTTTACCTGAATTTCTCAAATCAACAGGGTAAAAATATTCAAATTCTTCTCTCATCTCTTTAATGGCTTTCTCATTTAATTTCGAGTTTTTACAAATTTTATTGGCATCTCCTATACCAAGAAAAACATAATCAAAAACTTCATCTGTTAATTTGTTTGCTGAGATTTTCTTTTCATTGATTATTCTAGCAATCGTATAGTAAGCCATGTAAATTGTTGAATCACTCAAAGTTTCAACTTTCCATTCTTTATCCCACGGTAATTTTGTTCCAAGTCCAGTTTTTCTGGCACATGCCTTATCTTTTAACCAATCGACCGTGTTTAGGAATTGGATTCTAGCTTCTTCTGGATAAAACTTCATCCGATTGATTAATTTTCTCACTTTTTGTTTCCATTCCTCATCAGAAAATTTCAAGAACCATTGTTTTTCCAAAATTTTTACATGATTTAAAGTCCCGCATCTACAAATAACTGTTCCAGTGGTTTCCCACATCAAGTCAGCGTGATTATTACCTATGAAGTTCTTTATCAACCTTTCTTTAACTTCAGAGACTTTTAATCCTGCATATTCTTCACAATTATCTTTCAAAATTCCTGTGTGATACTCTTTTTTATAAAGCAAACTAGTAGCTTCATCTAATTTTTCAATTTCATTTTGGCTTTTAATTCCAAATCTTTCACATAAGTCCTTTGCCGGATGTTCTCCAAATTCTTCTATTTTTATAATCGAAATTGGCTCTATTTCATTCAATTTTTCGGATGTTATACCATATTTCTTTAACTGATCGGGGTTTTTTTGTAAATCAGATAAAGCAATCCAATCATATGGAGCATGGGAAGGAACTGAGACTACTATACCAGTTGCAGCATTAGGGTCAACAAAACTGGCCGGCAAAATCATCATTTTGATTTTGTTAAAAGGATTATTCGCATATTTTCCAATTAATTCGCTACCTTTAATTTTCCCAACTACATTAACTTTTTTCAATTGATCTTTCAATTTTTCTACTGCTTTTTCACTGAGTAGCCATTTTTCTTTTCCGACATTAGTCCAAAAATATTCCACTTCAGGATTTATCCATAAATTAGTTGCTCCGTACATCGTTTCAGGTCTTAATGTACCTGTTGGAATAATCTCTCCAGAATCAAGAGGGAATTTAACTATCACATATTCTATGGGACTCTCCCCTACTCCCCTCAATCTATCATGATCCCCTGTTGGACTTTGGTCTTTAGGGCACCAAATTACAGGATGGGTACCTTGAACTACATACCCCTTTTTTCTTAAGGTATTGTATTGCCACTCGATAAAACGTGAGAATTGAGGGTCTATAGAAAGAGTAAATTTTCTCCTCCAATCAACAGATAATCCCATTTGTTTTTCTGTTTCCAAAATTTTTTTAGTCCAGAACTGTGCAACATATTCTGGCCCTTTTTTCTTAAATTCGTCTAGATCTTTGTCAGTTGCACCAAACAATTTAAGTGTCTCTATTTGTCCTTTGTCCTTGTTTTTTAATCTTTCTACAACTCCTAATATAGGTTCGCCAGTTGCATGAAAACCTTCTGCAAGAAGTGTATTAAGACCTTGCATCCTTTTAAATCTAGCATAGGCATCAGTTCTTGTATAAGTAAAGGAATGACCAATGTGAATATTGCCGTTTACATAAGGGATTATCAAAGATGTAAAGAATTTTTTTCTTTTTTTATCCAAATTCGTCTCAAATATTTTTCCCCTTTCCCAAGCTTTCTGCCACTTTGATTCAATTTTCTGGAAATCCATTTAATCCCATTATAAAAATCTTATTTCATCATATGTAATATTTTATAAAACAGGACTATTTCTACTTTCTCAATCTTCTATATAGCTGTTTATTTGTTACCTCATTGATGTATGAGAGACTATCTCCTTCTAATACTTTTTCTGCTGACATTATTAAACTACACCATTCAAAATATGGCCAACTGCGTTCTCTGTTGTATTCTACTCTGCCTTTGTATAGAAACTCATCTTTCTTTTCACAAATTTTTTTATAAGTTTCACGTGGTTGAGTTAAAAGATTTATAATATTTCTTCCAAACACATCATCTTTTCTATAACAAGTAGTAAAAAATGGTATCAGCATTTCTAGATAATATTTTTTCTCTATTTTTGCAACATCTTCAGGATCCAAAATATTTGTCCTCTCTTCAGTATCAAGAATAGCTTCACAGAAACTCCTTGATTTTCTAGGAAGATTTTTTAGGAACTCAACTTTTTGTCCATCTTGATTTGAATGCAATATTTGTAGAATTACTGATCCTTCGCAACTTCCTCTATAATTATCCATAAAATGTCTGAGACCATCAATAGATCTTTCTTCAAAATAATCTCTAAAAATTATTCGAAGAGCAGCTAAATCCCTTATGTCTTGTCTTGGTTCACCAGGCTTTCTTTCTATACCAGTTAGCCATGCAACGAGTTTATATAAAAATTCAGCCCCGGATTTAGTTCTGCAATCAATCTGTAGCTTGCTTTTATCGGTTTTATTAACTGCATAAAATCTGTGAACAGTTGATAACAGACGATTAGTGCCCACAGGCATGTAACGATCAATCTCTCCATTGTTTATCCTATGATCTAACAGAATATATTCTTTCCAGGCACCGTCTTTCCAGTCCTCTACGGGTAGACATTTGATTGGGGTTTGGCTATCTCTACGTCCACGGTGTGGATCTGTTTTGCTGTCTATCTGTCTCATATCTCTGGCTACTACATAAAAATCATATTGAAATAACGTTCCTGGTAGTGCTAATTGAGGAAGAATTTCAGTAGCCACTACTTTAGCAAGCTCGCAATCAATTTTAGACCTCAATGCTCTTTGTTCTTCTGCCAATTTTATAAGAATTTCAGTTGAGAGTATTTCATTAAGTCTTATCTCCAATTCTTGGAGTGTCATATTTCTTGGATAAAACCCCACTGAATGATCAAATCTGTTACAATCTTCTCCATAGGCAACCTTTTTTAAATTTGTTGTTTCCTCTCTTACCTTTTTCATTGTTTCTATAAATTCTTCACTTAAAGCAGGTATGTTGTTAAATACAAAAGACATTTTTATCATCTATAGATTTCTTTAAAAAATTCCATAGAATGAACTAACTTCTTTATAAACTATAGGTACATTAGTCATCCTTTTGGCCCCAAATTATTTTAACTAATTTAAAGTTTAAATAATTAACTGTACTTGAAAGTTTTTATTATAGAGAGAGCTATTTTAATTTAAGCCCTGATAGCTCAGCTTGGATAGAGCAACACCCTTCTATCTGTTGAGAAGAAGGTTCGATTAAGGGATGAGAGGTGGAGGTCCTGGGTTCAAATCCCAGTCAGGGCATTTATATTAAAACCATTATCAAACTGAAAAATTTCAAGAGTAAAACAGCATTAAAAACTGCATTTCCTAAAGAAAAAATAAAATGTTTTCCAAAATTTTCCCTATAAAAAATTAAAGTCAGAATAGTGTTTACTATGTTAATACCAACTACCATTACAACTAACATATTTACATCAGTTAAAAATCCAGAGACAGCTCCGATTAAAACGTACTCTGGCAAAATCCAAGCTATATAGGGCCCACCATGATAGTTTGCTACGATTAAATGTATAATGAGTAGAGAAATCCCAAAAACAGCTCCTACAGGAGAACCGAAAAAACTGCCTACAAGAATGGTAGAAAACGTTACTAATTCTATACCTATAATCTTAATCGGTTCAAAAAATCTTATAACCAGACTAATGATAATCGATACCGTAGTAGCTGTTAATAAAAAGAAGATTTCTTTCTGTGTTAAAAATAGAATTAATAGAACTAGAGATATGACAGTTATTAGAATAATCTTGTAGTTAAGTTTTAGTTTTGTTAAGTTTAAAAGTTGGTTGAACATATTTATTTAATTAGAACATTAATCTAAATTAGGTGATTGAACGAGTAGAATCTTGGGTATAGTCTCTGGCAAGGGTGGTGTCGGCAAGACTATTGTAACATCAAATCTTGCTTATGCCTTGACTGAATTAGGTCAAGATGTTATCGTTTTAGATACAAATCTAACCACACCGCATCTGGGCTTACATCTAGGCTTACATCTGGCACCAAAAACTCTGCATCATGTCTTGAGAGGAGAAGAAAAAATTGAAAATTCAATCTATTATCACCCATTTGGTTTTCGTGTGATTCCAGCTAGCATGAATGTTAATGACTTAATTGACGTAGATCCGGATAAACTATCAGAAACAATTAGAAGATTGGATGGAAAAAGTGATTTTGTTCTTATGGACTGTGCACCTGGTTTGGGAAAAGAGGCCGTTTCAAGCATAAATGCAGCTGATGAGATTTTATTGGTGGCAAATTCTGATATACCTTCAATAGCAGATTCATTGAAAACTCTGAAAGTTGCTCAGCAATTGAATAAAACTGTTTTGGGCGTGGTTGTTAACAGGGTAAAGAATAAAAAACACGAATTGGATAGAGCTACTATAGAAAACATGCTTGGTGTGCCAGTGTTAGCAGAAATACCAGAGGACGATAAAATACCTGAAAGCATTGCTGCTAAGTTGCCTATAATAGATTACAATCCTTATTCGCCTTCTGCTTTGAACATCAGAAAACTAGCTCGTATTTTGACTGGCGCAGAATACGAGGAATCAGAAAAAGTAGGATTCTTTGGAAAATTAGCTAAAATTTTCTTCGGTTAGAACCTATCAAAGCAGTTTAAATCAATTTCAAATGCAACTGCCGGCATTTCCAATTTCCAGTTTTTAAGTACAAGTGGATGAATCTCTCCTATAAAGCCAACTGTTTTGTTTTTAATCAAAATATCAGCAACCCTACCATCGATAAAAGTTTGATGTTTACATTTTCTCAATTTATATTTTATATTTAATTTTTTCAATAAAGCACCAAGCACAACAGCAATATCATTATAAGCGATATGCGAATCAGCAATAGCTACCGCCAGTTTTCTAACATTTCTTGTTCTAGTCTCCATCTTATTGTCGATTAAGACAACATCACCGATTTCAAAAATTTTCTGTGGATAAGTAATATGCTGATTATTCGAAAAGAAATCCATCAGGCTAGGAAGCATCCAATCTCTGAACACATTCCAATTCAGAGAAACAGGATTTTCAATTTCAACTATCTTCTCTTCCCCTATATTCATTTTCCTGAAAAGATTTTCTTTATTAGTCAAGGTGTAAGAAAGAATTTCCTGAAAACCTAAATCAACCATAATCTCTACAACCTTATTAGAAAATATTTCTGCTTTATCTATACTACCAATAGTTTTTAACTTTGGCACAACAGGTTCAACTTTATCATAGCCATAAGAAATTGTCACATCTTCTACTACATCCCTCTGATGCATGATATCCTGTCTGTAAGCTGGATAAAACAATTCAATTTTTTTGCCAACTAATTGTGCATCATAATTTGCTTGCTCTAGAAGTTTACATATTTCATTTCCAGTTAAATTCAACCCAGAGACTTTATTCACATAGTTTATGTCAACTACAGTTTTCTTTGGTGTTAGGTCTGGAGTAACCATTACTTTGTCAGGATAAACAACTTTCACTGATTCTATATCAGCTTTTCTATCTGCTAAAGCAGCTACCACGACATTTAAGGCAGGAATTAAAAACTTGAAATCAAAGCCGCTACATTCAATGAAAGCGTTTTTAGTCTCTTCTGTAATTTTACCAGAATAGTTTGAATTTATTATCGGTGGAATCGATAGAACTTCGTCTCTAGAATCAATAAACATTGGATATTCTTTACAACCAGCTAGCAAATGCCCGTATTCTTTACCTTTAGGATGTTTTTCCAGAATTTCCTTTGGTGTTAATTCTTCTTCAAAATCTAGAGGAACAAATTTTATTCCATCCGGTTTAACAGTAGTAAATCTAATAGGCGGTTTGATTCTTTCCAAATCATATATACCCATTGCAAGTTCTTTTCGGTTTCTGCCAAAAGTTGTATGAATTTTCTCTTGAAGTTGAATAATCTGAGATAGCACAGCAGGAGTTATTTTTAGATTCTTTACAACAGCACAGACAGTATAAGGCCTGACATTTCTATTTTTTTTATCAACGTTAACCACAACATCCGATTGTTTAGCTGTATATTTAGGACAACCACCATTAGAGTATCTACTTCTGATTTCTCTAGCTATTCCTTCTGCAGACCATAAGTCTGGACGATTACTATCTTTTATATCAACTTTAAGTAAATCACCATTTACTTCGTCAATCTCTCCCTTAGAATATAGTACAGCTTCCCTCAATTCTTCTATAGTGAATATTTTTCCAATCAAATTGCATAAATCTTCATGCGATACTTCTATTGTCGGCATATCATCACTTTTGATTTCTCAACCATTCCAAGTTCTGACTAAACAATCCTCTTATGTCATTTATTCCAAGTTTGAACATTGCAAATCTATCTATACCCAATCCCCACGCCAATACTGGTACATCTATACCCAACGGTTTTGTCAATTCTTCTCTAAAAACCCCAGAACCACCAAATTCTATCCACCCCAGCTCAGGATGCAAAGCCGATAGTTGCGCTGATGGCTCTGTAAAAGGATAGTAGTCAGGTAGAAACTTTACTTTTCTTGCACCAGCAAATTCTATTGCAAAAGTCTTTAAAATACCCAAAAGGTTTTTAAATGTCAGACTCTCATCAAAAACAATACTTTCCAAATGACTAAATTCAACACCATGCTTAAAATCTATCACGTCAGGACGAAAGCATCTTGCTATAGCAAAGTATTTTCCAAATATTTTCGGCTGGCTTGCTAGGGTTCTTCCTGATAAACAAGTCCCATGTGCTCTTGGCATAAGTCGCATAGCAATATTTGGGTCCCATTTATAATCCCAGCCAACACCGCCAGTCTTCCATCCATTTTCATGCGTAGCTTTAACTCTATCTACAATTTTTTTATTTGGCAACTGACCAAACTTAGGATTTTTCAAAGAGTAAGTCTGTGTCCAGTCTCTTGCCGGATGGTTTTGCGGCTGAAAGAGAGCATCGAAATTCCAAAACTCAGTTTCTATCAATGGTCCAGTCATTTCTTTAAATCCTAGTTCAACGAGCTTCTGTTTAACTTGCCACAAGAACTGATTATAAGGTTGTCTTTTTCCTGGAGTGATTTTTTTTAAATCTATTTTCTTTACAGCTGCAATTTTTACTGGTTTAAATTTTTTACCTTTCCATAACCCAGTCAGAATGATGTCATGTGTCAGCTCATCAATAACATTACCAGCTTTTTTTAACGATTCTTCAGTTTTTCTATAGGTTTCACTGATTCTTACAACAAGATTTCTTTCCATCAGGACTTTCAAAATTTTTTCATCCGCTTCTTTCCCTTCAGCAATTTTTCTCAAAACCTTTTCTTCTTCTGTTTCCTCTGGAATCTTAACTAAAATCAATTGATTATTTTTTTTCAAAACCCATCCTTTATCCAGAGTCCATTTCAAAGCTATGGGAAAATTTTTTACTTTATTCACAATTTTATCGATTGTCGTAGATTTGTCTGGGAATGAAGTAAGAAGTTTGACCAAATTTCTTTCTGGTAAGCCAACTTTAAGATATTCTTCCCCCTCTTCTGTTAGCTTGTATTCTTTCATCATTTCACTTTCAATCAAAATTCTAATCTCTTAGCATGAATTTTTCAATTTGGTCTTTTGCTTTCTCCCTTTTCTTTTGATGTTCTTTCAGAAATTCATCTAATTTTTTAATAAGAATTTCCTTCAATTCACCAGTTAACAAATTTCCATTTTTGTAATCATCATGAATCTGTTTCAATTTTTTATCGTCTTCCTCAAAGAACGTAAGCCATTGGTACGGAACATCAACATCAGGATTACCACCTTTTTTTCTATGCTCCTCAATTGTAGCTTGTCCACCAGAATAAGCGTATCTTATTATTTTTTCTCTTACAACTTTTGAACTATCGGTGGTAAAAACAGCAGAATTTGGATCACTTGAGCTCATTTTTGCTTTCGGTCCTTGTAAACTTGGAAATAGTTTATTATGAATTTGTGCAGGTTTGTAAAAACCTAATTTAGGTGCAACATCTCTTGCCGGGCGCCAATAATCATCTTGGTCAATTGAAGCTGGTATTAAGCATGGAATATTCTTGCCTTTAAGCACTGATGGAAAAAAGCATGGAGCTATTTGCATTGCTGGGAAAAATATTATCCCTATATTGGAACTATTTTCAAAACCAAAAACAGCTTTGACTGTTGAAAAATTTATGTGTTTGGATATTTTTATTGCCAATGGATAAAGTGTTTTTATATATTCTGTATCTAGAAATATGTGAGTTTTTTTCGGGTCAAAACCAAGGGCAATTACATCTAATATATTTTCGTATGCTATACTTTTAGTCTCTTCTAATGTTAAATCCTTCACCAGAGATTTTTCATCTTCTGTTATCTGAAAATACAACTCTACATCAAATTTATCCTGCAACCATTTTGTAAACATCCATGGTATCATATGTCCTAAATGGGTATTGCCAGAAGGACCTCTTCCAGTATAAAGGAAAAATTTCTCCCCATTTTCACACTTATTCAAAATCCAGTCAAAATCACGATGGCAAAAAACTATTCCTCTTCTCAAAAACAGGTGCAAATCCTTTGTATGTTTTTTAATTCTTTCTAGCAACCCCTCGCTAATCGGGGTTGTTCCAAATTGTTTAACCAGTTTATTGTAATCCACCTCCCCTTTGACTTCCCACGGCGTAACAACAAAACTTTCAACCATAAAATCATTTTATACTTGCTATTTGAAAAGCTTTTAAGAGTTTAAGAATAAATATACACAATTAAATTTTGATAGATATGGCAAACTTCAAGCTAGTAATCAGCGAACCAGAAACAAAAAAATCTTTTCAGCTAGAGGTAGATCAAAATAAAGTTGCATTTGCTGGTAAAAAAATCGGTGACGAGTTTTCTGGAGACATGATTGGATTAGCTGGGTATAGCCTAAAGATAACAGGAGGAACAGACAAAGATGGTTTTCCCATGCACCCAAATGTAGAGGGTATGGGAAAAAGAAAAGTTTTACTATCTTGCAAGCCTTGTTTTCATCCAAAATTAAAAGGACAGAGAAAAAGAAAAACTGTAAGAGGAAATACAATATCCGATTCGGTTGTGCAGATAAATGTAAAGGTAATCAAGAAAGGGCAAAAACAACTTGAAGAACTGATACCGACAAAGCCAAAAGAGAAGAAAGAGGAAGCAAAGCCAGAAGCTGAGAGTAAACCAAAAGAAGAAAATAAAGCAAAGGAAGAAAAAACTGTAGAAAAAGAAGCAAAAAAAGAAGGGGGTGAAGGAAGTCAAAAAAGTTAATCCAAAATTGATACCAGAAGTTAACATCGGTATGGTCGGACATGTCAGTCACGGAAAGTTCTTATGGACCCGTTGAGACGACATTAACAGAAGCTTTAACTGGAAAACTCACTCTCTCACATTCTGAAGAACTTAAAAGAGGAATAACAATCCGTTTGGGCTATGCTGATGTTGTAATATACAAATGTTTAAATTGTGGAAAATATTCTAATTTTGCCAAATGTCCTTATTGTTTTTCTGATACAGAAATCCAGAGAACTGTCAGTTTTGTTGATGCGCCTGGTCATGAAACTCTGATGGCTACTGTCTTAACTGGAGCAAGCCTGATGGACGGCGCGATATTGGTGATAGCTGCAAATGAACGATGTCCCCAGCCGCAGACAAGGGAGCATCTGACTGCATTAGAAGTTGTTGGAATAAAAAATGTGATAATCATCCAAAACAAGATTGATCTGGTTTCAGAGCAAGCAGCAACGGAAAACTACAATCAGATAAAAGAATTCATCTCTGGTACTGTTATAGAAGATTCTCCTATAATTCCTGTGTCAGCACAGCAAAGAGTCAATATCGATATCGTATTTGAGACTATGGAAAAGCTCATACAGACACCAGAAAGAGAGGAAGGCGATCCTTTGATGTGTATAGCCAGAAGTTTTGATGTCAACAAACCGGGGACTGAAATTAAAAAATTGGTTGGGGGGATTTTAGGAGGAGCAATAGTCAAAGGAAAATTAAAACTAGGAGACGAGATAGAAATCAGGCCAGGCGTGGCTATAGATAACTCTTATAGGAAGCTGTATACAACTATAGAAGGACTTCAGAAAGCTGGTATAGATTTGGAAGAAGCCAGCTCAGGTGGATTGTTAGGAGTCTTAACAAAACTTGATCCTTATCTAACAAAATCAGATTCCCTTGTCGGCAATATAGCTGGTCTACCAGAGAAATTACCTGAGGTGAGCAACAGCTTAATGGTGGAAATTAAACTTTTAGATAGAGTAGTAGGTTCAAAGGAATTAACAACAGTAGAACCGATTAAACTAAATGAAACTTTAATGGTTAATGTTGGTACTGCTCGTTCTATTGGTACTGTGACTTCAGTCAAGAAATCTAGAATAGAATTGAAGTTGAAAATCCCTGTTTGTTTTGAAGAAAAAGAAAGAATTGTGCTATCTAGACAGATTGCTGGAAGATGGAGACTAATTGGCTGGGGTACTATAAGCTAAATATCTAAGCTAACTGTTTATGGACAAAACATATTTCCTGTCGCCGAAGATACACCTGTCGCACTAGCCGTGACCTTAATATATCCTGCTGTTACTGTAGTTATGTTTCTAATAGGAAATGTAAAACCTGCTCCTGAATTTATACTAGTTATAGTTTCATTGAAATTAGTAGCTGTAACTGTTACGCTACTTGCAGTCAATGTCCCATCGTTTCTAACAAGAACTAATGCAGTATAAGTACCACCACTCATTGAACAGTCTGCACTTGCAATCGACAGTACAATTCCGGTCTTTGATGTAAAAACACCATTTATGTACATATATGCAGTACCTGCCAACGCAATAGTAATCATCAGCATAAGAATCGTTGCCACAACTGTAGATATTCCTTTCATCTTTTTATCGCCTTATGGACAAAACATATTTCCTGTCGCCGAAGATACACCTGTCGCACTAGCCGTGACCTTAATATATCCTGCTGTTACTGTAGTTATGTTTCTAATAGGAAATGTAAAACCTGCTCCTGAATTTATA